>Ga0308158_10000031_pt1 | contig 402716 bp, 363 predicted proteins | sample PhyBR2_FD_201038 | JGI IMG/M metagenome (GOLD analysis project Ga0308158, IMG submission 201038) | Phyllosphere microbial communities from UC Gill Tract Community Farm, Albany, California, United States - DLSLB.R2 | ecosystem: Host-associated > Plants > Phyllosphere > Unclassified | place...
TATTTAGCAACTGTCTTTTCGCGTTTCAATTCGCGATTAATCATACCTTTCTTAGCCATATCGACCTCTTATTTGAACGGGAAGCCGAATGCACGCATAAGCGCACGGCCTTCGTCATCGCTACGAGCAGTGGTCGTAATAGTGATATCTAAACCACGGATACGATCAATTTTGTCAAAATCGATTTCAGGGAAAACGATTTGCTCTTTTAAACCCATAGAGTAGTTACCACGACCATCAAATGATTTCGCAGAGAAACCACGGAAGTCACGGATACGAGGGATTGCGATCGAGATCAAACGATCCAAGAATTCGTACATTTGGTCGCCGCGTAAAGTAACTTTACAACCGATCGGCCAACCGTCACGGATTTTGAAACCAGCGATTGATTTACGAGCAAGAGTCACAACTGGTTTTTGACCAGCAATGAGTTGCATATCAGCAACAGCGCCATCTAATAATTTCTTATCAGTTGCAGCTGCGCCTACACCCATGTTAAGGGTGATTTTCGTGATGCGAGGAATATCCATCACGTTCTTAACGCTAAGTTCTTCTTTTAACTTTGCTTTAAGTTCGTCGTTGTAACGTGCTTTAAGTCTGGCCATTGCCTTTTCAACCTATTACTTCGCTACCGCCACTGATTCACCATTTGATTTATAAACACGAGTTTTCGCGCCATCAATCACTTGGTAACCAATACGGTCAGCCTTTTGGGTTGTAGCATTAAAAATTGCCACGTTTGAGATATGAAGCGTAGCCTCTTGAGTAACGATACCGCCTTCAGCGCCAGTTACACGGTTTGGCTTTTGATGCTTCTTCACTAAGTTAAGGCCTTCGACCTTAACTCGATCTTCAGAAACAGACAAAACAACACCTTGTTTGCCTTTTTCTTTACCTGCGATCACGATTACTTGATCGCCTTTTTTAATCTTAGCCATGATTGCCTCTTATAGAACTTCAGGAGCCAATGAAATAATTTTCATGAACTGTTCAGTACGAAGTTCACGAGTCACTGGTCCGAAAATACGGGTGGCAATCGGAGCTTTGTTGTTGTTTAACAATACAGCTGCATTGTCATCAAAACGGATTACAGAACCGTCTGGACGACGAATACCGAACTTTGTACGTACTACAACAGCATTCATCACGTCACCTTTTTTAACACGGCCACGTGGAATTGCTTCTTTTACAGTAACTTTAATAATGTCGCCAACAGAAGCATAACGACGATGTGAACCACCTAGTACTTTAATACATTGTACGCGGCGTGCACCACTATTGTCTGCTACGTCGAGCATACTTTCGGTTTGAATCATTGCCCTACTCCAAAACCGAGCAACACCGGTCACAATTTCGAAAGGCTCAAAGAGTACTCGAAATTGACCGATGATGCAACAAGAACCTAATTACTCAGCAGCTGCTTCAACAACTTCAACCAAAGTCCAAGCTTTAGTTTTAGAAATTGGGCGGCTTTCTTTGATGGTCACTAGGTCGCCAAGTTTAGCAACGTTGTTCTCATCATGAGCGTGTAATTTTGTTGAACGGCGGATTGATTTGCCATACAACGGGTGTTGAACGCGGCGTTCGATAAGGACAACAATTGACTTGTCCATTTTGTCGCTTACTACTTTGCCGGTTAACGTGCGGACTGTTTTTTCACTCATTGTCCGTTCCCCTGTTTTTCGGTAAGGAGTGTCTTGATACGAGCAACGGTTTTACGAGCAACTTGCACTTCGTGCGATTTACCCAATTGACCAGTCGCTTTTGCCATACGAAGACGGAATTGGTTAAGCTGTTGCTCATCAAGCAAAGCTTTCAACTCTTCTACCGACTTTTCACGTAGATCTTTAGTTTTCATTACATTACCGTCCGAGTCACGATAGTGGTTTTAAACGGAAGTTTAGCAGCAGCAAGCTTGAATGCTTCAGTTGCCAACTCGTCGTTCACACCTTCAATTTCGTACAGGATCTTACCTGGTTTGATCTCACAAACCCAGTACTCCACATTACCTTTACCGTTACCCATACGAACTTCTAATGGCTTTTCGGTGATTGGCTTGTCTGGGAATACGCGGATGAAGATTTTACCACCACGTTTAATACGACGGCTAATAGTACGACGCGCAGCTTCGATCTGACGCGCAGTCATACGACCACGTTCAGTCGCTTTAATCGCAATCGAACCAAATGATACTGTACTACCACGATGTGCAAGACCAGTGTTACGGCCTTTTTGCACTTTACGGAATTTGGTACGTTTAGGTTGCAACATGGATTATTCTCCCTTGTCAGCAGCACGGTCTGAACGACGACCACGACGCTCTTGACCTTCACCACGACCACGACCGCGTTTAGCTGGACGCTCTTCTTGTGGTGCAGGGTTCATGACTTGTTTCATGCCACCCAAGATTTCACCACGGAAAATCCAGACTTTAACACCAATCGTACCGTAAGTTGTTTCAGCACGCATAGTTGCATAGTCGATGTCCGCACGAAGCGTATGTAGAGGTACACGACCTTCACGATACCATTCTGTACGAGCGATCTCTGCACCACCTAGACGGCCAGAAACTTCAACTTTGATACCTTTCGCACCAGCACGCATGCTGTTTTGTACCGCACGCTTCATTGCGCGACGGAACATTACACGCTTTTCTAGTTGAGAAGCGATTGCTTCAGCAACAAGACGTGCGTCTAAATCTGGACGATCGATTTCATTGATGCTTACTTGCGCAGGAACACCCATGATAGTGGTAAGTTCGCGCTGTAATTTCTCGATGTCTTCGCCTTTTTTACCGATGACGATACCAGGACGAGCAGTGCTAATCGTTACTTTAGCAGCGCCTGTTGGACGTTCGATAAGAATATTGCTGATCATCGCGCTCTTAAGTTTTTTAGTCAAAAACTCACGAACTTGAAGATCTTTAAGCAAGTATTCAGCGTATTGTTTCGGATTCGCATACCAGTTAGCGTTATGACGTTTCACAACACCTAGGCGGATACCGATTGGATGAACCTTCTGACCCATATCAAACCCCTACCTTAACGGTGATGTGACAAGTACGCTTAGTGATACGATCTGCACGGCCTTTAGCACGTGGCATAATACGTTTAAGGCTCATGCCTTCATCAACGTAAATCGTAGACACCTTAAGGTCATCAACATCTAAACTGTTATTGTGTTCAGCATTTGCAATTGCAGATTCCAAAGCTTTTTTCACTAGAACAGCAGCTTTTTTGTTGCTGAAGTTCAAAATGTTAAGCGCGTGAGCAACAGATTTGCCACGGATTAGGTCTGCAACCAAACGTGCCTTTTGTGCCGAGATAGCGGCACCGCGTAATTTAGCAGTTACTTCCATCATGACACCTATTAACGTTTAGATTTCTTGTCAACGCCGTGACCACGATAGGTACGAGTTGGCGCGAATTCACCGAGTTTATGACCAACCATATGTTCAGATACGATTACTGGAACATGGTTACGGCCATTGTGAACAGAAATTGTTAGACCAACAAAGTCTGGAAGGATCATCGAACGACGAGACCACGTTTTGATCGGCTTACGGTTGTTTGCAGCAATAGCAGCTTCAACTTTAGCGAACAAATGCGCGTCGACGAACGGACCTTTTTTTAATGAACGAGGCATTAGTCAGATTCCTTTACTTGACGCGACGATCGCGGATAATCATCTTAGTCGTACGCTTATTGGTACGTGTCTTGTACCCTTTCGCTTTTTGACCCCACGGGCTTACAGGTTGAATACCTTTGTTACGCCCTTCACCACCACCGTGCGGGTGATCTACTGGGTTCATCGCCATACCACGAACGGTAGGACGAACACCACGCCAGCGCGACGCACCAGCTTTACCCAATGAACGAAGGTTGTTTTCTTGGTTAGAAACTTCACCAATTACAGCGCGGCATTCAACATGGATTTTACGCATTTCGCCTGAACGTAGACGAACGATTGCGTAAGAACCATCACGACCCAACAACTGAACTGAAGTACCAGCAGAACGTGCTAATTGAGCACCTTTACCGATTTTAAGTTCAACGTTGTGAAGTGTAGAACCGATTGGCATGTTACGAAGTGGCAAGCAGTTACCTGGACGAATTGGAGCATCGTTACCAGATTGTACTTTATCACCAGCGCGCAAGCCTTTAGGTGCGATGATATAACGACGTTCACCGTCAGCATACTTCAACAATGCGATGTGTGCGGTACGGTTAGGATCGTATTCAATACGCTCTACAACTGCAGGAATACCATCTTTGTTACGTTTGAAGTCTACAAGACGGTAATGCTGCTTGTGACCACCACCAACGTGACGAGTGGTAATGTGACCGTTGTTATTACGACCACCAGTACGTTTTTTAGCTTCAACCAACGCTGCAAAAGGCTTACCTTTGTGAAGGTGGCTATGAACCACTTTTTCAACAAAGCGACGCCCTGGAGACGTTGGTTTGCATTTTTGAATCGGCATAATTTTCGTCCTTATTCCGCTGCGCTTTCAGCGGTATCGCCCAAGTCAGCCATTTCTACATCTTGGCCAGCTTTCAGGGTGACGTATGCTTTTTTAACATCAGAACGACGTCCTAATGTTTTACCAAAGCGCTTCGATTTACCTTTAGTGATCGTCGTGTTTACTTTAAGCACGTCTACACCAAAAAGTTTTTCAACTGCTTTTTTGATTTCAAGTTTAGTTGCATTGATATCAACCTTGAACACTTGAACACCAGCAGTTTCGCCTAAAACTTGTGCCTTTTCTGAGAAGACTGGTCCTTTTAGGACTTGATAGATACGTTCGTTGTTCATCCGAGTTCTACCTCAATTTTCTTAGCAGCAGCTACAGACATCACAACTTTATCGAACGCGATCAAGCTAACAGGATCGATTGCAGTTGCATCAACCACATCTACATGTGGAAGGTTACGTGCTGCAAGATATAGATTCTCATCTACAGCATCAGTAACGATTAATGCACGAGCAGCATTCAAGTCGTTCAGTTTAGCAAGCAATTCTTTAGTTTTAGGAGCTGCAACAGCAAACTCTTCAACCAATACAAGACGATCTTGGCGAACAAGTTCAGCTAAGATACATTGCATTGCACCGCGGTACATTTTACGGTTTACTTTTTGAGACCAGTCTTGTGGACGAGCAGCAAATGTTTTACCGCCGCCAACCCAGATTGGGCTACGAATAGAACCAGCACGTGCGCGGCCTGTACCTTTTTGACGGAATGGCTTCTTACCACCACCAGATACTTCTGCACGAGATTTTTGAGCACGAGTACCTTGACGACCACCAGCTAAGTAAGCTGTAACAACTTGGTGTACAAGAGCTTCGTTAAATTCACGTCCAAAAGCAACTTCAGACAACTCAACAGCAGAGCCGGAAACAGTTTTTAAATTCACGTTATTTCCCCTCAGGCCTTGATCGTAGGACGAACGATAACGTCGCCACCAGTAGCACCAGGAATCGCACCTTTAACAACGAGAACTGAACGCTCTGCATCGATAGATACAATTTCAAGACCTTGTACTGTTACGCGTTCGTCACCTAGGTGACCGGCCATTTTTTTGCCTTTGAACACGCGTCCAGGAGTTTGGTTTTGACCTGTAGAACCTAAAACACGGTGAGAAACTGAGTTACCGTGAGTCGCGTCTTGGGTACGGAAGTTCCAACGCTTAACACCACCTTGGAAACCTTTACCTTTTGATTGACCAGTTACGTCAACAACTTGACCAACTGCGAACAAATCAACACCAATTGTACCGCCAACTTCACGGCCTTCAAGCTCAGCTTCAGTTACGCGAAACTCTTTAACCAAACGACCAGCAGCAACACCCGCTTTCGCGAAGTGACCTTTCTGAGCATTGGTTACGCGAGATTCACGACGTTCGCCAGTAGTAACTTGAACCGCTTGATAACCATCAGTTTCAAGCGTTTTAATTTGAGTGATACGGTTAGGATCAACCTCAATCACTGTAACAGGCACAGAGACGCCGGCATCTGTAAAGATACGGGTCATACCGCACTTGCGGCCGACTAAACCAATAGCCATGTGTGTAACCTCTAAAAAAGCAGCTTAATTAATGCCAGGCACTAATTAACCCGAAAGCCTTAACCCAATGCGATCTGAACATCAACACCAGCTGCAAGATCCAATTTCATCAATGCATCAACAGTTTTGTCTGTTGGTTGAACGATATCGATCAAACGTTTGTAGGTGCGGATTTCGTACTGATCACGCGCGTCTTTGTTTACGTGCGGTGAAGTAAGAACGTTGAAGCGTTCGATGCGAGTAGGCATCGGGATTGGACCACACACTTGTGCGCCAGTACGCTTAGCGGTTTCTACGATCTCTTGAGAAGATTGATCAATTAAACGATGATCAAAAGACTTAAGACGGATACGGATTCTCTGGTTAGACATACCAGTAAACTCCAAGCCAAAAATATATAAAGAATCACCCTTGACGCACCTCACCTAATGGTAAGTGTCAAAGGCAGTGAAAATCACTAAGGTCACGATCGATGCCGCGACTGTCATGCATTTACTACGTTTTCCGCAGCAAATGCCCCATAATTTGGGGTGGTTCATTATAACGATTGTTTAAGTCTTATGCAATTCTATTTCTGGTTTTTTTCATAAAATTTGGGCTTTTTTGTTTTTATTGATGCCCCTACCGATGCACTCAAGATGCCTCTAATACATATTCAATCGCTTGGTTGAGTAATTGATTACCTTCTTGAAAATACCCGCGCCGAGAATTCTTAAGCTCTGCCAGATTGCTGATAATATCGCCGGTTAAGTGACCAACATGCTCATCATCTTCTAGGAACAACTCAAGTGTCTGTGGGGTAATTTCGGGGTGAAACTGAAAGCCCAAAACATTTTTGCCAATCTGGTACATTTGGTTACGACAAATTTGATTTTCTGCCAAATGCACTGCACCTTTGGGAATTTCAAAGCATTCGTTGTGCCACTGCAATACATTGACGCGCTCGGGTAATTGAAAACACGTTGCTGGAATATTATGCACGCGCTGCACTGTGGTCCAGCCGACTTCATGATAGGCGCTGTGACTTACCGCAGCGCCTAAGGCACTGGCAATGAGTTGCCCACCCAAACACAAGCCAATAGCAGGTTTTCCTGCCGCAAGATAGCGCCGGAGCCAACGTTTTTCAAGCTTGAGCCATGGATAATTGGCTTCGTCATTCACACTAATATTCCCCCCCATAATAATGAGCAGGTCGACATCTTCTATTTGTGGCAACGCTTCAATTTCAAGCGCCGAATCGGCTGGCAAGGCAAAAAATTCGGTTGCAGTAATTTTGGCGTGGTTCGACTTAAGAAATTCATAGCAACTTCCGAACCCTTCACCAGCAATATGCTGAAAATAATGCACTTTTAAAAACGGCTTCATGCGCAATTCAAACCTATATTGTTGTTAGTATCAAAGAGGGTTCTGCAAAATTGAAGCCAACTTAAATGAAAATTGACACTTTCAAATAAAAACCAACAAAACACGCAAAAACTGGCGTAATTGCTTATTTTTTTTTACTCTAGTTCAAATTCCATTACGATTTTGCACCATGTCTGACAATAAAAAAACTCAAACTGCACTGATTCATGCGCCACGCAATGCACCGCAGTATATTCATAGCATCCAACCTCCCCTGTTTCGTGCATCAACCATTATTTTTCCAAGTACAGCGCACCTTTTTGATCGCCATTGGAGCGATCCCTATGACTATAGTTATGGAACTCATGGCACACCCACTACATTTACGCTCGGTGATCAACTGGCACAGCTTGAAGGTGGACAGTTTTGCTTACTGGCACCGAGTGGTCTCTCGGCGATTAATTTAGTCAATTCGACATTTTTAAGCCAAGGTGACGAGGTCTGGGTGCCAGATAACGTTTATGGACCAAACATAGAGCACCTAAAAAATTTGCAGCAGCGTTACGGTATTCATGTACGAATCTATAATCCGATTGACGCAGACAGCTTCGTACCCAGCGCAGCAACCAAGCTCCTTTGGCTTGAAGCAGCAGGCTCGATTACGCTTGAGTTTCCAGATTTAAAAACATTATTAAAAAAGGCCCAAGCTGCTCAGGTTATCACTGCTTTGGACAATACATGGGGAGCCGGTTTGGCGTTTAACGCTTTTGATATTGGCGATGAACATCTCTCGGTCGATGTAACGGTACATGCCTTGACCAAATATCCCAGTGGTGGAGGCGACATCTTAATGGGTAGCGTAATCACCCGCAGTAAAGCCTTGCATGATCGACTTTTTAAAATTCATGCCAATCAGGGCATTTGTGTGTCGGGTGATGATACAGCACAGATTATACGCAGTTTGCCGCATATGGCGCTGCGTTATCAACAGCAGGCCGATCACGCACGCACTTTAATAACGTGGCTGCAACAGCAAACGCAATTTACACAAGTGCTCCATCCTAGCCTTGCCAGCAGTCCGGGACATATCTACTGGAAAGAGGTGTGTACTACAGGGCAAAGTGCGGGTCTGGTCAGTGTAATTTTTGACTCCAAATATGATTTGGCTGCGATTCGACGTTTTTGTGATGCATTAACACTCTTCAAGCTGGGATTTAGCTGGGGAGGCCCGATGAGTCTGGTCATGCTTTATGATCTGAAACAGATGCGTCAGTTAGATACTACACATTTACAACAGGGTTTACTGGTTCGTTTTTGCATAGGACTGGAACATCCGCAAGATTTAATTCAAGATATCCAAAACGCACTACAACAACTTGAATAACAATCACCAGAGGACAACCTATGGGAACACCAATCATTATTGCAAAAAACAGCCGTGATCCTTCACAAGAGATTGTTTTACATTCCGAGTTTGCCAATCGGCATGGTTTGATTGCCGGCGCAACCGGAACAGGAAAAACAGTTACTTTAAAAGTATTGGCAGAAAATTTTTCACGGATTGGTGTCCCGGTTTTTTTGGCCGATGCCAAAGGTGATGTATCAAGTATCGCCAAAGCTGGTCGCATTAACCCCAAATTTGAACAGCGCTTACAACTCTTAGGCCTTGATCAAATTCCATTTGCTGCCTCTCCCACTGTATTTTGGGATGTGTTCGGTCAGCACGGGCACCCTATTCGAACCACCATTTCCGAAATTGGGCCGCTGCTTTTAGCACAAATGCTCAATCTGAACGACACCCAAGAGGGCGTGTTATCGGCAGTATTTAGAATTGCTGATGATCAAGGATTGCTGCTCATCGATTTTAAAGATTTAAAAGCCATGCTCAGTTATGTCAGTGACAATGCTGTCGATTTAAAAGCCGAATACGGTAATTTATCGCCTGCCAGTATTGGGGCAATTCAGCGCAATTTATTGGCCTTGGGCGATCAGGGTGCCGAACAATTTTTTGGTGAACCTAGCTTAAATATTTTGGATTTTATTCAAACCGATGCTCAAGGCCATGGCTACATCAATCTGCTTGCCGCGGATCAGCTCATGAACTCACCAAAACTTTATGCCACCTTTTTACTGTGGATGTTGTCCGAACTGTTTGAACAACTGCCTGAAGTCGGCGATGCCGACAAGCCTAAACTGGTGTTCTTTTTTGATGAAGCCCACTTGCTGTTTGACAACGCCAGCCCTGCCCTACAACAGAAAATTGAGCAGGTGGTCCGTCTGATTCGCTCTAAAGGGGTTGGGATATACTTTATTACCCAAAATCCACTGGATTTACCAGAAAGCGTACTTGGCCAGCTGGGTAATCGTGTCCAGCACGCCTTACGCGCCTTTACTCCTAAAGATCAAAAAGCGGTAAAAACAGCCGCCGATACCTTTCGGGCTAATCCAGATTTTAAAGTCGATCAGGCCATTACAGAACTGGCAGTTGGAGAGGCCCTGATCAGTTGTCTCGACGAACAAGGCACACCTCAAATTGTACAACGTGGCTGGGTTATGTCGCCCTACTCATCGTTTAGCCCACTCAGTGATGAAGAACGTCAGGCGCTGATGGCGCAGAGTTTGGTGGCGGGTGTGTATGAAAAGATGGTGGATCGCGATAGTGCATATGAAATGCTGCAACAAAAAGTCAGTGATCGGCTTGAGCAAGAGCAGGCGCAAGCTGAAGCTGCGCAGCAAGCCAAACAACAGGAAGCTTTAGCAAAACAGCAGGCCAAAGAACAAGAGCGCTTAGCGCGTGAACAGCAAAAAGCCGATGAAAAGGCTCAGCGTGACCGCGACAAACTGACTCAAGATGTGCTGGGTACATTTGCTAAAAGTGCAGCACGCACTCTGGGCGGACCAACCGGCCAGAAACTGGTTCGTGGCTTGCTCGGCTCACTGTTTGGAAAGCGATAGATCTTTATTTTTATCTATTTTTAAAAGGTATATTGAAAATGCACTTTATAAGATGTATTTTAAATACATCTTATAAACTACAAGTGGTCGTATCATGACGCCTAAGCACATTCAACTCATTCAATCCACAGTCCCGGTCTTACGTGAGCACGGTGTTGCATTAACCCGTTATTTCTACGCACGCATGTTAAAACAACATCCGGAACTTAAGCATATTTTTAATCAAAATCATCAGCAAAGTGGACGTCAGCCCCGTGCTTTGGCCGCTGCGGTACTGGCCTATGCCGAACACATTGAGCATCCGGAAAAATTAGCCAAAGCTGTCGAGCGCATTACCAGCACCCATGTTCGTCTAGACATTCAACCTGAGCATTATGCAATTGTAGGTGAGCATCTTTTACATTCGATTTCTGAGGTATTGAACGTTCCCTTTGAATCTGAACTGATCTTGGCGTGGCAACAGGCTTATCAACAATTAGCAGATCTTTTGATTTGTGTTGAGCAAGAAAAATATCATCAGCTAGCCGCACAACCGGGTGGCTGGGCCGGATGGCGTGAGTTCAAAATCGTGGATATTCATACCGACGATGAAGGCAAGATTTTTAGTGTCGCGGCAGTCGACACCCATCCACTTCCTGACATTCAGATCCCTTCATCGGTTACTGTTCGGGTAAACGTTCCGGAGTTAGGTTTAAAACAACCCGAACAATTTCCATTGCATCGCATTCAAGCAGCAAGCCATATATGGGCATTTAAAGTCAAAACACCAGAAGACGCTGCAAATCATCACGTCGCAGATCGTCTTTTAAATGCCTATCAGGTTGGAGATGAACTGCATCTGAGTGCTCCTATTTAAGGGTTTAAAATTCACAGATGAAATCCGTACTGTCTTCGTCTCCACGTTTCTTTCTGAGGACTTTCAGGCTAAGATGGGCTTTTTCATCTGTTGTCTTTGCGGATCATGCAACTCAATAAATTTACCGATTATGCACTGAGGATTCTGATGTATGTTTCACGCCCCAGTGAATTCCCGTACACCATTGCCGATATCGCAAAGGATTTGCATGTCTCACAAAATCATCTGGTTAAAGTGGTTCACTTTATGGGAAAACAAGAGTGGATCATTACAACACGGGGCAAAGGTGGAGGATTACGTTTAAATCCCAAAGCGCTAGAGATTCGACTAGGGCATATTGTGCGGATTCTTCAAGGTGATCACCAGATTGTGGAATGCCATGAACCACCTTGCGTCATGCGTGCGCATTGCGGTCTAAAAGGTATTCTAGATCAAGCGCTTGAGCAGTTTTATGTGTCACTCGATCAGCACACGCTGCGTGACGTTTTAAACGCACCACCAACCTACTCGCCAATCGCCTTTGTGGCACTATAGCGTAAAACAAGGCGTATTCGATTCGCTAGATGTCGAGACTTCCTTTATAATGGCTCGTGTATTTATCATTGAAAAAGTTAAGCTCTATGCATCGCTATGCGAAATCCAAAGATACCAAGGCCAAACTCGCACCTAAAGAAAAAATTAGTTATGAGCGTAAAGCCGATCCTGCGATTACAGAGTATTCAGTTAAATCCCTGAATTGGTTGCGTAAAGCTGAATTTCTGATGAGTGCACCGAAACTTTCGCTGTGTGTAGAAGATACTGGTTACGAAATTGCATTTGCAGGCCGATCAAATGCAGGTAAATCGAGCGCGATTAACACGCTCACCAATCAAAAACAGCTCGCACGTGCCTCTAAAAGACCTGGACGCACGCAGATGATCAACTTTTTCAGCTTGGGTAATCCAGATCAACGTCTCGTCGACTTACCTGGTTACGGGTACGCAGCAGTTCCAGAAGACATGAAACGTGTCTGGCAAAAAGAGCTGGAAAACTATTTGATCCATCGTAAAAGTTTACAAGGCTTGGTGTTGTTGATGGATATCCGCCATCCCCTGCAACACTTTGACACCATGATGCTGGAATGGGCGCATGCACGTAAATTATTTGTACATATTTTACTGACCAAAGCCGATAAATTAAATCGTGGCCCTGCCAATACCGCGCTCTTGGACGTAAAGCAATCTTTGAAAAAAATGAAGCTTAACTTCTCGATTCAGCTGTTTTCATCACTGAACAAGCAAGGACTTGAAGAGCTCGCCAGCGTCATGGCTGGTCGTTTAAACTTCACCTTGAGCGAAGAACAACATTTTGATTTAAGCGCAATTCCTGAAGTCTCCGATGCAGATTTGGATATCGAGACAGATTCGGAAGATGATGCTGAACAATCGCAAAAAAATGATTAACATCATCACCAAATGACAATGGAATGTCCCGTATTGCAAAGCAATGTATCGGGGCATTTTTTTATACTCAAATGCATGCATTGTTCTGTTTAGAACAGATTAGGACATGATTATGAGTATGTTGTCATTTTTAAAAAAGAAACTTCCCGGATCGTCTATTGATTATCGTATTCAACCGCGAAAAGTAAAATTTGCTTGGCAAAACACACCCGTTGACTGGATTCCAAACCAGCCGTTTGCAAGCTACTTTATTAATGAAATCAATAATATTTTGCCCGCTGGTGAATTCTGGTTTTGTCGTCTTTATAATAAAGTTTTACCGCAAATTACCGACGAAAAGCTCAAACTCGATGTACAGGCGTTTATACGCCAAGAAGCCATGCATGCCAATGCACACCAGTCGGCCAATAAAGAATATCTCTCTGCACGCCACATTGATATTCAGCGCAATCTGGATATCATGAATGTTGTATTCACCAAAGTACTGGCAGACAAGCCTTTTGACTTGACCGTTCCGGCTGCACTTGAAAAGCACTGGGATCTATTTCGCTTAGGTGTAATCGCAACCGTCGAACACATGACCTGCGTATTGGGCAAATATGCGCTTTATAACCAGAAATGGCAGCAGTTGGGCGCCGATCCTGAAATGCTCGATTTAGTGAAATGGCATGGTGCAGAAGAAATCGAGCACCGTACCGTGGCTTTTGATTTGTATCGACACTTAGGCGGTGGCTATATTGCACGTTATTATTTAAGTGTTGCCGTGATTATTGGTGTGCTTGGACTTTGGGTAGATGGTGCTGCGCACATTATGAAGCAAGACCCACGCTTCGCCGAGTATAAACCGAGCCTGTTTCGTCCATGGATCTGGTTAGAATGGTATAAACAAGCGCGTCATGACCATCAGTTATTGCCTAGTCCAATTTGGTTGATTGCACAGCAGATCGACTACTTAATGCCATGGTATGACCCTGTAAAGGAAGGCAGTACAGACGATGCGGTCGCGTATTTGAACCGCTCTCCGGCTGCCAAACGCGCCTTACAAGCTGCCGCATAAAAACCAGATGCTTAAAAAAGCAGATCTTAAGATCTGCTTTTTTCATTAGGAAAGTTCAGTGGATTGGGGTTCGGCTTGTTTGGCATAGCGATCGACCACAACACTGATCATCATATCGCCTTGTACATTCACTACTGTCCGCACGGTATCCAGAATCCGATCAATCGGTAGCAGTATCGCAATCGCTTCAGCAGGTAATCCGACCGATTGCAATACCATGATCATGGTGACCATTCCTGCACTTGGAATGCCTGGGGCACCCAACGAGGCAATCATGGCCGTTAGACACACAATCAATTGCTGGGTCAGGCTCAAATCCATCCCGATTAGATTGGCAATAAATAAGGCCGCCGCCGCTTCATAAAGTGCTGTGCCATCCATATTTAACTGGGTTCCCAGTGGAATCACAAATCCGGCTGTTTGTGGTCGAACTTTCAGATTTTCCTGCGCACATTTCATACTTAAGGGCATGGTAGCCGAGCTCGAACTGGTTGCAAATGCAGTAATCAGAGCCAGTCGCGTGCCTTTGAAAAAGGTGATTGGATTCATTTTGCCAAAGATCCACAATAACAGTGGTAAGACCACTGCACCATGAAAAATCGTGGTTCCTGTCACCACTAAAGCAAATTCAGCTAGACTCCCCAGCACTTTTAAATCTTCAGTGGCGATGAGTTTGGCCAGCAATGCCAAGATTCCAAGGGGTGCCAGTTTCATCACCCAACCGACCAGCATCATCATGATATCGAAGAGTTGTACACTGAGCACACGGACCGACTGAAAGCGATCACCACCTTTGATCAGTGCGGCACCCAATAGTAAAGCAAAGACCACCACTGCCAGCACATTCCCTTCAGCAAAGGCTTTAAAAGGATTGATCAGAGTATTTTGAATAAAGTTGGTGAGAAAACTCGAAGGCGTCAGGGTATCTGGCGTTTGATGATTTTGCATGGCGTCTGCAAATATACCAATATCCATGCCCTGCCCAACAGAGAACAAATGTGCACAGCCAATTCCCAAAATCAGCGCAAAAGTGGTGGTGGTAAAACAGCATAACGCCGTAATTTTCCACACCCGATTGAACTGCCCACTGGCTTGCAGGTTAGACACCCCCACCACAATTGAGGTAAAAATCAGGGGAATCAGCAGCACTTTAAGTAGGCCAATAAAGATACTACTGATCAGACTTAAAATATATAAACTGCTGGAAAAGAATGCGGTTTCAGGATTTAGGCTCAGTACGAGTCCGAATACAACCCCAATCACCGCAGCAATAAAAATCTGCGTGTTTAAGCTCATAATGCATCATTTTTTTAATTCGTTAGCCGCAATATGACACGCTCGGCTCGAAGAATCGAGTGCTTTTTAACATCTGAAATTATTGGGTTTCAATTTCACGCAAGCGGATTAAACCTTCTTGAACCGTACTACACACCAACATGCCGTTTTGCCACATGCGTCCAAAGTTCAACCCTCTTGAGCTGCTGCTGACAGTGGCATCCATGTCGTACAGCATCCATTCGTCTGCACGGACTGGACGATGGAAATAAATCGTATGATCGATACTGGCACACTGTAGGCTTGGCGAAATATAGCTAAGTCCATGCGGCTTGAGTGCAGTGGTCATGAGGGTAAAATCTGAATAAAATGCCACGATTGCCTGATGTAGGGCCACTTGATCCATCTCACCACGAATTTGATCATGCGTGCGAATGTAATGTGCATTAGTGGGCGCTTGGGGCTGTGGCTGAAATGGATTTACGGGATCGATTGGACGAATCTCGACATGACGCTCGCGCATGAAGCTGGCACGGACGTTTTCGGGAATAAAATCAATCATGCCTTGTTTGAGTTCGGCTTCCGATTTTACGTCTTCAGGTGCAGGATAAACTGGCGCATCATTTTGATAGTTGAGGCCTTCTTCGGGTGCAACAAAAGACACCATGGCAGAAAAAATGGTACGACCATGCTGAATGGCACGCACTTCACGGCTAACAAAACTTTTACCATCGCGTAGCGGATTCACTTCGTATACGATCGGCGCGTGGATATCGCCACCATATAAAAAATAGGCATGCAAGGAATGAGCCGGACGATCCGTGGTATACGATGCAGCACGAAGTGCCTGGCCGAGTACCTGACCGCCAAACACGCGTTTGCCAACCAAGTTGCGACTCATGCCGCGATACAGATTTTCTTCGAGCTTTTCCAGTGATAAAAGTTCAACCAGTTCTTGGGTCAATGTATTCATGGAATGCCTTTTCTATGTCAAAATTAAAAATAGCGCGAGAGTGAATGCGTAATGATCTTTGAACTATTTTGCCATAAATCCAGCGTTTCAGCTTTGGCATTAAATGCGTCACAGATCACACTTCACATTACCAATTGTCAGTATAAATACGATTTTTAACGATAAACGCTAGCACTCTGCATACAAATTAGCAGAAAATAGCGCATTGTTTTTGCAAATCAATTCATCACATTGTACCCGGTCTGCGTGGCTGGGGTTTGGTTGTTTGAGTAGGAGATTTTATGTCCAAGCATGGCTTCGGTCAGATGTATCGACGGCTTTCCAGTAAGTTGCTAGACCTTGTGGTCACTCCACATGTTCTTGGGGAGGTCCCTGCTGAACCAACTCCATCCGCAGCATCAGAAGCATCTCTTTCGCCTAAGATTGTGTGCTATGTACTGCAAAACTACTCACGTAGTAATGCCTTGGTGGTCGACAGTGAAACGCGACGCCTGCACTTAAAACCTGCGCTCGATCCTTTACATGTGGCTGAGCATCAGGAAAAGGCTTCGGTACTGTTTTTACAGCATCATGATGAGCGTAATCTGCTAAATCCACCGCCACATGCATTTCCGCCACGATTATTGCGTTTGATTGAGGTATTGGAAAAATATCCAGATGCCGATATCGAACTGGTGCCTGTTACAGTCTTGTGGGGACGTGCACCGGATAAAGAAGATTCATGGGTGAAGCTCTTGTTTACCGACACGTGGGCAACCCCAAGCAAAATCAAGCAACTGGTGAATATTGGTTTACACGGACGCCAGTCTTATCTTGAGTTTCATGAATCTCAATCGCTTCGTCAGTTGGTGGAATATGCCAAGACACATTATCCGAATTTGTCTCCGGCCACCTATATCATCAGCACCTTAAATGATTTTCTAGATCGTCAGCGTGAAGTGGTGCTTGGCCCGGATTTATCTGATCGACGCAATGTGATGGAATCACTGATTAAGGCACGCGATGTGCAAGATGCAATTCGCCGTGAAAGTATTCGCTCTAAAATCAGCATGCTAGAAGCCGAGAGTCGTGCCATTGGTTATCTCAATGAAATCGTATCGGATTATTCGCATTCTGCCGTGCGTTTTGCCGATATGGCTCTAACACGTCTTTGGACACAGCTTTACGATGGCGTTGAGGTGCATAACTTCAGCACCGTGCGCGAACTTGCCAAAGACTACGAGATTATTTATACCCCTTGTCATCGTAGTCATATCGACTATCTGCTGCTGTCGTATGTGATTTATAAACGTGGTCTGATGGTGCCGTACATTGCCGCAGGCGATAACCTGAACTTACCTTTTGTCGGGCAGTTACTGCGTGGTGGAGGTGCATTCTTTATTCGTCGCTCTTTCCGTGGCAATGGCCTGTATACATCGGTATTTAAAGAATATCTGTACAGCATTTTGTCTCGCAACACGCCACTGGAATACTTCATTGAAGGCGGTCGTTCACGTACAGGTCGTTTATTGCCTCCTAAAACCGGCATGCTGGCCATGACCATTCACGGCCATTTACGTGGCCGTGCCAAGCCGATTGTGTTTTTACCGACTTACATTGGTTATGAGCGCCTGATGGAAGGCTCAACCTATGTAGGCGAAATGCAAGGAAATCCAAAAGAAGCGGAATCGGTACTGGGCATTTTAAAAACCCTGCGTAAAATCGAGCGAATTTTTGGTAAGGTTCATGTCAACTTTGGTGAGCCAGTTTTTCTCGATGACATGCTCAAAGCGCACAATGCAGATCAGATCAAAATTGAGAAAAATGATGATCCGCTGCCAAATGAAGTCTCGCAGGCCATTAACAGTTCAGCACACGCCATTTTGGAAAATATTAACCGTGCAGTCGTGATTAATCCGGTGTCGCTGTTGTCACTGATTTTACTGGCTACACCAAAGCACACGCTCGATGAAGAATTGTGTATTAAGCAGCTCGATGCCTATCGCAACTTGATGGCTCAGCAGCCTTACGATGAACGTAGTCAAGTAACTTCGTTGTCGGGCAAAGAAATCATTGCCTACGGTTTGAAGTTAAAGTTGATCAAGCGTGTTCAGCATGCATTGGGCGATATTATTGCGATTGAAGACAATCAGGCGGTATTACTGACCTACTTCCGTAATAATATTCTGCATGCGTTTGTGTTGCCGTCACTGGTGGCTTCACTGGTTGAACACAATGGTAAAGTCAGCCGTAAAGATTTGCACAATGTCATTCGCACCTTGTATCCGTTCTTACAAGCCGAGCTATTTTTGAAATGGTCCCGCGACGCGTTGATCACAGAAATTGATCGTTATGTCGATGCGCTTACTGCATCGGGTGTGATTGAAATCGATCAAGACGGTGATCTGGTCAGCTTGGCACCAAACTCGGAAGAACATAATCAGCTGGTGATTCTGGCTGCACCCGTGAAGCAAAGTCTAGAGCGCTATTACATGACTTTGGCTTTAATTGCTCAGCGTGGCTCTGGCAATATTTCGGCCAAGCAAGTGGAAGACTTAAGTCATTTGCTCGGACAGCGTTTATCGGTGCTGTATGAGTTCAACTCGCCAGAATTTTTTGATAAGGCACTGTTTCAAAGCTTCCTGAAAGTACTGACCCAGCAAGGTTATATCAAAACCAATTCTGAAGGTGCGATTGAGTTTGACCGCAACTTTAGCAATATGGCTGAAGGCGCCAAACTGGTCCTCGATGAAGCCACTTTGCAGATGCTGCAGCACATTACAACGTTTAGCGATGAAGAGCTAAAGAGTGCGCTCGAAGCGATGGCATCTCAACAAGCCAAGCGTCGTTTAAAACGTAAAAAGAAATAATCGTTTTGATGGTACAGTCTAGTTCGCTAGGCTGTACCTTTAACGAAATTGACATTCGAAATAACGTGGATCATCCATACAGCGCAAGCGTAAAATTAAAGCCACAAAGGCCGGATCGTAATATTTCGAGCGAATAAACTGTTGACGCACTCTGGCTAGAATCAATTCATAAGCCTGCTTCTCTCTATAAGATACATCCATCCAATAATACGACGATATACCATTTTCCCAGCGAATCGTCTGTGCAATCAAACTGGCGCTATGCAAGGCAAACCAACTTCGCATACTTTGACCAAAGCCTTTTGGATACTGTGCGTGCCGGATCACCACATTTATCGCCACATAAGACAACGGAAAGTTCACCACACGAATGGACGAACCGAATTCTCGTTCAAGATTGTAAGGTCGTAGCGCAAAAATAGGCGCTGGCAAGATATCAACCTGATTGTGTTTAAAAGCATCCACAGCAGATTCAAGCTGCACGGGTACTGGCTGGGCACGAACTGACTGTACCAGCGCAATTTGTGGTAAATCTGCTGCTAACACTGCAATTTTCTTATTTTTTAAATCACTGACACTGTTAATGTCGGTACGCTTAAGCACCATGTAGGCCATACCCAGCGGAATCATACCCAGCGCTTCAAACTCTCCTTGCACCATGTGCGGCTTAAGGCTCGGATTGCTCAGCATCTGCATAAAACTTTTGGCAACCTGATGACTGGAAACAAAGCCAACACCTGCCGTACCGCCCATAAACTGGTTGTACTGACGGGTATGAAAATTCGTTGCCATCACACCTGAGCAATAGCCCTGATCAAATTGCTTTAGTGCATCTTGCTCATTTTTATAACTTTTCAGCGTAATTTTCACTTGCTGAGACTGCGCGTATTGCGCAATATCTTGAGCACGGCGGCTAATCTCGCCTTGCGGACCGACCGGATCATAGACACACCATGCAGTCTCAAGCGCCCAGCTTTGCACAGCAAGTAAGTAAAGCCCAATTCCCAATAAAACTTTTAATTGCATCATGTCATCGTCTTTTTTTATTTTAATCATTGATATGTTTCAGCATTCACCTTACGGTGTTTGCGCACTGAACACCATGCCCCAAGTGACATGATGAAAAGTCAGCATAGTCAAGCCAGATTAATCTTGAGCAGTCGGTGCTGTAGAATCGAGCTGAGCACGATACACGCTAAAGCAGTCGGGTGACTGCAACTCATAGCCCGATGCAATAAAATCACGTGCCATAATTCGTTTTCCAGTCAGACACGTACGCTCAAGCTGGAGCTGTGGTAAGTAAAGTTGTAACTGAAACCATTGAATAATTTCATGCAATGGATAAGGCCGCCCATCACTGACCAGATACACGGGTTTAAACGAATCCAGCGTTGTCAGATAAGCCAAAAAGCCAGCCAGATCATCAATATGAATCCGATTACTATAATGAACCGCGGGATAAGTCTGAGTACTTTGTGCCAGCTTGCACATCCGTGCAACTGAATTGCCGTAAATTCCACTTGGTCGAACTACAATACTACGCTGCGGATAGGCTTGATGCCACGCCTGCTCCATGGCAAGTAAATACTTGGCCTGTTCATCGGCAGGCTCGGGAATGGTGTGATCGTCGACCCATTCGCCCGATTGCTGGGCACCATAAACCCGCGTTGAGGAAACCACGACCACACGCTGAACTGGATGATGTTTGAGTGCATCTGCAATTGGCTGGACACTCTCCAGATAAGTACGACGGTAATTTGCTGGATCGCTACTTTCAGGAGAAAGCAAAACATACACCCAATCTATAGGACGACAGTCCGATAAATCGAGTGTATGAATATCTTGCGTCATATGATCTGCAAAATCCGCTGGTTTGGGATGGCGACTCACGGCGCTAATTTGATGACCGCGCATAAATAATTGTTTAGCAACGCGCTGAGATGTTTTACCATAGCCAATAAATAAAATATGCATCGGACATCCTGAGTTGGAGGGACATGACTTCAGTCCATCATTTGCAAGGCGTTGGAGCGGCAGCCGCCAGTTTACTTGAGAAACTTCATCTGTTTAATACAGACGATTTGTTGTTTCATTTGCCTCGTGATTACGAAGATCGTAGCACGGTTATTGCGATGAACCAACTCGTGGTCGGTCGTACCTACCTGCTAGAGGGATGGGTAAAATCAGTTGACTTTCCACCAGGAAAACGAAAATCCGTGGCTGCACTGGTCCAAGATGATTTTGGTAAAGTGACTTTACGATTTTATTATCTATATAAAGGTTTGACCGATAAACTCACCCCGGGAAATCGCTTACGAATATTTGGTGAAGTACGCGTTGGTGCACGTGGGTTAGAACTGTATCATCCTGAAATACAAGTTATTCGAGAGCATACCCCGCTCCCTAAAACTCAACTGACTGCCATTTATCCGAGCACCGAAGGGCTAACTCAGACCAAGTTAAGAGACTATATTAAACAGGCCTTGGCGCAGTTTAGCGACCAACTGCCTGAGCTTTTGCCAGAGAAATTTACCAATGGCTATGCTTTAAAAGAAGCATTGCACTACATTCATGAACCACCACTCAATGCCAATATGCAACAGCTGGCGCAAGGATCTCATCCTGCACAGCAGCGTTTGATCTTTGAAGAGCTGGTGGCACATCAAATTAGTTTGCTGACCCGCCGTGCCTATATTCGCCAGATTGCAGCCCCTCCCTTTGCCTACAGTCAGGTTTTGGCTAAAGCTTTACTGGCACAGCTACCGTTTCATATGACGCAAGCTCAAAAGCGGGTATCTCATGAAATTGCCAAAGATTTGCAGCGCCCCGAACCGATGCTGCGGCTGGTACAAGGTGATGTCGGTGCAGGTAAAACCTTGGTGGCTGCGGTGGCTGCTTGCCATGCGCTGGAAGCAGAGTGGCAAGTTGCGCTGATGGCACCCACTGAAATTCTGGCCGAACAGCATTACCTGAATTTTAAACGCTGGTTTGAACCTTTAAATATTCAAGTGGCATGGTTATCTGGCAAACAAAAGGGCAAAGCCCGAGCACATGCAGAACAATTGATTCAAACTGGTCAAGCGCAGTTGGTGGTCGGAACACATGCTCTATTTCAAGACAATGTCGAATTTGCCAAACTTGGCTTGGTGATTATCGATGAACAACATCGTTTTGGAGTCGATCAGCGTTTGGCGCTGCGCAATAAAGGTGTCGATCATCTGACCCCGCATCAGTTAGTGATGACCGCCACACCGATTCCACGTACTCTCGCCATGAGTGCTTATGGAGATCTGGATACCTCGGTGATTGATGAACTTCCCCCGGGACGAACACCGATTCAGACCGTGACCATTCCACTCGATCGACGCGAAGAAGTACTCAATCGAATTGCCAATAACTGTAAAGACGGCAAACAGGCCTATTGGGTGTGCACACTGGTAGAGCAATCTGAAACACTAGATGCGCAGGCAGCACAAGCCACCTATGAGGAAATTTTATCGCGCTTTCCCGAGCTCAAAGTGGGATTGGTACATGGCAAAATGAAAGCAGACGAAAAGCAGGCAGTCATGGCTGCATTTAAAGCCAACGAATTGCAATTACTGATCGCCACCACTGTAATTGAAGTGGGCGTCGATGTGCCGAATGCCTCGATTATGGTGATTGAAAATGCAGAGCGGCTAGGCTTATCGCAGCTGCATCAGTTACGTGGCCGAGTAGGACGCGGCGCTCAAGCGAGTTTTTGTGTGTTGCTTTATAAGCATCCACTGTCCCAAAATGGTCAAGAGCGTTTATCTATATTGCGTGAAAGCAATGATGGCTTTGTGATTGCCGAAAAAGACCTTGAGCTGCGTGGTCCAGGAGAACTTCTCGGCACCAAACAAACCGGTGACATGAATTTTCGTGTGGCCAAACTGGAGCGAGATGATCATCTTCTTACGCAGGCGCATTATGTCGCGGGGCAAATGCTCAGTGATTATCCGGAACAGGCCGATGCGCTACTAAGACGCTGGTTGCCAGAAGCGCCGCGATATGCCTATGTTTAAGGCAGTGTATCATTCATTACACACGCTCTGGCAGCACACGCGACATTGTCCGCTGTGTGGTCATTCTGCCGCACACAGTCCATACGTCATTTGCACAGATTGCTGGCAAGATCTGCCGTGGCTCAATGATTCAGTGCTGCGCCATGAATTGATCATTCAGGCGGCATGTGAATATGCCGACCCGATCAATCAGATTGTGCAGCAATTTAAATACCATGAAAAACTGCATCATCAGCGCTTACTCACGCAACTGATTTTGCAACTTCCCTTACCGCGGGTTCAGGCCATTGTGCCAATGCCGATTTCGACAGCGCGGCTTTGTGAACGTGGTTATAATCAAGCAATGCTGATTGCTGAAAGTGTCGCCAAACAGCTTAACCTTCCAATATGGCAACCCGTGCTGCGTCGGGCTGAACACACACAAAAGGGCTTAAGCCGATTAGAGCGCATCGCGGGTATTGAGCAGCAATTCGTACCCGATTTGCGTGTGCGCACTCGCTTTCGGCGGGTCATGATTATCGATGATGTAGTCACGACAGGCAGCTCAATTTACGCCTTGTCTCAAGCACTCACCACATTAGGATGCCAACGCATTTATCCGGTCTGTGTCGCTGCGGCCTCTGTTTCACGTGAAGCCAGATAATTCACACACCACGGTAAAACTATTTCACGGGTGAGCGGTGCAAGAGGCGTGTGCTGGTCATCTACACTTATCCACTTCATCTGAGCAATTTCGGCTTGAATCTGTGGCTGTCCTTCTAGCTGCAATACGTATACATCTGCAATCAAGCTGTGATCTGGCTCATTGGCTGCCTGAGTTTCAAAACGACCCAAGCTCTGCACAATGTGGCTATGACATCCAGTTTCTTCAAAGGTTTCACGTATAATCGCCGCTTCACTGGATTCGTTGGCCTCAAGCTTGCCGCCCACTTGCATAAAAAACCTGGTATTGCGTTTTCGTACCAGTAAAAGCTGCTGATCATCATTGAAAATAATCGCAGCAGCCACCCGAATGGTTTTCGTAGTCAGATTATCGCTCACGGATGAACCTTGGCATGTTCGCCCCATTTTGGCATGGCGGGTTGATAGTGTTCAAACTGTTCTAAAATACTCTGAATATCATCTGATGCAATCAGCTTTTCGACAAAACGTGATTGAGTAAACCCGTTATCGACGGTGCCCTGAATCATGTTTAAAAGTGCATCGTAAAAGCCACGCACATTTAAAAAGGCACATGGTTTTTGATGAATACCCAGCTGTGCCCATGTCCATTGCTCAAAAATTTCTTCAAGTGTACCTGCGCCACCCGGTAAAGCGATAAAACCATCCGAAAGCTCGGCCATTTTAGTTTTACGCTCATGCATATTTTTTACCACATGTAGTTCGGTTAAATGCGGATGTGCCAACTCACGATCGACCAATGCAGTTGGAATCACGCCAATTACGCGCCCGCCAGCCTGCAACGCCGAGTCTGCAACAACACCCATAAGTCCCGAACGACCACCACCATACACCAGCGTTTTGCCTTGCTGGGCAATCAGTTGCCCAGTCGCTTGCGCCGCTTGAATAAACACAGGATCAGTACCAACAGCAGAACCACAAAAAATACAAACTGAATTCATAGATTTTTTACCATGTTGTGAAGTTGTCATGCTTACAAAGTAAGCTTTAGAAAGATTTTTTTCAAAATTAACGCAACAACGAGTGTTTTTGACCTAATCCTTGTCTAAAATACACGCATTCATTTACCCCCGTACTGCGCAAGGGAGAAAAGACATTATGCTTGAAGCCTTTTATGCCACAGAGCGCGGTAGTCTGGAAGATGCCACCATCAATGGTGGATTCGATCTGCATCCAGAATTGGTCTGGATTGACCTCATTGCACCCTCTCAAGAAGAACAACAATGGGTACTCGATGCATATGATCGTAATTTACCTACACTGAAATCTCTCGAAGACATTTCTTCATCTGCTCGATTCTACCGCGATGACGATGGAATTTTGCATATCAGTACTTATTTTTTAACGAAAAATAAAAACTATCAAGTTGACGGTGATACCGAAGACAGCAGCAATATTTTGGCGATGGTACAAACTGTCGCATTTATTTTGCATAAAGACCGCCTGTTTACTTTGCGTGGTGAAAAACTGGTGGCGTTTCGGGCCTTTCGTGCCCGTGCGCGGCGTAATGACTATGATATGGATTATAAAGATCCGACATGGATATTACTGGGTTTACTCGAAGCCAAACTAGACGAACTTGCGGATATCTTGGAAGATATCCACAAGGACCTTGAAAAATACTCCACAGAAGTCCTGAATAATCATCATCGCGAACAGATGCTGGATCTCGACGACATGATTACCCGTCTGGCTCAACAAGAAGACGTGTTGGGAAAAGCCCAGCTGTGTCTGATTGATTTACGCCGTGTATTAACCTTTTTAGCACGTCCGCGCGCGCTGGGCAGTCATATTTATGATGCCGATATTCGCGAGCTCAGCGAAGATGTTCGCTCGCTGGTCGAACACGATGCCTTCTTGTTTCAAAAGGTGCGTTTCTTACTCGACACCACGTCTGGTTTCATTAATACCGAACAGAACGATACGATTCGTCGCTTCTCGATCTTGCCAAGTATGCTAGCGCCACCGATGCTGGTGGCGAGTATCTACGGCATGAATACACAAGAATTGCCCTTTGCACATGGCGCCATGAGCTTTTTAGTGGTTGCCATGATCATTATGGTGTCATTTGTTGGGCCAATGATTTATTTCCGCTGGAAAAAATGGATTTAAAAAAAAGCACTGCCATGGCAGTGCTTTTTCTGTTTTTGAAACTGACTCAGATCAGTACCAAATCATCTTCCAGATGCGAGGCTTGAATGATCTTGAGCATTTTTGCAGGTACATCTTGAAAATGCAGCCCCTGTGCCTGAGGTGTCGAGCGAAGCCACTGAATTAGCACCGCCAAGGCCAAGGTATTGCCATTTTTCAACTGACTCAGATTCACCACCAAAGGAAAAGTCGAGTGCTGGGCAATCAGTTGATGCCCTTGCTCACACATGGCCTGTGCATTGTCAAAGTCGATTTGCCCAGAAACGACCAACTGCTGATCTAGAAACTGAATCACGTTAAACCTGCATTACTTCTTTTTGACTGCGGCATCCGCATCTGGCTGGAAATTCGCAATCGCTTTATCAAGATCACCACCGTTACGCTTCACGGTTGCCGCAAACTGGTTACGGAACTGCAAGCCTAAATCGATACCAGATACATTGATGTTACGAATTTTCCATTGTGACCCTTTGTCTGCCAACTGGAACGACACTGGAATTTTTTCACCGTTGTTATTGAAGTCTAGCGTTACAACAGGATTTTTACTTCCGGTTTCTTTGTATGGACGCATGGTATAAGACTGGTTGCTGTACTTCGCAAAAGCCGTACCGTAATTTTCAATCAGTGTTTCACGGAAGTTATTTTCAAACTGCGCACGCTGAGCCGCATTACTGTATTGATTGGTTGCATAAGTGCCCATAACAATACGGGTAAAGGCTTGTGAGTCAATATACGGATCAAGGTTTTGACGAACGATCGCTTTGACCGCCGCTGGATTGTTTTGCAATTTGGCATGATCGGTTTTCAAACGTGTAATCAGGCCATCTGCAACACGTTTAATAAACGCTGGCGGTGCTTCAGCGGGTGCAGCAAAAGCTGTTCCCATCAACATTGAAGATAAAACACTTGCGGTGAGCGTTTGCTTAAATAATGTATTCATGTGCATGCTTCCTAATAATTACTCGGTAAATGACGGCTGTGCTTCAGAAGAAGCTGGCTCGGCCGTATTGCCCGTAGAGTTTGTTGATGATTTACCGGCACCACCCGTAATAAATTTGCTAATTAGATCTTCAAGATCCATTGTACCTTGGGTATTTGAAATTGCTTCACCACGCTTGAGGTAATTCAGACCACCACCCGGCACGATCTTGAGATACTTCTCACCCAATAGCCCATTTGTCGATACCATAATGTAAGCATCTTCATCGATACTGGTGATGGATTTCATGTTATTAATTAGTTGCTGTTCCATCGTTTTTTGTTGTGCTGGAGCAGCAGCTTGATAGTCTGCGCTGTAACGCAGTTCCTCAAGTGCATTTTTCTCAACCGTTTTAAGTTGCTGTGCATTAAATGTGGTGAGTTTACCATCTAAATCAAACGAAACAGTAGCTAAGCGGGTCACTGGGTCAAGCGTAATAGACTCAACCCGCCCAATGGTCACGCCGCTCATGGTGACTTTGGCACGCGGCTTTAAACCGTTGACATTGTCAAACTGCGCGGTCATTTTATACGGATCGCTAAGATTGGTCCCAGCAAGGCCACTCACTTTCATGGCTAAAAAGAACAATGCCACACCGAAAATAATCACAAATATTCCGACGGCCAGCTCACTTGTACGTGATTTCATTAAATACCTCCGAACATGACCGCAGTCAAAACAAAATCTGAACCCAGTACACACAATGACGAATACACCACCGTTCGCGTCATTGAGGTAGCAATCCCCTCAGGCGTTGGATCGCATGCATAGCCTTGATAGACTGCAATCCAAGTACATACCAGAGCAAATACGATACTTTTAATAATGCCATTGACGACATCGTGACCAAACTGGACATTGCTTTGCATACCACTCCAGAAAGAACCTTCATCGACGCCCAGAAAATCGACCCCCACCATTTTGCCGCCTAAAATTCCGATGGCAGCAAAAATCACGGTAAGCATCGGCAAGCTCACAATTCCAGCCCAAAGACGCGGTGAAACAATTTGCTTAAGTGGATCGACACCAATCATTTCCATACTGGCCAATTGCTCGCTCTGTTTCATCGAGCCAATTTCCGCGGTCAGTGCAGAACCTGCTCGACCGGCAAAAAGTAATGCAGCTACAACAGGTGCCAGTTCACGCAGCAAGGTCAAAGACACCATAGTGCCCAGCATTGCTTCACTGCCTACATTTACTAAAATTGAGTAGCCTTGTAAGCCGATAACCAAGCCAATAAACAAGCCCGAGACGGTAATGATCAACAGTGACATGACCCCAACGCGGTACATCTGGTAAATAAACCGAGAAAAACCGCCTGAAGATGGCATGGAAAATAAAATCTGCAATAGCATCAGGGCCGCAACACCAATCCCTCGAACGCGCTCTATCACAAGCCGGCCCAGCCAAGCGATCGCATTCATGGCGATACCTCTTTATCTAAATAAGCGCGCTGACTAAATTGATATTCGACAGGCCCTTCAGCTGATCCTGTCAGGAACTGTTTCACATAGGCCGAAGCATTCGATTGCAATGCTTCGGGTGTGCCTTCACCCTGAATCTTGCCTTCTGCAACCACGTAAATATAGTCTGCAATCGATAAAGTTTCAGGTACATCATGCGAAACAATAATGGTGGTCAGATCAAGTGCTTCACGCAAAGATCGGATTAAACGGGTTAACACACCTTTGACAATCGGATCTTGGCCTGCAAAAGGCTCATCGTACATAATCAGATCTGGATCGAGCGCAATTGCACGTGCCAGCGCAACGCGTCGATTCATCCCGCCAGAAAGTTCGGTTGGCATCAAGTGCTCTGCACCACGCAGGCCAACCGACTCCAGCTTTAGCCCCACGAGTTCGGCAATCAGATGCTCAGGCAGTTTGGTGTGCGCTCGAATAGGGAACGCAACATTTTCATAGACGGACATATCGGTAAATAAAGCACCGCTTTGGAATAACATTCCCATTCGGGCGCGCGCCGCAAAGAGTTCGTGACGCGTCATGCTGGCAATATTTTTACCGTCTAGTAAAACTTGTCCTTGATCTGGACTCAGCTGCCCACCAATCAGACGCAACAAAGTCGTCTTACCTGTTCCTGACGGCCCCATAATCGCTGTAATCTGACCACGACGAATAGACAAACTAATGTTGTCATAAATGATACGATCGCCGCGATTGAAACTTAGATTTTGGACGTCAATTAAAGCGTCAGAAAAGGATGACGTTAAATTATTCATAGCAGAGTAGATTCCTGCATTTTTTTAAGCTTGCATAATATAGCACTGAAACTGCTCAGGATTGTTATTATTTTGACAATGCAGCGTTTCATTCATCCGGGTGATGTTGCGGAAAAAGCACAGACAAAACGCGTATTAATCTTGGTAAAAATAATAAGAGAAATAGAAAATATTACATAACATCAAGACAAAACTTAAGCACGGCAACCACCAAGCGCGTGTCATAAGCGCCTTAATAATGAAGCCTGAGCTATGGTGATGTTTTTGATTACGCATTTATATAAAATTTCTTGATATGATTCTCAATATTGATCATTTTACACAGTTTTATCACAATAAAAAAGCTGGCCGAAGCCAGCTTTTTATTTACTTTTGTGAATTAACGGTCGTTTTTGCGACGACGATCACCCGATTCACGATTGAAAAATTCTTCTTTCGTACCACGATTTGGACGGTCTTCGCCACCAAAGCTACGTTTTGGACGATCTTCACCACCGAAGCTACGCTTTGGACGGTCATCACCAAAAGAGCGCTGTGGACGATCACCAAAACCACCTTCACGACGTGCAGGACGGTCGCCAAAGTCACGCTTAGGACGATCACCAAAACCGCCTTCACGACGTGGCTTGTAATCTACACGATTGCCACGGTTGTCATCGTTTGAATCGAAACGCGGTTTATCGTTGAAGCCACCTTCACGGCGTGGACGATCTGAGTTAAATTCGCGACGCGGACGATCTTCACCACCGAAGCTACGCTTTGGACGGTCATCAAAACCACCTTCACGGCGTGGACGATCTGAGTTAAATTCGCGACGTGGACGATCTTCACCACCGAAGCTACGCTTTGGACGGTCATCAAAACCGCCTTCACGGCGTGGACGATCTGAGTTAAATTCGCGACGCGGACGGTCTTCACCACCAAACGGACGCTCACCACGTGGGCTATCATCGAAGCTACGACGTGGGCGATCATCACGACCACCTTCGCGACGTTTGAAGTTACCTTCACCTTCAAAACGACGACCGCCGCCACCAAAGCTGCGACCACCGCCATCACGACCGCCACGGCCATTACCGCCGCGACCACGACCACCACCATCACGGCCTGAACGTGCAGGCGGTGGAGATGGCTCAAGACCTTCAATTTCAGAAACGCTTAAACGCGCATCTAGGTAGTCTTCAAGCGCACGAATCTTGCCACGCTCGCGGTAAGTTGCAAGTGTAATAGCTTGACCAGTACGACCTGCACGGCCAGTACGGCCAATACGGTGAACGTAATCTTCATGCTTCATTGGTAAGCCGAAGTTGATCACGTGTGAAATAGTTGGTACATCTAGACCACGTGCTGCTACGTCAGTTGCAACCAAGATTTTTGCTTTACCTTCACGGATGCTGCGCAAACGACGGTTACGTACGGTTTGTGGCATTGCACCGTGCAAAGCAACAACTGAATGACCCGCTTCAGCAAGTTCTTCAGCTAACATGTCAGTGTCTTCTTGCGTGCTTGCAAACACAACAGCCTGATCCATTTTTTCATCACTTAACCAATGGGTAAGCAATTTTTTCTTGTGCTCAAAACCATCTGTCCAGTGAAGTGTTTGGGTAATATCAGTGTTGGTCGAATGACCCGTTTCAATGGCAATACGCTGTGGATCTTGCATCATGCATTCAGCAAGACGAATAATACGATCTGCAAATGTTGCAGAGAACATTAAAGTCTGCTTACGGTTAGCAGCCAATTCGCTAATCGCTTCTAGGTCTTCAGAGAAACCAAGATCAAGCATACGGTCAGCTTCATCAACAATTAACGCATCAACTTTATCAAGTTTAAGTTGACGACGGTTAACCAAGTCAAGCAAACGACCTGGCGTTGCAACAACCACTTGAGCGCCTTTAAGTTGCTGGATTTGCTTAGCAAAAGGCATACCGCCCATGATTGCAGCAATACGTACGCCTTTCATGTGACGAACAAATGCAATCGCATCTTGACTGACTTGCTGTGCAAGTTCACGCGTTGGTGAAATGACAAGAATATTCGGTTGAGTTACGGCGCGCATACGTTCTTTAAATGGAAGGAACGTATCTTGACCCGCAAGTGCATGAAGTGTTGGCAACAAAAATGCTGCAGTTTTACCAGAACCAGTTTGGCTAGAAACTAAAAGATCTTTACCTTCTAAAGCAGCAGGAATTGCTTGTTCTTGAACAGGAGTCGGGCTAGTAAAACCAAGATCCTGTAGTGCATTTTGTAGAGATTCGTGTAGAGAGAAATCGGCAAAAGTTTTGCTCATAGAGAGTTTCACCCTAATGGGTGCTCCATTTTAATAAATACAAATATGGACATCGACAAAAGGCGGCACGGCATCTTAGGCTGAATAATATGAAATTCAGCAGCAATCCGAATAACGACGATGTAGACTATACGCACGCATGATTACGGCCGGAACCTGAAGAATCGCTGAGCGATTTGGGCGCAATGAATGGTCCTCTCTATGGACAGCGTGCGCATACAATGAATAGAACAGAATGTTCAGGTAATGAACGGAAATTTAAGTGCGTTGCGAGATTATAGCAGAAACTTTTTAAAAGTCACCTTATTTCTCAGTTTTTTCATAATATGTTCTTTTTTGAGGCCTTTAAATGGTCCATCTGGTAAAAAAACACCCTCTTGATGAGGGTGTTTTTTTAAGTAAACTCAACCACATGGCGATTATTTCGCCATTTCACCCCATGCAGGCACCACGGTTTGCATCAGTGGTTTAAGCATTTTCATTGAGGTCGCAAGCACTTGACCATTCTCAAACGAATCATGTCCACCGCGTGCATCCACCATAACACCGCCAGCTTCTTTTACAATCAACTCACCTGCAGCGATATCCCACGGTTTTAGGCCTACTTCAAAGAAACCATCAAAACGGCCGGCAGCCACATAGGCCAAATCGAGTGCAGCAGAACCTGCACGGCGGATGTGAGCACCGGCTTTAGTGACTGCAAGCAATGATGCAAAATGTTGCTCGGCATAAGAAACGATTTCACCATTACGTTTAGCACGGTATGGGTGACCTACAGCCAAAAAGGTATTTTCTAAATTTTCACGAACATTTACACGGATACGGCGCTGGTTCATGACCGCACCACGACCACGACTTGCAGAGAACATTTCGTCGCGTACAGGATCGTAGATCACACCGTGCTGGGTAACACCTTTGTGCTGAACTGCAATTGAAATACAAAAATGAGGGAAACCATTGATAAAGTTTTGTGTGCCATCCAGCGGGTCGATCACCCAGCACCAGTCTGCATCGTGGCCTTTGCCTTCTTGCAGACCAAACTCTTCACCCAAGAAGCTATGGTTTTTGTAACTTTTACGAAGGGTATCGATCGTGAGTTGCTCGAGATAACGGTCAACGCGCGTTACCGGACCTTCAATGCCTTTCTCTTCAACTTGTAGGTCGAGCTTGTGACGATTCTGATGTGCTTTTAAAAGCTCTTGACCAACTAATTGAGCCGCTCGCGCAGCCATAACCACCATAGGTTCCATTGAACACCCACTACAAATTTGAAGATTTTGACAAAGAATAATGCATAAAAGCGCGGCAATTCTATCAAATTGCCGCGCCTTTTGGTAAATAAATTCGAGTTTTTTTAGCGGAATGTGTTTAAACCGCTTGTACAATCCTTAACCAAGCCTTTTCAATTGCGTTTTGGATCCCCTCAGCATCCAATCCACAATTTTTTAGCATCTGGGCATGTGTAGCTTGATGAATGAAAGTATCTGGTAATCCCAAATTCAAAACAGGCTTCAAGATTTGCGCCTGAGCCAAGTACTCATTGACTGCACTGCCTGCACCAGCCATGACCGCATGCTCTTCAACCGTCACAAATAAATGCGTGCGTTCAGCCAGATCGCGAATGATTTGCTCATCAAGCGGTTTGACAAAACGCATATTGACCACAGATACGCCTACATCATATTTTTGCGTCAATTGTTGTGCTGCCTCGACTGCAACAGCAACGCGGCTTCCAAATGCTAAAATCGTGATTTGCTCATCGTGAGTCGTATTTGACTCAAAGACCACCTCAGCCTTACCGATTTCCAGTTTGCTCAGATTTGACTGAATCTCAACGCCTAAGCCTGCACCACGCGGATAGCGTACCGCAGCCGGGCCTGGATACTCATAAGCGGTATGCAGCATTTGGCGGCACTCGTTTTCATCTTTAGGCGCCATGATGATCAGATTTGGCACTGTACGCATGTAAGCATAATCGTATGCACCTGCATGTGTCGGACCATCTTCACCGACAAGTCCCGCACGATCAATACCAAACGTCACATCCAGATTTTGTAACGCCACATCATGAACCAGTTGATCATAACCACGCTGTAAGAAAGTCGAATAAATTGCCACAACAGGTTTAAGCCCTTCACAGGCCATGCCAGCAGCCAACGTGACCGCATGCTGCTCGGCAATCGCCACATCAAAAAAACGCTCCGGATACTGCTGAGCAAATTTGACCATACCCGAACCTTCACACATCGCTGGCGTAATTGCCATTAAGCGTGAGTCTTGCACCGCTTCATCACATAACCACTGTCCGAATACATCAGAATATTTAGGCGGTGATTTCTTGGCTGGCGCGGTGGTCACAGGCGCGACTTTACTAATCGCATGATAAGTAATCGGATCGGCTTCGGCCGGGATAAAACCTTTGCCTTTTTTGGTATATACGTGAATTAAACGTGGCCCTTTGCGTTTTTTGAGGGCATGGAACACATCAACAAGCTGATTGACATCATGGCCATCAAAGGGACCAAAATAATCAAAGCCAATCGCTTTAAATAAGTTATCAGCTGCATCGGTAGCCGACTGATGCAGGCGTGAATTATAGGTCCACTGCGGATGCGGCTGGACATAAGCCTGCCCCTCTGCATCGATATTGACCAAATGACCTTTTTCCCAAATGGCAGCCAAGTGTTTGGCAAAACCACCGGTGCTACATGAAATCGACATGTCGTTATCGTTGAGGACGACAATCAGATCTGCGTTGTGAGCGACGGCATCATTCATGGCTTCAAATGCCATACCTGCAGTCATGGCACCGTCGCCTACAATACTGACCACCTCACACGGATTTTTTTGGTAGCGGCGTGCCAGTGACATGCCCAAACCTGCGGAAATTGCAGTAGACGAATGCCCAACACCAAAGGTATCAAATACTGATTCTTCGCGTGCAGGAAAAGCCGCAAGACCATTTTGTGCACGAATAGTCGTCAGTTGTTCACGACGACCTGTAAGTGCTTTGTGCGGATAGGCCTGATGTCCTACATCCCAAATGAGACGGTCATTTGGTGTATTAAAACAATAGTGTAGAGCAACCGTTAATTCGATCACGCCCAAATTGGCACCAAAGTGGCCGCCACTTTGACCTGCCGCATACAAGATAAACTGACGCAACTCATCAGCCACCTGTGTCAGTTGGCTAGGTTCGAGCTGACGTAATTGTTGCGGATGATTAATTTCATCTAACAATGGCGTAACAGGACGGTGAGTTGGAATTTCGGTATACAACATATGTGGCAAAGCCTTTTTAAGCCTGGCAAATCCTAAGCTGGGTAAATGGGAATTCGATACGCATATCGAATTAAATCACCTTCAATCAGCCACATTTCTAACGATGCAGTATTGAGCACAACTAACATGTGCTTAGGGTGGCGTAGATTATCCTGAATAATCTCACAATTTATCAACCATTATTGTCCGCTTTCTAAAAAAAAGAAAAGGTTCTGAATAATTTCGACATGACAATTTTACCAATCTCTAAGCATTACGCTATACTTTAGCCGATTTCATTGACCTAAAGATGAGTAATTTGTGGCTATTGAGTTTGTCGCGACCTCTAAACTACCGACCCAATTTGGTGACTTCAATATTTCAGTCTTTCAAGATCCTGTAACGGGCGAAGAGCACGTTGCATTGTCTAAAGGCTTAGAGTCACCACCGACGGCGCCAGTGTTGGTGCGTATTCACTCAGAATGCCTCACTGGCGATGCATTTGCATCGCTCAAATGTGATTGTGGCCCACAGCTGCAAGCTACACAGAAACTGATCAATCAGGCAGGTCAGGGTGTGATTTTGTATTTACGTCAGGAAGGCCGTGGCATTGGATTGACCAATAAAATCCGTGCCTATGCACTGCAAGATCAGGGACACGATACCGTAGATGCCAACTTACTGTTGAACCTACCTGCCGATGCACGCCGCTACGACATGTGTACTATCATGCTGGATCATTTACAGATCAAGCAGGTCAAGCTGATTACCAATAACCCACTCAAACTGAATGCGCTAACCGATCTTGGCATTGATGTTACCGAACGTGTTGCTCTCACAGTGGGCAAAAATCCGTTTAACGAGCAATACCTTAAAACCAAAAAAGAGCGCATGTCTCACCTCTATCAAAAAGATGACTTCTAAGCGATAGATCATTGAAATTGACGCTTGAGTCATTTTTGGCTCAAAATCCCTTACTTTTTTTAAGGTTTTATGTTTTGATGATCAGACGCGTTTAAGTTTTTATTTGAGGCACAGCATGCAACATCCAACTTCAGACGATATTCAACGGGTCCGTGAGTTTCTTCTCGATCTTCAAGCACGTATTTGTAGCCGCCTTGAACAGCAAGAACAGCTTGGGGGAGGAAGTGCGACGTTTGTGATTGATGATTGGGAACGTCCAGAAGGTGGCGGTGGCCGATCTCGGGTGTTGCAAAATGGTGACGTGATTGAAAAAGGTGGTGTGATGTTTTCACACATCAACATCTCTCAACTGCCCGCCTCTGCTACGGCACGCCATCCTCAAATTGCCGGTGCCAAAGCGCAGGCGCTTGGCGTATCACTGGTCATCCATCCTAAAAATCCGAATATTCCGACTTCACATGCCAATGTACGCTTGTTTGTGGCTCAGCCTGAAGGACATGATCCGATCTGGTGGTTTGGTGGCGGATTCGATTTAACCCCGTTTTATCCAAATGATCAGGATGTCCAACACTGGCATCAAACAGCATTTGATTTGTGCCAACCTTTTGGCGATGGTGTATATGCCGAGCATAAGCAATGGTGTGATGACTATTTTTATTTAAAGCATCGTGATGAACAGCGTGGTGTGGGTGGTTTATTTTTTGATGATTTGAATGCTTGGGATTTCGATACCTGTTTTGCTTACATGCAGGCCGTAGGTAACGGTTATCTGGATGCGATCTTGCCAATTTTTGAGCGCAATCGTGATAAGCCCTACACACCAGCGCAACGTGATTTTCAGCTTTATCGTCGCGGGCGCTATGTCGAATACAATTTAGTCTATGACCGCGGCACCTTATTCGGCTTACAAACGGGGGGCCGAATTGAATCGATTTTAGTGAGTTTACCTAACCTCGCTGCATGGACCTATCGTCCTGAATGGGATCAAGATTCTGCCGAGAAAAAGCTCACCGATTACTACCTCAAACCACAAGATTGGTTAGGTCTGCTGTAATATCTCCTTGCAAATGAGACTGTTTCTTATCGAGACAGTCTCTTGTCTATTTTGAATTATCGTTTATGCTCTAACATGGAAATCCCTGATGCAGGCACTTAGGGGTTGCAAACCAAGAAAGATGCTTACAGTGTAAATCGATCCTGCATGTCATGCTTATTTCATCAAGGTTTGTTTTACTTATTCAATTCTTATGAAAAGGCTATCTCCATGTCCCATCTCTTTGAACATAATCGCGCATTGTTATTTTGGATGACCGTTGCAATCTTGATTGTTTCGTCTGTTATTACGCTCGGATTTGATAACGTCTATTCCGATGGTATCTCGATTCCAATTAACGTCTTTGCCAGTGTCGGACTATTTTTGATGATGATGACCCATGTGATCGAAGAGCTTGAGTCGATTTGTAATCCCTAAGCTCTTTAATCACCGCATTGTGACTTAACCCGCTTTGCCCGCCACAAACGGATTAAACTGTTTTTCATAACCAATGGTGCTGATCGGGCCGTGGCCTGAAATAAACTGGGTTTGATCCGGCAAGCTAAAACATTCACGCTGGATAGACGCGAGTAATTGGGCATGATCACCGCGCGGGAAATCTGTGCGCCCAATTGAGCCTTTAAACAACACATCACCTGTCCAGAGCAAATTATAGTCTGCACTATAAAACATGACATGACCTGGCGTATGCCCAGGTGCATAGCGCACTTCAAACTCAGTTTCACCGAGGGTCAGTACTTCTCCGCCCTCAAGCCATTGATCCACTCGAACTGGCTGTGGAATGGGAAAGCCATAACGCGCAGAGACTTCTTGAATCATATCGAGCCAAAAGGCATCTTCTTTGTGCGGGCCAATCACAGGCACTTGCCACAGCTGGGCAAGCTCTCCAACCGCACCTGCATGATCCAGATGCCCATGCGTGAGCCATAAGGCTTTTACTGTTAAACCCAATTCTTCAACAGTCTGTTTTAACTTTTGAGCTTCACCGCCCGCATCAATCAGCACAGCCTCTTTACTTTCACTGTCCCACAAAATTGAGCAGTTCTGCGCAAAGGCCGTAACCGGCACGATTTTCACTTGTAACATAGTGTTCTCTTCACTCAATGCTCACGATATGCAAGCGTGTAATCTAGGGCATCCAGATTCACTTTAAGCAGTTGTGTTAGCAACTCAAGATGTTCAGCATTGGTGTTTAATGCTGGAATATACTCGTAACGCTGACCACCAGATTCCAAAAATAGTTCAGCATTTTCTACTTCAAGTTCCTCTAAAGTTTCCAAACAGTCCGCAGAAAACGCCGGGCTTAAAATTTGAACACTTTCTACGCCACTTTTGCCCCACTCTTCAAGCAAGGCGTCGGTATACGGTTTGACCCATTCCTGCTTTCCAAAACGAGACTGGAAGCTGATGGCCCATTCATCGTCGTGTAATCCCAAATGTGCAGCAACCAGTCGAGCCGTTTCACGGCAACGCTCTGGATACGGATCACCTTTGTCGGCATAAGGCTGTGGAATACCATGAAACGACATCAAGAGTTTTTGTGCCTTGCCATGAGTTGCCTGAAAACGTGAAATACTGTTGGCCAGTGCTTCGATATATAAAGGATGACGATAGTAATCTTTCAGAATTGTTAGGCCCGGCAAGTGGCGCTGCTTGGGAATCCAGCGCGCAAAGGCATCATATAGCGGTGCAGTTGAAGTGGCCGAATATTGTGGAAATAACGGCAATACAATCACATGCTCTTGTGGCATTTGCGACAAGTTTTTGAGCACCGCTTGAATGCCCGGATTGCCATATGACATGGCCGGAATAATATTCAGGTCTAAATGAGGATACTGCGTATCGAGCTGCTGCTTAATACCCGCAACCTGTGCATACAGAATTTCCCGCATGGGTGAATCCTGATTCCAGATACTGGCATACGCCTCTGCAACGCGCTTGGGACGAAACGGCAATACAAAACAATTCAGAATAATCTGCCAAATCACTTTTGGAATTTCGATTACCCGCTGATCCGATAGGAACTGTCGCAAAAATTCACGCACAGCCGGTGCTGTCGCAGCATCGGGTGTGCCCAGATTGGCCAAAATCACTGTAACTTTTGGTTTAGGTATGCTTGGCATACTTTGTCCTGTATCAATACCCTATGACTGAGCTTAATGTATCAGGTTTTCAGGTTATTTATAAATTGGAATATGAATCAGTTTTTGATTGAAAATTTCGATTTTGATGTTGAAAGTAGCGATCAACCATATGCTGCCCTGCTGCGGTCAGTCGCCACTGCATTCGTTGCTGTTCATCACGTTGAACCGGAACAATCCATTCGTTTTGTCGCATTTGCAGTTTGATGTGATACAAGCCATGCACCAGAATTTGTGCCCGTCCGACCGCATAGACCTGAGGCAGCGTTTTTTGTATGTCGCTTAAGGCAGTATCATTGAGGTAATCATTGAGGCACTTGGCAAAATATTCTTCGGGGATTGGGCTTTGAAACACCTTGGAGAGTTCATATAGCAGGCGCCCCCATGGCTCGGTGCGTTGCAAGGTTAACTCGTGAATATGGCCATCTTCATAGGCCTGAATACGGTATTCAAACCGATACACGTCGTCGATGGACACATCACAAATGGCCACCATATCCTCTTCGCACTGACGCAATGTACGTTGTAATTGCAGAAGCTTGCTGCGCAGATGATCAATTTCATCTTGCAGAGTTTGCATATTTTGCGGACGAATCCAGCCCAGTACCGGAAAGCACTCCAGCATATGCAGCATGTTGCTGCGCAAGGTATGCTCCAATTCACGTAAGTTTTGATAATAAAATACCTGATCGACTTCTTGCTGTAGCTGCTTACGAAATTCGATAAATTTTGCACGAGCAGGTGCCGATGCATCATGTAATTCTTCTGCACGCGCATCGGGATCGGCATGCATGAACACCACCATAGGCTTTTGCTTGGTGATGGCGTAAATATACTCCAGATGCATATAACTAATGCCCGAAACCGAGCAGTCGCCGTATTGGCTACCCAAAAGCAAAATCACATAATCACAATCATCAATTTGCCGACGGGCAATTGCGGTGCTTACGGGTGAGCGCTGTTCGACACACCACGATGAAAAACCCATTCCAATCAAGGTTTGTGCAATCACACGGCGCTCAGGCGACATCTCTGCACCTGAGGTTGCGACAAACACTTGATAGCGCCGATCGAGCATGCGGCAGTCCTCTTTCAGCTACTGATGGATTGCAAGGAAATAAAGATCAATCTTATATTTATCATGAATCGAATCTTTTTATTTGGTCTTTTGCGCAGTATAAACCTGAATCGAGTTTAGCTGCCACGTAAGATGCGATGGAATCAAGTGCTCAACCACCTGACGGGTCTGTTCAAGTTGCTGACCTGTGACAAAGCACGCGATCCGCAATCCCGAGGCATGTTCATGTTCAGCAATCAGTTGATGTTTAATCAGAATTTGGGCCGTTTGTCGTGCCACCGCAACACCTGAATCAATCAGAATGAGCTGGCTGCCAAATAACTGCTCAATCGCATCTTTTAAAAATGGATAATGGGTACATCCCAACACCAGATGATCTGCCCCCTGATCAATCACGGGTTGCAATATCTGACGCAATAACGTCAAACAGGCGTGGCTCATTTCCTGCCCCGCTTCAATCAGTGGCACCAGCTCCAGACATGTCAATGGTATCACACGCACCCCCGCAGGCTGTGCAAAGTGATCGATTACATCCTTGATGAGCTGTCCACGAAAGGTGGCCGGCGTTGCCAAGACCGCAACCACCTTCGACTTACTTTGGAGCACCGCAGGTTTTAACGCAGGTACCAGCCCCACAATCGGAAACGATTCCCCATAATGAGCGCGCAAACTGTCTAGGCTAAAAGCGGATGCAGTATTGCAGGCCACCACAGCCATTTTACAGCCCTGACGGTATAACCATTCAATACCACGGGCCGTCAACTGACGAATATCGTGATCGGGCCGAGGTCCGTAAGGTACATGCGCTGTATCGGCCAAATATACGATCTGCTCATTGGGCAAATGACGGGCAATTTCCTGCGCAATCGACAAGCCACCTACACCCGAATCAAACACCCCGATGGGTGCATCGGCAGACGCCGCAGGCATCGGGTCAAGTTCAAGAGAAACAGGAAAGATGGCAGTCATTTCAGCACTTCAAAGACAAGATGGAACTGAGCATCAAGCTTAAACCTCAACTGTCTAAATGCAAGAGCAAATCACCACTTTTTAGTGTTAAAACCACTTTTCCATCTGGTGTTTCATCGAGCTGGCCCAGTTCTACCAGATGATAAAATACCTGTCGTTGAATTAAGGCATTGAGTCCAAAACGTACATGTACATAGGGGCGCCGTTCGCCAGCGTATTCTTGCATAAAAATCGGATGTGCATCATCGACCAGCACCACATCCTGATTGGTCGTGGTCAATTGCAAATACGCCTGCCCGTCAATCTGAACCTGCTCGACCCGATTGACCAATAAAGGCGCATCTTCAACCTCGATTTCGATTTGCTCGACCGGGGTTTTCAGATAAAATTTGCCCGCCTCTTGCCACAGTACACTTGAGAACAGATCCAGCATGCTTTGTCGTTTCATTAATTGACCTTCGTGCCACCATTCTCCATTGGCTTTAATGATCAAATCCATTTTACCGCAATGCTTTGGGTGCCACTGGTCGAGAGGTGGTATTGACCTTTTGTGACTTTGCTGTACATCTTTTACGTATTGTGCAATGTTGATTAAGTTTTTATCATCATCTGAGGGTGATTTTTCACTCTCCTGAGATGAATTATTTTGATTTACCATAGTTTATGCCTTGCTGACGAGAAAATATAACGACTCAGCCAATTGGCTAGATGACGGTTTAAATCTATACTAGCCCAGACTATTAAAGACACGATCCGTGGCTTGTGTCTAGAGATTCAGAACACTCATGGCAGCACCGAATATCAAATTACGGTTGCCACCCTTAGCAATATGAGGAGTCCTACATGGAACACATCGAACGAGAAGCGATGGAGTTTGACGTAGTGATCGTTGGTGCAGGACCTGCAGGTCTGTCTGCTGCGATTAAAATTCGCCAACTCGCGATTGAAAATAATTTATCCGATCTATCCGTCTGCGTCGTCGAGAAAGGTTCCGAAGTAGGCGCTCACATCCTGTCTGGGGCGGTACTTGAGCCACGCGCGATGAATGAGCTTTTTCCGAACTGGAAAGAAGAAGGTGCGCCGCTAAATGTACCGGTTACCGAAGATAAAACCTATTTCTTGATGTCGGATGAAAAGTCTCAGGAAGCACCACACTGGATGGTGCCTAAAACCATGCATAACGATGGCAATTATGTCATTTCACTCGGCAATGTGGTGCGCTGGTTGGGTCAAAAGGCAGAAGAACTGGAAGTGTCTATTTTCCCAGGTTTTGCTGCAGCAGAAGTGCTTTATCATGCTGATGGCACCGTTAAAGGTATTCAGACCGGCGACATGGGCATTGGTAAAGATGGTGAACCAACGCATAACTTTGCGCCGGGTTATGAACTGCATGCCAAATATACCTTGTTTGCCGAAGGATGCCGCGGTCATTTAGGTAAACGCCTGATCAACAAGTTTAATCTCGACAAAGATGCCGATCCACAGCATTACGGTATCGGGATTAAAGAGCTTTGGGAAATCGATCCAGCGAAACACAAACCGGGTTTGGTGATGCACGGTTCTGGCTGGCCATTGAGTGAAACAGGCTCATCGGGCGGCTGGTGGCTTTATCACGCTGAAAATAACCAAGTGACCTTGGGCATGATCGTGGATTTATCTTATGAGAATCCGCACATGTTCCCGTTTATGGAAATGCAGCGCTGGAAAACCCATCCCCTCATCAAGCAATATCTTGAAGGTGGCAAACGTATTTCGTATGGCGCGCGCGCTGTGGTGAAAGGTGGTTTGAACTCATTGCCGAAACTGACCTTCCCAGGCGGTTGCTTAATTGGTGATGATGCAGGTTTCTTAAACTTTGCCAAGATCAAAGGCTCTCACACTGCCATGAAATCTGGCATGCTGTGTGGCGAAGCGGTATTTGAAGCGATTGCACGTGGTGTCGAAAAAGGCGGTGACTTGGCTGTTGCCCGTGTCGTGGAAGGTGATGATCTGTTCGACAAAGAACTGACTGCTTACACGCACAAATTTGACAACAGCTGGCTCAAAGAAGAATTACACCGTACCCGTAACTTTGGTCCAGCCATGCACAAGTTTGGCCTCTGGATGGGTGGTGCATTTAACTTTGTTGACCAAAATATTTTTCAAGTGCCATTTACCTTGCATGACCTGCAACCGGATTATAGTGCTTTAAAAACACAAGACAAAGTCAGTGTTAAGCCGACGTATCCAAAACCTGATGGCAAGATTACTTTTGATCGTTTGTCTTCTGTGTTTGTTTCAAATACCTTGCATGAAGAAAATCAGCCATCGCATTTGAAATTGACCGATGCCAGCATTCCTGTTGCAGTGAATCTGCCTAAATGGGATGAACCGGCACAGCGTTACTGCCCTGCGGGTGTATATGAAATTGTGGCTGAAGATGGTGCTGCGCCGCGCTTCCAGATCAACGCTGCAAACTGTGTACACTGCAAAACCTGCGATATTAAAGATCCTTCGCAAAATATCACTTGGGTGACACCAGAAGGTGGTGGTGGTCCAAACTATCCAAATATGTAAATATTTGGATCGTTCTTGCGAAGCGATAATCGCTTCTCATCTCCAAATATATCGTCATACGCATAAGCTAGAGCGGGTGGTTAAACAAACCACCCGCATAAAAAACTGGATCAAGGATCCAGTTTTTTTATTTTCAGTATGAATAATCAATGCGTCAGTAACTGCACATAGACCTGTTTAAATAAATCGTAGTCGATATATTCAAGATGTGCTTCCTGTACGCCTTGTACAGTTGCTGGGCTAAGTTTATTTTGACGGGTATCGACATAAACACGCCCTAAAATATTGGCCACCTCGAGCAACTGTTTACGCTGAGTCGCATCCAGCTCATTTTCTTTTTCGAAGCTCAGCATATACTGCTGGGCAAACAAGCGTTGTGGCTGATGTTTAAATTGTTGCTGCAACGTCTTCCACTGCTGACGCTCGGTTTTGGTTTGCATGGCTTGTGTCACGATACGGTCAACGTCATAGCCGAGTTCAGCATCAAATTGATCGTCCTGCACCAACTTATGCTTTTGTTGCAACTGTTTTATCACGGCCAAACGCTTTGCATTAATCGGATTGGTTTTTTCATCTGAATACCAATAAGCATAAACCTGCGCAATTTCATTTAAATCCTGACGTGAATAATGTCGAACAAACTCAGGTGAATCTGCCGTGAGCTTGGCAATGAACACGGCATTAAAGGTCTTTTCATAAGATCGGGTTTGATCGTAAGTGCGTTCAGCCAGTTGATTTAACTGATCGTCCCAAGACAATTCAGCACCTGAAGAGGTCGTTGATGTGGTGTCCTGCCCTAAGGTTTTACTTAAATTTCCCACAAGCCCTTCAATCATGGAGCCCTTACTGGCCTCCTTAAATGATTTGGCTTGTTTTAACTGCTTGGTATCGATAGGTGTCGCATGGCCATAGTTTTGTATTAGGGTATCGGCACGAAGATTGAGCTTTTTGTCACTGCCCGGCAAAGTAAAGCCGAGATTATAGTCGATGGTAGCCGCTCGACCTTGAGCATCAAGACCGACATCGATGACAAACGGATTGGAGCTTTGTACCTTCGCCTTTACACGCTGAACCTCAGCTTGATGTTTATTCCATAAAGCTTTAAACGCATCTTGATCGATAAACTGGTTTTGATCGTAAGCCGCAAAAGTTTTGGCCAGTTCAGCACGCGCTTCAGTGAGACCCAACATTTTTGGTGTCTGTACCGATTGCAGTACATCGATGTCGTACTGTTGCATACAATAGGTCGCATCGCCTGCCGCAATCGGCTGATTTGACTGGTTCAAGGCTTGGCATGCTTCGGCATCTAAACCGTCTACAGCCGCGACAGACGTCTCCTGATCCGATGCCTCAGGGTCAGATTCGGACTCAAGCTCAGTTGCCTCGAGTTCTTCGCTGGCCGTTAAATTAAATTTTTGATTGAGTAACTGATACAGCGACAGTGCAGCAGCATCGGCTTGTTGCTCTGGTGTCTCTTTGCCAGTCACGATTTTTTCGGCTTGCTGAGCTGTGGCCTCACCTTCCGCCCACTGCTCAAGCGATTGATCTTTAAGCCCTAAAACAGACTGGTTAAAGTATTTTTGATTGACCTGTTCAAACATGCCAGATTGTAGTGATACATCCTCAAGCGTGGTCTTGAGACGGATTTTTTCAACCACACCTTTGGCTTGATCATCACGATTTATCGATAGACGCTGTAATTGTCCGGGTTCGGCCAGATCATACATCACAGCAGTCGAGGCCTTCATATACTCGACCAGCTTTTGCATATTGACCTGTTTCAATTGCTCTGAATATTTAGAAAAATCGAGATAGGCCAATGAGTCTTGGCTCTCCTGATTCACCAGATACGGCATAATGGCAAAATAATTGGTATAAAAACGATAGGCTTTTAAATCCAGAATCATCGGAACTTTGGCCTGCACCAACAAGGTGGGCTTTTCATAACGTGCCGTTAAATTAAAGCTGCCGATCCGTTCGCGATAGTGAATGGAGCCGTCAAATTTAAATTGAACGTCATTTAAAATATTGAGTAAGGTCTCGGCTATTTTTTCAAAACGCGATGGATCAAGCGCACCCGATTTTTTTTGCTGCGCAATGGCCGCGTAAAAGGCCTGTTTCTCCGCAGAACTCAGCTTAATCTGTTGATCTGCTAAAAATTGATCGATTTTCAGCTGCAAAGCTGGATCGAGCAAAGCAGACGCTGGATGATTTTTGCGACTTTGAGCTGTCGATGTATCCACGTTTACTGAAAAATGACCGCTATAGTCATAACTTGGATATTGATACATGGCATTTAAACCACGAACAGCTTGCTGATCAAGCGCTTGCTTTTCATTATTGGTTTTTATGACATGTTGGGTACAACCACTCAGACTCAAACCCAATAAACAAAAAGTTAAGTATTTTAGACGTATCATTACCGATTACACCGTTAATATAGTTATAGTTTCAAAGCTTCAACTTGTTTTTTTGAAAAAAACACAGGTTTTTGACTGTATCAGAAAATCAGAATCAAAACGAACCAGATCGATCTTCAATTCGCTTTTCTGACATTTTTTTCAAGTCACGTTATCAATGTTTTTTTAGCCAGCTGTGTCAATAATAAATCATCAATAGAGCCACTCTATTCCAATCCATTTAGGAGTTAAGACGATGCCAGCGTATAAAGCCCCACTCCGTGATGTACGTTTCTTGATGAATGAAGTGTTTGATTATCCTGCGCACTTTAAAACTCTGTCAAACGGAGAAAATGCAGATCCAGATACTATCGACATGATTTTAGAAGGTGCGGCCGATTACTGTGAAAATGTATTGTCACCTTTGTATCAAAGTGGTGATGATGAAGGCTGTCATTTTGAAAACGGTGAGGTGCGCACTCCAAAAGGTTATAAGGAAGCCTACGACCAGTTCGTGCAAGGCGGCTGGCAGGGTCTTTCGTATCCGGAAGAATTTGGTGGTCAGGGCTTACCTATGTCACTCAATCTCATCAAATCTGAAATGATGGGTACTGCAAACTGGGCTTTCACCATGTATCCGGGCCTGAGTATGGGCTGTATGAATACCATCTTGCAGTTTGGTAGTGAAGAACAAAAAAATACTTACATGCCGCACTTGGTGGCAGGAACATGGTCGGGCACCATGTGTTTGACCGAGCCACAATGTGGTACAGATTTGGGGCAAGTCAAAACCAAAGCCGAACCTCAAGCAGATGGTACCTACAAGCTCACTGGAACCAAAATTTTTATTTCGGCGGGTGAACATGATCTGACAGAAAATATCGTGCATATTGTGTTGGCACGTTTACCAGATGCCCCTCCGGGAACACGCGGTATTTCACTATTTATTGTGCCAAAATTTTTGCCAACCGCAGACGGCGGTGTAGGTGAGCGCAACACGGTGAACTGTGGTTCGATTGAGCATAAAATGGGGATCAAAGCCTCAGCTACTGCAGTGCTTAACTTTGATGGTGCAACCGCTTATCTGATTGGTGAAATCAACAAAGGTTTGCATGCCATGTTTACCTTTATGAATACCGCACGTATCGGGACAGCGGTGCAAGGGATCGCACATGCCGAGCTGTCTTATCAGGGATCATTGCCATATGCCAAAGAGCGTATGTCCATGCGTGCACTCTCTGGGAAAAAAGATCCGGATAAAGTAGCAGATGCGATTATCCATCATGCCGATGTACGTCGTATGCTGTTGACTCAAAAGGCGATTGCCGAAGGTGGTCGTGCCATGATTTATCATGCTGCACAATTGGCCGATAAAATGACCGATGCACTTCTGGTGGGCGATCAGGCAAAGTATGAAGAATACGACGATAAATTAGGCTTTTATACGCCAATTTTGAAAGGCTTTTTGACCGAGCTGGGCCTCGAAGCAGCCAATCATGGCGTGCAGGTGTTTGGTGGGCATGGGTACATCAAAGAATGGGGTATGGAACAAATCGTACGTGATGCACGCATTGCCACTTTGTATGAAGGAACAACAGGCGTACAGGCGCTCGATTTGATTGGCCGTAAAGTATTATTGTCTTCAAAAGGTAAAGTAGTTCGTGACTATACTGCCGAAATTTTGAAATTCTGTGGCCGTCATGCACGTAACAAATATCTGCGCCGTTTTGCTTGGGATTTAACCAAACTATGCGCACAGTGGAATACACTGACTGTACGTATTATGCTTGCCGCACGTAAAGACCGTGACATTGTATCGTCTGCCTCAATGGATTATTTGATGTTCTCAGGCTACGTGATGATGGCTTATTTCTGGGCACAGCAGGCCGTGATTGCTTCTGAGAAATTAGAAGCAGGTGACGGCAAAGAAACTGCGGAATTTTACAAAGCTAAAATTAAAGTTGCAGACTTCTATTTTGAACGCTTGTTGCCACGTACTCAAGGGCATGCAGAATCGATGGTGAATCCATCTCGCTCCTTGATGGCACTACCTTCAGAACATTTTAGTTTTGATTATTAATTCAAATTCAAAAAAGGGCATCCGATGATGCCCTTTTTTTTAATCGTCTCTTTTTTCTAGAATATATTCTTGCTTAGGTGCGATGAGTCCAAATTCTAGTTCACGGCGTGGATTTAATTTTTCGTGATCGATCGTACGCGCCAGATTAAGCTTTAAATCTTGATCGGGTTCAATTTTGTAATATATATCGACGCCTTCGTTTAGCTCTATCACGATCTGATTATGGGTTTTATCTAAGGTCCAGTTATCTTGACGGTAGGCACTTTTTTCCTTGATGTTGCCTTCTGCGCCCAGTCGTCCCGGATTCACCAAGGTCTGATGTGCTGTACCATCTTCTAATAACGTCAAAATATATTCGGCACTGCCCTGCGGACAATTAAATGCCGTATCTACACAGGCAACACGGGTGTGATAACGCCCGACATAACGCAAAGCATCTTCAGAAATTTCGGCATTTTTAAATGCATGCTGTGAAACTGGCAACGTCGCTTGCCCAGCAACATCGGATAATTTTTTGCCCGAATCGATCTGTACATTTATTTCTGAAGGGCGTACATGTTGACTCGACACATGCTCGTGCGAAGGATTGCTCGCATCACAAGCGGTCAGACTCATACCGATTACCCCCATACACATCAGGTGAGGTAGCTTGATCTGCTGTGACGATGAAAAAGGCATCATATTCATATCACAAAATACCGTAAACAAGACAAAACAAATAAGTGCGTGATAAGACTTAATTGTTGAAGAGCGTGAAAAAAAGAGCGTGGTCGTAGCAAGACTGCAGCCTGAAACTCACCAGCTAAAGTTTAAACATCCGCTGTTTAAAATGAATGCAATTGTAAAATGGATCACGCCTTGAGGTGGGATTGCTTTACATAATTTAACCTTTTAGTTGCGTTTGTCACTTTAAAACAGGGCGACCTGCCCCACAAATAAAAATACAAGCATCGAGTTTCAAGATGTTTGCCGATATTATTTTTTAAGGAGAAACGTCAATGGCCACTACGGGTTTATACCGTTCCAACCGACAACATATGATCGCCGGTGTAATGGGCGGTATTGCTGAACGTTTTGGTTGGAACGCGAACTTACTTCGTTTGATTTTTATTGTGATTTCACTGATGAGTGCCGCCTTTCCGGGTATTTTGGTCTACCTGATTTTATGGCTGGTGATGCCAAAGCAACCGAAACGTTTGGCCTATAGTACAGTCAATGAGGGATATAGCCATCCGGTTCGCACCGTACATGAAGATCGACACTCACGTTAACCCACCCTTTGACCATGTTGGTCGCTACGGTTGTTTCCCCTAACATCAACCGTAGCTTTTTTTTGTTTAACTTTGCGTATGTAAAATAAGTTGTTGCTGGAGTGCTGCAATCATGTCGGCGCGGCTGATGATCCCCACCAACTGAGTCTGATCGACCACAGGAATATAATTAAACGATTTTTCGACAAAGTAAGGAATTAAATCGCCAATCGGCTGTAGCGGCTGTGCCGTGATCACCGTCCGATTCATAATTTGATTCACTGTAAATTCCCACGATGCCCGTGGATCTGCTGCACGTTTAAACCATTCCACCACATCATAAAGCGCTAGCGTGCCGACCACCTGTTTATGCTGGTCAATCACGGGCAAGCTCATCAAGTTAATCTGTTTAAATTTTTCTAGTGCATCTTGAATTTCTTCGTGCTGATCAAGCGTCATGACATCTTTGCTCATAATATCGGCACAGACAAAATGGCTGATCTGGCGCTGCTGCGCCTGCGCTTGTGCATCTAAAATGATTTTTTCTAAATCGTACTGACTGATATCGAGCAGCTCGGTCTGTGCCTGCATAGCACGCTGGATATCTTGTGGCTGAATGGTGACTTTTTGTGTGGGTGTCGGATCACTCGAACGCGTATTGACATGTCGAGGATACGGAAACTGACGACCAATCAAACGGTTAAATCCGATTGCAAAAGCCATTAATAAAACAGAATTGAGCAGGACGGGATATATCACAAAGGCATAGCCCAGTTCATGTACCGTCGAACCACCCAATACTGCGGTAATGGCCACAGCACCGCTCGGCGGATGTAAGGCATCGGTCGACATCATTAGAAAAATTGCAATACCGACCGCAATGCTCAATGCAAGTGTTTGATCTGGAATCCAGAGCGCACAGCTCACGCCTACTAGAGCGGCCAAAGTATTGCCCACCACAATATTCCACGGCTGAGCCAAAGGACTAGATGGCAAAGCAAACAGCAATACAGATGAAGCCCCCATCGGCGCAATGTACCAAGCATTCATGCCATGGAGTACCCACCAGCTTACCCAAGACGAAATAGCCAATCCGAACAAGGCACCCACTGCACAGTACATCCGCTCTTTGAGCGCCAGCACGCGAAAATCGGGTTTTAGATCATTTAGCCAAGTTTGCTTTGTTGGATTCACCTGTCGTACGCCTCGGTATTGAACTGCCTGAGGGACAAAAGTATAAACAGACCAACCTTAAAAATGCATTTAAATTATATCTTATACACAGCAGTAAAATTGATTAACGATGATGCCGCTCAAAAAAACTCCAGATCAGGGTCGATGCATCGACACGATCATGCGGATTGGTGCTAGCAGGCCAAACATGGTGGCCTTTGGCGAGCTGATAAAACATCAGATCAGCCGCACAGCCCTCTCCTTTTAGACGTGTGACCTGTTTACTCATTACTTCCTCGCTTAATGTCTGGCACTGATTGGCGGCTTTCCAGTATTGAAGTGGAAATTGAACAGGCTCGAAGGCTTTGGTCTGCGCCTTGGCAACAAAACCGATTGAGCTGACTCCACCTGCCACCGGAACCACATGATCACGCGTACCATGAATCATCAAGATTGGCACAGGTGCCTTGGCAACCAGCGGCTGTTCAAACATCGCACCAGACACCACCGCCACTGCGGCCAACTGAGTGCCCATTTGCTCAGCCAACTGATACGTCAACATGCCGCCATTAGAAAATCCGGCAATATAAATACGAGTGCTATCTATTGCATAATGCTGCTTTAGGTACGCAATTAATTGTTGAATAAAGCGCACGTCATCCACTTGCTGTTGCACGGCATCGCCACAACAGCCACCGCTGTTCCAGACGCCTTTTTTTTCTGAAGGCCCAATCCCTTGAGGTGCCACTAATAAAAATCCATGCGCTTTTGCCTGTGCTTGAAAACGCTTGATCATTTGTGAGGAGTTACCGCCACCACCATGTAAGGCAATCACCAGCGGCTGCGATTGGGCATTTGGATTGGGATTGAACAGTTCGAAACTACGCACCCGCTGATCGACATTGAGCCGCTTGTGCACAATCGGCAACTGATGATAGCGGATACTCTGCTGAATATGTGTCACAATTTTATCCGTCACCCAGCCTGCTTGCGTTGCTGTACTCGAGCCGAGTGTGGCCAAGATTACCAGCAGAATACGACGCTGCGAAGATCGAGTTTTAACTTTATTTTCAAACATATCGGGTGCTCGGCGATAAATTTTGATTCCACAATATCGCGCTCATTCCCGACAATCAATGTGGCTTTTGGTTGTTTTTTCTTGCTGCGAGCTACACAGAACCTTTGCCACTCCCCTGCAAAATCCTTATACTTATGAACAATTTTTTCGCATAAATTAGTGGATGCACATGAGTCGCGCCATCTCTCATATTGATACCTTTCAGGGCTTGATTCTTGCCCTACAAAATTACTGGGCCGAACAAGGCTGTGTGGTTCTTCAGCCTTACGATATGGAAATGGGCGCAGGCACATTTCATACTGCAACTTTCTTACGTGCGCTCGGACCTGAGACATGGAATGCGGCGTATGTTCAACCTTCTCGTCGTCCAAAAGACGGCCGTTATGGCGAAAACCCAAACCGTTTGCAGCACTACTATCAGTTTCAGGTGGTGCTTAAGCCAAATCCAGACAATATTCAACAGCTTTATCTCGACTCGCTCAAAGCGATTGGCATTGATACGCTGACCCACGATATCCGTTTTGTCGAAGACAACTGGGAATCGCCAACGCTTGGCGCTTGGGGTTTAGGCTGGGAAGTGTGGCTCAACGGTATGGAAGTGACACAATTTACCTACTTCCAGCAAGTCGGTGGCATCGAATGCTACCCTGTCACGGGTGAAATCACCTATGGCCTTGAGCGTCTTGCCATGTATCTGCAAGGTGTCGATTCAGTCTATGATCTAGTCTGGACCAAAGGCCAATTCGGTACAGTGACTTATGGCGATGTGTTCCATCAAAATGAAGTTGAGCAATCCACTTATAACTTCGAATATGCGCCTGTAGACAAACTATTTGAATTGTTCGATTTTTACGAGTCTGAAGCGAATCGTTTAATTGAAGCAAAACTCTCCTTGCCTGCTTATGAACAAGTCGTTAAAGCGTCGCATACCTTTAACCTGCTCGATGCACGCGGCGCGATTTCAGTCACTGAACGTCAGCGTTATATTTTACGTGTACGTACACTGGCTCGTGCGATTGCACAAAGCTATGTACAAGCGCGCGCAGAACTTGGCTTCCCAATGGCTGAACCACATTTACGTGATGAAGTATTGGCACAGTTAAAAGCACAAGCGGAAAGTGAAGCAGCAAAGGCGGAGAAAAACTAATGAGCAAACATACTGTTTTATTCGAACTTGGCTGTGAAGAGCTTCCACCAAAAAGCTTAAAAACTTTACGTGATGCCTTAAAAGCAGAAACAGAAAAAGGCTTAAAAGATGCGGGTTTAAACTTCGCTGCCATTGAAGCGTATGCAGCACCACGTCGTTTAGCGCTGAAAATTGTTGATGTCGATGCCGCACAAGCAGACACACAAAAACGTTTTGATGGCCCAGCTGTTCAGGCGGCTTACGATGCAGAAGGCAAACCAACGAAAGCACTTGAAGGCTTTATGCGTGGTCAGGGCATTACCGCCGATCAAGTCAGTACTTTTCAAGCAGGTAAAGTCGAGAAGGTCTGCTACCTAAAAGACGTCAAAGGTCAAAGCCTAGACGCGTTACTGCCACAGATTTTACAAACTGCCTTAGACAATTTACCGATTGCCAAGCGTATGCGCTCTGCGGCAAGCCGTACCGAGTTTGTGCGTCCAGTGAAATGGGTGGTGTTGCTTAAAGATGATCAAGTGGTTGACGCCACTATTCAAGATCACCAAGCGGGTAATGTGACTTATGGTCATCGTTTCCATGCACCTGAGGCTGTAACTTTAGCGCATGCCAATGACTATTTAGCTGCACTCGAAAAAGCGTACGTTGTTGCGAACTTTGAAAAGCGTCAGGCAACCATTCAAGAGCAAGTGAAAAAGTTAGCTGATGAAGTGAATGCAACTGCAATTGTTCCAGCTGACTTACTTGACGAAGTAACAAGCCTCGTTGAATGGCCTGTCGCTTTACGTGCAACCTTTGAAGAACGCTACTTAGCTGTTCCTCAAGAAGCACTGATTACCACCATGCAAGACAACCAGAAGTATTTCTGTTTGATCAATGCGGAAGGTAAATTACAGCCTTACTTCATTACAGTATCGAATATTGAGTCAAAAGATCCGACACAAATTATCGAGGGTAATGAAAAAGTTGTTCGTCCTCGTTTGTCTGATGCTGAGTTCTTCTTCTTACAAGATCAAAAGCAACCGCTTGCGTCTCGTAAAGAAAAATTAGCAAACATGGTATTCCAAGCACAGCTTGGTACGCTTTGGGACAAATCAACACGTATTGCCAAACTTGCAGTCGCGTTGTCTTCAATTACGGGTGCAAACCCAGCCGATGCTGAAAAAGCGGCATTACTTGCTAAATGCGACTTAACCTCTGAACTTGTAGGTGAGTTCCCAGAACTTCAAGGGATTGCGGGTACTTACTACGCACGTATTGAAGGCGAAAACACTGAAGTTTCAGAAGCGTTAGGTGAGCAATATTTACCAAAATTTGCCGGTGATGTTTTACCTAAAACCAAAACCGGTACCACGGTTGCCCTTGCAGACCGTTTGGATACGCTGGTGGGTATTTTTGGTATTGGGCAAGCGCCTACAGGCTCGAAAGACCCGTTTGCACTTCGTCGCTCTGCCATTGGGATCTTGCGTTTAATCATTGAAAATGAATTGAACGTGACCATTGAAGAATTGGTCAATCTTGCGCTTCAAGGTTATGGCGATATCGTTAAAGACCATGACAAGACTCTCACTGATGCTGTTGCATTCTTGGAAGGTCGTTATCGTGCCAAGTACGAAGACCAAGGCGTTGCTGTTGACGTACTTCAAGCAGTTCAGGCTCTTGCACCGAAGTCTCCACTTGATTTTGACAAGCGCGTGAATGCGGTCAACCACTTCCGTGCCTTGCCAGAAGCGGCAGCACTGGCTGCTGCAAATAAACGCGTGGCGAATATTCTTGCCAAAGAAGCGGCACCAGAAGGTGCAGTCGTTGAAGCCAATTTAGTGGAAGATGCAGAAAAAGCATTATTTGCTGAGCTTCAAGCCGTCACGCCTGTGGTTGAGCCATTACTTGTAGCAAAAGACTACACTGCTGCCCTTTCTAAACTTGCCGCACTTCGCGCACCGATTGATGCCTTCTTTGATGGCGTGATGGTGATGGCTGATGATGCAGAGTTAAAAGCCAACCGTTTACGTTTGTTGGCACAGTTGCGTCACTTATTTACTGCGGTTGCGGATGTGAGTGTATTGCAGGGTTAATTCCTACTTTGTAATTAAAGCCATGTTTTTATCTGATAAAAACATGGCTTTTTTTATTACTGCTGCGTCATCCGCTGTAACCAGTCTTTCGCTGAGCCAGTCAGATGAGGTGAAAGTTTTTCCCACACCAAGGCATGATAATCATTGAGCCAGCGGCGCTCGGATTCATTAAGCAATGCCATATCTATACAACGATAGTCAAACGGACATAGCGTCAGTGTCTCAAAATAAAGAAAGTTACCATAGTCCGACTGGGCATCGGCCATCGGCTGATTCACCACTAAGTTTTCAAGTCGAATCCCCCATTGCCCCTCGCGGTAAAGTCCCGGCTCATTGGAGGTGATCATGCCTGCTTTCATACCCGAATAGGGCGTGATTGGCGCATAGTAAGACAGTACTTGCGGGCCTTCATGCACATTTAACGCAAAGCCAACGCCGTGACCCGTGCCATGACGATAATCCAGTTGCACCTGCCATAATTCTTTTCGACAAATACTGTCGAGTAAAGGCGCTGCAATCCCTTCAGGAAATACGGTCTGCGCAAGTGCAATATGTGCCTTTAACACCAAAGTATAGTCGCGGCATTGCGCGGGTGTGGGTGACCCAATCGGCACCACACGGGTAATATCCGTGGTACCTGTCTGGTATTGGCCACCTGAATCGATCAGCAATAAGCCCTGACCTTGAATCTGGGCAAATGAACTGTTTGTGGCACGATAGTGTGGCAAGGCACCATTTTGATTAAACCCGGCAATGGTGGCAAAACTCAGCCCTAAAAATCCAGATTGCTGCTGACGAAACTGGCTAAGATGTTCATCAATCGTGAGCTCTGTAATTGGCTGCTGCTCAGCCAACGCCTGCTCTAGCCAAGCAAAAAAATGCGCCAATGCAACACCATCTTTGACCATGGTCTGGCGCATCTGCTCAATTTCGATAGGTGTTTTCTGGGCTTTAAACAAACTACTCGGATTCAGGTCGATCTTGCGCTTGATCTGTACCGGACAGGCCTGCGCGTGGGCAACCGACATTTTCGCTGCATCGATCAACAATGTGCCTGCCTTGAGCTGGCTCAATACCTCTTTGGTGGCGGTATAAGGCATAATTTGCAGGCCATCGCGGATCAAGCTGGCTTTGATCTGGCTCGACAGCTTAGCATCATCGATAAACAAAATGACGGTTTGATCATCATCGAGATATAAGTGTGCCAAAAAAACCGGGTTAAACTCGACATCGGCACCACGTAAATTCAAGATCCAAGCAATATCATCCAGAGCAGATATGAAATGATGCTGACACTGTTTTTGTGTCATCTGCTCACGAATCGCAGCGATTTTTTCCTGTCGTGACTGTGTAATGACCTGCTCAGGCAATGCATATAGCGCAGCGCAGGGCAACACAGGCCGATCCATCCAGATACGATCAATTAAATCCAGATCGGTACTCAGACGGTAGTTTGCTCCGAGCGTTGTATGGAGTTGCTCGAATAATTGGAGTGAGGTGACTTCACCATCCATCGCAATATGTGCACCCTCAGGCAAGTGTTGGCTCAGCCAAGTCACATAGGAAGTACGCGGATCTGGCGTTTGTTTTTGCAATACAATACCACTGCCTGCAAGCTGCTGCGCGGCTTGTACCCAGTAACGGCCGTCCACCCACAAACCCGCTTCAGTGGCTGTTACCACCAGCGTTCCCACCGAACCGGTAAAACCAGAAAGCCAGCTGCGGCTTTGCCAGTGTTCTGGTAAATATTCCGACATATGCGGATCGGCACTGGGAATCAGGTAGGCATCTATAGCATGCTGTTTCATCTGCTCCCGTAATTGTGCCAAACGGTACTGTGCACTGAGTTGTTGAATCTGCATGACCTTACCCTTGCTGATATTCGTGTTGATGCTGCATCAAACGTTGAATCGGTTTTCGTAACAGCGCAATCACGGCTGCGCCAATCAATAAAATTACCACACATTTTGAAAATAACGGCGGTAACTGGTGCAGTTGTTGACCAGAAACATGACCACCAATCCAGCCTGCCACCAGATTGCCCATCGCTGTAGCAGTAAACCAAATGCCCATCATTTGCCCAGACAAACCTTTCGGCGCCAGACGGGTCATGGCCGACAAGCCGACAGGGCTTAAACATAGCTCGCCCCATGTCATGAACAGCAAACATCCGATAAGCCAGAACGGCGATACTAAACCGCCATGATGCAGTACTTGCTGGGCAGCCAGAATCATCACCAGAAAGCCAAATGCTGCAAAAACTAAGGCCAGACTAAACTTGGCTAAATAGCCTGGCTCTTGTTGGCGTCGTGCCAGCGTGATCCATAACCATGCCGCCAGTGGTGCGAAAATAATAATAAAGATGGCATTAATTGATTGAAACCAAACCACCGGAATTTCAAAGCCACCGATATGACGCTCGGTATAATCCAATGCAAAAAGATTTAATGAAGTGGGCTGTTGCTCAAAGACAGCCCAAAATAATGTGGCGGCCAAAAACAAAATAAAACAGATCAGTAGTTTGGTTTTTTCAATACGATTTAAACGATGAAACAAAAATAAATAGGCAAAATAGACCGTCACAATCGCCAATATACTTAAGGCGAAATACTCCACGATCACCACAGGCTGAATCACGATCCAACCTCGATAGAGGGAAAAAAATCCAGCTATAAGTAACACAGCGACTAGGCTAAGACCCTGCTTAATCTTACGAATTTTGGCAGGATCACGCAGTACCGAGCTTTGCACAGGCATATTCTGGTTCAATTGGCGTACCTGTGGCATAGCCAAACTACGAAAAATCAGCAGAGAAATCAACATACCGATACCGCCAATACCAAAGCCGACATGCCAACCGTACCGTTGTAAGAGCAATCCAGTGACGAGAGGTGCCAGAAATGCACCGAGATTAATTCCCATATAGAAAATGGAAAATCCCGCATCACGACGCTGATCTTGTGCCTGATAAAGTGTGCCCACAATCACCGAAATACAGGTTTTAAATAAACCCGAACCAATCACCAGCAGCACCAGCCCTAAATAAAAAAACACGGTTGAAAACCATGCGGTGAGTGCAATTGATAAATGCCCCAGTGCAATGATCACTGAGCCGTACCATACCGCACGCTCTTGACCCAACCAATGGTCGGACAGCCAGCCACCGACCAAGGTAAACAGATAAATACATCCAGCAAATAAGCCGACAATCGCCGCTGCATCGGTACGTTCAAGCCCAAGTCCACCTTGAGTCACCATAGCCGACATATACAAAATCAGCAGTGGTCGGATCCCATAGTAGGAAAAGCGTTCCCAAAGCTCGGTCAAAAACAACCCTTGCAGTGGTTTGGGATGTCCTAAAAATCCGCGATCTAATCGTTTTGTTTCATCCTTCGTCATATGAATCCTTCATATTATTTTTTTATTTTGAAGAAATCAGCCTAACAAAACGGAAGCCAGGCACAATGACGCCGTGTTGTTATTTTTTAGACAAAATGTCAATTTATGATAATTCTATTAATTTTATTCAGTTTTTAAGCACTATTTTTTAATATAGTTCATTATGATGAGACTTATAATAATAACTGCACCACCTATGAGTACCCCTAATGACGGCCTCTCTCCTGTCATGATTAGGCCCAGTGCAATCGCCACGAGTGGCGTACAATATAAAAAGCTTGATGCTTGGGTTAACGGAAGTGTTTTCAGTACACTGCCCCACAACACATGCGCCAATGCACTCGGAAAAATCCCCAACAGGACAATAGATAGATTGGCTTGCCACGAAGCGGCCATCACCGCTTGCGGCAGATGTGGACTAAACAGCAATAAAGGCAGTGTCCCCAACCAGATGACATAACACATCATGCTGAGTACGTCGTAATTGAGGGCGAACTTTTTATATAGATTAAAATAAATTGCCCATGCCACCGCTGCCAATACAATGAATAGGCTGTACAAGCTAGGAGGCTCCACACCACGATCCGCTGTGATGACCAGTACAGCGCCCAAAAGCCCGAGTAAAATACAGCCCCATTGCTTCAGTTGAATGCGCTGTTTAAGCACAAATGCTGAAATCAGTAAGGTAAACAACGGAATCGATTGGCTTAAAATACTTGAAGCCACTGCACTCACATATTGCTGTCCGGCATTGATTAGTAAATGATGCAAGGTGACTGAAAAAATACCCAGAATACCCAGCGCAGGAAGATCTTTAATCTTTAGCGGTTGAATTCCTTTTTTGGCCACCAGCACCAGTAAAAATAGCGACGCCAATATAAATCGTAATAGTGCAATCTGCTCGGAACGATAGGCCATCAGTGCACTGTGTACACCTATCGGTGAGTAGCCCCAGCACAATACGGTCAAGGCAATACAAGCATAGAGCTTCACTGGATATTTCTGTACCCCTAGTGGTGAGTAAATTGATATGGCCATGGTGGACTCGGCTGTGATCTCAAGTGGCGATGGCTTTAGCGTAACGGACTGTTGTATTAAGAAAAATTAACTTATATTGATTGCATCATTCATTTTTAATGAAGTATGGTCATGGAAATTAGTCAACTTCGTATGTTTCATACAATTGTTGAGGCAGGAAGTATGGCGCAAGCCGCTCTTCGGCTACATTGTGTGCCCTCCAATATCACCACACGCATCAAACAGCTTGAAGAAGAATTAAATACGGCGCTGTTTTATCGTGATGGGAAGCGCTTACAGCTCACCCCGTCGGGAGAAATCTTTCTGGACTATTGCCAGAAAATCTTGGCACTGTGCGATGAAGCCAAACGTAGTGTTCATCCCGATGCTGCGCCTTCAGGGCCATTACGCATCGGTGCAATCGAATCTTCGGCCACCACGCGCCTGCCGCAGTTACTCGCCAAATTTCATCAGCGCTATCCCGAGGTTAACATTCAAATCACCACAGGGACATGGAAACAACTTCTGCTCGATGTGAGCCAGCATAAAATCGACGGCGCGATTGTGGCAGGTTCGATTGAATTTCCATTGCTCAAAAAATTTGAGATTTATCAAGAAAACATGGTGTTGATTGCGGCCGAATCGCTTGGCGAAATTTCGACGCAAGAAGATTTGATTGGCAAAGAAATTTTTATGTGGACCGAAGGCTGTCCTTATCGTGCAGCACTTGAAGACTGGCTCAAACTTAAAAATATTTCACTCCCGATGACCAGTATTACCAGCTATGCCACCATTATTGGCTGCGTGAGTGCAGGCTCAGGCGTGTCGTTGATTCCCAAAAGCATGTATGAGCAATACAAAAATCTGCCTCAGCTTTGCGCTTATCAGTTTGATCATCTGACCGCGATTCAAAATCAGTTTTTCTGGCATCAAAATGTCTTAAATCATAAAGCTCGCGATGCTTTTTTAGCTTTGCTACAGCAGGAATTTTCTACAAAAAATTGCTAAAAACCGGGCTTTTGATTTTATCTTCTGGTTTAAAGTTCGCTATACTCAAGAAAATGAACAACAACATAGACTGAAAATATGAACTTAAAAACGCTTTCACTTGTGGGATTTACTTGTTTGGCTATCACTGCATGTTCAAGTAATCCACCTCTTCCTGAAACCACAGTTGGGGTGATTGAAGAAGTTAAGGATATCAAGGCCTTTCCGGACACCAAACACAACAAGGCCAAACTGATCAAACTAGGAAATCAATGCACCATCGAATTTACCGGGATGATGGAAGCCGGTAAGGCACGCGAGAACTGGACCTTTAGTGGCAATACCCTCATTTCGGCAACCTCTATCGTGATTGCCAAAGATGGTACAAGTGCCGCCAAGACTTTCGATTTATACGATAAAAACGTACAAGCCAACTTCCTATCACTGCGTGACAACTTTAAGAAAGAAAATGTGGCCCTTTGCCAATAAACCAATTCTTCTGCCCTTAACGTGTTTAAGGGCAGAGTCCTGCTGTTATTTATTCCTCACACCTGTATGCCTCGTGTAGCAAGCTGTATGGTTTTTTTCTAAAAAGCTGTTTATTGGCGCCGATCTGGTTAATATAAAGCTGAATTGATAGATGAACTTCACAGGATCGTGTTTATGTTAAAGCCTTTACTGCTGAGTCTTGCATTGAGCGTACCAGCGCTGACCATCACCAGCGTGACCTTTGCAGCAAACAGCACAGCATCCAATCCCTCAGATGCCAAAACGCCACCGTATGGCGATAACCCCAATATTTTTCGAGTGTTAACTTACAAGGCAGGAGAAAACCTGAACCGTCTTGGCAATTCGATCCAACGCGGTGCTGATAAATCCTCTGCCAAAATCAATGAAAAATGGGAAGACACCAAAAACTTTGGACAAGAGCAGTCTCAGGTTGCACAGCAAAAAGCCAGCAATGCCAAAAGCTACACCGAACAAAAATGGCAACAAACCAAAGCCGCAGTTGCAGGTGACCCAAGTGCTACCGTTCCCATTGAACAGCGTAGCCTGAGCCAGCCATCAACGACAGCATCTCTAGCACCGTCATCTGCTGCCCCATCGGGTGCTGTGACCACGCCTCTTGGTGAAAGTGCTACACCTTAATCAGACATTGACTCGACGCTTGATCTGACCCTGTAAGAATCCCAATGTATTTTCGGTCAGTTGGTCGACAATCCGCTGTCTGGCTTGCACACTGCCCCACGCCGAATGTGGCGTGATAATCAAATTATCGGGCGTGTGATCGAGCAGCGGATTCCCGGATGTAGGCGGTTCGACGCTCAGTACGTCTGTTGCAGCACCAGCAAGAATGCCCTGATTTAAAGCCGCTAACAAATCGGCTTCATGTACAATCCCGCCGCGGGCACAGTTGATCAAGAAAGCCGTAGGCTTCATACGCGCCAATGCCTGTGCATCAATTAAATGTCGGGTGTGTTCACTTAACGGACAGTGCAAACTTAAAAAATCAACTTGAGGTAAGAGTTCTTCAAGCGCAAGTCGATCTGCGTGTGCTGGCCGTCCGGGAATATTGGCCACCAGCACCTGCATACCAAAGGCTTGTGCCAAACGTGCAACTTCCTGACCTAACTCTCCATAGCCAACAATTCCCAAAGTTTTGCCAGAGAGTTCTACAATTGGATAATCTAAAAAGCAAAATTGTGATGCCTGCTGCCAGCGACCTGCCGCAACGGCGCGATCATAACGAATGAGAGATGTTGCCAGCGCCAGCATGAGCGTTAAAGTGTGCTGGGCAACCGAAGCTGTGCCGTAGCCCTGACAGTTACACACCACAATACCGCGTGCTTTGGCTGCCGCTAGATCCACATTATTGGTTCCAGTTGCCGAGATTAAAATCAGTTTCAAGTGTGGTAATTGTTCAATTGTTTGTGCATCGAGAATCACTTTATTGGTGATCGCTACATCGATATTGCGTAAGCGTGAAAGTACCTGATCTGGTGTCGTGGCTGTATAAAGTTCAAAACGTTGAAAACAGTCGCGTAATGCCTGAAAATCCAGATCATTCATATCGAGTGAACCGTAATCTAAAAATGCCGCGTTGAGACTCATATGCTGCTCTTTTGTAAATATTATAAAAAAAGGGATTGCTGAACAGATGCTCAGCACCCGAATTCGCTCTTTCTTTATACGGGTTCAGTCTGAACAATATCAAGGCTTGCCGATTATAAATACTGTCTAGTTACCCTTGATCAAACGATAAAATCGATCTATTTGCTGCTCTTCACGATTTCTCCGCATCTACGTTTCTGCTGTTCTTGGCGTGTAATTTTTTTGATGGAACGCACACAAATCACGATTTGTTAAATATGATACACATGTCAACCGCTCGACTTTGCGCCGAGTGTGATTTTAAAGGACAGAAAAATGAAAATGATCAAATCTGCTGTTTTGGCTGTGAGCGTACTTGCTTCTGCTGGTGTTTTCGCGGGGAGTGCTGCGCTCAATGTAGGTGCAAATGCACAAGTTGATTCGAATGGTGGTTTACTGGGCCGTGTAGGTAGTGGCGTAGGCAACATCGTGGGTACTACTTTGCATACCACGCGTGATATTGCCACCACGGCCACTGGTGCTTCACTCGGTGTTGCGGGTCAAGCTGTTCATGCATCGCGCGATATCGCAGTGAATGCGACTGATCGTGCATTTGGTGTTGCAGACCGTGTGACCGACCGTGGTGAACGTAGCGTTGAACAAGCACGTTATGAAGAGCAGCGTCAACGTGAACAAGCGCGTCAGTACCGTGCAGAACAAAAAGCACGTGCAGATTCACGCTGGTCGAATCAGAAAAAAGAGCGCTCAAACGCTGGCGTAAAAGCCAATACACAAGTGGGGGTTCGTGTCGGATCGATCAATGCCAATGCAGGTGTCGATGCCAATGTATCTCCACGTAATCTTGGCGTACAAACACAAGTTGGTGTGGGTCGCTAAGCGTTTAGCCATATTGAATATGAATTGAAAAAGGGACGATATCTCGTCCCTTTTTTATATAGTATGCACTTACTGCACGGCACTGAATTTCTCTAGCTCACCCACTGAGCCTTCAGCAAAATAACATAGTCCATGCTCATCGCTGCTTAAGTTTAAGTTTTTGTAACTAAGCACATAATAATCAGGATATTTTTTAATCACAATCGGATTCATATCTGGAGTGAGCGTTTCATGCTCTTTAAATAATTTGGTCACCCGCCGATCATTCATGACCACCAGATAATGCTCGCCATTAATTTCTATTTTGAGCAAGCCGCTCATTTTGGCTTCGACCGCAATCAAGTATTTATTATTACGAGTTACTGCTTCTTCAGGATAACACTCAATCTTGTGGCTAATCAGATTAAACACCACCAGATTGCCAAAATGATCTTGTAACTGGTTGCTGGTGGCCTGCGACAAGTTCACTTTGATGCCGAGCTTTTGTAAATCTTGCTCGGTCACCTGACGACGGTTGAGCATAACTCGCGTGATCAGTTGCTTCAAATTCGCATCGAGATATTGATCGTCCAGATGCAAATCATTACTGCGTAAAATCCGGCCCAGTGCCGCGCTGTGCCGCGACATCAGGTTATGGATGACGGTACGGTAGTAAAATTTACTGTTTTTCTTAACGCTACGCATCTGCTGATAAAAATAACGCTGATCGAGCGGATGGCGAATAAAATCGTTGAGCAAGCTCGAACTGGCCAGCACAGACAAAGCTTCATGCCCGGTAAATGGCAAATGCAGTGTCAAAAGCTGCGGTACCACCTGCTTGATTTTGAGGTAATGTTCACGGTCTTCACGGTAGTAGGGATCGTACACCACGATATATTCGGCATCGCTGCGGACATCTTCGTGACGAATTTCCATATCGCGATGCACATTAACATCAAAAAATTCGGCATATCGGCGGTCTTCGACCACTTGCGGATCGATCGAATACTGTGGCACAAAGGCAATTACGCGCTGCATCCGCAGTAAAGCAGAGAACTTGATGGCCGCATATCCCCCCATTGAACCGCCATATCCGACCACCGTTTCAAAGGTGTCTAAAATCGGATTGACCTGCTCCATCATCTGTTGCATCGATGCTTCGGGAAACCACGATTTCACTTTCGGCATGATACCGAGCACGTTATAGTCGTATTTGACTAAGGATTTTTCGGCATTAATTGACAAACCTTTGGCCCGTGTAATCAGATCACCAAAAGAGATGACCAGTTCACTTGAGGTTCCTTTGAGAAAAATGACACGGATATGTTCATCTTCAAAAATTATTTGTTTGTCCATGGATACACCGAAAATTATGACCAATGTTCATTTTTGCGTTAAGGCAAGCCACTGCACTACAGCGTGAATTGCTTATTTTATAAGGGCATGCCAGATAAAACAGGGCAAAAGATGACACAATGCAGATTTCTTGGCAAGCCATCTGCTCTGAGCCTGCCCTGTTACGCCGCCATTTTAGAAATGAAGCGGGAGATACAACCCATTAAAATTCTTCATAACTCGCCGGGTCTTGGTCGCGTAATCGACCATCTGCACGGGTCAAGGCATCAATTTGCTGCATCTGTTCGGAACTTAATTCAAAATCAAAAATGGCTAAATTGGCACACTGGTTTGTATCACTCGTGGCTTTAGGAATCGGAATCACGCCGTGTTGCAGATGCCAGCGCAACACCACCTGTACCACTGAGCGATTGAGCTGCTGTGCAATCTGCTTTAATTGGACATGCTCAAGAATTGTATTTGCTCGTCCGAGCGGACTCCACGCCATGGTCACAATATTGTGCGACTGATCGTAGGCACGCTGTTCGGCCTGATTAAAATAAGGATGCATCTCGACCTGATTAATCACTGGCACCACACCGGTTTCTCGACGCAAAATTTCCAGATGCTTGGGAAGAAAATTACTCACGCCGATCGAGCGCACATATCCGCGTTGCTGCGCCTCAATCAGGGCTTGCCATGCTTCGATATATAAACCCTGCGCTGGATTAGGCCAATGAATCATATACAGATCCAGATAATCCAGTTGCATGCGATACAACGACTCCTGAATAGTTTCCAGTGCTTTAGGATAAGCATGATGACGCCCTGGTAGTTTAGAGCTGATTTGCACCTCATGACGTGGCAGACCCGACTGCCGTAGCGCTTGACCTACAGCGCCCTCATTTTCATAGTTAAATGCCGAATCGAGAAAACGATAACCGTGCGTCAAGGCGCGCAGCATGGTATCGACGCCTGCGCTCCCCTTTAGGGTATAGGTACCAAATCCGAGTACGGGCAAGGTATTGCCGTCGTGCAGCTGAATCAAAGGAATATTCTGGGTCATGTTCTACTCATTAGGTTCAAGGTGTTCAATCCATCAGGATCATGTCACGCTTTATGTTTATGGATACCACAGAGCCATGCTAAAACGAAAACCGGTTCAGAACGGATTAAATTGTATTAAAAATGCTATTTCAATCACCGCTTCAGCAGATCTTTCTATAATGAATGAAGGCAGTTAGCCCTATCACTTCGCACGAGTACGCCACCATGAATCAGATTCACCAGACGGCACAACAAGGATTCAGTCACGCTGCACAACTGTATCAGCATGCGCGCCCGAACTATCCAGAAGCAGTGGTGAACTGGCTCAAGCAAGACTTGGCGCTTGATACGCAGTCCAGTGTGATTGATCTGGGTGCGGGTACAGGAAAATTTCTTCCCTACCTCAAACAAGTCACCTCAGCAATTTATGCTGTAGAGCCAATACGCGAGATGTTGCAACAGCTTCAGGCTGCACATCCTGATGTTATCGCGATTCAGGCACACAGCACAGCCATTCCACTTGCATCTGAAAGCATTGATGCGATTGTGTGTGCACAATCTTTTCATTGGTTTGCCAATATCGAAACCCTCAATGAAATGCATCAGCTGCTTCGTCCTGAAGGACATTTGGGCTTGATATGGAATCAGCGCGATGAGCATGTGCCTTGGGTAAAAGCCATTGCAGATATTCTGACACCCTTAGAAGGCGATACACCGCGCTATCACAGTGGCGAATGGAAAAAAGTATTTGAGTATCAGCAATTATTTCAGCTTGAACGCGCACATGTGTTTCCACATTCTCACTGTGGAAGCGTCGAGCAGGTGGTGAGCCAGCGCTTACTCTCAACTAGTTTTATTGCGGCCATGCCCGAGGCTGAGCAACTGGCGTTGAAAGCTGAATTTGAAGCCGTGATCTTTAGCTTCACAGGAAAACGACCTTCCGACCAAATTACCTTTCCTTATGTAACCTATGTTTATGACTTTAAAAAAATTTAAAAAAGTGGTGATGAAAATGAAAACCCGTACGTATGTGTATGCACTGATTGTTGCCGCAAGTGGCTCGCTATTACTCACTGCCTGCAATAAAACGCACGACAGCACCGAGAAACCCGCAGCCAGCGCACAGCAGCAGGATGTGATGAAGCAGCTTCAAACACCACCACCTAAAAGCTTTGACAATACCCCGCAAGATGCGCAGGATATTGCCGCGCTAGATGATTTTGAACAACGCTTTAATGCAATGAACAGCGACATGGAAGCAGAGCTGATCAAATTGCAAAAAAGCGGAGATTTAACGCCTGAGTTTGAACGCAACCGAAAAGCCGATACCGTAAATTCTGCGCTGCAAATGCTCAAAGCACTGGATTTAAAGACCGAACAAGGCCGCTATATTCAGGGACTGTTTTACCAGTATTGGGATATTCAAGCCAAAGCCTATAGTACTGCCGAGACCTCCGCTGCCAGCAGTACCGCACATAGCGCCCCCATGACCCAAGGTTTAGGGCATTATTTGCAGGCACAAGAGCAACTTCGACACTGGAAAGAGATGCTCAAAACAAAATCTTAATCCTTAAAAAAAACGGCCTTATAGGCCGTTTTTTTATCAGAATAAAGTATCTCGATATGTTCAATTCAAATGCTTTAATCTCAAGCTAAATATTTTGACGTTCGATCCATTGGATTGAACTCACGCGAAAGACTTCACAGGCACCATCACCAACCCCGCCTGGCGCTAACGATGATGTCCAGACCAGATTGTTGTCTTTTACCTCAACCAAGTCGCCTTTGAGTCGAACTAAATCACCTCGTTTAACCTGCGTAATTTGTTTGGCAATTGTTGGATTGGCAGGAATGATGTGCATGTTCGACACCATTTTTAAGGCCTGCTCGGGCGGCACGGGTACGGTGCGCATACTCCAGTTTAAATAGCGGTCATACTGATTGATCTTGATTTGCGATGCAATATTCGGATGTGCAAACAAGCCCCAGCTCACAGCATAGTCTATGGGTGAAAACTTGGCTTGTTCATCATGAAAATACTGCTTTGAACCTAAAATCCGAAAATCACCGTAAAACGGTTTTAGTACAGAAATGGCCTGTCCTTTTGCTTCGGGCTGAAGGCCACGGGCAATATTGTATTCGATAGAATTTGATGCGCTGGCCTGCCCAAGCCACAACGCAGCACACAAGCTGATCAGTAAGCGTTTGCGCATAGAGAACCTCGACGGGAATGCAATGAAATCATGTGGATATATTGATTATACTATGCTCAAACCCATGAAAAAATTAGCATCATTTAGTAACCGTCTATGTAAAATACGTAGTCGTATTTAAACCTCATCAAAATCAATCCGTATCGTTTCAAAACGTACCCGTCCTTGACGAATCGCTTCTGCAATCGCCTGCTGTCCTTTGGTCAGGCGTGCGCCTCCGCTTTTGATATCGACTAAAATCACCTCGATATCATCGGCATGTCCTTCGCCATCTCTAAAATCGGTATAGCCATCAAAAATAAGATAATCGACAGGATCGCCAATAAATTTCGCATCGCTTGGTAAATAACGGAATTCTGGCAAAATCGGCGCAAACTGCTCGGCCATTTTGCCCTTCAGGACCGCTCGGCTGGTATTGACACTGCGCTTTTGTGCTGCAATCAGCGCTTGCTGATGCTCAAGTTCAAGCTCGGCAATATACTGCTCGTACTCGGCTTTAATCCGTCCGTTACGACTGTTTGAAAGAATCAAGGTGGTCACTACCACCCCGATACACACCCCGATCAGCATTGCCATCCAGATGGACATAAGAATTCCTGTTTTGAAATGTGAGCCACACTTTAAATAAGCGCAACACTTTTGTCATGTCTGCGCATATTCCCGAAAAAAGATGCTAATCTAAATCAGAAATTTAAGCATTTATATCTGGCATGAAAACGATACTTATAGCAAATCAAAAAGGCGGCTGTGGCAAAACCATAACAGCAATCACACTTGCCTCTGCACTGGCACAAAAAGGTTATCGCGTTGCACTGGCCGATGCCGACAATCAGAAATCGGCACGGCAATGGTTAAAACAACGGCCAAGTCATGTTGCAGGCATTCAAAGTCTGGACTGGCGTCATGAAAAATCGATTGGTGAAGTGCCCAAAGGAATCGAGTATTTAATTATTGATGCACCGGGCGCGCTTTCAGATGATCAGGCACAGCATCTGATCAGTGAATCACATGCCATCGTCACTCCGCTACAACCCTCTTTTTTTGATATTGATAGCACCAAGCGCTTTTTAAAAGATATCCACGATATCAAGCGGATTCGTAAGGGCAAGGTCGAAATTTTATTGCTGGCCAATCGCATGAAAGCCAACAGCTCAAGCAATAAAGATATTCAACAGTTTTTTGACAAGATTGAGCAAGCACCGATTGCATCGATCAATGAACGCAGTGCCTACGGTCAGCTCGCCATGCAGGGTCTAAGTATTTTTGATAAAACTCAGAAGAATTTTATTGAGTTGCAAAAACAGTGGCAACCGCTTCTAGATGCACTGATTGAAGATAAGAGCAAATGGTTCTAAAAACAATGTTCTTAACAGATAAAATAGCGTTATTTTTGGCTACGTAATAAAACCAACTGTTTATTTGCCAGTCAGTTATTTTCAGTTAATATGATTTGGCCTCGCCCATCATGATTTAGAGAGTTCTGTGCAACAATACGCGCCAACCCTGCAACGTGCTTTATTATTCGGTTTGTTGATTATCCTGCTGCTTTTGGGTTTTCACATTCTGAAATATTTTATTGTTCCTGTGGTATGGGCAGCGATTATTGCGTATATGACGTGGCCGCTATACAAGCGGATTCAGCGTTTTTTTGGTGAACATCGCCCGAATCTGACCGCCACCATCATGATCAGCATTATCATTTTAGTGATTGGAGTTCCGCTTACCTTTGCGGTGTTTATTTTACAGCATGAAGGGCGCAATCTGTTTATTGAGTTACAGCAGCAAATTTTTTCTGGGCATCTGGACGCACCAAATTTTGTCCGTGACCTACCGATTGTAGGTAAGGAAATTGTACGTATTCTCAATGAAATCAACACCAATCCGAGCAATATTACCCAAAACGTGACCCTTTGGCTGCAAAGTCATATGGGCTATGGGCGCTTTGTATTAAGTGAAATCAGTAAAAATCTGGTCAAACTGTGCTTTGCTTTGCTGTCGTTGTACTTCTTTTACCGTGATGGTCAAACGATTTTATCGCAAGTGAGTAAAGCCCTCGAAATGGTGATTGGCCCTCGAATTCATCATTATTTAGATACAATTTCTGAAACCACACGTGCGGTGGTGTATGGGGTGGGTTTAACTGCTGTGGCACAGGCTATTTTGGCCGGGCTGAGCTACTTTGTCGCAGGCGTCCCTAACCCGATGGTACTGACCCTAGTCACTTTCTTGCTGGCGTTAATTCCATTTGGTACACCGCTGGCTTATAGCGCGGTGGCCTTATGGCTATTTTCTCAAGGCCAGATGGTCGGTGCGATTGGGGTCATGCTTTGGGGAGTTTGTATTGTCAGCACCTCCGACAATGTAATTCGTCCACTGGTCATTTCTGGCGCGACGCAAATTCCATTTTTGCTGATTATGTTTGGTGTATTGGGTGGAATTGCCAGCTTTGGACTGGTCGGACTCTTTATTGGCCCGGTCATTTTGGCAGTTCTTTTGGCGATCTGGCGCGAATGGCTGCATGAAAATATCGAACCGGAACCAATGCCTAAAACCACAATGATTTACGACAATCTGGACGACCCAAAACTCTAACGCCTCCTTATGTTCGTGTGGATAACAATCAAGTTATCCACATGATGGGGTACAAAAACCATTTACATTGCTCATTAAACTCCCGCATATCTGTGAAAAAACTGCTACACAAGCGTCTATTTATTCATCAAAGCACTACCTTGATTTACATCTGACGGACATAAACTGAACGCGATTTACAAAACGAACTGTCATAGTTTTGAATCAGTCACTTTTATTTTTGTGCATTTTATAAACGTCAGAGGAATAAAATATGAAAATTGCATTAATTGGTGCAACAGGTATGGCGGGTTCTCGAATTTTAGAAGAGTTGGTGTCACGCGGTCACTATGTTAAGGCAATTGCTCGAGATATTCATAAAGTTGCAGAAACAGAACGCGTTATGGCGGTTGCATTAGATTTAAATGATCACGATGCTTTGGTCGATGCGTTGAAAGGCCAAGATGCAGTGATCAGTTCAGTGCGTTTTCATGGCCTCGATGCCAATGCATTGCTCAAAGCCATTTACGAATCGAAAGTGAAACGTTATATCGTGGTGGGCGGCGCAGGTAGCCTACATGTTCCGCATCAGAATGTTCGATTAATCGATACAGAAGAATTCCCAGAGGCGTATCGTCCCGAAGCTGAGGCAGCAGGACATTTTCTGGATAAATTAAAACAGATTGACGATCTGGACTGGACCTATATTTCGCCATCTGCCGAATTCGGCCCGGGTAAACGTACCGGCGAGTTTCGTTTGGGTAAAGATGAACTGCTGGTTGCCGATGATATCAGTAAAATTTCAACCGAGGACTTTGCCGTTGCATTGGCCGATGAACTTGAACAGCGCAACCATGTTCAGGAACGCTTTACCGTAGGTTATTAATTTCAGTTTCTGATTTTCAGTCGCTGTGATGACTGCATTCTTGTTCGCAGTTTGAAAGAGGAGCCTTCAAATGGCTCCTTTGTTACATGAGCGTGCTAGTAGCGATGATACGGTAAACGGATTGACAGCCTGTGTAAAAAAGCCCAATCTACAAACATAAAAAACTTAACAACTATAACATTTATGCGCAGTCGCTTTGAATTTTTGTCGTCTTATCAAATTAATGCAACGCTGGTGTATTGCGTCCAGATTTTTATTGTTTTGCTCGGCACCACCTTGGGGCTTCGAAGCTTAGGTCTAGATGAACTGATCATTCCAGTGACGCTGGGTGCAATTGCAACCGCCCTCACCGATTTTGATGACCGCTTGACTATTCGTTTACGCAATTTAATGTATGTGTCAGTACTATTTTTTGTGGTCAGTACCATACTTGAGTTACTGGCGCCCTATCCCGCTTTTTTTATTGTGTACCTGTCGTTATCGAGTGGCTTTTTAATTTTGCTGGGTTCACTTGGTCAACGTTATGCGACCATTTCATTTGGTACTGTGCTGCTGTCTGTTTATACCCTTTTTGGATTAGGAGAATATACACACTGGTATCAGCAACCTCTGTATTTTGTTTATGGTGTGCTTTGGTACGGCCTGACCTCTGTGCTGTTTTTTATGATCAAGCCTACACTTGCCGTGCAAGACAATCTGGCTCAGATTTTTCAAAATTTATCGCAAGTACTCACCTTAAAGTCACGCTTATTTGATCCCGATAATCTCGACAATGTTGAGCAGTTACTGTTTGAACTTTCACTCGAAAACAGCAAAACCGTGCAAAGTCTGAACAGTGCCAAAAGTTCATTACTCAGCCGTTTAAAGGCATCGCGGGTCAATAAAAACAGTATGCAATGGTTACATTTATACTTTGTCGCACAAGACATCCATGAACAGGTCAGCGCCAACTATTTGCATTATGAGCAAATTCAGCGCAATTTTAGCCGCAGTGATCTGATTTTTCGAATTCAAAAAAATATTCGCCTGCAAGCACAGGCCTGCGAACAATTAAGCCAATGCATTCTGAGTCGCCAACCCTATCAGCCTAGACCTGAAATCAAGCAGTCATTGCTGCAACTAGAGCTGTCGATGCAAGACTGGATTGCCGAAAACCCGCACAACATCGAGGTGAAAAATCTCAAATTAATTTTAAAGAATTTACATAATCTGGATGATCAACTGAGTAACCTCGATGATCTTCAAGCCACCTATCCACAGCGGATGCAACATCATATCGATAACCTGAACTTACTGGATGACGATATTCATGGCATACGGGATTTATGGCTTAAGTTTCGTCAGCATCTGACGCCTCAATCGGCCTTATTTCGTCATGCCACGCGTATCGCCTTTGTGTTTGCTGCCGGTTCGCTCATCTCGCTGCTGCCTTTTGCGCAAAATGGCTACTGGATTTTACTGACCGGACTGTTTGTCTGTCAGGTGACTTATTTTGCGACCAAAAGTCGCTTAAGATTACGTACGCTTGGCACCCTGCTCGGCGTTATATTTGGTTTGCCCATCCTGTATTTTGTTCCCAGCGTTGATGGGCAACTCATGATCACCGTGATCTGTGGGGTGTTTTTCTTTTATCTCAGACAAAAAAAGTACGCGCTGGCCACCAGTATGGCCACGCTTATGGTGTTGCTAATTTTTAATTTAAAAGGTGCAGGCTACGCGATTATTTTACCGCGTGTGATCGATACCTTACTCGGTTGTGCCGTGGCTTGGTTTGCGGTCAGTTTTATCTGGCCTGACTGGAATTTTCGCAATATTTCCAACAATATTCGTAACAGTAGCCAAGCCTGTGTGGCGTATTTTTCTTCTGTGATTGAGCAATATCAAACGGGCCGCAATAATAGCATGGCGTACCGGATTGCTCGGCGCTTGGCACACAACAGCCAAATTGAACTCTCGACCATGATTTCGAGTCTTAGTGCAGAGCCACACCCGAACCCCGAATTAATTCATTCGGCTTTTCGCTACTTGGTTTATAGCCACAGTCAGTTAAGTTACATTTCGGCTTTGGGGAGTCATCGGGAAAAGATGGAGGATCCAGAGATTTTGACACTCATGCAAAAATGTCAGCAGATGCTGCATGCCGTTTTACAGCAGCACCAGCCATTACCTCACGATCAAATCGAGCAACAATTGCGTGAAATTGAGCGTTTGGCACAAAGTAACTCAGGCGCCGATAACCTGATGCTGGTGCTCAAACAAATCAGTTTGATTTTGGAAACACTTCCCGAGCTGATCAACTTACGTACGCAACTGTTGCAGCAAGAGATTCGTTAAAGCTTAAGTTAGAATTGATCATTGGCTTTGCGGATACGCATTTGTTGCAGCAGTACCTTACGCGGAAAGCCAAACCACAATGCAATTAAAAACACCGAAGATAAACTAAATGCCATGATATGAAACTCGACATAAAGCGCGCGTACCAGTTCAATAATCAGGAAAAAACTAAACATCAATAACATGGATACCGCTGCGGCCACTGTGCCTTTGGCCACAGGTGAAGACATCAATGCAAAGCGGTAAATCACCGAAAAGCTGAGACCTTCACCAAAACTGATCAAAGTCATTCCGAGTAATAAACATGGTATGAGATATTGCTGCCAGATCGCTCCAACCATAAGCACCAAAGTACCCAATAGCATGATCGGCAGCCCGATTAAAATGGTGCGACCTAAAGTCAACCTATCGATGATTTTAATTAAAACAATATTGCCCGCAATTAGCCCCAGAAAAATCGGAAACTGAGCCAAACCATACTGCACACTGCTCAGTTTTAGCTCATCCACCAGCATCACCGGGGATAACGCAATCCAGAGCATCAATGGCATCGCCACCAGTGGGAGTGCCAGCGTGAGGCCTAAAAAGGTGCTATCGCTGTAAATGCGTTTAAAATCATCGAATAAATATATAAATGGCTGACGCGTTACACTTTGCTGCTGGCTCGGCATTTTAGCTTTCAGCCCAAACCAGCTTAAAAAAGCTAAGGCAGCAATGGCCACAAATCCCCAGTGCCAAGAAACATAATCAATTAAAAAAGCGCCCAGTACCGGGCCAAGCAATGGTGCTAATAACGAGATATTGGCCATCAGTGCCATCACCTTAATGGCATCCCGCTCTTCGAAATTTTCCTGAACAGCCGCATAACCCACAGCAGAAATTACCGTCAAACCAATGCCTTGTAAAAAGCGTAATGCCAAAAACTGGGCCATATTGTGTGTGAGTAAAATCAGCAAACAACACACTGCAAAGAACAAGACGCCAGCCAGCAAAACACGCTTACGCCCCAAACGATCCGACAATGGCCCTAGCAGCCAAGCCACGCAGGCACCGCCAAGAACATAAAACGACATCGACGACGGCGCCCATGTGGCACTAACACCAAAGTCTTGCGTAATGGCCAACATCGCTGGCTGAATCAGATCGTTGCCGATATAGACCGCAAACTCAAACAGCACCAAGGCCAGTGGAAACATCAACGTTGCACGATTTAGGGAAGTAGTGTGTTTCTTTTGCATGATGCTCAACGTATCTCACATGCTCATTATCGAGCATAGGTATTTTTGAAAAAATAAAGCCCCTGATGACGAGCACCAAGTATTAAAAAATTGATATGAATCACGAGCTGAACTGCTCAATAAAATTCACCCTGTATACAAGGTGAGAATAAAGCCAAGATCATTATGCTGCGTGTGCGTTTTGAAGCACGATTCGCATAATGCCTGATCTGTATTTCAATGTGATGATCTTAGCATTTTTGACTTAAATCGTCGATGCAAGAATTGTTGACGGTCTGCTAAGACCACTTAAAACAGCTGATTTGTTTTAGCCTGAAATCACGCAATCACAGGCTAAATGTTATTTTAATCCGATTGAAATTGAAGTGTAAAAATTTCAGTTCGACTGTGTAAATAGATGTTTTCATGATTTTTAATCAATAATCTTTTTCTCATTCCAGCATTTTTCAGCAACATTATGCGCTTTATACTGCCTTCAATTTTTACAATTTCTATCCAATCCTATGAGCAAAATTTTACTGATTAATGGTGCAAAAACCTTTGCACATTCCAAAGGTGAACTGAATGACACCCTAACCGAATTCGCCACAGACGTATTGAATGAACTAGGGCATCAGGTACAGGTTACGCGTGCAGACAGTAAATACAATGCAGATACAGAGGTTGAAAAATATCTCTGGGCGGATGTGGTGATTTATCAAATGCCCGGTTGGTGGATGGGTGCACCGTGGACAGTTAAAAAGTATATCGATGATGTCTTTACCGCAGGCCATGGCAGTTTGTATGCAAGCGATGGCCGTAGCCGCTCAGATCGTACGAAGACTTACGGATCAGGTGGCCTGATTCAAGGCAAACAGTATATGTTGTCCTTAACGTGGAATGCCCCACTCGATGCATTTGAAGATCCAGATCAGTTCTTTCATGGTGTAGGGGTCGATGGTGTGTATCTCCCTTTTCATAAAGCCAATCAGTTTTTGGGTATGACGGCACTACCAACCTTTATTGCCAACGATGTAATTAAGCAGCCAGAAGTCGAGGCCTATAAAACGGCGTATCGTCGACACCTTGAAACCGTGTTTGCATCGACTGCTCTATCTTCATCTTCTGAGCAGCACGATCAGGAGCAGCATGCATGATTACCGTGATTGCCGAAATTAAAACCCACGCAGGTGCCGCGCATCGTGAAGCCGTGCTGGCTGCTCTACACAGTATTCGCACTGAAGTGCTTGCAGAAGATGGCTGCCATGGTTACCAGCCGATGATTGATCATGCGTCTGAGGTCAGTTTTCAACGTCACGATGCACAGTCAATCGTCATGCTTGAACATTGGGAAAGCGTTGCACATTTAGAGGCACATTTACAGACTGCACATATGCAAGCTTATCAAGCGCGTGTAAAAGCACACGTGATCGAGGTTGATATTCGTATTCTGGATCATACGTGCTAAGGCGTTAGGCCGATATAACAGGCCCAGCGTTGGGCCTTGTTTTAGTTTTGGTCTTTGAGCAACTGCTCAATCTGCTGTTCTAGCTCGTGGTACGATTGACCATACATCGGCAAGCGTGGCTGCGCCGTTTTGCCATCCCACTGCAACACATACCCATCTTTGGATTTACGTTTGAGTTTACGTCCAATCCCCAGCGACACCGAAAACAGATTGACAAAGCTACGCGCACCAACGCCCACAAATGGCTCAAAGATTAACTTTGGCTGATCGGCCGCTTCTCGACCCTCCCATTTTTGCATGATGGAGTCTTCATGCATCATCAGGGCTTTACTTTTAGGGTATGGCTCAACAAAAACGACCTTTTCAATACCGGCAGAAATAATATGTTTGGCACAGTTATGACACGGAAAAGTCGTTACAAACAATGTCGCCCCTTGTGTTGAAATGTTGCTTCGACTACAGCTGAGCAAGGCATCCATTTCAGCATGGACCACCCGCCCATATTCGGTAATTTTTTTGATTTTACTTTCTTTTAAGATTTGCTGAATTTGAAGTTTTAATGGCGCTGTTCGTTCTTGCTCCACCGATTGATCGATTACCTCAGCCAGTTGCTGAAACAGGTCATCGATAATTTTATTTTTTTCAATGGTATTGGCATCGAAACCACGCATAAAATCACGGCCCGATTCGAGATCGCGTACCTCGCCGGTGTCATCATCTAGATACGGCCAGTACGTACCGCCTTGAAATTTCGGTACATCATTCGATCCCACTGCCAAAATCGTATTGTTACGCGCAATGACTGCCCCAACCTGTCGCGACAGATCGGCTGAACGTACACTGGCCGTAAACGACATATAGGTCGCAAACTCGTTAAAGGTTGGCGTGATGTACGGGTCTGCAAACAGAATTCTTAAAAAGCGTAAACACGATGCCCGTAGCTCCAGCTCAGGTTGACGTGATTGTTCAGGATTATACTTATCGAGCTTTAAAAAATAATCGGCCAAGTGAAACGCTTCACTGGTGTGCTGACCATAAGCATTGGCTTCGCCTTCGTCGCGCTCAATCAAGATGCGGGCGCTTTCCGGGCTAATGCCATAATGTTGAATCAATGAACTGTGACGCGCCGTTTTTGATTCATATAACGACAGCTGAAAAAAACCATTGGTGTAGATTTGTCTGAGCGCCTGAATTTCGGCTTCATGCTTTAACGAATCGATGATATAGGCTACACGGCGCTGGCTTGTATCTTGGTCTGGATGTTGTGCCTGCCATGCTTGACGGTGCTTGGCAATCAGACGTGCAATCTGAAGGGCCAAAAAGTCGGTATCGTGGTCATGGCGTAGCTGATTGCCAACATCCATATAACGATAAATCCGTTCAAATGCATTCAGTGGATGTGCTGGCTCGTCGACATGCTGCGCCAGAATATCTTTGGATACCGTAATAATCTCGACGTCGTAAGCAAATTCGGTTTGTAGCAGATCGGTGAGTGTAGTAGTCAGGATATTCAGACTACTTCCCACCGCCCCAACTAAACCAATAATCAGTTCATTGCTTACTTTTTGTATTTGCTCTAGCAACCGCATTCTCCAGCAAACAGATTGACAGACTTGATTAGTGTAACGTGTTTAGATCAAAAAAGATCGCATGCGGCACATTGGTCCGCTGCGATCTGAATGAAATCATACTTGGTAATCAACAAGCGGTTATTTCGCGCTCGCCTGCTGCTGAAACTGCGGTGAACGTGGGCCATAAAGTAGCCCTATTCCTGGATTTGCAGGCGTTGGTGTAAGCATTTGATAATTGACTGCGCTGGCAATTGGGTAAGCACGGTCATTTAAGCTACTGGCAATCTGTTCGACCAATGCACCGACCAGAGCACCAATCAAACCGCCATTGCCGTTATTGCTCGACTGCGCAATTCGCTTGCTGCCACTCCAGAGCACATCTCCGGTTTTCAGATCGATCAATTTGGCATCGGCGGCCACTGTGGTCACACTCTGTAGCACCTGATAGCTCGATCCGTATTCCTTCACACGGATATACAACCCGGCATCGGCCCCAAAAATTTCCTGCAACTTCTGCGGTGCAATCGATTGTGCATCGCTGCCATTGGTGACTCCGTTTTCTTTAAACATGCTGTCGACAACAGCCAGCGGGAATACATAGTACCCCGCTTCAGCAACCGGCACGGTTACACTCGACCAATAGCTATAGGTCGCTTTGACATCGGGTGAATCATTAACCGGTGGCAAAACCAGAATGGATTTAGGCATATGCTGCTGATAGGCCGTGGTGTCTTTTTGCAATACAGTCGAACTGGCACACCCTGTCATCAGTGCGGTTGCGGCAAGGCCAAACGACATTAAAAGTGATTTCATGAGCGTACCTGACCCGTACTTGCCGTAAGTTTTTTCGAAAGACGATCCATTAAAATGCTCGATTCAGGATACACCTGCTTCTCAAGCTGAAAATACTCGCCTGCTTTTTGGCTGTTGCCTTGCTGGAGGTACATCAGCCCAAGATGTGCGTATAGTCCTGGCGGAACAGCCAGACCTTTGCCCTTCGCTTTTTCAATATCGGCTTCAAGCTTGATAATTTGCGCGGCCGGCGTGGCTTTTTGCGGCGCACTGTACATCAGGTACGACTGCTCAGGATAACTTCCCCAGCTATACAACGATTTGGGTGCAGAAACACAGCCTGTAAAAAGCACACTTAAGCTGCTCAATAGAATTAGTTTTTTCATTTGCGATGGCTCGGCTGTTACTGCATCGACCAACGATTCGACTGGATATCGGTCACCAAATGATTAACAGCTTCGCGTACAGCCAAATCCAGAACCTTGCCATTTAAGGTTGAGTCATATGAAGCGGTAGAGCCAAAGCCCAACACCTCACGGGCACTCAGCGCATATTCACCAGCGCCTTGCACCGAATGCACCACTTCAGAAGTGCGTACATCCACCACATTTAAATTGACTTTGGCATAGGCAATCTGCTCTTTACCACGGCCCAAAATACCAAATAACTGCTGATCGCCAACTTCCTTGCGCCCAAATTCAGAGACATCACCAGTGATGACATAACGCGCGCCCTTGATGGCTTGTGTGCCGTTACTAAAGCCTGCTTCTTGTTTGAGTTCAGACAAATTATCGCGATTTAAAACCGAGAAATAGCCCGATTGCTGCAAATGCGTTTCCAAAATGGTTTTGGCTTGTCCGCCTAAACGATCGACGTTGTCTGAAAAAATCCCGCGCATGTAGCTTGAGCGGTTATCAAATTTACCAATCGAAACTGGTGTTTTTACCCCTGCGTATCGTACTTGAGCTGTTGCAGCAGTAACCTGCGGGCTCTGAATTGTTTTAGATGTTTCTGTTGTTGAACATGCGCTAATAAGAGCAGATGCTGCCAGCACACTGAGAATCAATACATTTTTCATTGTTTAATTAAAGATATGGTTTTAAAGAGAACGCATAGTATAAAAAAATTTAACGCGGCTTAATATCTTTAGATTGGACTTATTTTAGTGCGTGATCGGTTGAGTAAATACATGCGGGTATAGCGCCATCCATCGAGCACAGATGAATCTAGACCCGCATACAATAGAATTAATTACACTTTGCCGTTTGAAAACCACGATGTGATTTAGCGCGTGCGCACTGGTAACTCAGTTGTTTATTTTGCAATTGCCATGCATTGTCGAGGCGCTTAAACATATATTCGGTACGCATCGCACGGACTGAATCGTCTAGCAAGCCGGTTTGAATCACGGTAATACGTGACACAGTCGGCGACTCGGCGCGGTTAAATACCTGCTCTATCGAGGTATTTTGATAATCTTTGGCAATTTCAGGTTGCGCATGGAGTACCTGTTGCATTGGCGTTTGGCCTGCTTTGTCCTTAAACGGCATCAATTTACTGGTGGTGGCACAGCCGGTCATGAGTCCCACACATAAACCTGAAATCGCAGCTAATCGTAACATCGTCATCCAATACATCTTGAAAATAAAAAAGCGTAGCATCAAGATGCTACGCCCTAAAGGATTACAATGTGGTAACTATGTAGTCACACAGCGTGATTCTGCTTATAAATCAAAGAGTTTACCCGGATTCATAATACCTTTTGGATCAAATACTTTTTTCAGTGCTTTCATGTATTCGATTTCTTCGGCAGAACGTGAGTACTCCAGATACGGCTTTTTGGTCATGCCCACACCATGCTCGGCAGAAATCGAGCCATCGTATTTTTTAACCGTATCAAATACGTACTTATTGACCACCTGACATTTTGCAAAAAATTCGTCTTTGCTTAAGTTTTCAGGTTTTAAAATATTCAAATGCAGGTTGCCGTCACCGATGTGACCAAACCAGCAGATCTCAAAGTCCGGATAGTTTACTTGTACAATGGCATCAATTTCACGAATAAACGCCGGTACATGAGTAATCAACACCGAGATATCGTTTTTATACGGAATAAACGGTGCAATCGATTCTGAAATATCCTCACGCAAACGCCATAGGTTGGCTGCCTGATCCAGTGTCTGGCTCATTACACCATCGTATACCCAGCCCTGTTCCATGCAGTGTTCAAAAATTTCCATCGCCTTGTCCATAATAGGCTCATACGGCGCTTCAAATTCAAGCAACACATAAAATGGGCATTGGGTTTCAAACGGACGCTGAACATGTCCGTGATCGAGCACTTTTTGCATGGCCAATTCGCCAAAGAACTCAAATGCAGTCAGATCAATTTCTTTTTGAAATGCATGTAAGACTGGCATGACCGCATCAAAATCTGGTACGCCCAGTACCATCACCTGTAAGTTGTGCGGTTGACGCTCAAGTTTGATTTCCGCTTCTGTGATCAGGCCTAAGGTGCCTTCGCCACCAATAAACAAATGCTGTAAGGCATAGCCCGTCGCATTTTTGATCATGCCTTTATTCAGACGTAAAACATCTCCCTTACCGGTGACCACGGTTAAACCGAGCACCCAGTTACGGGTCATGCCGTATTTAATTACTTTAATACCGCCGGCATTGGTGCCAATATTACCGCCAATCTGACTTGAACCCGCAGAGGCAAAATCGACCGGATAATACATGCCTTGTTCTTCGGCATAGTTTTGCAACTGTTCGGTCACCACACCTGCCTGCACACGCACCATACGGTCTGCAGGATAAAACTCAAGGATCTGGTTCATTTTGTCCATGCTGATGACAATTTCACCGTTGGCTGCCACAGCACCTGCTGAAAGTCCGGTACGTCCGCCAGATGGCGTAATCGCAACATTAAAGCGGTTGGCAAGCTGAACCACAGCTTGAACTTCTTCCGTAGTCGACGGAAATACGATGATGGATGGATTCGGATCAAAATGCTTTGTATAGTCCCGCCCCCAATTTTCAAGACTATCGGCATCTGTTTTAATGCGGTTTTCACCGACAATTGCCGTTAATTGGGTGAGTAACTCAGGTGTTAAAGCGACTGGAGCGTTCATCGTTTGCAGACCTAGCAAGAAGTAACAGGTGGGAAGAGACCATCGCATCACGGCACAAGCGCAATACGGGCAAGGCCTCTTAAGCATCTCAAGTCTGAGAGCCAAGCAGTCTATTTATTTTACATGTAAGCGCCGAGCGGATAAAGCGTATACGCACGCATAATGCATATTCGCTTTTAAAACTTGTAAGAAAACACGAATAAATCTATAAAACGCACCGCTTCGGGGCATGATGGCGCGGCATTTCCCCTGCAAATACACGCTTTCCGATGACAAGTCGGTATATAAGAAATGAACAACTTGCATGACTCTGTGATATGATACCGCGACTAAATTTGGCCTTTGTAGCGGAGCCGTAATGAGCCAACATCTATCACTACCTAAAGACAAAATTCGTTTCTTGTTGTTAGAAGGCGTTCATCAAAACGCCGTCGACACGCTTCATGCAGCGGGTTATACCAATATCGATTATCGTAAAACAGCACTGGATGGCGATGCGTTAAAAGACGCCATTAAAGATGCTCACTTTATTGGTATTCGTTCCCGTACTCAATTAACCGAAGATGTCTTTGCAGCTGCGAACAAGCTCATCGCAGTGGGTTGTTTCTGTATCGGAACCAATCAGGTAGATTTAAAAGCAGCAATGGCACGTGGTATTCCTGTATTTAACGCGCCTTATTCCAATACCCGTTCAGTGGCTGAACTGGTGCTTGCGGAATTAATCCTTCTTTTGCGTCGTGTCCCTGAAAAGTCGGCAGTCTGTCACCGCGGTGGTTGGGACAAATCTGCAGTGGGTTCGTATGAAACACGCGGCAAAACATTAGGTATTGTTGGTTATGGCTCCATCGGTTCTCAGCTTTCAGTATTGGCTGAAAGTCTGGGTATGCACGTGATTTATTACGATGCAGTAACCAAACTTCCAATGGGGAACGCGCGTCAAGTCGGTTCACTCGACGAACTTCTGGCCACTGCGGATGTAGTGACCTTACATGTTCCTGATGTACCGTCTACACGTAACTTCTTCAAGAAAGAACAGTTTGCCAAAATGAAAGAAGGCGCAATCTTCTTAAATGCGGCACGTGGTACGTGTGTGATCATCGAAGATTTGGCCGATGCGCTAAAATCTGGTCACCTTGCGGGTGCAGCTGTTGACGTATTCCCGAAAGAGCCAAAAGCAAACGGTGAAGAATTCGTATCTGCCTTGCGTGGTCTAGATAACGTCATCTTAACACCGCACGTGGGTGGTTCAACCATGGAAGCGCAAGCGAACATCGGACTTGAAGTATCTGAAAAGTTTGTTGCGTATTCAGACAAAGGTATGACGCTTTCTGCGGTGAACTTCCCAGAAATCGCATTGCCACTGACTGAAGGCAAACATCGTTTATTACATATCCATAAAAACGTGCCGGGTGTGTTGTCTAAAATCAACAACCTGTTTGCAGAGCAAAATGTCAATATTTCAGGCCAAAGCCTGATGACCAAGGGTGACATTGGCTATCTCATTATGGATGTCGATGCATCGGCGTCTCAAGAAGCCCTAGACATGCTCAATCAGGTTGAAGGCACAATTCGCGTTCGCGTCTTGTTCTAAGCCTGTATGTTTTGAAAAGCCACAGCACAGCCTGTGGCTTTTTTATGTGTAGATCGATTATGATCGGCAAAAATATACCAAACATTAAAAATGTCTTTATCTGATTCCAAATCTCATCTACACGCACTCTTGGTCCTCTTGATTGCGATGATTAGTGTGCAAAGTAGTGGCTCATTGGCCAAAATGCTGTTTGCACAGTATCCAGCACTGACCGTTTCTGCAATGCGTTTATGCTTCGGGGCGCTTATTTTATCGGTTATTTTTAAAGCATGGACCATCAACTGGGGGCAAATTCGCTGGCGGGCAATTATCAGTTATGGCATAGCACTGGCCGGAATGAATGCGCTGTTTTATTTGTCACTCCAGCGCCTACCACTAGGTATTGCGGTGGCTTTTGAGTTTATTGGACCATTAAGCGTGGCCCTGTTTTACGCACGGCAAAGATACGATCTGCTCTGGGTGGGGTGTGCCATTTTGGGCCTGATTTTGCTGTTTCCTTTTGGTCAAGCACAGCATGGCTTAGACAGCTTGGGCATTTTATTAGCACTCGCGGCTGGCGCCTGCTGGGCGTTATATATTATTGCGGGCCAAAAACCTTCAGGTGTTTCGGGAAATCATACTGTATTTTTGGGAATGACGGTTGGCGCACTGATTTTATTGCCCTTTGCTTTGCTCAGCGGAAATATTGGTCAGGTGTTTGAGTTTCCAAATCTTTTTCTATTTATTATTCTGGCCATCTTGGCCAGCGCTTTACCCTTTTCACTGGAAATGTTGGCCTTGAAGCGTTTAACGCCATTAAGCTTTGGAACTTTAATGAGCCTCGAACCTGCAGTTGCCGCATTTTCGGGATTTATTTTTCTGGGTGAAATACTGCTTTGGAATCAGTGGTTGGCCTTGGCGACCATTATTACAGCGTCGGTCGGTTGCACCCTCACCACTCAACGTGCCCGAAAAATGCAGGATTAAATAATTTAAACTGGATCTCTTTATGCCCAATTCAACGCTGATCGCCGTGATTGCAATGCTGCTATCCATGACGTGTTATCAAATCAGTGCCTCATTTGCCAAACAGCTGATTGCCGTACTCGATCCTTTGAGTGTGACCATTTTGCGTTTATGTTTCGCATCGATTCTGGTGTTTATCATGTTTCGCTCATGGAAAATCTTGCGTAAGCTGCCAGTACTCGCTTGGCGCGATTTACTGTGTTATAGCGCAGCACTGGCCTTAATGAACGTTTTGTTTTATATGTCGCTGGGCAAATTACCGCAAGGTATTGCGGTGGGACTTGAGTTTATTGGGCCATTGGGTTTGGCCTTGCTGTCGATCCAGCAGCGTAGTGATTCGATCTGGGTTTTGTTTGCAATTTTAGGGATTGCTCTGATGGTGCCTTGGCAAGATGCAGCACAGGCCGATTTTTCATTGTTAGGTGCAGTGTTCGCTTTGAGTGCGGGGCTGTGCTGGGCATTTTATATTTATTTTGGTCATAAAGTGGTTCGGCAAAATATTGGTATGCACGCCTTAACCATTGCCATTACCCTCTCTGCCGTAGTGCTACTTCCCGTGGGGCTTATACATCAGCCACAGCATCTGCTTCAGCCAGCATTTTGGCCTAAAGCACTGTTAATTGCAGTACTGGCAACCGTCATTCCCTATGCCTTAGATCTGTTTGCACTCCAGCGCTTAACCAAGCTCAGCTATGGCACTTTATCGAGCCTGTCACCGGCACTGGCAGCACTGGCTGGACTGATCTTGTTACATGAGCAAATTACCGCATTGCAGTGGCTGGCATTGGGCTGTGTCATTCTGGCCTCGATTGGCGTAACCTTTAAAAAGAAAGTCGATCTTGCTACCTAAATAGTGCAAGATCGCACAGTTACAGACCAAGTAGACAGGTTACACAGACGCTGTTTTTTTGTACTTGGCATACTCGTTCAAATATTGCTTGCCCAGTTTCTCTTTTTCAGCATCGTCGAGAATTTTACCGGCCTGCTGAAAAAACTTGTGTTCTTCTTCTTTTAAATGATGATGTACTTTGTCCGCCAGTTTTTTCGCCGTTGCAATCCAGCTTGGACTGCTCATATCGGTTTGTTCTAACTCCTCGACCATTTCATCCATTTCGTGGTGCTCGGCCAGAGCATGGCGTGTAATATCCAGACCGGTATCATTAAACATCAGCGGAATATACAAATAGCGGTCTTCTGCCACCGAGTGTGCATATAGTTCATTTTTCAGTGCATCAAACAGTTGTTGGCGCTCATCGCTATCCCCACTGGTTTGAACCAGTTGTTCGGACAAGTGACGCTGTTGGTCGTGGCTTTCACGTAAGGCTTCAAAAATATTCATGTCATATTTCCTATTCTGGCTATTTATAATTTTGGCTAAACAAGAAAAAAAAGAGCAACCTGCGCATCAAGTTGCTCTTAGAGTGTATGTCGAATTTTGAAACTAAATTGAATACTTCGTGTCAGTGCTGTGTATCAAAAACGTTGTAGCCGAATTTATCCTGTCACAAACATTTGATAACCAATACGGCAAATCAAGACAGATACCAGAATTAAAAAGATAATCCGGACAAAGCCACTGCCATATTTCAAGGCCACACGAACACCGACCACCGAACCAATCACGTTGGCAACGGCCATCATCAGACCAATCTGGAAAATGACATGACCTGTGGGTGCCAAAAAGCTCAGTGCTGCCAGATTGGTCATAAAATTACCAATTTTAGACAAGGCAGAGGCATGTAAAAAATCAACATTTAGAAAACGAATAAAAAAGAAGATGAAGAAACTGCCCGTTCCTGGGCCAAAAATACCGTCATAAAAGCCGATCAGTAAACTGCCAATTGCTGCAAGCACCAGAAGTTTAGGGGTAATAGAGATTTCAGAATGTACCTGCCCAAAATTTTTTTTGAGTAAGGTATACACTGCAATCACGATCAGCATCACAAACACAAATGGTCGTAGAAACGATTGTGGAATCAAGGACAAACAAGCAGCGCCCAGAAACGAACTGATCAATGCACATACGGCAATCACTGCCAGTAATTTCCATTGAAGTTTGACCTTGCGGACAAAGGTATAGGCTGCTGATGCTGTACCAAAAATCGATGATAATTTATTGGTACCAATCACCGTTGCGGGCGACATTTGCGGAAATGTGCTCATGATGGCGGGAATCTGAATCAACCCACCTCCCCCAACAGCCGCATCGATTGCACCTGCACAAAACGCAAAAAAGATTAAGCTGAGTAGAACTTCAATTTCCATCTGAGGTTATGCCTTATAAATTTAAAATACGTTTCGGCACCAATCTTTTTTTATCTGTAATTTCAGCGAGTCCTAGACATCTTTCGCCATCAAACACCAATACTTCTGACGCTGCATCATGATCGATATTGCTTTCTTGCCCGTTGCAGAAAAATTTCAGGCGACCGTCCGGAATTTGAACCTTTGGTAAATATTCAACTGGTGCATAGGGCGGCAATAATAGCATATCACGCTCAGATTCATTGAGCTGTTCTAAATATTCAAGCGTGTATTCTGGAATTAAATCAAAATGGCCAGTCTGAGTCCGGTGTAATGCTTTTAAATGCCCACCACAACCGAGTGCTTCCCCAATGTCTTCACCCAATACACGAATATAAGTACCTTTGGAACAAGTCACATCCAGCGTGAGGCTATCGGCATCAAAATCGATCAAGCTTAAATCATAAATCGTGATCGGTCGTGCTTCACGCTCAATTTCGACCCCTTTACGCGCTAGCTCATACAAGGGACGACCGTCACGCTTGAGCGCCGAATACATTGGGGGAATCTGCTGAATCTCACCGCGAAACTGCGCCAATACCGTTTCGATGAGGTCACGTGTCAATATAGGTACAGGGCGAGTCTGGACAATATCGCCCTCAACATCGCCTGTCGTGGTGGTTTGACCCAGCTTGACCACGGTTTGATAGCGCTTGGTTGAATCGAGTAAATAATGCGAAAACTTGGTCGCTTCACCTAAACAAATCGGTAAGAGTCCGGTAGCAAGCGGATCAAGCGCGCCCGTATGCCCGGCTTTTTGTGCACGAAATAACCATCGAACTTTCTGCAAGACACCATTTGAACTCAGACCTAGCGGTTTGTTCAGTAAAAATACTCCACTAATTGGACGTTTGGATGGCTTACGAGAATCTGCGGTCATAATCGTACTGTGTGTCAATAAAATCAGCCGCCATGGTATCAAATCCGTTCATCCGTTTTTTAATTATTTCGCCAGAGATATGCTATTTTTTTAGTGAGATTGATTGACATCATCATCGAATAAAAATAAGTGCGGTTTGGAACGTTGTATGCAAGGATCGAAAAAAATTTATATCTGGACAGGTGTCCTCGGTTTGGTGGTCTTGGTGACCTTACTGGTGATGTGGTTAAGGCCTGCGGCTTCATCGGCACAGCACAGTGATGTGACTGCAACGCAATTGTCGGCAGCAAGTGCTGTACATGCTTCTGCACAAAATACTGCCAACACTACAATGCCCTTTAGCAGCAACAGCCAACGCGATACCGAGATCAATTGTCAGCTCAAACGTGATGGATCGAATCGGTTGGTGGTTAATGAGCAAACGCGCAATTGCTTTGAATATTTCCTAACACAATATGGTGAAAAATCCATAGCCCAAATTGATCAGGATTTTAAAGCCTACCTCGCCGCGAGTTTAACCGATCCTGCTTTAAGCCAGACCACGGATCTGTGGCAACGCTACTTAAAGTATCGGGAGGCTCTGGGCACCCTACCTGAACCCGCTGGCCCTAAAAATGAGCTGGCTTACTTCCAAAGTGTTTTTGCATCGCGCATGGCACTTCGGCAGCGTTTCTTTTCTGCCCCCGAGATTGAAGGCTTATTTGGCTCAGAAGATCTTTACAATCAGTACACGCTTAATCGTATGCGCATTTTAAATAACAATGCACTGAACGATGTAGAAAAGGCCAAGCAACTGCGGGCACTGTTTGATCAGTTACCTACAGACTGGAAAGCCAATCTGGAACAGCTTTCAACACTCGATGATTTACGTCAGCTAACCGCCTCCATAAAACGTAAAGGTGGCTCAGCACAAGAATTACACGATATGCGAACCCAACTGGTTGGCCCCGAAGCCACTACTCGTTTAGAAAGTCTCGATACACAGCGTACAGCGTGGAAAGCCACCGTGACCCAATATCTTGATGCGCGTCAAAGCATTTTAGACAGCTCCATGAGTGACAGCGCCAAGCAAAAAGCCATCGAATCACTTCGTAATTCCACTTTTAGTCGCCAGCAAGATCAAGTGCGTATTCAAACCTTTGAAGCCGCGAAAGATCGTGGTCAGCGCTTGCCACTTACAGAATAATTCACAATTTGATCATCTAAACAAAAGGAGTTGAGCAAAACTAAAAATAATTTTTGTTAACAAGGACATAACATCCGATTTGAACATCATTAGCAGATTCAAATCCAGAAAAAATAAATGCAGGGAACACTTAAATGAAAGTTAAATTTTTACTCACTGGTATTCTAATAGTATTGGCTCAGCCGGTTCTGGCCAGTTCTGCACCTATTCAAAATGCCAAGACATCCTTTGTCATTTCAAGCTATGCCCAGACCAAGTATCCAATTGTACTTGCACATGGCTTATTTGGTTTTAATAAACTGGGTACAGAAGCCTTTGGTCTGGATTATTGGTATCAGATTCCGCAGGATTTAGCCAAAAACGGGGCAAATGTCTGGGCCACGCGCCAATCTGCGGCCAATACCTCCGAAGTTCGTGGTGAACAGTTACTGGCCGAAGTACAAGATATTTTAGCCATTACTGGTGCACAAAAGGTCAATCTGATTGGCCATAGCCATGGTTCACAATCGGTTCGCTATGTGGCAGGGGTACTGCCGGATCGAGTCGCTTCGGTGTCTACTGTAGGCGGGCCTGCAAAAGGAGCACCTCTGGCTGATTTAATTTATAAATCCTTAGCTGGAACGGTACTTGAAGCACCGATTGCAACACTGGTCAATGCAGCCACCAACCTCATTACCATTGGTCAACTCGACGATCCACGCCAGTATCCGATGGATTCACTCGGCGCAGCCTATAGCCTCTCGACCGAAGGCGCCAATAAGTTTAATGCGACTTTTTCTGCTGGTGTACCTACAACAGCTTGCGGACAGGGCGCAGCCAAGGTCAATGGTATTCAATATTATTCATGGAGTGGCGCCAGTGTTTTAACCAACCCTGTTGATCCAACCGATTACCTACTTGGCCTTACCAGTGTGTTTAGTGGCCAGAATAATGATGGCCTAGTACCGGCCTGTAGTAGCCATATTGGTACAGTCATACGCGACAATTACGTGTTGAATCATCTCGATGAAGTGAATCAGGTACTTGGGCTTCGCTCAGTCTTTGCTCAAGATCCGGTATCGATTTTCCGTCAACATGCCAACCGTCTTAAACTGCAAGGCTTATAAATTAAATTTCAAACATAAAAAATGCGCCCAATGGGCGCATTTTTTTGCAAGCTTACAACGTTAAGATTAACCTTGTTTGCGTGCTGGCAATTTTTCACGAATACGTGCAGCTTTACCAGACAACTCGCGTAGGTAGTAAAGTTTAGCACGACGTACGTCACCACGACGTTTCACTTCAATTTTAGCAACAACTGGTGAGTGAGTTTGGAAAACACGCTCAACACCAACACCGCTAGAAATTTTACGTACTGTGAATGCAGAGTTTAAACCACGGTTTTTCTTCGCGATTACAACACCTTCAAATGCCTGAAGACGCTCACGGTCACCCTCTTTTACTTTAACTTGGACAACAACAGTGTCACCAGGAGCAAAAGCAGGGATATCAGATTTCAACTGTGCATTTTCAACAGCTTGAACTAAAGGATGTTTACCACTCATTGTGGAATCTCCAATATGTGCGGGCGAGAAGAGGTCTCTGACGCCGCTGGGGATAGAGGCTAAAGCGCATATCACCCTGTTTAACTTTCCCTTTAAAGCAACATTACCTTAAAGAGCCTATTATTCAGCTTAAACAATGTTTAAGCAGTAACTAGAAGCATGGCTTCTCGTAGGGTGCAAGGACAAACTCGCACTTGACTTGGCTGTCCTTACTTATCTTTTAGCCATTTTTTTTGCTGCGCACTCAACTCGACGTGCTCAACCAGCTCTGGTCGGCGCTCAAGTGTACGTTGGTAACGCTGCAAAAAACGCCATTTTTCAATATTGGCATGATGCCCCGATTTAAGTACCTCGGGTACATCTAGCCCTTCAAAATGATCAGGCTTGGTATATTGTGGGCAATCGAGTAAACCATCCACAAAAGAATCTTGTACATGTGACTGTTCGTCAGACATTGCATCGGGCAAACGCCGAATGATGCTATCGAGGAGTACCATTGCTGGCAACTCACCGCCTGACAGGACATAGTCACCAATCGACCACTCCTGATCGACATAGTGTTGAATCAGTCGCTCATCGACCCCCTCATAACGTCCGCAAAGCACAATCAATCCATCATAATGAACGAACTGCTGCACGGCGGTTTCATTTAAGGTTTTGCCTTGTGGCGACATGTACACTACAGGTGCATGTTGACAGCCTGCTTGCATGGCAAGCGCTTTTGCATGGGTAATTGCTTTTGCCAGTGGCTCGGCCATCATTACCATGCCAGGGCCTCCACCAAATGGACGTTCATCCACTCGTTTGTAATTACCCTGTGCAAAATCACGTGGGTTGATGCAAGTGACTTTTGCAATCTGACGCTTGGTTGCGCGTCCACTAATTCCGTAAGCCGTAATTGCATCAAACATTTCTGGAAAAAGTGTTATGACTGCAAAAAACATCGCAGACTCCTATATTTTCCAACTGCGTTTGTGGCTAAGCCCACGATTTTAGTAATCTACGCCCCAATTGACGTAAATTCGACCTGCTTGCAGATCGACACGTTGTACCACATCTTTATGCCATGGAATCATTCGTTCTTCAGCATCCACACTGTCCGCAGTCGCACGTACGACCATGACATCATTGGCACCGGTTTCAAATAACTCATGGATTTGACCCAAATTCACTTCATGCTCTTCTTCATCCAGACCCAGTACTGTCAGGCCTTTTAAATCTGACCAGTAGTACTCGTCTACATCTGCTTTCGGAAGTTGTGATTTTGAAATCCAGATGGTGGCACCCACAAGGTTATCTGCTGCTGTACGGTCACTGACATTTTTCAGCGAAACAACCAGACCTTTACCATGTGGCTTCCAACGTTTTACATCGACAGTTTGCCAACCTGCTTTGGTCTGAATGTACCAAGGCAGGTAGTCAAACATGTTGCTCATAGGTTCTGTATTGGAATACACCCAGAGCCACCCATTTAATCCATAAGCGGAACGTAACTGTCCAATCTGAAGACGATCTTCAGGTACATTCTGTGTTGGTGTCATGGGCTACCTACTACAAATTATGCAGCAGTTGTAGCTTTTTTAGCTTGAGCAGCCAAAGAAGCAACACGCTCAGATGGTTGAGCACCTTGAGATACCCAGTGAGCAAAACGATCAGCATCTAAACGTAGTTTCTCAGCTTGACCTTGAGCAGTCGGGTTGAAGAAACCAATACGTTCGATGAAACGACCATCACGTGCATTACGGCTATCCGTAACAACGATTTGATAGAATGGACGTTTTTTTGCGCCACCGCGTGCAAGACGAATAACTACCATGATAAAAGCCTTATAATTCTTACGGATTATCCCTGCGCCGACCATCGGCAACACTTCAAACCCCTTTCATAGAGGGCAGTATTCTACGTCAAATCGCAAACGAATGAAAGATTAAATTTTGACTTATCCATAGTTTTGAATTTATTTTCCATCCCAGTCCGAGGCGCTACTCAAGCTGCAACTGCTGCTGCCTTTGGCCCAGTACTTTTGTCCATCCTGATTCAAACATACAATACCATTTCCGGCCTGCATCGTTGATGCATTGGGTGTTGCCGTCAGCACATAGCCCTGATTGTCGGTATCGAGCGTTAATCCTAATGTATAAAATGCTGTTCCTGTAGTCGGAAAATTCGATGTAATACCCAAACCGCTGAGTGAAGCATTGGCATAACTCCGATTCACCACTTTATAACTTTGTAATTGCTGCGCCACACGAATCAGCTCGGCCTGAACCTCACCGCGATTCACTCGTATTTTATAATTCTGATAACTCGGATAGACAATTGCCGCCAGAATCCCAATGACTGCCACCACAATCATCAGCTCAATTAAGGTAAATCCTTGCTTTGCTTGCATCACCATGTCTCCGAACCTGTACCGCAGGTCGTAAAATCGATATTGTTTGTTGTTTTATTTTTGCAGCGAAACCCAGTACTGGTCAGAAGCAGCGAGTAATTATTTGAATCGGCACTACTGGCTTTAATTGCCCAATCCTGTGTATTTAAACTCAGATCTAATGTGTATTTTTGCGACCCACTGCTACTGTTTAATGGCAATAGTAAAGCGGTATCGCTCGCATTCGCTACATCGTAATAAGGCCCTTTACTGTCGGCTGTTCCTTTTAAGGTAAAGCCTGAATAACTAAAGTTACGTGAACGATGTCGTTCTAGCAAGGCTGCAATTTTCTGCATTTCTTGCTGTGCCGCTGCCAGATTAGAGCGACGGACGTATTCCTGATAACTCGGAATCGCAATGGTGGCAACAATGGCAATCATGACCACGACCACCATCAGCTCAATTAAGGTAAACCCTTGCGTGCTACGCGACATAGATGCGCTCCTGATTGGATGATGACAGCTCACATCCCCATAAAGAGATGTGAGGCAATCTGCATTTAAGGGGTGTACTGTTCATACCATTTTAATGGCACAATCTGACGCCGCGTGGTTTGGGTACTTGAGAGCACATCTTTGGTCGAGTCACGATCGGTTGAACTTCCCCCCAAGATTTGTCGGGTCGTTACGCCATTGCTGGTGGTACCGGCGCCAATCGTCACAGGTAAAATACCTTTTCCAAGTTTAAGTGTTGTTGTCAGGTCAGCCGACTTTTCGCACACACCATATGGCAGACAAAAGCGACGGACACTACTCAAACCTTGCACACCAATTGAGCAATCTGCCACACGTCCTTCTTGTGCAATCGGATCAAAAATACTCACATACAGGTTTTTATTGATGACCACAGGTTCATCCATCACCTTTTGCTGGTTGCTTAATTTGGCATACCAACCATATTGCGGGCGATTGACCATGGTCAGCTCCCCATATTTTGGCAATTGTGCATAAGCGACTAAATTTTTATTGTTTGCTGCCATATCACGGGTGCTAAAACTCACCTGTGTGACATCGTTGTCGAAAAGATTAAATACCACCCCGGCACTTTGATCACTAATCGGTAAACTGCGGTTAGTGGTTGCAATACTCAACACAGCAAGTGAATTGGCGCCATATCCATACACACTAAAAATAGGTGCTTCATAAAAACGTAAATTGGCATCGGTTAAATCACTTGGTTTATTGTTTTGCAGATCGAGTAACTGTGCTGCCTGTGCAAACTGTTGAGGATTACTGCCGTTATTAATATCGACACGCCAGAGTTGTCCGCCCAAATCACCAAAGTACAAATGATCGACCAGACCATCACCATTTCGATCTACTGCATTGATCCGGCTGACGACGCTATATTGCATGTTGGTTTTCAGGGCCATGGTGGCACCGGTATTGGCTGTGGTGGCCAAATTGCTGGCCCACCAGAGCAGATCGCCATTTTCGGCATCAAACATGTACACACCCGAACCAATCTTATTGCTCTGAGCGTAACTGACCTGTTCGTATCCGCCATTATTGGCATTACCATCGGTTCCACCTGCATCGTAGCCACCACCCACAAACATGACCAATTTGCGTTTGCCCTGCCAGTTCACCCATGCCACGGTTGGTTTCGACCAGCTTTGCCCCATGTACTTGATGGCATCGAAGCTTTTTCCTTCTGGAGTGGTCGATGAATAAACTTTGCCAGAAGCAGGATCAATATAGAACTTTAAGCTTGGTTTGGTTTGATCATCCCATAGGCTCAAATCCAAGGCATAATAACTGCGTCCACCCATACGTAATCCACCATAAAGGTATTGCTTACCGCAAGCGCCCGTCGAGACGCCATCTTTTATACAGGTTGCATCTGTGGCCGACTTACCAACAGTGAGTTTGCCATCTTTAGTGTTCCACACGTATTCACTGTAGGCGGTCCACGGCGCATCAATGCCGTATTGCATATTGTTAAAGTTGTCGTGTCCCTCAAGATTTGTACCTGTAAAGGCTTTACGCTGCTTGGCATTTTCAAGTAGCTCATTGGGTAAAAATGCAAATTTTTCTACACCTGTACTGGCATTGACCACATGTAAAAGCCCTTGCACGGTACCAAATACCAAATAATCATCACGTGTCAATGAACCATCATTTTTGATGGTAGCCGACTGGGTAATTTTGATTGGCGATGAATGAAGCACCATCCCGACTTTTTTATATTCAGGTTTGGCAATCAGACTTTCTTGATTATTGGTGGTTTGAATTTGATAGCCCAGCAGGTTCATCAAATCGCTACGACGCGGGTCTTTACTTTGACTTTCGCAGAGCTTGGTATAGTAGTCGTTTCCAATCAGCCCAATTGAAGCGGAAACATCATATTTTTTATCTTTCGTGATACACGCGCGATTCACGTATAACTGCCGGCTAGATGCACTGCTACTGGTCGCTGTAGGTAATTTGTCTGCAAACCCACCCGTTAAAATACTGGTTTTGGTGGATTGTATGTTGCTATTACTCCAGACATCGGTGATGGTTTTGGTCTGTATGGTTTCACCTGTATCGGCCAAATATTTTTTTACATTCCCAAACCAAGTTTGTTTGTCGTCGGGAACAAACATGTTTTGAAAAACATAGTTATCAAGATTGTATGGGGTAAGTGGATCTGTTGGCACCACAGGTACGCCTAAAAAGGTTTCCCGATTACTAATGCCCAAATTGGCATAAAAGTTATAAATACTGTTGGCAATATTTTCTGAGCTGGCTGAGTTATACCAGCCCCCTTTACCCAGTACGCCCCACCGTGCCAAATTTTTGACATCCTCGGCATCGGTTGGAAACACATTGCCAAGCAAACTGGTTAAACCATTCACCAACGTACCACCAAGCAATACGTTTAAGGTATCCTTTAATAAATTCGGAACAATCTGACCCAATAGCGAATTATTTACACCCGTCATAGATGCTTCAAGCTGGGCTGAATCTGTGGTACTTGGAATCGTGCTAAATTCACGCCCAACGCCAATCACACCCGTGGTGATATTTTTATCGAGTAGCTTTTTGGTGTAATTACCAATGCAGCTCCACGTGGCATAATCACGGCTACTTAAAGTGGTCGATTTTAATCCTGCCGATGCATCACACTGAAAAACGTTACTGAGGTCGAGCTTCGACAAGTCTGTGGCCGAAGTATTGAGTGAACGGCCCATCAAACGCTCAATCGCATTTTGTGTGCCCAGCCCTTCCGCGCCTTGCTTAAGCAGTGCATCGGTAACCGTTGGGGTGATATTTGGTACGCCACCAGTAATCACCATAATACCGTTAGCATTACATTGCGGTGTGTCTGTCGGCGCACGGTAAAATGTGGTGGAACGCTTACTGGCATCGACCGAAGTACTAAAACCGCTATATTCGGAATCTTGCTGGGCGTGATAACCGTAATACAATGTTCGACTATTGATCTTGGCAACTGCTCCTACAATGTTGGTCAGCAAATTATCGCCTAGCAAGCCACTTACCAAATCGTTTGAAACCACAATCCAGCTACTGTCTCTTGTATAGCCAATGCCAAGCCATTTGTAATTCCAAGCATTTTGCTTACAGGTACCATCTGCTTCCCAGTTACGGTCATCATTGGTGCCGTAAGCATCACAATTGTAACGTTTGGTGAGAAGTCCCAAGCCCAATAGTTGCAAGATGTCTACTTCTAATGCCATTTGGCGCGCACCAGTACCCTTGGTAGTGGTTCCCATCAAATAGGCACCCGTCTCTGCATAGGTACTGGCGGTTGGAACATTCCCTGCGAGTCCAAGAGTTTTGAGTAAATCATTAACGGTGCTGGCTGTGCCCTTAAATTCTAATAACTCGGATAGGCCTTTTAGTGGATCGGACAAAATACTCCAGAGTTTACTAAAGATATCACCCACCAACGCTGCAATCAGTTTCGGTACAATAACCAATACATTTTGTAGATTAAAATCGCCTTTGGACTGAATATTTCCTGCAATTTTTTCGACTAGATAGTTACGATACGTGGTGGCACTCCCTGTGTAGGTCTTTTCAAAACAACGGAAATTGGTATCACTGGCTCGAGTGGTCGACAGCTTACAGGCAGGCGCCAAAATACGTCCCGCACGATCATTGGTCATAACATCAACCGGCATGACCGATATCCCGACACTGACATTGTCTGGCAGAGGTTTGAGCCCTGTACTACTATTTCCAAGCAATACGTCCGTTAAAGCATTTTTGACCCGTGAAAGTTTGTCATAGCATCGATATACACCCACCGCAGAAACACTGTTCAGCAGTTTAACATTGGCCTGAAAATCACAGGTATTTTCGATATAACTTTTGGCGTCTAGCCCGGTTGCACCCAGTAGCGGTTTTAATAAGCCATCGAGTGTTTTTACCACCAAATCTGTGGTGACCACGGTACAGTAATTACGTGCATAGTTGTATTTACTGCTCGGTGATTCTGTGGTGATCTTTAACAGCGGATCTAGACTTCCGCCCAGTAAGCCCTGTAATGCCACCTGATCGACTGCACCTACGGTATTGGTAACCAACTCAAGCGCGTCTTTATCGCCTAGCAGCCCCAGCCCACCCCCTGAACCTAAAATATTAGAGACACCTTTCCCCACACAAATAGGATATTCTTTTAATAAATCGAGTGCTCCTGCTCCCCCCATGGTGCGGGACTGATCGACCATCAGCATTAAACGCTTATCAAATTGTGCCCCTTGATGATAAACCTCGACATCACTGGCCTGAGCGTTGCATGCAATTATCAGTGAAACGCTCATCAGAGCTGTACACAGCATCCGATGATGCTGAGGTGTAGCGGTACCAAGTAAGGGATTAAATCTTTTAGATTTCTTGTTTTTCATGATTGTTCTCCCTTGACCTACTTAGGTGGCTCAAAGTCAGATAAGAAGCGATACTCGGCCACTTGTGAATTAAACAAGGCCTGCTTCTGACTCAAACAACTGATGGCATTACTGGCCGATTGATTCAAACAGGTATTGATATCTTCGGCAGATGAAAATCCGGTCATGACAGAAACTGAAGTCAGTTGTAGGCGTAAACTGCTTTCCGTTTTTGCAGTGGTGATATCGGTACCACGCGCATAGTCAGCAAATGGCTGATTGTCCGATGATGCTGCCTTTTTGATATACACCTGTGTGACCACCTGCGTGCGTCCACCCGCAGCATCGGTACTTTTACATGAGGCTTGGTTATCGACCGTGCCTGAACTATTGACCACACCCATATTGCTCATCACAAACGGCGCTGTCTTATTAAAACAGCTCACCATTTCCTGATTAAGATTACCGACATTACGAAAATAATTAACGACACCATTTGCAGAAGCCAAAGTACTGGTATTCACAGGGTTTTGAAAATACATCAGGGCAGCATCCGAATTTTGTAGCAATAAAGCCTGAATCTGATTATTTGCAACCATTTTGAGCGAGCTGACACTTTGCCGGATGGCCAAAGTTCCCACCACCATGATCAAGAGTAAAATCATCAGCACCACGATCAGGGTTGCACCTTGTTGATTGGTTTTCATTGTGTGACATACCCCTCTTCCACCCAACCCATGGCATTTCTTAATGAAATGGTCTGAGTCACTACCTGACGCAATCGTGTATCTTGATTTGTACTGTTTAATGCAACCGACTGCCCCAACACATCAAAAGTCTTTTTATTACGATTTCTAACGTTTACATCATTGCCTGCTGTTTCATTTGACTGCACCAGTAAGCCAATTTGAATCACATTGATGTATGGCTTGATCTGCTGTGAGATACCATCAATATTTTTGGTCATTGCGGGTGTTTTTGCGGTGTCGAGATAATCTGCCACAGACACGTAATTGAGCGCTGTTGGATTATTCAAAGCGCCTTTCACATAGCCTACTTTAATGCGCATATAATCGACCGAGGGAATAATAATTTGCCCCGCGCCAGACAAATCCAGTGTGGTTTTTGGCTTGCCATCTACTGCGGTTATCGTGTTTCCATTTCGCATATATTGATCGGCCACACAGCGCAATGCTTTGTCACTGCCAACAAAATATCGCTGAGCCACATAGGTACCTGCGGCAAGGGTTTTGCCGGTACAGTCATAGTCGCTTTGCGTTGCCTGATAACGAATCGTAAGCTGATCACTTTTTTGATCGACATTACTGTCTCCAACTGCGCTTTTGGTCAGTGCCGTCTCGGCAAGCGTTAATAAGTATTTTCCACTCACTTGATCACTGACGTTACTTGCAGTCAGAAGCAATCCCGCATTTGCTTGTTGATCGTTGATATATGCAGAGGATGCGCTCAAGTTGGCTTTTCGAACATCATCTAAAATATAGTTCACCCCAAAACTGGCACTGTCTTGAATATTCGACATGGCTTTTTGCACATTAAAACTGGTGACACTGGTGAGGTACAGCTGAATAGCTGCCGCTGTAATCAAAAGTCCCAGAGTAATGGCCACCATCAGTTCAATCAGTGTAAATCCAGCCTGATGTAATCGGGTCATTTAATAGGCCTCCAGAAAAATACACGTCGCATTGCGCTCATAACTGGTGGCACCGTTTTTGTAGCATGTCTCTGAACTGCTAAAACTTTGTGCGGTTTTATCCCATGCCACATAAATGCATTGACGCCCCAAATTTGTTCCTGCATTGCTGGCATTGGGGCAGGTATTCACAATAACGCTCATACCTGAATTTGTGGTTTGGTTATAAATATATTGTAAATCACTGGTGGCTTGGGCACTGGCCTGACTACTCACAGTTGTGGCGCAGTTAGAGGCTTTGGTATAGGCCTTTGTTGAGCTGTTAATAGAACCTTCTGTGTGATACAGCTTACATTGTGTGGCCTGAGGGTTGGCACGCATACGCTCGGTTAGGTCTCGTGCAATATTGAGCGCAGCCACTTGATTGCCTGCTTCCATACTGGCACTCACCGCACGCAACTGAAGCGCTGTAAATCCAAGCACACCGATGGCCAGTAGCAACAACGCCACCATGACTTCGACCATGCCGACACCACGTTGAGGCCCTATAAGCTTCATGTGCACGCTCCTTCTTTGTAAGTGGTGTCTCCTGTTACACCGACTTCGATACAACGTGCAACGCCTTGGCGCTGTAATGAAAATTTGCTACTCGCAACTGGAATTCCTTCTACACGAAAAATCAGTTGTGTGGCTGAACCAGATGCAAGAGTGACTTCCTTATCGAGCTGCGCAACAAAAATGCGATTCTTATCTATATTTGAAATCGGAGGATTCTTTTCACAATTAGTCACGGTGCTGACGCATACGCCCGTGGTCTGGCGAATAGTCAGAGCTTGAGTGCGTGCCTCGACCAATTTCGACATTAATTCACGCGCCGAGGCATTCAGCTTTTGCCTATTGAGCAAGCTGTTAAATGATGGCACTGCGATTGTGGCCAATATTGCCAAAACAGTTATGGTTATAATGAGTTCGATGAGGGTAAATCCTTTCATTTTTTGCATATCGTCACTCCCCCTAGTGTCTAGCTTAACTTATTTTTTTACATAACCCATACAATCAAGATTAAGGGCATAAAAAAGCGGATGAGTGACACTCATCCGCTTTTTTAAAACAATTCAGGTTTAAGCTTGGGTAACATGAATACGTAATTCTTTAGGCAAGCTAAAGGTAATATTTTCTTCGCGCCCTTCTAATTCCTTAGGTGCATCTGCCCCCCAATCTTGCAAGCGCTGAATCACTTGCTTGATTAAAATTTCAGGTGCGGAAGCACCGGCAGTCACACCAATTTTATCGACACCCTCAAACCATTGTTGCTCAAGCTGATCCGCGTTATCGACCAAGTACGCCGCCTTGCCCATACGCTCTGCTAACTCACGCAGACGATTGGAGTTAGATGAATTTGGCGATCCGACCACCAAGACCACATCGCAGCGATTGGCCAGATCACGAACCGCATCTTGACGGTTTTGAGTGGCATAACAGATATCATCTTTACGCGGCCCCTGAATCTGGGGAAATTTGCTGCGCAGTGCATCAATCACTTTGGCGGTATCATCAATTGACAGTGTCGTTTGGGTAACAAAGGCCAGTTTGTCTGGATGGCGAACCGCCAGCGCTTCAACATCCGCTTCATCTTCAACCAGATAGATATGACCACCTTTAGTTTTATCGTACTGGCCCATGGTTCCTTCAACTTCAGGATGGCCTTCGTGTCCAATTAAAATGGCTTCGGTACCTTCACGCGCATATTTGGTTACTTCAATATGCACTTTGGTGACCAATGGACAAGTGGCATCAAACACTTTCAAACCACGGCGTTCAGCCTCTTGCTGTACGGCCTTTGACACACCGTGCGCACTGAAAATGACGATTGAGTCGTCAGGTACCTGATCGAGTTCATCGACAAAAATAGCACCACGCTGACGCAGATCATCGACCACAAATTTGTTATGTACCACCTCGTGGCGAACATAAATAGGCGGATTAAAACATTCAAGTGCACGATTTACGATTGCTATGGCGCGGTCAACACCTGCGCAAAAACCACGTGGATTTGCCAACACAATTTCCATAGAATCCTCAATTATTCGCTAGATGTTTCGTTCAAATTTGGCGTCGGTATAAACTTTTATAGTGGACTATATTTTGTTTAGGTCCGTAGTACACTACAATAGCCAAGATATTTTATCATAATCAGGAAAAATATCATGTCGGGTCTATTGTTTGTCGTTTCTGCTGCATCAGGAACAGGCAAAACTTCTCTCGTCAAAGCGCTTTTAGAGCGTGTGACCAATTTACACGTTTCTGTATCGCACACCACACGAGGCCAAAGACCTGGTGAACTTGATGGCGTTCACTACCACTTTACCAGCAAAGAAAACTTTCTGTCTCAAGTTGAGCAAAATGGCTTTATTGAATATGCAGAAGTTTTTGGTAACTATTACGGTACCTCACAAACCACAGTGAAACAACAGCTCGCCAAAGGTCATGATGTTTTACTTGAAATTGACTGGCAAGGTGCAGAGCAGGTTCGCAAACTTTTTCCTGAATCCAAACAAATTTTTATTTTGCCACCAAGTCAGTTCGATCTACGTCAGCGTTTATCTAACCGTGGAACCGATAGCGTAGAAGTGATTGAGCATCGCTTAAGCTGCGCGGTAGAAGACATGCAGCAATACGTCAACTTTGACTATATCATTATTAATGATGACTTTAACAAGGCTTTGCATGAGCTAGAGTCGGTGATTAGTGCCAACCGTCTGACCCTGAATCAGCAGGTACACCGTCATCAACAACTCATTCAACAACTTATCACACCGAACAACGAATAAACTTGAGTATAAATTGAAAGCATTTTATACTTCGCAGTCTAGTCAGATTTACTTAACCGAGAACATATATGGCACGCGTAACCGTTGAAGATTGTTTAGACCATGTAGACAACCGCTTTGAGCTTGTACTAGTGGCAAGCAAGCGCGCGCGTCAACTTGCTCGTCAAGGCATCGAGCCAACTGTAGAATGGGACAACGATAAACCAACCGTTGTTGCACTTCGTGAAATTGCAGAAGGTCATGTGACTAAAGATATTTTAAAACAGCGCGAGCAAGACTATCAGACTTCTTCTCTTGATCTTGCGTTGTCTGCAAACAGCTTGAACTTGGAAGGTTTTTCTTTCCAATAAGTTTAAGACAAGAGCAAAAAGGCGCCATCATTTGGCGCTTTTTTTATGCCAGTTGATATAAAAATCAAAACCCAAAAATGAAAATAATCCGGTGCTTTTGAAGCTAAATCGACCCAATCAATCAGCAAATAATTCGATGCGGTACTATAACCGATCAAAATACCAACAAAAAAAGAGAAAAAAATGCGCAAATTGAGGAATAAGTCTCATTAAATTAGTGCGCTTCAAGCAAAGATTTGATACAAATGTAGGTTTACATCGTTTCTCCCAATCTTAACGATAGAAAAATATTTGCGATTTTTTTTGTGAACAAATTGACAAGTTTCGCAATATGCTTTTCATTAAGAGATATATCGTTATCCATCTCCCAAGCGATCAAAAGGTGTTTTATGCCAGGTGAAGAGGTCAGTCAAGCCAAGCAACAGCTTAAATTAATTATCGAAGCGTACTTGGATGCAAGTGACGTCGATAATGTGCTTGCTGCTTGCGATTTTGCCGATCTAGCGCATTCAGGCATTACCCGTAAAAGCGGTGAGCCCTATATTGTGCACCCGATTGCCGTCAGTTGTATTTTGGCACATATGCGTCTCGATGCCGATACACTCATGGCCGCGTTGTTGCACGATGTGATTGAAGATACCGACTATACCAAAGAAGAAATTAGTGAACGCTTTGGAAAAGTAGTGGCAGATCTGGTCGATGGTGTGACGAAGCTGACGCATTCAAGCGATAAACAGTACAATAAGGCTGCATCGTTTCGAAAAATCTTGCAAGCCACCTTACAAGATCCACGCGTGATTATCATCAAGCTTGCCGATCGTTATCACAACATGACCACGCTTGATGCACTGCGTCCAGATAAACGTGCCCGTATCGCCCAAGAGACCTTCGATATTTTTGTTCCCATGGCACGTATTGTGGGCATGAATGAAATGGCAGATAACCTTGAGCTGCTATGCTATCAAAATCTCGATTTAGATATGTATAACAATGTGCAAGAAGCATTGCTCGAAACCAAATCTAAACGATGTGAATATCAAAGCAACTGGGAACGACATTTAAGCGACTTATTAAACACCTACCAAATTCAAGGCCGAATTAAAAAGAAAAATAACAATATCGAATTACTGCGTCACTTTGTTAAAAATGAAATTAACCTTCACGAACTCACACACAGCCATGCCTTTGAAATTATCTTGCAAAGCATTGCAGACTGTGACCGTTTAGTCGAAGCACTCAAAGAAAACTTCCAGATTGTCGATTTTGAAGATCATATCCGACGCCCGTTACCCGGCGGAAATCAGTCTCTGATGATGAAGTTAAAAGGTGAACAAACCACGCTTTCTCTGACCGTTCAGACTGAACTGATGCGTAAGGCAGCGCGCTTTGGCGTGGTACTTGGCGAGAATGCACCGCAAGCTTGCCGCTCTGCAATTCAAGCCTCTATGCAGAATCTTACGACCTTAATTGACGGTGAATGTGCCAAAACCACATTTAACGATCTGCTTGATTATCTGCATCAGGAAAAAATTTGGGTTTATACCCCGCACGGGCATTTGCACGAATTACCGCAAGGTGCCACAGTGATTGATTTTGCCTATTCGGCCAGTTTATTTCTTGGCAACCATGCAGTCGGAGCCAAAATTGACGGTGAAATTCGCCCGCTCTCGACCCCATTGGTGAGTGGACAGGTGATCGATATCATTACCGATGTACTAGCGACGCCGAATCCAGACTGGCTCAGCTTTATCAATACACAAAAGGCACGTCGCGCAATCCAAAATATGCTGCGCGATCAAGATTTCGATGAGCAACTCTTGGTGGGTCAACAAGCACTCAACCGTGCTCTCAAGCTGTTTAATCGCTCGATTCATGATTTGTCGGAAAAAGACTGGTTAAGTGTCTTGCAATGGCGCCATGTAGAAACCAAAGAAGCGCTTTTTGAACAGATTGCTGTGGGTGATTTATTGCCACAACTGGTGGCCAACCACTTATTTTCTCAAGATACGCCACAAAAAACCGATGAAGTGTCGGACCGATTGATTCAGGGAACAGAAGGCGTCGATGTCAAATATGCGCATTGCTGTAATCCGATTTTAGGCGATCCAATTCAGGGGCATTTGTCTCGTCGTGGCCTCATTGTGCATCGTGCGCGCTGTCGTAATTTGCTACATGAACAACATATGCACCCGGAAAATATCATGCCGCTGCAATGGACTTCAGACGATCTGGATGATGTCAGCTTTACCGCATATTTGTGCATTGATATGCCACTCGATGGTGAGCAGATTTCGGAGCTGATTTATTTATGCCGTAAATCGCATACGGGCGTTGAAATGGTTCAGCCACATGGCGATCACACCTATGCCAATATTGTGGTCAGTAACCGTAAAGTGGTGGCACAAATTATTCGCGATCTGCGCATGCTTTTTGGATTCCCACGCGTATCTCGGTTATATCTTCCTTCTGCGGTAACCGAAGCAAATAAAATTAAAGCAAGTTAATCAATTATATCGATGATACTGTTGTCCTTTGGACTCATCGATTATGATGTTTTGTATTGAGAAGAGGAGTCATCGATGTCACGCCAAGTTATTCATACTGAAAATGCACCTGCCGCTATTGGAACATATTCACAAGCGATCCTGATTGATAACACCTTGTATTTATCAGGCCAAATCGGTTTAGATCCTTACAGTATGGAATTGGTTGAAGGCATTGAAGCTCAGATTCGCCGTGTGTTTGATAACTTAAAAGCCGTCTGTGAAGCTGCGGGTGGTTCATTAGCCGATATTGCCAAACTCAACATTTTCCTTACCGATCTCAGTCATTTTCAGCTGGTCAACCAGATTATGGGTGAATATTTTGCGCAGCCCTACCCGGCGCGTGCTGCTTTGGGTGTAGCGAGCTTACCTAAAGGTGCTTTGGTTGAGATGGATGGTATCGTTGTTATAAATCAATAAGTTATATTTATTCATAAGCACCACCTATAAGGTGGTGTTTTTTTATTCAAAAACTCAATAATGAAAATAGCAATTCCAAATGAATTTCATTGACAAACGATAAATATTATCAATAATACCTATTATCCCATTTAAGATTGTGAATCACTCCGATGTATGTATGTTTGTGTCGTGGTATTACAGATCAAGATATTAAAGATGCCGTTGCCAATGGTGCTGAAAGCTATCGCGAGATTCGTGAATTGCTCGATTTAGGTACGTGCTGTGGCCGCTGTGCGCCTGAAGCCAAAAGTATTATTAATGAAGAACTGGCTGAAATTGCCGCACGCATTTCTGTCGCTGCATAAACGATGCACTATGTGAGTAAGCACTTAATTTATTTTATAATTTTTAATTGATATTTAGTTTTAATACTCCTCCCCGCTAATCACAGTCAGCGGGTTTATTTTTTAAAAAGCACGATATTCGACTGTTTTTGATTGCGATTTTCATTTGCTGTTCAATAAACTACTCGCCAGCACCTAAAGAGTTGATTAAACTTTAAAGCATATTGCCTTAACTGTATAAGGCGCATCATTTGTTGTTGGAGTCATATCATGAAAGGCAATCGGGACGTTATTAATCAACTCAATCAAGTGCTGTATCATCACCTGACCGCAATCAACCAATATTTCTTACATTCACGCATGTTTAATGACTGGGGCATTGAAAAACTCGGCTCTGCCGAATACAAAGAATCGATCCGCCAAATGAAACACGCAGACAAAATAATTGAGCGTATTTTGTTTTTAGAAGGTCTACCAAATTTACAGCATCTGGGTAAGCTTTATATTGGTCAGCATACCGAAGAAGTGCTGAACTGTGACGTGCGTAAAGTAAAAGAAAATATTGAGACGCTCAAAAAAGCAGTTGAAATTAGCGAAATCCAGCAGGATTATGTGTCGCGTGATTTAGTTCAAGAGATTTTAGAAAAAGAAGAAGAGTATTGGGATTGGACTACGACACAACTGGATCTGATTGAAACTATTGGCATTGAAAATTATATTCAAAGTCAGGTGTAATGCGTGATTCCAATAAGAAAGACAAATTTTTTTGTCTTTCTTATTGATTGAGATGGTTTTGGGTCAGATGCTCTGAGCTACCATACTGCCAAAAATATGGCCAAGATGTTCCAGTTTGGCTTGAACAATCTAAACATACAAGATCGATATAAAAATACTGATAAATTAAAAATGTATATAAACCAATAAAACCGATAAGCAGTGCTTTTGAATATTTTGTTCTCCAATTAGTCGTATAAATTTGTTGTTGATCACTCAATGCAACCGCTAAGAAAAGTACACTCATCATCTGTGTCACGGGATAGATGAACATTCCAGATAAAAGCCCATCGATTAAAAGCCCAATTACGCCTATTTTGAGCACAATATGCGTGTTGGAACAAAAGAATGTTTTTAACTTAATAAGCAACCAGAGCAAAACAAGACTACCTAACCATCCCCATTCAAATATAAGCCGCAGTACAACATTATGGGCATGATGTGCAATTGGATAATCTATTTTTGCTAAGTATCCGCCACCCAATCCACTCAATGGCTGCTTTGACCACTCTTGAAACATAAAGGTCCACATTTCAATGCGACCAGAACTAGAAAATCGATTGATTTCAATCAATTTTTGAGTGCTTTCCCAATAAAATGCATGTACAAATGAAGTAGTTTTATAAAGTAAAAAAGCACAACATCCCATTAAAGCTGTCTTCAATAGTTGATTGCGATAATCACGATAAAATAAAAGGACTACTAAGGGTAAAGAAATAGACAAGAATGCGGATCTTGCACCATCAAAAAATATACCTAAAAAAATAAAAAAAACTAAAAAGTAATAGAATTTATTAATGACTAAATCTTTTTTTGAATATACATAAGTCAGCAGCCAGAAATTGCAGACTAAAACGCTGTCATAAACTCTCAAACTACCGCCATTGAGTTGCCAATCAAACCACTGATTATGTATTAATAAGTTAAAAATACTCAAGAATATAAAAAAACAAGAAAGAGTACTTAAAGCACCCAACAGCCAGATAAAGTACAGAATATAATTAGATTCTTTATATACAGATTTCAGAAAAATAAAAGATAAAAAGACCATCAACCACATTAGTAAATCTTGTAATTGAAAAATATCATAAGTACTAAATTGAAAAAGCAGAGTAAATAAAATTGCTGTAAAAAAAAACAACGTAACTTTTGAAAATTTAATTTTTTTAAATAAAGTGATTAAAATTAAAAAAGGAAGGAAGATTTGAACAATTCGATTCAGGTCATAAGATGAAAATTGACCAACATTATAAGTAATGCAAAAGAGAATATATGGCAACATAGTTTAAAAACTCAAAAAAGAGAGGATTAATCCTCTCTCTTATACAATTATTAATTACGAGGCACCTGTACAACTCTTAGGTAGATATTTCTGCTTGATAGCTGCTGAGGTACAAGTCCATGTGTATGATCCATTCGTTTCAGTTCCTGTAAGAACTACTTCACCATTTTGTACATTACTATTTATTCCTGAAGAAGCCATTTTAGCAGTTATGGTTGAGACAGCAGACGTACCAGTTCCAGTTGTTCCAATAGTAACTGACTGAACATATTTACCTTTAATATCAGTAGCCGCTGCAACACCAGCAGCAGCGTTATCAGTTGGCCAAGTTCCTGTATTAGCTTTTACTTCAGTCACAGCACCTTTTTGAGCACTTGCTAAGGTCATGGCTTCTGTTATTTGTGATCGTGCAATATAATCTTGATAAGCAGGAATCGCAATCGCCGCCAAAATACCAATAATCGCAATAACGATCATCAATTCAATTAAGGTAAAACCTTTTTGTGCATTCATAAAACTTCTCCAATAATATTGTTTTTTATATCGCGTGTATCGCTATGTAAGTGATTGCACAGAATATGCCAACTTTTTTTCTTAATTTAATAATCATAAAAAACAAATACCTATTCACATTATGAGAATATTTTTTTAAATTAAGTCACATAAAATGTAAGAAACTGACAAATTTTGTCAGTCGAAGGGTGTAAAAATTGTCAGGTCATTTAGTGTAAAAATAAAGTTAGAACATAAAGCTCGGCATAATTCAGTTTTTAGCTAAAAACTTTAATGTTTCAGACAAAAAAACGATAAAGCATTACGTGATATATCCACCATCTTGCTATCTAAATAGACTTTTTAGTTTTTCTTCAAACTTATCCATTTGCTGATTTAAACAACACATCACCTAAAAGGATCTGGTTTTCTTTAAATGCCCGATACACTTAATTGTTTCTTTTTTAAACAATCAAATTTAAAACCCGAGCTTTTATTTTTAAAAGTTATTTGTTAAACAATACTTTACAATAGCCAAAATTGGCACCTACTATTTTGATCAAATTGGCCCTTGTACGAACGATCTCGAAAGCAGAAATTAATCTTGTAGGTGTGAAAAAAAACATCATGGAGTGATGCAAGTTTTTTAAAAAAGAACATATTTTTTATGCAATTAATTTTAATTTTTTATTGCCAAAACTGATTATTAGCGGCGTAAAGATGTGCCTAAAAACGATTTTTTAAACAAAGGCAGATCTACTCCTTCGATCTAGAATCATCAACTTTAACCATACGTTAAAACAATGACATTCAAATATCGTAGGACATGTAAGTGAGGGGAAAATGATGTCAAGCACCTTTGGTATAGCAGGGATTCAGATGCAGGTATCTGCATTTACCAGTAACGTCGAGCAAATGGGCAATTACATGCGTCATATTCGCATGCGTTTCCCATGGGTCAAAATGGTGCTTTTTTCAGAACTGGCGCCACTCGGTCCCAAGCATCACATGGCAGAAGCACTGCCAAGTCAAACCGAAGCACAATTGGCAGAACTGGCACGTGAAACAGGTTTATGGGTGATACCAGGCTCGCTGTTCGAACGTACTGAAGGGTCAGACGGCGAGATTGTTTACAACACTTTATCGGTGATTAATCCAGAAGGGCAAATTGTTGCTCGTTATCGCAAAATGTTTCCTTTTCGCCCGTATGAAAAAGATGTGGCGGGTGGTGATCAATTCTGTGTATTTGATGTACCCGATGTAGGCCGCTTTGGCGTCTCGATCTGTTATGACATGTGGTTCCCGGAAACTACACGAACGCTTGCTGCAATGGGTGCCGAAGTGATTTTACACCCGACCATGACCGACACGATTGATCGTGATGTGGAGCTGGCGATTGCACGGGCCTCTGCTGCTCAAAATCAGGTATATTTTATCGACATCAATGGTGTGGGTGATGGCGGTAATGGCAGGTCGATTGTGGTCGATCCGTCAGGTTATGTTTTGCATCAATCGGAAGCAGGTGCAGAAATTATTCCAATTGAAATCGATTTAGAAAAAGTACGTCGCGAACGTCGACGCGGACTTCGTAGTCTGGGCCAGCCGCTCAAAAGCTTTCGTGACCGCGATTGCCATTTTACTGTGTACCAAAAAGACAACACCGAATTTCCTTATCTGGATAGCTTGGGGCCTTTGGTCAAACCTGAAGACTAACTCACGCCTCGCCTAAACTTTACAAGATAAAGAAAATTTTTATAAAAAAAGACATAGCTTATGAAAAATGCATATTCATTAAGCCAGCACCGTAGCGTATGGGAGATACGCTCGGATAGCTGGATTAATTTAGTTGAAGATATTGGGTATCTAACGGATTTAGCAGTCGATCATGTGGAGCGTACCAAAGCACTTACACGGGTCAAATTAACGCTCGATTTTCTGGTTCCCATTGAAAGTTACTGGGCCTTTCCAAGTAAACGCGTTTTTAATGAACTCTGCCAGAATATCGAGCGAGAAGAGTTTTCTACAGCACGCGTTTTAGCGCGTCGGATTCATCGTGCGCTCTCGGCCGGAAGCTATCGCCACGATCATACTGTTTTACAAAGCGAACGTGAATTGTCGTGTCAGATTGAAACCACAAGCGATCAGCAAGCACGGTTATCTCAGCCGTACTTCGAGGTTCTGATTGTCGATGAAATGAGTGCAGCAGAAGAAGATGCGTTACGACGCCGAGTCATCAGCAAGCGCAATGCCGATGATCCGTTTATTTTCGATATTGTGGTGGTTCCGAGTTTTGAAGATGCCCTCATTGCCACGCTCATCAATTTTAACTTACAGGCCGTCGTGATTCGTCATGGCTTTCCATATCGTTCGGTCAATCATCTCGATATTCTGGATCGTCTGATGATCGATCTGGATCGAGATATCGAAAGCTTGCCGGAAATCGAGCGTGGCACCTTGCTCGGTAGCCGGATTGCACAGCTACGCCCAGAGCTGGATTTGTATCTGGTCAATGATGCGGGCGTCGAAAATATTGCTTCACAGGCTGGCGGTGAAGTATTCAAACGAATTTTTTTCGGTGAAGAAGATCATATCGAGCTTTATAATGCCATCATGAAAGGTGTGGGCGAGCGTTATCGCACGCCATTTTTTAATGCTCTACGTGATTATTCCAAACAACCTACCGGTATGTTTCACGCCTTGCCCCTAGCGCGCGGTAAAGCCATTTTAAACAGCCACTGGATTAGTGATCTGGCACAGTTTTATGGCATGAATTTATTTATGGCTGAAACCTCTGCAACCTCAGGCGGCCTCGATTCCTTACTTGAACCTGTTGGCCCGCTTAAACATGCACAGGAATATGCAGCACGCGCTTTTGGTGCCAAACGGACCTTCTTTGCCACCAATGGCACCTCGACCTGCAATAAAATTGTGGTGCAGTCGCTGGTACGCGAAGGCGATATCGTACTGGTCGACCGTAACTGCCATAAATCACACCATTATGGCTTAGTGCTCACAGGCGCCAATGCGGCCTATCTGGACTCGTACCCACTGAACGAATATTCCATGTATGGTGCGGTGCCGATTCGCCATATCAAGCAAATGTTGCTCGACTTTAAGCGTGCAGGCAAACTCGATCAGGTCAAATTACTTTTACTGACCAACTGTACTTTCGATGGCGTGGTATACGATGTCGAACGTGTCATGATGGAATGCTTGGCGATAAAACCCGATCTCATCTTTTTATGGGATGAAGCATGGTTTGCATTTGCAAGTTGTCATCCGATTTATCGTCAGCGAACTGCCATGGCCAATGCTGCCAAACTGGCCGAGCGCTTTAAAAGCGACACGTATGCAGCACAGTATGAACAGTGGCAACAGACGATTGATTGGGACAACGATGAACAGTTACTCGACACCCGTCTGATGCCAGATCCATCAAAGGCACGTGTCAGAGTTTATTCTACCCACTCGACCCATAAAACCCTTACCGCACTGCGTCAAGGCTCGATGATTCATATCTGGGATCAAGACTTTAAAGAAAAAAGTGAAGAGGCGTTTATCGAAGCCTACATGACCCATACATCTACATCGGCCAATTACCAAATTTTGGCATCGCTAGATGTCGGGCGTCGCCAAGTCGAAATGGAAGGTTATCAATTGGTGCAGCGTCAGTTAGAACTGGCCATGAGCTTGCGCGAGCAAGTAATGCATCACCCTTTGCTCAAGCGTCATTTTCACTTTTTACGCGTGGGCAATATTATTCCGGAGGCTTACCGCGAATCGGGCGTAAATAGTTATTTTGATGAAGGCAAAGGCTGGGCCAATCTGGAAAAAGCGTGGAGCATGGATGAGTTTGTGATGGACCCAACCCGCGCAACACTCATGATCGGCATGGTTGGTATGGACGGCGATACCTTTAAAAATACCGAACTGATGAACAAATACGGTATTCAAATCAATAAAACCTCTCGAAACACCGTACTGTTTATTATCAATATTGGTACAACGCGCTCCGCAATTGCATATTTGATTGAAGTACTGATCAAGATTGCCCGCGATGTCGATCGACGCGTAGCAGATATGAGCTCGGCAGAGCGGCGTATTCATCAAAAGCGCGTGAATTCTCTCACGCAGGAACAGCCACCATTGCCTGACTTTTCGGCATTCCATGCTGCATTTCAGGGGCAGCGCCTTGATCCAGCTGTACAAACCCGAGATGGCAATATCCGTCAGGCCTTTTTCCTGTCGTATGAAGATACCAGCTGTGAATATATCGATATTGCAGATGCCGCAGCGGCGATTGCAGCCGGACGAGAACTGGTTTCAGCATTGTTTGTTATTCCTTATCCACCCGGATTCCCGATTTTGGTGCCAGGCCAAGTGATCAGCGCAGAAATTTTACAATTTATGGCTGCACTAGATGTCAAAGAAATTCATGGCTTCCGACCTGAGCTTGGCTTTCGGGTATTTACGCAAGACACGCTAAACCGGGTACAGCAAGCCAAAGAGACCTATGAGTCTTTGCAGCAATACCAACATATTCATCATTTACGCGCAGGCTAATTCCTGCGCACAGCACTCAAATACCGTACGGAACACAAAATATGAGTCTTCAGTCTCTGCCCTCTATTTATGCGTTCCTCAGAAAATACTGGCCAAGTAGTACGCCTCAGAAAACCGCTGAGCTTAAGGAAGTGAACATGAATTATAGTAATAAAGTGACGAGCATTTCTGATATGTTGCTGATGTTTCATCGTAACGAACGTCCGATTTACTTCATCAGCGCGACAAATTTTAACTTATTGGGCATCGATCGTTGGGTTAACCGCTTTCGCTATATCAATTACATCGACTGTTTTGATGGTCGTCATCCAAATGTTTTTGTTCCACCCGAATCTTTGCACGACGATTTTAATTCGATTGAAGACATCAATAATTATCTGCTGCAACATAAAGATGTGGTCGATCTGATTGAGCGGCGTGGTGGAAATCCGGTGGCCACCTTTTTGATGTTTGATGAAAAAACCGAGGAACTGGCCAAAGAAATTGGTCTGGACATCTGGTTCCCACCTGCGGCATTACGTCAGCGCTGCGACAATAAAATGGAAACTGTACGGATTGGCAATAAAGCCGGCGTATATTCGGTACCCAATGCACTTGCCAAAGTGAGCAGCTATGAGCATTTGCTGCAAATTGCCGACCGTCATGGTTTAGGCCATGATCTAGTAATTCAAACTGCATTTGGTGATTCGGGCCATACCACCTTTTTTATTGCCAGCGAAAATGATTTTAACAAACATAAAGATGAGATTATTCATGATCCTGAAGTCAAGATCATGAAACGCATTAACTGCCGCGGCGCAACGCTTGAAGCCTGTGCCACGCAATCTGGAACACTGGTGGGGCCATTACTGACCGAAGTGGTCGGTGCGCGTGAACTGACGCCTTATCAAGGCGGCTGGTGTGGCAATGAAATTTTTCCGGGTGCTTTTTCAGAGCGGGCAAGAATTAAGGCACGCGAAATGGCGGAGAAATTTGGTAATCAACTACTTAACGAAGGTTATCGTGGCTATTTCGATCTGGATTTTTTAATCGATATCGATACCGATGAAGTCTATTTGGGTGAGTTGAATCCTCGCATTTGTGGCGCCAGCCCGATGACCAATCATGCCGCTTTTGCCTATGCCGATGCGCCTTTGTTCTTATTTCATCTACTAGAGTTTTCAGGCGTACCTTTTGATCTCAATGTAAAAGAAATTAACGAGCGTTGGGCGCAGCCGCATTTTATCGATTCGTGGTCACAGGTGGTAATTAAATACACCGAAGATAAAGTCGATCAAGTCACACATGCACCGCCAACCGGGATTTATCGTATGGCTGAAGATGGCAGCATCTCTTATCAGCGCTTCGATTATGCACGCCGCGCCATCGATACCGAACGTGAAGCCTTTTTCTTGAGAATCACAGGCCCTGGCGATTTTCGTTATGAAGGTGCCGACTTAGGTATTTTGATTACACGTGGCCGCTCTATGGATGATAACTTCCGTCTTAACATTCGCGCACGCGACTGGATTCGTGGAATCAAGAGTTATTATGCTGGTAAGCCGATTGCCACAACACATCACGATTTGGCCCCTGCGCCGGGATCTTTCAAAATACTCTAAGGAAAACTTATGTCTGTCGAACTTCAGTTCCAAGCTATTTTAGAAGATACGCCCGATGAAAAATGGAAAGCGATCTTCCAGCAATTCTGGCCAGGGTATCGTGCATGGTTCTTGCGTAGTGGTGTTGCAGGACGTCCAACCTATCTGGAGTGTCGACAGGCATTACGCACCTACATGCCAGAGTTGATCCCAATTTGGGAAAAACTCATTGCACTGACCGGAGGCGGTGACGTAGAAGCACGCTTTTTATCACTCTGGTGTCCACCAGCGTACATCGCTGGGTGCTCTCAAGGCGTATGGTTCGATCCTCATGCCCAAGAAGAACCGATCCTGCTTCGTAATTATGATTTTGCACCTGTATTACTCGAAGGCAATCTGCTCAATACACGCTGGGTGAATCAACGCGTGATGGCCATGAGTGATTGCCTGTGGGGCGCACTCGATGGCGTAAATGAAGCAGGTGTTTCGGCTTCGCTTTCGTTTGGGGGGCGAACCATCACTGGCACAGGATTTGGTATTCCGCTGGTACTGCGTTATGTACTGGAAATGGCGCAAAACACCGAAGAAGCCGTGGCTATTTTAAAGCGCGTGCCTGTGCACATGACCTATAACGTTACGCTACTCGATCGTAACGGAGACTGGCGCACCGTTTTTGTGAGTCCAGATCGGGAAACTGAAGTGGTCAAACGCCATGCGGTGACCAATTATCAGCATCAGATTGAATGGCCACAGCATGCTACTGCCACACTTTCTTACGAACGTCTGAACTTTTTAGAACAGGTCCTCACACACTCCACCCATTCGTCACAGGTGGTGCAAGGTTTGCTCACCAAACCGCTTTACCAAGATGCATGGCTTCGGGGCTACGGGACGCTGTACACCGCGATTTATCGTCCGGTGTCCCAGCGTGTGGAACTGTATTGGCCACAACAGCTGTGGCCACAGTCATTTGAACAGTTTACCGAAGAGCAGCGCACCATTATTTTGGCGGCACAAGCCGATCCAATCTTGTATTCAGCGCCATAAACTAACCCAGAATAATGGGCTCATTGCCCAGCTCATTCTGGTCTTGATCATCGTGCTGCATATAAAACTGATCCAGCACCTCACCAATCGCCAAAACCGCATCGACAACCGCAGCACGATAATCACCGTGCTTCAGTTGTTGCACCATAGTGCGACAAATGGCTTCCCACGCAAGCGTATGCGTTTCGGTACAAATTCCTCGATCTACCACCAGTTCGACCTGCTGTTCACATAAATTCAGATACAGCAAAATGCCACTATTATGGGCAGTATCCCAGACACCAAGTTCGGCAAAGAGTTGCTCGGCTCGGCGCCTCGGAGTTTGTTGATAGGCTTGCAAGCATGGGATATGACCTTCAATCACCACCTGTATTTCACCCACGTGGCCATGTTCGGCCTGTGTCACCGCCTGCGCAATTGCAGTCATGTCGGTTTTAGAAAAGTAACGCTTCGCCGCAGGCAAAAAGAAAAAATGTTTCAGCCAGCGTTTTAAACTGGGTTGATTTTGCGCCCTAATTTTAGGCTGGGTAATAATTTGTGTTGTATCGGTTGTTGTTACCATGATCCTGATGCTCCCCCACCACCAAAGCCGCCGCCACCGCCGCTATAGCCACCACCGCCACCGAAACCGCCGCCGCCAAAACCGCCCCCACCACCGCGACCACCGCCCGATGCAAACAGCTGAAAAATTAATTGTGCCAAAGACGTGACCAGCAATAGAAAAATACCCAGACCTGCCAGAAGGCTGGTGATAATTCCCACACCACTAATGATACCAGCTGCAATCCCCGCAACGCCTGCTGTTGCCGCGCTGAGTCGATTCCCCACAATGAAGGATGCAAAAATCCCGACCACAATAATAATCATCGAATAAGTGAGCATTTGTGAACGGGCCTGTTGCTCATGAAGTGCCTGTTCTTGGCTTTCTTTTAACTCCTGCGCTGCCTGCTGCGCGACCTCGGGATCCATATTCAGAATTTTTTCAATTTCATTTAAACCTGCCTGTATCCCTTGCGCATACTGAGCTTGCTTAAAATACGGCGTGATTTGATTACGTATAATTCGCCCCACCACAATATCCGGAAGAACGCCTTCTACACCGTAGCCAGTCAGAATCTGAATCCGACGGTCATTGACCGCAATGGTCACTAAAATACCGTTATCACGCTTGGCACTGCCCAATTGCCACTGTTGTGCCACACGCATGGCATAATCAAAAATATCCTCTTGGCCTGTAGTCGGCACAATCACCACCGCAATCTGGGCTTTTTTTGCTTCGTACAGCCGACGGATTTGTTGCTCAATCTGCTGTCTTTGTGCCTCGGTCAGTAAATTGGCCTGATCAATCACGGGGGCATTTAAACTGGGTAATGATCGTATCGATTGCCCTTCGGCCAGATCATTGGCAATTTGGGGTTGCTGTGCAGCAGCCACACTCGATGAGGGTGCTTTCTGATTGCCTTGCTGCTGCTGAATGATCTGTTGTGCTGCCAGCAGTTCGGTATTGTCTTGGGTCTGGTCACTACCTTGTGCGCTAAATGCGAGACTGCACCACATCAGCGTCAAACAGCCGAGTATAACTGCCCAAGATCCTTGATATAGGCGCCATCGTAATCTAGCCAGAGGGAGCGTCATGGCATTCTCCAGTTCAGGCAAAATTAATTAAATGAGACTGTTGGTGCTTTCTCTGCGCCTGCTTCTGCACTAAAGTTTTGTTTGGTATGCATCCCAATCACTTTGGCTGTCATGGCCTGCGGAAACTGTCGAACATAGGTGTTGTAATCCTGTACCGTACTGATATAACGATTACGTGCCACCGCAATACGGTTTTCTGTACCTTCGAGTTGAACCTGTAAATCGCGGAACTGCTCATTGGCTTTTAAATCGGGATAGTTTTCAGAGACAGCAATCAAACGAGACAATGCGCCAGTCAGCTGACTTTGTGCCTGCTGATACTTTTCAAAAAGCTGCGGGTCTTCAAGGACGGCTTTATCAACTTTCAAGCCAGCCACGTTTGAACGCGCCTGCGTGACGTCGGTCAGCACCTGCTGTTCGTGTTTGGCATAGCCTTTCACCACATTGACCAGATTCGGAACCAGATCGGCACGGCGCTGATACTGGTTTTGTACCTCAGACCATGCTGCCGTCACCGATTCATCTTTGGCCTGCAAGGTGTTGTAGCCACAGCCCGAAAAGATAAGCGTACTGGCCAATACACTGGAAACTGCCAATTTTTTAAATAAATTCATGTTAATCACCTCATTATTTTTAAAATTTGTGTTTTAAAGGCATTGTAACGAGGATTTTAGCGCTGTTTTGTTTATTTTCTTTATCATAAAAAACGGGCCAGACGCCCGCTTTTTGGTTGATTCAGGTTCAGCTGTAACGAAGCTGGGCGGAAGTCTCCTGAAATGCCGGCATATCATAATCTGCCGCCATTTTTTCTTTCCAGTATGCAATCAGTTCGCTGTAATCGTGATCGGCCGGATGAAAATCTGGTTTGTAATAAGCCAGATATTCTGGCAATAATTGCACAAACATTTTGGCCACCAAATAAATCCCGAAAAGATTAGCGCCCACTTTAGGTAAGCTTTTATGTCGATCCTGCATGAACAGTTTGCTGGCCGAGTAAAAAGTAAGGCTGGCAAAGCCTGTGGTGACACTTCGCATTATCAGAGTGCGCAGCTTATGATCGCCATAAATCTCTTGGTACACATCGAAGGCTACAGCACGATGTTCGATTTCTTCAATCGCATGCCATACCCAGAGCTTCATTGCATCTTCATCTAATGTACTGAGTACCTCAGGATGCCTTAAAATATAGCCTCCCAACAAAGCAGTAAAATGCTCAAATGCACAGGTAATGGCAAGCTGCACTTTCGGATGCAAATTACGTACATGACGATCTTTTCGCATGAGCCATGCTTGAAAGCGATCCAGATTATAATCGTCTTTGCGCCATGCATCATTAAACTCAGTATGCGCCTTGGAATGCATTGCCTCTTGACCAATAAAAGCTGCAATTTGAGCCTGAAGCTGTGGATCTGCAATTCGATCACGCACATTACGCACGCTATGCACAAAAAACTGCTCTCCTACCGGAAAGGTCGATGAAAGTGCAGTGAGCAAATGCGACATGACAGGTGAATTGGCAAAGTAATGCCGCTTGATTTTTTCAGGATGAAATTGTAAGCGCCGCACGGTAATGCCCAACGCTTTAGGACGCTGCTGATATGCTTTCGATGCCTGCTGAATCACTGTTGCCATAGCCGAATCCTGCTGTTTTTTTCGAGTATGGCGAGTGAATCGATAAAACCCTATGGCAAAACTGCTTGTACAATTGACCGAACTGCTCAACCCGATTAATGCTCAAAAATGACAAAAGCCTGCATCCGTGCAGGCTTTTGGAAATGGGTCTTTGGATGTTTTAACGTTACACGTCGAGGTAATCCAAAATACCTTCTGCTGCCTGACGACCTTCCCAGATTGCGGTCACAACCAAGTCAGAGCCACGCACCATATCGCCACCCGCAAAGATTTTCGGGTTAGATGTCTGGAATTTATATTGTTGTTGTTCAGCAGCAAGTACGCGACCCGAGCCATCCAAACCAATATTGGCAGGTGCAAACCAGTCTGCCGGACTTGGACGGAAACCAAATGCCAGTAACACTGCATCTGCTGCTAGAACTTCTTCAGAACCCGGAATCGGTTCTGGGCTACGACGGCCACGACTGTCTGGCGCACCCAACTGTGTGGTCACCACTTTGACGCCAGTCACTTGACCATTTTCGCCCACAATTTCGATTGGCTGACGGTTAAACAAGAAATTAACGCCTTCTTCGCGCGCATTTTTTACTTCACGACGTGAACCCGGCATGTTGGCTTCATCACGACGATATGCACAGGTGACCTGCTCCGCACCCTGACGGATCGAAGTACGGTTACAGTCCATTGCTGTATCGCCACCACCCAGCACGATCACTTTCTTGCCTTCAACACTGATGTATTCGCTTGGGTTTTGCTCCCAGCCTTGCGTACGGTTGACGTTGGCAATCAGGAAATCCAGTGCATCATACACACCCTCAAGCTCTTCGCCCGGGAAACCACCCTTCATGTAAGTGTAGGTGCCCATTCCCATAAATACTGCATCGTAATCTTGCAGTAACTGGTCGATGGTGATGTCCGTTCCTATTTCAACATTTAAACGGAATTCAACGCCCATGCCCGTGAAGATTTCACGGCGACGCTTCATCACGTCTTTTTCCATTTTAAACTCAGGAATACCGAAAGTCAGCAAACCACCAATTTCAGGGCGCTTATCGAAGACCACCGGTTTTACACCATTACGCACCAGAATATCTGCACAGCCAAGTCCTGCTGGGCCTGCGCCAATAATGGCCACTTTTTTATCGGTCCATTTCACTGACGACATATCTGGACGCCAGCCCAGTGCAAAGGCTGTATCGTTGATATATTTTTCTGCATTACCAATTGTTACTGCACCAAAACCGTCATTGAGGGTACATGCACCTTCACACAAACGGTCTTGTGGGCACACACGACCACACACTTCCGGTAAGGTATTGGTTTGATGGCACAATTCTGCCGCCTGAAAAATACGGCCTTCTGCAATCAGTTTTAACCAGTTTGGAATATAGTTATGTACCGGACATTTCCATTCACAGTACGGGTTACCACAGCCCAAACAACGATGGGTCTGATTGGCAGCCACTTCAGCCGTGAACGGTTTATAAATTTCCACAAACTCAGATTTGCGGACATCAATATCTTTTTTCTCTGGATCTTGGCGTGCTACATCCAGAAACTGAAAGTCATTATTTAGGCGCTCTGCCATGTCTTGCTCCGTGGGTCAGTGTGGAAAACTCGAAAGTTATCCACACTTGCCTGTCAAAATATGAGTAGTGGAATTATTGAGGATCGGCTTTGGTTGCTTTCAACAGCGTCAGTAAGTTAGCAGCTTTTGGCTTGACTAACCAGAACTTGCGACTGTAGAAATCAAACTCGTTGCGGATCTTATACGCCCATGCACTGCCTGTTTCTTTGATGTGTTCATCCAGAATACGCAGTAAGTTTTCTTGATGATCTTCCATCGATTCAGTTGAAATACGAGTTAAATCAATCAACTCATGGTTGTAGTAATCGACGAAGTTATTTTCAAGATCCAGAACGTATGCAAAACCACCGGTCATACCGGCACCGAAGTTATGCCCCACTTTACCCAATACAGTCACGATACCGCCGGTCATATATTCACAGCAGTGATCGCCCGCACCTTCAATAACAGCAAATGCACCAGAGTTACGTACTGCAAAACGCTCACCCGCAGTTCCGGCAGCAAATAACTTACCGCCAGTCGCACCGTACAAACAGGTGTTTCCAATAATGGCAGTATTTTGAGTCTGGAACGGCGAACCTTTTGGTGGGAAGATCGAGATACGACCACCTGCCATTCCTTTCCCTACGTAATCGTTGGCATCACCTTCAAGCTTAATGTGCAAACCACCGGCATTCCATACTCCCAGAGACTGACCTGCTGTACCGTTAAGGTTAAGTACGACCGGATGCGCCTCCATATCGAGATTGCCATAACGACGTGCAATTTCGCCCGATAAACGTGCGCCAATTGAACGGTCACAGTTACCAATCTCGAAATTGAACTCGCCGCCAGTACCTGCTTCAATTGCAGGGAGCATTGCACTCACCATTTTCTCAGCAAGAATGCCTTTGTCGAACGGCTGGTTGCCCTGAACTTGACAATATTGTGCCTTGCCTTCAGCCGATGGATGCGACTGGATTAAAGGTGTTAAGTCCAGATGGGCATGCTTGTCGGTTTCACCCGGCAAGATTTCAAGCAAGTCGACACGGCCAATCAAATCTTTAAGCGATGCGACACCTAGTGCAGCCAACCATTCACGTGTTTCTTCCGCAATAAAGTGGAAGAAATTGATCAGCATTTCTGGCTCACCAATATAATGCTCTTTACGCAAGTGATCTTGCTGAGTTGCTACACCGGTTGCACAGTTGTTAAGGTGGCAAATACGTAGGTATTTACAACCTAATGCAATCATTGGAGTCGAGCCAAAACCGAAACTTTCCGCACCCAAAATCGCGGCTTTAATTACGTCTAAACCGGTTTTGAGGCCACCATCTGTCTGTACGCGTACTTTGCCACGCAGGTCATTCACACGAAGTGCCTGATGCGCTTCAGACAAACCCAATTCCCAAGGCGAACCAGCATGGTGGATCGAAGACAATGGAGATGCAGCAGTACCGCCGTCATAGCCTGAAATAGTAATGAAGTCGGCATAGGCTTTTGCTACACCCGCCGCAATTGTTCCTACACCCGGCTCAGACACCAGTTTGACCGATACCATTGCCTGCGGGTTGACTTGTTTCAAGTCAAAAATCAACTGCGACAAATCTTCAATCGAGTAAATGTCGTGATGTGGAGGAGGTGAAATCAAGGTCACACCCGGCACCGCATAACGCAAACGCGCGATCAAGCTGTTGACTTTACCGCCCGGCAACTGCCCGCCTTCACCCGGTTTTGCACCTTGTGCCACTTTAATCTGCAACACTTCTGCAGAAGTAAGGTAAGCCGGTGTCACACCAAAACGGCCCGATGCGATCTGCTTGATTTTCGAGTTACGAATGGTACCGTAACGTGCTGGATCTTCACCGCCCTCACCCGAGTTTGAGCGTCCACCCATGGTGTTCATGGCAATCGCAATGGCTTCATGCGCTTCTGGCGACAAGGCACCAATCGACATCCCTGCCGAGTCAAAGCGCGGTAAGATTTGCTCAACCGGCTCCACCTGTTCAAGCGCAATTGAATTGCTGATTTTAAGCTTGAACAAGTCACGAATAGTTGCTACCGGACGGTTGTTGACCAGTTCGGCGTATTCTTTAAAGTCTTGGTAATTGCCAGAACGTACAGCTCTGTGTAATGCATTGATCACGTCTGGGTTAAAGGCGTGATATTCCTTGCCAAATACAAACTTGAGCATACCGCCTTGGTCAATCGGCTGACGATTTTTCCATGCAGTTGCGGCCAGTTTTTTCTGGTCATTTTCAAGATCGGCAAAAGTTGCGCCTTCGATACGGCTTGGTACACCAATAAAGCAGGTATTGACGACTTCCTTCGATAGTCCCACCGCTTCGAATAACTGACCGCCACGATATGATGCAACGGTTGAAATCCCCATTTTTGAAAGGACTTTCAACAGGCCTTTTTCGATACCTTTACGGAAATTGGCCTGAGCGTGTACCGGATCGCCGAGGAGTTCACCCTTGGCAACCAAGTCATTGATCACGTCATAAGCTAGGTATGGATAAATCGCAGTCGCACCAAAGCCCAAGATCACCGCAAACTGATGCGGGTCACGCGCCACACCGGTTTCAACAATAATGTTGGCATCGGTACGCAAGCCGGTATTGATCAAATAGTGATGGATGGCGCCAGTGGCCAATACTGCATTGGCTGGTAGGTAACCTTCGCGGATTTTCTTATCCGAAATCACCAGCAAGGTTTTACCATCGCGAATCGCCTGTGCAGATGCCTCGCAAATACGCTGAATCGCCGCCTGTAAGCCTTCTTCTTCTGGATAGTTCAGATCGATATCGGCAATTTCGTAGCCTTTACGTCCGAGGGTACGAATCTGATGCATTTTGGAGTTTGACAATACCGGACTTGAAATAATCAAGCGATCGGCATGCTCTGGTCCTTGCTCAAATACGTTTTGCTCGCGCCCCATACAGGTTTCAAGCGACATCACAATCGATTCACGTAATGGATCGATTGGCGGGTTGGTGACCTGTGCAAACTGCTGACGGAAGTAATCCGATACAGGACGCACCTGACGAGACAATACCGCCATTGGCGTGTCATCACCCATTGAACCAACCGCTTCTTGACCACTTTCAGCAATAGGACGTAACAACTGGTCACGTTCTTCAAAAGTGACCAAGAACATTTTTTGTGCAGCTTTCAGGTTGTCGCCTGCCAAGCCTTTATCAATTAAATGCTCTTCAAGCTCTGGGCTACCTTGTAGACGCAGCGAGTTTTCACGTAACCACTGACGGTACGGGCGCATACGTTTAAGATGGTTGCTGACATCTTGTGTATCCAGCACTTTACCTGTAAAGGTATCGACCACCAGAATCTGACCCGGACCAACACGGCCTTTCGAAATTACATCTTCTGGTTGATAATCCCATACCCCGATTTCAGAGGCCAAAGTGATGTAATCATTTTTGGTAATCACCCAACGCGCTGGACGCAAACCATTACGATCTAGCATACAAATGGCATGACGGCCATCTTGAATCACAAGACCCGCAGGGCCATCCCATGCTTCCATGTGCTTTGAGTTAAATTCATAAAATGCACGTAAATCTGCATCTAGGGTTTCAACGTTTTGCCATGCAGGCGGCACCAGCATGCGCAAGGCACGGAATAGATCCATTCCCCCGCCGATCAGAATCTCAAGCATGTTGTCGAGACTAGATGAGTCTGATCCGGTACGGTTAACAATCGGTGTGAGCTTGGTCAAACCAGGAAGGAGTGGATTTTCAAATTTTGGTGTACGCGCCATCGCCCAGTTACGGTTGGCAGTAATCGTGTTGATTTCACCATTGTGAGCAAGATAACGGAACGGCTGTGCCAACGGCCAACGCGGTAAGGTGTTGGTTGAGAAGCGCTGATGGAACACCACAATATGCGATGCAAGACGCTCATCTGCTAAATCGGTATAAAAGTCCGCAATCGCTGCTGGCATCATGAGGCCTTTATAGCTAATTACGGTCGAGCATAACGTGGTCACGTAAAACAACGGATCGTTACTGAGTTGCTGCTCTGCACGACGGCGCGCCAAAAAGAGCTTACGGTTGAATTCAACCTCAGTCACGCCCATTGGACAGTTCACAAATACTTGTTCGAAGCCCGGCAACGATTGCAAAGCAATTTCGCCTAACGCGTCGTTATTAGTTGGAACAACGCGCCACCCGATGACACGCAGGCCATCTGCTTCAATTTCTTTGGTTAAAATCGTTTTTGCATGTTGCGCCAAGGCAGGATCAATATTTAAAAACACCGTACCGACTGCAAAAATTTCGCTGAGTGTAATGTCACTGAGCTTTTTCGCTTCTTCACGGAAAAATTGCTTTGGCATAGCCAATAGTAGACCGCATCCGTCCCCGGTTTTACCATCTGCGGCAATACCACCACGGTGCGTCATGCAACTTAAACTGTGAATTGCGGTTTGTACAAGATGGTGGCTAGAATCCCCTTTCATATGGGCAATCAGACCAAAACCACAGTTATCTTTAAACTCATCCGGTTGGTATAAACCTTGAGCGGGAGCTACAGTGTGAGGCGATGGCAAATGCATAGCGTACCCTTCTTCAACATGGCTCTTTCGAGCGTATAACGATCAATTATTTCTTCGCGACGTTGTCTCATTACTCACGTAAAGCTAAATGTTCCACAACCCATTTTTGCGTTACTTCCTGAATATACGCTTTTTTAGCTCTATATGGCAGCAACTTCATGACAAAAACGTGTTGAGTTATTTCGCACTTTTTTAAAGCAGGCGAAACGACGATTTCGCATGCTAATTGAATTTTATGACGGCTTAGCGCCAAAATAGGACAAATTGATCAATTAGCGCATCAAACATGCAAAAAAGATGCCACATTTATTTATAAACGGTTAACTTATTTATTTGTATAGCAATAATATTTTTTATTATTCTGTAAAATTAAAAGCACACTTTTAAAATGCACCAAAATATTGCACAATTTTAATATTGATCAAAAATAATGCTCTATTTTGGTTCTTTTATCGTCAATTAAATGGGTCACTAATTTCGCGCTCGGTCTGTTTTGGTGCCTTTTGATCGATGGCTGATGCTTTGGTTGAAGACGCTGGTAATTCGGCATTGGAGCGTGACTGGCGAACATCCACCACATTGCCTTGCGCATCACGGCGCGTAACCGTGGTGCTGGTCGTAGATGAGCTCGGCGCGTTTGCCAATGGATTAAAAGTTTGAGGTTCCACGCGCGGCAATGCGGCTGGTTTTAAATTGATTTCATGCAATTGTGCCACCAGCCCCAACTCGTCAGACCCCAGATCATTCACCAGAGGCGCCAGACTGGCAAAAGATACTGCATGCGGGCGAACCGATGCCGGTAGTTTTAATTCAAGCTGTTTTAACTGCGAATTGGCAGCAGACTCACTTCCAAAGGTGCCGTAAACCAGCATATATTGCTCTTGCTGATCGGGCCCAGTTAGACGGAAGTAGTAAAACTGATTTCGGTCAGCACGAGTTTTTAAATAGTTCTTAATGATGTCTTCATCTGAAGCACGAAAAAGCTCTATCGTCCAGCTTTTCTTGTTTTCACTGACGAACTTGGTGCCCCGAAACTCGGACTCATGCAAACTGGCCGTGACCACGCGGGTGGTTAAATCCAGAGGTTTCACTTCTTGAGATAGCATCCCAAGATGACTGGTGGCCGCCACTTTCTCGGGTTGAATTTGCACTTGAGTTTGCGCAATATCAGTACGATCCATTTCGACCAGCTTGTCGGTGTCGTTAATTGCCCAAAACACCAATGCAAAAAACAGACAGACAAGCGCACACACCAGCCAGCTGTAATGCTGAATTTTTTGCCATAGTGTGCGATGTGCTGTCATGCATTCACCTTATTGATTTACAGTTTGATTTGCAAGAATTGCGGCTTTCATTTGATCGACATCAAAAGTCTTGGTAATGACTGCCTGACCTAGACGCTGCAATAATACCAGTCTTAGCTGTCCATTGAGCACTTTCTTATCATGCGACATATAAGACAAAAATGCGTCCAACGGAATTTGCGGACATGATATCGGCAAACGCGCACGCTGAATAATCTTTTTTGTACGCGCCAGATCTGCTTCAGAAATCCAGCCCATGCGCTGCGACAAATCAGCCGCCATAACCATACCGGTTGCCACTGCCTCGCCATGCAGCCATTCACCATAACCCAAATATGATTCAATGGCATGACCAAAGGTGTGACCCAAATTAAGTAAAGCGCGTTCACCTTGCTCTTTTTCGTCGTTTGCTACAATTCGCGCCTTATGAGCGCATGAGCGATACACCGCTTCTGCAAGCAAAGTTTCATTTCCAGCGACCAGTTCGTCCATGTGTGTTTCGAGCCATGCCAAAAATTCAAGATCCCCGAGCAAGGCATATTTAATCACTTCGGCTAGGCCCGCAGACAGCTCACGCGGTGGTAAAGACTTTAACTGTGACATATCGGCCATGACCACTTCAGGCTGCTTAAAGGCCCCGATCATATTTTTGCCTAATGGATGATTAATGCCTGTTTTTCCACCGACACTTGAATCAACTTGAGACAACAATGTGGTTGGCACCTGAATAAAGTATACGCCACGCTGGAAACTCGCTGCGGCAAAGCCAGCCATATCGCCAATCACGCCACCACCAAGCGCCAGCACGGTACAATCCCGATTAAACCCGGCTTGGAGCAGCGCATCAAAAATAAGATTCAAGTGTTCGATATTTTTGTATTTCTCGCCATCTGGCAGCACACATACAGCCACTTGCTTGTCTAGAGCAGTCAACGCATCTACATAGTGTTGCAGATAGAGCTGTTCCAGCGTGGTATTGGTCACGATCATCACCTGACGACCTTTGATATACGGTGCAAGCAGGTTGTGTGGCTGTAATTGACTACCAATAAAGATTGGATAACGGCGATCGCCTAACTCTACGTGAAGTGTTTGCATAAACATTTAAACCGGTGAGAAAACTAGTGCAATTGGGGCGTTAAGATCACGCGTAAAATTTGCTGGGCAAGATCACGTGCTGCGCCTTGATTTGTTTCAATAATATGATGGGCCACTTCACGGTACAACGGATCTCGGGTATTGAGTAAATCTCGAAGGCGTTGCTCCGGATTCTCGACCTGCAATAAAGGACGATTTTTATCACGATAGGTGCGTTGTAATTGTAACTCGACAGGCGTAAACAGATAAATCACGACGCCGCGTGTTTTTAGATAGTTTCGGTTTGCTGCTTGGGTGACAGCGCCACCACCTGTAGCCAATACCAAATGGTGACGAGAGGTAAGATCATCGAGCACATTGGTTTCTCGGCCACGAAAGCCCAATTCACCTTCTTTTTCAAAAATCCATGGAATTGTAGCACCTGTTCTGCGTTCAATTTCATGATCGCTGTCGAGAAATTCACGCCCCAACAATTCTGCCAAATGCCGCCCAACGGTGGTCTTTCCTGCTCCCATGGGACCTACCAAATAAATATTGGGTAGGCTGTCAAACTCTTTGCTTGGCAAGGAGTCACCTATTGAATTACTTGAATTAAAACTATATTAATGATTTCCAACAATAGTGTCATTAACTATTCGAGGTGTCACAAAAATTAGCAGTTCATTTTTCGCTTCACTTTTTGCGGTCTTTTTAAATAAACGCCCCACATAAGGCAAATCACCTAAAAATGGCACTTTGGTCACCGCATTAGACGTGGTTTGTTCGAATACACCACCCAAGACAACTGTCTCACCATTATTCACCAAGACATTGGTATTGATCGCATTTTTATTTAAAATGGCCTCACCGTTTTGGGCATAACTATTGATCGAGTCATTGGCAATATTCAGTTCCATCAAAATTTTACCGTCTGGGGTAATGTTGGGTGTGACTTCCAGACTGAGCAATGCTTCTTTAAATGAGGTTGTGGCAGTTGATCCTGCTGCCGAATTGGTGGTGGACTGATACGGCACCTCTACACCGGTTGCTACTTTGGCTTTTTGCTTGTCGGCGGACATCACTTTCGGTGTTGAAATCACTTCGCCGTATCCGTCAGCCTGCAAAGCAGACAGCTCCAAGTCCAGCATAAAATCAGACAAACTGATTAAACCAAATGAAATACTGCTGGCGCCTGCTGTCGATACCCCTAAGTCAACACTTAAGTTATTGTTAATGGTGTCGCCATTACGCAAGTTCCATAAGGTTGAATTTTTACCTGTGACCTGTAAATCATTGCCTGTCGACAAGACGCCCCATTTCACTCCCATTTCTTTACTAAACGAGGTTGATGCACGCACAATCCGTGCTTCAATCATGACTTGCTTCACCGGAATATCCAGCAAATCAATCATGCGTCGGATCTGGTCAATCTTTTGCGCAGTGTCATTTAAGATAAGAGTGTTGGTACGCGGATCAAAAGAAATCGTGCCACGCGGGCTTAACAAAGTGCCAACGCTATCGCCCAAAGGCTCCACCGTCGCACCACCAGTCGTAGCAGTACTGGTAGTACCGCTGTTTCGACCTTGAGTAATCAATTTTTCAATATCTACCGCTTTGGCATATTTAAGCTGAATAAACTCGGTTTGTAACGGCGAGAGCTTGGTACTTTGTGCAATCGCTTTGGCTTCATCTTCTTCAGACTTGATCATTTCGGTGACAGGCGCTATCCAGATCACATTCCCATTACGGCGCTTGTCCAGATTTTTTGTTTTTAAAATAATATCCAGCGCCTGATCCCACGGCACGTCTTTAAGGCGCAAGGTAATATTGCCTTGTACAGAATCTGCGGTCACCATATTGATATTGGTAAAATCGGCCAGTAACTGTAATACGCGGCGTACTTCAATGTCTTGAAAATCCAGTGAAATCTTCTTACCCGTATAGTTTTGGTTGTTTTTTGAGTTTAGTCTGACATTATCTTGTGGGCGCTTTAGACTGATGGTAAGTTTATTTTCGGCCTGATACGCCATGTATTCATAACTCCCCGTCGACTGAATCGAGACCACACCGTTGCTGCCATTATTGAATGCATCAATCGATGCCACAGGCGTTGCAAACTCGGTGGTATTCAGGCGGCGCGCCAGATGCGTCGGAATTTTGATGCCGGGAAAACGCACCACCACCTTGCTGCCTTCTTGCTGCACATCGACAGGCGTGGTACTGCCTTGCAGATCAATCACCACCTGCCCCTCACCTTGTGCTCCTTTTTGAAATCCAATATTTCCAATAGAAAGCTGGTTTTTTGGGGCTGGAGCGGCAAGTGGGGTCGCGGCAGAGGCCAGATTATTAATTTTAAGAATGAAGACATTGCCTTCTGCACGTGTGGTAAACGCACCTGAATTTTTAAGATTCACCGTGACACGGGCGCGTTTTTCATCTGCACTGACTTCAATTCCCGAGGCTTCATTGCTGGTGAGCGCAATACTGCGTTTGGCCAGTTTTTGCGTGGCTTGATCGAAATCCAGAATCAGACGAGAAGGTTGCTCAAGTTGATACGACTGAGGTTGTGGCGGCAGTCCATTAAACATAATCCGCACTTCGGTCCCTTGTCCCGGAATCGTCATCGGGACGACATTGGTAATGGCGACCTGCGCACTTGCAACTTGCATCACGGCATAGGTCACACTTGCCATCGTAAATTGACGAATTACCTGTTTCATCGAGACTCCCCCAAGCATAAAAACGTTCAAGCTTTTTCTCATTATTATTCCCCTGTGCACTAGGGCTTCGGTCCAATTAAAACCAAAGATCGTGGCCGTTCAATAAATCCATCACGTCCATCTGGCACAATTTCCATTAAATCAATTTGTGTGGGTGAGATGGCTACAATCCGCCCTTCATTCAGCCCCATATAATTGCCAATTTGTACACGCTCAATTTCACCATCAGGCGTTTGAATTAATGCCAGAATTTGGCCATTGATGCGGCGCATACTGCCTTTCATGTTTAATGATTCAAGCGCATAACTTTCAAGTGGCTGTTTGGGTCTGGATAGATTTGGGTAAACGCGTTTTCCAGACATCACCTTGAGTTCTGCGGCAATCGAGTTCGGCAAGAATGGATTGCGTAACTGATTGGCAGAATAAAGGTAGGGCGGAACAGGCATAAATACAGGCGCAGGCTCAATCGGTAACGGTGGCTGACTTCGAATAGCGGCCATTTGCTGCTGCACACTGTCAATGCGTGAGTCACAACCCGCAAGCCCCAGCACCACCACACTCAAGCACAGAAGTTGACGTATCATTAAGGTGTCCCCCCTTGTGCTGCTGCGGGTGCGGCAGATGGCTGAACCGACGAGGCAGCGTTTTGCTCGTCTACACCGATATAACGATATGTTTTCGCCTTGACGCTGTAATCGACCTGCGGAATATCCGAGGTTTCTTTGGCAGGTTTTGCTTCAATGACAAAATCATGCATGGTCACGATACGCGGCAAGGCCGAAATACCACTGACGAAGGCACCAAAAGCATGGTAGTCACCCGTGGCTTCAATCGAAATTGGCTGCTCTACAAAAATTTCTTGTTTGACCTCATTTTCAAGCCGAATATTTTTAAATTTTAAACCCGAGTTCACACCCGTCATGTTGATGTCTTCGACCAAGCCCGGAATCTCACTTTCCTTTGGAAGTTGCGTCAGTTGCTGATTAAAGCTGGCCTGCATTTCGACCAATTGACGCTGATACTGCTGTAGATTGCGTAGTTTGGATTCTTTTTCTTTAAACTCATTCAGAAGGTTTTGTTCTTGCGCACGCGCGGTCTGTATGGCGTCTAACTGCGGACGAATCATGACAAAATAACCAAGCGCCACCACTAAGAAAAAAATAAATATCCAGCAGGTGATTTTGACCGATTTGGGCCAACTCCCGTAATTGCTCATGTCGAGCGTATTAAACTGCTGAAAAAACTTATCCACCGTCATGCGTTTTTTCTGCACAGGTGCTTGCTCAGGTGCCGTGTGATCGACTGGATCTCGTTTCATGGCTTGGCCCCCGCATTGGCTGCTGTTGCAGTGGTGATTGGTGGCGCATAGGCCACACCAATTTCACCCAAATCGACACTGACCACAAAACTACCGTATGCTTCTTCAGGTCTTGGCACAACAGACGTTGGCGCCTTCTCTTTGGTATCGTCGACCGCCAGAAATGAATTCATAAAAGCATTACGATACCAAGGCGATGCCTCAAGGTTGCGTAATAATTCGGCTACGGTATTCGGGCTTTCGGCTCGGCCTTCTAGCGTGAATTTATCGCCAGTCCGGGTAAATTTGGTCAGATACATATTGTTTGGTGTAACCCGAACAATTTCATCAATGAGGCGAACTGCCACAGGACGCTGCGATTGCAAGCCCTGAATCAGTTTCATCCGTTCTACAATCGCATCTCGCTGCTGCTGTAAACCATCGAGTGCTTTGAGTTGATGGTCTAAGGCTTGATTGGTAGTAATAAGTAACTGATTGGCCTGCTCTTGATCATTAAGCTTGAAATTAAAATACGTCCAGCCCAATGCAACGGCAGCGCATCCGAGTATTGCCACCAAACCACTAAGTAAAATAAATTCTTTTTTACGCTTTTCTCGCAGTTTATCGCGCCATGGAAGGAGGTTAATGCGTGTCATCATCGAAACTCCTCAAGGCCAGCCCACATGCCACCATGAGCGATGCAGCATCATTTTCGATCTTGCGAACATCCACCTGTGGTGAAAAATCCATTTGTAAAAACGGATTGGCCACCGTCACCCGATAGCCCAGTTTTTGCTGCAACAATCGGGCTAGCCCCGGAATATTGGCATTTCCGCCTGCGAGCAAAATATGGTCAATTTCGTTGTACTGCGAAGATGAAAAGAAAAACTGTAATGAACGCGCCGCCTGCTGAACCAGCGCTTCTAGGTAGGGCTCAAACACTTCTGCGGTAAAATCCTCGGGCAACGAGCCGTCTTTTTTGGCACGTCCTGCTTCTTCATAAGACATTCCATAGCGTTTTTGAACGTCTTGAGTGAGTTGTTTACCGCCAAAAACCTGCTCGCGGGTATAAATAATCTTGCCCTTTTGCATCACCGACAGCGTGGTCATGGTATGGCCAATATCTAAAATTCCCACCGTACTTACGCCCATCGGCAAGGTATCGGCAAAAACCTGAAATGCACGCTCCATGGCATAGCTTTCAACATCTGCCACCTTAGGCGTTAAACCTGCCAACTCTAGCACTTCAACACGCGTATCGACATTTTCGGTACGTGTCGCTGCAATCAGGACATTGACCCGATTAGGATTGGCTGGGCGTTCTGGCGTGACTTCAAAATCAAGACTGACTTCATCTAAAGGAAATGGAATAAAACGCTCGGCATCCATTCGAATCTGAACTTCTCGCTCATCATCGGTCATGTCGGCATCCATTTCGATCAGTTTGTGTACGACCATTGAGGTGGGCACTGCAATGGCCGCTTGGGTCGCTTGTGGATTGGCCAGATTGATGGCGCGCGTCAATGCGTCGGCCACCGCTTCAGGATTAAGAATATTTTTCTCAACTACACTGCTTTCTTGCAGCGGAATCAAGCCATAACTTTCTACACAGTAACGATCATTTTTGGCAGAGAGCTCGAGTACTTTGACCGAAGTCGAACTGATATCAACCCCAACCAACCCCTTATTGGTTTTACGGTATAATCTGAGCACGTAAATGGTGTCCTATTATTTTTCTGTCCCCCAAAGAAGCAAGGGCTAATTATATCTAGGTCATTAATTTTATGCGGATACAATATCTCATCTAACAATCCGCTATTCTAAAGGATATACTGACCCACAATTAGTTTGCGTTAAGCTCTTATTAAAACCCACTTGTTATGAAAAAGCTATCCAGTTCAGGCCGCGTTCACCCATTTTTTTTGTTCATTATCATGGTACTTGTCTCAGTTCCGATGGGTTTTTATGGCATGTATCTCTATATTGCCCCGTCTTTGCCTGAAATGAGCTCCTTGAAAAAGGCGCCGTTGCTTAAACCATTACAGGTTTATACCGCAGACAATCAATTAATCGCAGAATATGGCGGTAAACTTTCAGTTCCGGTTGAATATAATCAAATTCCACCACATTTTATTCATGCTTTTTTGGCAGCTGAAGACTCATCTTTTTTTGAGCACAGCGGGATTAGTTTTAAGGGTTTGGGGCGTGCATTAAGTGAAACCGTAACCGGTTCAAATGTACAAACGGGTGGCTCGACCATTACCATGCAGGTGGCGAAAAACTATTATTTATCGCCAGAGCGTACTTTAAAACGTAAACTGACTGAAATTTTCTTGGCGCGAAAAATTGAGCAAAACCTGAGTAAACAAGAAATCTTGACGCTATATGTCAATAAAATTTTCTTGGGAAAAAATGCTTATGGTATCGCGGCCGCCGCCAAGATCTATTACAACAAAACCCTTGATCAGCTCAGTATTGCTGAGATGGCCATGATTTCGGGCTTGCCTAAAGCACCCTCTAAGTACAATCCCGTGGTTAATCCAGAGCGCGCACTTGAGCGCCGAAACTGGATTTTAGGACGCATGTTGCAACTTGGCTATATCAATCAGACCGAGTATCAACAAGCAGTGGCCGAACCCATCAATCTCGATATGCCAGACCGTGGTGTAAGTAACCGCTTCCCGTATATTGGTGAAATGGTACGTGCAGAGCTGGTCGAAAAGTTTGGTGAACAGGCAGTCGATTCTGGTTATAAGGTTTACACCACCATCAATAGCCAGCGCCAAGCTTACGCCGAGCAATCGGTACAAGATGGACTTGAAGCCTATGATCGCAGACACGGCTGGCGAGGTGCAGAGGCACATGACAAACCGCTGAATCAATTTATTCCTTATGCCAATACCTTTCCTGCAGAAGTCATTAAAGTCGGAAGCAATACATTTGAAGCACGCATGCAGGATGGACAGACTGTCACAGTGCCTTGGTCGGGAATGTCGTGGGCACGCCGCTATCGCAATGCCAATAGCGTAGGCGAATTGCCGTCACGCGCGTCGCAGATTGTGAAAGTCAAAGATATTGTGCGCTTACGTCCGAATGACGATAAATCTGCTTGGTCATTGGTGCAAATTCCACGGGTTCAAGGTCAATTAATTGCATTGAATCCAAATGACGGTTCGATTGAAGCCGTGGTGGGTGGATATAACTTTTACCAATCAAAATTTAACCGCGCATTACAAGGCTGGCGTCAACCGGGTTCGACCATCAAGCCGTTTATTTATGCCTTGGCCATTGAGCGTGGTATGACACCGTACTCCATGGTCAACGATAGCCCGATTACCATCGGACGCTGGTCGCCGAAAAACTCCGATGGCCGCTATCTAGGCATGATTCCACTACGTCGAGCGCTGTATTTATCACGTAACACCGTTTCGGTGCGCTTATTACAAACTGTGGGCGTTGAACGGGCCCGACAGTTGCTGATGGATTTTGGTTTGCAAGACAATCAGATTCCACGCAACTTCACGATTGCCTTGGGTACCCCGCAAGTCTTACCGATCCAGATGGCAACTGGCTATGCCACTTTTGCCAACGGCGGTTATCGTATTCAACCGCACTTTATCCGTCGTATTGAAGATGCTTACGGTAAAGTCATCTTTGAAGCAAAACCTGAGTATGCCTGTATTCCTTGTATCAATGAACAGCCTGCTGCTACAGATACAGCACCTCAAACCCCAGATGATGAAGTGATTGAGGTCAATAACCAGACCTTGCAGCAACCACCCGCTCCTGCTGTAACAGCATCTGAAGACACTGCCAACTATCGTCAAGCACAGCGGATTTTAAAATCCAGTTCAGCTTATGACATGGCCAATATTCTTCGGGATGTTATTTTGCATGGTACAGGGCGCGCGGCGCTTAAAATTGGTCGTGACGATTTAGGCGGTAAAACCGGTACCACCAACGATGCCAAAGACGCTTGGTTTGCAGGATTTAATGGCAAACTCGTTGCAGTGGCATGGGTCGGTTTCGACCAGCCTACAACGCTGGGCCGACGTGAATATGGCGGTATTGCAGCACTACCGATCTGGACCAACTTCATGGATCAGTCGCTAAAAAATACACCATCTGCGTGGGTACGTCTGGACAAAAATGCCAAAGCGCCAATTTCACGCGAAAAACCAACCATTGAAATTAATAATCGCAATGACGATAAAGCCTCACCACCGCTGGCACGTCCGCTATATGTGCCTGCGCCTGTGGCACCTGTTGCAACACCTGACAGTGATTTTGCCGATTTACCGGGTGAAGAGATTCAGGTTCCACCATCGAATACCGCGCCATCGACACCCAAGAAAAGCGATGCGCCCAAACGCGGCGATGCGCTAGAAGGCCTGATTAATCAGGTCACTTAATCGAAAAAAAAACAGCCATCAAATTGATGGCTGTTTTTTTCGGACTTTAAATAGATAAAGCTGGAAACTTGCGGTGAGGTGCATGCCCTCTTGCGCTTCAAGTGCTTCTCGTTTTTCAGCTTTAGCTTTATACGCATATGGCGTCATGGCGATTAAATGCTTGAGTTGGATTTGATTTAAATCAAACGTACTTTCCACACTCACAGATTTAACCAGTTCGAAATCGTGCTGAAGCTGCTCGACAAACTTTTCAGGAGTATGCGGATTCACTTCATCAAACAAGGCCGCGCGCATACCAAGTAAATGCTGGGGTGCTGGCGTGGCCACTATCAAGTAACCTTCCGGTTGAAGGACACGTAAAATTTCCTTTTGGGGAATCGGACTAAATAGACTGGTGCAGACATCTATGGACTGATCCAGTACCGGTAGCACTGCGCCAGTTCCAACCACCCACGTCACCTGTCGATTCAGTTTTGCTGCACGTTGAACCGCCGTCTTGGCGATATCCAGCCCAATACAGTGCTTTACATGCTGTTGCATGGCATCGGTGTAATATCCTTCGCCGCAGCCAATATCGAGCAAGTACTTTGGATTTAAGCTGGCGAGTTCAGCTTCTAACGCATCGCGTAAAGGCTGATAAAATCCCTCGCTTAAAAAAGCACGTCGGGCCTGAACCGACTCAGGGGTATCGCCCGGACTTTTACTGTGCTTGTGCTGCACCACATGCAAATTTACATAGCCTTGTTTGGCCACGTCGTAGCTATGTCCTTGCGTACAGCGCCAAGTCATCTGATTAAGCGCCAGTTTGTCGCCGCACACCGGGCACATCAACACATTCATATTCGGTTTCCTCATAAAAAAAGCCGGCGGTGCCGGCTCTTTTTGTCTGATGGGTAGCTTAACGCAATTTTAAAGTCATTAGCCCCAAAACCACCAGCATAATTGTAATAATCCAGAAACGCGTCACGACCTGCGTCTCTTTCCAACCTTGTTTTTCGTAATGGTGATGCAGCGGCGCCATCAAGAACACCCGCTTATTGCGCATTCGCAGCGATCCGATCTGTAAAAATACCGAAACGGCTTCCATCACAAAGACACCGCCCATAATGGCAAATACGATTTCCTGACGCACCATAACTGCAATCGTGCCCAGCATCGCACCCAGTGCAAGTGCACCGACATCACCCATAAAGATTTGCGCAGGGTGTGCGTTGTACCATAAAAATGCAAGGCCTGCACCCACCATCGCCGAGCAAATCACCACCAGCTCAGAGGTATATTTCACATATGGAATATGCAAGTAATTGGCAAAACGGATGTCACCAGCCAAATACGCAAATACCCCTAAACCTGCTGCCACCATTACAATCGGCATAATGGCCAAACCATCCAAACCGTCGGTCAGATTGACCGCATTGGAAGCGCCATTGATTACCAGATAAGTAAATACAATAAATGCCAGACCCAAAGGAATGGCCGACAACGGAATGGTGAGATTTTTAAAGAATGGAATCAATAAATCCAGCATGTTGGCAGTGTGAATCGGATTGTCTTGATGTTGTGCAATCACATACAAACTGATTCCCGCACCAATAGAGGCCAGCGACGTCCAGAAAAACTTTTTACGTGCAGGCAGTCCGGCATTGTCTTTATAACGAATTTTGATCCAGTCATCGGCCCAGCCCACAGCGCCAAAAACCACCATCACGCCCAGCACAATCCAAACGTATGGATTGGATAAATCTGCCCAGAGTAAGGTGCTGATTCCAATCGAGAGTAAAATGAGGACACCGCCCATCGTGGGTGTTCCCATTTTTTTGGCATGATTTTCAGGTGCAAAAGAACTAACGGCCTGACCGTATTTCAATGCTTGTAGTTTACGAATCATCATCGGACCAAGCATCAAGCCAATTGCCAGTGCCGTAAGGACACTGAGCAACGAACGTAATGTTAAATAACGAATCACTTGGAACGAGCTGTTATAGCCCGATAGATGTTCAAACAACCATAACAGCATTTAAAGTTTCTCCATCAAATCAGCCATCAACGTTTCCATATGGGTATAACGAGAACCTTTAAACAAGAAACTCATGGACTGGGGTTGATGTTGGTGTGTTAATTCAATTAAAAATGGCAGCGCGTCTGCCTGTGTTGCAAACGCAGTTAATTTTTCTGGATGCTTACTACGCTGGGCACCCTGTTGCATGGCAGCCGCATACTCACCTACCGCCACGACATAATCAATCGCTTCGAGCACAAGATCATGCCCTAAATCGAAATGTTCCTGCGTGCTGGCGTCACCGAGCTCACCAATATCACCCGTCACCATCACTTTTACACCGATCTGCTGCGCCAGTACGCCTGCGGCAGCCCGCATGGATCCCGGATTAGCATTGTAGGTATCATCGATAAACAGATGCTGCTGGTGACGAATAAAGTTGAGTCGTCCTTTAGCGCCTTGCGCATGCTCAAGCCCTGTCACGATATCATTCAGCTCAATACCCATTGCCAAGGCAAAGGCAGTTGCGGCCAATGCATTATCGACATTATGTTCACCGGCAAAGGGCAAAATCACATGCGCTTGACCACGTGGAGTATGTAGATGAAATTCACTCGATTGTGCATGCAGCACCACATCCGTGGCATATACCTCGCCCCCGTCACCAAAACTTAAATGTTTTTGGGTACGGACGGCCTGGCGAATCTGCTGGGTAAAGTCGTCATTGGCCGGCACAATTGAAGTGCCTGCAGCGTCGATATGATGATAGATCTCGGATTTTGCACGACAGATACCATCACGCCCACCAAACTCACCCAAATGTGCCGTACCGATATTTAAAATACCCGCCACATGAGGTTGTACCAGTTTCGACGTATAGTCAATTTCGCCCTGATGACTGGCACCCAGCTCCATGACCGCATAACGGTGCTCGGGTTTTAGCTCAAGCAGCATCATCGGTACACCCAAATCGTTATTTAAGTTACCGCGCGTGACCAGCGTCGGCGCCAGTCGCGACAAGATGCTACCCAACATTTCTTTGGTGGTGGTTTTACCACTACTTCCAGTTAGCGCCATGACCTGTAAGTCTGGATATTGCTGACGACGATAAGCGCCCAAATGCCCAAGCGCCAAGCGGGTGTCCAAAACCACCAATTGGCAAATGTCTAAATCCAGTGGACGCTCTACAATCGCGATCTGACAGCCGTTGGCAGCCACCTGTGCCACAAAGTCATGGGCATCAAAGCGCTCACCTTTGAGGGCAAGAAATACATCGCCGGCTTCGGCGTGGCGTGAGTCTGTTAAAATTCTTTTAATTTGCGTACTTGGCGCACGCCCGTTGTGCCAATGGCCTTGGGTCGCGTGCTGTAATTGTGCTGCGGTCCACGGCTCGAGTGGCACCGTACTGGTTGTCGACGTATGCATAAAAAAACCTACTGCGCAGAAGAGGCCGAAGAAATCGATTGATGCTGAGCGTCTAGGGCATTTTGTACCTCGACAACATCATCAAACCAATGGCGTACACCCTGAATATCCTGATAATTTTCGTGGCCTTTTCCAGCGATCACCACAATATCGCCCGCTTGTGCATGATTGACCACATAACGGATTGCATCACGTCGATCATGTAGTTCATACACCTCATGACCAGAAAAATCGATGCCGGCTTTCATATCTGTAAAAATCTGCTCTGGATTTTCTGTCCGTGGATTATCCGATGTCAAAATGACTGGATTTGCGCCATTTAAGGCTGCTTGGGTCATCAGCGGGCGCTTACCCCGATCTCGATCGCCACCACAACCAAACACCGCCCATAAACGCTGTCCGACATGACGCTGCAAAGTTTTCAGCACTTGTTCAAGCGCATCTGGTGTATGGGCATAATCCACTACAAAAACGCGCTCTTGATCGCGGATCACTTGCATACGCCCTGGCGCGCCTTTGAGCTGTAGGGTGCTTGCACAAAGCACTGCCAGATCAAAACCAGCTTGCTCTGCTGCAATTAAGCTAGCAACCAAGTTTTCGACATTAAAATGCCCAAGCAATGGGCTGTGTACCGGATACTCGCCCTGCGGCGTAACCAAAGTAAAGCGCGCGCCTTCCAAGCTAAAACTTAAATCTTTAACGCTATAGTCTGCGGCCTGTTGAAGCGAATAGGTAAGCACTTTAGGCTGAGCGGGATTCGCGCGAGCCACTTGCAGCATGAGCGGTGCAAAGGCATCGTCTAGATGAATAATTGCAACTTTTAATGATTCAAAGGCAAACAAACGCGACTTGGCTTCTGCATACGCTTCCAGCGTGCCGTGATAATCCAGATGATCACGACTTAAATTACTAAATACCGCGATTTCAATAGCACAGCCTTGCAGTCGGCCTTGCTCTAGTCCATGCGAGCTGGCTTCTAGCGCAGCAAATTTGGCGCCTTGCTGTGCATAGTCATGTAAGGCAGACTGAAGCTGTAGTGCGTCGAGTGTGGTGTGCGTCGATGGATTTAAATGCGGTAAAATTCCGTTACCAGTGGTGCCCATCACGGCACAGGTCTGATGTTGTAGAGTCAATAGCTCTGCAATCAGGCGTGAAATGGTGGTTTTACCATTGGTCCCCGTGACGGCGACAATCCGTGCAGGCTCAACAGGTGCAGTATGCTGCAAATAAGCACGTTGCCAGATACCCATGCGGTGGCGGACATCTGGACACACCCATTCTTTTTCCAGCCCCAAAGGCTGTTCGCAAATCACACCTAAAGCACCATGTGCCAGTGCCGCTTCGGCAAAAGCACGGGTTTTTTCTGGCTGTGAATAACTGGTCAGTGCAATAAAAAGCTGATCTTTTCTAATAAAACGGCTGTCGAGACAAAATCCCTGAAACGGTTGATCTCGCCAGCAAACCGCCGCATCTACTGCAGCGATCATTTGAAATGAAACGCGCATTCTCCACCTCTTATTGGCGTTTTAAAATTGGATTACTTGGCGTATCCAATGGTTTATCGAGTGGAACATTCATTAAGCGAAGTGATTCTTGCATCATTCTGGTAAATACAGGCGCTGCCACCAAACCGCCGTAGTAACGTCCTTGCGGGTTTTCCACCACCACAATCATGGCCAAGCGCGGATCGCTCACTGGCGCTACACCCGCAAACAGGGCGCGGTATTCATTTTGTGCATAGCCTTTACCATCGGCACGTAATTTATGCGCGGTTCCTGTTTTACCCCCAACACGATATCCCGGAATATTGGCCTGTGTTGCAGTTCCCCCAGGCATCGTCACCTGCTCAAGCATCATCAGCACCTGATCGGCAATTTTTGGGTTGAGGACCTGCTCACCTTTAGGTTTTTCATCCAGTTTACGCAGGCTCAATGGCATTTTTACCCCATGATTGGCCAGCATGGCATAGCCTTGCGCCAACTGTAAAATGGTGGCATTGAGGCCATAACCGTAGGCCATGGTTCCAATTTGCGACGGGGTTAGCTTGCTTGCAGGTAAAATCAGACCACCACTCTCGCCGGGAAAATGTACGGCTGAGCGCTGACCAAAACCGACACGGCGGAAAAAGGTCGGAATTGAATCTTTCGGTAGCGAAAGGGCAATTTTGGCAGAACCGACGTTGGACGACTTTACAATTACCCCTGTTAGAGTAAGCGCGCCATAGTTATGCGTATCACGAATGGTATGCCAGCCTAAACGCATCGAGCCCGGTGAGGTATTGACAATGGTATTTGGCGTATATTGACCACTTTCGAGCGCTGCTGCCACCGTAAAAGGCTTCATGGTCGAGCCCGGCTCGAACATATCAATCGCGCCGCGGTTACGCATGGCATCCTTATTTGACAGACCATTTTTGTCATTCGGGTTATACGATGGCCAACTCGCCATCGCCAGAATTTCACCGGTTTTTACATCTACTGCAATGGCAGAGGCCGAACGCGCATTGTTGGCCACACCCGCAGCAGTTAACTCACGATACATGATGTATTGCAGACGTGAATCGATACTCAAGGTAATATTTTCGCCCGGCTCACCCTCTCGGATGACTTCGGAGATTTTTAAACGATTACCGCGCTTATCACGAATGACTTTCTGCTCACCATCAATTCCGGCCAGTTGCTTGTTCAGCTGCATTTCCAAGCCTTCAACCCCAATGCCTTCGCTATTGGTTAAACCTATGATCTGGGCATTGGCCTGCGGCTGTGGATAGAAACGCTTATAGTTTTTCTCGGTATAAACACCCTGAAAATTACGCTTCATGATCAGATCTGCTTGCTGCGGCGGAATCTCTTTTTGCAAAACCAGATAGCGCGAACGCGGTCGGGCATACATCTGCTTTTTGAGTTCAGCACGATCCATCCCGACTGCATCGGCCAGTTCATCCAAATTAAGGTTTTTGTCTGGTAACTGTCGCTTGAGCTTGCGATTGTTCGGATCTTTTTTCAGCTCGGCAGAAATTTCATCGTATTCTTTTTTGGTATCGAAATAGTCACGTGGATCAACCACAACCCGCATAATTGGCGTACTGATCGCCAGTGGCACGCCATGACGATCACTAATCACGCCGCGCATCGCTTTGAGCTTTTCTGTTCTTAAAATATTGGCATTGGCCTTGTTTTGCAGAAAATCCTTATTGATCACCTGTACATAAAAGGCACGTGCAATCAAAATGGCAAAGCAGAGCAATACCACTGCCCACAGTAAGTAGAACCGCCACAGATCAAACGCCAGCGTGGGTTTCTCTGTAATAGATTGCTGTTTTTTTCTTGTTTGCTTGGTTCGCTTGTCGATCATACAGCAGGCCTTAGTGTTTTTGCTCAGAGGTCATAGGCAATGAAATGACTGCCGTTTGCGCAGCAGGTGGAGAGTACATGCGTAATTGGGTCACGGCACGTGAACCAATTTGCGCAGTTGCACCAAAGGTTTGTTGCTCAATCAGCAAGCGTCCCCACTCGGCATTCAGATCATCTTTTTCACGCATGAAGCCACTCAGTTCTCGATAATCGTGCCGATACTCAAACACCTGAAATACCACCATCAGCGCACTAACAAAAACCAGAATCACCATTGTGGCATATACCATCATTTTTTTTATCGGCAATGATCCTGCTTTGTCCACGTTGTCTTTTTTATCCATGCTCTGCCTTTATACTAAACGTTCAGCAACCCGAAGCCATGCACTACGCGAACGCGGATTGGCTTTTACTTCTTCTTCACTGGCCCGTATCCGGGAAATTTTCTTTAAACGACGCGTATCGATTTGCTGTTGCGGCATGCCCCAGCCAGAATCTTCTGCAATGGTCGATTCCTTTTGAATAAACTGCTTAATCAATCGATCTTCAAGCGAATGGAAACTAATCACTGCCAGACGGGCCTCAGGTTTGAGTAAATCGACCGCCTGTGGCAAAAACTGCTCGATATCTTCAAGCTCTTTATTAATGGCAATTCGAATCGCTTGAAAGGTGCGAGTGGCTGGGTGTTTATGTTTTTCCCACTTCGGATGTGCAGCTTTTACCAACTCCGCCAGTTGTGCTGTAGTTTCAAGTAAACCCGCTTGCTTAATAGCTCTGGCAATACGGCGGCTGTATCGTTCTTCGCCATACTGATAAATAATATTGGCTAACGCTTCTTCTTCAATATGCAGCAACCATTCTGCGGCGGTCTGACCCTGAGAGTTATCCATACGCATATCGAGTGGACCGTCTTGCATAAAACTAAAACCACGTTCGGCCTGATCGAGCTGCGGAGAAGACACACCAAGATCTGCCATAATGCCATCGACATGCTCAATGCCCCGCTGGTTCAACTCGGTTTGAATATCGGCAAAACTGGCATGAATAATGTGAAAGCGTGAATCTTCTTGCTCAAGCTGGTGTGCCACCGCCAACGCTTGCGGGTCTTTGTCAAATCCGTAAACTTGCGCATCTGGGCCCAATTTGGACAGCAATAAACGGGTATGACCGCCACGGCCAAAGGTGCCGTCAATATAAATTCCTGTGTCGCGATTGGCCAGTAAGGCATCTACAGTTTCATGAAGTAAGACAGAAATATGCGACATAGGTAAGGCGTCAGAAAAATGTTAAAAATTTAACTGCACATTATCACCTTGTTTGAGCAAAGCTCCAAATGTCTTTTTGTAGGGAAATATTACTTTTTATCGATAAATTCATTTAATTTTTCTTTTTTGTTTAGCTTTAAATCAATTACTTAGCACAGTCTGACTCAAACTGAAAGCAAGCAGATGAATTTTTGGCCTTTTACCCTCACTTCAACTGCTCAAACATTCAGCAGATAAAACCTCCCTTCAGATCATGCGACATTACGGCTTTTCTGTATAAATCTGATCAAAGATGGCGCCATTCACAAAATGGGTCTTTTGCGCTTTGGCCCAGCCACCAAAGACGGAATCGATGGTAAATAATTTAATCTTGGGAAATTTCGCTGCATATTTTGCTGCAACCTGTGGATTACGCGGTCTAAAGTTGTATTTGGCTGCCAGTGTTTGCCCCGCAGGTGAATACAGATAGTTCAAATACGCTTTGGCCAGATTACGGTTTCCATCCTTATCGACCGTTTTATCGACAATCGCCACCGATGGCTCAGCCAAAATCGAAATTGAAGGATAAACAATTTCAAACTTATCTTTGCCAAGGCCCTGTGTCGCCAGCAGTGCTTCATTTTCCCAAGATAATAGAACATCACCAATGCCTCGTTCGGCAAAAGTAGTCAGCGAGCCACGCGCTCCCGAGTCGAGTACTTTGACATTTTGATACAAGGCTTTAACCAAAGCACGGGCTTTGCTGTCATTACCCCCCGGTTGTTTCAGCGCATACCCCCATGCCGAGAGGTAAATCCAGCGTGGTGCTCCTCCAGTTTTTGGATTTGGCGTAATAATTTCCACACCCAGTTTGGTCAGATCATTCCAGTCTTTAATGGCTTTAGGGTTACCTTTACGAACCAAAAATACAATGGTCGACGTATACGGCGCTGCATTGTTTGGAAATTGCTGTTGCCAGTTTTTCTTGATCAGACCGGCATTGACAATTTCGTCGATATCATTGGCCAAGGCCAAGGTCACCACATCGGCCTGTAAACCATCTATGACCGCTCGTGCCTGCTTTCCAGAGCCACCATGTGACTGTTTAAAATTAATCTCCTGCCCTGTTCGCGATTTCCAGAAGTGTGAAAAGGCTTGGTTATATTCCTGATAAAATTCACGTGTAGGATCATAAGACACATTTAAAAAGTCTTTTGCTGCATGCGTTTGTACTGCACCCCACCCCAGCAATGCCACAAAAGACAACTTTAAAATATTTTTCATTGTTGTTCACCTTTACTATTTTTTGATAAGAAAAACCTCTTTAAAGCATAAACAAAGTTACAATCGGATAGTTATACGAAAAAAATCAGTCTTCATCGCTATTTCTGCTATGCATAAATTTTCGGCTAAACTCATGTTTATCATCAGATTAAGTGTAGCCTGACTTAACAAATAGGAATCATTCTTACAATCTTCATTGTTTGTCCATAGTTTTTCTAAATAATAGATTTGGAGCAGCGGAGTCTCTCTAGCGCGCTAAAAGCTCACCAAGTTCTTTGTCTTTTTGTAAAAAAATGTGACGTAGTTCAAATTTTATATTGATAAAACATGGTGAATTTGTACAATTAGTGCTACGTAAGATGGACGCTAAAAACAATTCATCGTTGTAATTTTGGGGAAATGAACATGCAGTTTGTTAAAATTTTGGGGCTCAGCTTGAGCTTAAGTATTCTAGCGCCTATGGGATTCGCTGCATCACTCGACAATAGTGCAGTCAAAACATCTGGAATCACCACTGCTCCGTCGCCTTTAATTGAAAAGGCGCTCAATCAGCAAAAACGTAATGTCTCGGCCTTAGGCAACGACAACGACCTGATCATGCTCAATAGTCTGCGCGTGACCGCATCTCAAAACTTTTTTGCGACACAGCATCAGCGCTTTTCACGTTTTGTCCAGTCGCTCTTTCAACCACATAGCTCGTAATTTTCTAAACGTAGCCCCCACTACGTGATTCATCAAAAGCCTGATCTCTGACTAAAATTAATGGTCTAGATATCAGGCTTTTTCCGTTATACTGTCTCTCAAATTTCATCTTGTTTTTTTAGGCCCTATGAAAGTTCGTACGCGTATTGCACCCTCTCCAACCGGTTTTCCCCATGTAGGTACAGCTTACATTGCTTTGTTTAATCTGTGCTTTGCCAAACAACATGGCGGTGAATTCATTTTACGTATTGAAGATACCGATCAGCTTCGTTCGACGCCAGAATCTGAGCAAATGATTTTGGATTCTTTGCGCTGGTTAGGATTGAACTGGTCTGAAGGGCCAGATGTGGGCGGTCCACATGCGCCGTATCGTCAATCTGAACGTATGGGGATTTATAAGCAATACGCACTGGATTTGGTTGAAAAAGGTCACGCGTTTTATTGCTTTGCAACCGCAGAAGAACTCGACCAAATGCGTGCCGAACAGCAGGCGCGTGGCGAAACCCCAAAATACGATGGTCGCGGACTCAAGCTTTCTGAAGAAGAAGTACATCGCCGTCTGGCTGCGGGTGAACCGCATGTGATCCGTATGAAAGTACCTGAAGAGGGAATTTGTAAATTTAACGATTTACTACGTGGTGAAGTCGAAATCCCTTGGGCACAGGTCGATATGCAAGTCTTGCTCAAGACAGACGGTTTACCTACCTACCATTTGGCCAACGTGGTGGATGACCACCTCATGGAAATTACACACGTTTTGCGTGGTGAAGAGTGGTTACCGTCTGCGCCGAAGCATCAGTTGTTGTATCAATATTTTGGTTGGGAAATGCCAACGCTGTGCCATATGCCGTTGCTACGTAACCCAGACAAATCCAAACTTTCCAAGCGTAAAAACCCGACATCGATCAATTATTACCGCGATATTGGGGTATTGCCAGAAGCATTGCTGAACTACTTGGGCCGCATGGGCTGGTCTATGCCAGACGAGCGTGAAGTCTTCACGCTCCAAGACATGATTGAGCATTTTGATATTCAACGTGTATCTTTAGGCGGTCCAATTTTTGATGTCGACAAATTAAACTGGCTCAATGGACAATGGATCAAATCGCTTACACCGGGGCAATTGCTTGACCGCTTGCTCAACTGGAAAAATGATCGTGCGACGCTTGAAGATATTGCTGCTGCGATTCAGCCACGTATCAACTTGCTGTCTGAGGCAGTGAATTGGGCTGGTTTTTACTTTAATCATATGCCTGCCATTACGGCAGAGATGTTTGAAAGCAAAAAACTAAGCAGTGAACAGGTTCGCCAAAGTTTGCAATTTGCAATCTGGCGCTTAGAAAGTCAGTTTACTTGGAACAACGAGACCGTGAGTCAGATTCTGATGGATCTTGCCAATCAAATGGACATCAAGCTGCGTGATTTCATGCCTGCGTTCTTTATTGCAATTGCCGGATCGACCAGCTCTACCCCAGTGATGCAATCGATGGTGACCTTAGGCCCGGATTTAACCTTCGCCCGTTTACGTCGTGCGCTTGAAATTGTAGGTGCACCGAGCAAAAAAGAGCTAAAAGTGTGGGAAAAACTCAATGAAAGCTTGAAATTGCCGAAAAATAAAGCAGTTGATCAATCTTAATTGATTTTATAGTTGACGGATGAGCGCAATCCCCCTAATATTGCGCTCACACAGACTGGGGTCATAGCTCAGTTGGTAGAGCGCTACAATGGCATTGTAGAGGTCAGCGGTTCGATCCCGCTTGGCTCCACCAAATCTCAGATTGTGTAGCCTCACAAGTCCCTATCGTCTAGAGGCCTAGGACATCGCCCTTTCACGGCGGTAACCGGGGTTCGAATCCCCGTAGGGACGCCAAATTCAAGAAAAGCCGCTGACTTACAGCGGCTTTTTTTATTTCTGATTTTGCTGACTCTTCGCTAAAATGAGAAAAAAGCCAGATGGAGATCCCATGCAATACCGTTGCCCCAAATGTCAAAGTGTAAAAATCATGCCGGTCAGTCAAGGCACCACCAGCGCACGCCCCGTGGTTCCTAAAAGTCTGGTGATTTTGCTGCCTTCTATTTTTATTCTGCTGTTACTGGTTCTGATCAGTTTAAGTATGTGGATTTTTGGAGATGGCGCTGGCACCAACCTGCAAATTGCAACCGTGGTGGTTTTTGTGGTGGCTGCTGGTTCTGGTTTGATGTTTTGGCGAGATTTACCAGATTTTAAATTGTCGATGCAATCTTTTATGCAATCGCAAAAACACTGGAAATGCCGTGAATGTCATCACGAATGGCAAATCTAAGTCATCTGATGTGACATATTTAAAAAAACCATCTGTTAATGCAGATGGTTTTTTTCTGGGTGTGCATGAGTATGTGCATGTGCCACACATTCATCTTCTTCTATCTGTAAGGTAATTTCAGCAATGCCGTGTTTGTGCGACAGCATTTCATAGGCCGCATGGTACAAAGCATTACGATCCGCAGTAGGTGCAAACAAATGAACCGTTAAATGAATGTTTTTAGAGGTAATGGCCCAAACCTTAAGCTGATGAATACTTTCAACTCCCTCTAAATTTAATAAATCCTCTCGAAGCTGTTCCACATCAATTTCTTCAGGCACTCCTTCTAGCAAAATGTTGATGCTCTGACGTAGCAAAATCCATGTACGAGGCAAGACCCAAAAGCCAATCGCGACCGCAATAATGGTATCGACCCAATACCACTGAGTGAAGTAAATCACGATTGCCCCGATAATGACCCCAACTGACCCCAAAGCATCGCTGAGCACCTCAAGATAAGCGCCTTTCATATTCAGATTTTCAGTGGCACTCGACATCAAAATTTTCATCGAGATTAAATTGATGATCAAGCCGAGACTGGCCACAATCAACATGCCCATACTCTGGATTTCGGGAGGTTGGCTAAAGCGCTGATAGGCCTCGTACAAAATATAGATCGCCACCACAAACAACATTAAGGCGTTAAATAAGGCCGCCAAGATTTCAAAGCGCTGATAACCGAAGGTTCGTTTGTCGTCTGCCGGGCGTTTGGCAATTTTGATGGCCACCAGTGCAATTGCGAGGGCAGCAGCATCGGTAAACATGTGCGCCGCATCGGACAACAACGCTAAACTTTGTGTAATAAAGCCAGCCACCACTTCGACGACTAAAAAAATACAGGTCAATACCAATGCAAAGGTTAACTTTTTAGCATTGTCTTGTGTCACAACAGCATGACTATGATCATGCCCGTGATGTGTCCCCATACTGAACTCCTTATTTTTGAATCGATGTGTTGTAAATAGACGCCTCTATGTACGTTTTAAAATAGTTAATCGAGTCTTCATGACATCATGATGTAACATGAAGACCCGTTACAGTGGTTTAATGATCGGTAGCAATTGCGTGTTTTTGTTCGCGTCGCTCATTCATCCAGCGATATACCACGGGTAAGATCAGCAAGGTGAGTAGCGTCGAGGATAAAATCCCGCCAATGACCACGGTTGCCAAAGGTCGCTGCACTTCTGCTCCTGTACCTGTGGCCAGTGCCATAGGAATAAAACCAAACGATGCCACACATGCTGTCATCAACACTGGGCGCAAGCGGAGAATCGCCCCGCGCCATGTGGCGCTATGCACATCCAGAGTCGAGCGCAACTCCTTAATAAAGGTCAGCATCACCAGCCCATTGAGCACGGCCACCCCCGAGAGTGCAATAAATCCGACACCTGCCGACATCGACAAGGGAATATCACGAAGCCAAAGCGCCACAATACCGCCCGACAACGCAAATGGTACGCCACTAAAAACCAGTAAGCTTTCGCGCAGGTCGTGAAATACCGCCATGAGCAGAATAAAAATCATCAGCAAAGCCAGCGGAATCACGATTTGCATGCGTGCGGCGGCTGAAGCCAGATTTTCAAATTGCCCGCCATAACCTAGCCAGTAACCACTCGGTAATTTTTGCTGGGCCAAGCTTTGCTGCATCTCTGCCACAAAAGAGCCGAGATCTCGATCACGTACGTTGGCGGTCACAATGACACGGCGTTTGCCATTTTCACGGCTCACCTGTGAAAAGCCCAAAATCGTTTCCACTTTAGCCACATCTTGTAATTGAATCAGGCCACCATTGGGCAATTGCAACGGCAGCATCGCCAGTTGCTGCGGGGTACGCAATTGATCATCTAGTCGAATGACAAAGTCGAAGCGTCGGTCTCCTTGTAAAATTTGCCCCACACTCGCGCCCCCGATACTGGTTGCCACCAGATCCTGAATGGCTTTGATCGAGAGGCCATATTGCGCGGCCAAAGCATGATCAATCTTTACATTGAGCAACGGCAAGCCATCGGTTTGCTCGACTTTGACCTCACTGGCGCCTGAAATGGTTTTAAGCTGCTGAGCGATTTTTTCTGCTTCACGATTCAGAACTTGTAGATCATCGCCAAACACCTTGACTCCGATATCACTACGTACGCCCGAGATCAGTTCGTTAAAACGTAATTCGATGGGCTGGGAAAACTCGCTGTTATTGCCCGGTAGCTGTGCCACGGCATCCAACATACGAGCACGCAGTTCATCTATGGTTTCGGTTGAGTCTGGCCATTCTTTACGTGGTTTAAGCAAAATAACGGCATCTGAAATATTTGGCGGCATCACATCGGTGGCGACCTCTGCCGTGCCTGTTCGTGCAAAAATCGCTTTGATTTCTGGAAATTGCTTTAAAAGCTGTTGTTCAACCTGCGCCTGAATTTTTAGTGATTCCTCAATTCCCGTGCTGGGTGCGCGCATCAGTTGCAAGGCAAAATCCCCTTCACTGAGCTGTGGGGCAAATTCACTCCCCACTCGGGTCGATATCGCGGCTGTAATGAGTAAAATACCCACCACACCGGTAAGCACCACACGGCGCCATGCATACGCCCAATCTAGCAACGCTGCATAAGCTCTTTTCAGTGCCAGCATCCAACGGCTTTCGGTTTCCTTCACTTCTCCAGTCACCCAAAGGGCAACAGCCGCGGGTACAAAGGTAATCGATAAAATCATGGCGCCTAAAAGTGCCAAGACCACCGCAATCGCCATAGGATGAAACATTTTTGCCTCAACACCAGACAATGCAAAAATGGGCAAGTACACCACCATAATAATGAATTGACCAAAAAGCAGCGGCCGACGAGCCTGTTTTGCTGCCAAAAAGACTTCTTTAAAACGCTCCTGACGGGTGAGTAGACGGCCTTGAAGCTGCTGTGCTTCGGCCAGTCGACGGATACAGTTTTCCACAATGACCACTGCACCATCGACAATGATGCCGAAATCAAGTGCGCCCAGACTCATCAGGTTGGCACTGATGTGCTGCTGTGCCATACCCGTTAGCGTAAATAGCATCGACAGCGGGATCACACACGCGGTAATCAATGCCGCCCGAAAATTACCCAGAAAAATAAACAGCACCACAATCACCAAAATGGCGCCTTCAATCAGGTTTTTGGCCACGGTCTGAATGGCCCGATCCACCAAGGTACTGCGGTTATAGACGGTTTCCAGTACCACACCCGCGGGTAGAGAGGTCTGGATTTGTGCCACTTTGGCATCGAGTGCCTGCGCCACGGTTTTGCTGTTTTCGCCCATCATCATCATGGCGATGCCGAGCACGGTTTCTTCGCCATTGTAGGTGGCGCCACCCGTACGCAGATCATGTCCGATCGAGACCTTTGCAACATCCGAGACACGTATTGGCAAGCCACTTTTGGTCTCTAGCGTAACATTTTCGATGTCTTGAATGCTGCTTAACATGCCCGGCACACGGACAGTGAGTTGCTGACCATTGTCCTCGATAAATCCTGCACCACGGTTCTCGTTATTGTCGGTCATGGCTTGTTTCAGTGTCGTAAGGGAAAGATTAAGCTGCTGCAACCGATTTAAATCTGGCGATACAATATAGGTTTTATTGTATCCACCAATGCTATTAATTTCGGCGACTCCCGGCACACGCTGCAATTGCGGACGTACAATCCAGTCTTGAATTTCCCTAAGATCCATTGCTGTGTAGGATGAGCCATCGGGCTTTTTGGCCTGAGGTTCAGCCTTGATCACCCACTGGTAAATTTCCCCCAACCCTGTCGAAATTGGCGACATTTGTGGATCGACACTCGCTGGAAGTGCACTTTTTGCTTCCTGTAAACGCTGATTAATCAGCTGACGTGCCCAATAAATATCGGTTCCATCTTTAAAAATAATCGTGACTTGCGACAAACCATAGCGGGAAATCGAACGGGTTTGCTCCATGCTGGGCAATCCGGCCATGGCATTTTCAATGGGATAGGTAATCCGCTGCTCCACTTCGGTTGCAGTAAAACCATTGGCTTGTGAATTGATTTGAACTTGTACATTGGTGATATCGGGAACAGCGTCAATCGCCAGATTTTTGTAGCTGTAAATGCCGATACCGATCCATGCGACCATAAACAGCAACACCCAGATGGCATTCTGGATGGCGAACTGAATCAAACGATCGAAAAGCCCTTGTGCAGGCGGCAAGCTATCTGTGTGCTTAGTGTCCATGCTCAGCCTCGCCTTTTTCCAGTTCAGATTTCAAAACGAAGCTTCCCTCACGCACATACTGCTGCTGTTGGGTCAGTCCAGAGACAATTTCAACCCATGCACCATCGCTCGAGTAGCGACCAGTTTGTACGGGCTTTGGCTCGAAGCGCAGCCCTTTTTTATCTTGAGAGACCACAAACACCACCGACTGGCCTTCTCGTTGCTGAATCGCACGCTTGTCTACACGTAAAACAGGTGCAGCATGAGGTGTTTCGAGCAGCACATTAACCATCAAATTCGGACGTAATTCTTTGGCCGCAGTCAACACCTTGCCACGTACTTGCAGACGGCCAGTGTCTTGATCGGCCTGTGCGGTTAAGCTCTGAATTTGTGCCTCAAACTCATGTTGGGTTTGCAAGGAAACAAATTTTATTTTTTGACCTGGTTGCATGGCGACTGTGCTGCTATTGGGCAAAATAAACTCCAGCCATAACTGATCGAGCTGATCAATGACAAACAAAGGTTTACCTGTCGCGACTTGCTCGCCCACCACAATGTCTTTGCTGCTGATGGTGCCACTCAGCGGCGCACGCACAGCGTATCGGCCCTGACTTCCTGCGCTGGCCCCGTAGGCCGAAAGCCGCTGTGTCGCCGCCTGAACTTGAATTTGTGCCTGACGATAGGCATTGTATGCACGCTGATAGTCCTGACGTGCAGACACCCCTTGATTCATCAGTTGCTTCTCACGTTGATAGTCTTGCGCTGCAAGATTGAGTGCTTCACGTGCCAGACTTAAATTGGCCTGCTGATCAATCAACTCGGGAACAAACAGTGTCGCCAAGACTTGCCCTCTTTTAACCGACTGTCCAAGACTGACATTCACTTGCTCGACTTGCGCCATAAAAGATGCTCCCACATGCGCCTGCGCATCGGTATTGACCACAAGTTTCGCCGGATGCCGGGTCTGTTGCTGAATTTCACCTAAACGCACACGATCAGTCACAATGCCAAATTGCTGAAGCTGCTGGGCTGTAAAGATCAGTTCGGGCTGCTCTTCTTGATGCGCCTCTGTGGCTTTTTCTTGATGTGCTTCATGACCGGATTCTTCAGTCTTAGTCTCTTGCGCCTCTGCATGTGCATGCTCAGCTTCACCCCCATTCATAGCACTCGATTTTTTGCCGGAAAATAGTAATATGCCTGCCACGACCAGACTGATGATCAATACCAGCACCACCCAAAACCACTGCGATTTTTTTGTTAACATTAGTTTGCTCCATTACCAGTATTGAGGCTTTGCGTGTCTTGCCAGAGGGTGTACTGGAGTTGTTCCAAGGCATCGGCCGACATAATCGTATCGGGTGAAATTCCGAGTGTGCGTGCTTCAAGTTGCAGCGTGCTTTGCCACGCCTGTTTCAAAAGTTGATTTTTTTTAAGCTGCTGCTCATGCAATTGCAAAGCGGCTTGCTGTACATCGGTTATGCTGAATTTTCCCGCCTGAAAACCAAGTAGCATTTTGTCGAGTACCTCGACTGAGAGCGGGATCTGCTGTTTTTGCATCAACTTATATTGCGTATTTAACCCTGTTAACTCGGTTTGAAGTCGCTTGAGCTGATTGAGGTTTTGCTGCGCATAAAAACGCTGCTGCTGATCTAACAGTTGCTGCTTGGTGGCATAGCCCTGCAAGGCATACTGCTGCCGGTCAATCAGATTCAGTGGAATTTCAACAGCGGCACGGATTTGATTATCACGTCCGCTCATGCCTGCCTGCTTGCTCTGTACCACTCCAAGCGTGACGGTCGGATTGGGCCGACGCTGTGCTTTTAAATAATCTATTTCTAAACGCTGCTGCTCGGCCTGCAACTGCATGGCTCGTGTATATAGGTTAGGTTTCGCATCGAAAGAAGTACTTGTAGCGGGCCAGATCGCTGCGGTGTCATCTGCCACCTGATAGTTCGTGATTGACTCCCCCCAAAGTGCCGCCATTTTTTGTTTGGCCAGATTTAAGCCAAGTTCACTTTCTTGAAAGGCACGTTGATTTTCAACATGATTCATCAGACTCCGATCAAAATCGACCTGTGCGATACTGCCCGCTTTATAGCGTAAACGCGCAGCATCCAGAATTTTTTGGCTACTGCTGAGTTGCTTGAGCAAAATGGCATGCTGCTGATCAGCCACCACCACCTCGGCATAGGCAGCTTTAACAATCAGTTTCAGCTGCGCATCGAATAACATTTGTCGATGATTGACCTGTTGCACCTGTATCTGTGCCAATCGCGTTGCGGCGCGGCGTTCACCAAATAGATCCAGTTTTTGACTAATTCCAAACTCAAGCTCTTGATCATCGCCAGATTGAAAACCGGTCTGTTGCACAGTCACATTTGGATTAGACCAGAGCTGGCTTTGCCGAACGGCAGCATGGGCTATTTTTTGCTGGGCCTCCCACATGGGAATATGCGCCTGATGGCGTTGAACTTTTGCTAAAATCTCGGCGTAATGAAGAGCAGACGATGTGGTTTGAACAGCTTTAGAATGATCTGGCGATGTATATTGCGCTGCATATAATGGGGGTGAAACCCATAATGCGCCCAGCAATATCCCGCCAAGCATCAATGAAGCGCCATGCGTATCCACGCGCAATACGCGCGGTAAAGAAAGAAAAATAGACATAAAATAACCCTATGAAATAGTTAATATTTCTGGTGGGTTGTTTTGGCTACCCCACCAATAGCGGGGTTAAAATAGGCGGCGGGTTCGGGTGAAATAAATGCGGCGACTGATACGCGTTTGCCCAGCTATAATGCTGCTGAATCAGTTGACCCAAACGTAATGGCTCTGTGGCAGATTGCTGCTCAGCAATAGACAATACGTGTAAACAGGTGGGTAAATGATCGTGATGATCCTGAAACACCGCAGGATTTGACGCTGTAGATACGCTGGATGAATGTGCAGCGTGTGACTCTGCCACTGGCGCATGATGACCAAAATGATACGACACCGTTGCAGTGGTCGATTCGTGTGCACAAAACGCGGCCGCCACATTCCAAAAAGTTTGGAACATGAACAAACTCATCAAGACGGTTATCCAAACAGTCGAGCGCTTCATACAAAGCCATCATTTAAAATCGTGCCAAGTATAGCAACGCTGTGGCATGTAATAAAATTACTTTTACCCACACATGCTGATATAAAAAAACCAGCCCGTAGGCTGGTTTTTCATGCAGGAATTAACCTGTAATTTTTTTGTATTTGCTGCGCTTTTGCACTGCATCGTCACCTAAGCGAGACTGACGGTACGCTTCGTATTCTGCATAGTTACCTGTGTAGAATTCTGGCTGTTCATTCTCAAATGACAAGATGTGGGTCGCAATACGGTCGAGGAACCAACGGTCATGCGAGACCACCATTACAGTACCCGGGAACACCAGAATGGCATCTTCAAGCGCACGTAAGGTTTCAATATCCAAGTCGTTTGATGGTTCATCTAGCAAAATAACGTTGGCACCCATTTGCAAGATTTTCGCCAGTTGTAAACGGTTACGCTCACCACCAGACAATTCACCTACACGTTTTTGCTGATCTTGGCCTTTAAAGTTAAAGCGACCAATATAAGCACGCGATGCGATTTCGTAATCACCAATTTTTAAGATATCCAAACCGCCAGAAACTTCTTCCCATACGGTTTTGTTGTTATCTAAGGTGTCACGAATCTGACCTACATACGCCACTTTCACTGATTCGCCCAGTGTGACCGTACCGGTATCAGGCTGCTGCTCGCCAGTCATCATACGGAATAAGGTGGTTTTACCTGCACCGTTTGGACCCACGATACCAACAATTGCCGTTGGCGGAACGGTAAAGGTCAGGTTTTCATAAAGCAAACGGCCATCAAATGATTTGCTGATGCCTTCAACCTCAACCACTTTGTTACCCAAACGCGGGCCAGGTGGAATATAGATTTCAGAGGTTTCATTTCGTTGTTGGAATTCTTTCGAGTTCAGCTCTTCAAAACGCTCCATACGCGCTTTGTTTTTCTTTTGCTGACCTTTAGCATTCGAACGAACCCATTCAAGCTCTTTCTTCAAGGCTTTGGCAAATGATTCTTCTTGCTTTTGTTCCTGCTCTAAACGCGCATTCTTTTGTTCTAACCAAGAGGTATAGTTACCTTGGTATGGAATACCATGCCCGCGGTCAAGCTCCAAAATCCACTCGGCGACGTTATCGAGGAAATAACGGTCGTGCGTAATCGCCACGATGGTGCCCGGGAAATCTTTCAAGAAACGCTCTAACCAAGACACCGATTCGGCATCCAAATGGTTGGTTGGTTCGTCAAGAAGCAACATGTCTGGCTTAGACAACAGTAAACGGCACAGTGCAACACGGCGGCGCTCACCACCAGAAAGCAAAGAGACATCGGCATCCCATGCTGGAAGATTCAAGGCATTTGCCGCAATTTCCAACTGGTTGTCGAGGTTATGTGCATCCCACGTTTGAATAATTGCTTCAAGCTTTTCTTGCTCTTTGGCTAATTTGTCGAAGTCGGCATCTGGATCTGCATATTCAGCAAAAACCTGATCAAGGCGCTCAAGCGCATCGAGGGCTTCACGCACGCCATCTTCAACGTTGCCACGCACGTCTTTATTTGGATCTAGCGGTGGTTCCTGCTCGAGGTAACCAATTTTGATGCCCGGCTGTGCACGTGCTTCACCTGAGAAATCTTTGTCTACGCCCGCCATAATACGAAGCAAGGTCGATTTACCTGCCCCGTTTAAGCCGAGCACACCGATTTTGGCACCCGGAAAAAATGATAAAGAGATATCCTTGAGGATTTCGCGCTTTGGCGGAACCATCTTGGACACTCGGTTCATCGTGTAAATATATTGGGCCACTTAGGACTCCTCAATTGAAAAACCAACAGATCGCAATGAGCGAAAAATAGCAGCTATTATATGCTGAACGCGGCAAAAAAATAAGGCGTGATTGAGTTTAATCGGTTTTTATGACTGATAAATGTCGTCAAAATTGTTTCCTGATATAAAAAATGCATGACGCTAGATCATGCATTTTTTGCTGATATCCCGACTCAAAGATGCATACTTTTAAATAAATTTATTTAATAAAATTATTCACCAACAAATTTTTAACGTCATCTACTCGGCCCGACATCAAGGCCTTGATTGCATAAAGTGAAGTAGACGACACCTGATTCAGATTCGGATCTGGCGGCATTACCAGTTCCATCGGATTGGTATGCACATCGAGTAATGCTGGGCCATCATGCTTTAAAAATTGTTCGACTGCTTGCTCCAAGCCAGCACCGTGCGTTACGGTCTGCCCATGCAGCCCAATCACACTGGCCAGCTTGCCAAAATCAGGATTAACCAAGTCCGTATAGTGGTCAAGCATTCCTTCCACTTTTTGTTCAAGCTCCACAAAATTCAGTGAACTGTTGTTAAACACCACAATCTTGATCGGTAGTTTTTCCTGAATGGTGGTGAGTAAATCACCGAGCAACATGGCCAAGCCCCCATCTCCACAAAGTGCAATAATCTGACGCTTCGGAAAGGCTTTTTGTGCGCCAAGTGCCTGTGGCATGGCATTGGCCATCGTGCCGTGCAATAAACTGGTAAAGGTTCGGCGTTTACCGTTTACATCAATATGTCTAAGCACCCACACCATCGGTGAGCCACCATCGCCAAAGAAAATTGCATCCTGATCGGCGTAACGGTTCAGCAAAGACACCAAATACTGCGGATGAATCAGTCCGTCTTTTCCGACGCGTTCCTCTTTATGGCGTGTTTCATCACTCTGATGTTTCAGTTCAAGACAATGATCCAAAAATGCGCGTTCTTGACGTGTTTCAAGCAGTGGCAATAAGGCATTGAGCGTCGAGGAAATTTTACCTACCGCACCGAGTGTAATGGGATGGCGTCGCCCTAAATGTGTCGGATCAATATCGATCTGCAAGATTTTGGCATGACTTGGATAATACTGTGCCCATGCAAAATCGGCCCCCAGCAAAATCAGTAAATCGCAATCCATGAGGGTGTGATAGCCCGCTTTATTGCCAAAAATACCCGTCATGCCCATGTTGTACGGATTGTCATATTCAACAAAATCCTTGGCACGTGAAGTATGGGCAACAGGTGCTTTTAACTTCTCTGCAAAAGCCACGAGCTGATCATGTGCATCTTCACATCCTGCACCAGCATAAATACCAATTTTTTGATGCTGTGAAATCAGATCAACGATCTGCCTAAGCTCGGATTGACTTGGCAATATGTCTGGATGTGTTTGGCGTGGCACGAAAGGCAAGCCTGCTTCAGCCGATGCTTCACTGATGTTGGCTGGCACAATGACCACGGCGACACCACGCTTGGTCAGAGCAGTCTGACACGCCATACTCATGATATGTCTGGCCTGAGAAGGCTGCGTGATTTCTTCACAAAAAACCGAATTTTTCGCATAAACCGATTTAAAATCGACATATTGCGGGAAGTCGATAAATCCTGCCATTTCGGTCGAAATCTGACTGGCAATCAAAATAACAGGCGCACGATTTCGGTGTGATTCATACAAGCCATTAATAAAGTGCAGACTGCCCGGCCCGCAAGAACCAGCACATGCCGTTAAGTGACCACTGAGTAATGCATCTGTACCTGCTGCAAAGCCACCTACTTCTTCATGGCGCACATGAATCCATTCAATTTTACTCTTCGACATAGAGTCAGTGACATGGTTTAAGGTATCTCCCACGATACCGTAGCAACGTTGAACACCTGCTTGCTCCAGCACCTCAATGATAATATCAGATACTTTTTGAGTACTCATTATTTCACTTCTCCAGCTTTTTTATCATGAATTGAATAACTTGTATTTTTATAGTGTTCTTGCCAGGCTCAGACTGCCAGTAAGTTTTTGTGGCGTTCTCTCAACATCGTGTAAAGTCATAAAGATGCTGAGCAAACATCCAGCTTAAAATTATTATGCTTAAACCTGCTGAACTTTCCATAAAAACGTCTAAATCATGCATAAAGAATATGCTAAAAAAATGGATCATTCTTTGATCACTTCAATAAAAACAATGACACATCGCTACCAAGACGAAACACTGGCTATTCATGCAGGTTACCAGCCCGACCCCACCACCAAAGCCGTGGCCGTTCCGATTTATCAAACCACGTCTTATGCCTTCGACAATACCCAACACGGTGCAGACCTCTTCGATTTAAAAGTACAAGGCAATATTTACACGCGAATTATGAACCCTACTACAGCCGTGCTGGAGCAACGCCTTACCGCACTCGAAGGGGGAATTGGTGCCTTGGCACTGGCATCAGGTATGGCCGCCATTAGCTATGCCATTCAAACCATCACCGAAGCCGGCGACAATATTGCGTCTGTGTCTACACTGTATGGTGGCACCTATAATTTATTTGCGCACACCCTCCCCAAGCAGGGTATTGAGGTACGCTTTTTTGATTACCAGCAACCAGAGCAGTTGCGCAGTTTAATTGACGAGAAAACCAAACTGGTTTTTGTAGAATCCATAGGCAATCCTTTGGGTAATATTATCGACTTAGAAGCAATTGCCCTGATTGCCCACGAATATGGCGTGCCCGTGGTGGTCGACAATACCGTGGCCACTCCCGTGCTGCAAAAATCGTTTGAATTTGGTGCCGATATTATCGTGCATTCATTGACCAAATATATTGGCGGTCACGGCAATAGCATTGGCGGCGTGATTATCGACAGCGGTAAATTTCCTTGGGCGAAATATCCTGAGCGCTTTAAAGTGTTAAATTCGCCAGATCCGAGCTATCACGGCGTCAATTATGTTGAGGCTCTGGGAGAAGCCGCATATATTGCCCGTGCGCGCGTGGTGCCACTTCGTAATACAGGCGCAGCGATTAGCCCTTTGAGTGTTTTTCTGATTTTACAGGGCCTTGAAACACTCTCTTTACGCATGCAAAAACATACCGAAAATGCGCTTCAAGTTGCGAAATATTTAACACAGCATCCGAAAGTCAAATGGGTGAATTACGCGGGTTTAAAGCAACATCCACAGCATACACTGGCTCAGAAATATGTGAAGGGTACGCCCTCAGGCATATTATCCTTTGGTGTTGAGCATGGTCGTGAAGGCGGAACGCGTTTTATCGATGCACTGCAACTATTTACCCGCCTCGTCAATATCGGAGATGCAAAAAGTCTGGCGTGTCATCCTGCTACCACCACCCACCGTCAGTTAAATTCAGATGAGCTCAAGGCTGCAGGTGTTTCAGAAGATATGGTTCGACTCTCGGTTGGAATTGAGCATATTGACGATTTACTTGCCGATCTGGAACAGGCATTGGCTCGGGTGTAAATGATCTTTTATAAAAAGCGCCTCTCAATAGAGGCTTTTTTTGTTGTACTGCTTCAATATTTTGTGCTAAAAGTAAACTTATCCGCTAGATTCAATTAGAGCAATTACTCTAAAAACTTTTGTAATTTCATGGACTTATTACTAGATTTTTTCTTTAAATCAATTTAGATTAATTTCATCGACGAGTCTCATTTCACCCTATTGAAGAACCTAATCGACTAAAATAACTATAGCCATTGCTTTGTGACATAAATCAGGGAAAAACGCGTGAATAAAAAACTTGAAGCTCTTTTTCAACAGAACGTAAAAGGTAAAGTTGCCTTAATTACAGGTGCCTCTAGCGGTATTGGTCTGACGATTGCCAAACGGATTGCTGCTGCGGGAGCACATGTTTTACTGGTTGCCAGAACTCAAGAAACGCTTGAAGAAGTAAAAGCTGAAATTGAGCAAAAAGGTGGGCATGCCTCTATTTTTCCGTGTGACCTGACCGACATGAATGCCATTGATGAACTTTCTAAACAGGTTATGGCACATGTCGATCACGTCGATTACCTGATTAACAATGCGGGGCGTTCAATCCGCCGTGCTGTTCATGAATCGTATGACCGTTTTCACGATTTTGAACGAACCATGCAGCTCAACTACTTTGGTGCAGTGCGCTTGGTCTTGAATCTCTTGCCTCATATGATCAAACGTAAAAATGGTCAGATCATTAATATCAGTTCGATTGGTGTTTTGGCCAATGCCACACGTTTTTCTGCCTATGTGGCGTCTAAAGCTGCCCTAGATGCATTTAGTCGTTGCCTGTCTGCCGAAGTCCTCAAGCATAAAATTTCAATCACCTCTATTTACATGCCTTTGGTTCGTACGCCAATGATCGCGCCGACCAAAATTTATAAGTACGTTCCGACACTTTCACCAGACGAAGCGGCCGATCTGATTGTCTACGCGATTGTGAAACGACCAAAACGTATTGCGACCCATCTTGGACGTTTGGCCTCAATTACCTATGCGATTGCACCGGATATCAATAATATTCTGATGTCGATTGGTTTTAATCTGTTCCCAAGCTCGACAGCCGCGATTGGTGAACAGGAAAAATTGAATTTGCTCCAGCGTGCCTACGCCCGTTTATTCCCGGGTGAACACTGGTAAGTTTGTATAAAAAAAGCCTCTCTATGTGAGAGGCTTTTTTTATACTTGAAATATCAAGTCGGGATTAGAGAAAGTTGACTTTGCCTGTTTTCACATCATAAATGGCGCCTACAATATCAATCTGTTGATGCTCAAGCATCTCTCGAAGTACGGCACTGTGCTTGATAATGTACTGAATATTGTAATGCACGTTCATGGCAGTCACCTGATCAATAAACGCGGGCGTGAGACTACGAGGCTGCATGATGTCATAGACATTATCCACCGAGTGCATCAGTGGCCCAAGTACATATTGAATATGCGGCATTTCCTTAATATCTACCACACTTTGTTTCTGCAAGCTCAGCTGGCAGGCACTGGTCACTGCCCCACAGTCGGTATGACCCAACACCACAATCACTTTTGCACCTTTGGCCTGACAGGCAAATTCAAGTGAGCCGAGCACCTTCTGACCGGCCACATTTCCTGCAATGCGTAAACTGAACAAATCACCGATGCCGACATCAAACAGCATTTCTGTCGGTGCACGCGAATCCATACACCCCAGCACTGCTGCAATCGGATGCTGGCCTTCATCTGCCGTAACGCGAATCTGGCGATAGATATCACGCTGCAAACGTTCATTTCTAACAAAGCGCTGATTGCCCTCTTTGAGTAATTTCAGCACATCCGATGGCTTAAGTTTGGACTGCAAATCACGTGTGCTGATGTCGATATCCAGTACAGCATCATCGAGTTCTTGATAATGTTGTTTAAAACCGATCAGCTTTAAATCAATCTGGCGTTTTATTGCTGTTTCGTTTTGGTATTCCTGAATCACTTGATAAATATCAGGATCGATACTGTCCGACTGTGTGGCATCAATCACCAGTTTTTCATGCTTATGTACCCGTTCAAGCGCAGAAATGAGCGATGCCCGATTTAAAAAAGTCACCTGAGAAGGCAATTCGATTCGGGTAATCACACCGTGCAAATGCTTTTCACGATATACACGCACGCCTTTATGCAGATTCCCATACAAGATAAACACGATACTGCTGGCCAAACCAATTAAAATCCCGACAAGCAAATCGGTCAGTAAAATCGCCACCAAGGTAATCATAAACGGAATAAACTGCGTCCAGCCTTGCTGATAAAGCTTTTTAAACAGACTTGGATGGGTGAGTTTAAAGCCCGTTAAAATCAAGATTGCGGCCAGCGCAGACAATGGAATCATGTTCATGAGGGGCACAAAAAATAGCACCGCGAGTAACAATAATATTCCATGAATAATGGTGGAGCATTTACTGCGTGCGCCAGTATTGGCGTTAACTGAGCTACGCACAATCACTGAGGTAATTGGCATTCCACCAATCAAACCCGAAATAATATTGCCTGTGCCCTGCGCCCAGAGCTCACGGTTCGGTGGTGAGGCACGCTTGTGTGGATCAAGTTTGTCGGCGGCTTCCAAATTTAACAAGGTTTCAAGCGAGGCCACCACTGCCAACGTAATCGCACCGGTATAAATCAGTGGATTGGTGAGCGCGCTCCAGTCGGGAAAAATAAAAGCACTTTCTGTCGCATTGAGCAGATTAGGCAACTGAATCAGATTTTCAGTCTGAATGGCCCATGGTGACTGTAAGTAGGTCAAGACGTAGTTCAGTACTGCTGCAATCAAGACTGCAATCAATGCCGAAGGTAAGACCAGTTTTTTTAAAGGGGTTTTATCCCAGACTAAAATGACCACAACACTAAGCAACCCAATGGCCATGGCACCGGCATCTAGCTGAATATTGGGATTGATACCCTGATCGCTCCAGAGTTCGCGCCAAGAGAAATTTCCAAGCCCAAGCAGATACGGAATCTGCGTTGCAATCAAGATCACACCGATCGCGGCCAAAAGCCCTAAAATCACATTGTTGGGAATATAATTTGCAAAGAAACCCAGCTTAAACAGACCGAACAAAATCTGTAAGCCACCCGCAAAGATAATACACAATAAAAAGGCGGCATAATTGCCGCCTAACTGTTCTAACTGTACCAAAATCACTGCCGTCAGGCCCGCGGCAGGTCCGGCCACACTAATGTGCGAACCGCTTAAGAAACCCACCACAATGCCACCAACAATGCCTGCCAGAATTCCGGATAAAATCGGGGCACCAGAGGCCAGTGCAATGCCCAGACACAAGGGCAATGCCACCAAAAAGACCACCAGTCCCGAAAGCGCATCTTTAATATGTAACCTGTTTTTGACTTCAAATAGCGTCATAAAAATAACCATTTTTTAAAATAATTTAAGCGCAACTTCGAGTTTCTCTAGATGAAACATCGACTCATTTTCCTCATGAGCGCCTTGATATTGTCTGACAATCTTAGTGACTTAAAGTTGAGTTCTGCTGTTGGGTTGTTATTGTTAAGGCATATTTCGCTACTTTTTTGTTGATCTTCAGATTCACCTCATGTTGCGCTCTGGTTTTATTATTGAAATGACAATACCTAAAGCAAAAACAATAGGCGTAAAAAAACCTCCCATTCAGGAGGTTTTTTTATTTCAGTTTTACTTACAAACTTTTACTTAGAACCTTTGATGCCGGCTTGGAGCAACAAAGCACCTAGGCCGCCAATTTTTTGTTCTTGAGGCTTTTCTTGCTTAGCACGCTGTGGTTTTTTGCTCGAATCGCCTTGACGTGCAGCCTGCTGTGGACGCTTATGCTGTGGCTTACGCTCAGGACGTGGCTCATTATTTTCGCGACGTGGCGCACGCGCAGCTTTCGCCGGCGCTTCTGAACCTTCAGGACGCATACTTAAATTGACACGCTTACGCTCAACATCGACCTGAATCACTCGAACTTGTACGATCTGACCCGGCTTGACCACTTTGTGCGGATCCGAGACAAACTCATTCGCCAGTTCAGAAATATGCACCAGACCATCCTGATGGACGCCGACATCCACAAATGCACCAAAGTTGGTGACATTGGTCACTACGCCTTCAAGCTGCATGCCTTCAGTGAGCTGTGCCACTTCGGTTACGTCATCACGGAATTTGGCTGTGCGGAATTCTGGACGTGGATCGCGGCCCGGTTTTTCAAGCTCTGTTAATACATCTTGAACGGTTGGTAAACCAAAGGTGTCATCGACAAACTCATCTGCTTTGATCTGGCGAATAATTTCCGAATTACCGATCAGGTCTTTTACAGTCGTGGCTTTGGCTTGTACCATTTTTTCCACCAAACCGTAGCTTTCCGGATGGACAGCAGAAGCATCAAGTGGTTCAGAACCATTCAAGACACGCAAGAAACCTGCTGCCTGTTCAAAGGTGCGCTCACCCAAACGTGGTACATTTTTCAACGACTGGCGGTTGTCAAAACGGCCATGCTCTTTACGATATTCCACAATTTGCTGAGCAATCGCTTTGTTTAAGCCGGCGATATAACCCAAAATGGCAGACGATGCGGTATTCACATCGACACCCACGGCGTTTACGCAGTCTTCAACCACCGCATCGAGCGTTTTTGCCAGACCCGTCTGGTTGACATCATGCTGATACTGACCCACACCAATCGATTTCGGATCGATTTTTACCAGCTCCGCCAATGGATCTTGTAAACGACGGGCAATAGATACGGCACCACGAATCGATACATCCAGTTCAGGCAATTCTGCTGCTGCCAGCTCGCTTGCCGAGTAAACTGATGCCCCTGCTTCACTGACTGTTACACGTGTCAGTTTAAGATCGGTATTGGCAGCCATCATTTCAGCAACGACCGCTTCAGTTTCACGGCTTGCTGTACCGTTGCCAATTGCAATCAGATCCACATTGTATTCACGGCACAAGCGTGCAAGCTCGGCAATCGAGCCTTCTTTGTCTTCTTTAGGTGCAAATGGGTAAATCGTGCTGTGCGCCAATACATCGCCCGCTTCGCTGACCACAGCCAGCTTTACACCGGTACGAATACCAGGGTCGACACCTAAAGTGGTGCGACTGCCCGCTGGTGCAGACAATAATAAGTGACGCAAGTTTTCTGCAAATACCTGCATGGCTTCAGCTTCGGCTGCAAGGCGTTTTTCGGTCAGCAAAGAATGCTCGATTTGCGGACGAATTTTACCTAACCAGAACAGTTTTGCCGTTTGCTTTAAAAAATCCTGACGGGCTTGTGGCTGTACTTGATCCAGATTGTATTCGGTTTCAATGCGTGCCAAAGGTGCATCGTCTTGTCCGTCTACTTTAAGGCCCAACACATTTTCTTGACGGCCGCGTAGCATGGCAAGTAAACGGTGTGAAGGGAGTTTGTTTAAGTTTTCAGAAAACTCAAAGTAATCACGGAACTTTTTACCAACTTCTTTTTTCTCATCAGAAGCCACCGTACTTTTGAGGCTGGCCGTCTTGGCGAACAGACTTTTAAGCTCTGTGGTCAAGGCAATGTTTTGCGCCCAGTCATCAATAATAATATGTTGCACGGCATCGAGCTGGCTCTCGGCATCTGGATAATCGGCATGCTCAAATCCAGCCAGCGCCTCTGTCGGTTCAATTTGCTCGGCAACAATGCGCTCTGCTACTGGCCCAAGACCGGCTTCACGTGCCTTGAACGATTTACTGGTGCGCTTTGGACGATATGGCGCGTAAATTTCTTCAAGTGCATTTTTGGTTTCGGCAGCGTTAACACGTGCCAATAAATCATCGGAAAGTTTGTTCTGTTCTTTTAGCGACTCAATGACTTTTTCACGACGTTCATATAAATCACGCAGATAAGACAAGCGTGTGTCGAGTTGGCGTAGTTGCGTATCGTCTAAGCCTTGCGTGACCTCTTTACGGTAACGGGCAATAAAAGGAACACTGGCACCTTCATCAATTAAACGGATGGCAGCTTCTACTTGGTTTGGACGTACGGCAAGCTCGCTTGCCAACTGCTGAACTAAGTCAGTCATCGTGTTCGATTCCACAAGGATTAAGTTTAAAAGCACTGATTATAAAGACCGAGACTATAAAATCCACACTTGTTTTACTTATTCAAAACGTTTTTTTGAATCATGCGCTGGGTTTTGACAAAAATTCGAATCAATTACAGTACATTTATTCTATTTAATAGGTCTGATCGGTCACTCAAACAGATGTGATATTTTGCACATTTAATACGTCATTTATGGGCTGCTGTTTTATTTTAAGGAATCTGGCACCGAACGTACAAATTTCATCAACTTGTCACTTGTAAAAACAGTCACTTAGAGGCATAAATACAAAGAATGGTGAACAGGGATTAATCTGGAATATTCATGAAAGATATACAGTGCATCAAATGCTTTTAAGATGTTGTTTTTTGGTTTCAAATTTCGCCGAAAATTGTAATTTTGAGCAATTTGATACATAGTCTAAACAAGAATATCGGCATTATACTGCATTGATCCAATAATCTATAAATTATGACTTAAATAAAGGGAGTACATCATGAGTTTAGTTGTACCTGCTGAACATACTGAAACTGTACATAACGACACCGATCGCGTCGAACGGATTCTTGTCGTCGATGACGATGTACGTTTGCGCACCCTTTTGCAACGCTTCTTGGAAGACAAAGGTTTTGTTGTTAAAACGGCCCACGATGCAACTCAAATGGATCGTTTGCTTCAGCGCGAATTATTTTCTTTAATTGTTTTAGATTTTATGCTTCCAATGGAAGACGGTTTGAGTATCTGTCGTCGTTTACGTCAGTCTAATATCGACACCCCGATCATCATGCTGACTGCACGCGGCAGCGACTCTGACCGAATTGCAGGGTTAGAAGCCGGTGCCGATGACTATTTGCCAAAACCGTTTAATCCAAACGAGCTACTGGCACGTATCCGTGCGGTACTGCGTCGTCAGGTTCGTGAAGTGCCGGGCGCCCCAAGTCAGCAAGTTGAAGTGGTGAGCTTTGGCCCATGGTCACTCGATCTTTCTACACGCACCCTGACTCGTGAAGGCCAAGTGGTGACACTTACCACAGGCGAATTTGCAGTCTTGAAAGCCTTGGTGCAACACCCACGTGAACCTTTGACCCGTGACAAACTGATGAATTTGGCGCGTGGTCGTGAATGGGGTGCAATGGAACGTTCAATCGATGTACAGGTTTCACGTTTGCGCCGCCTCATCGAAGACAACCCAGCACGCGCACGTTATATCCAAACCGTGTGGGGCGTGGGCTATGTATTTGTTCCAGATGGTGCAGAATAAGGCATAATTTAGACTTAGGATGATTGAGTGAAGCTCGACCCCATCGACCCGCAAGCGTATACCGATTACGTTGCGTATTCCGAACGTAAACGAACCCGATGGGAACGCTTTCTCGACAAAATTAAACCGCGTTCAGCTGCAATGCGCACCACGGTGCTGGTGCTGTTCGTGGTGGTGTTTAGTCTGATGATGTCGCTGTGGTTTTTTTGGCGCACCTTATATTTGCCTGAAATCCAGCAACATGCGCGCTATCTGGCTGTCGAGCTGGAACTGGTGAATAACCCTGACATTCGTATTTTTCATCGTGATGTTGAGGTTGACGTCGACACATGGCTCAAAAACAGAGTCGGAATCGAGTACGTTACAGACCCCAAAGAATATCCCAATGTCCGCGACAAAGTGATTGCGGATTTCTTTACCAATCATGTTGAAGATAAACTGGCCAATGAGCTAAAAGTCGATAATGTCATTGTGTATTTCCAGTTTAAGCCAAGCCCACGTATCTGGATTCAAACGCCAGAAATGCACGGCAATTGGGTTCGTGAACCCTTAAAAACCTATGCCAACTATAGCCCTGAGCTGGTGTTTGGCTGGCTACTTGGCGTTCCGCTTCTGTCTGCCATTATTATTTTGACTTTGGTGCGTCAGCTTAACCGCCCACTGCGCCGCTTACAAAATGCGGCCAATGCCTATAGTAAAACCGGTAAGGCGCCCTATTTGGGCACCAACCATGGCCCATTAGAAATTCGTCAGGTGAATCAAGCGTTTAATCATATGATTTATACACTTGAGCAAACCGAACGTGATCGGCAAATCATGCTGGCGGGTATTTCCCACGATTTACGTACGCCGCTCACTCGAATTCGTTTGACTGCCGAAATGCTACCCGATGAGTTTTTACGAGAGGGGCTGGTCTATGACGTCGATGATATGGACGCCATTTTAAATCAGTTTATTTCGTATATGCGCGATGGCTCCGACGAAGAACTACGCGACACCAATATTAATATTTTGCTGCAAGAATTGGTGGTGCAATTTAAACCACTCGAAATTCACTTCGAAGCACAAGATGTTCCGATTATTCCTGCACGTAGCTTGTCGCTAAAACGCCTGATTGCCAATCTGATTAACAATGCCAAACGCTATGGTGCAGAGCCAATCGAGCTGACCGCACAGGTCGAAGGCGATCATATTCTGATTATTGTCGCCGACCACGGCGAAGGTATTCCAGAAGATCAGATCGAAGAACTGATGCAACCCTTTGTCCGCGGCAATTCAGCGCGAACGATTCAGGGCAGCGGCTTGGGGCTAGCAATTGTCAAACGGATTGTCGATATCCACCAAGGTGAGCTACTGATTCATAATCGTCCTGAAGGTGGGCTCGAAGCACGTATTTTATTGCCTCTTCCAAAGCATTTAACCCCTGAGCCATTACCGGCCAATCCGATTGAAAAAATTAAGCAAAGTTTCTCAGATCGATTTTAAGCCGAACATATTTTCAGCAGGCCTGTTTGAGTCGCGACTTATTTCTCAATGTTATTTTTTAAGTAAATAAATAAGTTAGGCGTACATCACAAAACGTGATTATTGTATTTTTTTCAAAAATTAGACCTTAGCCTAACACGGCGTCAAAAGTAAACGAACAACGGTACAATCTGGCATGTGAACTAAAACAGATTGAGAGTAAACCCATGTCTTTAGATCGTATCCGATTGGCCTCATTACACAACAAAGTGATTAGCGCAGATGATGCTGCAGCATATATCCAAGACGGCATGACTGTGGGTATGAGCGGATTTACTCGTGCGGGAGAAGCGAAAGCGGTCCCACAAGCTTTAGTTGAACGTGCAAAACAAAACCCGTTAAAAATTACATTAATTACGGGCGCGAGTTTAGGGAATGACCTCGATAAACAGTTAACCGAAGCGGGTGTATTGGCGCGTCGCCTACCCTTCCAAGTCGACAATACCTTACGTCGTGCCATTAATAATGGCGAAGTAATGTTTATTGATCAGCACTTGTCTGAAACAGTTGAACAAATGCGTAATTTACAGCTCAAACGCCCAGACGTAGCTGTAATTGAAGCCATTGCGATTACTGAAGATGGCGGCATTATTCCTACCACTTCTGTTGGAAACTCTGCAAGCTTTGCCATCTTTGCTGAAAAAGTGATTGTTGAAATCAATACCTCTTTAAGCGAAGCGTTCGAAGGCTTACACGATATTTATATTCCGTCATACCGTCCAACACGTCAGCCAATTTCACTGACCAAAGTAGACGAGCGAATTGGTACCAGCGCCATTCAGATCGATCCTGCAAAAATTGTCGGGATTGTATTTAACGATACTGCCGATTCGCCATCGACTGTGACACTTCCAGATGATGAAACCCAAGGCATTGCCAACCACCTGATCGCTTTCTTTGAAAAAGAAGTGGCTGAAGGTCGTTTACCGCAAAATCTCGGCCCTCTTCAAGCAGGGATTGGTTCAATTGCCAACGCCGTACTGACTGGCCTAAAAGACTCAAACTTTGAAGATTTGGTCATGTATTCTGAAGTACTTCAAGACTGTACCTTTGAATTGATCGATGCTGGAAAAATGAAGTTTGCATCGGGCAGCTCGATTACCCTGTCGGCGAAATGCGGTGAAAAAGTGTTTGGCAACATTGAAGCCTACAAAGACAAGTTGGTACTTCGTCCGCAAGAAATCTCAAACCACCCTGAGTTGGTACGTCGTTTAGGGATTATCGGCATCAATACTGCACTTGAGTTCGATATTTACGGTAACGTCAATTCAACGCACGTGTGTGGAACCAAAATGATGAACGGCATTGGCGGTTCGGGCGATTTTGCACGAAATGCACACTTGGCTATCTTTGTCACCAAGTCGATTGCAAAAGGCGGTGACATCTCGTCGATCGTCCCAATGGTGTCGCATGTCGATCATTCTGAGCATGATGTTGATATCTTGGTGACCGAGCAAGGTCTGGCCGACTTACGTGGTCTGGCACCGCGCGAGCGCGCTGTGGCGATTATCAAAAACTGTGTTCACCCACTGTATCAAGATGCGCTTAATGACTACTTCAACCGTGCATGTGCCAAAGGCGGACATACGCCACACCTGCTACGCGAAGCATTGTCTTGGCATGTAAATTTTGAAGAAAATGGACACATGCTGGCCATCGAGCCTGAAGCCAAATCTGCTTAAGCATTCCTTTTTTTACCCAAAGCACTCTGATCACAGGGTGCTTTTTTTATACAAAAAAAAAAGCTTATCAAGTGATTTCTTTTCTTTTATCTTAAGGCTTAAACATCACCACAAGAAGAACAACCCATGTTTATGATTCGCCAGTTTAGCCATACCGATATCGAAGATATTGTCAGTTTATGGGAACTTTGCGGGCTGAGCCGTCCGTGGAACAATGCTGAAATTGATATTTTCCGTAAAACTGAACAAAACGATGGGCTGTTTTTAGTGGCTCTTCGCGACGAGCAACTGGTGGCAACCGTCATGGGCGGTTACGACGGACACCGCGGCTGGATCAGCTATCTGGCCGTCCATCCGCAGTATCAGCGTCAGGGCGTTGCCACTGCACTGGTTCAGCAACTAGAAAAGCGCCTGATCGCGCGTGGCTGCCCCAAGGTCCAGTTGCTGTTACGCAAGGACAATCTGGATGTGCAAGGCTTTTACGATGAATTGGGTTACGAAGAAGTCGATGCCATTTGTTTAGGTAAACGACTGATCTCGGATTAGAGTATCGAACTAACATGCTCTTGGTGGGTTATTAGCGTACCTGTACACCCACACGTAGCAGCACTGGAAAGCGCACCTCAACGATCTGATTCAGATCGGCGCAAGCTGCATTTAGCTCCTGTAATGGATCTGTACCTTTTTGCAAAATATAATGCTGAACAGCCGACCATGTGCCTAAATACTGTATTAATTGCTTAAAACTCCAACGCAGGCGAATATCAAAGTTCGGCATCTGGATTTCCTGAAATGGAAATGGAATGGTACGGTAATGCTGATCGATATAACGCCGCTCTGGGTCCCAATGCCCTCTCAAGGTGTGATGATACAACTGCTGAATCTGCATATGAAACAAAGGGTCATCCACCTCAATCAGTCCATATCCAATAATGGCAAAAATGCCACGGGGTTTCAGCGTACGCTTTACCTCGGCATAAAAGGCCTCAAAGTCAAACCAGTGTACGGCTTGCGCCACGGTAATCAAATCAAAGCAATGGTCGGGAAAGGTGGTTTTTTCGGCAGGTTGAACCTGATAACTGATGTTGTCGTAATATTCGGCATGATCGAGCTGGCTTTGACTGATGTCTGTGCCGACCACCTGCTCAAAATAAGGTGCCAGCATATGCGTGAGCTGGCCCGAACCTGCACCACAGTCCCATGCCAGATCACGCGTATGCACGTAACTCAAGAGATGCTGGAGCATGGCTTGCGGATATATCGGTCGAGCTTGCTGGTAACGCCGACTGTCCAGTGAAAATAAATCCTTCACGCCTGATTGTCCTTATATTTTATTCTTCCTGTATAGCGCTACTATAAGTGAAAATTTTTACAGGCAAGCTAAAATTGTCAGACAAAAAAAAGCCCCTGATTGAATCAGAGGCTTTTTTGAATATGGTGGCGTGAGGCAGGATCGAACTGCCGACACACGGATTTTCAATCCGTTGCTCTACCGACTGAGCTATCGCGCCGATGGGATGTATTAAGCCGTATCTGTCGGCATTAGTCAACAAAAAATCGTGATTTTTTAACTAACTGCGTAAAATTTCGCCCAAAAAAAATCCCTGATGGGATCAGGGATTAGAAACTTTCAAATATATGGTGGCGTGAGGCAGGATCGAACTGCCGACACACGGATTTTCAATCCGTTGCTCTACCGACTGAGCTATCGCGCCGATGGGGCGTATTAAACAGGTTTCGTCATAAAAGGTCAAGTCAGTTACGCGTTTTTTTATTTAAGCGGCTATTTTTAAACCAAACCACTCAATAAATAGCTCCGATCAAGTCGATAGTTTGCCAATATGCGCCAAACAGCGGTGAATGGCCCCACAGCCCGGCTCAAAACTGTTTACACCTTTTTCTTCTTCAAGGCGGCATGCCTCGCTGACCAAGCGCTCGGCGACACCTCGGCCACGATTGGCTGGATGCACCACCACATATTCAAGAATCTTGCTTTCTCCTTGTCCTGTACACCAGATTGCACCTATAATCTTGCTGTTAAATTCGGCTGTATAAACCGTGGTATACTGAGCCAGATTTTGCTCTAATTGTTCAACTGCATCTTGCCCGTCACCAAATTCAGGACTTGTATCGTACAGTCGCTCAAGCTGGGTGCGCATTTCTTCGTTTTCGAGTGAAGTATAAGCATGTACGGTTATAGGCATTGATTAACCCTCCTGAGCAAGCGATGGTGCTGTCACTTTTTTTGTCACAGCGAATTGATCTTTATATTCATCATTTTTGACGTTTTTTGAGGAACGTGTCCATGACAGAACGTATCAGTGAAGTGGTAAGAAATACCAATGAGACCAAGATTCGAGTTCGTTTGAACCTCGACGGATCGGGTCAGGGTACACTGAACACTGGAGTTCCATTTTTAGACCATATGATTGATCAAATCAAGCGACATGGACTATTTGATATTGATATTCACTGTGATGGTGATCTGGAGATCGATGACCATCATACTGTCGAAGACTGTGGTATCACCTTAGGCCAAGCCTTTGCACAGGCTTTGGGAGATAAAAAAGGTTTACGTCGCTACGGTCATTTTTATGCACCGCTCGATGAAGCCCTATCGCGTGTGGTGGTCGATCTGTCTGGCCGTCCGGGTCTGTTCATGGATATTCCGTTTACGCGCGCTCGCATTGGCAGCTTTGATGTGGATCTGTTTTCCGAATTTTTCCAAGGCTTTGTCAATCATGCCCTGATGACACTTCATATCGACAATCTCAAAGGCAAAAACAGCCACCACCAAATCGAAAGCGTATTTAAGGCCTTTGCCCGTGCCCTGCGTATGGCCTGTGAAATCGATCCGCGTGCGGCAGGTACCATTGCATCGACCAAAGGGAGCCTGTAATGACCCGTGTAGCCCTTCTCGATTATGGTATGGGAAATTTACACTCTGCGGCAAAAGCGCTTGAGCATGTGGGGGCTACGGTCGATGTGACCAATGACCCAAAACTGATTGCCAAAGCCGATAAAATTGTCTTTCCGGGTGTTGGTGCAATGCGTGATTGTATGCAAGGCATGCGTGATGCCGGTATTGACGAAGTCGTGCGTCATGCTGCATTTAATAAACCGGTACTGGCGATTTGTGTGGGCATGCAAGCTTTGCTTGAGCGTTCGGAAGAAAATGGCGGAGCGGATGCGCTGGGTATCTTTGAAGGTGTAGTGAAGCACTTCCCCGATATCGATGGCCTTAAAGTACCGCATATGGGCTGGAATCAAGTCCATCAGGGCGATCCGAGCCATCCAATGTGGAACAACATCGAGCAAGATGCCCGTTTTTATTTTGTGCATAGTTACTACGTTGAGCCAAAGCAGCACGATGTGGTTGCGGCAACCTGTGACTATGGTCTGCAATTTTGTACGGCAATACACAAAGACAACCTGTTTGCCACGCAGTTCCACCCAGAAAAAAGTCATACCGCAGGCTTGCAACTGCTCAAAAACTTTGTGGAATGGAACATCTAAACCTTTTTTAGTCACTTCGCCTAAGATCAGGCGAAGTGGCAGCAATAACATTTTTGAATGGTATGTTTGACTATATTTTTAATGATTAAATCATTTCCATAACAATAGCATTGATGAAAAGGCCTATAAAAATGACGATACCTGATAATACTCCGCCTGCCCTACCTGGCAGCATTGATCACCCTTTAAACTCCCGAGGCCGTATGGGCCGTTTGTCCTTTGCAGCATGGAGCCTGCTCTCTACCATTTTGGTGGTGGTTGCCGTTCTGGTTATTAGTCTGATTTTTACAAGTTTTCCTTCTGAATCAACGGCCGTGCAATTGATCAGCACGTTATTGCTGATTGCCTGCTATGTGGTGTTTTTATTTTATAGCTTTATTTTTATGATCCGCCGACTGCACGACCGTAACCACAGTGGCTGGTTGTCTCTGTTGTTTATTGTGCCGCTGATTAATGCAATTTTGGTGCTGTATTTACTGTTTGCCAAAGGCGATGCAGGCGCCAACCGATTTGGTCTGCCACGTGGCACACCGGGTTGGGAAAAAGTATTGGGCTGGATGTATCTGGTGCTGTTGCCGATTCTGTTTGTTGTTGGCTTTAGTACCAGCATGTTTAGCTCGTATCAAGAATATACCGAGCGCGCGACGGTGTTTCAGCCAGATACATTGCCAATCCAGCATTCAACACATTCGACACGTTTAAGCAGCTGATTTCGCGAAAAACCGATACTTATGGGCTTAGCGATTTGCAATTAGTTTGTTAAGATGGATCAAATTTTAGTTACATGATGATGCAAGGAACGAAAACATGCTGATCATCCCTGCAATTGACCTGAAAGATGGTAAATGTGTTCGCTTAAAACAAGGCCGTATGGAAGATGATACCGTTTTCTCTGACGATCCGGTGGCAACGGCACAGCACTGGGTCAATGAAGGCGCACGTCGCTTACATTTGGTCGATTTAAACGGCGCTTTCGCAGGTACGCCAATTCATAAGCCTGTCGTTGAAGCGATTGCCAAAGCTCAGCCTGAACTGCCAATTCAAATTGGTGGTGGTATTCGTTCACTTGAAACCATTGAGCATTATCTCGATGCTGGCGTTTCCTTTGTGATTATTGGAACCAAAGCTGTGCAAGAGCCTGAGTTTGTTGAGCAGGCTTGCAAACAGTTTGCCGGTCATATCATTGTGGGCATCGATGCCAAAGATGGCATGGTGGCAACCGATGGCTGGGCCAATGTGACCAACGTGAAGGCCACCGATTTAGCCAAACGCTTTGCAGATGCAGGCGTATCAAGCATTGTCTATACCGATATTGCGCGTGACGGCATGATGCAAGGCGTTAACGTAGAGCAGACCGTTCATTTGGCGCAGTATTCTGGCCTACCTGTGATTGCCTCAGGCGGTGTGACCAATCTGGACGACGTGCGTTTGCTCAAAGGCCAGCCGGGAATTTTAGGTGCCATTACTGGTCGTGCCATTTATGAAGGCAGTTTAAGTCTGCGTGAAGCACAGCTATTGCTGGATCAAAACGTACTGAACTAAAAATATTAGTACAAAAAAAGATGCCCCTTGAGGCATCTTTTTTTTTGCTTTTACTGTGTACTTATCCATTGGTCCACGGCTGTGCCGGTGAGCCGATCCAGGCCGATTGTGCCGGAATTTTTTCGCCTTTCATGACCAAGGTCAGTGGCCCGAGTAAGCTTTGATCGCCCACCTCAGCATTGTACAGCACGATACTGCGACAATGTACGGTCACATGCTGCCCAATTTCCACACGACCGATTTTCATGATGCGATCTTCAAACAAATGTGTTTGCGGCCCACTAAAGCTATTGAGTTCGCTGTAATCTCCAATCGAGACACAGTCAAATTCGGTAATGTCTGCGGTGTCCATATACACCTGCTTACCCACTTTAACGCCCAATAAGCGCATCAAGGCTGGCAGTAACGGCGTACCGCGCACATAGTTGAGACAGTTTGGTATCGCGATCGATTCGTACAGGCTGGTAATGCCCTCACTCACCCATACAAACATGGTCCACATCGGGGCTGAACGCGGCGTATAACGACCAATCAATGCCCATTTCAGCAATACAATCACCAAGAAGCTGGCAATGCCGTACACCACACCAGACACCGCTAGAGTCAGTAACCCGATTGCCCAGTCCTGATGTACCACGTGGTCAATCACAGACAATACAATCATGTAACCCATGCCAATCGAGAAGGCCAGCGGCAATACAATGCGTAGCCCTTCAATTATACCGCGCATGAAGCGACGACCAAGGCTCGGACGGAAAGTAAGATGCTCTGGAAATTCACCAACCGATTCGCGCGCAGGCAAGCGTAGTGCAGGCGAACCAAACCAGGTTTCACCACTTTTTAAAACATCGTGCTCTGGAATTTTCGACTGCACGCCAATCAGTACGCCATCTGGCAAGCTCGTACCGTCGGCAATGTAAGCACTGTTGCCCACAAAACTACGGCAACCAATCACGGTCGGCTGCAATACCATCCAGCCGCGGCTAATTTCTTCATCACCAAGCATGACTGCATCGGCAATAAAGCTCTCGTCACCCAATGACAATAGTTCAGGCACCACACCTGTTGCAGTCGAGACTTCGCTGTCACGTCCGACCTTGGCACCCATAAGGCGAAACCAGGCAGGTGCATAAATCGTGGCAAAGAGGCCGTGAAGGGTTTGCAAACTGGTTTCAAAAATCTGGGTAGCAAACCATTTACGATAATAAGTACCACTGTGTAGCGAATAGGTACCTGCTTTTAGATTTGGCAAGATCACTTTTCGTAGCAGTGCAGCAAAGAGTGCGGTAAACACCACCATGACCGCACTGGCCGGAATGGCAAACAGGAAGTAACGGAACGCGGTAGACACACTGTTGGATGCCTGCAAAATACCGTGAAAGTAGTTCACATCAAACCAATCGACCAAAATAAAACTTGGGAAAATCGGAATGAAGAACAAGCAGCTAATAAATACCACGCTTAAGGCGTAATAACCCAGCTCTACTACTTTACGCCCTGCCGATGCTTGGGCACGTGAAGGCAAATGCGCAACATCTAACTGCTTGCTATAGCGTGCTGGTGCACCATCCCACACTTCAAAAGCGGGCACGGTTTTACCGTTACTTAAGGCAGAGAGCGCATTTAAATGGGCGTACTCTTGCAGTTCGGTATTTTCTTCAAGCACACTGTACGAACCGACATAGCTTTCTTTTTGCAGGCGGATCTTGCCGAGTACCAACTGCCCTTGCTCAATTTTGGCATTTTCCAGATTGACCTGCGAACCCACACTGACCCCATCTTCAATGGTTAACAGATTAGGCATACGGATATGCACCGATCCGATATGAACGTTTTGTCCAATCTTGGCACCCAAAGCTTTCAGATACAGATTATTGAGTGTTGAACCTGCCAGCAAATAATGCGGCGCAATGCCTTTTAAACGATCTGCCAACCACCAGCGGAAATACGTTTTGCCCCAGAGTGGATACTGGCCCGGACGAATGCCTTTTAACAGTAAACGATTGCCCACAATTGAAATGGCAAAACTGAGGATCAGGCTAAGCACATATACACCGAGCGAAATTCCCATGGCGCGAAGCACGCTGTCACCCGGACTTCCCGTAAAGTAATGGTAGCTAAAAAATGGCGCCAGCCATTGCAAAATGGTCAAGCCAATCAAGACTGGAATCACCATCATTTGTGCCACACCACAGCGGATACGTTTGGCATTATCGATATGATAGGCTTTGACTTCACGCATTTGCTGCTGCTTGGCCTGTTGCAGCATAAACTGACTGATCGCGCCGACTTTACGAAGCTGGTAAATATTTTGAATGGTCATTTGTGCATATTGCGGATATTCACGCAAATGCGAGGTTAAAACGGCAGCCAGTAGAGAGTGCCCACCTAAATCATCAAAAAAATCTGCCGAAAGCTGAATGGCCTGATTCGGAAAAATTTTCGCAAGGCAATCGAATAAAATCTGTTCGGCTTCGTTTTGTGGCTCGTCAGATACCGCGCTATCGATGTGCTGACTTAACTCCAGTTTGCGCAGCGCGTTACGATCAATTTTACCAGAAAGTAGGCGTGGTACCTGATCGACCAGTTCAAAGCGGTTCGGCACCATGTAGGCCGGTAAGCGTGCTTTTAAATAAGCACGAATGTCCTTCACCTGAATGCGGTCTTTTTGTTCCTGATCGAGAACAATAAAAGCCACCAACTGGTCCATATCGTCGTCACGGCGCAACACCACGGCCGCGGTCCCAATGCCGTTTAAATCACACAGGCTGGCTTCAATTTCACCCAGTTCGACACGAAAGCCACGAATTTTGACCTGATCATCGGCACGGCCAAGGCATTGAATCTGTCCGTTTTCATCCAAACGCGCCAAATCACCGGTACGGTAAAGTTTAAGTTCGTGCTCGTTGTTGGCCCACGTGTTTTGAATAAATTTTTCTGCCGTAAGTTCCGGTCGCCCGAGATATTCACGTCCGACACTTGGCCCAAAAACACACAATTCGCCCACTTCGCCCTGTGGCACCAGCTCAAGCTGGTCATTGAGTACCAACATCCCGTAGTTCGGTAATGGCACCCCAATGGTCACCGGTTCGTTGGCATAGACACGTGCCAGACTTGAAGTAACCGTGGTTTCTGTTGGTCCGTAGGTATTAAAAATCTGGTGATGCGGTAAATCCCAACGTGCAACCAGTGCTTCGGGGCACATTTCACCGCCTAAATTGATAATCCGAAGGTTGGGTACATCTTCTGGAAATAAAGCCAGTAAGGTTGGAACTGCATGCAGCACCGTGATGTTGTGCTGCTGTAGCGCTTTACATAAACGCTCTGGGTCGGTTACCAGATCTTTGGGTGCAATCCAGATGCTGGCCCCCACCAGATATGAAATCCAGACCTCTTCAAAAGACATATCAAAGGCAACTGAAAAGCCTTGATAGACTTTATCGTCATGCCGAACTCCCAGCACTGAGTTTTCAGAACGTAAGAAATGACAAATATTGGATTGTTCAATCACAATCCCTTTGGGTTTTCCGGTCGAACCCGAAGTATAAATAATATAGGCCGGATCGGAGCGCGCCGCACGCTGCATCACAGGCGGCAAATTCGTTGGCTGGTTCAGCTCGGCCACAGGCCACACGGTCTGAGCCAGTTGGGTCAATTGCGCTGCCCAGTCTGTGCTGGTCACAATTCCCTTGGCTTGTGCATCGTCTAGACAGACCTGAATGCGCTCGACAGGCACATCCATATCGAAGGGTAGCCATGCCGCGCCTGCCTTACAAATCCCGGCTTGTGCGATTAACAGATCGGCACCGCGCGGTAGCCACAACCCCACAATATCACCAGCCCGAATACCGCGTGCGATCAGTTGCTGCGCAATCTGATCGGCTTGTGCGGCAAGCTCTGCGTAGCTGATCTGACGATCTTGATCGATTAAGGCAATATGCGTCGGGTACTGTGCTGCCGTGGTGTCTAAAATATCTGAGAGAACCTCAGCCTGGATAAAGTCGGGTCGCTGTTCGCCACGAATGACTGAAGGAATATGAATTATTGCGTTCATAGGATATCCAAATGTTCGCCATCGATTGTATTTATCGTTCATTTTGCGGAACAAAATTGAGGATAAACCCCGTGGTCGATCTGCTGCGGTTAATATCAGCGCATCACCACAAACAATTACCCAAGAGTTTTATTTATTCTTTAGGCAGATTGTTCAGGTTTTATACTAGGCAGGATTGCTTAATTCAGAATTAAAAAAATCACCTGTTTTTTTAATCTGATTTTAAGCTTTCATATTCGATCATGAATAAGTAAATGTATTTTATTCAATTTCAAAAAGATCAAAAATAATCATGGAGAACGCTTTACAAAATCTGTGTAATTATTTACGCGTGTCAAACGTGTAGTGTTCAGTGGTTGCTTTTTTTTGCATCGGCTAACAATTGATCTAGATTGATCACCTGATCGGCCAGTGCTATGCAATCTTGAGCATGCGTCACCATAACAATACTAGGTACCTGTTTTAGAATAAAAAATATAACGTGTGCTGCTGTTTCAGCATCTAGGGCGGATGTCGGTTCATCGAGCAACAATACTTGAGGTTTTGCCAACAATGCCCGCAACAAACTGATGCGCTGTTTTTCTCCACCTGAAAGATTTTTAGTTATATCCTCTAAAGGAGTATCTAAGTCGATATTATTTTTTTCTAAAATCTTGTCGAGTTTGAAGTCTTTTAACCATTGTAATAATTCATGATCAGAATAAACATAATGACAATTATAAATTAAATTATCTCGCAAACTTCCTGAAAAAATAACTGCATTTTGCCCAACAAAAGCCACCTCATTAAATATGTCTAAAGCAAAATCTTGAGAAATATCTAAATCTTTATAATACAACCGACCCGACTCAAGCTTGGAGAGGCCAATTAAATAATGCAGCAGCGAGGTTTTACCGCGCCCTGTTTGTCCGATAATGACATAACGTTTGTGCGTATGAATCTCCAGATTAAAATCTGATATTTTCTGTTTGCCCAGCATCAACGTGGCATTGTAAAAACGATACAGCACCGGAGCAGCATGATTTCCAATGCGCTGGTGCTGATAATTTTCATGTGGTAGATCAAAATACTGTCGATAAATTTTTAATGCCACGACATTGCCATTCACACGCATCAGGCTTTGAGAAATCATCAAAAAGGGCATGGTTAGCTGAATAATATAAGTACTGACTAAAACAAAATCCCCCGAAGTGATTTGTTGAGTTTGAGAAATATAGGCGGTATAGAGCATAAATCCGAATAGGAACACAAATACAAAAAACACCTGTAGCATCATTAAAATGCCAATATGCAGATTGGTTCCTTTAATTACCTTACGGTACTGCGCTAAAGTATGTGCAAGACGTTTTTGCTCGAAAGCCTGTGCATGTCTAATTTTAATTTCATAGCTTTGCGAGACTTTTTCCAGTATCGCCTGATTAATCTTGTTTCGCTGTGCATACATGCGGTCAAAAATATGACTGCTTTTGCGACTTAACCCAAAAGAGGTGACAAACGCGACCAAAACAGCCAGTACAAAAAATAAGCTAAAGGTAGCATTAATGGTTTTAAACAGCACCACAAAAATAAAAGAGAGCTGCAATACAATTGGCCCGAGCAAGATAAAAATCGAAAAGGTCATTTCACTGATCGCACTGCCACCACGCTGTAAATCCGTGATGAAAGATGCCACTTCAATCTCATCTTGCTGAGATTTTGGTAATGTTAAAAAATTTTCAACTCCCTTGGCCATTAAGGAGGTTTCAAAATTCACCGACATCACCATGCTGTACAGATTTTTACCCCAACTGAGTAATTGAGACATAAGCCATGCCATGGCATAAGCAATGATCAACAAATACAGCAGTTTAATTTCAAATAGAGAACGAATCTGCAAGCTTCGATTTTGCTCAACCTGATCAATCAGTAATTTCATTAAATAAGGAAATAGCGTTTCAAAGAAAGCCACCAGCAAGACCAATACGAACATGCCGATAAAATCCCACTTTAAGCGCGGGTGCTGCTGTACACTGATTTTGCAGGCAAAAATATAATTTGCAATCGGTTCGAAATTACGAAGAAATTTCATCATGCTATTATTTTAATTTAATCGTTATTGAGTAGACCTTCAGTCACGATCTGAATATTGTTTATTAGATACATCCAGATATAAGCAAACTGAATGAATGCAGAAAAAAGAGTCTGAATACACTCTTTTCTCTGCGAGTGCGATGAACAATTAAAGATACATCGCCTTATTGTCATTTAACGCAATCAAACCACGAATTGCACGGTAGACAATCCAGATCCACGAAAGACCAATCACCGCCACACAGAAGGTACTCGCAGACAACGCCACGCCAGCAAATAAATTGTCGTTATTGCCTGTGAAAAATAAAAAGAAAAATGGCACAAAGGCAATAATATTCCAGAACAGATACCACCAAAAGGTACGGATCTGCCATGTAAAGTGCGAGGCAAGCCAAGTGCCTTCTACATCCTGACGCTTCACGTAATTGATAATGAGCGCGATAATTGCGAGCAAGCCGGCACTAAAAATTGCAGCAATATATAAAATATAAAGGACCAGTGTGAGGGTTTTATTAGATTGAAGTTGTTCAGCAGGAAGATTCATACGTCACCTTTTCGTTTTTCTATTTAAGGCCTCTCTAATGGATCAAAACATTCAGCGGAGAGACCAACCACAGTAATAAAATTATATTTAACCCTATGGTACAAAAATAAATCTTACGAAAAGGTTGTTTTTGTGTTTTATGTCGCAATCTTTGTTGTGCCAGCCACGCAGCCGGCCAGCCACCCAAAAAAGCCACCACATGCAAGGTACTTTCCGCAATACGCCGAGTGCCGTTTTGTGCGGCTTCTTTGTCTTGTGCATATAACCAGTAGCTCAACACATTCATGAGCGTAATAAAAATAAAGCTAAAGGGTGGCAGCAGCTTGCTAAAACTTAAAACAGCCACAACCACAATATACAGCACAGCAGCCAGCTGCATAGGCACTAGCGCAGGACGCGCCGCAGGCACCACCGAAGGCGCCTTTGAACGACTTGGCGCGCGGCTATTTCTGGCTTTGACGTAAACCACCTGCTTGGCCCGAAAACGCCCCTGCTCGTCTAAAATCACCACATAATCCAGTGCACAGCCCACCAAAGGACGCGGCCCTTTGCGGGCAAAGTCGCTGATATGTAAAAACACACGTTCTTTGTTCATATCGTCGGGTTGAATAAAGCCATAGCCTTTTTCATCAAACCATTCGACTAAGCGTCCCTGATCACGCATGGCAATGTCTTCCTTAGGCAGCAACAACCTGTAAACGATTGATTAACATCTGACGCATTTCAAGCGGATTTTTTTGCATGATGTCGTCTCCCGTACGCCCTTCTTCAAGATTACGCTGAGCCACTTGCAAACGCATTAACCAAAAACGACAGGCTGCCATAGCCAGATAAACACCCAGACACGCCTGTTCATCTTCAGTTAAAACACGTACGCGCTGATAAGCTTCAACAAACGCATCGGCATGGGCCTGATCCAGCTCTGGCAATGGATAGCGTGTACAAAAATCATTGATGGTAATGGCGATATCAAACAAGAAATCATCTTGATTGAGTTCGGAAAAATCTAAAATCCCTTCCAGCACATCACCCACAAACAAGGTGTTGTCTCTAAACATATCTGAATGAATCCAGCCGCGAGGTAAATCGGGATGCTGGGTACGGGTCTGGTTAAATAGCGCGTAAACATAATCCAGCAATTCAGCATCTTCCGATGACATTTTTGGCTTGAGTTGCTGGCCCACAGCAGTCCAGTAGGCATGATTACGGCGCACACCACGTTCGAAGGTTCTGTGTTGCAACGCCAGATGCAACTCGGCCTGCGCTTTGGCGATGGCTTCAATCTGGGTTTGTGTAGCCGGAATCGGGTGCTCGCCTGCAATACGCGGCGCAATCTGTGCCGGTTTGTTGGCAATGTTATGAATATATTTGCCCGCATAGCTTAAAGGCACCGCCACAGGTACGTGATGCTGGCCCAAATGTTCAAGCACAGGGGGCAATTCGCTGGCACCTTGTTCGTCAAGTTGTTCAAACACAGTCAGCACATACTGTTTGTGCGCGCTGTCGACTATAAAGTAGTTGGTGTTTTCAATACCTCCCTGAATTGGAATCAAGTCAATCACCTCTAATCCGTAAGGCGATGCGAATGCTTGAACGTCCTGTAAACTCAACGGGGTATAAACCGACATAGAAAACCTGCGTGAAACAAATATAAGTTTGATAGAATAGCCACACAGTTTACCAAGATTCTTGATGATCTCGGAAAATTTATTTATTTAGACTCATACTGTTGGATGTCACAATGCTTGCAAAACGTATTATTCCCTGCCTTGATGTCGACAATGGCCGTGTCGTAAAGGGCGTACAATTTTTAGATATCCGTGATGCAGGTGACCCTGTGGAAGTCGCACGCCGCTACAACGAACAAGGTGCAGACGAAATCACTTTTCTGGATATTACAGCAACGCATCATGGACGTGACACCACCTATCGTACAGTCGAACGCATGGCAGAAAGCGTTTTTGTTCCGCTTACCGTAGGCGGTGGCGTACGTAAAGTTGAAGACATCCGTTTATTGCTCAATGCAGGTGCAGACAAGGTCAGTATTAACTCGGCCGCGGTGTTTAATCCGGAGTTTGTGCAAGAAGCCTCACAGCGCTTTGGCGCACAGTGCATTGTGGTGGCCATCGATGCCAAAAAAACCGGCGAAAACAAATGGGAAATCTTTACCCACGGCGGGCGCAAACCCACCGGTATCGATGCGCTGGAATGGTCAGTCAAAATGGCCGAATACGGTGCCGGCGAATTGCTGGTGACCAGTATGGATGCCGATGGCACCAAAGCCGGTTATGACATCGCCCTGATGCGCGAAATTAACAACCGCGTTTCAATTCCGACCATTGCCTCTGGTGGCGTAGGGAATTTGCAGCATTTGGCTGATGGTATTTTACAGGGCGGTGCCGATGCCGTGCTTGCAGCCAGTATTTTCCATTTTGGTCAGCACACCATTCCAGAAGCCAAACAGTTTTTGGCAGCGCAAGGCATTGAAATGCGTCTTTAATTGGCAGCACATCATCAGGCCATCTTGCGTGGCCTGTTTTGTTGATGGGCGCAATCGGTAGCAGTCAGCGCAGTGGGTGTCCACTTTACAGGGCGTAAGCGTTCAACCGCATGGGTGAATCGCTGTGAAACAGCCCGAGGCAACCAAATACCCAGCGGATTGGCCTCTTTCAAATCGGGCGAAGACACCACACGTGTTCCCAGCAGATAATCAAACCACGGTTTGGTTACGCACCAGTTGGCATCCTGATTGGCATTCATATGATGATCGACATGCCATGGAATACGGCGCTTGGCCCAATCGGGCTGTAAATGCGCTTTTCGATGCACATAAAAATAATTGATTGCACTGTAGGCCGCCGCAATGGCCATGCCTTTGGAAAGCGGTGCAAATACGGCCATAGAAGTCGCTGCGACCACGCCAAGTGACAGCAGTTCATTACGTGTACGCCAGCTGGCTAGCCCCTCGACATAACAGTCATCATGAAAATGCTGTGTTTTTACTTCACGATGATGTGCCCAGTGTGACGACATACTTCGAGGAACCGGGCTATAGCGCGGCTGTCCTGTACGGTGTACGCCATGCAGAATATATTTATGCGCCACCCATTCAAAGCCGTTGGCCACAATTAACCCGGCAATAAATCCTTTAATCATAGTGTTCTCCTCAATCCTGACTTGAATATATGAATTTTTCTGTGCTATGTATTGACGAAAAACCACGCAATATTGACAAAACACGACAACATGGAAAGTCGCTATGCTCACAGTGAAAAATTATGCAGGCTCGGTTTATGGCGGACTTGGGCAACTCCTGATGTGCTATTGCGAGGCCGAACAGCTGCCAGTACCCGACCGTTTACAGGCGATTCAACGGCTTGAGCGCTTTGACTATGTACTGTGGCGTGAACTATTAGATGAGTTGTATCAGTTGCGCCCTATAGCGGGGCTGGGCTTAAAAATTGCGAGTCACGTACAACCTAAACATTTGGGCATTTTGGCTTATATTGCGCTGTCGTGTGAAAGTTTGGGCGATGCACTCAAGCGCTATCAAGATTTTTATCGACTGGTTTACGATGGTAGCCCGCTGAAGGTCGAGCAGCACGGTGCTTATTTTTCTATTCGCTGGGAAGAGCCCGAACCCCACCCGACCCAGCTTACCGATGAAATTGCCATGGCACTGATGCTGCAATTTTTACAGCAATTTATGTGCAAAACCCGTATCGAGCTGCATGAAGTGCATTTTATCAATCCACTTCCCAAAGATGCGCCAGTCTATAACCGTTATTTTCAGTGTCCGGTACGGTTTTCACAGCCGAAAACCCAGCTTTTGATTCCGCTCAGTGAAGCCAGCAAGGTCGTGGGCAATGCCGATCACACCTTACAGCAATTGCTGATGCAGCAAGCACACGCCCTGCTCGATCGCTTGCCACACTCGACCCAACTCGACCAGCGCTTGCAGCAAATGATTTTAAAAGGCTTACAGCAAAACCAGTACCAGATTGAAGTCATTGCACAGCAGCTGGGTATTTCGGTACGTCAGTTACAGCGCCATTTGCAGCAGCAACACAGTAACTATCAGCAGCGGGTACAGCAAGTGCGCTACATGCTGGCCACCGAATACCTGAGCGACCCGCACCTCAGCCTGCAAGACATCGCCCTGTTACTGTGTTATTCAGAACAAAGTGCTTTTCAACGGGCCTTTAAACACTGGTCGGGGCAAACACCGCAGCAGTGGCGACAGCAATCGCGCCGTTAGGCAAATGGATTATCGATTTCGTCGGGATCGGGGCGCTCTAAGCGTTCGGGCAAAGGTGATGCCTCAAGCTCGGTCACCACAGCATTGATAACACTTTGTAAGGCTTTGGCAAATGCTAGGCCTTGCTGATCTTTGGTCAGTTGTAGATTGCCATAAACGCTCACGCAGTCGGTCTGGTTTTCGATGGTAAGATCGTCAATTGCCATGGACTCGGTGCCATTGACATAAGGTGTAAACATGCTCGGCCTTTTCTTATGATTGTATGAGTGTTTTAGCTTGCAGCGATTTGCGCGTGATTGCAACGGGCAAATCGCTGTGCGCTGTTAGCGTAAAATCTGCAAGAAATAGTGCAGTAAGGCATCGACCAGTTGCTTGATTAAAGCCTGCTTGGTGTCGTCGTCGATTCCGCCCGAAGACGACGGTGGCGTCGATCCGCTGCTTTGCTGGGTAAACTGCTTGTTTGTGGCTGCAATGGTGTCAGAAGATGCCTCTTCGGCACATTGGCTCTCGCCATCCCAGTGTGCATAGGCCAGTGGCTGGTTTGGCTTAACCTGCGCAGCGGTTTTAGGCAGCTGATAGACATTGCGTTTTTGCTCTTCGGTCAGCTGCGGAAACAAGTTGATTCCGAGTTTTTCCTCTAAATAACACACACTGACCACATTGACCTGCAACGAGTTGTTGTTGGGTGCATAGTACGCGCCAATAGCACCTGTTTTAGGAATATACACCGCCTTATACACCGCAGTCGGTACAATCACGCCACGGCCAATGGTTTTTAGGCGTTGCCCTTCAAATAATGGCCCGGTGACCACGTAGACATCTTGCTTTTGCTTGACCACAATCGCACGGGTGGCCTCTTCAAGCTCACGCCAAATATGCTGATTGTTTTTGGGTGCCTGTGGCACCATGTTTGCCAGTGAGAAACTGTCATGCTGGGCTTTTAAATCACCCATGTCACCGTTGGGTGCCATATGCCCGCGGTCGTAGCCCGAGCCACGATAATCGCTCAATAATGCGCGATGTGCTGCATTGCCTACACGGGTTTCTTCATGAAAACTGTCTTCACGCTTGAGCTTCACACTTAGGCGCGCTGGATTGAGATATTCGGCCGACCACAATGGTGTTTTGGAAACCCCGGAATACATCACATTAAAGCCGTTAAAGCACAGCGCATAACTATTGTTTTGCAGGCTTTGCTTCATCAGCACAGGCGGAACGTCACGGTAAAACTGATTTAAACAGCCCGTGTTATGTTTGAGCGGTGATATCCACTGGCTGATTTTGCCTTCGCCAAAAGCGACCGCAAAACTGCCCACGGCCACTACGCCCAACAGGAGTTTTCCCATGTACTGATTCTTTTTTCGTGCCACGCGCGATTCGATATCTAAAACCAAAACAAAAGCTTAACAAGCCCGGATTTACCTGTACATCAAGGCACACCCCAATCGATCAAAGCATCAACACAAATTGATCAATAAATAATCTATACGCGTAACAATTTGTCGTTTTAATTTTATTGTTCGCTTTCAAAGTGCTTATGTTTCGTATCTTTGATTGAAACAGCCGTCAAGGTTATGACAAGGTAGACCCCTGTAAACGATAAGATGAAAAATAGGTATTACATATGAAAGCCCAGTTATTGTGTTCAGTCGCGTTGATTACAGGTACGCTTAGCATGACCGCATTTGCCGAAGCGCCTGTACAAGCAGGCGAAACGCTTGAAAGCTTATCTCAAGTGAAAGTATCGACCACAGTGAATGGTCAGCCAGGCTCAATTTCAGATTTGGTCAACAGCGGTAAAGTGCAAGTGATCGCAGGTGCTCAGCCTAGCGCACCAGCGATGCAACCAGCGCCCGCTCCTGAAATGGCGGGTGGTGCCGAAGCACCTATGCAGGCGCCAGCAAATGCAGCGATGCCAGCACCCGAAGCCGCAGCAATGCCGTCACCTGAAGCAACTGCACAACCATCTGGTGCAGCAGCGCCACAGGCTCCACATGCCAACGCCATGCCTGAGCAGCCTGCGCCAATGCAAGCTGAATAAGCCAAGCGGCATAAAAAAACCAAGGCAGTTGCCTTGGTTTTTTTATGTTCAGATTTCGATCTGACTGCCCATTTCGACCACACGGTTAGGCGGGATCTGATAAAAATCACTCACCGGACTGGTATTACGTTGCATCGAAATAAACAGCTTTTCACGCCAAGGCGACATGCCGTCTCCTACGGTATGAATGAGACGATCACGAGAAATAAAGAAGCTGATTTGCATCATGTCAAATTCAAGACCCAATGCCTCATAAGCCTGCTGTAACGCTTGCGGAATGTTAGGCTGATCTTTAAAGCCGTAATTCATCGAGATACGATAAAAATGATCGTCCATTTTTTCAATCTCGATCCGATCGGCATCGCTTACATACGGAATATCCTTGGTAAACACCGTCACCATGATATTGCGGTTGTGCAACACCTTGTTGTGCTTGATATTGTGCAACATGGCATGCGGCACAATATTCTGATTACCGGTTAGAAAAATTGCATCGCCTGGTACAAAATGAGTTTCCGAGCTTAAACCGATACTTTTAATAAATAGCCCTATCGGTAAGGCATCGGTTTCCAAACGATGATGCACGATTTCACGGCCACGTTTCCATGTCATCAAGATGGTAAACACCACCACCCCAATCACAAACGGCACCCATCCACCAGACAGAATCTTAAGTGAGGTCGACGCCACAAAAATTGCATCGAGGGTAAAAAACGGAATAGCAAACAGTGCCACTTTCCACCACGGCCATCCCCAGGCACCATGTGCAAGTACCGCAATCAAAATGGTGACACAGAGCATGGTCATGGTGACTGCTACCCCGTATGCACTGGCCAAATTGCTGCTTTTTTCAAACAGGATAATCAGGATAAATACCGAGATATACAGCACCCAGTTGATAAACGGCACATAGATCTGGCCTTGTTCGACATCGGAGGTATGAATCACGGTTAAACGCGGTAAATAGCGTAATTGAATGGCCTGATTAACCATAGAAAATACACCGGTAATCACCGCTTGTGAGGCAATGACGGCGGCCGCAGTGGCCAGCCCGATCATAGGGAAAAGCGCCCACTCGGGTACCAGTAAATAAAACGGATTCGATACCGCTTGCGGATCGCGCAATAACAGCGCGCCCTGACCGGCATAGTTCAGCATCAGGCTTGGACACACCACAATAAACCATGCCAGACGGATTGGCATACGCCCGAAATGGCCCATATCGGCATATAAGGCTTCGCCGCCTGTCATGGTGAGTACCACAGAACCCATGGCCACAAAAGCCACAAACGGCTGATGTATAGCAAACTCAAACGCCCAGATTGGATTGATAAACCATAAAATATGCGGGGTTTGAATAATACTCCATAGTCCAAGTGCGCCAATGGAGATAAACCAGAGCATGGTGATCGGGCCAAAAAACTTGCCCATGGTAGCCGTACCATGGCGCTGAATTACAAACAGTGCCGTAAGAATACCCAACCCAATTGGCATAAGCCATTGATCAAACGCAGGCGTGGCAATACTTAAACCCTCGATGGCCGAGAGCACCGAAATGGCCGGCGTGATAATACCATCGCCAAAAAATAGCGAGGCACCAATAAAGCCCAGCGCAATCAGGTAGATTTTTTTGTTGGGATCAAGCTGTTTGATACGCAGCAACAAGGCCAGTAGCGACATAATGCCGCCTTCGCCGTTGTTGTCGGCACGCATGACGATGCTGACGTATTTGAAACTGATGGAGAGCGTAATGCACCAAAAGATTAAAGATAGGATGCCAAAGACCGTCGCTTCAGAGATATTCACATGCGCACTGGTGAACGTCTGAGCAAAGGCATACAAGGGACTGGTCCCGATATCCCCAAACACTACCCCTAAGGCGGCTAAAGTCATCGCTGGAAGCGCGACTTTTTTTGCAGAACTTTGCATATAATATCTTCGATTTGGAACAGTATTTTTTCGCAATATTATCACTAAGTTCTAAGATTTTCTCTAAATCAATTGTTTCATACTTGGCAGAATACAAAATATTCGCTATTATCGCTCGCCTTGGTGAGGTGTCCGAGTGGCTGAAGGAGCACGCCTGGAAAGTGTGTATACGTTTACGCGTATCGAGGGTTCGAATCCCTCTCTCACCGCCAAAATATACGGAATAGCCACCGTAATGAAAGAGCCTGATCTTGAATAGATTGGGCTTTTTTATAACGATATAAAAACAAGACTTTCGAACTACGATCTAAATTTTGGCTGAATATTATTTTCTTTGATAATCTTTACTATTGAATATAAGACTGAACGTTTAACTTGAGTATTGTTATAACTTTTTTGATGATCAAAGCCTGTCATTTTGAATACTTGTTTAACGCCAGACTGTTTTAGTGGAGCAGAACCAGATTGATGCGGTACGGTACCATCCCCAGCTGCGTCTTGATTGGAGATTGAAAAAATACCCAGATTACCACTTACTAACGAGATATAGCGGATACCATTATTCTCAAGTGCTAAGTCACGATTGTTCACATCTGTACCTTTGCCCTCTTTAATTTTGACCATTTGTTCTTGAACAATTTTTTGACGATATGTACCTATTTGTTTTGCTGTCGCTCTTGGTAACCTTTTCATTTGTTCAGCAGTTAATCCCCGTAATGGTTGATCTAATGTCCATGTAAGTGTTCCAAAACTTAAATGTTTAGAGTCATGTCCATAATTTACATAAGTGCAAGGATGATATTTATTGGTAATCTTAGAATGAAATTTTTTAACAAAATCAATTTTTATACTATAGGTCGTTTTCGCTGAAATTTTTGGATTTAACTTTTTTGCAGGATCAATCAACTCTTCTTTAACCATTTCCCACCAGACGCCATCGGCCTTATAAATCTCTTCATAAGGGTCACTTTTCGGAAGAGGAACAACATTGGTGTGCAGGTTTTTGCCATTCATTAATCCTGAACCATTTAAGAATAACCATGGCTTTCCACTGTTATAAGCTTTGGTTGGTAATAGTTCTAGACCACCTGGTGCATTTGCAAGTACTGCTGTCACATGCTCTGTATTTTTACCAATCACATTAGCAGCAACTGCACTTACCAGACCACCTTCGGAAGAACCAGCAACGAGTCGACGATAGGCTGCTGCCGCTCCTTCTGCGGGCATAACGCCATGAACCACACCAGCAACATCTTCACCACATAATTGAACTACTCTACGCGTCAAAAGCCCTCCCATCGAGTGAGTTACGATAATGAATTTATGAAACCTAGTACCATACTCTTGCTTTATTTTATCTAATTTTTGAGCAACAAGCGCTGCACCATTTTCACTCGACTGTAACCAGTTATAACCCATGGCATACACAGGAAAATGGAATTTCTTAAGATGTTCTATCTCTTGTTGATTAATCGGTACAAGTGATTCTTGAGGGGACCATTTTGAGGATTCTGTTTTATTCATTAGACTTTTCCACTCATAAACTGACTCTTGCTGTTTCATTTGTTGAACAGCAGCATATCCTCCTCCCAAGCCAGTTGTATAAATCGGCTTTTCATTTAAATCGACGTTATTTAATACCAATTGCAAATAAGTTAGAATTCCACCATAACTGTCCCAATGTACAGTTCCCCAATAACGTTCCCGCAGTGTTTTTTCAGTCAGCTTTAGTCGTCGATCAACTGCTATATGTCCACTCGTATCCACTTTCGTGTTTAATGGATCTAACTCAACTTGCAGTACAGCGGGACTTTTTTGCATTTGCGAATAAATAGTTCCTACTATGCCACCGCCATTACCCAACTTCCATACAGGCTTATTTAAAGCTGTATTAAAAATATTTGATCCCATAATTCCAGGTACAAAGATAATCGGAATCGTATCCTGTAAAGGCACCTCTACATAAGTTCCAGCTTTATTGGTAGTGGGACTAGTGGCTGAACCTGATTGAGCAATAGACTTATTTGCCATCTTATTGTTCCTTTTTATTATTGGGCGCAATTTGGATGCTGTTTAAAATAAAATCGTGTAACTGAAAGACTTTCTTTTGACTAATCGTAGACTTTAGTGGTTCATCATCATGAACTAGTTCAGCACTTTCCAAGCTATAATGAATAAAAGGATCATTATTATTTTCTAAAGAACCCATATACTGCCAAGCCGCCGATTCAAAACCCCGCTCAACAAAACCTCTACGATGAGCATGGCCGAATATCTCTTCACCAGCTAAACCGTGAATTTCTTTCTTTTGCTCTCTTAAATTTGTTGTACTCATCATTGCTTTAAAAATGAGCGGTGCATTCGCCTCATTTTCCTTTACCATCTCAATTAATGGACGATCTGATTCAAGTCTTACTCGATGTTCGATATCTACTCTAACTCTTGAATAACTAGGGAATTTGAAATGTAAATATCCTCCCCCAAATGGAATGTTTTTGCTCATATCGTCTACAATAATAAAATCCTTCCAACATAACCCCGCTTGATCTTCGCCTTTAGCTGATTTTATTTTTATGTTTCTTAATATTTGTTTCATATCTTCAATGGCTTCATCTAATAAATTATTATCTGATCCACTTTTTAGTACAACTAATCTTCTCGGACCCAAATAAAGGTACCCATAAATTTCATATCCTTCAACTGTATACTCTGTTGGTCTATAGACAATAATATGACTAACAGAACGATTAAGCTGATTTACTGGACCTAGTATTTCTTGTTTTAGTAAAACGCCTTCTTTTTCATGCGGCTCATGCTTTAAATACTGGATCTTGTCATTAATCAGTTTTTGATATGCTTCGTATGTTTTTACACTTTCATCTACTTCTATATTACTGCCGTTGTAGTTGAAGTTACTGTATTCAACTTCTGTTTCTTTCGGAACCGTTAATTCAATTCGGCCGAAACACACTTTTTTAGGATTACGATAATCGATCACTTTAATTCCTTCTTGTTCTTTTTCAACATTTGAACACGCACTAAAAGAAACTACTGTTAATAAACAAAGTGTTAAGCACTTCAATACATTCATTCGTGACTTTCCTTCGTATTTATTCTGGAGAAAAAACTTCTATGTTTAATGCAGTCATTGCATCTTTGGTAAAAACTGTAGTTTTTCCATCTTCACCAGATACCCCTTCAAAAACTTGACCATCTTCTGCCGTAATCCGATATTTCAGGTTCTTTGCAGGCTCGCCATCTGGATAATGCAAAATAAAATGCTCGTCGTATTGCGATTTTAATTCTGGCATTGCGGGTAGTTCGCTAGAAAGAGAAGCCCCACTTTTGGCTTGAATTTGGCCCGCTTTGAGTTCCATCAAGCCTGGGCAAGCAATTTCTATATTGCCATTTTGAATTTTGATATAGCCACCACCAGCGGTAATCAAGATTCCTTTGCCACTTTCGATTCGAACAAAATCATTAAGTGAGTAAACATGCATTAGTTGTTTAGAAGATAAAGTCATTTTTCCCTTTTGAGCGGCGACCTCTATATCTCCCTCACCCGATTTAATTTTGATTCCAGCGTGTTTGGCAAATAAACTAATTTTATCGAGTGCCTTTGCAATCCAGCTTTTACCCGTAAAAAATTGCAGATTTTTTGGTGTACTCAACTCGATATTATCTTTTGATGTCAGTTGCAGACTCTCTTTACTATCTAAAATCAGTGCAGATTCACTATGTAATGCAACAAGTGCATCGTTATTGTCTGCCCATGATTCAAATTTTTCTTTTAATGACTTTTGCGCTTCTAAATCAGGCTCATCAACTTCGTGAGCTTGAGCAAGTTCTTTAAAGTATTGGTTACTTTGAGTGTGAAAATGAAGATTTTCTTCGATGCTGGATCTTGTTAGCTGCTCACCTTGTGCCTGCTCAGATGCTTCCGATGTGAGAAGTATTCCTTTTGAAGCACGAATAGCGCCCCAATCATCTGTTCTTAACTCGAACCCTTCTCCACGCCCTTCACTCTCAGCCTTGTCTTTAGGGTGGCTTAAATGACCTAAATTGAGCTGTGTACTCCCATGGCTACTATGTAACTGCGCACTGATTTGTCCTGTTGTGTCGTCGAAGCGAAGTTGGTTGTAACCTTCTCCAGCGACTTCTTTTGAGCGAATACCACTTAATTTTTTAGTCTCTGGAAGTTGCCCTTTAATATCAAACTTAGTTGGTGAACGATGAGCTTCATGAATTCGCCCCGTTACGAATGGCCGATCAATATTTCCATCAAAAAAGTCGATTACGACTATTTCACCTACACGCGGTAAGAAGCGAGCCCCGTAACCTTCGCCAGCCCATGGAGTAAGTACATCCACCCATGCCGAATCTGTGTCACTTTCATTTGAACCCGCACCACCATCATGTTCGTGATCTTCAGTACGTGTAAATAAAAAACGGACTTTGATACGCCCCCACTCGTCGACATGAATTTCTTCAGCTTCATTGCCGACTACTCTGGCACGCTGGACATGAGCGATTGCCCGATGTTGTAAAGGATCATACTCAGGCACAATGTCGATATTACGTCGAATTAGCGTAAGCCTATTGGCTTGTCTTTCTTGAAAACTATCTTGATAAATTGACCAATGATTTAAGCTCAGCAGTTGTTGTATTTGATCTTGTATATCCTTAGGTAAATTATTCTGATTGTAAAAATGCTTACTCACAATCAAAAACTCTTTATCACTTTCATCATGATTTTTATCTAGCTCGGGATGATCCACTAATCTGAACCAATATCCAACCTGAGTATCACGGACGCTACTATAAGCAGTAAATGACTTTGCCTGTAATGCCTGATACAGATGAAGCTGTTTATTGAGTTTTTCAAGCTGGCGACTACCCGACGCAGTGGCTTGATCTTCACCGTTTAAATCGGTCATCCATGCTGGGGAAATGTTCCATGCCTGTTCAAGACTAAGGCTCTCATTGCCATGTTGCTGGCTGTGTTGATGATTACTTAAGACTGAACCGCTGGCATCTTCTTGAGATAAAGCATCTGCTTGCCAGCGCTGTACGTAAATAGCAGTTGATTGTAATTGGCGTTGTGCAATGAGGCTGGTAATACTGTCTTGTTGTTCGGTGGCATGACTACGGTGATAACGAATAGAACTACGCTCTAAGCAACTATATTCAGTATTCTGATCGACTAGGCGAAGGTACTGCGGTTCGATCGCTTGAGTTTGACTCATTACCAGATAATTAGATTCGTCGATGAGCCAATTAATTGCTTCTTCACGCATTAAACGTGTTAAATACGTATAGTCACTTTCATTTGACTGCATCGAAAAAGGTCGAATATCGTACTGTTTATTGGTGAGATGGCTGGTGTCTAATTTAAGGGTTGCGGCAAAGAGTGGACTTTTGCTTTGCCACTCTCTAAAAACAATTTCAATAATCTCGACTACACTCTTGTTCATAAATACACGGCTGTTACGCCGTTTATGCCATAAGCTCGTCGCATCTTGTAGCCGTAGCCGATACAGTGTTAATGCACCATCACTTTGCCCTTGGCTTGCTTCGGTAATAATACCCGTTGTTCTAAATAATTTTCCGGTATCTGTAACTTGATCGATTGCAGCCTGACATCCGATGAATTGTTTTAAAGAAAGATATGGATTTGTTGAAATACAAATAAGCTCGACAGACAGCCCATCGTTAATGGCGTGATAGCCATCGATACGCTGTAACATGATGTGATGGTTTAATTCTTGATTTGAAAACTGAATACTGATTGCACGTTTTTGCTGATTGAAACCCAACTTATCAAGAATGCCAAAAATACTATTTAACATTATTGTGTTTGCCTTATTATTGATCAATCCAGATTACCAGAACGACCTGTCTATCTCAATTTTATGTACTTAATTTTTTGTTTCGAGTTATTGATATTCTTATAAAATGATTAAAGTAAAATCGTTAATTCTTCATTTTTTAATATACTCAGAATTTTCACCCCAAGAAATTAATCGTCCTTCAAACTCGGGGACTAAAAACTCAATAAATTGATTTAAATCATGTTTATACATTTTGATATCTTCAGACTGCTGGATATATTTTTTATAACGCTCTCTCCATTTACCTGAAATATCTCTCTCATTTAATAAATTGGGTTTTCCCGTTACTTTTAAAGTAAGCATAAAATGCTTAATGTAAAGTGGATGATGTTCCATTAAATTGTGAGCTACACTTACCATATCATTAATATTATTACCTACAGCATAACCAAATTTTGCACTTAAGATTGAGTTGATCACTGTCTTAAAGGGTGCATGTAAAGGATATTTAGGTGTAGCAATCCCCATTAGTTCAAGCTCTTTACGAATGGAAAACCACTCACAGTTAAATTGATTGTCGGTAAGATAGTGCGTCTTTACCCACAATTGAGTAAACTCGACCAGTAACTCGGATTTAGTTTTTGATGGTACTTTTTGTTCGAGATCTATCTGTTCTATTGACTCAAGATATTTTTTAACTTTTAGCTTATCTTTTTGATTCTTACTTTCTTGCAAATAGCTTTGTTGTAAGCCTAATTTCTGCTTTAACTTTCGATATTCTGCTTCATAATCAAAAAAGTATATTTGCTTTGTAGACTCATTATGAACCAAACTCTGGAATTCAACTAATTCAGTATTCCACTTATTAATAATCTGATTACTCTGTATTTCTGGCTTTAAATAATGACACTCTAATGTAAAGACTTTTGCTTTAATAGACTGAGCAACTGTAGAATCATTCACTACGAAAGCATTTGCATTATTGTTGTAGTAGATATCTTGCATTGACTGCTTCTTTGCTTTTTCTGTTGGCTCAAAATGATTAAAAATCCATAGTAGACAGGCATTGTTATCCTGATAGAAAATCTTACGATCAATGATTACATTCAAAAAAGTGGTAGAAAGCTGCCCCTCAAAAACAACTAATTGCTTCCTGTAAAATGCTGATACATCTGGTCTCCGCCATTGTTTCAAATCAATACTTTTACGAACTTGCTCAATATGAATATCACCAAAAGCCTCATCCGCTTGAAGACTCTTATATATATTCTCTTTTAGCGATTTATGTTGTTGAGTTTCTTTAGCAATTTGATATTTAAGAGCAGTTTTTTCATTCTCTGAAAGCTGTTTAATATTCTTTACAGGGCACTTAAAGTTTGGGTTATTCTCTAACTCAGGAATATGCCTAAAAAAGAATGTTGCCGAAGTGTTGATCTGCATGTGATCTACACGTCTAGCAAGGGTTACAGGTGATTGACACCAAGCACAAGTGAAATAAGGATTAGTTTTATCGCGTTGATATCGCTCCCTTATTTGTGTGCGCCATTGTGTAAGTTCCATTCCGGATTGTTGAAAGAATACATCAACATCAATCCACATATTTTGATCTGTATTAATGATATGAATTAACTTCATGACATCTCCAACGACCTATAAATTAGCTTTCAAGTTTCAATTCACTGGAAAAAAACCTACTCTTTCATTACTAGTAGCACTTCGCCCTAGAAATTCCGTGTAACTTAGTTGAAGTTTTTGTTGAGCACTAGGCTCTTCATTCTCTAGAACAATAATTTGTCCAATATGTTTTCGTATCGCTAACCACCCATAAAAGCTATCTTTAACACCTTCTGGTAACAACTCCCCATCTGAATTCACATCATTTTCATGTAACTCTTCTTTTGAATGTTTAGGATCTTTATAAGTAACGACTGGAGAATCTATAATAACAAATCCTAGATGAGGTAAATTCTTCTCAATATTAAGTTCCATTAACGCAACCATATAAGCAGTTAAGAATATACCCCGTTTTCCTTTTCCATACGAAACCCTAGCTCTTTGATTAACCTTTATATCAACACATTTATCATCAAAGTCAATCGTTCGAACATCAGGAACTTTCCATTCTTCTAGTAATTCTTTGATTCTTACTGATAAATTCGTTGCTGAATTAGCAAGATTTCTTTCTATTTTCTGAGTCATACGCTTAGATTTTGGTATTTCTTTCTCTAATTGTATTTGTAATCTTTCAATAATTTTAAAATTATTCAAATAAATCGATAACTCAGTTTTTCTCTCAGTAAGTTCATTTAGGTTATCTTTAATACTTAAACCATCTGCTTCTAGTAATTTTTTTTGCTGGATTTTATTACTCTCTAAATTATAATTTAAACTATCTAATTTTAGAGAAAGTTCTGAAATTTCTGACTCGATATCTTCTATGGCGTACTTTAAACCATCTCTTAATCGATTTATTTTTTGAATTTCTACGGCAGTACCATTTCTTATTTTAGCAAAATCTTGTTCTGAAATATGATGCCTTTTTTGGTGATCTAACGTAGTTAAACAAATTGGGCAGGATCTATTCGGTAAATTAGCTACAATTGAGGCAGATATATTTGTCATCTCCAGTCTACTAATATCATTCAGATACTTCTGATCAAGGATAGAAAATTGCTCTTTAGCTTCTATTAGACTTATTAATTTCGGATGAGTTTCGTTTATCTCTCGCTCAAATGAAGAAAACTCACTTTTTAATTCTCTTAATGCTTGATAGTCATATGATAAAAATTTATTAATTTCATCTATTTGCAAAGAGATCTTATCAAGATTATCTTCTACATCTTCCTTACTTATATCTTTTGGAATTTCATCATTAAGTATCTGTATCTGTTCCTGTAACGATGACACTTGTCCTTTAGCTTGGTTTCTAGCATCCGTTGAAATAGCTAAAGGCATCTGTGAATCATCAGAACCTGTTAAGAAAAAAGATAAAGCAGATCTATTTCTTACCTTTGTATTGGAGTCTTTACCTTCAAAATTAATATTATCGAGAGTCTGAATCTCATCAAATATACTAATGCGCCTTAAGTCATTTGCTGTAACACGACCTAAAGTTCCCAATTTAACTAATATTTTGTTTTCTTGAATATTATTCTCAGTTATCAGAAAATCATCTACTTTAAGATCAAGTTTTTGGTCTAAGTCTACTGGGACATCTGAATATATTCCTTTATGTACACTTTCTTGACCATTAGCTAAACTTTTAAAAATTGTAAATTCTTTTCCATTATTCGATTCAATTTGTAGTATAGCTAAACTGTACCCTTCACTAAAACCTACATCCTTAGGGATTTTTTCATCTCCTAAGCAAAACCTAATACACTCAACGATATATGATTTTCCAGTATCAGTTGGGCCAAAAATTAAATGAGATTTTTTATCAAAATTTAATATAGCTGGTTTCTTATTATTTCCAATGACTATCAAAGATTTTATAAAAAACTTCATTTAACTATTCACCCAAGTAATTTAAATTTGATACATCAGAACCAACAACTATACTTTCATTAAAAAAAATATTTCGCAATTCATCTTCGCCATAGCTACCAAATTTGCTAGCAACCCATTCGCATCTCTTAATTAATTTTTTTGAATATTCATTGTTCATTACCGAAATAATACTAGGTCCATTATCTCCTATATAATAATTAACCCCTTCATCATCAATAACAACATCGATCAGAGAGCGATTTAACATTAAAAATATACCACTTTCTAAAGCATCTTTCTTGTTCGAAAATTCCCCACCTCGAAAAGGCACTAATGTATGTAAACTTGAAGGACCACCAAAATCTGAAGAATAAATTACAGCATAGTCAAGATATGCTAATTTATGGATATCTGCTCCCCTAGGATATAGAGCTCCTAAGAGATAAACCATTCGTACCCCTAATTCTAAGGAAGTATTAAAAATATCACTCATCGTCAATCCATTGAATTTTTTCTTGATTAACTAAATGATGACAAGAACCTTGTAAATCACCAGCTTGGAGTCTTGCATGTAGAGGATTTGATGTAACTTGTAGTGAAGATGCTACATTTAAAACACTACGAATTTTTTCATAGCCTGTTTCATGTGGATAAAGGACCTCATTTCCAATGCCTAGCTCAACCTGCACCAGCATCTCATCAAAAGCACCTGGTAACTTGTCACGACTAAAACGATTCAGACCTTCCGCAGAATAAAATAGTCTACGCTGCATCATCAAATGTTTATTATACTGTTTTGGCAAAGTCGTAAGTTCGACTAAATTCCCACCAACTTCTTTATATACTTTTAGCAATTCCTTTAAATATATCTCTTCTTCTTTCTCATGTGCCGTTGGGACTCCAGGGTTTTGTTCTCGAGGCCCTAATACACCGAATAAACTCCAATGATTTGGCGATCTCGCATGTATTTCTAAAAGCTCATTGGATGGTTTGATTTTAATTATTTCAAAATCAAAACCATTGATAAAATTTTCTAGCTCATCAGAAAATCGGTAACTGAACTCTCCCTTTTTCCATGTTGCTAAAATCCATTCTTTTAAATCAGTAGGCTTCATTACGTAATCGTATAATTTCGGACCTACTTTTAAAGCACAAATAAAATAAGATCTAGGAATTGTATATTCGCGCTTAAATACACACCAAATAAATTTTGCTAATTCTCCTCCAAAGTTACTAGGACTCAAACTATCCCCATAATGTTTAGCCTGATATAAATCCCATGTACCTGCTTCAGGCTTTTCTAAAGTGAGGCCACATACATCTCGGCCTTTATCTCCTGCGCCACCTAACCTATGTACATGTTTATAATTGTTCTCATTCTTTAATTGCACAACACATTGTTCAATAAATAACTCCCAATCATCTTCATTCATTAAAAAAAGACGTTGCTCAGGAGTTGGCTGTGCTGGGCCAGTGTTGTATGGCAATTGACTCATATTCAAATACCTTTTACTTATAGTAAGTATCACATAAACCTATGATAATTTTTCACTTTATTGAATTAAATTTACATCATTAGATAATACTTTGCGGCCAAGTAGCTGTTGGTAAATATGCGCATTTACATCAGTTCCCTTAATCATTTTATATTCAATCTGACTATGGCTTGCATACTCTTTAGCAGCCTTAGCTTTAGCTAAAACAATAGGATCGTCATATTTATGGTCACCTTTCACCTCTACAATAATGTACTGACCATTTTTCAACTGTACTAAAAAATCAGGGTAATAATTTCTCAATGCGTATGAATCTGGGTCAATATATTGGAAGTAAAATTCTGTTTTAGATTTATCTGTAAACATACCTGTAAAGTAAATTTTTTCAACATCATCGTGTTTCAATAAATCCCAAAACAAAGCATATTCTGGGTTTGAGTCAAAGGTATAAGTATCTAGATTAAAACTCTTATCTCTATATTTTTCTTGTGTATCTGCATAAGTTGAAGTTCCACCTTTACCTTCTGCAATTTTATAGAAAGATAATTCACCTATCGCTGGTGGAATGATCAGCTGTACTTCTTTCTCTATTGTTTCTGATTCAATTTCTTGTTCGTACAATGCTGTAAATAATCGAGGGATCACAACATCATACAAAAGCTCATTGAACTGATTTACACAGAATAAAATACTTTCTATGCCCTCTTTGGTTTGATCAAGCATTCGCTCAATTTTGATCGGACTCAGATTTAAATATCGAGATATCTCAGCAACTAAACTTAAACTTGTATATTCAACCTTTTCTTTCTCATTCGTACGATCTTTGGACTTTGTGTATTGAGCTGTATTAAAGTCATTGGCCTGTAGATTTGTCGTCGTAGTTTGAATGATTAAATATTTACTCGTAAGTTCATGCCAAGCTTCTTCATTTGTCGGATCGAGATCAAGCACTGTCCCTTTCACAAACTCTTTTTCTTTAAGCTTGATCGTTTGCTTAACATGTTTGAGCTTGATCTTTACATCTTCCCTCACTTGAACATTCAGCAGGTTTTTAGGCTTAGGCCCTTGGTCTGAAAATTCAGAAGCAGTCATCCTGAAGTTAGCTTCAAGCTCAGCATCAAGTATCTTATAATTTTCATCGCTCAAATAAACAGAACCGGTATATTGTTGTTTACCAATTGAACGTAAACAGCGCATTGTTGCCTGTAAAACAAAAACTTTTGATTTAGGTGAGCGGTACATTGCTACACCGAATAATGAACGACAGTTCCAACCCTCACGACCTTTGTTTACCAAAAGAATGAATTGCTTTTCAGAACCTTCCGTTCCAACCACATCCAAATTATTGAAGTTTCGAATATCATCAGACTTGGTAATTTTATCATCACCAACATTCACCAAGATTTTATCAGCCGAAATGCCATGTTCTGCTAACTGACGTTCTAACTCAGGTTTTAGCTCCTCAGTAAGCTCTTCTACAGTCGAAGCAAAAAAAGCCAATTTGGGTAATAAGCCTTCAGGTTTTAAGCCTTGTGTAGCCTCCAAGAAGTCTTTTACCGTAATCTTCACAAACTCTTCTGTACGTGTCGTTGTATAAGAGTTTACTTCTGGGCTTTTCAAATATCGTTCTTGAATCGCATTCTTTAAATTGAAGGCATACACAACCTCAGGTAATACATCCTTACCTACATAAGGTGTACCTGTATAGTTAAAACAAGCAACTACATGTGTGCCAGCTTCTTCTAAATTTTTAGACAGTTCATCAATGGTTCTACGTAAACTTTTATCGGTTTTAGAGTTGTTATTTCCTAACTGATTTTTCTTTAATGTATCACCGAAAGAGTGATGCGCCTCGTCTACAAAAATACCAAGTTGAGGCAAACGTGATAACTTCTCAAAACGTTGGTTTGTTTTTAGATCATCATCATTGGCAGGTAAACCTAAATCACCAAGCAGATCTGTCAGTTCACCAAAATCAGGCTGATCATTTTCAAACAATTTTTGAGCTGCGGTCTTTTCAGCATGCTGGCGCTTAAGAATAATCTTTTGAGTATTCGAAACGACCAAGTTAAATTTTGATCCGTCCATTGTGCTTAATGATGTTCCAGCTTCATCTAGGAAGTGAAACTTCAAGTTTGCATCAAAAATACTCACGTACTCTTTTGGAACCACCTTAGAAATATCAAATGATTCAATCTCACGCAAAGACTGCAAAACTGTTTTATCGGGTGCAAAAATGAGTGCGTTTTGGCAGAAACGTTTATCTTTGGGAAACTTATTTGCCAATAAAAACTCATAAAAAATACACGTCGCCATGAGTAAGGTCTTACCCGTACCCATGGTCAACGCAAAAATATAGTTAGGATAACTTCGGCTGTTATCCTTCATTTTTTTCAAAACGATTTGATAGTTTTTTACTTCAAGAACATCATCAAATGACAAACTGCCTTGTAATGAATCATCATTAATAAAGCCTGTAGCCTTTCGACCTTCAAATTGATTTTTTGACTCAAACCAATCTTCAAAAATCTGCTCTACTTTTGAATTTCCAAGGAACTCTTTTAAAAAGATATAGGTTTCCAAAGCCTCGAACTGTGGCCGACGTAAGAAAGCATCAGGACGATTTTTTGGATCATTATAATCTAAAAACTTTTTACTGAGCTCTTTGTAGGTTTTACGAATGGTACCTTTGTTGGTTTCGTAGAACGCCCATAAGTAATTAAAGAAGGCAAAGTCTAAGGCTGCTGAAGAGTTAGGTTTTTTAGCCATTTGCCAATTCCTGTTCAGTCAAATCACGTTCTAACGATTCTGATAGCAGATCAGTAATTTTAATACGAATCGTTCCCGCATCTTCTGGAATTTTATATTGGCCTTCTACAAGTTCATTTTTTGCAGGAATGTCTGTAAGTGTTGGTTGGAAAACCGCACCATCATAATTCCAATCAATCATGATGCTCTCGACCATTTCACGCCAATCAGAAACCGATTCTTTTGTTTGTGAAAGTTTTTGAAGCAAGTTCATTGGATAGAATTTATCTACAACCAAATTACGCTCTTCAACTTTGAACAAAGCTTCAGAATCACGCTTGAACTGAAGATCTGAACGATCACGTAAAATATCTATGACTTCGATATCTAATTTATAACCAATAGACTGCTCTACAAATGCACCTAAATCAGGCTCATGTCCCATACAGAAGATTGTAATTTTTTCAACAGGTTGATTTGGCTTTTCTTCTTTACGCTTTTCAAAAGCTTTGTAGTCTACGCCATGAATTAAATCAACAACATCCGCTTTAGTCGCAATATGGTTGACCGGCATCAGTTTGACCATACGACCATCTTTTTCGCCATCGTAAACGCTATTGGGAATTGATTGGATATCTAAAGCTTGAATGAGTAGTTCTTTAGCCTGAATAGGATTTCTAAATACATCGTAGTGATTGACATTAAATATTTCAAAGCCAGTGTACAACTCATTTTCTTCACCTAATTCAGGCTGAATATTAGTGCACTCATTAGCAACTTTGATCAATCGCTTAGTTGTTGTTTGTATAGCACCTAAATTAATATCAGCACCGATAAAACGACGGCCAAGTTTCATCGCAACTGCTTGTGTTGTACCCGACCCCATAAAGAAATCAAAAACTAGATCATTTTTATTTGAACATGCCTCAACAATTCTTTCTAATAATGCTTCAGGCTTCTGAGTAGGATAATTTTCCCGTTCATCTCCCATAGCATTAATTGAGTTTATATCCACCCAAATATCTTGAACAGGCCTTCCCTTTAGTTCATGTAAATACTGTTTAAATTCAGGGTATTTTGCTCCACTTCCATGTCTTAAACGGCCTTGATCTTTTAATTCTTGATAACGTTTATCAGAGTATGTTGCCATTACTTGCCAACGATATTTACCATTTTCATCTTCATACTTAAATCGATCTTCATATCCTTCACCGTATTCTTCAAATTGGATATTGAATTTATAGTTATTAGTTTTTGAATAAAATACTAAATAATCTGTATTGGTATTGAATTTATTAGAAACGCCTTTAATAGTATTTGTTCTTCTTCTCCAAACAATTTGGTTTACAAAATTTTCTTGCCCAAAAATTTCATCACAAATACAACGTATATGATGAATCTTTCGGTAATCACAATGTAGAAAGAAACTACCAGTATCTGACAGTAACTCTTTGGCTAATATCAAACGCTGATATATAAATTGCAAATATTCATCATTAGACCAAATATCTGAATATTGCTTTTCCTCAAAATTAGTTTGATCATTCTCTACTGTCTTAGATTTAATCGTAATTTTCTTTTTATAATCAGCTTTAGAATCAAAAGGCGGGTCAATATAAATTAAGTCAACTTTGCTACGAAATGCTTTTAACAAATGTGACATTACCTGAAGGTTATCACCCCAAAAAATCTTATTTAACCAGCCATCAACTGCTTCACCATGCTGTTCTTTTAATTGAGCTGGATAATAACGAGTTGATGTAAAAGGACGCTTACCTTGCCAATGCAGCATCGGATAGCCTTTAATTGGTTCAAACTTAAATACACCTTCTTGAGGGTTTTCTTCAGTCAAATCTAAAGTGTTATTTCCAGTCGTCATTTAAAGACTTTCCTTCACAAAATTCCAATTCTTACGGTCGCAGTAGAAGCGCATGTCACAGTTGAGGCAAAGCTTATCAGGTCTGCAACTCATCCCATAATCTTTCACTTCAATACGAGACACAACTTGATCAAACTGTTTCACAGTCTGCTCGATCTGATCATCCCTTTTGTCAAAACTAACATAAGGAGAACCTTCTGTTTCACCCGTATAGTAAAGATGCATCCGACTTACCGTGTGTCCTGTCTTTTCTTCAAGCAAATGCGCATATAACTGAAGCTGACGCTGGTACGTTTCAAATCTCGATTTTTCTTTTTCTAAATCAGGCTTACGCTCTGACTTAAAATCAATAATTTCTACCGTACCATTTTCACCACGGATTAAATCAATACTTCCTTTTAAAATGTACTGATCTTTCACCAATGAAATTTCAACCTCAGCTTCTTGTAAACGATCAAGCTGTCTCTTTTCACGATCGTAGTAATTTACAACATGCCTTTCAATCGCTTTTAAGGTATTCGGCGCCAAGAACTGTCGTTCTTTTTTAGACAAATAAATATAATTAGTATTCAGCCAATTCTGTATTTGCTCATGACTCACCAAATGGCCTTCATTACGCAACACAGCTTTATGTATATCCTCAATGGTTTGATGAACTAGAGTACCGAAGATCTGAGCACCCGCTCGAACAGGATGAAAATCTAGCTCTTTAAAGAATCGATATTGCTCAGGACACGCTTCGAATAAAAGAATATGTGAAGTAAAAGCATACTCACGCTTCAAATTCATCTCTTTCACTTTAGCAAATTCGATCTTCGATAAATCTAATTCAGGATGCTTCCAATTGACCAAGCCATCAACGACTGATCTAAAATATTTTGATGGTGAACTACCAGCACCCTTTTTAACTTCTGCTGAAAGTACCAATAAGTTCTGAGCACGAGAAAATGCTGTGTAATACAAACGCCAAAAATCAAAATTTTTAATTAATTCAAAAGGTTCATAGGGTGGCTTGCTGAAGTAGTTATTTTCAAGAATTTCATCTAAGTCATTGTGACTTTTTCTTGGAACGCCTTCTAAACTACAAGTGACAACGACTGGATATTCCAATCCCTTTGATTGGTGAATTGTTAGGAATGATACACAACCACTCGGTGCATATTCAGAGTCATCTTCATATTCACCTATACCACCATCTTTCAAGAATCTAAAATATTGGTTAAATAGATCCGTCAGATTCTTTTCCACAAATTCACGAGAAATAACCGTAACATAATGAAGATGTTCAAACTTCGCTAACAGTGATGAAAACTTAGATAAGTTTCGTGCAGCACGCCCCTTATCTAAGCCATTCAATGCCTCATCTGAAAAATATTTGCTAAATAATGGAAATTGTAGAGCCTGATAAAATAATGTTGTGAACGCATAATCCGTATTTTCAACGAGTTGATAATGTGTTCTAGCGCGTTCCTGTGCCCACTTTAATAAATCGTGATTTTCAGGTTTCTGTAATTTCTCTTTAATCAAAGAAATACATTGCTGGTCATAGTAGTCCCAAATAGCAAGTTTAAGATTTTCATTCCATTTACGGATATTGAAATACTGCGGAAATAAAAAAATAAATAAACCAATGAGTAGCTTAATCTCTTCACGATCAAAAAATTGATTTGAACGTGGAGAATAAACAGGAATACCTTTTTCTTCCAAATAGTTCGCTAGACCAACAGCTCGATCACTTTGTACTGATCTAAATAAATATGCGACCTGATTCCAATCAGTCAGACCATTATTTTTTAACGATAATAGGAACTGATAATTTTCTTCAAACCAATCTTCACGTCCTTCTGCTACAACTTTGATCACCGAAGGAACTTCAGGAAAGTTATCTTCTCTAGCACGTATATTTTTATCATAGCGAAAACGATTAGCTCCTGATCCCCATTCTAGCCTTTGCATCCACTGACCAAAGAAATTCACAATATCAGGATGAGAACGATAGTTAGTTGTGAGCTGAATTTGCTTACATTTATGTTCATCAAAGTTCTTAGGAAACTCTAAAATATTCCGAATTGTTGCCCCACGAAAACGATAGAGGCCTTGGTCATCATCACCAACGACACAAAGATTTTGAGCTGCTCCCATCAATAATTTTAAAATACGTTCTTGGATGGTGTTGGTATCTTGATATTCATCTACCATTAAATACTTAAGTTTTTGGTGTAATTCCAATACGACTGTTGGCTGATTCTCTAATAACAATAATGTCTCGTATTGAATCGTCGAAAAATCGAGGGCATTGTTTTCTTCTAACAACTGATGATATTTCTCTAAACATTCGCCTAATATCGCTACCTCAATATCAGGAGCTTTTTTTAGCTCATCAAAGGTTAAAGCTTCTTCTGTTACTTTATTAATTAAAATCAAAAGTTTACTCGCCTGATTCCAGCGTGACTGTTCTTCTTTAATGAGCAAATGAAAATTTTCAATCTCAGCAAACTCTTTCATCTTTTTATACAAAAGAAACTGTTGATCAAACTGATCATACAAAGTAAAACTACGCTTCAAACGTGTGTACTGCTGATTCTCTTCTAATATTCTTAAACAAATTGAATGAAACGTCCCCAAATACATTTCATTCAAATTCAGGTCGATTTTTAATTCAAGCAATCGATTCGAAATACGTGTCGTTAACTCTCTTGCAGCCTTCTCGGTAAACGTAACGACCAAGATCGACTCTGGCTGAACATCCTTCACTTGAATTAGCTTTACGATTCTTTCTACTAACGTGAAAGTCTTACCTGAACCTGGACCAGCAATAATGAGTACAGGGCCATCTAAAGTATTTAGTGCCTCTTGCTGAGCTTTATTGATATTCGACATTATTAGCCTCACCCAACTGTTCTAAGTTCTCACTTAAGAAATTTAATCCAAGTAATGCAACCTGTTCTTCTATTGAGAGCTTGTTCTGATCTTCATCTAATTTGAACAATATGAAATCTAAAATTTCTAAACCACGATTTTTAACATGATCAGGGCTCCAAGTAGATTCATTTGCAACTAATTGAGCACTTAAAGAATCATATCGATATCCCCTGTTACGATATTGAATACCTTTTTCAGATTGATCGACTTTAAACTTGAAGGGATCATTCTGCATACTTGAATTATCTGAATGAGTAAGCGCTAATAAATTACCGAGACTATTACATAACCGTTTTCTTTCATCTTCATTAAAAATACTAAACTCATGCCAATTCAGTTGTAACTCATCATACGCACTTTTACGTTTTGGTGAATCATCACTATTACAAAAAGCTTCTAAACTCTGAAAAGCACTTTGTGGATAAATATGCTCTATCGAATCTCTATTTTTAAAATCTTGCCAAATTAACTGTGAACTAACAGCAGATACTTTATTTTTTTCTCTTAAAAACTGATCATACTCAAAAAATATATATTTCAAACCACTCCACTTATAGAACCCTTTCTTCTCCTCAACAAGGTATTCAATCAAGTTTTTAAATTTCGTAAAGCTATAATATTTATTTGTGTAATTATCAATTGAATCACAAATTGTTTGAGAACTTATTTCTCCTCTATAAACTGATGCAGACAATCGGTAAAGCTTACTATCTCCTGTATTTGACTGCCTATCAGCAGCATGAAAAACTTTAAAAGCAAATTTTTCTAGATGTGTGCAAATATCAGGTAAATTTAATTTATCTGTATTATGTAATATTGCTAAAACTAGTGGTTTAAACGCTGCTCTAAATCCAACACGATGCAGTCCCAAAATTTTAATACGTGCATTTTCATCAGCATCTTCAAAATATTTAGGATGATGTATTTGATTCCAATAAACAGAGGTTTTCTGCAAAGATTTAACGTATTTTTGAATATCTAAGGCTTGTAATTCATTTATATATACACGTTCAATCGTAAAAAAATGATTAAATAAATGTTGAGCATAAACATTAGACTCTGACCGATCATATTGCCCAAAATACATGATCCAATGAGCTTTAATAAAATCATCATCATCTAAAGGTGTGCTCTTTTCAGCACCTAAAGATTGATAAATTGTGATCCATGCAGTGTTTACTGATTTTATAAGTTCATTTTTATCATCAAAACTTAAACTCATTTTATCAATAAGATACATAAATCTGTTCTTCAATTTCTCAAGTTGAGATAAAGGTTTCCCTCTATTATTCATCGTTTCAAAAACTACATATTCATCTAACTCATTAGGTAAAATATATTCATTAAGCCTTAATCCTGTTGTTACCTTATCAAACAGAAATTGCAATGCTTCTATCTTATTGGAAGCATCTTCTAGATAAAACCCAACAACTTTCTCAAAAAACTTACGTGCTTTAATCAGGTTTTCTGTATAAATACTTTCCTTACTATCACCTTCAATTTCATCGAGATTAAGTATATGTTTTCTAAAATATTTATCACTTGGATTGTCTTGATCATAGCCAAAAATATATGCTTTTCTTGTGCCTTTAGATATATAAAGATAATGAAATTCCGTATCTCCGTCACGATCCCCGAACTCATACTCGAATTGTTTCGAGTATTTAACCAATACGGTAATTAAAATTAGAATCGAAGTAATTCGCTGTTGACCATCAACTATCGAATATTGTGATTTTCTAGGTAACCACTCTTTATAATCTGGACATGTATGTTCAGCTAATGTTAATAATCCAGTATAATGCCATTTATCAGTAGGAATATTTTGAATATCATTCCAAAGATCCATCAATTGGCCTTTAATTTTTACTAGATCTTTACGCTCTTTAATTTCAGCATCATTACCCCAAGAGTAACCTCTCTGATATGAAGGAATTCTTAAAATTCTATCTGTAAAAATTGTATGTACTGATTTTAAATCCATTGAGCCCTCATATTTTTAAATATTAGAATAATAAGACCATTTTAAATCATATTAACCCATTTTAAATAACCCGCAGTTATGTTAAAAAAAGTATCGGAGCTCCCCCCACTTTGCATTAGCTCTTTTAATGCCAACCATTCGATCGGGCCAAACAGTCAAACGTATTGAAAATATGCTTTTACACAATGTCAATCCAAAAGTTATTGTTACCCAATTAAATTCTTCTATTGAAAGTGGCTTCCGATATACAGAGGCTTATGTTCGTGGATATGACATGCTCTTTAAAGATAGCATCACTCATGTTGGAGTCACAAAAGAAGTCGAAACTGCACTAATTGAAGATCAGAAAATAGTAATTTATCACATTAATTCAATAGGTATTAATAGCTATAAGCCTAACTATAAAAGATTTAGGTCTTCCAACAGACATGAATGGAATTAGTATGCTCATGGTTGAGCCTAAACAAATTACAGCAAGGTCTTTCTCAAAACATCGAATGCTGACCGATAATGAAAAAAGAAAGATTTATCTTTCTCCATTTGAACTTGGTAATCCTGATCCAATTGGGACTACTCGAGACTTTTATGAATATCTTACAAAGTATGGTGGTCAGGACTCTTACGAATTGGTTGCCCACATAAAAAAAACAAATTGAAGTATTTACTAGTATTTCATTCGATGTATATGTCAAAGCAGATAAAAGTCTTGCATATAAAGTGATAACACTTTTTTACCGTATATGTAAAAAACATCGCCCTCAATTGTTCAGCTTTCTTGAAGGTGGACCAAAAAATTCCGTTAACTTTGAGTTTCGGTCAACACATCCTATCTCTAATACTCAAAGTCTTGAGAATACATCTATTTTGTCTGAAATTTTAGGATCATTAACCTTTCAAATGTTAAAAAATGTTGAGGCTTGTTGAACTTTGCAAATAGATATTTTCATTACTGTAGAAATACTTGTCAAATGGGTACGACAAACTACTAGAGAAGATTTCCCGGAAAATATATCCCCATATATCTACGATTTACTTCATACTAGATTACTATTACCCAAATATACTATTGAAGATCGACTTGACTTTAAGCTTTTTGTAGAATTAATCATCAAGGAATACGAAATTCGAACAAGATCAAATTCAATTGCCAATAAAGCAATTATTGGTAACCCTCTTAAACTTAATTCTATCCGAAATTTTGATTTTACCAATGAATCAGAAGCAAGCACTTTAAAATTTTTGCTCCGCTTAGAAAAATTACATAATATAAACAACTGGGATATGCAAACAGATTTTCTTTTCAAAATTGTGCAAGGATACTCTAGCTCAAAAAATACATTGCCTCCGGTTTGCAAGATAAGTATGAAAGCACTAATAATTCATGAAGATAAAATACCATCCATAGTTCAACGTACTCAAAACATTCCAAACTCAACTAGATCTATTTTAAAAAAAAGCTGCTATTCATTCTAAAGAGTATGGCTCCCTTCCAGAATGGGAAACTTATTCTGCAGGACTTTTATGCTATTGGGACATGATGTGTAAACTAGCCAGAAATGCTTTATTTGCTCTAGACAAGGCAGCATATATAAAATTGCATTTAGCCATTATAAAAAATGAATTTATTCTTGATGAACATCTAATTCTGTATCTTTACAAACAGAATCTGAAAGGATTTGAACTCTTTTTTATAAATCAAAGTAAATTTTTTTATTTATAAGAAAGCTAGTAATAGAAAAATAGAAATCCTAATAAAGAACCTGAAATGATTTAATATTCCCATACTTAGTATTGATAAAAAGTTGATCTGCAATCACTAATCGTACTTATTTTCCAATATCGCTTGATTGACTAAACCCACCCTAAATTTTATCATTCCCCTACTGGCCTACATTGCCAGTCGGTTTTGACAGACCGTTTCATACAGCGCATCAGGGTATAGTCTTCTGAGCTTTACCCTTATGTGTAAAAACCTTCTCGTCCCCCTTTGCGGTAGAACGGGAGGGGGACGCGTCCGCGCGTGCTGGTTCTGTATGTCCAGTCTGTCAACCCCCTTTCGTTCTACCACCATAATCAATTGACAGTGATTCGGTAGAACTTCTAATACATACAGGAGTAGTCACCATGGCTCACATCGTCCGTTTATTACTTTGCTTATCGCACCCGCTCGTTTTGTCTTTGTGCTTATCCAAACGCAGATCACCCATACCTTCATGATCTTTTTTTAAATTCAGATCACGGCATATTTACGTTTAATTTTTAATATTTGGAATGCTTTTCCATAGGTTCGCTTGCCCAAAAAAATTCTGGTGCCAAAAAAATCATTCCATCATAAAAAATAAGGATAACAATAGATGAAAGGCAAAATACTCGATTATTCCGTTCAAACCAATACCGTCATTATTCGTACCGAAGACCAAAAGCATTATTCATTTTTAGGCGCTGTGTGGCGTGAGTGGATTGTCCCCATGCCGGGCATGCATGTGTCTTTTGAATTAGATGCGCAAGGCGAGGTAAGCGAGGTATTTATCGATGTACCCACCGACGAGCCACCTATTGCGCCAACAGACCATTCACATACAGCTCTGGCCAAGGCCAACGCATACAATATACGCGCTGCGCAACATCAAAAAAATTTAGAAAAACAAGCCCGCTACCGCACCTTGGACTGGGTGTTAAAATGCATAAAGCAAAGCTTCGATTTTAAAGGCCGTGCCCGCCGCCGCGAGTACTGGTCATTTATGGGGTGCTATGCCCTGCTCGGCTTAAGCCTGCTGGTGTGTTGCCATGTATTTAACTTGGCAAATAGCCTGTTTTGGGGCGTTATGCTCGCTATGCTCATACCTGCACTTGCGGTGAGTGTGCGCCGCCTGCATGACATTAACCGCACGGGGTGGCTATTACTTATTAATTTGGTGCCCATCGTGGGTATTGTGATGGTGATCTTTTTCTTTACCCTTGAAGAAGGCGATACGCACAGCAACCGCTATGGCCCAGCCTCAAAGTAAAATGTGTGTTTAGTTCAATATATTCAGGAAGTGATCGGGTTGCGTCACTTCCCTTCACTGCGCTTACTTTGGTGCATTTTGGTCGGGTTCGTCTTGGGTTTCTGCATCATTTAAAAACTGTGCCGAATGCTTGGGTGCAATTAAGGGTGCCGTAGGCCGTGGGTGGGTATTGGTGTACTGCATGCCCACACTGGCATACATATCGTCGGCTGCAATTTCGGTTTCATAGCGCTCTTCATCGCGCTCACGAATTTCACGGGTAATCTGCCGAATCTCGCGCTCATCGATGCCCAGCTCTTTCAGCACGGCCCCGCCAAACACAATGGCAGACTCAAAAGTCTCGCGCAAAATATAATCGACATTTTGCTTAACCAAATACAGCGAATGCTCACGGTCGTAAGATCGAACCAACAACTTGGCCAGTGGAAACTCATGCTGCACCAGATCGACAATTTGATTGGTCATCTCTTTCTGATTCACACACACCAAGATCGCTTCGGCATGTGCCGCTCCGGAGGCCTGTAAAATATCCAGCCGCGAGCCGTCGCCATAGTAAATTTTAAAACCGAATCTCTCGGCATTTTTAATCATGTCGATATCGGTATCGATAATGGTCACATCCACCCCGCGTGCCAGTAAAAGCTGACTGGTGACCTGCCCAAAGCGCCCAAAACCAATCAAGAGCACACTGCCGCAAAGGTCTTTAGCTACCTCAACCTCATCCAGTGAATGCTGGCTTTTCTCTTGGGTAAAGCGCTTAAGCAAGATGCCGAGCACCGGTGTAAATACCATCGAGAGCACCACAATGGCAGTTAGATTGGCTTTGGTGCTGGCATCAATCACCTGTGCGCTGGCCGCTGCGGCAAACAGCACAAAGGCAAACTCGCCGCCTTGCGCCATTAATACCCCACGATCAAGCGCCTCATGGTGCGAACTGCGGGTCATGCGTGCCACGATATAAATCATGAGGGTTTTTACCGCCATAAAAGCCAGCACTGCCGCCAAAATAAATGGCCAGTTCTGCCTTACAACGGTCAGGTCGAGCGACATGCCCACACCCAGAAAAAATAGCCCTAGTAGAATTCCCCGAAAGGGTTCGATATCGGCTTCAATCTGGTGTCGAAATGTCGACTCCGACAGCAACACACCCGCCAGAAATGCCCCCATAGCCATAGAAAGCCCACTCACCTGCATCAGTAATGCTGCACCCAGCACCACCAACAGCGCGGCCGCGGTCATCACTTCACGGGCTTTAGAGGCAGCTAGCAAACGAAACAGCGGATTGAGCAGCCAGTAGCCTGCGGCAATCAGGCCGGCAATGGCAAGTAACCCAATGCCGATACTTTCAAGGCGCGAGCTGGTGGTTTCGATCACGTGCGTAGGCGCCATAAAGGCCACCAAAGCCAGAAGCGGTACAATCAGTAAATCTTCAAACAGCAAAATCGAGACAATTTTTTGCCCTTTGGGCTGGTTCAGATCGCCACGGTCGCCCAGAAGCTGCATCACAATGGCCGTAGAGGTCAGTACAAAGCCTGCCGCCGCAATAAAGGCAATTTGCCACTTCAGGCCAAACAGCATGGCGGTGCCGGTCAGCGCCAGCGCACAGGCCACAATTTGCAATGTGCCCAAACCAAAAATCTGACGGCGCAGCCCCCACAAATGCGAAGGCTGCATTTCAAGCCCGATAATAAACAGGTACATCACAATACCCAGTTCGGCAATGTGTAAAATAGAAGCCGGATCTTGAAAAAAAGCCAGCCCAAATGGCCCGATCACCAACCCCGCAATCAGATACCCCAGTACCGAGCCAAGACCAAGCCGCTTAAATATCGGCACCGCAATAACGGCCGCCGCCAGCAACACCACAGGCGCCAACAGACCAATCGAATGCGCTTCCTCGCTCATGCTGTTTTTCTCTTTTTTATGTTTCTTGGTTTGACTATAGGGCGAAATGAATGAATTCAAAAGCACAATTTTTTTCTATGTAAACCAGTATGTGCTGCAATTGCACACAGTTTATGCAGATAACACCGCGCAATACTTGACCTTTGCTAAGCTTCCTGTAAAATTCAGCCTATTCAAAGATGCCGGCATAGCTCAGTTGGTAGAGCAACTGACTTGTAATCAGTAGGTCCACAGTTCGAATCCGTGTGCCGGCACCATCTTCCCCTCTGTTGTTCTTCTCTTTCTCTATTTTCTTTGCTTATTGCTTTTCTGCGGCAATTTCGACGTAACGAATCACGCCATCGTCATATAAATATCGACATAGCTTCGCGGTCATCTGTATTTTAAGCAGGTCGAGTGTGTGATCTGGTGTACCCTGCCGCTGTGTAATGTAATCTGCAAATCCGTTTAAAACCGGTGTACTGATATCACGCAGTGATAACAATTTAAAGCCTTGCTGCTCAATGCTTTGCTCAATGCGCTGCTGGTCGTGTAATTGTCTTAAATCGACATCGGCCGCCCGAAGCAGATAATAATATTTCTGTTTTTGCCACATCGATAATTTATACCACTGCGCTGAAAGCATCAGGGTATGAAAGCCCAGCCGTCCGTGTGTGGCAAGTACGCGTTTGGTAGAGGTTAAAAATGCCGCCAAAGGGCTGTGATAGGCCGCATCGATACATAAAGCCACATCGAAGGGCTGCGAAAAAACAGCCGGATCGAGCGCCAGAAAAGACCCTTGTAATACCTGATCGACTGCGGCCAGTTGGCTTTGCATCCGCTTTACCTGTGCCGGCTGTAGTTCTACGCCCGTGACATGCTGAACATGATGCACGCTGAGCCAGTGCTGTAAGCTGGCGCCCTGACCACAGCCCAGATCGAGCAGGCGGTCATGTGGCTTTAAGCTGACCGCAGCGGCCAGTTGATCGGCCAGTTGTGCACAGGCCGTTGGGTAGTCGGCGATCTTTTTCCAGTACCCCAGATTACTCCATGCCAGTGCGCGCGCATCGCCCAGCGCCGCCGCATTGATGGCATATTTATGCGGTAGGCAGCGTGTCAGGGCGTGCGGTAGCTTCATGGTTTACTCACCTAATAACCAGACTTAATAGCCCAGTTGCGGTGCCACTTCTACTTTAGGTTTAACCCCGACAAATGGCAGCGGCGCACCAAAAATTTCTGCAATATTCATGGCAGAGGTCACTGCCGATTCTAAAATCGGTAAGCCATCACACGACCACGAACCACAGTAAAACACTTTACGCTCTGGGTCTTTGTGGCGCTGTTGCAGCTCTTGGTTAAGCGCTACAGTTTGCGAATCGACCACAGCACGTGTCAGCTTCACCGACGAAATCACTTTTTTCGGGTCGATTGGAGTAACCGGGCGCCACGTTTGAAATACGGGAGATTTACCCACTAAACTTGGCTCGACAGCGTTCATCCATACAGTAAACTGTTGACGTGTAAACTTACGGTCCATCATGTAGCTCAGTACTGACCAGTCCTTACGCTTTGGCGGCATTACGGTGCTATCGGTATGAATCACCAGATCACCCTGCTCAAAACGGAATTGCTTTAACAGCGCTAAATCGTCTGCAAACTGTGTAGTATTTAAAAACACATCAATTTTATCGGTTGGTGTGGCCACCACCACACGATCAAAAAACTGCTGTTCGCCCTGATCATTTTCGACCAGTACTTTTTCGCCTTGCTGTTCAACTTTCACAATCGCAGAGCCACTACGGATGTCGATACCTTGAATCAAACGGTCGACAAATGCCGGCGTGCCACCTTGCATACGCAGCAAGGCATCGCCATCGGTCAACTGACGTAAAAAGGTCAAAAGTGGTTTTGCAGGCCAGTCGCCAATGGTTTTGGGGTTACAGGTACAGATGGTATACAGCACCGGCATCACGGCGCCGTGCCAAAACACTTCTTCGATATCGTTTCGGTTAATAAACTCGGCAAGGGTAATATCTTGATTTTTAGATTTAAAAAACTGGTTAATCGCGGTTTTTAGCTGCAACATGCCTTTGACCAGTCGCCAGCCATACTGCTTGATGCCCTTACGGTTGTTAATGATTGGAAAATTTCCAATGCGGCTACGCGTTGTGGTCAACCATGTTTCGGTTTTGTCTTCAAACAACCAGCTACACGCCATGTAGGTACGTACCGGAAACATGGTCATACCCAGGTGCGTGGCCAAACTTAAGGTATTTTTCCATAAATACGGATTCATCACACGCAGTGGCGCATCGATGTTTCCACCCTCAAATTCAATACTATGGCTATCCATTCCTCGACCAGGAAGGGCTTCAAATATCGTGATTGCATGTCCTGCATCTTTTAAAATTCTTGCGGTCGCAAGGCCTGCCATGCCGCTACCTATAATTGCGATATCCAAAATGATGTTCCATTCGTGAGAATATTTCTTTTGATTATGACCCACAAAATCTTAAAATGCGGTATTAAAAACTACCAGATTTAAGGGTTTTGTGCGGCGCGCCTCCTGCAATCTTTTGAGGTTTTTCATATACATATTGAAACAATTCATTAATAAAGTATTACAGATATAAAAATGTTACTCAAAACTCTGTTTTATTTAAAAAGCTGATAAAAAAAAGTAAGATAAATTAACCAATTTTTTTGTAACAGCACTTTCATCATCTTAAATTTTGAGCTATCATGCTTCAAAAATGAGAACCACATCACATTAATTAAATGAGGGTTCCAAACAATCAGTGCATGAAAATAATGAAACAACAGCGTACGGCCCTTTATCAAAATTGATAAAGGGCTTTTTCTTTGGCTCTGCTTCAACGTCCTGAATACAGCACGGTGTATGACGAGCATTTGGCGTTGACCAAACTGATCAGGCTGCTCCTGCCTTTGGGTTTTGTCGGACAATAAAAAACCCGTTATGAATGGGCATAACGGGTTTTAAAGGATCAGCTATGAAACCTACTCAGAAACATCGATACACAGGTATTTCATTTCCAAATATTCTTCAATTCCGTGCTGGGAACCTTCACGACCTAAACCGGACTGTTTTACCCCACCAAATGGTGCCACTTCATTGGAAATAGCGCCGGTATTGACCCCAACCATTCCATACTCAAGTGCTTCGCCCACGCGCCACTGACGCGCTGCATTTTGGGTAAACACATACGCAGCCAGACCAAACTCGGTATCGTTGGCCATTTCAATGGCTTGCGCTTCGGTTTCAAAGCGGAATAACGCAGCCAGCGGGCCAAAGGTTTCTTCTTTAGCAACACGCATGTCTTGGGTAACACCACTCAGTACCGTCGGCTCAAAGAAGGTGCCGCCCTGCGGCGCGAGTTTGCCACCGATTTCGACCTTAGCGCCCTTTTGGGTGGCATCGTCGATATGCGACTGCACTTTGGCTACGGCACGCTCGTCGATCAGTGGCCCTTGCGTCACGCCATCTTCACGGCCATCGCCCACACGTAAGCCTGCCACAACTTGAGTCAGACGTTCGGTCAACTGGTCATAAATACCCGCTTGAACGTAAATACGGTTGGCACAGACACAGGTTTGACCGCTGTTACGGAATTTGCTGGCCATAATGCCTGCAACCGCCTGCTCTAGGTTGGCATCGTCAAAAATGATCACCGGCGCATTACCGCCCAGCTCAAGCGAGAGTTTCTTGATGCTTGGTGCGCACTGCTGCATCAAGATACGGCCCACTGGCGTAGAACCTGTAAAGCTGAGCTTTCTGACCACATCGCTTTCACACAGGGTTTTGCCCACTTCCACTGCATCACCGCTAATGTTGAGCAATACATCTTGTGGCAAGCCTGCTTTTAAAGCCAATACTTCGAGTGCATAGGCTGTCAGTGGTGTCAGGTCTGCCGGCTTCACCAGCATTGAGCATCCGGCAGCAATGGCCGGCGCTGCTTTACGGGTGATCATGGCCGCCGGGAAGTTCCACGGTGTGATGGCCGCCGTAACACCAATGCCCTGCTTAATCACCAGTAAACGCTGATGCGCAACGGTTGGCGGTAAAATTTCGCCATCAATGCGGCGCGCCTGCTCTGCAAACCAGCGAATAAACGAAGCAGCATAACCAATTTCACCACGCGCTTCTGCCAGTGGCTTGCCTTGCTCGGCAGTTAAAATCTGTGCCAGATCTTCCTTATGCTCAAGCATAAGGTGGTGCCACGCCCACAAGATATCGGCGCGCTGCAAGGCGGTTTGGGTTTTCCACGCCGCTTGCGCTTTTTCTGAACGTTGAATTGCGGCTTCTACAGCGGCGCGGTCACTGGTTTTTACCCAAGCCAGTGATGCACCTGTCGCGGCATCTTTAACCTCAATTGCTGTACCAGTTGCAGGTGCAGTAAACGAGATATCCGGATGTGCGAGTAAATACTGTAAACTTTCTTGAATCATGCTGTTTGTCCAACTGCTGTGCTGTGGGTTTCTGCATTCAACGCTAAAACACCTTGTTTCAAGATTTCAAGACCAGAACGGAACTGTTCAGTCGGAATCGTCAATGGATACAAGAAACGGATGACGTTGGCATATTTACCACAGGTAAGTAATAACAAGCCATGCTCCATGGCATAGGTTTGTACAGCTTTGGCCTGTTCCGCTGTTTCAAATTCTGCGGCAACCATTGAGCCTAAAGCACGAATATCGATAATCGCCTGATCAGTTGCTTGCTGAAGCTGCTCAAGTACGCTCACCAGCTCTGCACCGAGTACATTGGCACGTTCGCACAGTTGTTCTTCTTCGATGGCATCAATCACCGCGTGTGCTGCTGCAACCGCAATTGGGTTACCTGCATAGGTTCCACCCAAACCACCCGGGTTTGGTGCATCCATCACTTCTGCACGGCCAACGACGCCTGAGATCGGGAAACCACCGCCCAAGCTCTTGGCCATGGTGATGAGATCTGCTTTGGTTTCGTAATGATTCATCGCATAAACTTTACCTGTACGGGCAAAACCACTTTGTACTTCATCGGCAATCAGTAAAATACCGTGTTTGTCACAGAGTGCGCGCACGCGTTTTAAGAAATCGGCCGGTACAATATTAAAGCCGCCTTCACCCTGTACTGGCTCAAGTACAATCGCTGCAACGTCGTGCGGTGCAACGTCTTCACTGAAAATGTTGTCGATACTTTCCATTGCGGCATCGACACTGATACCACGTGATGCAACTGGATAGCGCGCATGGAACACACCGCCCGGCATTAAACCGAAATCGCGTTTGTAAGGTGCTGTTTTACCGGTCATGGCCATGGTCATGAATGAACGGCCGTGAAACGCATTACCAAAGGTAATGATGCCTTGGCGACCCGTGTATGAGCGTGCGATTTTAACTGCATTTTCAACCGCTTCTGCACCTGTAGTGAAAAATGCGGTTTTGGCAGGGCCTGCAATCGGTGCAAGTGCATTGATACGCTCTGCAAGCGATACATAGCTTTCGTATGGTGTAACCTGATAAGCAGTATGTGTGAATTTTTCAAGCTGTGCTTGAACGGCAGCAATCACTTTCGGATGACGATGACCCGTATTTAACACCGCAATACCGCCTGCAAAATCGGTAAAGGCATTGCCTTGTGCATCCCAGATTGTGGCGTTTTCAGCCTTGTCTGCATACCACTGGCACATCACACCCACACCACGTGGAGTTGCTTGCTGTTTACGCTGATTAAGTGCAGAATGTTTAGTGTCCATCTATCTATCCTCTAGTGTTATTCATTACAGCTTTGGTCACACATTCCCGCCATCTTTTACAGGATGCTTTACAATAGCTGTCTACCACTGTAATTTCGCGCGTCTTGCGTCGACTGACGAGAGCCATTTATCAACTCAGGGAGAGAGCCAATTGCGTAGTTTGCTGGGCGATCATTTATTACAACGTTTACAACAAGATGTAGACGGAAAACTTCATCAACGTTTATTTCGCTGTTTGCAAGGCGCGATTGTTGAAGGTGTTATACCCCCAAAAACGCGTTTGCCAGCTTCACGTGACCTCGCCAAAGAAATTCATGTTTCACGAAATACAGTGTTATCGGCCTACGAACAGCTTCAGGCTGAAGGCTATTTGGAGGCAAAAACCGGACATGGCACATGGGTGGCCGAGCAGTTACCCGAAGCCTTTTTAAACACGCCCAACGGCAAACAGCGCGTGGGACTGCGTAATCCGCCGCGCTCGTACCAATTGTCGCAGCGTGGTAGTCAACTGATTGGTTATGCTGGTGCCTCGCCTTACCAATGGGGTGCATTTGTGCCGGGTGCACCAGATGTGACCGAATTCCCACATCATATTTTTAGCCGTATTCAGGCGCGGTTAAGTCGCGAGCCAGATATTCATCACCTGATTTACAGTAATGCAGGCGGTTGCACCGAACTGCGTAGCGCCTTGGCCGATTATCTGCGCGTGGCGCGCTCGGTACAGTGTGATCCCGATCAGATCATTATTACCGAAGGTATTCATCAGGCGATTGATCTGGTGTCGCGTGCGCTGAGCGATATTGGCGATCCGGTCTGGATTGAAGATCCGGCCTATTGGGGCATGCGCAATACATTGCGCATCAATGGACTGAATATTCAACCCATGCCGGTCGATGCCGATGGTATTGTTCCCAAGCAGTATCCCGAACAGCCCCCCAAACTGATTTTTGTGACGCCGTCGCATCAGTATCCGCTAGGGTCGCATCTGAGTCTTGAGCGCCGCAAATCTTTGCTCAATTTGGCCAAACGCTACGGTAGCTGGATTGTAGAAGACGACTACGACAGTGAATTTCGTTTTTCTGGGCAGCCTTACCCGTCTTTACAGGGCCTCGAAAGTGATGCACCCGTAATTTACATGGGTACCTTTAGTAAAACCATTTATCCTGCCTTACGCATTGGCTATTTGGTGGTGCCAAAGCCGCTGTTTTCATCTTTACGGATATTAGCTGCCGAGCTTTATCGCGGCGGGCATTTGCTTGAGCAAAAGGCATTGGCCGAGTTTATTCGGGAAGGCCACTACGAAGCACACATTCGCCGTATGCGGCTGTTGTACGGCAAACGGCGTGCTTATCTGGTCGATCTGATTAAGCGTTATTTAGGCCCAGAATTTTTGCATGAATACAACGACGATTCTGGTTTGCATTTGGTGCTTAAATTGCCCGACAATTGCGATGACGTTGCGGTTGCCTCGGCTGCACTCGAGCGGGGCATTAAGGTTCGGGCATTGTCGCAATATTATATGCACGCGCATGCCCATGCCGAACGTGGCCTACTCATGGGCTTTGCCTGTGTGAGTGAAAAAGACATGGTCATGGCCTTTGGGGTGTTGCTACAGTGTTTGCGCGAAGCCAATATTCCAACCCGCTCATAACGGCAAGCCAGCAGAATTGACAGATAAAAAAAGAACCTCTTCAAGAGGTTCTTTTTTTAAGCCAGATGATTTAGCTGACTGAGTTTTTATTTTCTTGCAGCATGTGTTGGCGAGCTTCCTTTCCCCAGTTAAATTTGTGGGTCAGTACGCCCAGCGCCACAATCACCAGCGCCAGTCCTGTGGTGTAAATCACCTCTTTAAAATATGTTCCTTCGATCAACATGGTCACAATCGCACCAATGATGATAAAAATGACCAGATAGGTTAACCATGGAAATAACCACATTTTAAAGTCGATGGCTTTACCTTCGGCTTCGATTTTCTTACGCATGCGTAGTTGAGAAAATGCCACGGCAAGATATACATACAATGCCACCGTGCCGGTTGCCAGCATAAGAACATCGTATACATTCATGCTTTCACTGGCTGTGAGGTACACCGCCACGATAGAGAAAATACTTGAGAAAATGACCCCAACCCACGGACTGCTGTTGCGGTTGGTTTTTGAAAACGCTTTTGGTGCATCGCCACGCTTAGACAATGAAAACATCATGCGTGAGCAGGTATAAAGTGCCGAGTTAAAGCAGCTACACACCGAAGTGAGTACCACAAAGTTCACAATATGACGCGCTTCTGGAATACCAAGCGCAGACAGCGTGACGCTATAGGTTCCCCATGTCGGGTCTTTTAACAATGGATTGTTGTGTGGAATCAAGCACACAGTGATAAACATCGAGCCGACATAAAACAGGATAATCCGCCACACAATTGAATTTGAGGCTTTACGGATTTCACGTGCCGGATTTTTTGATTCTGCGGCTGCAACGGTCACAATCTCGGCGCCCATATAGGCAAACATGACCCCAAGCAATGCCGTGACTACCGATGAAAAGCCCCCAGGCATAAAGCCTTGTGCGGTTAAGTTGGTAATGCCTGCTACAGCAGGTTCACCCCACGGCCATAAATGCATAATAGCCAAGCTTCCCACAACCAAGAACAATACAATTGCAATAACTTTGATCAAGGCAAACCAGAATTCAAATTCACCGTAGTTTTTCACGTCTTGCAGATTGACCCAGACCAAGCCAATAATCACCATCAGCATATAGCCCCAAATGGGGATAAACGGGAACCAGCTGTTGAGAATCTTACCGGCCACATAGGCTTCCCAACCCATGAGTAAAGTCCAGAAACACCAATACAGCCAGCCAATGGTAAAACCAGCCCAACGACCAATCGCACGATCGGCATAAGTAGAAAATGATCCGCTGTCTGGATTCATGACTGCCATTTCACCGAGCATTCGCATAATCAGTAAAACCAGCAATCCCCCAATGGCATAAGCTAAAATCGCTGCGGGGCCCGCAGAATAAATCACACTGCCCGAGCCCACAAATAAAGCGCCGCCAATCACGCCGGCAATTGAAATCATGGTGAGGTGACGCGACTTCAAGCCACTTTTAAGCCCTTCGGCTTGGCCTGATTCAGTCGCTGTTTTGAGCGCTGCCATAACTATTTTCCTTAATACCTCAAAAGCAGAGGCCTGCAACATCGCCTTTGCAGTGTGCCTCTCCTTTTAACCTGTTGTTGACTGGGCCATGCCGGCTTTAACTGCCTGTATACGGCCCAATCGAACGTTTCCGTATGCATACTTCTAATGAATCTAATGTGTCTTTTTGGGGGCCAATAAACGAGAGCCATTTGTCTATGGTAATTGGGGGCCAATCTTGTTTTTTTGCACCAAAATAGTGCTAAAAAACGATTCGGATCAGTGCGCTCCTAAACGCGCTCGGGTTAATTGAATGTTTTGATTTATTATTTTTACTTATCGCACTTCGATATTTTCTTTAATTTAAGTAAAAAATAGTGTGTACGATATCGCTCAGATCATCATATTTTCTAAAAATATAAAAATTTAGAGATAAAAAAACCTCACGCAAGGTGAGGTTTTTAAGTCATGTATTTTAGAACGGTAAGTCGTCGTCTAGATCTGCTGGAGCAGGTTGCTGTGGCGCTTTAGGTGCATAACCACCTTGATTACCCGCAGCATTGTTGCCATAACCGCCACCTTGGTTGGCACCAGCGTTGTTTTTGTTGTTATAACCACCGCCTTGGTTGTTGTAGCCGGTGTTTTGCTGCGGTGCATTGTTGTTAAAGCGTGGCTGATTGTAGTCCTGACCACCACCCATAGGCTGCTCGCCTTGGCTACGTGTATCAAGCATTTGCATCTGGTCGCCACGAATTTCGGTGGTATAGCGCTCTTGACCGTTTTGGTCTGTCCACTGGCGGGTACGCAATGAACCTTCAATGTACACTTTTGAACCTTTACGCAGGTATTGCTGTGCAATTTCACCTAAACGGTTATTCAACACAATACGATGCCATTCGGTTTGCTCTTTACGCTCACCCGTACTTTTATCTGTCCACGATTCGCTGGTTGCAATCGAAAATTGAGTCAATGACCCGCCATTTGGAAACGTTTTGGTTTCCGGGTCACGGCCCAAGGTCCCAACTAAAATTACTTTATTCACACCACGCATGAGCTTTAATCTTCCTATCTATTTCTGTCTTTTACTTTATAAGAGTTATGATTAAATGGCTACCTCTGACCCCAACAACTGCGTTAAATGTTGTCGCGCAGCATCATCGATGACGCGTTTATCCACTTTTATATACGCTACACGCTGTTCGGTCATTACCACGACTTCTTCAATTCCGCGGATCGCCAGCAGTTTAGACGTCCACTCGGCTGTGTGAGTTACCTCAGGTAAAGGCAATACAATCGACGACAAATAGCGCGGCTGCGCCAACCCGAAGCTCACCAGCAACCACAGTATAGCAATCGCGGCCAAGATACTCCAACCCAGTGAAGTGTTGTGCAGCATCAGCAATTGTCCACCCAGCGTACCACCAAAGAAGGCACCCAAAAACTGGCTACTGGCATTGATGCCCATAGCAGTGGCTTTAGATTGAATCGGGGCAGATTTCGATAACCAAGACGGTAACAGCGCTTCCATCACGTTAAATGCAATAAAGAAAATACCCAAGCCTGTTAAGAGTACATACTTCGACTCATAACCAAAAATCAGAATGAGCAAACCTGCAATAATACCGGCAATGGCGGTCAGGAAGATGCCGCGCATTTTGCGATATTTTTCTGCCACAATGATACTTGGAAAAGCAAAAAACAAACTTACTACAAGCAGCGGTAAATACACTAAGCCATGTTTGGAAAGTGGAATATCGGCAAACTCAATCAGTTGAGAAGGCACATAAATAAACATCGCGGTAAGTAACAAATGCAGCGAAAATACCGACACATGCAAGCGGTTTAAATCGCCCATCTTGATAACTTGTTTAAGCTGAGCCAGATAACCCTGCTGATAATTTTTATGATGACGCGTGACTTTAGGCACCAATAGCAGCATCGAAATTGCCACCAGCCCCATCAGGGTGGTGACCCAGAATAGTCCGGAAATGCCCACCAGACTGGTGAGCCAAGGCCCTAGGCTAAACGCCACCACAAAAGATAAACCAATACTCATGCCCATTGCGGCCATGGCTTTGGTACGCTGCTCTTCACGTGTTACATCGGCCAGCAAGGCCATAACGACCGCCGATACAGCCCCGGCGCCTGCAATGGCACGCCCGATGATCACGCCATAAATGGTGTCCGACATGGCCGCGACCGCGCCGCCCAAAGCAAACAGCAACAAACCCAGCACCACGAGCGGTTTACGGCTAAAGCGGTCGGCTATCAGACTAAACGGAATTTGCAAAATGGCCTGACTCAAACCATAAATACCGACTGCAAGACCAATTAAGGCGGGCGTTGCGTATTGATAGGACTGCCCTGCAATTGAAAATACAGGAATAATCATGAACAGACCCAACATACGCAAGGCAAAAATACTGCTTAATGCAAAGGTTGAGCGACGCTCCAACGCATTCATCATATCGACACGCTTATCTAAACTTAATCAAATTATAGAGGATTCAAGATTAAACTTCGCCTAAATTGACGAAATTCTGATACCTGATAAAAAAGGGTGCCGAAGCACCCTTTTTAGACTACGCAAGCTAACTGAAAGCCAGCTTAATCGGTTTGCGCGTGATGCTTGCTGTATCGAATCGAAGCCAAGACAGCCCATACAATAAACGCAACACCAATCAACCCTGTAACCACTTCAGGTACGTGTACACCAGTCCCACTTGCCAGCATGATAAAGGCCAAGGCACCAATGGCATAATGCGCACCGTGCTCGAGGTAAATGTATGCATCGAGAGTGCCTTTTTCGACCAGATAAACGGTCATCGAGCGCACAAAAATAGCACCAATGGCCAGACCGAGCATAATAATCACCACATCGCTGGTAATGGCAAAAGCACCAATCACACCGTCGAAACTGAACGATGCATCGAGCACTTCAAGATATAAGAAACCACCAAAACCCGCTTTAATCACACCCTTAGATGCACCAGAAGCATCATGCGATACTGCATTGCCATTTTCATCAATTTCAGGCTCGCCGCCGAGTAAGTGACTCAACACCTGAACACCGATATAGACCACCAGCCCCCAGATACCCGCCATGGTCACCACAAGGCGTTTGTCGTCGGCCACATAGGTTGCCATGATCAGCAGCGCAACCAAGGCAATAAAGACCGACATTGCCGGTACATTCGCCAGATTGGCCAGCTTGGCTTCAATCCATTTGAACCAGTGAGTGTCTTTGCCGTCGTCGAAAAAGAAGTTTAAAAACACCATGAGCAGGAACGTTCCACCAAATGCTGCAATTTCAGCATGATGTTCCATCAGGCGTGCAGAATAGGTTTTTGGATCATTCAGTGCCATTTGGGCCACTTCAATCATGCCCATGTCGGCGGTGACCGCCACGATGGCCACCGGAAAAATCAAACGCATGCCAAATACGGCAATTAAGATGCCGACAGTGAGAAAAAGCATTTTCCAAAAATGATCCCAACCACGCAAAACAGACGCATTGACGACTGCATTATCAAACGACAGCGACACTTCCATCACCGCCAGAATAGCGGTAATGGTGAGTGCTTTAAACATGGTCGAAATGCCTGCTTCCGGACCATGGGTATAGCCCCAATACGCCGATAACGCCAGACAGATGACGGTAAAGAAAATGGAAAAACGAAAATGCTTCATGAATGCCCTAAATCAAAATAAGATCAAGTATTAGAATTTCGGGATGTATTATGCGCGTTTTTTAGCTGAAAGCAGATGACATTTATCACTTTTACGCAAAATATTAAGTCTAAATTAATAAAGTGGTTTACAACGCTCACGCCGATCGATTTTTGTTATAGTTCTTGGCACGCAAAAAATCGGATTTAGAGCAGACGACTTATGAGCTTTACTCAATTACTTTGGCAAAAAAATACCACGTTATATGAGCAGATCCTCAATTTACCGTTTAATCAGGAACTGGCTGCTGGCACATTGGCGCCTGAGGCATTTTGTCATTATGTGATTCAGGATGCGCATTATTTGTTGGCCTATGGTCGTGCCTTGGCAGTGGCAGCCGCCAAAGCTTACGATGCAGACGACGTGATGCAGTTTTCTGAAGCTGCTAAAATCGCGATTGTGGTTGAGCGTAGTCTGCACAATGACTTTATGACGGCATTTAATGTGAGTAAAGAAACCTTTGAGTCGACACCCCTAACCTTGGCTTGTCATCATTACACGTCATTTTTGACTGCGACGGCGTGGTCTGAAAGTTATCCTGTGGTATTGGCAGCGCTTCTGCCCTGTTTCTGGATTTATGCCGAAGTCGGCCGTGCCATTGTCAGTCAGTCTGTGCCAAATAATCCGTATCAGGCATGGATTGATACCTATGCGGGTGAAGAATTTCACACTGCCGTGCGTAATGTGATTGCAACCGTCGATAAGGTTGCAGCGCGCTGCGACGCCGATACGCTAGAAAAAATGCATGCGGCTTATACCATGGGTGCCAAGCTAGAATGGCTGTTTTGGGACAGCGCCTACCATCAGCGTCAGTGGTTGGGTCTAAGCCAATAAAAGCATGAATAAAAGGTCAGTAAGGTGCTGGCCTTTTATTTTTTAAATATGCAATATTCAAATCATTATGAGTTGGGTACAGTTTAGTCACCTCATGCCACGCTTAACTGAAAACGCTATTCCAGCCCAATAACAGAAGACCTGCAGCCAGTACCCACGCCAGTGTCGCCAGACTTAAGCACCACCCAATCGAGACCCGTTCAGCCAGAAAATACACCATCCCCAGATAGATTGCATAGGGAATCAGTGACCATAAACCAAATAGCGCCGTTTTACGCAGTGCCTCAGCACCTTGCTGACCAAATACAATGATATGCGCAATCAAAGCAAAGGTCGGAAAAAGCGGCACCAAGCCCGCAATATAAAAGGTCTTGCTTTTAGATAAAATGGAAATGAGCAGCACAACTGCTGCACCTAGGGTGCATTTAAAAAACAAACCAAGCATGCCAATACGTCACTTTATTTGCTGAGTTAAAACAACATATGCAGATTAAACGCCAAAATGAAGCCTACCGCTACACGCTATAGTAGATAAACACTTAACAGTGCTAAAAATGCAGGTAATGCCTGAATAAAAAAGATTTTTTTATTGGCGGTCATGCCGCCATAGAGGCCAGCCACCAATACGCAACCCAGAAAAAAGCTCGCCAGTGGAACAAATAACGCTTCGGGCGCGCACAATGCCCAAAAAAGACCGGCTGCTAAAAAACCATTATATAGGCCCTGATTTTGTGCCATCACTTTGGTGATTCGGGCTTTTTCAGGCGTATTTCCAAAGGCTTTTAAGCCATAAGGCCGATCCCACAAAAACATTTCGACCACCAGAATATAAACATGCAGCAGTGCAATCAGCGCAATCAAAATCAGTGCAAGCATGGTGTCCCTTCTTGTTTATTGTATTCAATGTGATAACGCTCACTATAGCCATATTAGATGATTGCTGAACAGAATAAATTGTGAACCTGACCGTTTTTGATACTTATGAAAGCTCTAGCTGACTGAAAATAAATACCAGATGACGCCGACACAAAAAGTTACATGAATACGTTACAAATTGTGTAAAAAATCACAAAAAATTCTTTTTTTAAACAGTCAAACACGATTTGAGTGATTAATATAAATACAGCTTATTGACGTGTTTGCTCCAAAAACACGTGAGAAATCCAACAACTATTTACTCAATAAGGACACAATAATGGATAACACTATCAATCGCACATTTGTTAAAACAATTTCTTGGGCCAGTATCTTTGCAGGTGTACTCGCTGTACTTGCAATCTCCTTTTTGCTTTCATTACTCGGCGCTGCGCTTGGATTTTCTTTACTCGACCCGATGTCGCACGATGACATTTCCAATGGCTCTGGCACAGTGGTGACCATTTGGACGCTCATCTCGTTACTGGTCAGCCTTGGCATTGGTGCTTATCTGGCGGGTAAGTTCGCAGGTTTAGATGGTGGCATGCATGGATTTTTGGTCTGGGCATTATCACTGCTCATTGGTCTGATCTTAAGTATCATGACTTTAAACAGTGCAGTTAAAACAACAGCAAATACAGTCGGCTCAATTGCCAGTGTGACCGGAACACTCGCCTCTGGTATTGGCAAAGGCTCGGTCGAACTGATTAAAGAAAACAATATTTTAGACAACGTCATTCCCTCTATCTCTGACCTGACCGATGGCACTGATTCTAAAATTGCTCAAGCGCTTGAAAAAAGTAAAGTGCCGGAGCTGCAACCGAATTACTTAAGTTCACAAGTTGACTGGGCGAAAAAACAGACGGAAGAAGCCGTGAAACAAGTGGCGCTGAATCCGAGTCAGTATAAAGAAATCACTAAAAATCTGTTAACCACTATCGAGCAGCGCGTACAAACCATCAATGCTGCCATCAGTAAAGACGATGTGAAAAAAGCCATTATGGCCAACAATCCATCATTTACCGCTGCTGAAGCTGATCAAGCCGCAGAAAACTTTATGCAGGCACGTACTCAAGCCACGGTTAAAGTTCAAACCTTCTTTAACGATTTGACCGTCAACATCAATAATTCAGAGAAAAAATACGAACAGTTGAAAGAGCAAGTCCGTGAGCAGGCCGCTGCTGCTGCCAAAGCGGCTGCCAAAACTGCGTTGTGGTCGTTCATTGGATTGTTTATTGGAATGCTGGTTACGATTTTTGCAGGTCGTTTCGGTGCAACTGCATATCGCCGCTAATTAAATAATCCAAGTTTGCCTCATGGTACGGTGTGCCGTGCCATGACGGATCTCAGTATGATGGTTTCTCCTGCCAATCAGACACTCCGACACAAAATGTCGCACAAAAATGAAAAGTTTGGGCTTGAACATTTTTCATGCGCTATCATATACCTCTTTTAAAAATTCATTTTAGGATCGATTTATGAGCCAAAGCCATATCCGTATTCGAGGTGCACGTACCCATAACCTAAAAAATGTGTCTCTCGATATCCCACGTGATAAATTTGTGGTGATTACGGGACTCTCAGGCTCTGGCAAGTCATCTCTTGCATTTGATACGCTTTATGCCGAAGGCCAACGCCGTTATGTGGAATCGTTATCGGCTTATGCGCGTCAGTTTTTATCGCAAATGGAAAAACCTGATGTCGATGCAATTGAAGGCCTCAGTCCTGCAATTGCCATTGAGCAAAAATCGACAAGCCATAACCCGCGTTCGACTGTGGGAACCATTACCGAAATTTATGACTATTTACGTTTGCTCTATGCACGCGTCGGAACGCCCTATTGTCCAGAACACGATTTGCCGATGGTGGCACAAACCGTTTCCGAAATGGTCGATGCAGTCAAAGCCTTAGAAGAAGGTACAGCACTGATGCTGCTGGCACCTGTGGTACGTGAGCGTAAAGGTGAATATTCACAGCTCTTTGAACAACTACAAGGTCAGGGCTTTGTGCGGGCTCGTGTTGACGGTGAAATTGTCGATATCGATGCGGCACCTGAATTAGACAAAAAGAAGAAACACACCATTGAAGTGGTCGTAGATCGTTTTAAAGTACGCGATGACTTGGGCAACCGGATTGCAGAATCGTTTGAAACTGCACTGCGCCTCGGTGGCGACTTGGCTATTTTATCGTGGATGAACGCCGAACAGCCCGATCGTGTATTTTCGGCCAAACACTCCTGTCCGGAATGTGATCGTGCTGTGGCAGAGCTAGAACCACGGATGTTTTCTTTTAATAATCCGTTTGGTGCTTGTCCAGTCTGCGATGGCTTGGGCACGCGCAGCCATTTTAGTGCAGAAAAGCTGATTCCAGATCCGAGCTTGTCACTGAGTCAAGGTGCGGTACGCGGTTGGGATCGTCAGCGCCCGTATTATTATTCGATGCTGCAAAAAGTGGCGGAGCATTTTGAGTACTCGCTCGATACACCGTGGAATACGCTTGAAAAAGAGGTACAAAAGAAATTCTTATACGGTACCGGTAAAGAAAAAATCGATTTAAGTTATATCGATGAACGTGGCCGTCGACATAACCGCGTCATGCCATTTGAAGGCATTTTAACGCATCTCGAACGCCGTTACCGTGAAACCGAAAGTAATTATGTGCGTGACGATCTGGCACAGTATTTGTCAAATGCTGCATGTGATGCCTGTGGTGGATCTCGTCTGAATGAAATTTCCAGAAATGTGAAAGTGAAAGATAAAACCATTGCACATATTACCCAGATGTCGATTGGTGATGCCGAACAGTATTATCAAGATTTGAATCTTGAGGGTGCTAAAGGCGAAATTGCCGATAAAATTTTTAAAGAAATTCGTGAACGTCTCCACTTTCTGGTGAGTGTCGGTTTGAACTATTTGAGTTTGGCTCGTTCAGCCGAAACCTTGTCGGGCGGTGAAGCACAGCGTATTCGACTGGCCTCACAAATTGGTGCTGGCCTGATGGGTGTCATGTATGTGCTGGATGAACCTTCGATTGGTTTGCATCAGCGTGACAATGACCGTCTGCTACAAACCCTGATTCGTTTACGTGATTTGGGCAATACCGTGCTGGTGGTCGAGCACGACGAAGACGCAATCCGTGCGGCCGATCATATTATTGATATCGGGCCAGGTGCTGGGGTACATGGCGGTGAAATTATTGCCGAAGGGACAGCCGATGAACTGAAAAAGCATCAGGACTCTCTCACTGGACAATACCTCTCAGGCGCGCTTAAAATCGCCGTGCCGGCGCAGCGTTTGAGTTCGCCTACACCAGATCAGACCATTAAACTGTGCGGTGCAGCCGGACATAACCTTAAAAATGTGGATTTAACAATTCCACTAGGCATCATGACCTGTGTGACGGGTGTATCGGGTTCGGGCAAGTCGACCCTCATTAACCGGACCTTGCTGCCATTGGCTGCCACTCAGTTAAATGGGGCCACCACGCTTACCGCAGAAAAATTCGATTCGATTAATGGCTTGCAGCATTTGGACAAGGTGGTGGATATCGATCAGAGTCCGATTGGCCGTACCCCACGTTCAAATCCGGCCACCTACACCGGACTGTTCACCCCTATTCGTGAGTTATTTGCACAGACGCCAGAAGCCAAGGCACGTGGCTACGCGGCTGGTCGCTTTTCATTTAATGTTAAAGGCGGTCGCTGTGAGGTCTGTGAAGGTGACGGCATGATCAAAGTGGCAATGCACTTTTTACCCGATATGTATGTACCGTGTGATGCCTGTCATGGCAAACGTTATAACCGTGAAACCTTGGAAGTGACCTACAAAGGTAAAAATATTTCTGACGTACTGGAGATGACGGTAGAAGATGGTGCCGAATTCTTTAGTGCCATTCCGGTGATTCATCGTCGTTTGGAAACCCTCACCCAAGTGGGGCTGGGCTATATCCGTTTAGGCCAAGCAGCCACCACACTCTCTGGTGGTGAAGCACAGCGTGTGAAACTGGCACGTGAGCTGGCCAAACGCGATACGGGCAAAACCCTGTATGTGCTAGATGAACCGACAACTGGCCTGCATTTTCATGATATTGCCAAGCTGCTCGACATCTTGCATGAGCTTCGCAACAAAGGAAATACCATTGTGGTGATTGAGCATAATCTGGATGTAATTAAAACCGCAGACTGGGTGATTGATCTTGGGCCAGAAGGTGGTGCGGGTGGCGGTCAGATTATTGCCGAAGGTACACCAGAACAAGTGGCCGAAGTGGAGATTTCGCATACGGGGCGTTTCTTAAAGCCGATGTTGAGTTAAGTTAAGCCACCATTTCGTTTCTATAAAGGGTGAATAAGGTCGACTTATTCACCCTTTTTTTATAGTTAAATGATCATTATGAAAGCGCTGCTTCCACCCGGTTCTTTCCTTTGGCCTTCGACTGGAGCAAAGCGCTATCGGCTTTTTTAAACAACGCCAGCCAGTTTTCTGCCCCAACCGCTACCCCTATGCTCACTGATACATCGATCTGCTGCTCAACCGAAATGGCTTCAATTTGAGCACGGATCATTTCTGCGACATCAAGCGCATCTTGTTGTGTAATCTGCTCAATCAAAAGCAAAAACTCATCGCCACCATATCGCACCACCAGATCAAATTTCGATTCGAATGCAATCAGTTCACTGGCGACCGCTTGAATCACATCATCTCCCACTATGTGACCGTACTGATCGTTAATTCGTTTAAATGAATCGATGTCCAACATGATCAAACATAAATCTGAATATGGTGCGACTCTTTCCTCCAGATAGGCATTAAGGGCCTTACGGTTTGCTACACCACTTAAGGTATCGGTATGGGCAATTTTGCGAAGCTTGAGCTCGAGTTTATCTTTTTCCACTAAAACGCCTCTCAGCCTCGCAATTGCGTCAAAGAGCTCGACAAATTCACCATGTACGCGTTTACTTTTTGGTTTTTGGCGCAGCGGCGTCCGTGGATCGAACAAGTGTAAAACTTCTTCGCGGGCTTGAATTAATGGCGATAAAATATAACGCTCAATATAGTGTAGCGTTAGCACAGACACCAGTAGAGACAACAAAGACAATATCACAGTGGTAATAAATTTTTGTTTTGCTTCTGCCTGCTGTCTAATCGCCTCATCGAGTGTTTCTTTAACCAAATAGCTTTGTAATTCAATAATCGCACTAAATTTTTTCACAAGATGTTCGGTCAGTTGCGTTGCCGTGAGTGAATACGGTTGTTTGCGGTCACTTTCTTGAATCAGGCCAGATACCAATCCGATTCCTTGATCGAGAAATTGGATTTTCACTTGATGGTATAAATAATTATATTTCGCAGTACGCGGATATTGTGTCTGCAATGTATCGATCATTTTCCATAGGTATAGCGCCTGATACTGGGTTTGCAATGATCTTGCACGGTTTTCTTCAGGAATTTGTTGTTGATAACTAATCGAGGCAATGATATTTGAGGCCACTCGCCCAGACTGATCACGAAGATCTGAAACCAATAAAATTAAAATCATATTTCGAAACAATTCGTCATTTTGTTGATCGGAATTGATGATCTTCATTTTCAAGGCTTCACGATAATAATCCCACGCATTAAACATTTGTTTTACAGCACGATCATATTGTTGAAAACTTTTTTGTTCGGGCTGGGTCTGTGCATAACGATCGACGGACAGACGAGCTAAATTTAAATTCGGTTGTGCTTTCGTGATTAAATAATCTGCAATTTCTTTATTATCGTTTGAGCGCAGCAATTGAATTGTCGTGTTCAAAGATTGATTGACCTGAGCACGATAATCAAGTAATTGTGCACGTCGCTGATCGATTTGCTCTGGCGGACTAGACATCAGTTTATTGGCAAACGCACGTTCTTTAGAAATATGATTGGCACCCTCAGAAAGTGCTTTTAATAATTTAATTTCAATTAAAGCATCATTACTTTGCTGGTATTGCTTATAGCTGCTCAAAATAAGTGGAATTGCAATTACTAAAAAACAAAGTATTAAAATGAAAACAAAAAAGAATAAACGATGACGTATTGATGAATTGGCTTTAGTGGAAGTAAAAACAATTTGACGCTGAGGATCTATTTTTTTTGACTTCACTACATTTATTTTTTGCTGATTATGTCACCATAGTTTAACTGAAGTTGCTTAAAATTTGTCAAGAACTTGTCATACTGAAACGATACGAGCACTGAAGCTTTGAAATCATCGTGTTTCTCAATCATAATTATAAAAATAAACAATTTTGCAAATGATGAAAAATTCCGCATCATACACTTAAGGATTAAATCATGATGTTTTTAGCTTCCTCTAAGGATGTTCTCCCAATCAAATAACATCCTTTTCGCCTAGTGACCCCTCTTGAGCACTAGGCTTTTTTTTGTCCGAATAATTGTCACGTTCCACATAATTGACACATTCAAAAGCAAAAAAATACCCAGTTTTAGGGAAAACCGGGTGAGTTGAATAATACAATCGACAGCGTTACAGAATGATAGAGGGATCATCCATTGCATTCGACGTGTATTATCAGCAAAAACAAGTACTACCCAATCAAGCTACCACCATAATGATAAACAATCAACATATTTAAAATATATTGAGATTTAAATCACACTAAAATCTATTTAATTTCAGTCAGATATTCATATTCAGTTACCAATATGTAACAATGTAAAAATAGGTAAAATTAAGATTTAACTTTAAATAAGCTTCACTTTGGTAAAAATATGTGACAAAAGTCACATTAAAATCAGTTTTAAAATAAGTTTTTACCGATAATTTAAATAATAACCATCTATTTTTACAATCGAAAAAACGATGTATATTTAACCAAAATGTAATATTTATTGTTTCATTTTCCATCTAGTCGATTGTTATACAGACTATTTTTCAGGTTGACACGATTCAATTTAACTGTATTTTTTTTGTGCAATATTTTTAAGTGTTTTTTTGAGCAACAGATGCCGGGCTGAAGACACATTGACTAAATAAATTGTTACAATAGAATGACCACAGCTTAATCTCTTGTTAATGCTGGAAACTCTTATGAAAAAACTCGGTTTAGCCACTGCTTTATTACTCGCCATGACCGGCGCTCAAGCGTATCAAGTTGAAGTTCAAGGTCAATCTGAATATGTAGATACGACTGCAAACGACAAAAACTTCACTGGTGACGTTGCTGGTACTTTCTATTTGAAAGATGTTGATGCGTCTAAAGGGCCTTTAGCCGAAGCCGCGTTCTTGAACCAAGCATCTAGCGTATCGCTTGGTTATAGCTACCAGCAATATGACCAAAACAACGGTCTTAACTACCACGTAGGTACTTACGGTGTGAAGGGCGAAACATACATCCCTACGCCATACCTACCAGTATACGCAAGCGCAACTTATAACCATACTGACGTTGATGGTAAAAATGCGATTTCTCGTGATGACAACGGTGACCGTTATGCATTAGAAGTGGGTGCAATGTTGCTTCCTAACTTCTTGATGAGCGTAGGTTACACCAGCGTTGCAAACCAGTTTACATTAGATAACTTTGGTATCGTAAACAACGGTATTTATTCTGCTGTGAACCAAACTGCTGCGATCCAAAACGATCAAGACGCAGTAACAGCTCGTGCAAAATATGTTGGTCCAATCGATGGTACCAACATGGCAATCGGCTTTGAAGCTGCTGGTGCATTTGGCCAAGAAAACCAATACGGTTTAAAAACTGATCTTTACCTCACACCTAAGTTGAGCGTTGGTGCAACCTTCATCGGTAACGATGGCGAAGCAAACATCAAAGGTCAAGACCTTGGTGAATTCCGTCAAGCATGGGGTGGTAACGTAAACTACTTCGTTACTCCAGCAATCTCTGTTGGTGCATCGTACATCAAAGCAGATGCTAAAGGTTCTGCATTCGATACGCAAACAATCGGTTTAAATGCAAAAGCTCGTTTCTAATCGAAACTGAACTACGCATAAAAAAAAGGACTCATTTGAGTCCTTTTTTTTATTGCTTCAATCAGTTGATGGTTTGGCTTCGCATCACATTTAAGAAATACAGGTGGCGTTCATACTGATCGATAATATCCTGAATCAAATCTTCTTCAGTCCAGTCCATCACATCATAGTTTTGCCCGCCCTCACGTAAAAACACTTCAGCCTGAAAATATTTATCGGTAGTTTCCTGCTCGGATTGCAGCATGAAACTTGGTGGAACTGTTTCACGTGAAACCACATGATAGATAAAATTAATTTCATTGTGATGATCCACTTTGAGCATCAAGCCTTCGTCGGTTTCATGAATCTGTACCATTAACTGACGGCGCTTAAATTCGCGCTGCAAGTTATGAAAAGCATCTTTTACGCGGCCTTGAATAAATGCATCCACGTCTGCTTTAGCGTGTGGATAATGCATGATCAGCCCAAGACGTTGCTGCCAGCTTCGTGGATTCTGAATGGCCCGCGGTGTGGTCCTTGCTTCCTGAATCGCCTGCATTTTGGTGGAGTCAATCCGTAATGCCTTGATCAGTCCCCAGCAAATAAACAGCATGATGACCGTAAATGGTAAGGCGCTCATGATAATCGCAGACTGTAAGGCATTGAGTCCGCCAGCGAGCAGCAGCACAATCGACAGCCCCGCCATTACCACAATCCAGAAAAGACGTTGCCACATCGGTGAATCATCCGTCTTGGCGGTAAGATAATCCACCACCAAAGCCCCAGAATCGGCAGAGGTCACAAAAAATAAAATGATTAACACTGTGGCCAATAAGCTCATCGGTCCAGCAAATGGCAATGAGTTTAAAAACTCAAATAAAGCCACGGATGAATCACGTTGCACCGCCGCCAACAGCATCTGATTGCCTTCATGCAAAATACTGTAGAGTCCTGCGTTGCCCATAAAGCCCATCCAAATCAGAGTAAAACCTGTTGGAATCAGCATGACACCGACAATAAATTCGCGAATGGTTCGTCCACGAGACACCCGCGCAATAAACATGCCGACAAATGGTGACCATGAAATCCACCATGCCCAGTACATGATGGTCCACCCACCAATCCAGCCATTGGGTTGATAGGCATACAGATTGAAGGTCATTTCAAATAAATTAGAGATGTATTGTCCGGTGTTTTGAACCGTGGTTTGTAATAAATAAATACTTTGGCTGGCAAAGAATACAAATGCCAGTAAAACCAGGGCCAGTACCAGATTCAGCTCGGCCAGACGCTTGATGCCCTTATCGAGACCAAATCCGACAGAAAGACCCGCCATGGCACTGACCACAATAATCAAAATAACTTTGGACCACGCTGTTGATTCAAAGCCAAATAAATAATTTAAACCCGAACCAATCTGGGTGACACCAAAGCCCAATGTGGTGGCCACACCAAAAATCGTTCCGATTGTGGCAAAGGTATCTACGGCATCACCGATGGGGCCATGAATTTTTTTACCAATCATCGGATATAAAGACGAGCGGATTTTTAAGGGTAAATCATGCCGATAGGCAAAGTAAGCCAACGAAAGAGCCACGATGGCATAAATACCCCATGCATGTAGCCCCCAGTGGAAAAAGGTCACCCGCATGGCCTGCTGTGCTGCCAGTACCGTTTCAGGCTGTCCCGAAGGCGGGCTCACATAATGCATGATCGGCTCGGCAATACCGAAAAACATCAGGCCAATCCCCATCCCCGCTGTAAACAGCATGGCAAACCATGACCGATTACTGTAGTCGGGTTGGCTATGATCGGGCCCGAGTTTGATCTTACCGCTCGATGAGCACGCAATAAACGCCAAGATGATCAGAAACAAAGCCACGGACAACACATAGAACCAACTAAAGGATTCTGTGATCCAGTTTTTGAGCTGCTGGGTCAGAAACTCAAATGAATCTGGCATTAATAAGACAATCGCCAGAAAGATCGCAATAATGATGATTGTACTGACAAATACATTTGGATTAATATTTGCAAACCTAGATGAGGTTTTGGAAGGCATACATCCCCCATATTTTTTTTGATAAAAACCAACGACAACAATGTGTCAGAAAAATTCACTGTCGTGAAAAGCAAAAAGGCGCATTAAACGCGTTATTATTGTATAGCCTGCTGAAAAATAAAGAAGTTACAGAGCTGTAACAGGCTATGTATCGTCGTGATGATTTTTTTCGGGTAAATGCGAAATATATTGCAACGCCACCAGACGTGACACCACCACGGCCAAAAACATCACGCCCATAAACATTTGAAGAATTGAAATTACCCGTGCCGCAGGGCTGATCGGAAAAATATCGGAAAGCCCGGTAGCCGACTGTAAACTAAAACTCAAAAATAATAGGTCTAACCAGCTTTGTAAGCCCTGATGATCGGGTTTACTAAAACTCATCGGCACCAACAACTGGCAAATGTTGTATAAAAAGGCAAACCCCCATGCAATGAGTGTAAACACTGCCCCTGCTGCAAATAGCTCATCTTTGGTCAGATATCGGTCTGCAAACATATAGCGCAATAAGCCATAGGCCGCATAGAAATAAGCACATGCCTCGAACCCATGCGTCAGAATCTGAATTGAAACCTGATTAAAGCCCAGTAAAATCAAGACTGAAAAAAAGAGTGCGCCCAACACAAAAAATAAGCCCGTGAGAGTAAATACACTGGTTTCACGAATGACTCGACCAATCAGTAAAAGTGCCAGTACCCCCAAAATCCAAGTGAGTACACGATAGGCACCATGATCATAGGTAAAAAAAGACAAAATCAAAATGAACAGTTGCACCACCAGTAGCCAAGCCGAAGGCAGTAAACGGAAGTGCTGTTTGAAATCTTGAGCAATCGACATAAAAAGAGACGTCCCGTTCTTGTTGTTTTCATCTGAGCGAATGTCTGAATCTTGTCGTGTGCTTAAGCAACTCGTCAAGTGATTTTATAGATGAAAGCGGAAATAGATCACGTTTTATGACATAACATTATCAAACTGCACTATTTGACCCGAAATAATCGGTGCATACTCAAAAGTATCAATGAAGCGAAGAGGGCTTTATATGCATATCAAAACAACACTCATGGGCTGCTGCATGGCCTCGCTAATGTTTGTCGGATGCAGCAAAACCAATCCGATGCTAGAGCAGCATCCAGAATATATTGGTCAGTGGAAAAGCAGTCACAGTAGTTTGGTGATTGAAAAAACCGGGCAAGTGGATTATCGGCAGAACGTGACTCAGGAACAAAAAACGCCAGATCACGATTTGAAATATGCTGCCAAGTCAGACCTAAAAGCCAGTATCAGCGACTTTAATGCACAGCAGTTTCAGATTGGTCAAGGCGAATTTAGTCAGGTGTTCAAAATTGATCGCGCGCCGTATCAGATGAATCAAAAATGGCATATGCAGCTTAACGGCGATGTATACATCAAGCAATAAAAAAAGCGCCAACGGCGCTTTTTTTATGTGTCTGACAGACGCACCTTAGTGATCTGAAGCACCCGAAATTCCAATACCGGTCATTGAACGCACATACTGCGCATCAAATGCTTTACGTTCTGCTTTGGCACGGGCCGAATTATCAGTCACCGAGAACAACCAGCAGCAAATGAACGACAACGGCATTGCAAAAATTGCTGGGCCATTAAACGGATTGATCGGTGTATCTGAGATTTTAAGTGTGTCTACCCACACGGCTTTAGACAGAATAATCAGGACCACAGCCGTCGTCAGGCCAACCACGCCACCAATCACGGCGCCACGTGTGGTTAAACCTTTCCAGAACATTGACAATACAAGCACCGGGAAGTTCGCACAGCACGCCACAGAGAAGGCCAAGCCAACCATGAAAGCAACGTTTTGTTTTTCAAACAAGATACCCAGAATCATGGCGAAGATTGCCAAGCCCAATGTTGCGATTTTTGACATACGCAATTCAGATTCTGGTGTGGTTTGACCTTTTTTGAATACGTTGGCATACAAGTCATGTGAAATTGCAGATGCACCCGACAAGGTCAAACCTGCCACTACAGCCAAAATGGTTGCAAAGGCAACAGCAGAGATAAAGCCCATGAACAGATCGCCACCGAGTGCATCACTCAAGTGAACCGCTGCCATGTTGTTTCCGCCGACCAATTCAAGCTTACCTGTTACTGCTGCTTTGGCAACATCAAGGAATTGCGGATTGTTCGAAACAAACAGAATCGCACCGAAACCAATAATAAACGTCAGCAAGTAGAAGTAGCCAATAAAGCCAGTCGCCACCACTACAGATTTACGCGCTTCTTTAGCATCTTTTACCGTAAAGAATCGCATCAAAATATGTGGCAGACCCGCTGTACCAAACATGAGCGCTAAGCCAAGAGAAATCGCATCAATTGGGTTGGCGGCCAGTTTCCCTGGTCCCATAATTTTTGCTGCCTCTTCCATGCTGATACTACGCACATTGGCATAAACATCGATGGCTTGGGTAAACATGTTACTGAAGCTAAATCCAACCGCTTTCATCACCATAAACGCCATGAAGGTTGCACCAGACAGCAACAGTACCGCTTTGATGATTTGTACCCATGTGGTCGCCAACATGCCGCCAAACATCACGTAGGCCATCATGAGTAAACCCACAATTACAACCGCAATGTTATAGTTCAAACCGAAAAGTAGTTTAATGAGCTGTCCTGCACCCACCATTTGCGCGATCAGATAAAACGCCACTACCACAAGCGAGCTAAAAGCTGCCAAGGTACGTACTGGTTTTTCTTCCAAACGAAATGACACCACATCAGATAAATTGTATTTACCCAAATTACGTAAACGCTCTGCGATCAAGAACAATACGATTGGCCAGCCCACCATGAAACCCAGTGAATAAAGCAAGCCATCGAAGCCTGAGCTAAAGACTAAAGCGGAAATTCCCAAGAACGATGCCGCAGACATGTAGTCACCGGCAATCGCCAAACCGTTTTGAAAACCTGAGATTCCGCCACCTGCCGTGTAGAAATCTTTGGTGCTGGTGGTTTGTTTGGCTGCCCATTTGGTAATGAACAAGGTTGCACCGACAAACATCACAAACATGATAATTGCGTGCCAGTTGGTGGCCTGTTGCTGCGCTTCGCCCAAATCAGGCCCCGCAACTGCAAGGGTTGACATCAGCAAGCTGATTGCCATCAGTGCTGGCGCTTTAAATGAAGTCCATTTCATCTTAGTGCAGTCCTTTCTCATGAGTGATGTTCTCAACTTCTCTCAATGCAGCTTCATTGAGATGGTCAAGGCTGTTGTTGGCGATATACGAATACACACCGCACAAAACAAATGACAGAACAATAATGCCAAGACCAAGCGGGATACCCCAGGTGGTGACACCGCCACTGAAAGAGCTCATTAGAAACTCTTTGTTGTATCCAACCAACAACATAAAGCCCACATAGACCACCAGCATAATGATGGTAAGAGTCCAACTGAGTGTGGCTTTTTTGCTGACCATTTTTTTAAATTTTGGATTCTGTAGAATTCTTTCTACCTGAACGTCATCCATAATCTGCTCCTTTTACCGCGGCCATCGTCGGACGCTTTTTGTAATCCTTTTTCTTCACGCTATAACGTTAGCAATGTTGTATGAGGTTCGTAACTTAGACTTTGGTCGCTAAATTTTAATCAATATGCAGGGCTTTAAAGTGGCTTAAGGTATGATAGGCCTGTGTTTTCATAGATTCGATCGCATGAACAGCTGGCTTATTATCGGCGGACTCGCCCTCTATATTTTAGTCTTATTTCTCTGCGCTTTTTTTGGTGAGCGGCATGCCAGCCGTTTAGGGCCTCGCGGACGAATGCTGCTGTTTAGCCTAACACTGGGTGTATATTGTTCCTCTTGGACCTTTTACGGCGCCACGGGTGCCGCTGTGCGAGACGGTATTATTTTCCTACCCATTTATCTGGGCCCCCTGATTTTTATCTGGTTTGGCTACGATATTTGGCGACGCCTAGGCCGTGTTCGCCAGCACCATGCTGTCTCATCGATTGCCGACTTTATTGCCGCACGTTACGGTAAAAGCGGGACCTTGGCTTCACTGGTGACCATTTTGGCGGTGATTGCGATTATTCCGTACTTGGCGTTGCAATTGCGTGCCGTGGCATTGAGTACTGCGGTGATTTTAGATCAGGCCACCGATCATTTGACTACGGCCACCAATAGCGTATTGCTCCTGACCGGCATATTGGCTTTGCTGGCCATGATGTTTGGTACACGGCAAATTGCCAATACCGAACAACATGGCGGTCTCATGCTAGCAGTCGCCTTTGAGTCATTTGTCAAGCTGTTTGCCCTGCTGTGCGTGGCGGTTTTTTTTCTGATTGAATCACCCGCCAATATGCGACAAGTCAGTGAAGATGTCGCCAAAACCTTTCACAATGTACAGATGTTTGGTGTACCGGAAACCTTCTGGATTCAAACGCTACTTGCCGGACTGGCCATTATTTGTTTACCGCGGCAGTTTCATGTGGCGGTGGTCGAGTTACGTGACGAAAAACATATTCGCGGTGCGCGCCGCTGGTTTGCGGTGTATTTAATTTTAACCACCGTGGCAATTATTCCGATTGCCAGTTGGGCACTGCATGCATCACCTAATTTTTTAACTATTCCAGATGTGGCAGTACTGTCACTGCCATTAAGTTTTAATCAGGATTGGCTCAGCTTACTGGCATTTTTGGGAGGTTTTTCGGCATCAACCGGCATGCTTCTGGTATCGTCAGTGGCTTTGTCGATCATGCTCAGTAACGATCTGATCATGCCGGCGCTCTGGCGCCTAAATTTATTATCCAGACACGATAAACGCTTACCACAATTTTTAAAGCTCACCCGACGTATTTGTATTTTGGCTGTAATGCTACTCGGGTTTTTATTTTTCCACTTTTTTAATGATATCGATCAGCTTTCAGTCTTTGGTTTACTGGCCTTTAGTGCAGTAGCACAATTTGCGCCCTCACTTATTGGAGGTTTGTACTGGCGCGGTGGAAGCCGTCAAGGCGTATATGCTGGACTCATTGTCGGTTTTTTTATGTGGACCTATACCCTGCTGTTCCCGACAATTTTAAGAAGCCTTCCAGACGCCTATCAAGCCTTTGCGCATCAGGTGCTGGTATTTGGTCCCTTTCACTTAAACCTCTTGCGCCCTGAGGCTTTGCTTGGCTTCGAATCTTTTGCGCCACTGACTCACGGGGTGATCTGGTCATTGGGCCTCAACACCATTTTGTATGTCTGGATTTCCAAGATTTATCGCCCCAGTGTGGCAGAGCAGATTCAGGCGGAAAGTTTCTTTTACTACGAAACCAAGCCTTTACCATCGCATCACACCTCAACAGATATGAGCTATCTGCATCACGATGCGGCTCGGCTTAAAGTGGGTGATTTGATTACGCTGGCCAAACGCATTACCGGTGAAGGGCCGACACAACAGGCCTTCAAACAGTTTTGTGAGCAAAATGATGTGCTGCTTAATCCCAATAGCGTCGCCAACGGCATGTGGTGGCGCTTCACCGAGCAGTATTTGGCGGGCACGATTGGGGCGGCATCTGCACGGACATTACTCACCACCGCCATGGTCAATAATGGACTGGCCTTGGGTCAGGTGGCCAATATCTTGGACCAAGCCTCGCAGTGGCAGCGCTTTAACCAGAATTTGCTCATGACCATGATCGATCATATGACCCAAGGCGTGAGCGTGGTCGATGAAAACATGTGTCTGGTGGCATGGAACAATCAATATTTAAAGCTGTTTGATTACCCGAAAGATCTGGTGTACGTCGGCTGTCCAATTGCCGATCTGATTCGTTATAACGCCGAACGCGGTGAATGCGGACCAGGCTCAATTGAAGAACATGTACGTAAGCGAATTCACTGGATGAAAGTGGGCAGCGCACATGAATTTGAACGGATTCGTAAAGATGGACGTGTCATTCAAATGCGCGGTAATCCTATCGAAGGCGGTGGCTTTGTTACCACCTTTGCCGACATTACGGCGTTTCGTGAAAATGAAGCGATTTTGGAAGCACGGGTCAGTGATCGTACCCAACAGCTTGAAACCGCTTTGGCCGAGCAACAGCTTGCACGTGAACAGGCCGACAAGGCCAATATGTCGAAAAGCCGCTTTATTGCTGCAGCCAGTCATGATCTGCTTCAGCCCATGCATGCGGCGCGTTTGTTTAGTACTGCATTGGAGCAAAGTGTGTCTCGTGAGGACGATCGTAAAACGCTCCAACAGCTTGATCGAGCGCTACATGGTGCCGAAAGCATGTTGTCGGCATTGCTCGATATTGCACGTCTTGAAGGCGGCTCATTGCAGCCCAAACGACAGTCTTACCCACTGCATGATTTATTGAGCGATCTCGAACTACAATTTAAGTCGATTGCAGCGCAGCGTAATATTCGCCTGAATGTCCACGATGCTAAATTCTGGATCGACACCGATCCACAGTGGATTCGTCGGATTATTCAAAACTTTGTCAGTAATGCCTTACGCTACACCGCCAAGGGCCGTGTGGTGGTGGGCGTGTTACGCCATAGCACCCGACCACAGCATATCCGGATAGGGGTATGGGATACAGGCCCTGGCATTGCAGAGGAACAGCGCATCAAACTGTTTCAAGAGTTTGAACGCTGCGGCCATACTTCGCCTTGGGGTGAACAAGGTCTAGGATTGGGTCTGGCAATTGTACAGCGTATGACCAGTTTGCTCGATCATCCGGTCGAGGTGTACTCCCAAATTGGTCAAGGCTCATGCTTTATCATTGAGGTACCTACCATAGATGCGCCTAAAGTGATGGCACCGCAAGCACAGGCGATTCCCCTAAAAACCAAAGCTTACCGGATTTTATGTTTAGACAATGACGAAACCATTTTGGAGGGGATGAGTACGCTGTTGTCGAAATGGGGGTATGAAGTCTTTAAAGCCACAGAACCCGAACAGGCCTACGCCTTGATTCAACAGCATAATATTCAGGTCTGGTTGATCGACCAGCATCTGAACAACCAACAACTCGGCCTCGACTTTATTTTACAGCATCGACAAGATCAGGTTCCGGTTGCACTGATTACCGCAGACTCAGATCCCGAGCTGCCACAGCGACTCAAAGAGCTCAATGTGATGTTACTCAAAAAGCCACTTAAACCGGCCGGATTACGGGCATGGTTATCTGGCTTGAAAATTTCATCTCCAACTCGCTAAAACGCTTGGCTCTACCTACCCGCTTCAGGCCATTTTTTGCAAGAAATGGCCTGAAGCCATGCCACATAGACGAATCGTTGGCAAAAGTGTTCAGATAGAGCGCTTTTTTTTGGCGATTGATTGATCAAATCCAGCAAAGTGCGAGTGACTATGGCAAAGTCTGACCTTTTTGTAAATGAACACTGCCATAGTTAGTTACAATTCAATAATAATTTGAAAAATATAACGTTTATCATGAAAATAGCCATTATAAAACTTTAGTCTAATATCTATTGCATTCCAAAAAACTCATAACAGTGAAAAGCAGCCCACATCAACCCGATCGGTTGATCTCTTGCAGATATAAGAAAGGACATTCGTCATGATTACCTCAGATGATGCAGCTTCATTCGATCTACACAGTTCACAGCAATTTTATCGTGAATACAGTGCCAATGCCCTGTTACCCGATATCGATTGGGACGTTTTGTTTCCACACAGTAAACTCAAAGCAGAACACAAACAGGCCCTCGATACCATATACCGCAGTGTTGTGCCACTGGCCTTGCAAGTGTTTGATGAGTTACAGCTCGACGTGTTTGAACCGGCCATGTATCGCCCACAAGGGCTCGGATTATTTGAAAAACTTGCCCAAAAAGAAGAAGATCTGCTGCAACAGCTTGAATCGGAAGGCAACATGCTAGATGAAAAAATCCGCCATCAAATGTGGAGCATGTTACTTCGTGGCGGTGCGGTGTTGGTGTTTAAAGCATGGCTTGGACGAGTCAAACACGGTCATGAAGCACTGGATATGTCGCAGTTTGATGAATTATCGGATCTACTTTTTATCAAGACAGCACCTAAAAAGCTGGCCCAGCGCTTGAATGTCGACATGCGTGCCGAAGATGATCATATCTTTTTAATGTATGGCGACGATATCTTTCTGGATCGATTCAACAGCCTCGAAACGGCGGCCTTGTTTGTCGATTTAGGGGTATATGATGCCACTTTTTTGAGCCTGCGCGATGATCGCGTGGCCGAGTACCTCAAACAAAAAGGTTATGTGACTCAAGATCAAATCGATGAACTGCACTGTGCGCTCAATCCGCTGTACTGTGACAACATTACCACCAAGCAAGACTGTCTGGCTTAAATTTTTGGCCATAAAAAAACAGGGGATTTTCCCCTGTTTTTTACATATACACTTAAATAGTTAAAGTCTTTTGTCTTCAATATTTAGGGCATTAATCGCCAATACCGCTTGGGTACGATTTTGTACGCCCAGTTTACGGAAAATAGCGGTCACATGCGCCTTAATGGTCGCTTCTGAAACATCTAATTCATAGGCAATTTGCTTATTGAGCAAACCTTCAGCCACCATCATTAAAACGCGAAACTGCTGCGGCGTCAGCGACTGAATACGTTCGGCCAGCTCGGTTTCATCTGCAGCGCGCGGATCGAAACTTAAATTATTAGGTAAGTTGGGTGGCAACCAGATTTCACCTTCCAGCACATGGCGGATGGCTTCGCCAATATGACTTGGATGCGCAGATTTTGGAATATAGCCCATGGCACCATGAGCAATCGCACGCTGGATAATCGAGGTCTCTTCATGTGCAGACACCACAATAATCGGTAGCGACGGATATTGCGCACGCACATGCACCAGCGCAGAAAAGCCCGATGCACCCGGTAAGTTTAAATCCAGCAATACCAGATCTGGCTCTGCTCCACTTTCTAAGCGCTCGTAAAATTCATTGACTGCTGCAGTTTCATAAATTTGAGCTTGAGGCAGACTGTATCGCACCGCCTGAATTAGGGCATGGCGAAACAGAGGATGATCATCGACGATTAAAATATTCATAAGCGAAACGAGAGATCTCTGGCGCAGTATCTTGATTTTACTCATACTGCTGGCTTTAAGGATAGAACCATATTACCCAATTTTTATATAAAATGTCGGTTAAGCCGTTAGATTTCAGTATTTTTTTCGTTTTTTCAAAATCGCTTAAAGCTTAGTGATTATTGTTATAATTTTATTAAAAATACTGAAGACCTTATCTTAAAGAAGAAAATAAAATAAATTCATAGGGTTAAAATAGCCTTTATACACCGATGAACGCGTGTGCCAATATAGAAGAAAAAACGATAAGGTTTCACAATTTGATTATTTTACCTGAGGCTGGAAATACCGATTAATAGGATCAATTGTTTTATTTGCTATTTAGGTTGATCATGCCACAACATTCAAATACTCAAAAACCACTCAATATTGTTGCCGTTTCTGGCGGTTTAAATCATCCATCTAAAACTGAAGCACTGGTTCAAGAAATTCTAAATGAGCTGGCCGATGCAACCCCGATTCAGGTGCATTTTATTAAGTTTAGCGAAATCGGTCATTTGCTTGGCGGTGCGATTTACCGTAACCAGCTTCCGCAGCGCGTGCAAGACGATCTCGCCAAGGTTGAAGCAGCCGATGCCTTGATTGTAGGTACACCGGTATACCGTGCATCTTTTACTGGCCTGTTTAAGCATTTTTTTGATTTCGTTGAACAAACCGCGCTGGTCGATGTCCCTGTTTTGCTGGCAGCCTCAGGTGGTAGTGACCGCCATGCTCTCGTACTTGAACATCAGCTACGCCCATTGTTTAGCTTTTTCCAAGCGCAAACACTGCCAATTGGCGTCTACGCCACCGATCGCGACTTTGCGAAAGACTATAGCATTCAAAGCGATTTACTTCGTGACCGCATTACCTTGGCTGTGGCACGTGCACTGCCTATTTTGGAATGGGCACCTGCCAAAGGCCAGCGCGCCGAGGTGGTCAAAGACAAAACAGCTCAGGCCAACCAAAATCTGGGCATCAACAAACAAATCGAGCAGGACGAAGTTTTGCCATCGGCTGCGGTTCCCAATCTGGACGCTGCCGAATCTCGCTTGCATCCTAAAAATTTAAAAAGCAACGTGGCCTAAGCCGTACCGTTTATGAGAAGGAGTTTTGCCATGAGTCAATCAACTGCACCCATCAAATTTGCGTACTGGGTCCCCAATGTCAGTGGTGGACTCGTGGTCAGCAATATCGAACAACGAACTGACTGGAGCTACGAATACAACATTAAACTGGCTCAGGCCGCAGAAGCAAATGGCTTTGAATATGCCCTGACCCAAATTCGCTTTACTGCGGGCTACGGCGCGGAGTATCAGCATGAATCGGTGAGCTTTAGTCATGCCTTATTGGCCAAAACCGAAAAGCTTAAAGTAATTGCGGCCATATTACCCGGCCCATGGAAACCCGTACTGGCAGCCAAACAACTGGCGACCATTGACTATCTCACGCAGGGGCGTATTGCCATCAATGTGGTGAGTGGCTGGTTTAAAGGTGAGTTTGATGCCATTGGCGAACCATGGCCAGAGCACGATCAGCGCTATGCACGCTCTGAGGAATTTATCCGCAGCCTCAAGGGTATTTGGACACAAGACAATTTTAGTTTTGACGGCAAGTACTATCAGTTTCAAAACTATACCTTAAAGCCAAAACCGCTACAGCAACCGCATATCGAAGTCTTTCAAGGGGGCAGCTCACGGGCAGCACGTGATATGGCTTCCCGGGTATCGGACTGGTATTTTACCAACGGCAATAGCGTCGAGGAAATTGAAAAACAAGTACACGATATTCGCAGCAAAGCCAAGGCCAACCAGCATCAGGTTAAAATTGGAGTAAATGCCTTTATTATTGCCCGAGATACAGAACAAGAAGCGCAAGCCGTATTACAGTCAATTATTGATCAGGCCAATACCGAAGCGGTACACGCCTTTGGCGATGCCACACGTCAGGCGGGAGCTGCCAGCCCCGAAGGTGAAGGAAACTGGGCCAAGTCGACCTTCGAAGATTTAGTGCAGTATAACGATGGCTTTAAAACCAATCTGATTGGAACACCGCAGCAAATCGCAGAACGCATTGTTGCCTTGAAACATGTGGGGGTTGATCTGATTTTGTCTGGGTTTTTACATTTTATCGAAGAAGTCGAGTATTTCGGACAGCATGTGTTGCCACTGGTACGCGAACTGGAACAGCAGCAGGAAATCACCGCCAAATCTGCTTAAGGAGAAATTATAATAATAACGGGTGGTACATACATCTTTACCCTGAGACTCGGCTCGGGGTATTTTTTTATTTTAAAAATGCTGTAACGCAATCATTCGTCAAAACACAATAACTCATGAGATAACGAAGCCCAACAATTTTACCTCAATCTGACATGGTATCGAGGGATATTCCCATTTAAGCTAAAAACATCGCATCATCAAAACGAGAATAAACCATGAAACAAGCGTTGCTGATCATTGATGTACAAAATGACTATTTTGAAGGTGGTGCAATGACACTGGCGGGCCCAGACCAAGCGCTCAGCCAGATTAATCGTCTTGAAACGTATTTTGTCGAGCAGAATTTACCGGTTATCTATATTCAGCATATCAACCCACCAGAAGCCACTTTTTTTCGTCCCAATACATCTGGAGTCGAGTTACATGCCAGGCTCAAGCGCCAAGCTCATGCGATTGTCATTCCAAAAAACAAACCGAACAGTTTTTTAAATACCTCACTAGAAGACACCTTAAAAACCTTAGAGATTGAACAGTTGGTCATTACCGGCATGATGACGCACATGTGTATCGACTCCAGTACCCGTGCCGCAGCAGAGCGTGGCTATCAGCCGATTTTAATTGCCGATGCAACAGCAACACGCGATTTAATCTTTGAAAATCACACCACACCCGCCGATGCCGTACAACATGCGTTTTTGAGTGCACTCACCACCTTTGCCGATGTTCAAAGCACCGCGGCTTTTTTACAAGCGCACGCTGCAACCTGAGATTCAACACCAAAGGTCATGGTTAGGAATAAAAACTAGGATGCGGAACTTTGCCAGTTAATACCCACTCCCCGACCTCTTGATATTTGTAATCGATTGGATCATGCAAGGTTTGGGTTCTTACATTTCGCCAGAAGCGATCCAGATTCAGCGCTGCTGTAGTCGCTCTGGCACCCATCACCTGAAACATATCTTGTGTGAGCATCAGCCCCGTGCGAGTCGCTGCAATTTTCGCTGTGGCCACCGCCACCGATACCTCACCCCGTTGCTGAGCACTCAAGTCTGGCCCTTCGTTCCACGCGTTTTGTAAGAGCGTACGGGCTTTGTTGGTCAGTAAGCGGACACTTTCAAGTTGCACGTAAAATTCGGCAAAATGCTTTTGAATATAGGGGTCATCTACACTTTGCGTTGCGCTTGACGTGGCCCATGCTTTTTGATGTTGCACCGCCTGATGCGCGACTTTAAAAGCGCCCTCTGCGACGCCCAAAAACAAATGCACAAAAATCAGCTGCGCAATTAAAGGCCTCAGGCTCGAATACGGTGTACTCAGTGGCCCGGGATTGAGCAGTAATTCATGCTTTAAAATCTTGACCTGTTCAAAATGAGTGGTGCCGCTGTCGGTCTGGCGCTGTCCCATGTTATTCCAGTCGCCTAAAAAACGAATACCGTCACGTTGCGTGGGCACCACCGCGATCAGCAGCTTATCCTCTTGGATATAACCCGAACAAAGCAGCATGTCTGAATCGATTGAACCCGAACAAAAGCTTTTTTCACCCTGAAAAATAAAAGTATCGTCGTTGAGCTGTTGCACCTGCGTACGCCGATCTAGCGGATTCAGTGCATTGCCCCAAAAGAGCTGTTGCTGAGCGGTCTGGCGAAACCAGCTCTCATACTGCTCGGGCTGGGCAAAAAGCTGAACCGTGGCAATCAGTAAGTGGTGGAAACCATAGACATGCGCCAGAGAACTATCGACCTGTGCAATCAGTTGAATGGTCTTAAAAATTGTTTCCCAGTCGGCTCCCTGCCCACCATATGCTTTGGGAATTGAAAGCGAGAGTAGTCCGCTAGCCCGAATCAAATCACGCTCAATTTTGGCCGTGCCCCCTTGCTTGTCCCGTACGGCTGCGGTTTTCTCAAACGCTGCCGCCAAGCTTTGAGCTTGTGCCAAGGGATCAAATGTGTGTGCAAAATAAGGTTGATTCATGCGCAAATCCGAAAGACCAAAACAAGGTCTAAGCCTAGCAAATCTCTGCCCACTGCTTTATGCAAATTTAGGCATAGCTTTGCTCAAAACAATAAAATAAAAACACCCCCTGCTCACTTAAGCAGGAGATGCTGTCAGTACTTAAGTGGCTGCTTTCGACGCTGGGTATACCGTATGAATCAGATGTTCAACCACGGCTGGATCTGCCAAGGTGGAGGTATCGCCCAAGCTGTCTAGCTCATTTGCCGCAATTTTTCTTAAAATGCGCCGCATGATTTTTCCAGAGCGGGTTTTGGGCAAAGCAGGTGCCCAGTGCAGCGCATCTGGGGTGGCAATCGGTCCCAGTATTTTTCGCACCCACTTTACCAGCTCTTGACGTAATTCTTCAGACTCTTCCACACCTGCCTGTAGCGTCACAAAGGTACAAATGCCTTGCCCTTTAATGTCATGCGGCATACCCACCACCGCAGCCTCAGCCACATGCGGATGCGCAACCAGTGCACTTTCGATCTCGGCTGTACCCAAGCGGTGCCCCGAAATATTCAACACATCATCGACTCGTCCGGTAATCCAGTAATAACCGTCTTCATCACGACGTGCACCATCGCCGGTAAAGTAACGTCCGGGAAAGGTCGAGAAATAAGCTTCAATAAACCGTTTCGGATCGCCCCAGATGGTTCGCATCTGTCCTGGCCAAGCATCTTTAATCACGAGATTGCCTTCGGCAGCACCTTCAATTTCATGCCCGTCACCATCTACCAGTGCAGGTTGCACACCAAAAAATGGACGTGTAGCCGAGCCCGGTTTTAGGTCGGTTGCACCCGGAAGTGGTGCAATCAAAATTCCGCCAGTTTCGGTTTGCCACCAAGTATCAACCACCGGACAGCGTCCCTCTCCCACCACGTTGTAATACCACGACCACGCTTCCGGATTAATCGGCTCACCCACCGTGCCCAGCAGTCGTAAACTGCTCCGATCACTTTCACGTACATAGGCATCGCCTTCACGCATCATGGAGCGTATTGCCGTTGGGGCAGTATATAAAATGGTGACCTTGTGCTTATCGATAATATGTCCAATTCTGGCCCACGTCGGATATTGCGGTACACCTTCAAACATCAGCGTACTGGTACCGTTCGACAGTGGCCCGTAAATCAGGTAACTGTGCCCCGTGATCCAGCCCACATCGGCAGTACACCAATACACATCATCTTGCTTGATATCAAAAACTTCTCTGAATGTGGTGGTGGCGTACACCAAGTAGCCACCTGTGGTATGCAGTACACCTTTGGGTTTACCCGTCGAGCCGGAGGTATACAAAATAAATAACGGATCTTCTGCATTCATGGGTTCGGGTGGACACACATCATTCACTTCGGTAATCACCACGTGATACCAAAGATCACGCCCCTCTTGAAAGCGAACCGGATTACCTGTGCGATGAACCACGATCACATGCTCAACCGACTCGGTTCCCTTAACTTTTAGGGCTTCATCGACACTTTCTTTTAATGGCAGTAACTTACCGCCACGCATACCGGCATCGGCAGTGATCACCAGTTTAGCCTGACAATCTTCTATCCTGCTGGCGAGCGAATCGGGTGAAAAACCACCAAATACCACACAATGCACCGCACCAATCCGTGCACAGGCCAACATGGCGATCGCCGCTTCAGACACCATTGGCATATACAACACCACACGGTCGCCCTTTTCGATGCCATATTTTTTTAGCACGTTGGCAAAACGGCACACCTCTTCATACAGCTCTTTGAAGGAAATAATTTTATGCCGTGATGGATGATCGCCTTCCCAAATGATGGCAGGCTTGTGCGGATGTGTTTTAAGATGTCGATCCAGACAGTTGGCACATACATTTAATTGCCCGTCGGCAAACCATTCAATTTTAAAATCATCCGCCGCGTAATTGGTATTTTTAACTTGTGTAAATGGCTTGATCCAATCGACATTGCGGGCTTCTTCTGCCCAGAATCCATCAGGGTCATCGATTGATTGCTGATAGCGCGCCAAATAATCGGCTTCAATGGTTCGGGCTGTTTTTTTAAACTCTTCTGGTACTGGATAGATTTCATTCATAGTATCACTTCCTTGATTTTTAGGCCCCATCACGAGGCTTTTTTAACCGACACTGTGTTTGATCTTTTTTTGTTGTTGCTGATGCAGTATCCACACACGTGGTTGGGCCTGACAATACGCATTTGGTCGTATATTTTTCAACCTATCAGATTCGAAACAATTTAAACACCCAAAGACTCAACATTTTTTGTATGTTGGTTGTAGTATTTCTTGAAGACATTCATACGATTGCCTGTATCCGCATCTATCTTGACGTTTCAGGCAGCACTTCAACAGGAGGGTGATATGCATTCTACCTCAACCGATCATTCCGACTGGTCATCACACCCTGCGCGCCGTAACGATCACCCCTTTTCGACTCGAGGGCGCTTTAATCGTTTAAGCTACTTGGGCTGGTATGGTTTCTTTAATTTGTTACCCATTGCATTGCTGTTATTGCTTCACTTCGGCTTGGGTGTAATTCGTCTTGATTTCGGAACACTGTACGATCATGGGTTTGCATTATGGCTCGATGGCTCGGGATGGTTGCTGCTCGCTGGCACGTTGTTATTTATCTATCTTCATCTGCTCCTCATCATTCGACGCTTACACGACACCAATCATTCTGGCTGGTGGAGTCTGCTGTTTTTACTGCCCGTGATTCAATGGATTCTATTGCTGTATTTACTGATCGCGCCGGGTTCATCTGGGGTAAATGATTATGGTCCACCCCGACCTTCTCATTTTTTAGAAAAGCTGATGGGATGGTTGGTCGTGTTGATGTTTGTGATGAGCATTTTGGTTTTTGGACAAGCCATGCACTTTATGATGAGTACTGGCAATATCGATTTACAGCATTTAATGCTTCAGTCACACACTGGTTATTTCTAAACAAAATATGTGAAAGGTTGAGCGAATATACAGTTCATACTACACTTTCGCATTACTTTTCTCTTAACTTTTATCACATCAGGAATTCGAGTGTCTGAAGAAAATAAACTAGATCAGGTCGCATCAGATACAGCGATGCTATTGCAACAAGCGGGGCAAAAAACCACTCAATCCGTTCTACAGCATACCGAGAAATACCATGAAACTTATACTGCAATTGATAAAATTGTAGATAGTTTTTGGGAGCGTATTCCTTATTTATGTATCGCGCTTGTCGTATTTTTAGTTTTCTGGTTGTTGACCAAAGTCTTTAAACTATTCGTTGATAAAACCCTGACCAATCGTAGTTATACCCGTCAAAATTTGGTCTTGGTTCTGAATCGTGTTGGATCTGTCCTCATCTTGTTTATCGGTTTTTTGATTGCACTGGTGATTGCGATTCCGGGATTCACACCAGGCCAGCTCATGAGCGCACTCGGTATCGGTTCGGTGGCAATTGGTTTTGCATTTAAAGATATTTTCCAAAACCTGTTATCTGGCGTACTGATTTTACTGGGTGAACCGTTTCGTATTGGCGATGACATTGTTGTCAACGGAATGGAAGGTACAGTTGAAGATATCCAGATTCGCGCAACCTTTATTCGTTCCTACGATGGGCGCCGCATTGTGATTCCAAATGCCACGGTGTATACCAGTGCCATTACCGTGAATACCGCCTATCAGCGCCGTCGCTGTGAGTTTGTGGTCGGCATCGGTTATGACGACGATGAACAACAAGCCAAAAGCATTATTTTGAATATTTTGGACAATAATCGTAATGTCCTCAGCCAGCCTGCATTTAGTGTGAATGTGACAGCGCTGGCCGATTTTTCGGTCAACCTCACGGTGCGTTGGTGGATTGATACCACTGAAACCAATATTTCAGCCTCAGTGAGTGAAATTCAGACTGAAGTGAAACGTGCTTTTAATCAGGAAGGTATTAATATTCCTTACCCGGTACAAGAAGTAAAAGTACATAAAGAGTCGACCTCAGCATTGCCACATACTGCCTCAGCGCCTACCGACTCAGCTAAACAGTCGACCTAACACGTAAGATACTGCGGTTTCGGTTCGCAAAATACGGCTGCCTAACTGATACGTCTGGCAGCCGTTTTTTTGCATCAGTTCGACTTCATATGGAATAAAGCCACCCTCGGGGCCAATAATGAGTGAACAGCCGTGTGAAATATTGATAGGCATGGTTTGTGCGCTATACGGATGCGCCACGTAGGCTGGACGTTCTGGTTGAATCATGCCCGGTAAAATATCTTCTACAAACGGTTTGAAGCGTTTGTAGAGCTGAATGTCTGGAGCAATTGTATCGCCGGCCTGTTCTAGCCCAAGTTGTACATAATCATCAAGCTGCTGTAAAAATGGCGTTTGCCAGTAACTCTTATCCACCCGATAGCTGTGAATCAGGCAAATTCGCTCAACACCAAGTGTCACACTGTCCATGATTAAACGGCGCAGCACTTTGGGGCGTGGCAGTGCCACAATAAGCGTGACTGGAAGTTTTTTAGGACACGCTTCTTGCTGTAGCGGCATTACCTCAATAGATTGCGCTGTAATTGTCATCACTCGGGTGAGATAGCGTGCCTGCCCCAGTATCCCGACTTTGAGCGTATCTCCCACTTGCAGGTTCAGTTGCTCGCGCAAATGCATGACCTGACGCGGTTCATGAATTTGCCATGGCCCAGAGAGATTTTCTTGTGGTGGAATCAAGACCAGATTCATGTGATATATCCATCGAGCAGCGCAATATGGCGATCCAGTGCTCCCTGATTACGGGCTAAAATGGTTTGCGCATGTTGAGCACGTGCCGTGGCTTGGGCAGATGCGTTGGCATAGCTGAGTAAATACTCGACTGCCTGAAGCGCATCTGGAGCAACATCAATCGCTGCTGCCTCGACAAACTCATCTACAATGGTTTGAAAATTGAAATAACGTGGCCCAATCACCACCGGACAATCCAGTGCCATGGGTTCTAAAATATTATGACCACCGCCGGGCGTATTGAGTGATCCCCCAACAAAAGCAACCTGTGCCAGTGCATACCACAACCACAACTCTCCCATACTATCGGCCAGATAAACCTGCGTTTCGGGCATGATGGGTTCGGCAAGACTGCGCCGTGAGGTATTTAAGCCCATATCCTGACTCACACGGAAAACCTCATCAAAACGTTCGGGATGGCGTGGCACTACAATACAAAGTAGCGCAGGATCATGATTTAGATGCGTTTTAAGGGCAGTCAAAAGCTGCTGTTCTTCGGGTGCATGAGTACTGGCAAGCACCATTATTTTACGTGTGCCGAGTTGCCACTGCTGCACTAGAGATGCCGCTTGCAACCCTACCGCTTCGGGTGCATGAATATCAAATTTGATGTTTCCCACCACTTGGGATTTGTCGGCGGCTAGGCCCAGCGAAATATAACGCTGCTGAGTATTCTGGTCTTGCGCCAATAATGCGCTCAGATTGTTCAACATCCCTCGGGTAAGACCCGCCACACGGGCATAACCCCGTGCGGATTTTTCCGACAGGCGCGCATTGATTAAGACTCGGGCTATTCCATGTTGTGCGGCCTGATCAATCAAATTGGGCCACAGCTCAGTTTCGACCAAGATTAGTATTTTAGGCTGATAACGCGCAAAAAATTCACGCAGTAAATGCACCTGATCGACTGGTAGATAAACTGCTTGAAAACGATCCTGATAGGGCGGTTTTAAAAAAAGCGTCTTGGCACGTGCTTGACCCGTTTTGGTGGTATTGGTGACCAGCACCGGATGACCCGCTTGAAGATAATGTTCGATGAGTGGCTGTGCTGCATTGGTCTCACCGACTGAGACTGCATGAAACCAGATGGCATGACGATGTTGAGGAGGCTGAAATGGACCAAAACGTTCACAACATTCTTGCTGGTGTGCTGCGTCACTCTGGGCACGTTTACGAATTCGCCAACGGTACAAAGGTTTGAGTAAAACCAAGGCCGCGTTGTACCACAATGGAGTCGCCAATACATCTGTCTCAATACATATTCGATGGGCAGAATATAGCAGAGCGCCATACATTTGTATGTATGGCGCTCTGATTAACTCACGCAAATTTAGGCGTCAAGCGTCGATTCACGTAGCGTAGGATAGTCGGTATAACCTTCTGCACCTTTGGCATACAAAGTTTCTGGATTGACATCATTCAGCGGTGCATGGTTGATCAGTCGCGTGTACAAATCAGGATTCGCGATATACGCTTTACCAAAAGATACGGCATCGGCATCGCCATTGGCCAATATACGACGCGCAGAATCTGGCGTTAGGCTTTCATTGGCAATCCATACACCACTAAATTGTTTACGCAATTCAGGCCCGATACTGTCTGCGGCTTCATATTCACGCGAAAATACAAAGGCAATTTCTCGCTCACTGAGCTGACGCATAACATAACCGAAGGTTTCAAGTGGGTTGGCATCGCCCATATCGTGCGAATCACCGCGAGGGGCAATATGTACACCAACACGTCCAGCACCCCAAACTGCAATGAATTCATCGACAATCTGCAACAGTAAACGTGCACGATTTTCGAGTGAACCACCGTATTTATCATCACGCTGATTGGTTTGCGATTGCAAGAATTGATCGACTAAATAACCATTGGCAGCATGTAATTCTACGCCGTCAAAACCAGCCAGTTTGGCCATTTCAGCCGCATGTCGGTACTGTTGAACAATCTCGTCAATTTCTTCGAGCGATAATGCGCGCGGTGTCACATAAGGACGTTTCGGACGCAATAGGCTGACATGTCCTTCTGGCTGAATCGCGCTCGGTGCAACCGGGAGATCACCATCAAGAAACTGAGGATCTGAGATCCGGCCCACATGCCAAAGCTGCGCCACGATTTTGGCGCCTTGTGCATGAACCGCCTGAATAATGGGTTGCCAAGCATGTGCTTGTTCTTCTGTCCAAAGTCCAGGGGTATCTTCATAACCGACGGCTTTAGGAGAAATCACCGTGGCTTCCGTCAAGATCAGACCTGCATTGGCACGCTGCTGATAATACTCTTTCATCAGCGCATTTGGCACTCGGCTTTCCCCACTGCGCGAGCGAGTCAGCGGCGCCATCACCAAACGGTTTTTTAATTCAAAATCACCAACTTTTAACGGAGAACTTAGTTCAGCCATCACAACCTCAGCTTACGCTCGATTAAAGCGTTTCTTTTAAATGATCGAGATATTGCTGAATCAACGCTTCGTTGCGCGAAAAATAAGACCACTGGCCATATTTCTCTACCGTAATGAGACCTGCCTGTTGTAAAACAGACAAATGATTAGACATGGTCGATTGTGACACATTGCCTAATCGCTCAATTTGCCCGGCACAAACACCCCGCTCAAAATTGCCGCATTCTTCTGCGGCCCAGTATTTTGTTGGATGCTTGAGCCATTCCAAAATCTGACGACGAGTCGGATTGGCGAGGGCTTTAAAAATTACATCGGTATCCATAAGCAAAGCTCAAAGATTAGGGCGCAAAGCGTTGTTCAACACCATACTTTACATTGTATCGCATAATTACGATATTAATATCTATTTTTATAAATATTAATATCGATTTTCATAGATATATTGTAAGCACAGGTAAACACGCTTTGCGGATGTTTACAATTACAAGCCTTGTTTCAAACTGGCTTCGATAAATTTATCCAGATCGCCGTCGAGTACAGCACCTGTATTTGAATTTTCGACACCAGTACGCAAGTCTTTAATACGTGAGTCATCCAGTACATAGGAGCGAATCTGGCTACCCCAGCCGATATCAGACTTCGAGTCTTCAAGGGCTTGTGCAGCTTCATTACGCTTTTGCATTTCAAGTTCGTACAATTTTGCACGTAACTGTTTCCATGCATGGTCACGGTTCGCATGCTGAGAACGCTGGTTCTGACAAGCCACCACAATCCCTGTCGGCGCGTGAGTCAAACGCACGGCAGAATCGGTTTTGTTAATGTGCTGTCCACCGGCACCCGATGCACGGTATGTATCGGTACGTACATCAGCTGGATTGATTTCAATTTCAATATTGTCATCAATTTCAGGTGAAACGAATACAGCACTAAACGAGGTATGACGACGGTTGCCACTGTCAAATGGCGACTTACGCACCAGACGATGTACACCAGACTCGGTACGTAACCAGCCATATGCGTACTCGCCTTCGACTCGGATAGTGGCCGATTTAATGCCCGCTACATCACCATCTGATTCTTCCATCAATTCAGCTTTAAAGCCATGACGCTCGATCCAGCGCATGTACATACGCAGTAACATGGAAGCCCAGTCTTGTGCCTCGGTACCACCCGAACCTGCCTGAATCTCGACATAACATGGGTTCGGGTCCATCGGATTGCTAAACATCCGGCGGAATTCGAGCTTGGCCAGCGCCTCTTCTGCCGCCACAAGCTCTGCATCAACATCTTCGAGCAGACTTTCGTCATCGGCTTCAACGGCAAGATCCAGCATTGCTTTAGCATCGTCGAGCTGATTGGCAAGACCATCTAAAACGTTCAGAACGTTTTCAAGCTCACCTTTTTCTTTGGCCATGGCTTGAGCACGGCTTTGGTCGTTCCAGATCGCCGGATCTTCAAGCTCGCGTAAAACTTCTTCTAGACGTTCTTTTTTTAGATCGTAGTCAAAGATACCCCCGTAGTGTTTGACTACGTTCGGTTAAATCTTTTAATTGGTTCAAATACGGATTAATTTCCACGCCACAATTCCCACATTACATTCATTTATTTCGCTGTCTAGTTTAACACAGCCCGCTTCGAGAGAGAAAAACTGCGTTTTAGTCCTATAAAAAAACCCCAATTTGTTTGAAATCTAACCCCTATAAAGCGTTATGAATTTGTTTTTACAACATTAATCTAATCTTCATTATGGAGGTCTAAACTGGTGCGTTTTAAATACAATTGGTCACAATATTGATGATTAATTGTGCATATTCGTGATAACTTCACAAAACCCTCTAGCTTTTAATAAAACAAAACATTTCATATTTATTATTGAATATCAAAAACTTAAAAATACTTAATTACACGAATTCCACATTATTACCGTTCGGTTACGTTGGCATAATTGACGCACTCAAATTTTTCACTAGACTGAAAGTTGTAACAAAACATTAATTATTATTTTTTGGAGGGGAGATTTTCCATGAAAAAGTTAACTCTAGTCACAGCACTTTTGTCTTCACTCGCTTTTGTAGGAACTACTGCTCACGCTTACCAAACTGAAGTTAACGGTAACTACAATTACCTAGATCCAGATAACGGTAGCGGTGTAAGTACATTTGGTGCAAGTGGCACTTACTACTTTAATCCTGTTCAAACTCGTAACGCGCCATTAGCCGAAGCAGCATTTCTTGATCGTGCAAGTAACGTGAGTGTTGGCGGTGTATACGGCGATAATAGCGGTACTAAAAATACAAATATTGGTATTGCTGGTGAATACTATGTACCAAACAGCGACTTCTATTTAGGTGCAGGCGTTGCTCGTGAAGAAAATAAAATTAAGAATTTAAACGACACAAAAACCACCCGTTATAATGCCGAGGTAGGTTATCTTCCAGCACCAGGATTATTGGTTGCACTTGGTCTACAAGGCTATGACACAAAAAATGGTGGAGATGATGTTGATCCAACCTTACGTGCCAAATACGTTACTCAAGTTGGCCAACATGACGTAAACCTTGAAGCCCGTGGTGTGTTTGGTAACAATGACAATAAGCAATACTACGTTGCAGGCGACTACTATATCGACAAAACATTAAGTGTTGGTGCAGACTATCAGCGTGATAAGGCCCTTAATCTTGACCAATGGGGCATCACAGCTAAAAAATTCTTAAGCCAGCAAGTAAGTGTTGATGGTCGATTAGGTTTCGGCGATGACTACAATACTTATTCAGTAGGTGCATCATATCGCTTCTAAGCAATCGGTTTAGACGTATAAAAAAACTGCTCCTCGGAGCAGTTTTTTTATGTCTGATCTAAATGTAGGATACGAAGTTGCAAATTCACACTGCCGTTAAATTCATTTCGATCTAACTCATAGACTAAATTGACAAACGGTATACTCGGATCAAATTCGAATTGATGTGCCGCATTAAAGGCAATCGCATCTACGGTTCCGTACTGATCCAGCGAGAGCTTTAGCTTTAAATGAAGTTCTTTGAGCCAGCGATAATCGAGCACCTGAAAGCGGCCTTCAAACTGTGGGTAAGGAAATTTTTGTCCCCATGGGCCTAAACGCTCAATCCAGTTTAAAGTATCGAGCTGGTGTGCAGACATCGGTAAAACGCCATCTGTCCAGAGGACCGCGTCCAGTAAAGATTCATCCATCTGAGCAACATACTGGGTAAAAATACGTTTAAACTCATCGAAATACTGTTTTTTCAGCGTTAAACCCGCCGCCGCCGCATGTCCACCAAAATGACTGACCAAATGCGGATATTGCTCAGCCACCTGCTCAATGGTATCGCGAATGTGAATACCATCGATGGAACGTGCAGAGCCCTTGATGTGCTCGCCATCGGTATCGGGTGCAAACACAATGGTTGGTCGATGAAACTGCTCTTTTAAACGCCCTGCAACAATACCAATCACGCCTTGATGCCAACTCTCTTCGAACAACACCAGCGCTGGTGGAATTTGTGTTTCATTGAGTTGAAGTGTTTCCAGATAGCCCAGTGCCTGCTGCTTCATTTCAGTTTCGACTTGACGGCGCTCTAGATTTAGCCGATTAAGTTGCTCTGCAATTGGATAAGCCGTTTTGAAATCTGGCGCCATCAGGCATTCAATTCCAATATTCATACTGTCCATCCGACCAGCAGCATTGATACGAGGCCCAAGCACAAAACCTAAATCCTGTGCTTTAAGCGTTGCAGCGTCACGCTTGGCAATCTCGAGCAAGGCTAAAATACCCGGCCGACACTGCTGTTGCTGAATACGCTTGAGTCCTGCATCGACCAAAATCCGGTTGTTGTAATCTAGCGTCGCAACATCGGCATACGTACCCAGCGCCACCAAATCCAGATATTGACTGATTTTGCAGCTCGATTTTTGTTGCTGCTGACGTAAAGTACACAAATGTGCAAGTAAATAAAACGCCACGCCCACACCGGCCAAGGCTTTACTTGGAAAGGTACACTCAAGCTGATTGGGGTTGACCACCGCTTCAGCATCGGGTGGCTGTTTGGTGGTGAGGTGATGATCGGTGATAATCACCTGCATGCCTAATGCCTGCGCGCGCGCTACTCCAGCATGACTGGATATTCCGTTGTCTACAGTAATCAGTAAATCTGGTGCAAAAGTGGTTTCGGCCAGATCTGCAATTGCAGGCGTCAGCCCATAACCGTATTTAAAACGATCCGGTACGATATAATCGACATGGGCGCCCAACGTTTTGAGCACCAAACACATCAATGCCGTGCTGGTCGCACCGTCTGCATCGTAATCGCCCACAATCACAATATGCTCATGCCGATCAATCGCTGCATCGATTAACGCTGTTGCAGTGGCCAAATCTTTGAGTTCTGGCTTGAGCAAATGCCGTAACTTTAAATCCAGTTCCTGTTCGGACTGCACACCGCGTCGCGCCAAAATCTGTGCAAGAAATTCAGGCACCGCCTGAAAAGATTCTGGCGACGTGAGTAAAGGGCGCTGCTTGATCTGAACGAAGTTCATTAAGGCATTAATCGTTGCATGATCCATTGATCATCATGCTTGTCATAGCTGATTCGATCGTGCATCCGATTACGTCGACCCTGCCAGAACTCATAGTGATCTGGCTGTACCCGATAACCGCCCCAGAAGGCTGGCTTTTCAATCTCGGCCTGATCTTGCACCTGCTCATGAAATGCCTTAAAGCGCTGTTCAAGCAATTCACGGCTTGCAATCACCCCGCTTTGCGGCGTACTTAAATGTGCTGCAATCTGGCTATCGCGTGGGCGTTTATGATAATACGCCGTCGACTCAGCCTCTGGAATCTTGACCACACTGCCACTGACACGGATCTGGCGCTCAAGACTCGGCCAGTAAAACAGTAATTCAGCAAAGGCTGATTCGGCCAAATCGAGCCCTTTTTGGCTATCGTAGTTGGTATAAAAGTCATACCCCTGTTCAGTCGCACCACGGAGTAAAACCGTTCGAACGTGCGGCCGACCAGCACGGTTACACGTCGCCAGTGACATGGCATAGGGTTCGAGGAAATTCTCTTGCAAGGCATGGTTAAACCACTGTAAAAACTGGCCATGTGGATTTGGATCCACTTGACCCTCATCTAACTGCCCTTTTTCGTAGCTCAAACGCAGCTCACTCAGATCTTTAATGGTATCTGTCATGTGAATCTCTCTTATGCAGCAGCATGTTCACGGACGCAGTCCGCTAAACGATGCGCTAGGGTCGTCACTTCTTCTTCGTTATCGCCTTCCACCATCACACGAATCACAGGTTCGGTTCCTGATTTTCGAATCAGTAAACGTCCACGTCCCTTAAGTTGTGCTTCGGCCTGATTAAACTCCTGCGCCAGTTCAGGAATCGCATACGGATCGATCATTTGATCCAGACGTACATTGACCAATACCTGTGGGAACAGCTCAAAACCAGCCACAAGTTCATGCAAGGCTTTGCCTTTTTCAACCATAACAGTCAACACTTGCAAGGCAGCAATAATGGCATCACCCGTGGTGCTCTTGTCGAGTGTCAAGATATGACCAGATGGCTCACCGCCAATCACCCATTCATTTTCTTCAAGCGCCTGAAGCACATAGCGGTCACCAACTTTGGCACGTACAAACGGCACTTCGGCTTTGGCCAGTGCTAACTCGAGCGCCATATTGCTCATCACTGTCCCGACAATACCTGCCGGTTTCTTTCTGGCCTGGGTCGCCAGAATATACAGAATATGATCGCCATCGACCAATTGTCCGAATTTATCCACTAAAATCACGCGATCAGCATCGCCATCAAAGGCAATACCTAAATCTGCTTTATAATGCACCACGGCCTTTTGTAAGTTTTCTGGATGGGTCGAACCACAATGTTCATTGATGTTCATGCCCGTCGGATCGTTATACAGCGCAATCACTTTTGCACCGAGTTCACGAAACACCGATGGCCCGACATTGTAGGCAGCACCATTGGCACAATCCACCACAATGGTCAGACTGCGTAAGTCGAAATGATAGGGAAAGGTAGATTTACAAAACTCGATATAGCGACCATTGGCATCCTTCACACGGACACTTTTACCTAAATTGGCGGTATCTTCAATCAAAAGCTCATGCTCAAGCTCCTGATTGATCGCATCTTGTAAATCATCAGGCAGTTTTTTGCCTTCACCTGAAAAGAATTTAATACCGTTATCGAAATAAGGATTGTGCGATGCGGAAATCACAATACCGGCATCGGCATGTAAGGCACGTGTGAGATGTGCAATAGCAGGCGTCGGTAACGGCCCGAGTAGGTGGACATAAACACCTGCGGCGTTTAAACCGGCCTGTAAAGCAGATTCTAGAATATAGCCAGATAAACGGGTATCTTTACCTAAAACAACAATGGGTTTATGAATTGGACTTGTTCGTTTTAATACTTTTCCAGCGGCAAACCCTAACTTTAGTGCAAATTCAGGTGTGATCGGCGTTACACCGAATTTTCCACGAATGCCATCGGTTCCAAAATAACTCATTTTTGACTCACTTTTCATTTTATGGTGACGCCACCATCCATGTGTTTACTTTACACCAAATCAAAAACGCCGTCAGTGGACTGACGGCGTTTTTCACTGAGGTCCGTAAGTGGTAATTAACCAATACGGTAGTTCGGTGCTTCCTTCGTAATCGTCACATCGTGAACGTGTGACTCTTGCATACCTGCTGCTGTGATTTTCACAAACTGGGTATTTTGGTGCATCGCTTCGATGTCGGCAGAGCCTGTATAACCCATAGATGAACGTAGGCCGCCCATCATCTGATGTACAATCGCGCTCATTGGCCCCTTGTAAGGCACACGACCTTCAATCCCTTCCGGCACCAACTTTTCCACACCCGCTTTCGCGTCTTGGAAATAACGGTCTGATGAACCACTCACACCCGACATCGCACCCAATGAACCCATACCACGATACGCTTTGTAATAGCGACCTTGGAACAATTCAACTTCACCTGGCGCCTCTTCGGTACCTGCCATCAAAGAACCGACCATAATGGTGCTTGCACCAGCCGCAATCGCTTTCGCCATATCACCAGAGAAGCGAATACCGCCGTCTGCGATCAATGGAATCTCACCTTTGAGGGCACGTGCCACGTTGTCAATCGCAGAAATTTGAGGTACACCAATACCTGCAACAATACGCGTGGTACAGATCGAACCTGGACCAATACCAACTTTGACCGCATCTGCACCCGCATCAAGCAATGCCAAGGCTGCATCTGCAGTTGCGATGTTGCCGCCAATCACTTGTACTTGCGGATAGTTCTGCTTCACCCAACGTACACGCTCAATCACACCGGCTGAGTGACCGTGTGCGGTATCGACCACAATCACATCTGCACCAGCATCGACCAGTGCTTCAACACGTGCAGGGGTTTCAGCACCTGTGCCGACTGCTGCGCCAACACGTAGACGACCTAAATCATCTTTACAGCTGTTTGGATAAAGCTCGGCTTTACGAAAATCGGTCACGGTGATCAGACCTTTTAAGGCATGATGATCATCAACAACCAAGACTTTTTCGATACGATGCTTTTGAAGTAACGCTTGAATACTTTCTTTTGACGCACCTTCTTTCACCGTCACTAAACGGTCTTGAGGGGTCATAATATTGCTAACAGGTTGCTCAAGATTGGTTTCAAAACGTGTATCTCGACCGGTCACAATACCCACAACCTTGCCGTCCTGTACCACAGGCACACCACTAATATTATTGGCTTGCGTAATGGCAATCAATTCACGTACGGTGGTTTGAGGGGTTACAGTAATCGGGTCTTTGACCATACCGGCTTCGAATTTTTTGACACGACGAACTTCAGCTGCTTGAGCTGCAATGTCCATGTTTTTGTGCAAAATACCGATACCACCGTTTTGCGCCATTGCAATGGCCATACGTGATTCAGTCACGGTATCCATTGCAGCCGAAACGAGTGGAATATTTAGTTGAATGCCGCGAGTCAAACGTGTCTTTAAGGAGACATCTTTTGGGAGAACTGTAGAATAGGCAGGGAGTAATAAGACATCATCGAAGGTTAACGCTTCTTGAACGATGGTCAGCATAACAATCTCACTGGTAATTTCCGTGAGCTATTATAAACAAATTTGCGCTTAAATTTCATTTTTTCTTGCGCTAATTTTTAAATTCTAACACTTGTTACATCAATCAGCGCCCAGAAGGCGCTGAAATAATTAAATTAATTCCGCTTTTTTCATTTCACTTTTAAAGTATGCATAGTAAATCGGTGCAGCCACCAAGCCAATTAGCCCAAAAACGGCCTGAAATACCAGCATCGCAATTAATAGCTCCCACGCCTTGGCATTAATTCGCTGACCAATAATATCGGCATTTAAGAAGTATTCCAGTTTATGAATCAGAACCAGATACAACAGGGCAATGGCCGCCGTGGTAAAAGACACGCTCATGGCGGATAAAACAATCAAGGTATTGGACATCAAGTTACCAATCACGGGCAACAGGCCAAATACAAAGGTTAAAATCACCAAGGTTTTTCCAAAAGGCAAATGCATTCCCATCAGCGGTAAGGCAATGAAAATAAACAGTCCCGATAAAATCGTATTGATCAGAGAAATTTTGACCTGCGCAAAGACGATATTCTTAAAGGCACGGTATAACGTATCTAAGCGCTGCAGAAATACGCGCCGAAACATTGGCATGTCTTTTTCGTCTTGATTCGGATGTAGTGAAATCAAGGCACCTAAGATCATGCCGACAATCATGGTGACAAAACCATGCAACACATCGGTTCCGGCATGTTGCAACGTGATCAGGTGCTCTTTGGATAAGCGCAGCAAAGTATCTTTCATCTCATCGATACTTTCAGGTACAAATCCAGGAAAATACCCGCCCACTTCACTTTGAAATTTTTTGAGCAAGGCATCCAGATTGGCATTGACCTCAGCCAGCCCACCGCCGCGTAGATCATGCACCACATAGGCACTTAAACTCACCATGAGCAGTACCAACAGACTGATAATCACCACACTAAATAATGCCACCACCGTTACACGGCCATACTTTCGATTGGAAAAGCGCTCGACATAGGGGCTCAAACTGGTGACCAACGCGTAAACCAGTAAACCCGACAAAAGTCCGGGCAACAGATGTAGCGGTAAAATCATGAGTAAACTGATGGTCATGATCAGATAACTGGCAATTACACACTGACGCTCATTTAGTAATGGCATACATGAATCCTTTTTCCTGCGTTTACTACAGATTTCTGATGCTTGAAGAATTTTTTTATATGAGGCTTGAGTAAGTTTCGCTGCTCACTCATGATTTATTTTAGCGCAAAATAAACATGATCCGATTTTTTCTGATACGACTTTTTGAAAAAAACGCGCATGAGATTGCGCGTTTTTAGGTCGACTTGATTTTTTACAGCAATTTAAAAGAAGTAATGCTGTACCAGTGTAGAGACACCCACCACCAAGAAAATTGCCGCGCCAATCTTGTGAATGAGCGAAATAGGTAAACGATCGGCCATTTTGTTTCCAATAAATACCGCTGGTGCATTGGCAATCATCATGCCGACAGTGGTCCCGAGCATTACCCAAAACACACTGTCAAAACGTGCTGCCAGTGCAACGGTCGCGATTTGGGTTTTATCGCCAATTTCTGCCAAGAAAAATAAAATAAAGGTGGCGCCAAATACTCCAAAGCGTTGCCATTTATTGATGCTATCGGTTTCGTCATCGAGCTTGTCTGGCACTAGCATCCACAGTGCCATTGCAATAAAGCCAATGGCCAATACCCACACCATAACGGTAGGATTTAAAACGGTCGTCAGCCATTGTCCTAATACCGCAGATAAACCATGGTTGATGGTGGTCGCCAATAAAATCGCGATTAAGATAGGAACAGGTTTGCGGAACCGGGCTGCGAGTAAAAGCGCAAGGAGCTGGGTTTTGTCGCCCATTTCAGCAAGGGCAACAACAGAAGTCGAAATCAGGAATTCTTGCATATCTGTTCTCTGGCTAGCATAACGTACCGATGACTTACCGCCCCTGCTAGCCAAATGTGCAGAACGATAAATCAAAGGTCTTGCCAACTCGGAAACACACGTATGCGTTTAAGCTATGATGACCATGTTCTGTGGAACAATTATGTTGATCATCACCTATTTACATTGCGTAAATAGAGGCTACTCCCCAATGAAGTGAATTGATTATACCTGTTTGATCGCCTAGTTTCAATTTGCTTTGATCTGAAACACATATTCAACCACTTTGAATCAAAAAACCCTGCCGAAGCAGGGTTTTTAAATAAACGATGATTTAGATCAGTAAGCTGCGGATATCTTGCAACAATTTGGTCAGCTTGTTGGTAAAACGCGCTGCATCGGCACCATTAATCACACGGTGGTCATACGACAATGACAACGGTAACATCAAGCGAGGCTCAAAATCTTTGCCATTCCATACTGGCTGCATCGCAGCAGGTGAAATACCCAAAATCGCCACTTGTGGCCAGTTCACTAACGGTGTAAAGGCTGTTCCGCCAATCGCGCCCAAGCTTGAAATGGTGAAATTGGCACCTTGCAAGTCTTTTGGTGATAATTTCTTATCACGTGCCTTTTGACCAATTACACCTAGCTCAACCGCGATCTGCTTAATCGATTTCTGATCTGGGTTGCGTAGTACCGGTACAGTCAAACCGTCTGGCGTTGCAACAGCAATCCCCATATGGATTTCGTTGCGAAGCAGTACTGATTTACCATCGTCAGACAAATGACCAGCAAACTCACGCTCTTCTTTGAGCAGGTGTGCCACAGCCTTGATGATAAACGCCATGATGGTCAGGCTGATGCTTTCTTTCTTGAAGTTACCCTTCAAGTCATTGCGCCATGCTTCAAGCTCAGTAATATCCGCATGATCAAACTGAGTCACTTGCGGAATAAAGTTGTTAAGCGACAATTGCGGAATCGAAACTTGCTGTAAACGCGTCAGTGCTTTTTCTTCAACGCCACCAAATGCGCTGAAATCTGGCAATGACGGCAAGCCTGATGCCACTGCAGCCGCTGCTGCTTTTGGCGCTGCAACTGGTGCAGTTAAGCGCTGCTTCACGTATGCATAAATGTCTTCTTTAATCAGACGACCATGCTCACCAGAATTTTTGACCTGTGCCAACACCACACCCAATTCACGGGCGAGTTTACGTACAGCTGGACCAGCATAGACTTTGGCATTTTCAGCTTCTTGCTCTTTGGTCAATTTGCTGTCTTGGCTTGCCTGTGGCGCTGCATGATCGGCTTTGGCAGCAGGCGCTGCTTTTGGTGCCGCTGGTGCAGGTGCTGCTTCAGCTTTTGCTGGTGCCGCTTTCGGTGCACTTGGCGCTGCGCCTTCGGCTTCAACTGTAATCAGCAGTATGCCTTCTTGAACATCTTGTCCGACTTGAACATGCACGGCTTTAACCACGCCTGAAACCGAACTTGGAACTTCAACTGTTGCCTTGTCCGATTCAACCACCACGATACTTTCGTCTTTGGTGATTTTGTCGCCCACTTTGACCAAAATCTCGGCCACTGCAGCCTTGTCCACACCTAAATCTGGAACATTGACCTCAACATCACCCGCAGGTGCGTTTGATTCACTAGCAGGTTGTGCCGTTTCTGCCACAGATTCTTTGGCAGGTGCAGCAGCGCTTGATGCAGCAGGTGCTTGTTCAGGCGCAGCAGATGCGCCGCCGGCTGTTTTAAGCTTAAGCAGCACAACACCTTCTTGAACCGTGTCGCCTTCTTTGATCGCAATAGACACCACAGTACCTGTTGCTGTACTTGGCACTTCAACCGACGCTTTGTCCGATTCAAGCAAAACTAGACTGTCATTTTCGGCAATCTCGTCGCCAACTTTCACCAAAATCTCGGCAACTGTTGCTTTTTCTACACCAATGTCAGGAACCTGAACCTCAATTTCCTGAGTTGCACCGCCAGCAGCAGGCTGTGCAGCTGGTGCTTCTTGTGCAGGTGCTGCTTCTTGTGCAACTGGTTTTTCTTCTGGTGCTGGCGCAGCGGCAGGTTCTGCCGTTGCACCCTCACTTTCAAGCTCAACCAAGTCTGTACCTTCAGTGACTTCATCACCAAGGCTAACCAAAATACGTTTGACCACACCAGCTGCTGTACTTGGTACTTCAACCGATGCTTTGTCCGATTCGAGCAAGATCAGGCTGTCGTTTTCAGAAATCGTGTCACCAACCTTTACCAAGATTTCAGCAACCGTTGCTTTATCTACGCCAATATCAGGTGTTTTCACTTGCATGTCTTAGTTCCCCTCACCTGAGTGTTCTTCATACGCTGCCACAGGATGAACCTCTGGATGCGTCTGTGGCGCCCATGCAACTGGACGGTCTGTTTCGAGTTCGAAGCTTGAAATCGCATCTTTCACCAGACGGTTTTCTACTTCACCTTCATCAGCCAGTTTTTTCAGTGTTGCCACGACAATGTGAGCTGCATCGACACCGAAGTAGCTACGTAGGTTGGCACGCGTATCTGAACGGCCATAACCATCGGTACCCAAAGTCACGTATGGACGGTTGTCTGGGAGGTAGGCACGAATCTGTTCGCTATAAGCACGCATATGATCCGTTGCCGATACCACGATACCGTCTGTACCACGAAGCTGCTGAGATACCCAAGATTCTTTGGTTTCTTCGGTTAGCGGATGCAAGCGGTTGTATTCATCACAGGCCATACCGTCGCGCGCCAACTCGTTGAAGCTGGTAACACTCCAGATATTTGAGTGAATTTGATATTCTTCACGCAAGATCTTCGCCGCTTTGATGACTTCACGTAAGATCACGCCAGAACCAAGTAACTGAACAGTGGCTTTTTCATCTTTTTCAAACAGGTACATACCACGTTTGATGCCTTCTTCAGCGCCTTTTGGCATTTCTGGATGCTCGTAGTTTTCGTTCATGAGCGTTAGGTAATAGAATACACGCTCTTGATTGACATACATACGCTTCAAGCCATCATGTACGACCACTGCAAGCTCATAACCGAAACATGGATCATAAGAAATACAGTTTGGAATCGTTCCTGCAAGGATATGCGAGTGACCATCTTGGTGCTGTAAGCCTTCACCGTTTAGCGTCGTACGGCCAGCGGTCGCGCCCAACAAGAAACCTTGTGCCTGTGCATCGCCTGCTGCCCATGCAATATCACCGATACGCTGGAAACCAAACATTGAGTAATACATGTACATCGGAATCATTGGCAAGTTATTGGTTGAATAACTGGTTGCCAACGCGGCCCATGCACTCATCGCACCCGCTTCGTTGATGCCTTCTTGCAACATGTGACCGTCTTTTGCTTCACGGTAGTTCATGAGCTGTTCATTGTCTTCTGGGGTATATTTCTGACCATGAGCAGCATAAATACCCAACTGGCGGAACATCCCTTCAAGACCGAAGGTACGTGCTTCATCTGGCACGATTGGCACTACGCGATCTTTAATCGCTTTTTCTTTTAACAACGACGCGATCAAACGCACCATCACCATGGTGGTCGATTGTTCTTTACCGTTGCTACCGCTCAACACACTGTCAAATACTGAAATTTCAGGAATCGCCAAAGATTCGCTTTCTTTACGACGTGCAGGCAGATAACCACCTAAAGCCTCACGACGCGCTTTCATGTATTTAAGTTCTGGCGAGTTTTCCGCAGGACGATAGAACGGCAGATCTTCTAATTGCTCATCGTTAAATGGCAAGTTAAAACGGTTACGTACATATTTGAGTGAGTCAACATGCATTTTCTTGATTTGGTGCGTTTTGTTGACCGCTTCAATTTCATCAGACAAACCGTAACCTTTCACAGTTTTTGCCAGAATAACGGTTGGCTGACCAGTGCTCTTCATTGCCTCAGCATAAGCTGCGTATACTTTGTACGGATCGTGACCACCACGATTCAGATTGTCGATATCTTCATCGCTTAAGTTTTTCACCAGCTCTTCAGCTTCTGGATATTTACCAAAGAAGTGCGCACGGGTGTAAGCACCACCTTTTACTTGGTAGCGTTGGTAGTCACCATCAACTGCTTCATCCATAATTGCTTTAAGTGCACCTGAGGTGTCTTTGGCCAAAAGTGGATCCCAATGACGGCCCCAAACCACTTTGATCACGCGCCATCCGGCACCGCGGAACAATGATTCAAGCTCTTGAATAATTTTACCGTTACCACGTACAGGGCCATCAAGACGCTGTAAGTTACAGTTGACTACCCAGATCAGGTTGTCGAGTTTCTCACGACCTGCCAGTGAAATTGCACCAGTACTTTCTGGCTCATCCATCTCGCCATCGCCGAGATATGCCCAGACTTTACGGTCTTCTTCTTTGATCAGACGACGGTTCATCAAGTACTTTTGAATATGTGCTTGATAAATCGACATGATTGGACCCAAGCCCATCGATACGGTTGGGAACTGCCAGTAATCTGGCATTAAGTAAGGATGCGGATAGCTTGATAGACCATTGCCATTCACTTCACGGCGGAAATTATTGAGTTGGTCTTCTGTCAAACGGCCTTCAAGAAAAGAACGCGCATAGATCCCAGGTGCACAGTGACCTTGATAGTAGATCATGTCGCCGCCAAAGCTGTCGCTGTTGGCACGGAAGAAGTGGTTAAATCCAACGTCGTAAAGCGTTGCTGAAGATGCAAAGCTGGCCAAGTGACCACCTAAGTCGTCGCCTGTTTTGTTGGCACGTAGTACCATGGCCAACGCGTTCCAACGGATCAATGCACGAATACGGCGTTCCATGTCTTGATCGCCCGGCATTGCAGGCTGTTCATCCACAGAAATTGTATTGAGATAAGGTGTATTCAAGCGTTGAATGGGAACATGCTTCGCAATCGCGCGTTGATAAAGCTTTTCCAATAAAAAAGCTGCACGTTCAGTTCCCATGTGCTGTAAAACCGAATCAAATGCATCTTGCCATTCTTGGGTTTCTTGTGCGTCGGAATCACCATAAAACGCCATAGTTCACCTTTTCCTTAGTCTTTTGTCTAGGGTGTATTTTTATCATATTTACCGCCATGCAAGTTATCCCCGCAGGTGAATACAGATAGGCACTATTATTTAGATAATAAATACTGATTGACTTTTTATAACCCAAAATAACAAAAAAACGCCAATTAAAGCTGTTTTTTTATACACGAGTATTTGAAATTTGATGTTAGAGTCAAATTTGGCCCAAAAATAAGCAAACCGCGACTTTTGCGCGGTTTGTGCATTGTTAAGAATTTATGTAAAGCAAGATTCAATAAAACAGGAGTCAGATGGATATAAAGAACTTATGGCAACATGGCAAGATAAGAACCTGGATTCTTGCGCTGACCGTCTTTCACCACTTCAAAGTGTAAATGTGGTCCCGTGCAGCGCCCTGTACAGCCAACATTGGCAATGTGCTCACCCGCACCTACACGGTCACCGACCTGTACCATCACGCGTGAAGCATGTGCATAGCGTGTGAGGTAACCGTTGCCGTGATTAATCTCGACATATTGACCATAACCTGTACCCCAACCCGCCTTGGTCACAATACCTGGGCCAGAAGCATAGATCGGTGTGCCACTTGGCGCAGAGAGATCAATTCCTTCATGTGCGCGTGTGGTGCCGAGTAAAGTTCGTGTACCAAATTCCGAAGAGACACGCACCATGTCTGGCAATGGATGCGTTACTAACCATGAGTAAGGGCTGTTATTTGAGGCGGCACTATAACGCGAAGAAGAGGATTTACCGTACTTTTTTTCGATGCTTTGATTGTTCAGTTCAGTTGTTTTTTCTCGTAAGGTGATTGAAACCTGTGTCTTACCGGGAATATCCAAATCGTCTGGATGCGTGTAAGAACCTTGACTGAGTGTACGGGAAAGCTGTTCAAGTCGGTCGGATGATGTATCTGTTTGGTCAATCGTTTGGTAATCAGCGAAAGCAACTGATGCGGCAGAAGCTGCCAGAGAAAAAGCAAGTAAAATTCGACGCGTATGCATAAAAAACCTCGTGAAACTGTTCTTACTAAAAGTTCCTTGCGTGATCTCTTCCTTGATATCCATTGAATGACGCGTATAAGATGAGACATTGCCTGCAGTGAGTCACGACTATGTCTGAACCTAAAAACGTGTTTCAACAAACAAGAAAACACATAAAAACAGGAAACTTAACGTTTCTTACAACGCAAGTTGCACAGTGGCAAAAACTTACGAAATTAATTCAACCCTTATTGCCGCAACCTGAAAAATGGCAAGTAGTCTGTTATCAATATGGTGTCTTGACCCTCACCGGCGAAAATCAGGCCATGATTAGTCAGCTCGGTTATCTTCAAACACAATACATTACGAAATTAGCTCAACTAGAAGGCTTACACGAACTGCAACGACTCCAAGTGCGTTTACGACCAAAATCGCAACTTCCCCCAATATCATCACCGTCAGTTACCTCTCTCCCACCAGAAACCCAAAATATGTTACAAGGTGCTGCTGGTTTGGTGAGCGACCCTAAGCTTAGCCAAGCTTTACTACGTTTGGCAAGCAATAAAAAATAATCTCGAGCGTTAGGTCTGGCTCGTGGTGCGTCAAATTTGTGATGCAGTTATCTCTTTAAAGAATTACACTATAACATAACAACTGCGAGACAATGACTTAGCCAATGTTTACGTAAGAGATTGGGCAATCCTGTGCGTCATCAAATGTTACAATTTCATAATTAGCTGGATCACTTTGTACGTTGCGAAGTAACTGGTTATTTAAAGCATGACCAGATTTGTAGCCATCGAACTTGGCAATAATCTGATGACCCATCAAATACAAGTCCCCTACGGCGTCTAATATCTTATGGCGTACAAACTCATCCGAAAAACGCAAGCCTTCTTCATTCACAACACCGGTATCATCTACACCAATGGCATTTTCAAGGCTGGCGCCTAGTGCAAGATTATTGGCTTTTAAGTAATCCAAATCTTTCATGAAGCCAAATGTACGTGCTTCACTCACCTCGTATACAAACGTTTCGGTCGAAAAATCAATCGTGGCTGACTGGTATTCTTTGGCAAAGGCTGGATGATCAAAATCAATGGTAAAATTAAGTTGAAAGCCATCGTGCGGAGTAAAAATGGCTTTTTTATCGTTGATCAGGGCTTCAACAGGTTTTAAGATTTTTATAAACTTTTTTGGGGCATCCTGTTCACACAGTTCACCTTGCATCAATAAATAGATAAACGGCCCTGCACTACCATCCATAATCGGGACTTCCGAGGCAGACACTTCAATAATCAGGTTATCTATTCCCAATCCTGCAATTGCACTCATGACATGCTCAATGGTGCCCACTTTGACATTATCAATGACCAGGTTGGAACACATGAATGCTTCTTGAATGAGCAAAGCATCGGCGTGAATGTCGACTGGTGGATCTAAATCAATCCGGCGAAATACAATGCCACCGTCAATTGCATGAGGCAAAAAATTGATCATGACCTTCTGACCACTATGAAGACCAATGCCACTCGCCTTAACCACGCGTTTGAGGGTACGTTGTTTCAACATGCTACGCTTACTTTATCTCTAAAAACCGATATAAGTTAGCATATTTAGCTATTGATAAAAAATAAAAAAGGTAGTGAATCTCACTACCTTTTAGTTAACTCAATAACGTTATTATTTACGTTGTTGATTTTTAAGATAATCCTGAATACTCATCGGTGAAGAGCGTGGTGAAGAGCTTGGTGCAGCTGCCGCTTCAACACCCTGACGCTTGTTAATCGCTGGTACGTCATCGTCATCAGTTGTATGTGCACTTGGTACATTCACATGATGTTGAACATGACGTTTACGCGGTTCTGCTTCAGAGGCATTACGCGTTAACCCTGTTGCAATCACAGTCACACGTAATTCATCGCGTGCTTCAGGGTCAAATACCGTACCGTAGAAAATCTCGCCTTCATCAAGATCGACAATCTGGTTAACCACGTCGGTAATAATCTCGGTTTCACGCAAGGTAATATCATCACCACCGGTAATGTTGATCAATACACCCTTGGCATTAATGATATTGACATTATCGAGCAGCGGACTGCGAATGGCTTGCTCAGCTGCCTGACGCGCACGATCTTCACCACGGCCTAAACCAGCACCCATCATGGCGTAGCCACGGGTACTCATGGCAGTTTTCAAATCGGCGAAGTCAAGGTTGATGTGACCACGGTTGACTACTAAATCAAAGATACTACGTACCGCATTAAGCAAGACATCATCTGCTTTTTTGTACGCATCACGCATTGAGATGTCGCCATAGACACTGAGCAAACGCTGATTTGGAATAATAATCAATGAATCAACATGTGCCTCAAGTGCTTCTATACCTTTTTCGGCAGCACGCAAACGACGGCGGCCTTCAAAGTTAAATGGCGTTGTTACTACACCAACGGTTAAGATACCCATCTCTTGTGCGATTTCGGCCACAACTGGCGCGGCACCAGTTCCGGTTCCACCGCCCATACCGGCAGTCACAAACACCATATCGGTGCCTTCTAAATGCTGGCGGATAATCTCGCGGCTTTCTTCTGCTGCAATCTGACCCACTTCCGGGTTTGCACCTGCACCCAAACCACGTGTGCTTTGCTCACCAAGCTGCATCTTAAAAGGTGCATTCATGCTATCTAAAGCTTGCTTGTCTGTATTGGCGCAAACAAATTTCACACCTTTGATGTCGGATTGCACCATGTGCTGTACGGCATTTCCGCCACCACCACCTACACCAAACACAGTGAAACGGGCTTGACCGTTGCTATCGCTTAGTTCATCTTCTATAAATTCAAATGAGGCCATGACCTGTAGAGTTCCCTAATTCATATTGGCAGTCACTTCAGCCCGTATACTGCCTTGATCTTTAATAAAACTTCATTTTTAGGATGCTGCTCAAGAGTGACCTTGTCAAGTACGACAATTTTCTATTACAACTTCCCAACAATATTGTCCAAAAATACATACACCTTAAAAGATGGCTTTCAACTTGGTATTTAAGGTATTCCAACCATTTGCAACCCGATTCCACAATGAACGCTGGGCGACCTCTTCAGAATCTTCAACGGTATCTTGCAGTTCACTTTGGCTAAACATCAGTAGGCCCGCAGCTGTGGCATACATCGAGCGGCGCATGGCCGCCTGATGCTGTTCATCAGCATACACCTGTAATGGCGGATTACCTAAATGTGCCGAAACACCCAGTATACGGCGTGCCAGACTCACCATACCTTCAATCTGACAAGCATCACCTGTTAAAACCACACCATGATACAGACCATGAATGGCACCACTGCGCTCAAGTTCATCACGAACCTGACCTAAAATCTCTTCATAGCGTGCAATGATGATTTCTGCTAGCTCAATACGACTAATGGTTTGTGGCCCATCAATCGCCTGTACCTGAATCATCTGATCGGGTTTGATCGCACTCAAATCCACGCAACCATGCAGAATTTTAATACGTTCTGCTTCTTCCGTGGTGGTTTGCAGTACTGCTGCAATGTCACGAGTTACATTTTCCCCACCGCGCTGCAGAGTACGTGCCAGTGCTAAACGTCCGTCCAAATATACCGCAAGATTAGAAATACCTGCACCCATATCGAGCAAACACACACCATATTCTTTTTCGTCTTTGAGCAGGCTGGCTTCGGCAGTCGCCAAACACGACACCACCATCTTTTCAACACCAATGTTGGCGCCTTTCATGGCCCGATCCAGATTCTGCATGATACTGATCGGCATCATCATCAGCTGATAATGACCGGTCATGCTATGCGCCGACATATTGATCGGATTTTGTACCCACTCTGATTCGTCGTCGAGCTCAAAACCTAACGGCACCGCACTGGCCAAATAATAATCTGGCGTGACATGACTGGCTTTGGCCAGCTCTAAGGCACGTACCACTTCATTGGTGGTGATGGTGTGGTCGGCTTTGGCAATCGGCGTTCGGCCAGAGGCATAAAAACTTTGTAATTCTGTTGTTGGAATTGACACCCATGCCGTGTGCACACGACACTCCGCCATATTCTCTGCTTCAGCCACTGCATTTTTAATTGCCGAAATGACCTTATCGAGACTGACGATTTTTCCTTTATTCATGCCACGGTTACGTGCAGTCGCCATCCCGATGACTTGAATGTTATCCGGTGCGTGAACTTTACCAATTAAAACTGAAACTTTATGCGTCCCAATGTCAATCGCAACAATCGAGGGAACAGCTTCACTCATTACTCACTACCATTCGTTCGTTGTGTAATACGGCAAAATGCCTGTTATTTTTAAAGCCAAACATTATGGCTTTGCTGTTATTCCAGATGCAACATTTGTGTCATCACTCGTTACAACAAACTGACCATTTAGTATCTTAGGCGGTGCGCCTGTTTTCCATTGTAGTGATAATCCATTTCTATAGCGTAAATCAATGGCTGAGATTTTGGACCACACTGGTTTCAGGTCAGTTTGAGCCAGATGGCTTAAACGTTGCAGTTTACTCATGGTTTGATCTTGATCCACAATAATACGCAGACCAGAATCAAATTGCATAAACCACGTCATACGCTCGGTGAGATAAAGCTCGGTTAAACGTAAATTGACGGGCTGGAATAATTGATTAATTTCGTTATAGCGACGCATCATGGCCTTCGACTGGGTGATTGGCCCGTGTAGCATCGGTAAATTTGGATGGTTTTTGAGTTCGGCTTCTGCATACACATCGCCGCTGTCACTGAGCAATCGGCCTGTGCCCCAGCGTGCAATTGGATGTCGCGGCATAATCCGTACACGAATACTATTGGGCCAAGCACGTGATACCACTACGCGATCTACCCAAGAAATCTCTAGTGCTTTGTCGCGGATCTGCTCTAGATCCGAGGTAAAGTAATTTTCTTTGATGATGGGTCGTATATGCTGCTCAAGCTGTGATTGCTCGATACCAGAGCGTGTGCCAACAATGTCTAAATCGGCAATTTTTGCATCGGTAATCACTTTGTACAAACCAAACACGCCAGCAGCCAGCACCACAAATGCAATACACAGCAAGATCCAGCCACCAATATTGGCAAGCTTTTGCTTGCGCGTGGGTGGCTTTTCATGAATGGATGTAATCGCCGCTCGTTTACGACGCATGGATGCTGGAAGCTGAGCCATATTTAGTGTGTCGAACCTGTAAGAGTTTGCGCTAAAATTTCAACGCACAGTGCATCAAAATCGATTCCAACGGCCTGCGCAGCCTTTGGTACAAGCGAATGGCTGGTCATTCCCGGTACAGTATTGATTTCGAGCAACCAGAAGTTTCCATGCTCATCCTGCATCGCATCGACACGCCCCCAACCACTGGCTCCAACGGCATGAAAGGCACGCAAAGTGAGTGCTTGTAGTTTCTTTTCGTCGGCATCGGACAATCCCGACGGAATACCGTATTGCACATCGTTACGCTGATACTTGGCATCGTAATCGTAAAACGCCACGTCTTGAGGTGGCTGCAAACGAATGACGGGCAAAGCTTGACCATTGAGCACCACAATCGTGTACTCGCGCCCCGTGATCCATTGTTCAGCCATTACCACGGCATCATGGGCGGTTGCTTTTTCAATGGCGGTTGCAAAGTCTGCCATTTTTTCGACTTTACTCATGCCAATACTTGAGCCTTCATGTACTGGCTTGATGATGACAGGCAGGTTAAGAGACGCCACAATTTCGTTCAAATCTGAATCTTTATTGATAATCCGGTAAGGTGCAGTCGGTAAGTCACTGCCCTGCCAAATTTGCTTGGTCTTAATTTTATCCATGCCAATGGCGGAGCCTTGTACACCTGTTCCGGTATAAGGAATATCTAACCATTCCAGTACACCTTGAATCTGGCCGTCTTCCCCGCCCCGACCATGCAATACGATAAACGCGCGATCGTAGCCCACCAGTTCGGTGACGCTACGTTCTTTAGGATCAAATGCTTCTGCTTGAACACCCGAACGTAACAATGCATCGAGTACGGCCTGACCACTATCTAAAGAAACTTCTCGCTCAGCTGATTTCCCACCGAACAACACGGCAACTTTGCCGAACTTTGACGCATTTGACACGTTTTTATCCTTAAATTTTTCGCACACTGAATCTGACCAAAACCATTACACTGATTTTAAATACAAATGCTGCTGGGCAAGATCGACTGAAATTGCTCCCACGTTACCCGCACCTTGCGTCAATAACAAGTCATTTGCTTGTAACACTTTTTGTATGATGTTGGGCAAATTGCCTTCAACCGGATCGACCAAAATAGGCTCTACATCACCACGTAGGCGGATACTTCGTGCCAAGGCGCGGCTGTCGGCACCAACAATCGGCTTTTCACCCGCAGGGTAAACTTCGAGCAACAGCAGTTGGTCCACCTGTGACAGCACTTCTACGAAATCATCGAAGCAGTCACGGGTACGGCTGTAACGATGCGGTTGAAACATCATGACCAGACGACGATCCGGATGGCTTTGGCGGGCCGCTTTAATAGTCGCTTCGACTTCTTTTGGATGGTGGCCATAATCATCGACCAGTTTGACATCTCCATCACCAAGTGCATATTCACCTTGCACCTGAAAACGGCGTCCAACACCACTAAAACCTTCTAGCGCACGGCCAATGGCTGCATCGGAAACCCCTTCATCGGTGGCCACACCAATTGCTGCAAGTGCATTTAAAATGTTGTGCAGCCCTGGCTGATTAACCGTCAGACGCAGTGGCTCTCGATCTTTTCGCAATACGGTAAAATGCGACTGCATGCCTTCTTGCACCACGTCTACAGCACGAATATCGTTGTCTTCATTAAAGCCATAGGTCAAGGTTGGGCGGCCAAAACGCGGCATGATTTCACGCACATTCTGATCATCACCACACACCACAGCCAAGCCGTAAAACGGTAAACGATGAATAAACTCGACAAAGGTATCTTTTAATTTGTCGAAGCTTCCACCGTAGGTATCCATATGGTCCGCATCGACATTGGTAATAATGGCGGCCATTGGTTGCAAATATAAAAATGAGGCGTCGGATTCATCAGCTTCGGCCACAATAAAGCGACTTGCACCGAGCGCAGCATTCACTCCGGTACGATTGAGCAAACCGCCAATCACATAAGTTGGATCCAGATTTTCTTCGGCCAACATGGTGGTCAGCAAGCTGGTGGTTGTGGTTTTACCATGCGTGCCTGCAACTGCAATCCCATGACGGTAGCGCATCAGCTCACCCAGCATTTCTGCACGGCGCACCACAGGAATACGCTGCTCCATCGCTGCTTTAATTTCAGGGTTTTCCTGATCGATGGCTGTCGATACCACCAGTACATCTACAGCTTTCAGGTTTTCGGCACTGTGTCCGATATAAACTTTTACGCCTTTTTCTTCAAGCTGTGCCGTGGTTTTAGAGGCTTTGATATCCGAGCCAGATACTTTATACCCTTGGTTTTTTAAAACTTCTGCAATGCCGCACATCCCAGCACCACCGATGCCCACAAAATAAATGTGTTTAATACGGCGCATCTCAGGAACTTTAATGAGTTTTTTGGCTTGATCGGCTGGGGTTGTTGGTGACATAGGGCACTCTAACTTACAAAGTTTCAATAAGGTCTACCACGTGTTGGGTAGCATTGGGTTGCGCATGTTGGCGGGCTTTCACGGCCATTTCAGAGAGTAACTGACGATTCATGAGCGGGCGCAACAATGCATCGAGCGTTTCTGGCGTCATGCTAGATTGTTGGCAAATTTTGGCAGCACCGACATCAGCTAAAAACTTGGCATTGGCAGTTTGGTGATCATCCACTGCGATGGGTAACGGAACAAAAACTGCCGCCACACCCGCTGTTGCCACTTCAGTGACGGTTAACGCACCAGCACGGCAAATAATCAGATCGGCATCGCTATAAGCCTGTGCCATATCTTCGATAAACGGCATCACTTGTACATGTACATGAGAGGGTGCATTGGCATAGCGTGCACGGGTGTCATCAAGCTGTTTTTGCCCACATTGATGAAAAATATTGAGCGGCAATCCGAGCTTTAACAGCGCCTCTGGCAGACGTTCATTGAGTGCCTGTGCTCCCAACGATCCGCCTACAATTAAAATATTTAGTGGTTGGCCAGCTGCTTCACGGCTGTCATAGCGCCACTTCGGACTAAGAATGGCTGAAATTTCCTGACGCACCGGATTACCTGTGGTTACGACTTTGCTATGTGCAGGAAACGTATTGGGGAAAGCTTCACAGACTTTTGCAGCAACACGTGCGAGCTGCGTATTGGTAAAGCCTGCAACCGCATTTTGCTCATGAATCAGCACCGGTATCCCTAAAATACGCGCGGCAAGCCCACCAGGCCCTGCCACATAACCACCGAAGCCCGCGACTGCATCGATTTTGAGCTGCTTCATATAACGCATGGCACTGTACGTGGCTTTCATGATTTTAAATGGTGCCATGAGTTTACGCACCGCACCATTGCCACGCACACCTTGAATATCAATCTGATAAATCGGGATATTCTGGTCTTTGAGCAGTCGATTTTCCATCCCCGTAGGTGTTGCCAGCCATGCCACTTGGCACCCTTGTTGCTGCAATTGTTTTGCAACCGCCAATGCGGGAAAGACATGACCGCCTGTACCGGCAGCCATCATCATGACATGTTTGGATTTACGTTGTGATGCTTCAGTCACGGTATACTTCTTTAGCTCAAAAACAAGGGAAATTACAGTTATTTATTTAGCGGATTATTCTAATCCTAAAGCACACGCAACGAAAAGCTTATTTCACGTGTTTGCAACATAAAGCATGGTGTTTTTTGGTTGTTCTACAGCAAAAAATATATTAACTGAATAAAAATCAAAATAATCATTTTTAGAATTATCTAATGTCCTTGCAGACACTGGCCGACAAGGACATAGCGTGATTTATTTTTTACTGTGGACGACCTGCTTCGAGCACATCAAACAACATATCGGCAATTGAAGTGCCAAACTGCGCATCGATCTCGCGGATACAGGTTGGACTGGTCACATTAATTTCCGTGACGTAATTTCCAATAACATCGAGCCCGACAAAGACCAAGCCTTTTTCACGTAAAAATGGCCCCACTTTGGCTGCAATTTTTTTGTCATTTTCTGTGAGTGGACGTGCTTCACCTAAACCACCAGCAGCCAAATTCCCTCGCACTTCTCCATTTTGCGGAATGCGCGCTAAACAGTACGGCACTGGCTCACCATTGATCATCAATATTCGTTTATCGCCATCTACAATTTCAGGGATATAGCGCTGCGCCATGATCGGACGCGTTCCCATTTCTGTGAGCATTTCCAAAGTTGAGCCAATATTCTGCCCGCCTTGATGCAGGCGGAAAATTCCCATCCCGCCCATCCCGTCGAGCGGTTTAACAATCACATCACTATGCGCTTGAATGAACTCACGGATTAAGCTCTGCTGCGATGTTACCAGTGTCGGCACTTGTAATTCTGGAAACTGCGTGGCAAAGAGTTTTTCGTTACAGTCACGCAGGGACTGCGGTTTATTGATGATCCACACCCCTTCACGCTCCGCCTGCTCCAAAATATAGGTGGTATAGACAAAGTTCATGTCAAACGGCGGATCTTTACGCATCAAGATCACATCGTAGTCGGCTAGCGACTGTTTTTGCTTCTCGCCCAGTTCGTAATAGTGCTGGTAATCTTCAAATACGGTGAGAGGTGCAATCAGACCACAGGCCTTACCTTGATCGATATATAAGTCGTGCTGTAATGCATATCCCAATTGATGACCTCGTCGGCTCGCTGCCCACAGCATGGCCATAGTCGAATCTTTTTTAAGATTCACCGTTTCAATCGGATCCATTACGACAAGTACACGCATAATCTGACGCTCATCTGTTGAGTTGTGGCAAAAGTATAGCGAATTTTTTATCTCACGCCGAACAGCAGCATAAAACAACACAGACCACAAAAAAAGGCAAAGATCCGAAATCTTTGCCTTTTCAACTACAGCGCAGGAAAACTGTGACTTTCAATGTTGATGAAAGGCCGATTAAAAATCGCTTTCTTCATACATGTGAGACATGCGTTTTTGTTTGGTATTCAAGTAATCTTGATTGAAGATATTCAGTCCGACTGTTAATCGCACACGATCAACCACATTGATTCCTAAATCTTGTAGTGCTTTTATTTTTAAAGGATTATTGGTAATTAACTTGACTTCGTCTACCTTGAGATGATCCAGCATAATCGAGCACATATCATAGCGACGCGCATCGGCAGGAAGGTTGAGCAATAAATTCGCATCGACTGTATCATGCCCCTGATCTTGCAATGCATAGGCGCGAATTTTATTGGTTAAGCCAATGCCACGCCCTTCCTGACGCAAATACAGAATCACACCTTGCCCTGCATCATGAATCATCTTCATCGTGGCATGCAATTGAGGACCACAATCACACTTGAGTGAGCCGAAAGCATCCCCTGTTAAACACTCTGAGTGAATGCGCACCAACACGGGTTGTCCAGAGAGATCCGCACCGCCTTTACTCAGCGCCACATGCTCTTCGCCCGTTTTGGGATCTTGAAACACATGAATGTCGAAATCACCATAAGCGGTCGGTAATTTTGATTTTGCAACGAATTCTATAGCCATGAGTTTATCCGCTTGTAAAAAACCAATGAGATCAAACCCGGATACATCATCATGAATGACAAGATCAGGCGCTTTGAATAGCTTCTATGAAGCGACAAATCTAGATCCGAATTTAATAAGAAGAAGGCCCACTGGATTCAAAAGGTTAGTGAGTTTTTGCCGCAATATATGCAATAAAAAAGTGCTACAGCCACTGGTACATCATCATTTTCGATTTTAGGGTAACGACAGTACAGTGAATTTTTTGTGAACGCATCCAAGCGTTCGATGATAGTGATTTGTTTAGTCAGATCGGTATCAGCGTGTAGAAAATCTTACACTGTTTACTTTTTACCCATAAACCATGTGAATTTGACGTGAAGACTTACACTTAAATGACCAATTTACATCGATCAAAAATAATTCTTTTATTTACAAAATTTGATCACAACTCTAACTTAAGAATAGTAAATCGTTCACGATTTATACAGGACACAATTAGAACACAGCGGAATAACAAATGCGACTGGGGAAGTTGATCACTCATTCCTTGTACCTTGTTTAACCACTCCAAACAGTGCTGGAAATAAAACTCATGAAAAAAAGTATATTGGCATTGGCACTTGCATCGGCAAGCTGCCTTTTGATTACAGGATGCAACTCAGACTCCGATAGCGATGATAACGTATCATCAAGTGCTACAGGAGATACCATCATATTAACTGCAGATGGCTCCATTGCCTCTGTAAACCGCGACACGCCAGATCAGATTGTATCATCGAAAAAAATCTCCATGCTGCAAGCCAACGATCAGCTTGTGGGGATCGATTATCGTCCGAAAGACGAAAAGCTTTATGCCGTTGGCTTACAAGGTAATTTGTATACCGTCGATCCGAGTACTGGTGCAGCGACTTTCTTAAGAAAGTTAACGGCTGATCCGACAGATACCACTGACGGTAATGCGCCTTTTACTAAAATTAATGGCGATGCAGAACTGATTACGGTCAATTTTAATCCCGTGGCCGATCGTTTACGTGTCATCACCAATACAGGGCAAAATCTGCGCATCAACGTCGACACTGGTGCGACGATTACAGATCTCGATATCAACCCGACTACCAGCAGTCCAGTCATTGTTGCCGCTGCCTATACCAATGCATTTGCAGGCACCGCGACCACACGCTTATTTAGTATCGACCAGACCACCGACAGTATTTATTTACAAAACGCCAATGCGGGTACGCTAGGAACTTCTGCACGACTTGCAGAAGGACTGGATTTCCAAGGTGGCAGCGGTTTTGATATCGATCCAGTGAGTAACGTTGGCTATGCGGCCTTAAAAGCGGCAGGAAGCTATAAACTGTATCAAATCAATGTCGGGAATGTAGGCACCAGTAACCCTGCCGTATTTAATAGTGCGGCGCTGGCCAGCAGCTTCAATACTTCAGGCATTCGCGGACTGGCACTCAAACGCGCCAAAGATACCACCGCAACAGGTATTGGCTTAAATGCCAACAATAATCTGGTGGTGTTCTCGTTGAGCACACCAAATAGCGTCACGGAGCGTTCAATTAGTGGCGTACAGGTCGATGAGAAATTTATTGGTATCGATTACCGACTACGCACCACCACCGATAAGTCTGGCGTATTGTACGGTCTGACCAACAAAGCCAATCTCTATACCATCAATACCGATACAGGCGTCGCCACTTTGGTAACCCCTCTTAAGCCTGCTACGGGTAGTAGTTACGCCGGCTTACAAGGAACCTCTTTTGCAGTGGACTTTAACCCTGCGGCGGATCGCTTACGTGTGATCAGTAACACTGGACAAAGCCTGCGTATTAATGTCGATACGGGCGAAACCATTAAAGATGGTGACATTAATGGCATTGCGGGTGCAATTGTCACGGCAGCGGCGTATACCAACAGCTTCAAAACTGCAATCAGTGGCGTAGCAACCGAACTGTTTGATCTTGATCAAACCAATCAAACACTGGTCAAACAAGATCCGCCAAACAACGGTACGATTAACCGAATTGGTGGGCTAGGAATTAGCTTGGGCACCAACAACGGCTTTGATATTGCAGGTGGTGATAACGGTCTGGCACTGGCAACAGTGGCAGGAAGCACTGGGCCTTCTGTGCTTTATCGAGTTGATATCAATACCACAACCACCAGCGATACCCGCGCACGCGCAGCAGTCAGCGTTGATGGTACGCCAAATGTGGCAGCATCGACTATTGGTACGTCAAGCACAGCGCCATTGATTGATCTGGCAATTTTGTTGAAGTAAAAAATACGCATCGGCAGATTTGCTTTGAATGAGTGAATCTGCCCCCTAAGCGTAGACTTATTTCTTAATTCTTTCCTCAACCGCACGACGATCTATAAGTGCTTATCTTGGCTGACATTAAAAAACATTATTCAGCATGAAAAGCAATCACTAGGTTTTTCAAGAAACATATCCTTTTAAACGTGATTCATATCCATTAAATTGACACTGAGTGGATTTAGCTTAAAGCACCTATAACTTATTACTGGGGGCTTTATTCATGCACGCATATTCTCGTCAATTGAGTCGCTTGTGCCTAATCTGTAGCTTAAGTTTTCTATTCATCAGTTGTAAAAATAGCAACTCTCAAAGTAGCACCTCAATCTCTCCCTCTACAGCCAATTCGATCAGTGGGCTACGCTTGATTGGCGACTATAACATTGCTGCCCAAACTCAGTTTAATGGGGTTGAATTTGGAGGAATTTCTGGAATTGATCGAGACAGTGAAGGTCATTATTGGGCGATCTCGGACGATCGTGGTGAAGTCGCGAATCCTCGTGCATATGTTTTAGATATTGCACTAGATGCCAACCAAATATCATCCATTACCATCAATAAAATGATTTATCTACATGATGAAAATAATCAATTGCATCCGATAGGTCGTAAAACTATCGATCCGGAATCGATACGAATGGCTCAAAATGGTCATGTTTACATCTCAAGTGAAGGAAATTATTCCAGCAACAGCACCGATCTGTACCAACCTTTTATCCGTGAATATAGCTTAAATGGCTCAATTATTAGACAATTTGATATTCCAAAAGCTTTTTATTATCAAGATAATCTGACGCAAGGTGGACGCAGTAATAAATTATTTGAAGCACTGACCTTAACACCCAAAGGACAATTATTTGCTGCGACAGAAGATGCCTTAATTCAAGATGGACCAATGACCAGCATCAACAATGGTAGCGTCATTCGATTTTTAAAATTCGATGTCAACACAGGACAAAACACAGCGCAATACGCTTATGATATCCCCAAAATTCCGGTAGACAGCCCACCAGAGACCTTTCGACCAGACAATGGTGTTTCAGAAATGCTGGCATTAAGTGAAAATGAATTTTTGGTGATTGAACGTGCATATGCCGATTTGGTAGGCAATACGATTCGAATTGTGAAGGCAACGATTCAGCCAAACACAACTGACGTGCGTCAAATTTCAAGTTTAGTCAATGCTCAATACCAATCTATATCTAAGCAAACACTTCTTGAACTTCCGATTCAATACAACTCTATCAAAATTGAAAATATTGAAGGCATCAGTTGGGGGCCTACATTGGCCAATGGGCATCGTACACTCATTTTAGTTTCAGACAATAACTTCCAAAATCAAAAAAATACCCAGTTTTTAGCTTTTGAAGTATTGCCTTAAATCAAATGATGCATATCTCTGAAATAAAACGATAACCGCTTAAGTATGGATCGAGATACTGCACTCAGATGCTGGAGTCATCTCGCTTGCTTTAGTGACACGACACTGTATCTTGAAACAGTTAATCGAATAGAGCACATATAACATGCAACTTTATCGCTATTTAACCGGTCCAGACGATGCCCAGTTTTGTGCAAGAGTCAGCAAAGCCTTGAATCAGGGCTGGACATTATACGGTGCACCGACCATGACATTTAACGGCACTCAGGTCATTGTAGGGCAAGCCATTACCAAAGAAGTGGATGCCGCTTACGAACCAGAAGCAGATATGCTTGAAACGCTCAAACAACATGCCTAAATTAAAAATGCCTGTCACGAGACAGGCATTTTTTATATTTAAATCTGTTTTTAAACGGTCATTTATGCCAGCGTTGTTTCGCCTACATGATGATAGGCACGGTTGAAATAAACCAAACCTTGCTCATGATGCTGCTGACGAATTGCCACAATCGGACAAATAAAAATGGTATGTGTGCCCACTTGCTGAATTTGCTCGATTTCACAATCAAAGCTGACCAATGCATCATTTAAAACCGGCGAACCTGTTTCCAGCTCAACCCATTGACCATGTTGAAAGCGTTCTTCAGGACTAAGCTTCGATGCAAACACTGTCGAGAGCTGCTCATGCTGAGCACCGAGTACATTCACACTCAGGATTTTATTTTTGAGAAAATGCGCATGAGAGCTAGCAGACTGATTCATGCAAACCAATAAAGTAGGTGGTGTATCGGTCACGCTACACACCGCAGATGCAGTAAATCCGTAGCGCCCTGACATGCCCGCTGTGGTCACAACGCTGACCGCACTGGATAATAACGACATTGCGTTTCGAAAGTCTGTTGCTGCAACCATTCCCATCTTCCTCAATTGAATCCTGTGCCCAACAGGCACAGGTCACCGACTGAATTTACTGATTCACCCCAAGGCATTTATATCTCTAGGATGATTAAAACGCTTAGGCTGAAAGTTCACGGCGAATAATTTCGGCACCTGCACTCAGGGCCTGTAATTTACCGCGTGCAACGTGACGTGCGAGTGGAGTCATACCGCAGTTGGTCGATGGATACAATTTATCTGCATCAACAAACTGTAAAGCTTTACGCAAGGTATCTGCCACTTCTTCCGGTGTTTCAACCGTATTGGTTGCAACATCAATTGCACCCACCATGACTTTTTTACCACGGATCAGTTCAATCAGATCCATAGGTACACGTGAATTGTGACATTCAAGTGAGATAATGTCGATCTTTGACTGCTGTAGCTTTGGAAAGGCTTCTTCATACTGACGCCATTCTGAACCAAGCGTTTTTTTCCAGTCTGTATTGGCTTTAATGCCATAACCATAGCAGATATGTACTGCTGTTTCGCATTTAAGACCTTCAAGCGCACGCTCAAGTGTGGCAACGCCCCAGTCATTGACTTCATCAAAGAATACGTTAAATGCTGGCTCATCGAACTGGATGATGTCTACACCCGCTGCTTCTAATTCTAACGCTTCTTGGTTCAGGATTTTAGCAAATTCCCACGCCAACTTTTCACGGCTCTTATAGTGCGCATCAAATAGGGTATCGATCATGGTCATTGGGCCAGGGAGTGCCCATTTAATTGGTTGCGTGGTTTGCTGACGCAGAAACTTGGCATCTTCTACAAATACTGGCTTCTGGCGTGAAACTGCGCCGACAACCGTTGGTACGCTGGCATCGTAACGGTTACGAATTCGAACCGTTTCACGCTTTTCAAAATCTACGCCATCAAGATGCTCAATAAAGGTGGTCACGAAATGCTGACGCGTTTGTTCACCATCACTGACGATATCAATACCAGCATGTAGCTGCTCTTGCAAAGACACAAGCAATGCGTCACGTTTGCCTTGTACTAGATCATCGCCTTCGAGTTTCCACGGTGACCAAAGTTTTTCAGGTTCTGCAATCCAAGACGGTTTTGGTAAGCTGCCAGCAGTTGATGTCGGTAATACACGTTTCATAATCAATAATCTTCTATCTTAAGTTAAACAGCAGCACAATTTTTTTCAGCGTAAGTCTTTTTATCCGAATGACCTGTTTCTGTGTAAGTTGCAGCCCATTGCGTCAAAATATCTTGGTACGGTTTGATGAAGTGTTCTTCTGTCCACTTGCCTTGTTTGATTGCCAACTGACTACGCTCTTCGCGGTCATACACAATGCGTGTCAATGAGAAATCTTGGTGCTTTAAGCTTGGCTGATAAATTTTTCCAGCGGCTGAGTTGGCATTGTAAATTTCTGGACGATAAATCTTCTGGAAACTTTCCATGGTGCTGATGGTCGCTATCAGCTCAAGATCGGAATAATCACGCAGCAAGTCACCTTGGAAATAAAATGCCAGTGGTGCCACGCTATTTTTTGGCATGAAATAACGGACTTTTAGACCCATTTTGGCAAAATATTCATCGGTCAATGAATAAGCTTCTTGTTGATATTCCACACCGAGTACAGGATGCTCATTGGTTGTGCGGTGATAAGTCTTGGTGTTCGATACGCTTAAGCAAATTACAGGCTGCTTGGCAAAGTTCTGCTTGTAGGCTGCTGAGTTGACGAACGACTTAAAGATTTTACCGTGTAAATCGCCATAATTTTCTGGAATACTAAACTTTGCCTGATTTTTATTATGTTCCAAGAGCAAAACGCTAAAATCGTAATCCCGAACATACGAAGAAAAGTTATTGCCCACAATACCATCTATACGCTGATTGGTTTGATAATCGATGATTGTGGTTTTTAAAATTTCAATCGTTGGAAACGTTTCACCGTTGCCTTCAACATCAATCCCGACCGAAATAATATCGAGTTCTAAGGCGTAACGATCACCATTTGGATTATCCCACTGGGCAAGATCATTGAAACGATTATTGATCATCGTCAACGTATTACGCAGATTCTCTTCACGAGCTTCGCCTCTGGCTAAATTCGCAAAATTGGTGGTAATGCGCGTATTGTCGGCTGGACGATAATTTTCGTCAAAACGAATACTCTTAATCGAAAATTCAAACGCTTTACTCATGGTGATCTGCCCCTATTCTCTATGCAGACAGTTATACCCGAAGCCTTAGATGAATAAAAATGATTTAGTTTCACAGCAAACTGAGTAAAATTCATGTTTAGCCCAATAGCCCCATAAATAAAGGCATTCAGCGATTGGCTAAAATGAATCTAAGGGTTCAATGGACGTTTTTAATGGTGATTTATTCTGCAATCTTGATCTTTACAAGGCTGAAGATTAAATGATTTGTTCAGAATATCTCACTCGGTTAGATTATTTTTCATTTTTGAATTTTTAAAAAATGTTTTTTTCAATAACGGCAATGCGGCCATAATCGGATACAAAGATGCATATAAGATTGATTGAAATGTAGAAAGAGATGGGTGAGTGTAGCTAATCGATACGCCAATCAACAGCATCCAGATCAAAAATAGAATCTTCGTTTCAAGCGTCTGTTGAGCCTTATAAAAGTAAGATGCCACAGCATAGGTTAAAAGAAAACCAAGCCAACTCAAAAAGTCCTGCATATCGATCACTTCTTTGTTATTTAATATTTGCTTATTTTTAATTCAAATCGAGAATGAGTATAATAACAGCAGCAGCTGAACTCAAATCAATCTTGCAACTTAACACTCATGTGACGTTTTAAAATTTCTCTAACAAAAAAGGAAGCCAATGCTTCCTTTTTGATTACTCAATATTAAATGCCGTATTTCAAACGGTAATCTTCCATTTTGCCTAACGCTTGAGTTTCACCTTTGGCTTCAAGATAATTCATCAAATCTTTCATGGTGATCAAGGCATGAACCGGGATCTCAAGCTCTTTTTGAACTTCCTGAATGGCAGATAATTGGCCCTGACCACGCTCTTGACGATCGAGTGCCACCAGCACGCCTGCAATGGTTGCCCCTGCATTTTTTAAAATGGTGACCACTTCACGAATGGCGGTGCCTGCGGTAATTACATCATCGATAATCCAGACCTTTTTACCTTCAACCGCAGCGCCGACCAGCACACCACCTTCACCATGATCTTTGGCTTCTTTACGGTTAAAGCCCCACGGCACACTTTTACCATGCACTTGCGATAATGCCACCGCTGTTGCGGCAACAAACGGAATACCTTTATAGGCAGGGCCAAAAATGACATCGACATGCTGACATTGCATCAATTGATCGGCATAGCCTTGCGCCAGTAGCGACAATGCTTCACCATCGTTTAACAAACCTGCGTTAAAAAAATACGGACTGACACGTCCTGATTTTAAGGTAAACTCACCAAATTTAAGCACACCGCGTGATAACGCGAGTTCGATAAAGGCTTGCGGGTTAAAAGACGATGGCGTTGTCATAGGTGCTCCAGATTCATCAATTGAGGTCAAACTTGCGCATGATACCAAAGGATCAGTATCCAAGTGATGTAAAAATTCTACGAGTCGTTTCAATCAACGTAAATGGCTTACGTGCATCGGTCACCAAAGGCCTACTGGAATGGTTAGAAAAGTCCGAGGCAGACGTGGTATGTATGCAAGAAAGCCGCATCACGCATGCCCAATGGACCGACAAATTTAAACCCGAAGGCTGGTATACGCACCTGTTTCCTGCCGAACGTGCAGGCTATGCAGGTACCGCGATTTATAGCCGTATTCCCTTTCGCGCTGTTCAGGACGGTTTGGGCTTTGAACTGGCTGATTCTCAAGGTCGCTTTATTGCTGCCGAGTTTGATTTGGGCCTCGAACAGCCAGCCTATGTATGCTCCTTGTATCTTCCGTCTGGATCTTCTGGCGATGAAGCACAGGCGCGTAAAGATGTGTTTTTAGAGCAATACGCCCAGATCTTAAAGCAATGGCGCGATGAAAATAAATCGATCATCGTATGTGGTGATTACAACATCGTGCACAAGCGTATCGATATTAAAAACTGGTCGGGCAATCAAAAGTCGTCGGGCTGTTTACCGCACGAACGTGCATGGCTCGATCATATTTATGACGAACTCGGTTATGTCGATACTTTTCGTGAGGTTCGCCCTGAAGCAGAGCTCTACTCGTGGTGGTCAAACCGTGGTCAGGCGCGTGCTAAAAATGTAGGGTGGCGAATTGACTATCATGCGTGTTCCCCAGACTGGAAATCCCGTACCGTCAATGCTTGGGTATATAAAGATGAATGGTTTAGCGACCATGCACCGGTCATTGTGGATTATCAAATTAGCTAATTCAGTGTACATATGTACACTGAATAAACGTCAAAAACCTACATTTGTTGTGGAAATTTAGTATTTTTATTTCATAGGTTTAAGCGCATTATACACACACGGCACAGGGACATGTCAGGATGACAAAGGGATAGGACGCCGTAGGACGAATACGATAACCGGATGGTTATTTCAAGGATGTGACATTGGACGTTGAAATGAGACCCGCATGATCAGGATGATTAAATGCGGGTTTTCTCTATTTAAATATCCAATTTTATTTTTATATCTTCATACTTCTTTTAAATCTATTTAAACACTGTCATGTGTCAATCTTATGACATTTTCAAACTTTTATCTGCATCTTGTTTGTCTGTATTTCTGCAAAGGTTATTCCACGTGATTAAAGATTGGCGTTGCACTGGTGCTTTTTAAGATTTTTAGATAGGCTTAAGCGGTTGTGATGAGAAAAGTTGATGATCATGCTGGAAATTTACGGAATCAAAAATTGTAGTTCAATGAAAAAAGCGTTTGATGCACTCGATGCCAACGGCTTGCGTTACACATTTCACGATTATAAAAAGCAAGGTATTGATGCCGAAACCCTCGGTGTGTGGCTAGAAAACATCGGCCCAGAGCTTATAGTGAATAAAAAAGGCACCACATGGCGCAAACTCAGCCCTGAACAACAACAAGCAGCACTTTCTGATACTGCCACACTGATTCAAACCCTGATTGAGCAGCCAAGTATCATTAAACGTCCAGTTCTCAAAACAGATTCTGGTTTTGTCGTTGGCTTCGATGCCGATACATATGCGGCATTAAAGGGCTAAACCGTTCAAAGCAAACAGCCGAATGACTCATTCGGCTGTTAATACAAATTTATGACTTCATATACTTAGCTTACACGAACCCATGTCTGGTTACGCCCAAGTGCAGAAATACCGATGTAGCCACGTAAGTTCAGCTTTTTCCCGCCTTCGGCAATCTCACCTTTGAGTCGGTAAGTTTTACCAGTTTTTGGGTCCATGATATTCCCACCGTCATAACTGGTGCCGCCAGTATTCTTCAGGTTGTGAACAATGGTCACGCCTTTAAGCGGTTTATTTTTGTATGGGCCTTCACATTCGGTACAGCCATTTTCTTGGCCTGGTGTAAGCACATTCTGAATGGTACCCGATAAGGTGCCATTTTTTTGCTCGGTAAATTTGACAATCGCTTTGGGTTGGTTGGTTTTATCATCAATGGTTTTCCATACCGTACCATTGAGCGGATCGGCCGCATTTGCCAAAACCGTTGCACCTAGCAATCCTAATGCCAATGCTATTTTTTTCATTTTTGTCCAATATCCTTGTAGTCTTAACCGACAGTTATAGTATTAAAAACTCACAACAATAATGCAATTTTTGTATGTGACTATTTAGTGTAGCCTTGTTAATCGCAGGGGAAAAAACATATACATTGCGAATAAACTGTAAAAATCTGCAACACCACTATAGGTTGTAAATTATGTGGAAACAATATTTTACCGAAACAATTTTAAAAACCACGATACGAACACCAAGCCGTTTTAGCTTGCCACCCACAACGCTGCGAATTGCACTTGAGCAAATGTGCCGGATTTTTCCCGTGAATAAAACCGTGACCGTGCGTTCAGTGCGCTTGGCGGGCGTTCGTGCCGAGGAAATCAAACCGCAATCGTCTTCGACACAGCTTATTTTTCATATTCACGGCGGTGCCTTTTTTCTGGGAAGCTTAAATACCCACCGTGCCTTTATGACCGATCTGGCAGCGCGCACCCAGATGCAAATTCTGCATGTCGATTATCCACTTTCTCCAGAGGCGCGTTTTCCAGAAGCATTAGATGCTTTATACGATATTTACCATATCTTGCTCGATCAAGGTGTTTTGGCCAAAGATATCATCTTGTCTGGCGATTCTTGTGGTGCAAATCTGGCGCTCGCTCTGGCGCTGCGTTTAAAAGATAATCAGGATCCTTTACCAAGTGGCCTGATTTTAATGTCACCATTTTTAGATCTGACATTGAGTAGTGAATCACTGCGCCTAAATAAAAAGCACGATGCCTTACTCTCAATTGAAGCACTTGAAGCTGGCATTGAATACTACATCGGCTCACGTGTAGCACGTGATGATCCGCGCGTTTCGCCGCTTTTTGCAGATCTGTCAGGTTTGCCACCAACCTTGGTTCAGGTGGGGTCAAAAGAAATCTTGCTTGATGATGCCAAGCGCTTTCGCGATTATGCAAAAGCTGCGCATGTAAAAGTTGATTTCAAACTCTATACCGGCATGTGGCATAACTTCCATATGTTTAATGCATGGTTTGATGATGCCAAACAGGCTATTTCAGATCTTGCCGTATTTGCTCATCAACTTGATCGTGATTAAATGCAAGCTGGCATTTTGCCAGCGGCATTTCAAAAATAATAAGAAGGAATATCTGATACATCATAATAAATGCTATCTTAAACTCTGAAATCTAATAGAAGTCATGGATAATTTGGCATGACAAAAACAAATTCTAGACTTTGGTCTTTCATTTTTAGCATGTATATGAAGAATCCTATTATTAATTGGACGGTTCTTGAAAAATGCAAACTCATCATCCTGCTGTCATCTGGCATGATTTTGAGCTGGATTATCTGGAAGCTTTTCGTACTGCTACACCCAGAGCTATGGAAATATGTAAATATTAGATTAATCAAAATTGACATGTGGGTCTGCAGCCTCACATTGACTCTTTTAATTTTCTTGATGTATCTGTGTCATTATCATGCACATAGAATCTGGATCCAGAAAGTTATTCCTATTGTCACTATTTATCTGTTTGCGCTGATCCTATACCATGGGAGCTATATGACGGGTTCTTTAAGCCCCGCCACCGCAGTAGGGTATATCAGTACAGTGGTCATTGGTTTAATTTTATTTGACCGCTGGCTTATTTATATTACCTTGATTCCAGCGACCTTATTACTGCTCGTAACTGGCTATCTAAGCCTGAAGCAATACATTCCCTATGCACCAGTTTTTAATATCGCTGCCCTAAAACCATCACCTGCACAGCATAACTTTTGGGTGGGTAGTATGGTGTTTTTTTCAGTGCCTATCCTGATTGGCTTTTTTGGTTTATTTGAAATTTTACTTTCTCAATGGCGCGAGCGTGAATATGAAATCAAGCGTCTCAGTCAACTAGATTTTCTGACCAATCTTTTAAATCGTCGTAGCATTAACGAGGCGCTCAATACATTACAGCATGATCACACTCCCCAAAGCTATGCCATTATTTTGCTGGATGTCGATCACTTTAAGCATATTAATGATCAGTATGGACATCACACTGGTGATCAAGTGCTCATTGCAATCGCTGAATGCCTGCGCCGACACTCACGCCAGCAAGACAAAATTGGACGCTTTGGTGGCGAGGAATTTATTGTACTGTTGCCGCAAACCTCGCTTCGCGCAGCACGACAGGTTGCAGAGCGTTATAGACTCGCACTAGAAACGCTGATCATTTCGCCCTCTAAACATCTGCATATTCAAGTCAGTGCCAGCTTTGGTGTCGCAAGTTGCAACGAGGCTGAGGATAGCTCGCAAATTTTAACTCAAGCCGATCAGGCGTTGTATTTGGCCAAAGCCTGTGGTCGAAATCAAGTCAAAAGCTACGCGGGTGATATCCAGCAATTTGCACATCATTAATGTGTATTAACGCTGCGCTTCAAAAGCATGAACCTGTTGCAAAAGTTCATTTTTACTAAAGGCACCAGTCAATCTAAGGCCGCGAATTTCTTTATGCTGACGATCTAAAAACACATAAGTGGGTGGCCCTAAAATTTCCCATTGATTCAGCAATTGCTGATGAGAGGCATCATAACGGCTTAAATCCAGCTTGATCAGATAATACGGCTGAAGAGCGGTCTGTACCTCGACATCTTTTAAAATACGATGCTCGATCGGCTGACACGCCACACACCAGTCGGCATACACATCAATAATCACGGCTTGATTGGCAGGCGCATTTTGCAAGAGCTTCTGAAAGTCTTCAGCCGTATTTGCCACATGCCATGTATTGCTTGAGGCCTGTGTATCGGTGAGCCAACGCTGCGTATGTTGATACTGATCATAGGCGACAAACGGAATCACCAGCAGCAACAGCACCATATATAGCCACTTTAACTGGTCGCGATATTTTACGAGTCGATACACCGCGTAGATGATAAATCCGAGGCCTAACACTAAACTCAACAGCTGAATGATGACATCTGGCAACAAGGGACGAATAAAGTAAATCGCCAGCGCCAGCATAATAAAGGCAAAGATCACCTTGATCTGGTTCATCCAGTCGCCGGCTTTTGGCAAAATTTTGGTGCCCAAAAAGGTGGCAATTAACAGCGGAATGCCCATACCAAAGCCCAGACAGAACAGCAACAACGCGCCGCGAAGCTGGTCTTGGGTTTGGGCAATAAAGAGTAAGGTACCGGCCAACGGTGCCGTCATGCAAGGCCCCACCAACAGGGCAGAAATAATGCCCATCACGGCTGCCCCCACAAGGGTACCGCCTTGTTGTACCGATTGAATCCGATCTAACTTGTTGGTCAATGCTTGTGGTAATTTCAGCTCAAACAAGCCAAATAAATTTAAGGCAAACACCACAAACAACAGGCTAAAACCAATAATGGTGGCCGGTTGCTGTAACCAGCGCTGAAAATTCAGACCCGCAGAAGATGCAATCAATCCCAGTACTGCATACACAGCCGCCATGCTCACCACAAAGGTCAATGCCACAGCCCATGCTTTGAGACCCTTACTTTCGCGCACAATCAAGGAGGTCAAAATTGGCAACATCGGTAGTGAACATGGTGTAAATGCAAGTAAGGCACCCAAGCCCATAAACAACAAAACGGTATAGCCGAGTGAATGCTGTTCAAGTTGCGATGTCCATGCCTGATCTTGTGCCACTGGCGCTGTGCTTGTGAGTTTGGTTGGTGTGGCCGTATCTGCTGCTGTGGCGGTGGTTTCATTTTTTGCAGATGAAAGTCCTGCAAGATCGGTCAGGCGTTTGGGTGCATTCGCAGTTGTATTTTGCGCATTGATCAGACCATCAGCATCGGTTTCAAAATCGAAGGTCTGTGGAGGGTAGCAAATCCGGTCTTTGGCACAGCCCTGCCACGTTACTTGATAGTGCTGTGAAGGTTGAGTGCGAATCGAAAAATGCACCTGATCATAATAGACTTTGGTGTGGCCAAAGTTGTCATCGAACTGATCAATCGCCTTCGGTAGTTTCAAGCTGAGCGGTTGATTACCTTGGCGCACCTCAAATTTGTGCTGGTATAAATAATAATTTGGCTGAATATTCCATGACAATTCAGCCTGATCTTGAGAGGTCGATTCAACATTAAACGAAAATGCCTGCTCGGGAGACAGTAATCCTTCAGCAGCCTGCGCATGTTGCACAAGCATAAAGATCAAGACAATCCATGCACCCAAGCTCGCGGCAATGCTATTTTGTAGTCGAATCGACATCTGCATAAATATTTTTACACCTTAGATTTAAAACAGGTAAGACACACCAAAACCACCGGTGTAACCGCGATCATTACCATTGAGTTGTACACCAACGCTGGCATCAAACTGGGTACGATCATTGAGTGCATAAATCACACCGGTACCTAGACCATATTCATAATCTTGACTTTCGGCTTTACGATACACAAACTCGGAAAACCCTGACCATTTGCCCCCAAACTTATAGCCCAGTGTCGGTACTGCAGTGACCGCCCAGTTGCTGTTTTGAACTTCGTAAAACATGCTGATCGAAGTTTCAAGTAAGTCGCTGTAGTCGTAGGCAACGGTCGAGCCTAGGCTATAAATATCATCATGTGCAGAAAATTCGTCATTGCCTGTAGCAATCACCGCCTGAGCCAATACTGCCATCGTGAGTCGGTCATCGTTTAGATCAATGGCTTTTTTCAAACCCACACTAATATCGCCCAAACCATGGGTTTCATTTTTAACGCCTGCACGTTTGTACTGCGACCAAAATGGCCCCTGCCAGCCCAATTGCAATTCTAAATCTTGCGTCAAACCGGTTCGTAAAAGCACGTCCCCATTGACGGTGGTCACGCGTTCTTTAGCCCCATCGACATTGGCTTCGGTGTAAGAGACCGATGGAAGTCCCTGCTCCCATGCCAATTTCCCCACTGGCGTTATACCAGTCCCAAAGCCCGTTCCGGGACGATCAAATGAAAATTCAGCCGCAAAACTACTAATGCTGGCCGTTGTACCCAATATAAAAACCAATGTTTGTAATTTTTTCATCGTTTTACCCTGTGTTTTAAGTCAATTCTTTTGACATTTTGGCGCCATGTTGACGCAGTAACTCCAATGTCTGTTTTTCTTCTGTTAATGCTTCAGACCAGTCAATTTCGTCGTAGTCACAATCAAAAAATAAATCACTGATCGATGACAAGATCGTCAGACCTTCTTCATCACGCGTATTCGGATCAACCTTCTCTTCAAGCAGACGCTGTACCACTGGGACACACGCTGAGCTTGCCGCATCCCATAGCGGACCATAGAGCTCCTCTGCATCCCACAAATGTAGATTGGCTTTGGCCTGAATCAGTTCTTCTAAAATATCAAGATGCACTTGAAGCTGTTGCTTCTTTTGCTCTTCAGTGAGTGGCTCACCCGATTCATAGGCTTCGCATACATTTTCCCACCACTGAAACAAGCCGTCACACAGAATCGAAATTGGCGGGCCTTTTTCAAGATCGATGAAATTCGGATCGAGACCTGATGCTAACAGGCGTTTAACCTGTTCAAGGTCTAATTCTTCGATGGCCTGAACAAAGGCTTTTTGTTGGTCTGTTAACATGAGCATCTCACAAAGCTAAAGAGTATAAAGAAAGGTTTGCTGTTATTTTTTCATTTATTAGATACGAATTAAAGCATACTCAGAAAAATACTACTGTTGAATCGTGTAGTCGTCCAATCATACCTGTAAATTGTGATGACATAAAAAAAGCCCTTTCGGGCTTTTTTTGATGACTGACTTATTCTTCGTCAGCAAATTCAACTCGACCACCACGTGTCGGCTCTAGTTTTTCAAAGGTATGTTCAAGGTTACGTTTCAGTTTATCAATCGCACCATGAATTGATAGATCGACATTTCTTGCTTTATGGCTCACCGCAATTGGCTTTAAACCTGCCGGACGCGCTTCGATTAAACAGCGAATGTCTTCATCACCACGTTTTTCACCGTTTTCATCGCTCAGATGAACCGAAAAATGGGTAATGCGTTCTGAATGACGTTGAAATTCTTTAGAAAGTTCTGCACGAACATAATCAATTAAACGTTCACTACTTTGGATGTGTTTATCTGTGCGGATTTCAATATTCATAATCCCATCCTCTTTATATCTGTAATTCTATATAACAATCTATGCAAAACTTAATTGGCACGTTTTGAGCATGCTTTAATTTGGTGCTGTTGTATATCAACATTGTGTAATGGCTTGTTATCTCCTTTTATCCATCTGTGAGATGTTGTTTTTGGGTCTTTGAAGATCTTCTCTAACTTCAATATCCGTCTATACTCAAAAATATGCAAGCTGATTTTTTTATTTTTTTCGTCATTTTGATCAAAAAGGATGCATGATTGTGACCGCGTCGTATTTAAGAGGCCAAGACCTCATCGAGCAACTGAACACTACCCCCTACTCTCGCGACTTAATCGGTTATCATGGCCAGCCACCGCATGCCAACTGGCCCAATCAAGCCAAAATTGCCGTACAGTTCGTACTCAACTACGAAGAAGGCGGTGAAAATCATATTGAGCATGGCGATGCCGGTTCAGAGCAGTTTTTATCGGACATTATTGGTGCAGCAAGCTTCCCGTCCAAACATATGTCGATGGATTCGATGTACGAATATGGTGCACGTGCAGGCTTTTGGCGGATTCATCAGGAATTTCAAAAACGTGGCCTACCCATGACCATTTTTGGTGTGGGTATGGCTTTGGCGCGTCATCCGCATATTGTAGACGCGATTAAAAACAGTCCTTACGATGTGGTTTCTCATGGGCAGCGCTGGATTCATTATCAAGATATGGATCTTGAGACTGAGCGCATGTATATGGATCAGGCACTCTCTGTATTAGAAGCGCTCTTTGGCGAAACACCCATCGGTTGGTATACCGGACGCGATAGCCCCAATACGCGTCAGCTCTTGGCGGAGTTCCCACAGATTCAATACGATTGTGACTATTACGGCGATGATCTGCCGTTTTGGACCACGCTGACCCAACCCGATGGCAGCACCCGACCGCACTTAATTATCCCTTACACGCTTGAATCGAATGACATGAAATTTTGCTCACCGGGTGGCTTTAACAGTGGCGAGCAGTTTTTTCAGTATCTCAAAGATGCCTTTGATGTGCTCTATGCTGAAGGTGAAACTGCACCAAAAATGCTCTCTATCGGCATGCATTGCCGCATTTTAGGTCGCCCTGGACGCTTCAAGGCACTACAACGCTTTTTAGATTATGTGCAGTCACATGATCGAGTGTGGATCTGTCGCCGTAACGATATCGCCAAACACTGGTATACGCACCATCCTTATCAGGCACCTTAAAGCGCCTGAAAACATATCTAAATAGACATCATCATTAAATAGATATCTCCATTATTTCGCTTTGGAGATATCTATTCCCAGTGGCATTGTAATTGCTCCATAATCAGGAAGTACCTTTTTGCATATGGATGAAAACAGTGCGTTTTTCTGAATTTAATGCTGCGCCGATCGACGATGCAAAGACCGTGTTGCATGCATGTGTACATATTCCATCATGGACTCAGACACTAAGCCAACAGCGTCCCTATTCATCTCGTGATGAGCTACTGAGCACCGCGGCAAATCAAGCCGAACGCTGGACGTGGCAAGATATTGAAGCAGCGCTGGCGACGCATCCGCGTATCGGTGAAAAGAAAGCCAAGCAAGCGTTGACTGAGCGCGAAGCTGCATTTTCCGATGCAGAGCAATCGGGGGTAAAGCGAGATGAAACTACGCAACGCGCACTTTTTGAAGGCAATATGGCCTATGAAGAAAAGTTTGGTTTTATTTTCTTGATCAAGGCCGCAGGTTTGAGCAGTGACCAAATGCTCAGTGCGTTGAACCAGCGTTTGTCGCATGATATCGACACCGAAAAACAAATCGTGCATGAACAGCTTGCAGCGATTGCCCTTTTAAGACTTTCTCAAGGAATTGAGCCATGATCAGCACGCATATTTTAGATACGCATCTGGGTAAACCCGCGCAAAATGTAGATGTCCGTCTCTACGACGCCACCACACGCACGCTGCTGGGCCAAGGCCGAACCGACCAAGATGGCCGTTTAAAAGCATTTGGTTTAACGCAAATAAGCGCTGGCGCCTATTTACTCGAATATGATGTAGCGCCTTATTTTGCACAGAAACAGCTCAAGACTTTTTTCCCCAATGTACTGATTCAATTTAATATCGAAAACCCGGAAGAGCATTATCATGTGCCACTTTTAATTAGTCCTTTTGCTTACTCGACCTATCGTGGCAGCTAATACAACGCCTTTTTGCGATACGCTCGTTTATCAGTGCCATCATGGCGAGGAACACCTTTAAAACCAGATCATTACAAAGCCAAGGGACTGGCTTTGTATAAACTGCCGAGTTTTAGTGAAAGTTTAAATTCTGCTTTTATTTTAGCCCCGGCGCGCTATTATTGACGCGCTTTTATGGGGATAAAATTTATGAAGCTGACGCAACTGGCCTGTGCCGCATTGATGATGACTGGCAGCGCCGCACTATATGCGAAACCGATCTGGCAAGATTTTAGTGTGACAGGGCTTTACGGGGAAAATTACGAAGTGGTGGATAAAAAGGAAACCACCATTACGCTTGAATATGCAGCCAAAGTGAAATATGCCGATGTGTTCTTTTTTATGGATCGCATGCGTGGCAGCGATGATTATAAAAGTACCTACTTCGAGCTTTCACCTCGTTTTAGCTTAGGTGAAATTACTGGGCATTCCTTTGCCTATGGGCCAATCAAAGATGTGTTGGTGTCGACCACATGGGAAAGCAACAGTGCCAATGGCAATAACTTTGACAACTTCCTTTACGGCTTCGCGGTCGATTTCAACGTCCCGTACTTTCAGTATTTTGCACTGAACTTTTACCGTGCCAACAACGAAAAAACCGACGATGACTACCAGATGACAGCGGTCTATGCGCTACCATTTAAAGTTGCGCAGGAAGAGTTCTTGGTAGACGGATTCATGGACTGGTCAACCGCTGAAGGCGATCATGCCAGCGAATTAAACTGGACCACGCAGTACAAATGGAACGTGGGCAAGCATATTTCACCAGACACACGTTTGTATTTAGGTATTGAGCATTCCATCTGGAATAACAAATTTGGCTTAAAAGGTTTCGACGAGCATAACGTCAGTGCCTTGGTCAAATACCACTTCTAAAATATCAACATCGGGATACGCCATGTATCCCGATGCCAACTCATCTAGACCTCTAAAGGCTTTAATCCAGCGGGTTTCCGACAATATTGCCAATAATGCCATTCATAATGTGCAACCCTTTTTCCTGACGCAATTCTGCATACCATGCATGGGTCACAGCTTCATCTTTCATATGCGTCACATCACAGCGTTTACGGGCCCGAAGTACCATTTCATTGGCGCGTTGGTTGCGCTTCTCCTGATAACGTTTCAGCGCGTCTTCTATACTTAAAGTATTGATTTGCAGTGAACGTGCCAGATAAATTGCATCTTCCATCGCCTGACAGCCACCTTGCCCGATATCCGGCGTGGTGCTGTGCGCCGCATCGCCTACTAAAACCACGCGACCTTTGTAGAACTGTGCAAACGGCTCGATATCACAAATTTCGACCCGATTGGTTTTTTGCGGATCTAAGCGCTCAATCAGGGTTTGCACTTGCGGACACCAGCCTGAGAAATATCCTTTTAATTGCTCTTTATAAGTAGATCTGTCATTTTCCAAACCCGCAGCTAATGGCACATCTAAAAAGAAATAAAAGCGACCATTGGCCACAGGCATGAGTGAAGCACGTTTACCTTCGCCCACATAGGTGGTCCAATGATGTGGGCCAGCCAAATCTTCAGAAATCTCGACCAGACCGTTCCAGTTGACATAACCGGCATAACGGCGCTCGACCTGCTCACCCAAAACGTAAGCACGGGTAATTGAATGCGTTCCATCAGCGCCCACCAGTATATCGGCATGCGTACTGCTACCATCGGCAAAGTGGATTTCGACCCCTTGTTCAACTTCTTTCAAGGACATCATGCGCTTACCCAAATGAATATCATCGTGGCCAAATTCATCCATCAGCATGGCTTGCAGTTCGGCACGAGAAACCGGATAAGGGCGCTGACCCACCTCTTCAATTAAAGGCTGCAAACTGAATTCGGTCATGACTTCGCCGCTCAGACCATCCACATAAGCCAGATGATCCATCTGCCCGCCGAGTCGCGCAATTTTATCGGCCAAACCGAGATAATTCAGGCATTTGACGCCATTGGACCAGAGGGAAATGGCGGCACCAACCGGAAGAATTTGCTCCGCTTGCTCATAAATGCGGACTTGGTGACCAAACTTTTTTAAGGCAATACCTGTCGTTAAGCCGCCCATACCTGCACCAATAATGACCACATTCATGTGTTACTCCTTATTTTTACGACACTTTTATCTTATATTGTCTTAAGCCAAATCCATGCCACGTGTAGGGAAATGCACCAGATTATTAGAATTGGCATATACCCTGCATAACAAAGCACGATGATGATGCATTTTTGTGTCATTCTGAGTTAAAAAGACACATCAACTTACGTCAAGTTGATCTTGATTAATTACTTATAACGGAAATATACAATGGCCACGCTTCTTGCACCAGCATTTGAACTCCCATCAGCACTACATTCGCTAACCAATCTGGCAGATACCAGAATTGGCGCTCAAATTGTTGAATGTTCAGATGATTTTTTTGCTGAGGCAAAGCGGATGCTGCAATTTGAAGCACCAATCTTTGTCGAAGACAAGTTTGACGACAACGGAAAATGGATGGATGGATGGGAAACTCGTCGTAAACGTCATGCTGGTTATGATTGGTGCATTGTGAAACTTGGTGTTGCAGGTACGATTCAGGCTGTCGATATTGACACCACTTTTTTTACCGGCAATTATCCGGCATCTGCCTCATTAGAGGGCTGCTATGCACCAAATGGAGACACTGCACACGCAAAGTGGCAACCACTTTTGGGCAATTCGATTTTAGGACCAAGCCAGCATCATGTTTTTGATGTGAATAAAGACGGTATTTTCACGCATATTCGACTGAATATTTTCCCAGATGGTGGTGTAGCACGTTTACGTGTCTATGGTGAGGTCCAGATTCAGACCACAGATACAGACCAAACCTTAGATTTACTGGCGTTACAAAACGGTGGCCGCGTCATTGCCTATAGCGACGCACATTTTGGTCATCCGCGTAATTTGATTAATCCGGGCCGTGGTGTAAACATGGGTGATGGCTGGGAAACCAAACGTCGCCGTGCACCAGGATTTGACTGGTGCGTACTGGCACTGGGCAAAGCAGGAAAAATCGACAAAATTGAGATCGATACGGCACACTTTAAAGGGAATTACCCTGCGCAAGTATCAATCCAAGCCATTTATATTGAAAATGCAACCGACCCACAGTTAATTCCGCAAAGCATGTTCTGGCCATTCCTTCTAGAAGCGCAAGATATGCAGATGGATCATATCCATGCGTATATCAATGAAATTTTGGCACACGAAAAAATTTCTCATATTCGCGTGAATATGATTCCAGATGGTGGCATTAGCCGTATTCGTCTATGGGGCAAACTGGTCTAAACCGAGAATTCATTATGCCGCAACGAAACATTCAGATTCAGCCACTCACTGTTGAAAACTTTCAGGCCTTTGGCGAGGTGATCAGCTGTACAGGGCATGCCTTTTTTCACATCAATGATGCGCATACCGAGCGCTATCATGCCATTGTTGAAACGGAAATTCAGGGTGAAGCCAAAGCTGGTATTAGTATTTTTCGAAATATCAAAGCCACTGCTGTGCCATTTCAGATCGAGATGCTTGAGCGACATCCTGCGGGTTCGCAAGCATTTATTCCGATGCAGGGTCAGAAGTTTCTGATTGTGGTAGCCTTGGCCTCAAAGACGCATCCCGATCAACCAGATCTCGATCAGATTCATGCCTTTGTGTCTGATGGCAGTCAGGGGGTGAATTATCGTGCTGGCACATGGCATCATCCATTACTGACACTTGAAGCACCCAGCGACTTTGCTGTGATTGATCGGATTGGTACAGGCCACAATTGTGATGTGTATCGATTCGAGCAACCGGTTTGCATCCAAGAAATGATATAAAGTTTCGCTACGCATTGGCCCCGATTCGTCGGGGCTTTTGATTTTATATTGCGCTAAACTTCGCTAACATAGCGTGTATGACATGAAAACAGAACAAGACCAATGACGACATTTTTTAAATTGAGTGTATTACTTTTAGGCACTGCAATCGCACAAATTAGTGCTGCCGAAATTTCATATGAACAAGAACTTAAGCAAGGCTGCGCCAAGATTAAATCCTATGCACAGCTAGGGAAAAAATATTACGATCAGCGCGACTATGCCAAAGCGATCGATCAGTTTGAATTACAGGCGTCATGGACACATTTTTGTATTTTAAATCAGGAAGAAAGTGGCTCTAAATTGACTGCACGCGATATGGATCTGGCCAACAATAATGTGGGGCTCAGTTATGCCAAAAGTGGACAGCCGCTCTGGGCGCGTGCATGGTTCTTGCGCGATGGCACGACAGATACCAGTCGTTTTAATTTAAAACAGTTGCCTCCACCTGCGATTTCTAGCAGCCTTGAAGGCACCTATGTAAGACCAAATGGTTTCGGGCAATGGAATTACGTTTTTGTCAGCAAAAAAGCCAAAAGCTATCAAATCGATTTTCAAGGTTATTATTTTGGTTTACGTGGTCTGATTTATGGCCCCAATATGGGTAACTTCACGATTCAAATACCGCTGAGTCAAAAACAGGCACAGTACCGTTATCAAGACTGTAAAATCGATTTAGCATTTAATGCAGATACCAAAATCGGTCAGTTTATTACCATCAAACAAAGTGAAAGTGACTCCGCATGTGGCTTTGGTCACAACGTATTTGCCGATGGCATCTATCAAAAAGTTGAGTCGGATTCCAAGATTGCAGCAATAAACAGGAAATAAACTTGAATAGTTTATTTCCTGTTTCAGTTATACGCTGATATCAGCCAAGTTGCCTTTTTGTTCTAACCAGTGCTTACGGTCGGCTGAGCGCTTCTTGGCCAGTAACTTGTCGAGTAAACCCGCGGTCATATGTGCATCATCCAGATCCAGCTGAACCAGTCTGCGCGTATCTGGGTCCATGGTGGTTTCACGCAGCTGAGCGGCGTTCATTTCACCCAAGCCCTTAAATCGGGTAATTTGCGGATTTTTGGTTTTTAACTTGCTCAGGATTGAATCAAGTTCTTCATCATCCAAGGCATAAAATACATCCTTTCCGGCATCGATTCGAAACAAAGGCGGCATGGCCACATACAAATGCCCTTCTTCGACCAAAGCTGGAAAATGCTTCACAAACAAAGCACACAGCAAAGTGGCAATATGCAAACCATCCGAGTCTGCATCGGCCAGAATACAAACCTTACCGTAGCGCAGTTCTGATAAATCATCACTACCCGGATCGACACCAATGGCAATCGCAATATCGTGCACTTCCTGTGAGGCCAGTACTTCATCTGACGACACTTCCCACGTATTTAAAATTTTGCCGCGAATCGGCATGATGGCCTGAAAGTTTTTATCTCGCGCCTGCTTGGCACTGCCCCCTGCCGAGTCACCTTCGACAATAAACAGCTCAGATTCTTCTCGGGTTTGGCCCACACAGTCGGCCAGTTTGCCGGGCAATGCCGGCCCTGAGACTATTTTTTTACGCTCAACTTTTTTTGCGGCTTTCAAACGACGCCCTGCTTTGCAAATGGCCATTTCCGCCAGTTGCATGGCAATTTCGGCATGCTGATTCAGCCACAGCGCAAAGGCATCTTTGGCAATATTGAGTACAATTCCCGAGGCTTCACGGCTCGATAAACGCTCTTTGGTTTGGCCAGAAAATTGCGGCTCTTGAAACTTAAGCGACAAAATAAAATTCACGCCATCCCAAACATCTTCTGCCGAAAGTTTAAGGTTACGTGGCAATAAGTTACGTAGCTCACAAAACTCACGCAAGGCTTCTGTCACGCCAGAGCGTAAACCATTGACATGCGTACCGCCTTGCGCCGTTGGAATGAGGTTGACATAACTTTCTTGAATCTGCTCGCCACCTTCAACATTCCAGCAAATGGCAAATTCACAGCTGGCGCGCTCTGCCTGTCCGCTACTTAAAAAAGCTGGTGCAGGCAAAATCTCACGATCTTCGAGTTCGTCCATGAGATAATCGACCAAACCATTTTCGAATTGCCATTCGATGGTTTCGTTATTGATTTGATCTTCATAAATAATTTGTAAGCCGGCTGCCAAAACAGCTTTAGCCTTTAAATTGTGCTTGAGTGCTTTGAGTGCAAATTTAGGTGAATCAAAATATTTGGCTTCTGGCCAGAATCGAACCGTGGTTCCCGAAGCACGTTTCGGTGCTTTACCCGTCTGTACCGCTAAAGGGCCAGTCGGTTCACCGTGCTCAAATACCATTTTATACAGGTTGCCCTGACGCTGAACATCGACCTCTACCCGGCTCGACAAGGCATTAACCACAGAAATGCCCACACCGTGTAATCCACCAGAAAACTGATAATTATCCGTGCTAAATTTCCCCCCAGCGTGCAGCTTGGTCAAAATAATCTCGATACCGCTTTGGCCATATTCCGGATGGATATCCACCGGCATACCTCGGCCGTTATCTTCGACCGATAACGAGCCATCTTGATACACGGTGACGCGGATTTTGTTGGCGTGCCCGGCCAATGCTTCATCGACAGCATTGTCAATCACTTCCTGCGCCAGATGGTTTGGTCGTGTTGTATCGGTATACATACCGGGACGACGACGAACCGGATCTAAACCTGACAAAACTTCAAGTGACTGAGCCGTATATTGTGACACGTTGGGGGACTTCCTTTATTTTAGCGAATAGGACAAAAATGCCAGAATAAATGGCAGTTTTTTTTCAAAATCTTCCATGGCATGGTTACCATGTGCATCCGTGAAAATCAAGGATACAGGCGATGACTGAGTATAATAGCGCTGTGCTTCGCGATAATCCAAAACTTCGTCGCCCTGTTGTAACAGCACGAGTATTTTGTCGGCAACCTCGAGTTGAGCGACCGCGATCTGTTCAAGTTCAATCAGTTGCTGATGATCAAGCGTCCAGCCAGCTGCCACGGTATACGGCAAGGCTTCATCTGCAAATAGCTCGCGAAACAGTTGCCATGGTCGCATGGCCGGATTAATGAGCACAGCAGGCAGATGATGTTTTGCGACAAGTTGAGTCGCATAAAAGCCGCCCAGACTACTGCCGACCAGCGCGACATCGGAAAGTGATTCAACCAATTGATCAAGTTTTTGCATGACCTGAAGCGGCGGCAGATTTAGATCGGGTAAATGTACAGATACCTCTGGATCGTTCTCGGCAAATTGCTTGAGCTGCTGCCCCTTGATGGACTGCGGGCTGCTTCTAAAGCCATGTAAATAGATCAGATTCATCACAGCGAACCACGTATAATGAGTAAAAACGGTAAGGCTATATAGGTTTTTTGTTGCAATACGCGATTGTCAGACAAAAAACATCTCTCTACGCGCCATTCATCAGTATGTTGAAACATTGCACTGTATAGCGCTTAAGATGACATATAAACTGTTTTATAGCCTGAAGCATATGAAAAATAAAGTATCGGGCCTTGTGAGTCGGGGAAAATAATCATGACCAGTCTAACTCCACTTCATGAGACATATTGCAAATGGGACCGTACACCGCCCAGTCAAGCGGATGTGCTTGAAGGCCTTGCGCAACTGGTGAGCACCAGCTTGTGGGGGGTGCATGATATTGTGCAAATCATTCATCATGAAATTTTAAAAAATACGCTGGGGATGAGCGAACAACAATCCAGCCGGTTTTTGCGTATTCCGCAAGTTCAGAATATCTACACCTTTTCATACAGCATGCTGCAGCGTTATGGCCGTATGTTTATTGCACCCAGTTTGCGTCGTATTATCGAAAAATTTCCAATTTTGCATGACAAACCGCTGACCCCGATGCTGCATTTTTTGGTGGGCGCATTAAACGGTGTGCTCGGCGATTATTTACTCAAATATCAAAATCCGTTAGCACTTCCGATGGTGCTTTATGATCATTATGGCGCCTTGCAACAAGGTGATCTGGCTGGCCGTGTGGTAATTTTTGTGCATGGCCTGTGCATGAATCATACCGATTGGTCAAACCGTAATTTTGGCGGCATTGGAGAGCGGCTGCTGGCCCAGCGCGACAACAATTTTATGTTGTATCTGAATTACAATACGGGTCGGCGTATTTCTGCCAATGGCCGTAGCCTGTCAAATACACTTGAAGATCTGATTAACCGAAATCCGGGCATTACCAGTATTGATTTAATCGGTCATAGTATGGGTGGACTGGTGTCGCGCAGTGCGCTGTTTTATGGCAAGCAAAATATGTATCGCTGGATACAGATGGTCGATAATCTGGTCTGTATTGGCTCGCCTCACCACGGCGCAGTACTTGAGCGTTTTGGCTTTTCATTGCAAGATCGACTCGGGCGCTTTCCCTTTGTGAAGTTAATTGGCCATCTGGTCAATATTCGCAGCAACGGGATTTTAGACTTGCGTCATGGCAGTGTCAGAGATGATGACTGGGAACATTTAGAAGCCCGAATTGGGCTCATGGATGACAATCGTAAACCGGCTCCACTGCCGTCTCATATCAATACCTTTTTAATTGCGGGCACAGTCGAGTTTAAAAACGTTAAAAACAAGGCCCTGTCGATTATTGGAGATTATCTGGTCAGTGTAAAAAGTGCTTTGGGCGAACATCCTAATCCACGCTTTCATTTAAAAGTTCCCGATGCCCACAAAGCGGTTTTTAATGGACTGAACCATTTTGAAATTCAGTACCATTCGAGTGTTGCAGAGCAGATCACACGCTGGTTTTATCCTGAGCATCAAGATTATGTCACCACAGGTGTCCAAACGCATATGATCAATGTTCCTCAGCATTCAACGCCATCACTTCATGGCATTGCGGAAACCTAAAATCAACTCGAAAAAAATCCCGAATGATGCAACATCATTCGGGATTGTGTATTGCATTTCTATTTTTTCTTGGCGTAGATCGGGTAATGGCGTAAAAGCTGCCACACGCAGATCGCCAAGATGAGCACAAAATACGCCAAAGACCATACCGGTAAGGACTGACCCAGAAAGGTCCAGTCAATTGCGGCACACTCACCAGAGCCTTGTAACACTTGCTGCATGACAGTTTTAAGTGGCAATGCATCGAGCAAATAGTTCAGGCCCGGCCCACAGCTAGGCACCTGATCGGGTGGTAACGTTTGTAACCAGACATGACGCGATGCCACACCCACCGACCACAAAATCCCCACTGATGCCAAGAAGGCATAAAAGCGTTTCACTGCATTTGAAACTGGATTATGCAAAAATGCGATCAGTGCAATGATGCCCATCGCCATCAGCCCGACACGCTGAAAAATACACAGCGGGCAAGGTTCAAGTCCTTTTACATGCTCCAAGTAGAGCGCAAAAGACATGCCGACAATACTGGCCAGAACCAATACACCACTTACGAAGCGATAACTCCACTGCATGCGCATTCCTCAAAATTTTTATCGAAATTGAGCAAGATAATCCTCAAAGCTGAGCGAGGATTCTTGTTCGAGTTGATACTGTTGTTGACGTGACTGTTGAGCAAGCTGCTCGAAATAGGCTTGTTTTTCAGCACTTAACGAATATTGATCATAGATATTTGCATGTTGCTCGGCCAAAACACTGCCAAAGCTCCATGTTCCACCGTGGGTCAAGGTGTCTTTTATCACTTGTGCCGACAAAGACTGATTCACGTCATCAATGCGCTGCTGCATAACGCGCAAAGCATCACTGTACAACGATGTCTGGTAGCTTTCATCGAGTAACTCGGCACAGGCTTGCATTTCATTCACATGCTGACGCGCCCAGTCACGTACAGCGTAAACTCCGTCAGAGGTCTCAATTTGAGCCGTTTTCGCGCGACCCCGATTGACCACTTCAGTTTGGTTACGCTCAATCATATCTTGCTCATCACTCTCAAGTGGCGGGCTGTCCAGAAGCAAGCAATACAAAGCGAGTACCTCTAAAAAGCCTGCTGTGTTTTCATCAATTCCGATCGGACTATACGGATTGACATCAACAGCACGCAACTCTACATAGCCAACCCCACGGTTGCGTAACGCATCCGATGGCGTTTCACCGCCTTGCGGCACCTGCTTTGGGCGCACCAGACTGTAATATTCGTTTTCGATTTGCAGCACATGATCATTAATCTGGATCGGCTTACCTTGATCATCATTTAAGCCCAGCGCGCTAAAGGCCTCATACGGCGTTTTTACCGCATTTTGCAAACCTTCCAGATATCCATTTAGATTGTTGTAATGAATGCCGAGTTTCTTCTGGGCCGAGTTTTGATAACCCAGACGGCCCATTCTCAATGCGGTTGCATCGGGTAAATATAATGTTCCACGAACCAGTGGCAGCAAATGATGCTCGCGTCCAGTCAGAAAACAGCGGCATACGGACGGGCTGGCCCCAACCAAAAAAATTACCAGTGGCGTCAGGCGGATAAAATTACGAATCAGGGCAAAATAGCGATGGCTTCGATAATCTTGCAAGTTCATCTGCTGAAGCGCATGGTCGGTTTCATGCGCCTGCAAGGCTTCAAATAACGTGTCTGGAAATGACAGATTGTAATGCACACCCGAAATGGTTTGCATACGACGGCCGTAGCGTACACCTAGCCCGCGTCGATACAGCGTTTTAAAGCGACCAATATTGGATGTGCCATAATTGGCCAGCGGAATTTGTTCTTCTTCATCATCGAGCATACATGGCATTGAAAGTGGCCATAACTTCTCACCTTCATCGAGGTGCCCATGCACCACCGCATGAATGTCTTTAAGTTCGCTTAAAACTTCTTCAATACTGGCTTTGGGCGGTGTAATAAACTCCATCAAGGCTTCAGAGTAATCGGTGGTGATGCGTGAATGCGTCAGTGCCGAGCCCAGACCGTGCGGATGGGGTTGCTGTGATAAAAAGCCGTTGCCTTGCATGCGCAAGCTCTCGCGCTCGATGCCCCGCAACATGCCGTTTAATAATGACGAATCCACCCAAGTTTGCACTACAGATTGAGAGGTCGAATTGGGTTGACTCATGGACAATGCTCGCTAATGATAGAACTACTACACAAAATCATAATGTTATTAGTATAACGTGAATTATGTTGGGCATAGCAGCGGCAAAACTAATTTCGAAAAAATTGAATATTTTCATTTCGGCACTTTTTTATCACAAACTTGGTATTTAAGACATGCAAGATTTGTGATTTTATTGAAGAATATCTGCTAACGAGCTGTAATTTCGATGAATTATCAAGACGTATTGGATTTCTGGTTTGCCCCCGAACACACCGATTTTTGGTATGCCAAAGACCTGGCATTTGATCAGCTGATTCGAACACGTTTTGAGGCAATACATCGGCAGGCCTGTGCCGTCGAGCTTTGGTCATGGCGACACACACCAGAAGGCCGTCTGGCCGAAATCATTGTGCTGGATCAGTTTTCACGCAATCTTTATCGTGACAACGCCAGTGCATTTGCTCAAGATCCACTCGCGCTGGGCCTTGCACAAGAGGCGATCGCGCTCAAACTCGATGCACAGTTAAGCCCAGAGCAGCGCTCATTTTTATATATGCCGTTTATGCATAGTGAATCTAAAGCCATTCATGAGTTTGCGCTCAAACTGTTTCAGCGCTTGGGCAATGAAACCAACCTAAGCTTTGAAAAAAAGCATAAGCAGATTATTGATCGATTTGGCCGCTATCCGCACCGTAACGCTATTTTGGGGCGCACCTCCAGTGCGGAGGAGCTTGAATTTCTTACCCAGCCCGGCAGTCATTTCTGATACGTCTGGGCTAATTTTGCCTCGTCCTTGTTGGAGGTTGTTATGAAATATCTTCCTGTTTCGATATTGCTTGCCACGAGTCTGGCTTTTACCGGCTGTGCCAGCTTACCGCATAAACCCAGAACCTTCGATCAACTGGGGCAATTTTCCAGTTATCCGCTCAATAGCCAAAGTTTTCGCATTGGCTTTAAAGCGGATTCCTCCGTGAGTTATGGCGCCGCAGAAGAAATCACCTTGGTCAAGGCTGCGCAAACAACACTCAAAAATGGCTTCCGTTTTTTTAAGGTGCTGAATGATCCGAGCAATATGGCCCAGAAACCACCGCGTCAGGCTGTAGTGTATTCATCGCCAAGTATGTATTACCCTTACGGTTATTACCGACGCCATCCTGCCTTTTGGCCGGATCCGTTCTTTGATACCCCACAAGTGGTCAATCTCGATCCTGTTGAAGTGTCTTATACTATTGCATGTTTTAAAGATCAGAAAACAGCGCCTTCAGATGCTTTTGATGCCACTTTGATTCTTCGCTCACTGGGTGCCAAGTATGGTTTGGGCCCAAATGGCGAAGTGCTTATGCCTCAGCCTGCTGCTGCGCCGAATATGCCCAAAAACTGACCCCAAGGACTAAGCAAAGCCTATGCAGCCAGCGTCTACAACCCACTCTCCCAACCTCCATCGTAGCAAACGTCTGGCGACGATCGCGCTGATCAGTGCGGTCGTGATGTGGATTTTGCTGATGATTGCAGCAAAATTCTTCCCTGAATATGCATGGGTGATCCATATTTTTATGCTGGGTGCCGAAGCAGGCGTGGTGGGTGGGCTCGCAGACTGGTATGCCATCACAGTTCTGTTTCGTAATCCTTTTGGAAAAATTCCAATTCCCAAGTTTTTACTTGATCACACCGAAATTATTCCGCGCAATAAAGCCCGAATTGCCGAGTCGATGGGACGCTTTGTACAGGAAAACTTTCTGTCGCCGCAGGTGGTCGAGCAAAGCCTGAACAAGACCGACCTGAGCCTGGCAGTCGGTCAATGGCTTGAAAATCCTAAAAATAATACCCAAGTGGTGCAGTTGATCCAGCAGACCGTGCCGAAATTATTTGAATTTGTAGGGCAGCAGCAAATCGCGCAGTTTATTCAGAGTAACAGCGTAGAGTGGGTAAAAAGTACTAAAATCAATGCACTGGCCAGCGAAATGCTGCGTGCGGTGCTTGAAAATGACTTTCATCAAGATGTGTTACAGCGTGGTCTAGATCTTGCACATGAATGGATTGTGACGCATCCAGAACAAGCCCGTGAACTGACCCGTACCTTGTTTAAAGAGCTGGGGGTATGGAAACTGGCCAAAGGAGCCAGCTGGATTGGAATTGATGTACAACAACGTACCATCGATTCACTGATCGAAAAAGTGGAATCGATGCTGGCCGATCCTGAACATCCGTGGCGCCAAGGCATTGAAGAATATACCCAAACCCTGATGCTGCAACTTTCGGATGGTCAAAGTGATGCCAGCCAGCGCCTCAATGCAGGCAAAGATGCCTTGCTGGACAGTCCACAGGTCTTAAACTTTATCAGCGGTGCCGTGGTGATTTTATGCGATGCCGTGAAGCGCGATTTACTTAAAGCTGACTCTGGCATTGCACACAACTTGCAGGTGGCCATTCAGCAGGTGGGGCATAATCTGGTTCAAAACGTGGCCGTGCGTCAGGTACTTAATGAGAAAATGACTGGCTTGGCCATCGTCTTTAGTGATCAGTACAGCGATAAAATTATTCGCTACATCAGTGAACGCATTCACGAATGGGATTCCAGCGAAATGATCGGAAAGATTGAAAATGAAGTGGGTGGCGATTTACACATGATCCGGGTCAATGGCGTGGTCGTGGGTGCCTTTATTGGACTGACGCTCGGGATTATCCGTGCATTGTTCGATTATATGCTATAACCGATTGATCATTATTGCGTGGACATTCAACCAATGCAGCCCCTTCAGTTTAAGCTGGCCAATCAGGGTGTGACCATTTTCAGCACCATGACTGCTCTGGCGCAGCGCCTTAAAGCCATTAATCTGTCTCAGGGATTTCCTGACTTTGCCGCACCCGATGCACTGATTGAAGCCCTGTGTGATGCGACACGCAGTGGTTATAATCAATATGCACCGGGCGATGGCTGGCTGCCCCTAAGGGAACAGGTTGCAGCATTGTTTCTGAGCCGCGATCAGCTCCTGATTGATCCTGTACATGAAGTAACCATCACGCCGGGAGCCACCATTGGGATTTTTGCAGCGATTCAAGCGGTGGTACAGGCAGGCGATGAAGTGATTGTATTTGATCCCAGCTATGACAGTTACGCACCGGCAGTGCGGGTCGCGGGTGGAATTCCGGTCCATATTGCGCTTAAGGCACCCAATTTTGCGGTGGACTGGAGCGAGGTGAAGGCCGCAATCCGCCCACATACCCGCATGATTATTGTCAATACCCCGCATAATCCCACCGGAACACTATGGTCATTAGACGACTGGCAGCAGCTGATTGAGCTGGTCGAACAGCATGACTTACTGGTGTTGTCCGATGAAGTCTATGAGCACCTGGTCTTCGATCAGCAGCGTCATTATAGCGCGTTGCATTTTCCAGCGCTCAGGGCACGTAGTTTTGTGGTGGGTTCATTTGGTAAAACCTTTCATGTGACTGGCTGGAAAACCGGCTACTGCGTGGCCAGTCCAGTGCTCATGCAGGGCTTTCGGCAAATTTATCAATATGCCAATTTTTGTGGCAATACCCCAGCACAAGTTGCATTGGCTGAGTACATGCGCCAGCACCCCACCCATATTCCAGCGCTTCCTGATTTTTATCAGGCCAAACGCGATCTGTTTAATCAAGGGCTCAGCGCAAGCCATTTTCAGTTTACGCCCACACCGGGAACATATTTCCAATGCGTCGATTACAGCGCCATTCGACCCGATTTAACCGATGTCGAGATGTGCTATTTCTTGGCTGAACAGTATGGTGTGGTGGCTATTCCCTTAAGTGTTTTTTATCAATCACCCGATCCGAAGATGCGTTTAATCCGCTTCTGCTTTGCAAAAACAGAACAGACACTCACACAAGCGACACAGCGTCTTGCAGAGTGCTCGCCTTGGCTATCATAAAATAGAAAATATATTCACTATACCCTACCCCGCACGTGCTATTTTGAAATCAAAGATCAATAAAATCGCACGTACCAAGGAGAGCCAATGTCCCCAAAACGCTCGTTGATTACAGAGCAGAAGTTATGGAAAACATTTTTAATTTTTTTGCTTCCTTTAATTGCAACCAATACCTTACAAAGTCTATCGGGAACCATTAATACCGTCTTTGTCGGACAAATGATGGGTGTCAATGCCGTTGCGGCAGTGGCCGTCTTTTTTCCAATTCTGTTTTGTATGATGGCGTTTATTATTGGGCTATCGGCAGGCTCTACAGTCTTAATTGGTCAGGCTTGGGGCGCACAAAATATTGAAAAAGTCCGAACCGTAGTCGGCTCTACGTTGTTTATGACCCTCATCATAGGTTGTGTGATTGCAGGACTCGGCGTGTTCTTTAGCCGTGAAATTCTGACCCTTCTGGGCACCGATGCCAAAGTGATGCATTTGTCGTTGCCCTATGTGCAATGGATGCTGGCGGGTAGTCCGCTGTTGTTTGTCTATATTATTTATACCTCAATCTTGCGTGGTGTAGGCGACAGCATCACGCCATTGATTGCGCTCGGCATGACCAGCTTGATTGGGCTGGTGATCACACCCGTGTTAATCGGCGGTTATTTTGGTTTTCCCAAAATGGGCATTGTCTCACCCGCCATTGCAACTATTTTCGGTTATGTATTGGTTTTAGGATTTCTGGCGATTTACCTGAATAAAAAGAATCATCCGCTGAAGCCCGACTGGGCACTGCTGCGTCATATTCGGCATAACCGTGAAGTCAGTCCACTGATTTTACGTTTGGGTATTCCAACCGGTATTCAGATGATCACCACCTCGGTGGCCGGACTGGTCATTGTCGGACTGGTCAATCGCTTCGGTGCCAATGCAACTGCGGCCTATGGTGCAGTGAATCAAGTGTTGAATTATATTCAGTTTCCGGCACTCTCTATCTCGATTGCGGCTTCTATTTTTGGGGCACAAGCAATTGGTATGGGGAAATCGGATCTATTGTCCCGAGTTACGCGTACGGCTTTAGGAATGAACATCGCCATTACTGGTAGTCTGGTGGTTTTAGCGTATTTATTTTCAAAGTATTTAATGGCACTGTTTATCACTGATCCAAGTGTGGTCGAGTTGGGTCAAGAATTGCTGTTTATTGTACTCTGGTCGATTTTATTTTTTGGCGCCGGTTCAATTTTTGCCTCGATCATGCGTGCCAGCGGGACAGTGAATGTACCAATGATCATTAATATTGTGGCCATCTTATTGATTGAAGTCCCTTGTGCTTATTGGTTCAGTTCAATGTGGGGCTTAAAAGGTATCTGGATTGCTTATGCGCTGGCTTTTGTATGCTTGAGTTTTTTACAGGCGGCTTATTATCAGTTTGTCTGGAAGAAAAAGGCCGTTCGCGCACTGATTTAATTAGGGCGATAAAAAAAGGACCGATACTGTATCGGTCCTTTTTTTCAGCGCATGGGATGAAATGCTTAGAATTTTTTACTCATTGACGTCGCCAGTGCAGTCACTTTCTGGTATCCCGTTGGGAACAGACGCTGCATTAGATCCAGTGTCTTGGCATCGTTACCAATCAGTACACGGCGCTTGTCTTTACGCACCGCATCTAAGATTTGGCGAGCCGCCTCTTCAGGTGGACAACGCAACAGCTTATTAAACGATTTGATCGATTTTTCCGGATGCATTCCCAGTGTTTTCAAGCTGTCATTCATTTTGGCAGCGTTGGCAATATTGGTTCGAATTCCTCCCGGATGAACACATAATGCGCTCACGCCACAATTTTCAATATCCAGTTCTTGACGCAACGATTCGGTAAAGCCACGTACTGCAAATTTTGATGCATTATAAGCCGATTGGGTGGGCTGCGCCGTCAAACCAAAAAGACTGGAAATATTGATAATATGCCCCTCTTTGCTTTGTTTAATCAACGGCAAAAACTCTTTGGTGCCATAAATCACACCCCAAAAGTTAATGTTCATTATCCATTCCAGATCTTCATAGCTTTCGCCTTCAACTGTTGAGCCAAGCGCGACACCGGCATTGTTGAAGATCATATTGACCGAGCCGTGGTTTTGCACGGTTTCTTGTGCCCACTGCTTAACAGCGTGGCGGTCGGCAACATCGACTTTTTTGGTGGTCACGCGAATTTGATAGGGTTTGAGTAGCGCAACTGTGGCCTCTAAGCCTGCTTCGTTTACATCACTCAATGACAAGTGACAACCTTCTTTTGCAAGCAATAGCGCCAATTGCTGACCAATCCCTGAACCTGCACCGGTAATCGCTGCCACTTTATTTTTAAAATTTTTCATGTTCGCTTCCTTCAAGTTTGAGCGATTGACCCATTTTGCCACGTCGCACTCAACATCACTATATTTTTGACAATTCACATTGTCAATATAGTCCAAGTACCAGCAAATACCAACACCAGCCGATGACTGATTCGGTCATTTGTAAAAAAACTTGCTACACTAACAACAGACTTTCGGAGAACCCTTGCAGCGATGACCGCAGCCAAACTTGATCGACACAGTGCGTCGTCTTCCAAAAAAAAATCGCAGGAGCGCCAGTTTAAGGGGCTGTCCCTGACTGAGCGGAAAACGGCAAGACGAGAAAAACTTATCGAAGCTGGAATTGAAGCCTATGGCACTTCAGGCTTTTTTTCTGTAACCGTCAAAGACATTTGTAATCAAGCCAAGCTCACAGAGCGTTACTTTTACGAATCTTTTAAAAAGAGCGAAGACCTGTTTCAGACGATCTTTTTAAAACAGATCGAAACGCTGCAAAATAATGTGATGCAAGCCGTCATGAAACACAACGCCACGCCGGAAAACATGATCGATGCGGGCTTAACTGCCCTCTTGCGCACGCTTAAAGACGATCCACGCTTGGCGCGTATTATTTATATCGATGCCATGCTGGTACAGGAATTACATAATCAGGCCACCATTCAAGAAACCATGATGCGTTTTGATCGCATGATTCAGGCACTGGTGATGCTGAGCATGCCCAATCTGCGTTATAGCGAGCAAGAGCTTTCACTGGTTTCTTCAGGTCTGAACGGTTATGTCACACAGGTGGCGATTCGCTGGGTGATGGGTGGCTTCAAACAATCTCTAGATGATGTGCTGTTTGCCTGCCGGATTGTGTTTGTGTCGCTGCTGGAAAAGCTGTCACACGATCCGGCTCAATCTAAAGCTTGACCACAGCCTAGATCGATGAAATCTCAATGACGACGCCCGTATTAAACGATCGGATTGTGGTTTTATTTGTCACAATTCATTGCAAAAATCCACTTCAGTGCAATTTTTGCAATGATACTGTCATAATTAATCTTTGTAATAAGCCTGTCATAAATAAAAGCGGTTTACCGTTTGAACCCCTATAGGATATTGCGCTGTGAAAGATGACTATATTTTAATCGTCGATGATGAATTACCCATCCGCGAAATGATCCATACCTCTTTGGATATGGCAGGCTTTCAATGTTTGCAGGCAGAAGATGCGAAACAGGCACATCAGATGATTGTCGATCAGCGCCCAGTTCTGGTATTACTCGACTGGATGTTACCCGGCGGGATCAGTGGGGTCGATCTGTGTCGCCGTCTCAAACGTGACGAAAATCTGGCTGAAATTCCAGTGATTATGCTCACTGCACGTGGCGAAGAAGACCATAAGGTACAAGGCCTAGATGCAGGTGCAGACGACTACATGACCAAACCGTTTTCCACACGTGAATTAGTCTCTCGTATTAAAGCCGTGTTGCGTCGTGCCAATGCACTCAGCGGTGAAAAAGTAATTGATGCCAACGGCTTGATTTTAGATCCAGTCAGTCAGCGTGTCAGTTTTGGCAGCAATATCTTAGACATGGGGCCAACCGAGTATCGTCTTTTGGCCTTTTTTATGACCCATCCTGAACGCGCCTATACCCGCGCACAGTTGCTCGATCAGGTCTGGGGTGGCAATGTTTATATTGAAGACCGAACTATTGATGTACATATCCGACGCCTGCGTAAGGTACTCGAACCTTTTGGTGTCGATCGTTTTGTACAGACCGTGCGTGGCACGGGGTATCGCTTCTCGACCCGCGCAGATTTGGCAGCAGGCTAAGACTTGACTATGTACGAACCGTATCCTGTCCCCGAACTGGCACGTGAGCATAAACGTTTTCGTTACAGTAGCTTATGGGCATTTGCCAAACAGGATTTACGCCTACTGGCCTTTCTTCTGGTGATTGCCGCCTGTATTGGTCTGGGTTTGGGCTACTTTTGGGCCGGTATTTTTATTGCCTTTCTGATTTTTTTTGGCTTGCAGCTTCGGTCGTTGTACATTGTCAATGAATGGATCTCGAATCGTCCCTACGATACCCCGCCCAATTTAAACGGTATCTGGGGCGCGTTGTTATTCAATGTATATCGCGCACAGCGTCAAGAGCGGATTGTACAGGCCGAAATGGTCGGACTGATTGACCGTGCGCAATCGTCATTGATTGCACTCAATGAAGCCGTGGTGCTAATTGATGACCTGCACCAGATTGAATGGTGTAACCCAGCGGCAGAAGGTTTACTGGGCATCAAGATTCTCGATCGCGGTCACAATATTTTAAGTATTTTACGCCAGCCCAAATTTATTGAATATTTTAATCATATTGATCAGGCGCCCGACGGCATCAAAATCAAATCGTCGTTGTTTGACGATCAGTATGTACAGATCAAACTGACTCGTTTTGGCGAGCAAAGTCGTTTGCTGGTGGCCTACGATGTTACTCGAATTCACAATCTTGAGCAGATGCGTAAAGATTTTGTCGACAATATTTCGCATGAATTGCGTACGCCTCTGACCGTTTTGAGCGGCTATATCGAAACATTCACCGATCAGGAAGATTTAAATCCACGCTGGAAACGCGCTTTCGATCAAATGCAATCACAAACCAAACGCATGAATGCACTGGTGAATGATCTGCTGTTACTTTCGAATCTGGAAAATAATAAAACCATTGCCAAAAATCAGATCATTGAAATGCCAAGTCTGATGAATCAGCTTTTTGACGACGCCCAAGCCTACAATGTCGACTACGGACATACCCTAAATCTGGATATCGACAGCCATTGCGATCTGATTGGCTCCGATATGGAAATTGCCAGCGCCTTTAGTAATCTGATCACCAATGCCATCAAGTACACGCCCAAGGGCGGAATTATTACTATTGGTTGGCACGACGATGGCGAGCACGGCTACTTTACCGTACAAGACAACGGCATTGGTATAGATCCCAAACACTTGCCGCGTTTGACCGAACGTTTTTACCGTGTCGACAGCGCCCGCAGCCGTGCCACAGGCGGAACGGGTCTTGGGTTGGCCATCGTTAAACATGTGCTGATGCAGCACGGCGCTTATCTCGATGTCGTATCTAAAGAAAATGAAGGTTCGACGTTCAAGGCCATTTTCCCCAAAGAACGTTTGTACCAGATGATGTAAACACACCCTCTGCTCTGTATTGCTGGGCAGCACAACATGCTGATTCCATCTGTTAAAACCGCCAGAATCTGCGTATAGTGGCGGTTATTGTTTTTATAATCATAACAAATCTTGATTAAGCCCCCTTCAAGATGGGCTATACGAGCAATCGACATGACACAGTACACCGGCCAGAGCCCAAAACAGTACTATCAGGCTCTGATTCAGCAGCAAGCCATTTTGGCTGATCCTTCGCAGCAGGCGGCAATTGAACAATTAAATGAGATCTGGGAGAAACTGGAACGTCCCAAAGCATTTTTTATACAGCGCCCTATTCGTGGGCTTTATATGTGGGGCAGCGTTGGCAGCGGTAAAACATGGCTGATGGATATTTTTTACCAGTCCTTAAGCTATAAAAAGAAAGTCCGCATCCATTTTCATCATTTTCTCAAAAATATTCATCAGCAGCTGGTGCATTACCGCGGCACGCGTGATCCACTTCAACACATTGCCAATGACCTGATTAAAAAATATAAACTGATCTGCTTCGATGAGTTTTTTGTCAGCAATGTCACTGATGCGATGATCTTGTCCAATCTGTTTAACTTACTGTTTGCCAAGCGCGTGATTTTAGTGGCAACGTCGAATATCGATCCAGATAATTTGTACAAGCAGGGCTTACATCGAGAGCGTTTCTTACCGACCATCCGCCATATTCATACGCATTGCCACATTCTCAAGATTGGCAATGCCCTGGATTATCGCGTGGTAAAAGGCCACCATGTTCTGGATCAGTTTTTCTATTCGCCCCTCGATGCAACGGCCGATGCATGGTTAAGCAGTATTTATCGGCGTCTGACCCAGCACAATGCACATCCCACGCTGATTCAAATCAATCATCGCGATTTAGAGGCACTTGGCGTACATGAGCACGTGGCGTGGTTCAGCTTTGATCGGCTGTGCCGCGATGCACGTAGTCCGGCAGATTTTATCGAGCTGTGTCGTCGCTATGACCATGTGCTGATTAGCAATATCACCGAGTTAACGGACGCCATTTACGATGCAGTGCGACGCTTTATTTATCTGATTGATGAGTTGTATGAGCAAAAAGTAGTGCTGTATTTGACTGCTGAGCAGCCGATTGAACAGCTCTACACAGGTGAAAAGCTCAAATTCGAATTTCAGCGCACCTTTTCGCGCTTACAAGAAATGCAAAGTCGTGACTATCACGAGGCACGTATAGCCGTCACGCACAAATAGATTCATTAAAACCATAAGCTGCTGCGTAGAGGTCTTGCTTGCCACATCTCGATCTCGCGCAGTCGATGATTCACACAATAAAAACGGAGTTTAGCGTGGCTTTTATCGATTTTTCCATCGTTCAGATCAGTGTCATGCTCATGGCTGTTCTGTGTTCGTATATTATTTTTGGGATGATTGGCTTTGGAACGGCGCTGATTGCCAGCCCAGTTCTCCTCCAGTTTTTACCATTGGCCGAGATTATTCCCTTACTGGCACTTCTAGATTTATGTGCTGCCCTGTCGAATCTCATCAGAGATGGTAAAAAAGCCGATATGACCGAGCTTAAACGGCTGATTCCGCTGATGTGTGTGGGTAGTCTGATCGGATTTTTATTGCTGCTTAAAATTAAACCTGAAACGTCTTTATTGGCTTTTGCGGTATTTATTCTACTTTATGCGCTTTATGCATTAAGTGGAATTCAACCTGAGCGTCGCTTTGACTCCAAACATGTTGTTCCTTTTGGATTCGGCGGTGGGTTATTGGGTGCCATGTTTGGCAGTGGCGGATTTATGTATTCGATTTATTTAAATGGTCGCTTACAAGATCCACAAAAAATCCGTATCACACAAACCACACTCATTGGCTGTAGTACGCTGCTACGCGTCATCCTATTTGCACTTGCTGGGGTGTATTTTTCGTGGCACATCTTCGCACTGATGCTGCTTTTTATACCATCGATGCTGATTGGCAGCTACGTGGGAAAACACATCACGCTTAAACTCTCTAAAGTGCAATTTTTAAAAATTATTCATGTGGTGATTTTTTTCTCTGGGCTTTCAATTTTACTGAAATATGCTTTGACCCATTCATAATTTTTGACCGTGTACAGCCTGTCTACTCAGGCTGTACACGACACACATATTTATTAAAGGGTGTGGCCGAGTTTCTCACCCATGACCACCACCGAGTTGGCTTTAAACTGGCTTTCCCAAGCCATTTTGTCTTTTTCAAACAAAACAATCGCGGTAGAACCCAAGTAAAAACGACCCAGCTCATCGCCTTTTTCAAGCACCACATCATGATGGTTCAGCTCAAGGCGTCCAGTCGGTTTCACCTTGCCTGTGACCACGGTTTCAATTCCAGCCACAATCATCGCGCCCACCAGCACAACGGCCATACGGCCCAGCTCGGTATCAAACAGGCACACCATACGCTCGTTACGTGCAAACAGACCCGGAATATTTTCGGCTGTCACCTGATTCACCGAAAACAGCTCACCCGGAATATACAAGGTTTCGGTTAAACGGCCTGTTAGCGGCATATGCACACGATGATAATCGCGTGGCGATAGATACACCGTTGCAAATTGCCCGTGTTTAAATGGCTGCGCCAGTTGCGGATCGCCAATCAGTTTTTCAACCGAAAAAGACTGTCCTTTGGCCTGAAACACCTCACCGTCATCGATACTGCCGATTTGTGAAATGGCACCATCGGCAGGCGACACAATACTGTCTTGGGCATTGTCGACCACACGGACGCCATCTTTTAAGGCACGGGTAAAAAATTCGTTAAAAGATTTGTACTTTAGGGCATCGGCCTGTTGTGCAATCGATAAATCAATGCCGTATTTGCTTTTGAACGCCTGAATGACCGCGGTTTTGACCAGCAGATTTTCACTCTCGGCAAGCTTACCCACCACGCGACTTAACTGATGCTGTGGCACAAGCGATTGTGCTTTTATAAATAAATCTTTTTTTAATCGTGACGTTAAGCTCAAAATGGCTGTTCTCCGGTAATCACAGGACTATCGAGGCGATTGCCCCATTCACTCCATGCCCCGTCGTAAGCACGCACCGGCCAATCAAGCAAACGTGCCAAAATATACGCCAATCCCGAACGATGATGGGACTGACAATACACAATAACAGGCTGGTCAAGACGAAAGCCGAGCTGTTGCAATCGGTGCTGAGTGCGTTCAAATGGATGCAATTTTAGATGATTTTCGCGGTTTAGGGCAGTACTCCATTCAAAATGAAGTGCGCCGGGCATATGTCCACCGCGTCGGGCAGCCAGTCTTAATCCGGTATATTCGTCATGTGTGCGGCAATCCCAAAGCTGTACCGATTGACTGTCAATCAAGGCGCGCAGCTCATCATACTGGATTTGATATTGGGCAGCATGTGAAGTATCGACCGGGTATAAATGACTGACGGGTTCAATCGTATCCACCTCAGACGTGGTGGGTAATCCGGCGCCAAGCCACGCATGAATCCCACCATTAAGCAAACTGGTTTGGGTAAATCCGAGGCAGTGTAAGGTCCAGATCAGTCGTCCTGCCCATGCACCACCTTCGTCGTCGTAGACCACCACATGATGTGAGGGTGAAAGATTCAAATGGCGAATTAGGGCTTCAAGCTGAGCCTGATCGGGTAAAAGTCCCGTAGCGAGTTCTTCCTGACGAACCAGTTGTGCCGGACGAAGCGCGTAAGCATGTGCCAAATGCAATTGTTCATACACCGAGCTTCGGCTTAAATCGACAATACGCAACTGCGGATGATCCAGATACGCCAGCAGTTCGTCGGGCTCTATCAATAAACCCAAATTGATTTCAGGTACGGCCATTTCGTTTTAATCACATTCTCTAGGTTTGCCATGCCTCATCTTAGCATAGGCTTTTTTCAGGTCTTTCTGTTTTTCATGCATCTTTAGCAGAAAAAGTGCAATCACTTTTACACCAGTGCCACATCTTCAATGTCAAATACTTGACGTAAATAGGCCAAGAACGTGTCGTTATCGGTCATGGTTTTGCCCGGACTGTCTGAAATTTTCGCCACAGACTGTCCATTGCACTCGACCAGCTTTAATACAATATTAAGTGGCGTTTGCCCCATATCATTGGTGAGGTTGGTGCCAATCCCAAAACTGACTTTAAAGCGGTCTTTAAAATACTGATGCAATTCCCATGCCTTTTGTAAGGTCAGGCCATCGCTGAAAGTTAGCATTTTGGTTTTGGTATCAATTTTTAATTGTCGATAATGTGCATAGGCCTTGTCGCCCCATTCGTACGGGTCGCCACTATCGTGACGCAACCCATCAAACAGCTTGGCAAAGTACAGATCGAAATCGCGCAAGAACGCATCCATCCCCACCACATCGGTCAGGGCAATACCCAAATCGCCACGATATTCTTGCACCCATGCCTCCAAAGCCGCTTTTTGAAAATTACGTAGGCGTACATCTAACGCCTGAAAGGCCTGCAAAAATTCATGTGCCATGGTACCAATTGGCGTAATATTTAATTCTTTGGCCAGCAATACATTGCTGGTACCCCGAAACACATGCGGTGAGCTACGATGAAACGACTCGACCACGTGCTTTTGCCATTCTAGACTGTAGCGACGACGGGTACCAAAATCGGACACTAGAAATGGCGGTTCGTCGTTTGCGTGCTGCGCTTCATACTGCTTGAGTAATTCAAGTTTGGCTTGCAGGCGTCGTTCACCCTCTTCAAGCACAGCCTCAGTGCGAATACGCCGGAAATACAATTCATTGACAATCGCCAGTACAAAAATCTCAAACATCATGGCCTGAATCATCGGGCCTTCAACACTAATGTCCAAACGGCCTTTGGCATCGATACTGGCACGAATAAAACGGCGTTTGAGCTGAAACAGCTCTAAATAATCGACAAAGTCGCTTTTAATAAATCGAAAGGAACGCAAATATTGCAGTTCATCATCTTTGAACTTGAGCGCACATAAGTGATCGAGTTGTTCATTCAGATCATCCAGAATATCCGTCAGTGGATAAACCGTTTGATCCAGATTACGGCAGCGAAACTGGTACACACTGTGCGTCTGGGGGAATTGATGTAGCACCACCTGCAACATGGTAAATTTATAAAGATCGGTATCGAGTAATGAATGAATGATTGGAGACATAGACAACAAACATGCAGGTTAGCTTTATGCATTAAACCACATTTTTTTGGCAAGAATCACCTTGATTTGTATAAGACCTTTGTCCTGTCAGCACTGTGGCAATGTGCTGACTTTTGCTGTATTTCTGATAGTATTTTGCACATTTCGTTTTTGAGATCTGTCATGCGCGCACTACTACAACGCGTCCTTGAAGCCCACGTGGTGGTCGATGGACATACCACAGGAGCGATCCAGCATGGACTTCTGGTTTTTTTAGGTCTAGGTAAAGACGATGACCTCGACAAAGGTAAAAAACTGATCGATAAGATTTTAAAGTACCGGATTTTCGATGATGAAAACGGCAAAATGGGCTGGAATATCGATCAGGCGCAGGGAGGCTTACTGCTGGTGTCACAGTTTACCTTAATGGCTCAGACCCAAAAAGGCTTGCGTCCCGATTTTGGGCCAGCGATGCCACCGCAAGATGCCAAAGTACTCTATGAACAATTGGTGGAGTATGCCAAATCGCAATTTGCTCGCGTTGAAACCGGAATATTTGCAGCCGATATGAAAGTGCATCTGATCAACGATGGCCCAGTGACGTTTCAGCTCGAGATTTAAAACTGACCTAAAAAAATAGGCGCCCGATACCGAGCGCCTGCTGTACACATCTCTTCTGACTTAGAACGATTTGCCGGTTTTTTCTTTTAAAAACTGGCGAGCTTGCTTGATCTTGAGCTTCACTGGCTTTGGTAGCTTTGGTGGAATCAGTTTTGCTGCCTGATTAAACCAGACCAACAGACTAAAATCGCCTTCCATTTTGATCGTGCCATTTTGCATCCCCGTCATAAACGCGGTTGGATCACCTTTGATCAAGGTTTTAACGCCCTGCTCACTGTCGGCAAATTGCAAAATAAAATCTGCTTTTTCTGCACTGCCCGCGGCTGTCTCGATTTGACCGTGATTGACGATGATTTGGCGCGCAAAACCCAAATCGGTGCCAATCTGAATACGAAAGGCACGGTCATGTGTGAGTTCAATAAATTTCGGGCAGGTACGTGCCAACTGCTTCATACGTAAAGCCAAACCCATGACCAGTAAGTCAAGCGGATCGGTACTTAAGTCGACCAGAGGTAACTTCACGACAGGTAGAGAAGAAAGTTTCATGACATTTAAGCCTATTTGTATTCTTATCAAAAAATGAACTGGGTCATCCTAGCACAAATGTATCGGCAGCTATACTGTGTTTCGTTCATAAAAGATGATAAAAAAAGTAAAAAAGGCGCAGCCGTACTGCACCTGATTTATGACTGGATCACACCGTTTAGCGGCTCGAATATTGCTGCTGATCGTCCTCATAGACAGGGGTGTGTTCGATATACTGACGATTTGCCAAGGCTTTTTGTGCGCGCTTGTCTTCTCGCAGTAGAATGATGGTGACCGTGACCATCGACAGGCTTAATGCCGCAAGATAACTGTAAGTGACCGGCAGTTCAAATACGGTCTGTACCCCAAAACGTACAACCTCGATCAAGCCCCAAAAAAACATACCTGCAAACATGAAACCGAGCCAATGACGGTACGGCGAAAAGAATACAACAGCTAGTGCAAGCACGATCATCCCGACACCAAGCAGTGTGGCGAAGCTGGCTGTTACCATACTAAACCTCCGTCTAAGATTAAGTTTCTGCATCCCGAGCAGAACATCAAGTTAAGTCCCTTCACGCATTCAACATCGTGCATTCAACAACGCATCTGTTTTTGTCTGTAGCTGCATTATGGAGGGTTTTTTTTAGAAAAAAAGAGTCAAAATGGCTTGTGACGACACACCCTGTCGCAACATTATTTTGTCATTACACATTTTCAACCATCAAAAAAAGCGCCGTTCTAGAGCTGATCGTTGTTGGCGTGTCATTACAACGCCATATCCTCAAAAAGCAGTGTTTTTTAATTTTTTTTTGCGCGATACGTTTCAAAATTTATCAATCGACGTGTTGGGCTAAAGGGCTGGATTGGATGGGAATTTCATATAAAAAACGCCGCTCATCGAGCAGCGTTCAAAGCCTGAGAATCGAGCCTTTTAGGCACGTGTCAGATCCTTGTCATGTACCCCAAGTAAATACAGTACACCGTCCAAACCTACACTCGAAATGGCCTGATTGGCATTTTGACGCACCAATGGCTTGGCACGAAATGCCACACCCAATCCGGCAATCGACAGCATTGGCAGATCGTTCGCGCCATCACCAACCGCAATGGCCTGTTCAAGTGAAATGCCCATTCGCTGTGCCAGATCACGCAACAGTTCGGCTTTACGGGCGCCATCAACAATGGCACCTTTTACCTCACCAGTCACCACACCTGCCTCAACATCTAAAATATTGGCATGTACTTCGTCTATGCCGAGTTTATCTTGTAGATATTCGGCAAAATATTGAAAACCACCCGATAAAATCGCGGTGCGGTAGCCCAATGCTTTTAAGGTCGAAATCAGACGCTCTGCCCCTTCGGTAATGGTCAGGCGTTCAGCAATACGCGGCAATACCGAGGCATCCAAACCTTTAAGCAGCGCCACACGTGCACGGAAGCTTTGCTGGAAATCCAGCTCGCCCTGCATGGCACGCTCGGTAATTTCAGCCACTTGCTCGCCAACCCCTGCTTCACATGCCAGTTCGTCAATCACTTCTTGCTCAATCAGGGTCGAGTCCATATCGAAACAGACCAAACGACGATTACGGCGATAGGCGTTGTCTTCTTGAACCGCCACATCGATATTCAGCTCACCAGAAAGACTTAAACATGCTGCACGCATGGCCTGAGCATCGAGCATTTGCCCACTTAAACCAAACTGTACACAGGCACGTTGCGGTGCATCTTGCTGCGAACCCAGTGCTGGGCGGCCCGACAAACGGGTCACTGTTTCGATATTGAAGCCCTGATCGGAGACAATTTTGGTAACAGCTTGTAAATGTGAAGCGGTCAACTCTGGCGCCAATGCAGTCACGATATAGCGTGTACGGCCACCTTCGCTGACCCACTGATCGTATTCTGCACTTGAGATGGGTTTAAAGCGCACAGTCAGTCCAATATCATGTGCTAGAATCAAAATTTCCTTCATCGCTAGTGCTGTAGCGGTTTCGTCATCGGATGCAACCACGATGCCCAAGGTGAGCTGATTATGAATAACGGCCTGGCCGACATCTAGAATATGTAAGGAATGAACGGACAATACCTGCATTAATCGGGTGAACTGATTAGGTTGGTCGGGTCCCAAAAAAGAGATAAGAATGATTTCTCGCATGAATTGACTCGGGTTTGAGCTACAACTATTGTAAGAATCATAATCGAAATTGAATCTATTTGCCTTGGAAGTTTACGTTGAATGCACCTCGACAAGGGCTATTTGCTAGCCTATTAATCGTAAGTTTTGCTTTGCATACCTTTTTAATGGTGATTGCAACCACCCATCAACTCAATGAGAACCGTGCGAGTCAGGGGCAACTGATGACCAGTCAACTGGTCACCGACAGTCTGACCGAGCTGGAACCGGCCAATACGGTATCCTTGGCATTGATTGCCAACCGTTATGCCACCAACCCAAGCGTGGCCTCAATCCGTATTCTAGATGCCAACAAACAGGTACTGGCCACCAGTGGTATGGAAAAAACTCGCCAAGGCGAAGTGTTTGTACGGGATGCACTGCAAAACGAAAAGAAAGTCGGCACCATTGAAATCACGCTGATTAAACCCAGCATTGGTGAAATCTTAAGAACCCAGTGGTTGACCATTTTGGCCATGTTTGTGATTCACTTGCTCCTCTGGCTGGCATATCGCGCCATTGCTCGACCAAGCCGCAGTGAATATTTGGCACGCATCAACAGTGAAACTCGCTTAAAGCATGAAATCCAGCAATTGATTCAGGCGCTTGAAACAGAAAAGCAAAATACCATCACCTTGGTGGCACAGGCCAAACAGCAGGCGCAGCAAAAAGCCATTCAGATTCCAGACGTGGTATTGCCTGAGCACACGCAAGGCGATCAGGCGGTGGCACTGAATATTCAGTTTTACGATCCGAAACAATTACTCAATAGCGTCAACCAGTCTGTTTCGGTGCCCTACTTCAAGCTCTGCCAGATCTTTTTACAAAAAAGCATTGAGCTGAGCTGCAAGCATTACCATGTGAATCCAAACGAGATTCAGGTGGTCAATGAATTTCAGCAGCAGGGCGCCAACTTGATCATGAGTAAGCCAACTACACAAGGTACACTGTGTTTACTCATGACAGGCGCAGTATTCCAGTTGCTTTCTGACGTACTGTACAAGCGTTATCGTGAAGACAAACGTTTTGCCCTGCAAACCCGTTTTGCCGTCTCGACTGCCGTTGAGGCCATGCAACTTAATCCACTCGAGGCAGCGCAGCGCCTGACTGGCTATTTGCATGCCAAAGAATCTGCATTGCACCTCAACCACCATCAGCTTAAAGTAGTGGGTGAGGCATTCCAGTTGGTTGCCATGCCGAATCCAAGTAATGTGATGACCCGTCATGCCTTTATGATGAACGGTATGAACAATGACTGCGCCGAGACTGCACAGCGTATTCGCACCGAGATTCTGATGGGAAAAAAGGCGCGCGCATCGATTGATGCCTCTTTAGACCATACCTCAAAAATCTAAGTCTGCTTTCACATCACCAAAACCCGCGCTGGCGGGTTTTTTTTATTTTTTATGGGCTGAATTATCAGAAAATGCGAAAAGTTCATTCTTTTTATGACTAAAACGTTGATTATTTCGTGGACAGAATGCTTTAATTTCGATCCATTTAGGCTTTTCAAGTGACTTCGGTTCTGTGTATAAAGAGATGCCAGAAAGTAAATGCATGCAGCATAGGCAAATTCGGTGAAAACACGCTAAACTATGCTGCAAATTGTGAAAGATAATCGTCTTCGGACACAGTGAGAAGGGAAAGGCTTATGCCACTAAGTGATGTGGAAACGCTTGTCGAAGATATCCGTGCAGGCAAAATGGTCATTCTAATTGATGATGAAGACCGTGAAAATGAAGGTGATTTAGTCATTGCTGCGACGCATGTACGTCCGCAAGACATCAACTTTATGATCACGCACGCGCGTGGACTGGTCTGCCTGACCCTAAGCCGTGAACGCTGCCAGCAGTTAAACCTGCCGCTCATGGTCGACCAGAACGGCGCACAGCACAGCACGAACTTTACCTTATCAATTGAAGCCGCAGAAGGCATCACTACCGGTATTTCGGCAGCAGAACGTGCCCACACCATTCGCACTGCCGTGGCTGCGCATGCCAAACCAAGCGATATTGTACAACCGGGCCATATCTTTCCTTTAATGGCACAACCAGGCGGTGTTCTTCACCGTGCCGGTCATACTGAAGCAGGCTGTGATCTGGCTCGACTAGCCGGGCTTGAACCTGCATCGGTGATTTGCGAAATCATCAACGAAGACGGCACCATGGCACGTCGCCCCGATTTAGAAGTTTTTGCAGAAAAGCATGGTTTAAAGATTGGAACCATTGCCGATCTCATTCATTACCGTATGACCAATGAACAGACGGTCGAGCGCTTGAGCCAGCAAACTATCGAAACCGAATACGGTCACTTTGAGCTCTTCCGCTACCGTGAAGTTGGAAATCCGGATATCCATCTGGCACTGGTCAAAGGTGAGCCGCGTGAAGGCGTTACCACCGTGCGTGTTCATGGCTTTAACCCGACCCGCGACTTGCTCAAACTCAATAAGCAAGGCGGTGAGCCGGCGTGGAATCTGGATCGTGCTTTAAGCACCATTGCTGCCGCAGAGCGTGGCGTATTGGTCTGGATTGGACAGGATCATTTACAAGATTTGGGCCCTGCCCTTGAAAGCTTGACCAAACCGAAACCGTTAAAATCAAATGCTGCGCTGTCACAGCAATATCAAACGATTGGGGTCGGTGCACAAATTTTACGTGATTTGGGCGTGGAAAAAATGAATCTGCTCAGTTCACCTTTACGTTTTAACGCGCTGTCTGGCTTTAACTTGGAAGTGGTGAAATACATCACCGCAGATCAAACTCTAGAAAACTAATCGAGGTTGTTATGGCAATTCGCCGTATTGAAGGTTTATTACATCTCGCGAGCGAAGGCCGTTACGCGATTTTAGTGGGTCGTTTTAACAGTTTTGTCGTTGAGCATTTACTCGAAGGTGCAATTGACACCTTGAAACGTCATGGCGTTAGCGAGGATAATATCACTGTTGCTTACGCACCAGGTGCTTGGGAATTGCCAATCGTTGCTAAAAAATTGGCTGATTCCAACAAATTTGATGCCATTATTGCTTTGGGCGCAGTCATTCGTGGAAGTACTCCACATTTCGACTTCGTTGCAGGCGAATGTGCCAAAGGCCTTGGTGTGGTTGCACTTGAAAGTAGTCTTCCGGTTATCAATGGTGTATTGACAACTGACAGTATCGAACAGGCAATTGAACGTTCGGGTACAAAAGCAGGTAATAAAGGTTCTGAAGCAGCCTTAACTGCAATTGAAATGGTTAATCTGTTAAAGGCAATCTAAAGCATGTCGCAAACACTCCAAGCCGCTTATGCAGCGAAACGTAAAGCACGTCGTTTTGCTGTACAAGGCATTTATGAATGGCAAATGAGCCACAACCCTGTGCATGAAATTGAAGCACGTACCCGTGTCGAAAATGCGATGCACAAGGTCGATCTCAGCTACTATCATGAATTGCTCACGCAAGTGGTTGCACAACATGAAACATTGGATACGTTACTTGTTCCGGTACTAGACCGTGAACTCAGTGCCCTGGATGGCGTCGAATTGGCAACCTTACGTTTAGGTGCATATGAACTTCGAGACCATCTCGAGATCCCGTATCGTGTTGTTCTGGACGAAGCGATTGAGCTGGCCAAACATTTTGGTGGTGCCGATAGCCACAAATACATCAATGGTGTTCTTGATCGTTTGGCTTCTCGACTTCGTGAAGCTGAAAAACAACAAGCCAACTAAGGCGTGTTGCGTGCATGGCTGAGTTTTCTGTAATTGACCAATATTTTTCCCGTTCGGCCTTACATGGCGATGAACTCGGTGTTGGTGACGACTCAGCCCTGCTTACGCCGCCACATGGCCAGCAACTGGTCATCTGTACAGATACCCTGATTGCGGGTCGGCATTTTCCACTTAGCACCTCTGCCCATGCCATTGGCTGGAAAAGTGTTGCAGTTAATTTGTCTGATATTGCTGCAATGGGAGCTAAACCACACAGTATTTTGCTGGCACTTAGCCTTCCAGAAGTCGATCATGACTGGTTAAGTGAGTTTAGTCGTGGCCTATATCAATGCTGTGATCAATTTGAGGTACACCTCATTGGTGGCGATACCACACAGAGCCCGCACCTCACCATTACGGTGACGGCGCTTGGTTATGTCGATCAGCAGCAAGCCGTATGCCGATCTGGCGCACAGGTGGGTGACTATGTGGTGGTCAGTGGTCAAGTGGGTGACGCTGCCTATGGTCTGGCACATTTAGGCTCTGCCTTGCAGCAGCGACTGGATTATCCAACACCACGCTGCGAACTCGGACAACGCCTGAAAGGGCTTGCATCAAGCATGATTGATGTGTCCGACGGTTTGGCCCAAGATCTGGGGCATATTTTAAAAGCATCTCATGTTGGGGCGCAGCTCGATCTTGAGCAGCTACCGCTCGACCCTGCACTCGAAGCGCTTGAAAATACAGCCAAGTGGCAGTTTGCACTTGCAGGGGGCGACGACTATGAGCTGTGTTTTACCATCTCACCTGAACATTTTGAACAACTTCAACAGTATTCTCTCGATACCAAAATCACAAAAATTGGTCAGATTACCGCACAACAACAATTGACCTATCATTATCAAGGACAGGACTACCCGCTTCAACTGCATGGATACCAACACTTTGCATAAACCTTCAATCGACTTTAAACGCATGTCTTGGTTCAATCGCTGCATCGTATTTTGTGGTGTTGGCTTTGGTTCAGGCTTAGCGCCCAAAGCACCCGGCACTTTTGGCTCGGCCTTTGCCTTACTGTTCATTCCGTTTTGGGTCTGGATCGGTTTTTATCCAAGTGTGGCTCTGATTGCACTGATGAGTGTAATCGGGATTTTTTTCTGTGGGAAAACCGCAGAACTGATGGGTGTACACGATGATGGCCGGATTGTCTGGGACGAATTTGCAGGACAATCGCTTACCGTATTGCCTTTAATCTATTTTAATGTAATGGATGTAAAATGGGCCCTCATCAGTTTTGCCCTATTCCGGCTGTTCGATGTTTGGAAGCCGTGGCCCATTCGAGTGATTGATCGACAGGTGCATGGCGGATTTGGCATTATGCTTGATGATCTGATTGCAGGGCTCTGGGCTGCACTGTGTATTTTGATATATTTATCACTGGTCTAAACCGTTAAGTAGGTTATTCATGACAACGACCGTTATTATTCTTGCTGCGGGCAAAGGAACGCGTATGCGCTCTAGCCTTCCTAAAGTATTACAGCCTTTGGCGGGCCGTCCTTTGCTCGGACACGTCATTCAAACGGCAAAACAACTGCATGCACAAAATATTATTACCATCTATGGACACGGTGGTGAACACGTTCAGCAACAATTTCAGCAAGAAAATATTCAGTGGGTTGAGCAAGCCGAACAACTGGGCACAGGTCATGCGGTTCAGATGACGTTACCCGTGTTACCACAAGAAGGCATGTCACTGATTTTGTATGGTGATGTACCGTTGGTGCGCCAAGAAACTCTCGATCAGCTCCTTGCCGTATCAAGTGCGACAGGCATTGGCATGATCACGCTCAATGTGGACAATCCGACCGGATATGGACGCATCATTCGTGACAACGACAAGATTCAGGCGATTGTGGAACATAAAGATGCCACTGAGCAACAGCGTCAGATTCAGGAAATCAATACCGGCATCTACTGCGTCAGTAATCAGAAACTGCACGCATGGTTGCCAAAGCTATCGAATAACAACGCCCAAGGTGAATACTATCTCACCGATATTGTGGCCATGGCCGTTGCCGACGGTTTGGAAATTGCATCAATTCAGCCCGAACTGGCCTATGAAGTAGAAGGCGTCAATGACCGTCTACAACTGGCAGCGCTCGAGCGCGAATTTCAATTGCAACAAGCCAAAAGCCTGATGCAGCAGGGTCTCACCTTGAGTGATCCGGCTCGTTTTGATGTACGTGGTACACTCAAAATCGGACAAGATGTCAAAATCGATATCAATGTGATTATTGAAGGTGACTGTGAACTGGGCGATTTTGTCGAAATTGGCGCAGGTTGCGTATTAAAAAATACCCGTATTGCTGCTGGCACAAAAGTGCAACCTTACAGCGTGTTTGAAAATGCGGTTGTGGGTGAAAATACCCTGATCGGACCATTTGCGCGCTTGCGTCCAGGTGCAGAGCTGGCCAACGACGTACACATCGGCAACTTCGTTGAAGTGAAAAATACCCGTATCGGGGTCGGCTCAAAAGCCAACCATTTTACCTATCTGGGCGATGCCGAAGTTGGTGCCGGTTCGAATATTGGTGCAGGGACCATTACCTGCAATTATGATGGTGCAAATAAATTTAAAACCGTGATTGGCGATGCTGCATTTATTGGCTCCAACAGTTCACTGGTTGCACCTGTACATATTGGCAATGGTGCGACCGTGGGTGCAGGTTCGGTGATTACCCGTGATGTGAGCGATAATGCACTGGCATTTGAACGCGCGCAACAAATTGAAAAAGCAAATTATCAACGTCCGCAAAAGTTGAAAAAATAAGAGGTATTAGGCATGTGTGGTATCGTCGGAGGCGTTGCAGAACGCAACATTAGTGAGATTTTAATTGAAGGTCTCAAACGCCTTGAATACCGCGGATACGACTCTGCGGGCGTTGCATTGGTGAGTCCATCGCATATCCTGCGCGAGCGCCGTGTAGGAAAAGTGGCCAATTTGGCCGAGGCCGTTGTACAGAGCAAATTAAGCGGCTCTCTAGGTATTGCACATACACGTTGGGCCACGCATGGTAAACCGACCGAACACAATGCACATCCGCATATTTCGGGTGATGTGGCTGTGGTGCACAACGGTATTATTGAAAACTATCAAGAGCTTAAAGATGACCTAGAAGCGCTAGGCTATGTCTTTACCTCACAAACCGACACCGAAGTCGTGGCGCATCTGGTGCATCATGCGCTTAAAGAGCAAACCAGTTTGCTCGATGCGGTTCGTAGCGTAGTGCCAGAGCTTAAAGGCGCTTATGCGCTGGGTATTGTGCATAAGGATCATCCAGATGAGTTGATCACCGTACGCGAAGGTTCGCCTTTGGTGATTGGTGTGGGGATTGGTGAAAACTTTATCAGTTCAGATCAGTTGGCGCTTTTACCTGTGACCAATCGCTTTGTGTATTTGGAAGAAGGTGATATTGCCCGTCTGACCCGTGACAGCATTGAAATTTATGCACATGGCGAAAAAATCGAGCGTCCGGTTAAAGAGCTTGATGCTGCGGTCAGTAATGCATCAAAAGGCGAATACAAGCACTACATGCTCAAAGAGATTTATGAGCAGCCTGAAGCCATTCAACAAACCATTTCACAAGCCTTAAATGGCAATGCATTGCGTGATGATTTCTTGCACTTGGCCGAAGTGGATTTTAAACAGATCCAAAACGTACAGATTATTGCCTGCGGTACCAGTTACCACGCCGGTATGATTGCCAAGTACTGGTTTGAGCAATTGATTAATGTGCCGTGTCAGGTGGAGATTGCCAGCGAGTTTCGTTATCGCTCACCAGTGATTGTGGCGAATACTTTGTATATCTGTATTTCTCAGTCTGGTGAAACTGCCGACACCTTGGCAGCGCTACGTGACACACAAAAGCGTGCCAAAGCCAAAGATATTCAGATCTCGACCCTAACCATTTGTAACGTGGCCACCTCATCGATGGTACGCGAAACAGATCATCATTTGCTAACCCTCGCAGGCCCAGAAATTGGCGTGGCATCGACCAAAGCCTTTACCACTCAGCTTGCAGCATTGATGCTGCTCATTTTGAAAATTGGTCAGGTGAAGCAGCAAATTGCCGCTGAACAAATTTCAGAGATTGCATCGCAATTGTGGCATTGTCCAAAAGTCATGCTCGATACTTTGCAACACAATACGGAAATTTTACGTTTATCTGAACTGTTTGTTGAGAAGCAGCACTGCTTGTTCTTGGGCCGTGGTACACATTATCCGATTGCCCTTGAAGGTGCATTAAAACTGAAAGAAATTTCGTATATTCATGCCGAAGGCTATGCCGCGGGTGAATTAAAACATGGTCCGTTGGCCTTGGTCGATAACGAAATGCCTGTGGTCATTTTGGCGCCGCAAGACGATATGCTCGATAAACTAAAATCGAATATGGAAGAAGTTCAGGCACGTGGCGGTGAACTGTTTGTGTTTGCCGATGAAAACAGCGGTATTCGCGACAAAGACCGTCAGCATGTGGTTTTAATTCCAGATGTGAATGCTTGGCTGGCACCGATTGTGTACAGTATTCCGGTACAGTTACTGTCGTATCATGTGGCGGTATTGCGTGGTACAGATGTCGATCAGCCACGTAACCTTGCAAAATCAGTTACCGTAGAGTAAGTAACTGATTTTGAAAACTAATTTTGTATGAGAGTACTTTATAAATACTACTTAATAAAGTCTCATACTGAATTACTTAAAAATCCACACAAGCGATGCTCTAGAAAAGCATCGCTGTGTGGATTTTTTTATGCTTATGAAGTAAGCCGCTAAATTTAGATTCTATTTGGCATCAACAATTCAACCTGCATCTATTGCAGGTTTTTTTATCTATTTAAATTTTTAACTATCAATATAATTACATTATTCATAAATAAATTTCGTATTGCGTAATTATAAAAAATCCGTATGATGAAAGATAAAGAGATTACTGATATGCCAAGGAATGCTGACATGAGCGCGCATTTATCTTCATTTATCGAGGTTTCCCCGACTTCGGATTTTCCTATTCAGAATTTGCCTTACGGAATTTTTAGCGAAACCACAACAGGTAAACGCCGTGTAGGCGTGGCACTCGGCGACTGGGTGGTCGATCTGGCGGCACTTGAGCGTGCAGGGCTTTTAACTCTCCAAGAGGGTGAACAGTTTTTCGACCAACCCACCTTAAATAAATTTATTGAAAGTGGTAAAGCGTATTGGCACAGCACGCGACAAACCTTGCAGCGCTTATTGTCTAAAAATGAATCGACGCTTCGCGATAACACCGCACTTCGTCAGCACGCTTTTTATCAGCAAAGCGATGTGGTGATGCATTTACCTGTACATATTCCGGGCTATACCGATTTTTATTCGTCTAAAGAACACGCCACCAATGTGGGCTGCATGTTTCGTGACCCCAAAAATGCGTTATTGCCGAACTGGTCTGAGCTACCTGTGGGCTATAACGGACGCGCCAGCTCGGTGGTGGTAAGCGGTACCAATATTGTGCGTCCATCGGGTCAAATCAAATTGCCCGATCAGGAGCGTCCTGTCTTTTCAGCCTGTCGCAAGCTGGATTTTGAACTGGAAACGGGCTTTATTGTGGGCAAGGCAACTCACCTAGGTGAACCGATTTCAATTGAAAACGCATGGGATCATATTTTTGGTGTGGTGCTGTTTAACGACTGGTCGGCGCGCGATTTGCAACAGTGGGAATATGTACCACTCGGGCCGTTCAATGCCAAAACTTTTGCCTCTTCCATCTCGCCATGGATTGTCACGCTAGAGGCACTTGAACCGTTTCGAACGCATTCGCCACAACAAGATCCACTGCCACTGGCTTATTTACAAGAAGATCTTTCGGCCAACAGTTACGACATTCATTTATCGGTAGAACTCAAAGCTGCCGAACAACAACATGCAGATGTGATTTGCAGCACCAATTTTAAATATATGTACTGGTCGATGGCACAACAACTAACTCATCACACGGTGGCAGGCTGTAATGTACAAGTGGGTGACTTAATGGGGTCAGGTACTATTTCTGGCCCGACTCCAGATTCTTATGGCTCGCTGCTTGAACTCACATGGAATAATACGCGCCCATTACAACTTTCAAACGGTGAGCAGCGCGGCTTTTTACAAGATGGCGATACGCTAATCATGAAAGGCTATTGTGAAAAAAATGGCTTACGGATTGGCTTTGGCGAAGTGACAGGCACGATCTTGCCGGCACGTCAATTCGCTTTTCAAGAAACCGAAGCACAGGAACGCACCGACTATGCAACTGTATAGCTATTTTAGAAGCTCGGCGGCGTTTCGAGTCCGCATTGCACTTGCTATTAAAGGACTGACTGCCGAAATTGTACCCGTTCATTTACTTCAAGATGGCGGTCAGCAACACTCACCTGCGTATGTACAGCTTAATCCGAGCGAGCTGGTGCCGACCTTAAAAGATCAAGAGCATGTTCTGACCCAGTCGCTGAGTATTCTTGAATATCTTGAAGAGCAATATCCAGATCCAAGACTTTTGCCGCAAGCGGCCCATTTACGCGCCCAAGTTCGTGCCTTTTGTCTCAATATTGCCTGTGATATTCATCCGCTAAATAACCTGCGGGTACTGCAATATTTAACAGGTACGCTTAAGCTCTCTGATATCGAAAAAAATCAATGGTATCAGCACTGGATCGTGACTGGCCTAAATAGCCTAGAAGCCCAATTACAGGCGACGGCAGGTAAATTTTGTTTTGGTGATCAGCTGACCATGGCAGATTGCTGTCTGATTCCACAAGTTTATAACGCCAAACGCTTTCAAATTGATTTAAGCGCCTATCCACTCATTGAAGCGGTCTATGCACAGTGTATGACCCTCCCCGCGTTTATTGAAGCGGCGCCAGAACAACAACCCGATGCTGCATAAAATAAGGACATGAGCATGACATTTAAAATCGAACAAATCCACCATGTGGCTTATCGCTGCAAAGACGCCAAAGAAACCGTCGAATGGTACAAAAAGAATCTGCATATGGATTTTATTTTGGCCTTTGCCGAAGATCATGTGCCCTCAACCAAAGCCTTCGACCCATATATGCATCTGTTTTTAGATGCGGGCAATGGCAACGTCTTGGCATTTTTTGAGTTGCCACATCAACCGGATATGGGCCGAGATGAAAATACCCCGAAATGGGTACAGCATCTGGCACTGCGTGTAAAAGACGAAGCCACCTTACTTGAGGCCAAAGCACATCTGGAAAACAATGGTGTGGACGTTCTAGGCGTGACCAATCACGGAATTTTCCACTCGATTTACTTTTTCGATCCGAATGGACACCGTATCGAACTCACTTATGATGATCCGCGCTCGCCTGAAAAGATTGCAAAAATTACCGATCAGATCAAACAAGAGATGCTAGACGAGTGGACACGCACCAAACGCGCCCCACATCATACACAGTTTTTACATGCTGAAGAATTGAGCGAAATCTAATTTTGAGGAGTTATGTATACTGGCGCTATTTTTTTGATTTTTCATGCTATGTTCGAGGCATGCCGCAATAAGCAGCCCCATAATATGGTATAAGCAGGAGAATGCTTTGGACATACAAAAAATAGAAGATGGCAAACAGGGTATGTTTCAGGCCCTAGATGACGACAAAGTCGCGGGTGAAATGCACTTTACTTGGGTAGGCGATCATAGCCTGAGTATTGACCACACCGAAGTCGAAAGTGCGTATCGTGGAAGAGGCATTGGCCGTGAGTTGCTCGATGCATTGATCAACTTTGCTCGACAAGATCAAATCAAGGTCATTCCACTTTGCCCATATGCAAAATCGGTATTTGATAAACGCCCTGAATTGCAAGATGTGTTGCGAGACGCATAAATATGATTTTGGTCAGTGCCTGTTTGGCTGGTGAACCAGTACGTTACGATGCAAAAAGTTGTCCTGTTGCACTGGTTCAACGTTTGCTGGCACAAGGTCTGGCCAAAAGTATTTGTCCCGAATGCTTGGGCGGATTACCTACCCCTCGCCCTGCTGCCGAAATTCAGGGCGGTTCGGGTGAGGATGTTTTGGCTGGTCGCGCACGGGTGATAGATGCGACGGGTGAAGATGTTACAGCCGCCTTCATCGAAGGTGCCCATCAGGCACTACGCATTGTAAAGCTGCATAATGCCAGCGCAATTGTACTTAAAGAGAATAGCCCCTCATGCGGTTCACACTTTATTTATAACGGGCATTTTAATGGCCAGAAACAGGCAGGTTTAGGCGTAACTGCCGCACTGCTCAAACAGTACGGATTTGATGTTTTGTCCGAACATGAACTTGAAGATTGGTATCAACGACAACACTAATCAACAGATGTTGTATCTGTTTCTTGACGACTTTGACGCGCCCAATAAGTCGCCAGCAACGCGCCTGAGATGTTATGCCATAAGCTAAACAAGGCACTCGGTACGGCGGTCAATGGTGACGCCGCGAAATGAACCGCGGCCAGTGCTACACCTAAACCTGAATTTTGCATCCCCACTTCAACCGCAATCGCCTTGCCATCGCGATGCGAAAGCTTAAATGCTCGACTGGCCCAGTAGCCAATTAAAAACCCAAGTCCGTTATGCAGTATCACCACAGATAAAATCAACGCACCCGACTGTAAAATCGCGGCTTTACTGGCTCCAATAATTGCCGCCACAATCGCAACAATCGCCACGACTGAAATCAGCGGCATCACCTCGATATATCGATTCACTTGCACTGCAAAAAAACGTCGTAGCAAGAGCCCAATCACGATGGGCACCAGAATCACCTGTAAAATCGATACAAACATCGACATGGCATCAATCTGAATCCATTGACTGGCCAACAGATAAAAAATAGCAGGTGTCAACAGCGGTGCCAGCAAGGTCGAAACACTGGTACATGCCACCGAGAGCGCAACGTTGCCTCGCGCCATATAAGTAATTACATTCGATGCCGTTCCACCCGGACAACATCCCACCAAAATCACGCCAATCGCGATCGCTGAAGGCAACTGAAATAATTGACACAGTAAAAAGGCCAGTCCCGGCATCACCACGAACTGCGCCACCACGCCAATTAATACGGCTTTAGGATGGTGTAACATGCCTTGAAAATCGTCTAGCGACATGGTCATGCCCATGCCCAGCATAATGATCCCCAGCAGCCATGGAATATAAGCTTTAAGCCACACAAATAAATCCGGCGTCCAGAGTGCCAGCGCAGCAAAGACCACCACCCAAAGAGCAAAGGTTTTTTGCACAAATGCCGTAAAACGAAGTAAAGCTGTCATCAAGAGATAAAACCTTTAAAAACCAAAAATGAAAAGCATGCTTGCTGAACCTAGTTCAATAACTCACGCGATGAAATGCGTTTCACCCCTGCTTTTAACATATCTTGCCACGCATGCTGTAAAGAGCCATTCATGTCGATGGCTTTACAGGCATCGACCACCACGTAGCTATCAAACCCAGCCGCGCAGGCATCTATGGCAGTCCATGCCACACAAAAATCGGTCGCGATACCCACAATATAGACAGTATCGATATCACGCGCCTTTAAATATGCCGCCAGACCAGTTGTGGTCTTACGATCTGCTTCCATAAAAGCGGAGTAGCTGTCGATATCACGGTGAACGCCTTTTCTTAAAATCAACTGTGCCGAAGGTAAATCAAGTGCGGGATGCAATTCGGCATCATGCGTCCCTTGAACGCAATGGCTCGGCCACAGGACCTGATCGCCATAAGGCAGTTGAATGTGCTGGTATGGCTGTTTACCTGCATGATTTTGGGCAAAGGAAATATGATCTTCGGGATGCCAATCCTGCGTGATGACAATCGTATCAAAACAAGCACCCAACTGATTAATACACGGAATAATCTGATCGGCATCTGCAACCGCGAGGTGCCCACCGGGCGTAAATCCATTTTGTACATCGACCACAATTAAAGCGACGTGATTGGGTTGTTTCATTTTTCTCTCCATGGAAATTCATGCCCACCGTCGCAGAGCGCTTCAGCAGTCTTTCTTATATGAGGAATCGATCATATTTTAAATATTTCACAGCATAGCAACTCATACGCCGCTGACAAGTCATGTTAAAAAATTCAATGATTGAATGCGTCGCACTGATTATGTGACAGATCGGCCACACCATCCTTTTGAGACTTTGTATTGTGTCAAAGTTTTTACATGCTTTGATCAAAGGATATTGTTCTTATCTCTCTGATCAGTCATAATTTGCATAATAGTCATCCAGCCTACTTGTTTAGGCCGTGACTTACACTCAAAATACTGCAGACCGTCCACTTTTCGTATTTACTATTTCATCCGGATGGAACAATAGGATATTTTTTTAAAATGACTCAGCAAGCACCGACCATTCAAGGTTCAATCGTCGCAATCGTCACCCCTATGTATAAAGATGGCAGTGTAGATTGGAAGGGTCTTGAGAAGCTCGTTGAGTGGCATATCCAACAAGGTACAAACAGTATTGTCGCCGTCGGCACCACTGGCGAAGCGTCAACACTTAGCATGGAAGAACACACAACCGTTATTAAAGAAATTATTCGTGTGGCGAACAAACGTATTCCAATTATTGCAGGTACTGGTGCAAATTCCACTCACGAAGCCATTGAATTGACAAAAGCCGCGAAAGAGCTTGGCGCAGATGCCGCACTTTTGGTGACGCCATATTATAATAAACCAACACAAGAAGGCCTTTATCAGCATTATAAAGCCATTGCAGAAGCCGTAGATATTCCACAAATTCTATACAACGTTCCGGGCCGTACTGGCGTGGATATGTCGAACGAGACGGCAATCCGTCTGTCCGAGATTCCAAATATTATCGGCATTAAGGATGCAACTGGTGACGTGCCACGTGGCAAAGCATTGATCGACGGTTTAAAGGGCAATATGGCGGTGTATTCGGGTGATGACGAAACCGCATGGGAATTGATTACGCTTGGTGCTAAAGGCAATATTTCGGTCACTGCCAATATTATTCCTAAAGCAATGAGTGAGTTATGTGCAACTGCTTTGCAAGGTGAGTCGGAGCAGGCAAAATCGCTCAATGAGCAAGTTGCAAATGTACACAATATTCTGTTTTGCGAATCGAACCCAATTCCTGTGAAATGGGCGCTACATGAGATGGGCTTAATCGAAACCGGAATTCGTCTTCCTTTGACTCCTCTCGCCGAACAATATCGCGAACCTCTCCGTCATCAGCTAAAAGCTGCGGGAATTATTCAATAAGAGCAAATTATGATGCAGTTACGTCTTGGGTTTACCTTCGCAATCGCCAGTATCGCTTTGGCCGGTTGTAACAGCTTGAGTTTAAATAATCATTCTTTGGACTATAAAAAGGCATCTAATGTTGCTCCGCTTGAATTGCCTGCCAATGCAACCATGCGCCCGTTTACACCGCTGTATCCGGCGCCGATTGTTGATGATCTGGCAATTCAGCATGCACCAAATTTTGAAAATAAACGCGGTAACCGCTATGCAGCGCCTCGTCCGGAACAGGTACAAGCGCAACCTGCAACTGCATCTAATACCAGCATGAGCATGAGTCGTCCGCGTTTGGTGACCGATGGAAACAAAAATCCGTTATTGCAAATTGATGGTCCATCAGAAGCGGTATGGCAATACACCATGGCCACGCTCAGCAGCATGAACTACACCGTGATTGCACAAGACAAAAATGCGTATCAAGCCACCATTAAAGTGGGTGAGCAAGTTTTTGTCCTCAGATTAACTGCCGTTGGTACAAGTAACAATCTGGCACTGTTTACGCCAAGTAACAGCTTTGCCGATACTGCGACTGCCAACCAAGTGTTAAACCAGATTAACCAAAACTGGCCAGCCTAGACTCTCTAGGCGATTTTTTTTTGAAAAAGGTTCCCCCATGTTAAAACAAACCTTGCTCTATACTGGCAAAGCAAAATCTGTATACGAGACAGACAGCGCAGACCATTTGATTTTAGTCTTTCGTGATGATGCCTCCGCGTTCAATGGCGAAAAAATCGAACAACTAGATCGTAAGGGCAAGGTCAACAACCGTTTTAATGCCTTTATTATGGAAAAACTGGCCGAAGCAGGTATCGAAACGCATTTTGAACAGCTGCTTACACCAAACGAAGTGTTGGTGAAAAAGCTCGACATGATTCCAGTCGAGTGCGTGATTCGTAACTATGCGGCAGGTTCATTGTGCCGTCGCTTAGGTGTAGAAGAAGGCAAAGAACTGACTCCGCCAACATTTGAATTGTTCTTTAAAGACGATGGCCTTGGCGATCCGATGGTGAACGAATCTCAAGCGATTGCTTTAGGCTGGGCGACAGCGGATCAGTTGGCTAAAATGAAAGAACTTACCTATCAAGTCAATGATGTGTTAAAAGCATTGTTTGATGCGGGTAACATGATTTTGGTCGATTTCAAACTTGAATTTGGTGTGTTCCACGACCGTATCGTCCTTGGTGATGAGTTCTCTCCAGACGGTTGCCGTTTGTGGGACAAAGACACCAAGAAGAAACTTGATAAAGACCGTTTCCGCCAAGGTTTAGGCGGCGTGGTTGAAGCCTACGAAGAAGTGGCAGCACGCTTGGGTATCGATTTAACAGATATCTAATTGTCTTGTGTTTAAAAAAAACAGCGCTTGGCGCTGTTTTTTTTATGTTTGCTCCATCTTTATTTTCTTAGTCTATCGTCGAAGGCAATTCTGGTGCAAAAATTAAGCATCGATCAAAAATGATCCAAAAAAGTACATTTTAATGCATCTAGAACATTCATCCACTACTTACTTCACTCTATAAACCATATTAAGATACTGAAAAATATTAGTTTTTTAAAAAATATTTTTTAGTATTCGATTCAGCCTCGATATCGATGTTTATCTTCTGGTCTGACCTGGTCTTACCAGAAGGGGCTATTTCCGTTTTTTTATACTCATTATTAAGCATTTTAAATAGTCCAACTTTTTATTGATTCAATTATGAAAACCTTAAAGCAATTTAAAATCATATACTTATATTAATTAATTTTCTTTTTTTCATCATGGCATGGTTGTTGCTAAATCTAGATACACAATCTGTTCTCCCCTATGCTTGCTGGAGTGACCATGTCAAACCGTACATCCTTTGTTTTTGCTTTAACCACGCTTTCTGCTGTTTTAGTTTCAAACTTTGCTCATGCCGATGCCCTAGCCGATATTAAAAAAGCCGGTGTAATTAAAATTGCAATTCCGCAAGATTTTCCGCCATTTGGCACTGTGGGGACCGATTTAAAAGCACAGGGCTACGATATTGATGTGGCCAAACTGATTGCACAAGATTTAGGAGTAAAATTGCAATTGGTGCCAGTCACCAGTGCCAACCGTATTCCCTATCTGACTACCAAAAAAGTGGATTTGGTGATTTCAAGTTTAGGTAAAAATCCTGAGCGAGAAAAAGTCATTGATTTTGCTGGACCCTATGCGCCTTTTTATAATGGCGTGTTTGGACAAAAGAATATCGCGGTAAAATCTGCTGCGGATTTAGCGGGTAAAACGATTGCCGTCACACGTGGTTCAATCGAAGATTTAGAGCTGAGCAAAGTCGCACCAAGCTCAACCACCATTAAGCGTTTTGAAGACAATAACTCGACCGTATCGGCTTTTTACTCAGGTCAGGTAAATTTGATTGCAACTGGCAACGTGGTCGCGGGAAGCTTAAGTAAACACTTTAGCAAAAAGCCGCTTGATACCAAATTCATTATTAAAAACTCGCCATGTTATATCGGTCTAAATAAAGGCGAAGCAGCTTTACAAGGCAAGCTCAATGCCATTATTAAAACCGCAAAAAGTAACGGTCAGCTCAATCGAATTTCGGTGCAATGGTTGGGTGCTCCTCTTCCAAAACAACTCTAATGTCACCCACGTCCGTTTGAATGAGAGATCGAGATGGCCTACGAGTTTGAGTTTTCCAGTGTTCTGCCCTACACCGGCATGATTGCCGAAGGGCTGGGCCGTACAGTGGTTCTAACACTGATTGGTACGGTGTTTGGTTTGGCACTGGGGGTGATTGGGGGAGCATGCCGTGCTTGGCGCATTCAACCGGTCAGTGCCCTGTTTCGGATTTATGTCGAAGTGATCCGTAATACCCCGTTTCTGGTGCAGTTGTTTTTTATTTTCTTTGGCTTACCCGCCATTGGCGTGACCATGAATGCATGGACTGCATCCATTTTGGCCATGATTATCAATTTGGGTGCTTATAGTACCGAAATCGTTCGTGCTGGTATTCAGGCCACGCCCAAAGGTCAAATCGAGGCAGCAGCTTCACTGGCCATGACCCGCTTTCAAATTTTGCGACATGTGGTTTTGCCACCGTCACTGGGTCGGGTCTGGCCAGCGCTGTGTAGCCAAATTATTATTGTGATGCTGGGTTCTTCGGTGTGTTCGCAAATTTCGATGGAAGAACTCACCTTTGTCGCCAACTTTATTCAGTCGCGTAATTTCCGTGGCTTTGAAATCTATATTGTGGTGGCGGTGCTGTATCTGGTGTTGGCGGTATGCGTTCGCGCAATCTTGATGCGAATTGGACGTGTCTGCTTTAAAGGGAGCGTTTAATCATGATGATGATGCAAGAATTTACGCTCTGGAACATTATTCAAAATCTGCTGAATGGCTTGGGTTGGTCATTACTGTTATCGCTGATGGTGTTTGTGCTCGGTGGTGTGTGTGGCTTACTGGTTCTGATGCTTCGGATTAACCCAGATCCGATATTACAAAAAGTTGCTGTGGTGTATATCGAATTTTTTCAGGGTACGCCGCTGCTGATTCAATTATTTATGACCTTTTTTGGCCTGTCACTGTTGGGTATTGATATTTCACCATGGGCTGCTGCTGCCTTTTCACTCACAGCCTATGCCGCTGCCTATTTTGCCGAAATCTGGCGCGGCTGTGTACAAGCGATTCCAAGCGGTCAATGGGAGGCGGCTGCAAGCCTTGCGATGACGCGTTTACAGCAGTTTCGTTATGTGATTTTGCCTCAGGCAACTCGTATCGCCATTGCACCAACAGTCGGGTTTTCCGTACAGATTGTAAAAGCCACTGCCGTTACCTCGATCATTGGTTTTACCGAACTGACCAAAACTGGTTCTGTACTGGCCAACGCCACCTTTGAACCATTCTTGGTTTTTGGATTGGTTGCGATCGGTTATTTCATCTTGTGTTATCCACTGTCTGCCTTGGCAGCTTATCTTGAGAAGAAACTTCATGGCTCTGCTTCACATTCATAATTTGCATAAACGCTTTGGCGATCACCATGTACTCAAAGGTATTGGACTAGAAGTAGAAGCTGGTTCAGTGGTGTCGATTATTGGCCGCAGTGGTTCGGGCAAAAGTACTTTATTGCGATCGATCAATGGCCTCGAAACCATCGATGAAGGATACATCGAGGTTGATGGGACCTTACTTGAAGTCGGGCAAACCGATTTAACGGCACTGCGCCTGAAAGTCGGGATGATTTTTCAGCAGTTTAATTTATTTCCACATTTGAGCGTGATTCAAAATGTGATGCTGGCGGTCCAGGTTGTCAAAAAAGTCGATAAGGCGGCGACTCGTGATCTGGCCATGCTGATGCTGGATAAAGTTGGTTTAAAACACAAAGCCGATGCCATGCCGAGTCAGCTTTCTGGCGGACAGCAGCAGCGTGTTGCGATTGCACGTGCATTGGCGATGTCGCCTAAAATCTTGCTCTGTGACGAGATTACCTCGGCACTCGATCCAGAATTGGTCAATGAAGTTTTGGCAGTCGTACGAGACTTGGCCCAAGATGGCATGACCTTGATCATGGTCACGCATGAAATGCGCTTTGCCCGTGACGTGGGCGACTACTTGCTGTTTATGCATGAAGGTCGCGTACATGAATACGGCCCTGCCAAAGAATTATTTGCAGCACCGCAAACCGATGAATTACGTTCGTTTATTCATTTAACTCACGCCTAAAACCTGTTCAGGGCAATTCATCTGCAGGATGTATTGCCTACTTTTTTCTACCGTCCTCAGTGATCTAAGATTACATAAATCACCTCGTTGAATACTGGACTCTTTGTAAAAATCTTATAAAAATAAAGAGAATAACACGCATAAATCAATGCCAGATGCTGGCTTATATGCATTTCAAAATCACATGATCACAATAAAGGAAATTGCAATGAGCGAGACTGAAAAAGAAAAAGCCGAGGTTGAAAAAGAAAAAAACGACAACAATCTAAGCTGGCAAGAGCGAATGGCAGTGGAAGAACACGAAAAGCTTTCGCCCCGCTTGGTTTATGAAATTATCCGCCGCGATGGCATTGAGGAGCTGAACCGTCCGACCAAGGCGCTGATTTTCTCAGGTATTACCGCAGGCGTGATTATCAGCTTCTCCTTTGTTTTTAAAGCCATTCTAACCGCCTACTTGCCCGCAGATGCACTTTGGGTAGATCTGGTCACCAACATGGGCTACACGGTCGGATTTGTACTGGTCATTATTGGACACATGCAACTTTTTACCGAAAACACCATTACTACGGTGGTTCCACTCTTTAATCCGTTTACCTTTGATAAGCTCAAAGGCGTATTTCGGCTGTGGGGGATTGTATTTGTCTGCAATTTAATCGGAACGGCGCTGGCGGCTTTATTTTTACTCAACGCCCAGCTTTTTCCACCAGAAGTTGATCAGGCTTTACACGAGCTGGCCCATCATGTAGCTGCGTTGAGTGCCACAGACAATATTATTAAGGGAATCCCTGCGGGTATCCTGATTGCATCCTTGGTCTGGATGCTCCCTTCGGCCACCAACAAGTTTTTACTGATTTTCTTTATTACCTATCTGATGGGTTTGGGCGGATTTACACATGTGATCGTCGGCTCGGCAGAAATGGCCTACTGGGTATATCAGGGGCAGGCATCGCTTTATGACTATGTGCTTCAGTTTTTACTTCCGACCACCTTGGGCAATATTTTGGGAGGAACAGGCGTGTTTACCTTACTGATTTACGGACAGGTGAATGAAGAACTGGACTAATCGTGCAGCGTCTTGATCGGTAGTGGTCGCCCAAACAAAAAGCCCTGAAAACTAAAGCATTGGTTTTCTTTTAGGCAATCGAGCTGCTCTTGAGTTTCGACGCCTTCGGCGACAATATTCAAATCAAGCAAATGCGCTAGACGGATAATCGTATTCACAATCGCCAGATCGCGCGGATTATCCACAATATTTTTTACAAAGGATCGATCGATCTTGAGCTGATCTAAAGGCAATAGCTTCAAATAATTCAGCGATGAATAGCCCGTGCCAAAATCGTCCATCGAAAAGCGAACGCCAATTTCGATCAGTTTTTTCATTTTTTGAATTGAACTGTGCATATCGCGATAAAACATACTTTCGGTCAGTTCTAAACGCAGGCGATGAGGATTGGCCTCTGTTTCGCGAATGATCTGCATGACGTTGTCTTCAAAATCGGATTGGCGAAATTGCTGTACACTAATATTGACCGATACCGTCCAGTGCGCCGAATGTTCATGCTGGCTCCATTGGTACAACTGCTGACAAGCCATCCGTAACACGCGATTGCCGATATGATGGATCAGATCCGATTTCTCGGCCTGTTCAATAAATTCGCCAGGTAAAATCAGCCCCCGTACCGGATGAATCCAACGCAATAATGCTTCATAGCCAATAATGGTTTTATGCTGATCCACAATAGCCTGATAATACAACTCGAACTCATCTCGAATCAGCGCCTGCCGTAAATCTGAAATGAGCGAGGCGCGTGACACCACCTGCGATTCCATCAAAGGATCAAAGGTACAAATGCAGTTTTTTCCGTTGGCCTTGGCTTGATAGAGCGCCATATCCGCATATTTGAGCAGTGCATTTTGTGGAATGGAATCATCTTTAAATACAAAAATTCCGATACTGGCACTGGTTTGAATGACCTGATTTTCAAGTACAAAAGGCTGATAAATCACTTGAGAAATACGCTCTGCAATCGAATGTGCCTGCTGATGCGCTGTGGCCTCATCTTCACTTAAGTGAGACAGAATAATCAGCAGCTCATCACCACCCAGACGTGCCGTGGTTTCTGTTTCCCGCACACATTTGCTGACCCGTTTCGCCACCATTTTGAGTAAATGATCGCCGTAGTCGTGCCCCAAGGTATCATTGACCGTTTTAAAGTTGTCCAGATCCATCATCATGATTGCGCTATGATGTTGCTCATCTTTACTGGCCTGAATCACCTGTTTTAGCCGCTCTTTGACATAGCGTCGATTGGGCAGTCCGGTTAATTCGTCATACAGCGCCATGTACTTGGCATGATCTTCGGAAGATTTCAACTGCGTGATATCGGTTCGGATAGAAATATAGTTCTTTAATAAACCATTGTTGTCTTTAAGCGGCACAATGGTGGTATCGACCCAGTACAAATTGCCATGTTTGGTACGATTACAGATCTCACCTTTCCAAATCTGTCCTTGAGCAATGGTTTTCCACATGGTTTTAAAAAATGTCCGTGGATGATAGCCCGAGTTGATAATTTTATGCGTGCTGCCCACCAGTTCGTGATATTCATACTGCGAGATATCACAAAATTTCTCGTTCACATGGGTGATGATGCCACGATGATCGGTGATGGCCACAATCGAATGCGCATCGATCGCCAATTTGTAGTTTTCAAAATCTTTCAGAATTTTCGCAAGCTGCTGCTGCATGCTAAGCTGATCAGCTTGTTCAACCACACTGAGGGTGATGCCGGCGACCTGCTGATCGCCTGAAAAATAAGGCGATACAAAGGCCATTTTAGAGAGAGTGCCCTGCTTGTGACATTGAATCTGCCAGCAGGCCTGTCCCGAGTGTCCCTCAAATGCGGGTTGCAATAAGGGATAAATATGCTGCCACCAGTCATCTGGAAGTAGATCTTGCAAATCGCGTTGCTGACATACCGCGACATCCATGTTAATGCGTTCAAAGAATGCTGCATTTCCACCACACACCGTCATATTTTTATTTAAATGAGTGATGCTATTAACTGTATGATCCAGATTTAAACTATTTTTCACTTTTATATCAGCACTATTTTATTCTATAGACAAATCTGTCTATAAGTATAACATCATTTGTCATCCGTTTTATTTGGCATAAAAAATCTATTTAAATATTAGAAACATACTTTTACTATAAATTATAATTTTTTAAATTGTTCATTTTTAATAGATTAACTTGAAGATATATTCATGATTAACGGATCGATGGTATTTGATCCGTTATAATCTGCTTAAGCATTATGACATTTTATCTGTTGTATCATTTTCTAAATCCACCAATAACCTTGCAGGATAGACACGATCCCAGTTTTCTTTAAATTTTTTATGGATCGCATCGATTTCAAAGATACTGGTTTTCGCAACCTGTTGCGCATGTTGAATATCTCGCGCGCGCATGTATGCAATTAAATAATGATGATGCTCGAACTCCAAATGAAACCATGATTCAATCAGAACACCTTCTGCTTTTAAGGTTTCAATGGCTTCTGATTTCCTCTGCTCGATAATGTTTTGCCAATCTTGGACCTGATCTTGACAGTCCGCTTTTAATCGAATTCAAACTGCTCCAACATCCATTTTTTCCGCTGCTACCCATTTTTCTCATAATTCTATTGATAGAACTCTCATCTTTCTTGATGGGAGTTCCTTTGATTATTGTTGCTGCTGCTCATGTTGCCAGCGACGTTGCTGTAAACGCTCACCTTCGACTTCACGCTTGTTTCGGGCGTATTCGTATAGCTTGGTGCCTTTGAGTTCAGGCGGCAAATACTCTTGCTCTACAAAATGCTCCGGATAATGATGCGGATACAGATAATCCACACCATAGCCCTGCTGCTTCATCAGTTTGGTCGGTGCGTTGCGTAAATGCAATGGTACAGGCAAATTGGCGGTTTTTTCTGCCAAAGCCAAGGCCCGATCGATGGCCAGATAAGTGCTGTTACTTTTCGGACTCGTAGCCAGATATACGGCACACTGGCCCAAAATAATTCGCGCTTCGGGCATGCCCACAGCCTGCACTGAGCGAAAACATTCTCCGGCCAACAGCAATGCATTCGGATTGGAGTTACCAATATCTTCAGAAGCGGCAATCAGCATGCGCCGTGCAATAAATACGGGATCTTCCCCGCCTTTAAGCATTCGTGCCATCCAGTATAGCGTTGCATCCGGATCACTCCCGCGAATCGATTTGATAAAGGCCGAAACGATATCGTAATGCTGTTCACCCGATTTGTCGTAGCGGGCAATATTTTGTTGTGCCACCTTAACCGTTACGGCATTGGTGACCAGATTTTCCTGATCGGGCTCAAAAGTACTGGCAATTAAGTCGATCAGGTTGAGTGCCTTACGGGCATCACCAGCGGCGAACTGAAGCAGCGCATCGTATTCTTCAATATGAATATGGCGCGCTTTTAAAAAGGCATCCGAATCGAGCGCTCGATCAATTAAGCGTTGAATGGCATTTGCATCGAGCACATTCAAGGTATATACCTGACAACGCGACAATAGCGCACCATTCACCTCAAACGACGGGTTTTCGGTGGTGGCGCCAATCAGGGTAATCTTGCCTTTTTCAACCGCGTTCAGCAGCGCATCTTGCTGCGACTTATTAAACCGATGAATCTCGTCAATAAATACCACGGGAGTCAGCAGGTCGCCACTTTCGGCAATCACCTCACGCAGCTCTTTAACCCCGGTATTGAGTGCAGACAGACTGATAAAAGGCCGATCTACCGCCTGTGCCAACAGCAATGCAATGGTGGTTTTTCCCACTCCAGGTGGCCCCCAGAAAATAATCGAGGGCAAATGGCCCTGATCAATCATTTGACGCAGTGGCGCATGTTCACCCAGCAAATGATCTTGTCCAATAATTTCTGATAAATCGCGTGGACGTAAACGTTCGGGAAGTGGAATATGAGTATCTGACATCATCAAAGACTTTATGGGGTTTTCCTGTAGTCTATTGCGTCTGGTGCAAATCTACAATTTGAATCTACACTGCAACTGATCATTTGTTGTGATTAGACTGAATAAGCTGCGTAAGCGTGGCATAGGCGGCACGAATGCGGGCTTCATTGGGAAAATTACGGTTTGCCAGCATGACCAGTCCAATCTGCTCACTTGGAATAAATACCACATAGGCTGCAAAGCCATTGGTTGCACCAGTTTTGTTTAGCCAAGTTTGTGCTGGCGCTTTGACCGGATGAGCAATCGGCTGAGCCGGCTGTGCATTTAGCGCCATTTGAGTTGAATTACCGGCCAGCAAAGTGTCTAAAGCAACAGGATAGGCATACTGCTCCCACCCCAAACCTTGCTGCATAGGCCCAACCTTAAAATAAGCGATTTGTGTGCTTTCCACTGCTTGTTGCAGGGCAGGTTTGAGCCGCTGCGGATTCAGCTCAGCATCTAAAAACTTGAGCATATCGGCTGAGGTACTCTTGAGCCCATACGCCTGTGCATCAAACATCCCCGGTGAAACCCGAATCGCTTGTTTAGCCTTATAGCCCCACGCGTAATGTGGCATCTGAGCAGTTGGAACCTGAATATAAGTATGGCGCATGCCCAGCGCCACCAGCAAATTGCGCTCCATTAAGGTGGTGTACGGGGCTTTCATGGCTCTCGCCGTCAGTTCTCCCATCAAACCAATGCTCGGATTAGAATATTCACGAATACGGTCTGGGGCTGCTTTGGGCTGCCACTGCTGAAAATACTTGACCATGTCGGATTGACTGGTGACCTGCTCGGGAAACTGTAGCGGAAAGCCCCCTGCGGTATAGGTACCCAAATTCAGTAGCGTAGCCTGATTCACGGCGCTTTGTTTTAACTCTGGAAAATACTGTGCGGGATGATCGCTGAGTTTCAGGTTGCCCTGTGCTTGCGCATAACCTGTTAGGGTCGCTGTAAACAGTTTACTCACGGAACCAAGTTCAAATAGTGTTTGCTCAGAAACCGCCTGCTGGGTTTGTACGGATGCCACACCATAATGACGGTAGTAACGCCGTCCGTGCATGGTGACTGCAACGGACATACCCGGAATCTGATACTGATCGATCAATGGCTGAAAATGCTGATCGATTTGATGCTGAACCTGCTGCGCGCTCAGTGGCTGAGCGACTGCAGTGCAGGAGATGAATCCTGCCATGCAGCCGGTAAAAGTGAACGATGCGATACGATGTAAATAAGTGGATTTCATTTAAAGTCTGTCGGTTGATGATTTGGGCGTTAATTTGAGTAGGCTGGCATTTGCGCCATCTTGAATCACCCAAAGACTTCCATCTTTGGTGGCATGCACGCCTCGAATCCGATGTTGCATATCAATGCGTTGTACTTCCTGTACGGGTTGCGATTGAAGATCAACCACCACAATGGATTCAGAAGATAACCCGCCGATAATGGCTTTATCTTTCCATGCTGGAAAGGCGGTATGCTGGTAAATAATCATACTGGACGGAGAAATAACCGGTGTCCAGCTCACCTCAGGCGCTTGAAATTCTGGCCGAGTATCGTGATCGGGAATTGGTTTTCCTGAATAATGATCACCATTGGAAACAATCGGATAGCCATAGTTGGCACCTTTCACAATCCGATTCAGCTCGTCACCGCCTTTGGGGCCCATTTCAACGACCCACAACTGACCTTTGGCATCGAAGGCCATGCCCAAAGGGTTACGATGACCCAGTGACCAGATTTGCGCAGCAACCCCACCTTGATTGGCGAATGGATTCCCGGTTGCTGGCGTGCCATCGTCATTTAAGCGCACAATTTTGCCCAAATTCGACGTCATATCCTGCGCTGGATCAAACTTTTGTCGTTCGCCCGAACTGATCCAGAGTTTACCTTCCTGATCAAAAGCTAAACGATGTGCATAGTGGCCCTGTCCCGACATTTTGGGCACTTGCGTCCAAATTTTTTGAATATCGGTCAAACGTGGCTGTGCTGCACGGGTCTGATCGAGTTTGGCACGGATTACCACTGCACCGTATCCACCGGTGCCTGCCTCAGCATAGCTCAGATAAATCCAAGAATTTCGCGCGTAATCGGGATGCACAATCACATCGCCCAATCCGCCCTGCCCGCCATAACTGACTTTCGGTACACCCGCAACCTCAAGACTTTTTCGAGTGGCTGGGTCAAAGAGTTTAAGCTTGCCTTGACGCTCGGTGATCAGTAATCGGTCATCGGGCAATGTGGTCAGCGCCCAAGGCTCATCAAATTTGGCAACCGCTTCCTGGTTAAATGTTTGCTCTACGCGGGTTGCCTGTTGCACGCTTGAGCTGCTTTGCGAATTGGATTGGGGTGCTTTGGAGTTGGTGTTGTTTGCACCGCACGCCCCCAACAAAATAAAGCTACTACACAGTATCGACGTGGCAAATTGCTTCGTCATCTCGTTATACTCCTGAGTCTTTGATCTTGTAGCATAAAAAATTCAGACTCGGCACAATGCTGTGAATATGTAGTTTTGTTTTACCAGATATGTCGAGAGACTAGCACAGTCAATCAAGACGACTAGATTGAGGGGTCATGCTCTTTGAGCGTTTGTACAATTTTACAGTCGTCGATGGTCGTACTTGACTGACAACGTTGCCTGAGTTGTTGCAGCTCGGTTTTAAAGCGTTCAAACTGTTTGATTTTTTCATTGATGTGACCCAAATGTATTTCGATCGCCTGATCGACCAGCGTACATTGCTGTTCAGGATGCTCGAGCAATTGCTGCAATGTCTCAATCTCTTTTAAAGACATCCCAAGCTCTCGACAATGTCGTATAAAAATCAGTTGATCCAGTGCCTGATCATCATAGTAACGATAGTTATTGTCTGCGCGTTTGGGTGCTTTGAGCACACCACGTTTTTCATAGAAACGGATGCTGTCGACAGAAACCTGCGATTTTTTTGCCAATTCACCAATTAAATATTTCATCATGTGCTTGACCTTGGAGCGGCTCCAGCCTTTTTACTCAGCTTATCCCATACTGAGGAACTTGCATATGGCTCACTGCTGTCAACATCATCCACCCGAAAAATATCAGAGTGCTAAATTCAAAACGGCATTATGGATTGCACTTTTACTGAATCTTGGCATGTTTTTGATTGAAGTTTTCGGCGGTGCACATATTGGCTCGACTTCGCTATGGGCCGATGCACTGGATTTCTTGGGTGATTCCGTCAATTACATCATCTCGATTTTTGCGTTGGGCATGAGTCTATACTGGCGGGCCACCGTTGCACTGCTTAAAGGCCTGACCATGGGGATCTTTGCCCTGATTGTATTGCTTAAAGTACTCTGGTCGATATTCTACGGCATGGCGCCTGAAGCAATGGCTATGGGTGCAATTGGCTTTATGGGCTTAATGGCCAATCTGATCAGCGCGCTTGTACTGTTTGCCTTTCGCGATGGCGATGCCAATATGAAATCGGTGTGGCTGTGTAGCCGTAACGATGCGATTGGAAATTGCGCCATTATGCTGGCTGCACTCGGTGTGTTTGGTACCCAAAGCATCTGGCCCGATCTGGTGGTGGCCTCAATCATGGCCTTTTTGGGTTTGACTGCCGCATGGACCGTTACTCAGCAATCACTTCAAGAGCGTCGGGACAGCCAAGTCATACAAAGTCGTAGGGCAGATTAACGAATCCAGCGTACGATGTATTCCTCGATATCGTCTTCATGTACCTCGGTTTCTGAAATACATCGTCCTGCTGCTGATTTGCGTGCTTTCAGCATACTTTGCCTTGAGCCCGTATTTAAATAATGCCATGAAGGTAAGTTTTTCCCTTCATTTAAACGCCGATAGGCACAGCTCGACGGTAACCAACGAATGCTTTGCAAACGCTCAGGTGTCAGTTGAATACAGTCAGGCACGCTGGCTTGACGATTTTCATAATCAGAGCAACGCGCAGTGTTGCAGTCGAGCAGTTTGCAGGCCACCTGCGTATAGGCAATCTCATGCGTGTCTTCATCTTCAAGTTTAACCAGACAGCACAGGCCGCAACCGTCGCACAGGGCTTCCCACTCTGCTGTATTGAGTGCATCAAGCGGATAGTGTTTCCAAAATTGGGGACGCAGTGCGGTGGTCATAGTGAATATCTCGGTACCAGAGCCTAAAGTATAACACTCTTTGCTGGCCCTTCGTGGTTGAGCGACCTTGTAACAAATGTTTCCTCAAGATGCTGTGTTTTATACATTTTCGCCACATAAACAACACATAGCCATCTGAAATTTCGCTCTATATTGAAAGAACGATAAATATAAGGAGATCAAAAAAATGTTCCGTTGGGCGATTATATTTGCAGTGATTGCACTTATTGCGAGTCTGTTAGGGTTTGGTGGCGTTGCTGGCTTGTCCAAAGATTTCGCAGTGATCTTACTCGTAGTTGCTGTTATTTTGGCAATTATCGGATTTATCTCGCGTGGTAGGGTATAACGATTCATTCGTGTCTATACGCTTCAACTATAAAAAAGAAGGATCGTACTGTACGGTCCTTCTTTTTTATCTTGAAAATCTTAAATCAACCCACTATTTTTTGAACATCCTGAGACAATGTAGCAGGCTCTTTGAGTCACATAGTGCCTGATCTGCACAAGCTGACTTTTATTCTTTATAAGGATTTAACCCATGACAGCATCGATTATTACCCGTGAAATTGAGTACACCGCAAAGGACGGTACCCATCTGATTGGTTTTTTTGCAGCCCCCGCTACTAAAAGCCCGGTTGCAGGTGTGATTGTGGCACCTGAATGGTGGGGTCGCACCGACTATACGCTACAGCGTGCTCGTGAATTGGCCGAGCATGGTTATGCGGCACTGGCGATCGATATGTATGGCGAGAAAAAAGTGACCACAGAGGCAGCCCAAGCCAATGAGTGGATGACGCAAACCTTTCAAGACCCAGATACCATCGTCACACGTGCAACAGCGGGTCTTGAAACACTCCAAGCACAACCTGAAGTGGATGCAAGTCATGTGGCCGCGATTGGATTTTGTTATGGCGGTAAAGTTGTGCTCGATCTGGCACGCGAAGGCGCGCCCTTAAAAGCGGTCGTTTCGTTTCACGGCACACTCGCCCCGAAAGCACCTGCACAAAAAGGACAAATTCAGGGTGAAATTTTAGTGTTACATGGTGAAAAAGACAGCATGGTCACACTTGAAGATGTTGCTAAATTCAAAGAAGAAATGAACAATGCAGAAGTGGACTACAGCGTCGTGGTATTGGAAGGTGCCAAACATGGCTTTAGTAACCCGCTTGCCGATGAACGGGCCAAAGCAAATGGGGTAGATTTAGGCTATAGTGCACAAGCAGAGCAAGACAGTTTGGCTGCTATGTATGCCTTACTTGAACGTCATCTGTGTGCAAAGTGATGTATAAACGGTGCTGGGACACAAGGGTTTAAAGAACAACATCAATCGAGGATATGAAAATGACAGAGAAAAAATGCCCTTATTGTGAATTTGACGACTACGACGTCATTGATAAAAATGATTTTGGTGTAATTTTGCCCGAGGCAAATCCTCTGTCCAAAGGACACTCCATCATCATCCCGATTCGTCATGTCAGTTCTTTTTTTGAAGTGACAGATAAAGAGCGTAAAAGCCTGCTTTCTTTACTCGAACTTGCACGTAACGAACTCAAACTTCGTCATCAACCCGATGGTTTCCATGTGGCTTTTAATGACGGCGATGTCTTTGGCGAAGCGTCTGAGCATCTGCATATTCACATCATTCCACGCTATAAAGGGCAGCAGCTCAAGCTCGATAAGCGCTGGGGGATTGTGCAAGACTAAACCGGCACACGCATAGTATCAGCTTAGGGACGATCAATGATCGTCCCTTTTGCATGGCTTTACTTGCAACGGATAGCTGTGATAATTCAATTTGGGTATACTGACCTCTTCCCTGCCGCTGTATGATTTCATGTCTGATTTTTGTTTTTCCGATGCATTGCTGACTTGGTTTGATCAACATGGCCGACACGACTTGCCTTGGCAGGTGGCCGATGACCCTTATAAGGTTTGGGTCTCTGAAATCATGTTGCAGCAGACACAAGTCAAAACCGTATTGCAATATTTTGAACGCTTTATGACGCGCTTTCCCACTGTCGATGCTCTCGGCAGTGCCACATGGGATGATGTCGCGCCCTACTGGGCCGGTCTGGGCTATTATGCGCGGGCACGCAATCTGCATAAGGCAGCAGGCATTGTGCATCGGCAAGGTCATTTTCCTCACGATCTAGACGGCTGGATGGCCTTACCCGGAATTGGACGCTCCACAGCTGGCGCATTGATGTCGCTCGGATTACGTCAGTATGGCGTGATTATGGACGGCAACGTCAAACGTGTCTTATCACGTTTTTTGGCACTTGAAGATGACTTTAGCAAACCTGCCAACGAGCGCATGCTGTGGCAGATTGCAACGCAGCTCTGCCCTCGGCAGCGTAATCACGACTATACCCAAGCGATTATGGATTTAGGTGCAACCATTTGTACGCCTAAAAAACCGTTGTGTTTGTATTGTCCGATGCAGCAGCACTGCAAGGCACATCAGCAAGGCATTGAAAGTGAATTACCTTTTAAGAAGCCCAAAAAACCAGTGCCGATACGCCACGCCGAAGTACTGTTAATCCAGTCGGAACAACAGTGGTTTTGGCAGCAACGCGATGCAAGCGGACTCTGGGGTGGCTTGTGGTGTCTCCCGATTATCGAGCATTCAGGCGAGATACAGCAATGGGTTAGGGAGTATGGTCTCAGTCCACTGGCGCATAACGTACAGATCAGCCACAGCTTCACCCACTTTACTTGGGTGTTGAATGTACAGATGTTTCACGTGGAACATGATCAAAAGGAGCATCTGATGAGTGCGGCTGCCGGCGAGTGGCTCAGCCCCGAAGAAGCGACATCTCGAGGTATTCCCACCGCGATGAAAAAATTGATCTCTGCGCTGGATTCATGACATAGTGATGCCTAAAAGACACATCCAAGGAGGAGCTGTGCGCCCTTTTTTTGTCTATATTGGGATCATCTTTGTAACGGTTGTGTTGTCTGCCTGTACCACAACACCCAAAAAAACAACGCCTCTGCCCAGCGCAGATCTGGCACGATTAAAGGCCACCCCGCTCAGCCATCGCCTGCCCATTCCGGTGAAAGGCATTCAACGCGATGCACTCAGTGATACATGGGGAGCTGCGCGCAGTCATGGTCGTCGGCATGAGGGCATCGATATACTTGCTCCACGTGGAACAAAAATATACAGCACCACCGATGGGATTGTTGCAGACTTACGAGACAACAACTTAGGTGGTAAAGTCATCTGGATTATTGGTCCGGCCGCTTCATGGCATTATTATGCCCATCTGGACGGACACAAACGTGGTTTAAGCGTGGGTGATGCTGTCAAAAAAGGCGAGCTGATCGGGTATGTAGGCAATACCGGAAATGCACGCCATACCCTTCCCCATTTGCATTATGGACTTTATCTGGACGGAAAAGGCCGTGGTGCAATAAACCCTTATCCATATTTACGTTAGGAACTTAAATGATGTCTGAAGCTTTGGTTAATCGACTGGTCGAATTTGCCGAATCGGGGAATCAACAAAAAATCTGTATAGATGGTCAAAGCTATCAAGGCTGGATCATGGAAATTACAGAGGATGCCCTCTTGATCAGTACTGGCTATGCCGATAAATCAGGTCAGGATTTCTGGATCAAGTTTGAAAACTTAGAACGCGCAGAATTATATTATTGGGACACATCGTCCGATCAGTGGACGCGTTTTACATTATAACAATAGATTAAGATTCAATTTCAAGGAGCATAAGATGAGTGTTCGGCGCTGTGGCTGGTGTTCTACAGATCCTGTGTATATGGCTTATCACGATCATGAGTGGGGTAAACCCGAACATGATGAAGCCAAACTCTTTGAAATGTTATGCCTCGAAGGTCAACAAGCTGGGCTTTCGTGGATCACGGTGTTAAAAAAGCGAGAAGCTTATAGACAACATTTTTTTCAGCATTCCATTGAAGAAATTGCCAAGTTCACAAATGACCAACTGGAACTCAAATTAGAGGATAAAGGCTTGATCCGACATATCGGCAAGCTCAAAGCCATTCGTGATAATGCGATTGCTTGGCAATCACTTAAACATCAGACACAGGATGTTTCAACATGGTTATGGGAAAAGGTGCAGCATCAACCAATACTTAATGATGTTCAAGATTATCGGCAAGCCCCGGCTCAAACAGAGCTCAGTGTCCAGTTGTCTAAACAACTTAAAAAACTTGGATTCAAATTTGTAGGACCCACGACCTGTTATGCATTTATGCAGGCTGTAGGCATGGTGAATGATCATGAAGATGATTGTTCGTTTAAATGAGTCAAGCATTAAGGATGTCAATCATGAGCAGTAATGAAATTCAAGCTTACGCCGCAATGAAAGCTGGCGAAGCACTCGTGCCGTATACATTTGATGCCGGTGAACTATTGCCCCATCAGGTAGAAGTCAAAGTCGAATATTGTGGGCTGTGCCATTCCGATGTTTCGGTCATCAACAATGAGTGGCATTCTTCGGTTTATCCGGTGGTGGCAGGTCACGAAGTCATTGGTACCATTACGCAGCTTGGCAGCGAAGCCAAAGGGCTCAAACTGGGTCAACGTGTCGGGATTGGCTGGACGGCAGAAAGCTGCCAGGCCTGTGATCAGTGTATCAGTGGTCAGCAGGTCTTGTGTACTGGTGAAAATACCGCAACCATTGTTGGCCATGCGGGTGGCTTTGCCAATAAAGTCCGTGCCGGCTGGCAATGGGTCATTCCCTTACCAGACGAACTTGATCCAACCAGTGCCGGGCCACTGTTGTGCGGTGGAATTACCGTGTTTGACCCCATATTAAAACATCAGATTCAAGCGATTCATCACGTTGCCGTGATTGGGATTGGCGGACTGGGTCATATGGCCATCAAGCTATTAAAAGCATGGGGCTGCGAAATTACTGCGTTTAGTTCAAATCCAAGTAAAACCGACGAACTCAAAGCCATGGGTGCCGATCACGTGGTCAATAGCCGTGATGATGCCGAAATTAAATCGCAACAAGGTAAATTTGATTTACTGCTGAGTACGGTCAATGTGCCTTTAAACTGGAATGCGTATCTAAACACATTGGCACCTAATGGTACCTTCCACTTTTTGGGCGTGGTGATGGAGCCGATTCCTGTACCTGTCGGTGCGCTACTTGGAGGTGCTAAATCACTAACCGCATCGCCTACTGGCTCGCCTGCTGCCTTACGCAAGCTGCTCGAATTTGCTGCCCGTAAAAATATCGCGCCGCAAATCGAGATGTATCCTATGTCGAAGCTCAATGATGCGCTTGAGCGTCTACACTCGGGCAAGGCACGTTATCGAATTGTGCTCCAAGCCGATTTTTAATCTGCTCGCATAAATCTGGTGATCGCTTGTGATCGCCAGATTTTAACCATGCTGTTTCACCCAATCTGCCAAAAAGATAATCGCTGCATGATAATCACGCCGCAAAGCATGCCCCACACTCAGCCGGATAAAATGTCCATAACGCTGATCTTCACCAAATACCGTACCCGGAACAATATTGATGCCGTGTTGCTGGGCAACCTCGTATAACGTCATACTATTGATCGTTTCGGGTAGCTCAAGCCATAAGGCATAGCCCCCTTGAGGCTGACTCAAACCAATGCTTAAAGGCGCAAATGCATTTAAAATCGCGTCTCGATAGGCTTCGACCTGTTGAAGCAAACGTGGATATAACTGATTCAGATGCGCACGATAGGCACGACTAAAAATAAAATCGGCCAGCGCCAGCTGCAATGGTGTATTCACAATCATGTTGTGTGAAAGAAACTGTGGACGCATGGATTCGAGCTGTGCCCCAATACAAAACCAGCCGATTCTATACGCGCTCGATAATGATTTTGACACCGAACTGACCCAGACCACATACCCTGCCTCGTCCCAGTGTTTAATCGGTCGCGGGCGCTGCCCGTTGTGACTGCATTCGGCGTAGATATCATCTTCTAAAATAATACATTCATAACGTGCCGCTAACTGCGCAATGGTCTGCTTATCCTGATCGGCCAAACAATAGCCCAAGGGATTTTGGTAATTGGCCGTGAGCAAACACAATTTCGGTCGATGCTGCTGCATGGCCTGTTCAAGGCGCAATAGATCAATGCCGCTATGGTCTGCTGGAATCTCGATAATATGTCGATTTAAACCCGCCAGCATTTGCAGCTGTCCGTTAAAAGTCGGCGTTGGAATCAGGACACTATCGCCTTCACGACTTAACTGCTGAATCAATAACGACAATGCCGGCATACACCCATTGGTGATAAAGATATCACTGGGTGCCACATAAATGCCGTCTTCACGCCAGTGTTCACTCAGTGCCTGACGTAAGCGCAAATGGCCCTGCTTTTCACAATACAAAAAATCTTCAGGTTTGCAATATTTCAAGGCGCGTTGTATCGAGCGACGCAAGCCATCGATTGGCACCAGCTCAGGGCTAAGCTGAATGGCACCAAAGGGAATCAAATGATTTTGAATAGAGGCTTCCTGAATCTGATTTTGTAACATCAGATTGGAAACCTCACGTGGCATCGATTCAAATTCAGGGCTAACGGGTAAACGACTCAACCCACTTCTGGGTTTGACAAAATAGCCCGATTTTGGACGGACATAGATCAACCCCTGCGCCTCAAGCCATTCATAACAACTTTTTGCAGTGCTGACACTCACATGATGCTGGGCTGCAAAATCACGCAAAGAACTTAACTTCTGCTGCGGCAATAACTGTTGCTGATAAATTTTATGTGCAATCTGCTGTGCCAAGCGCTGATAGTGAAAGGCCATATCTGTACCGCTTTTTTATAAAAATCTGTATCTGTATTGATCCATACAAACCGATTAACCTCTAAAAAGCAACATATATGAGATAACACCATGAAAAAATTAGGATTTATATTTACATTTATATTCCTGTTGAGCGCCTGTCATCCGCTCGATGCGAAACAGCAGCAGCAAGATTATATTTGTCAGAGTATGATTCAGGGCTATCTTAAAATGCAGCAACTGTATGATTTTCGACTCTGGCAGCGCGAGTCGCATACTCCCAACCAGATCCGCTATCAGTATCGTCCAGCCAGTGAGCATGGCATGCTGATCGGCACATTAAAAACCGAGCAATTGGTGTTTGAATGCAGCCAGAATCAAAATCTGTTTCGTATACAGCGCCCCAACGAACATGCATCCTTATTGCAGGTTCAGCTTCCAAGTGCCACAAAATCATTCATCTGGCGTTGAAAATTGATCTTTTAGCTCATCGGCCAAAAAGTCGATGAACAAGCGGATGCGGTTTGGCAAGTGCTTTTGCTGATAGTACACCGCATGAATATGCTGAAGCTGCCGCTCAATTTGATCTTCAAACAATGCCACCAGTCGGCCTGCTTGTAGGTCTTGCCAGATCTCGAACTCAGATAAACGTGCAATGCCGTGGCCACTCAATGCCAGCTGACGGACAGTTTCACCACTGGAGGCGGTAATTTTAGGTTCAATCCTGTAATACTCCTCACCCACCTTGAGGGGCCATGTATTTAAATATACCGGACGGCTAAAGCCAATGGTCTGATGCGTATTCAGTTCATGTGAATGTCGGGGATGCCCATGTTCGGCCAGATATTCAGGACTGGCTACAATATAAAGCCGGCTTTTGCAGATCAGGCGTGCATGCAAACTGGAGTCATGCAATGCGCCAAAACGAATCGCAACATCTGTTTTGTATTCAAGTAGATCAATCACCTGATCGTTGTTATTGAGTTCGATCTCGATATTGGGATAGCGCTGCATGAATTTTTTCATTAAGGGTGTAATCACGTGCAGCACAAACGGTGTGGCCGAATCGACGCGAAGCTGTCCCGAGGTATCACTGTCCGATTTTAATAGTGCCTCTTCGGCATCTGACAGATCGGCCAAAATCGTCCGTGCCCGTACCAAAAATAAACTGCCCTCTTGAGTGAGTTTAATTTTACGCGTGGTTCGTTCTAGTAAGGTCACATTGAGTTTTTTTTCAAGCCGGTTAAGTGCACGGCTAATACCCGATGGCGTTTGATTGAGTTGCTCTGCAGCCGATACAATCGATCCGGCATCGACAATACGAATAAACGCAACTAGCTCTTCTAGGGTCGATTTCATATCTAGATCATGATTCTTGACAAATACTCAATGATATTTTGCGTATTGCAGTATTTTTTCGCAACAATTATCACCGCAGAATAATCATCATTGTTTTAAATTCTTGCTCGCAGTCCGCGGGCGTAAAAAATAGGTACGCATATGATTCTTCCTGCATTTGGTTTAGGTACGTTTCGTTTAAAAGATCAGGTGGTGGTGGATGCGGTGAAAACCGCCTTAGAGGTCGGTTATCGCGCCATCGATACAGCCCAGATTTATGACAACGAAGCCGAAGTAGGTCAAGCCATTCAAGCCAGCGGTGTGGCACGTGACCAGTTATTTTTAACCACTAAAATCTGGGTCAGCAATCTGAACGAACAAGATTTAATCCCCAGCTTAAAAGACAGCTTGGTGAAACTCAAAACCGACGCTGTGAATTTAACCTTGGTGCATTGGCCTGCGCCACAAAAAAACATTGATCTGGTGGCTGTCATGCAGCTATTGATGCAGGCCAAACAGCAAGGCTTGACCCAGCATATCGGGATTTCAAATTTTAATATCGCACAAACGCAACTGGCAATCGATACAATCGGTGCAGAGCACATTGCCACCAACCAGATCGAACTGAGTCCGTATCTGCAAAATGCCAAACTGGTTGATATGCTCAAACAGCATGAGATTGACGTTACCTCCTACATGACACTGGCCTACGGCAAAGTCTTGCAAGATCCTGTACTCAAGGCCATTGCGGCCCAGCATCAGGCCAGTACCGCTCAAATTGCACTGGCATGGGCGTTACAACGCGGTTTTGCCGTCATTCCATCTTCGACGCAACGTGAACATCTGATTCAAAATCTGCAAGCACAGCAGATTCAGCTCAGTGCAGATGACATGCAACAGATAGCAGCGCTTGAGCGTAACGGTCGAGAGGTCAATCCGGCTGAACTTGCTCCTGAGTGGGACTGAGATTAGGCCATGAAACTGAACTTTCCTCTGCTCGCCTTGGCGATTGGTGCGTTTGCCATTGGAACTACCGAATTTTCACCAATGGGCTTATTGCCCAATATCGCCAGTGATTTACAGATCAGTATTCCGACAGCGGGAATGTTGATTACAGGATACGCCTTGGGCGTTATGCTCGGTGCACCGATCATGACGCTTTGGCTGGGGCATGTGCCACGGCGCAAGGCGTTAATCTTACTGATGACACTGTTTACCGTGGGCAATATTTTAGCGGCACTGGCACCGAATTACTGGAGCCTGATGGCCGCACGCCTCATCACCAGTCTCAATCATGGCGCATTTTTCGGCATTGGTTCGGTGGTGGCGGCCAGTGTGGTTCCCGTACACAAACAGGCCAGTGCCGTAGCGGCCATGTTTATGGGCCTGACCATTGCCAATATTGGGGGAGTTCCTCTGGCCACATGGCTCGGTCAGACAATTGGCTGGCGAATGGCATTTTTAAGTATTTCGGGACTGGGGCTACTGACCATGATCTCGTTGTATCAAGCCTTGCCACAGGGGCAGTCGGGTCAACGTCCGAATATTCGAGCAGAACTAAAGGTGCTGACCCGGTTTCCCGTCTTGATGGCACTGCTGACCACGGTATTGGGCTCTGGTGCGATGTTTAGCCTCTACACCTATATTGCACCAAGTTTGCATCGCTTTAACGATGCAACACCGAGCTTTGTAACGCTGATGCTGGTTCTAATCGGGATTGGATTTTCGATTGGCAATCACTTGGGAGGCAGATTGGCGGATTGCGCTTTAAATGCAACGCTGATTGGTTTCTTATCGATGGTAATCGTGATGATGTTACTCTTTCCATGGTTGGCGCAAACACAACTAGGCGCAGCGATTGCCGTGATTCTCTGGGGTATTGCCACTTTTGGTCTGGTTCCTCCGGTCCAAATGCGCGTCATGAAAATTGCACACGAGGCGCCCGGGCTGGCATCATCGATTAATGTGGGTGCATTTAATTTAGGCAATGCACTGGGTGCCGCGGCAGGTGGCTGGGTCTTGAGTCAGCAGCTCGGTTATGCAGCCGTCTCATACACCGGCGCTGGTTTAGCCGGATTAGGGTTACTGCTGGTACTGCTGCAAATGCGAGTGGCACAGACCGCGCATTCTCATGCCAAACCGTGCACCGACTAAATTTAAGCGTCCTCAGGGACGCTTTTTTATTGCTTTACTTTTATTGCTTTATTTTAACACGTCGGGTAAATAGACATTCGATACTGTGGACTGTGCCAGCTCTGTTTTCATTTTCATCAGCATTTGATAGGGCTGCTGCTCGACAAACATATTCACAAAACTCAGCGGAATACTTCCTGCAGGGTCGGCATAACCCGACGTGGTGACCTTTACTTTCTGCGCACCTAACTTTTGAAACGTCCAGTCTCCGACATAGTGATGTATGCGAATTCGGCCCGGCTGTTCGGGATATCCACCAGACAAGGCCATATTTCGAATCACGATACGGCCTGTCGCATCCTTACTCAAACTACTTTTCACCACCACATCACGATCTTTTAGCGGAAAAGGAAAATCGAGCACCATATACAGTACAAACTCGCCCTTCTTGTCGTCTCTCGACAAAATCTTGGTATCCCCCATATAAGGCACCCACTCTGGCGCACGAGCGACATCAAGCACCAAACTGACCGCCCGCTCAAGCGGCACATCATAGGTGGTTTCTGCCTTATATTGGATCACCGGATTGGCCTCTGAACGATAGGTCCAGACCTTGATATTGTTGCGAACAAGGCTCAGTTTTTCGTTGGCAGGCGCACTTTGGGCAGATGTGGCCAATGTGAGCAGCAAGGCCAAAAGCCATGATTTTTTTTTCATATTGTTCTCATTATTTATGCCATACCGAGCAAGTTCGAGCAGTATCATTGGGTTGCACCAAAGCCAATTGCTTGACGCGGCTCAACGACAGACTTTATAGGTGGCAGCGCCTTATGGGTATTCGGTCATTTTTTATTTTAAAGCCAAATCGCCTCAATGTGAGACGATTTGGTTTATTAAGAAGAATAAGAATGAAGCTTTATACGTCGATCTCGTTAAAACCCAGTACATCTTTCATGTCGTATTTGCGGGCATCTCGTCCGACCACCCATGCCGCAGCACGCACAGCACCCGATGCAAAATTCATACGGTTGGTGGCTTTGTGAGTGATCTCAACACGTTCACCTTCACCAATAAACATCGCGGTATGTTCACCGACGATATCGCCGCCACGGATGGTTTGAAAGCCAATACTTTGACGCTCACGCGCACCAGTATGCCCTTCACGACAATACACTGCATCGGTTTTCAAGTCACGGCCTAGGGTTTCTGCAATCGCCTCACCCATCATCAGTGCAGTGCCAGACGGCGCATCTACTTTATGACGATGATGTGCTTCAATAATCTCGATATCCACACTGTCGCCAAATACTTTAGAGGCAAGCTCAAGCAGTTTGATTGAAACGTTTACCCCTACAGAATAGTTTGCAGCATACACCACTGGAGTACGCGTTGCGGTCTCGTTCAAAAGTTGCTTCTGTTGTTCTGAAAAACCTGTCGTGCCAATCACCATGGCCACACCAGCCTCAGCACACAGTTGTAGATGCTGCTCGGTCGCAACAGGTGCAGTAAAATCAATCACCACATCGCAGTCTTTTAATACTTCAGACAGGCTACCCGCCACCTTGACCCCAATCGATCCGATTCCTGCCAGCTCACCTGCATCTGTACCGACCAAGCTGCTTTCTGGGCGCTCAACCGCCGCCGCCAACTGATAGCCGGCCTGTTGCACAGCCTGAATAAGAATGCGACCCATACGGCCACCCGCACCCAAAACACCAATGCGTGGAGATGCTGACATAATTTTAATCCTGAAAGTAGATAATCAAACGTTGCAGCCTACTATATCAAAACTCAGGCAGTGCGCTAAAAAAATCGCCATAAAAAAACCTGCCGAAGCAGGTTTTTTTCAGTATCACTTAATCGAACAAACGGTCGAGAAAGGATTTTTTCTTAGGTGAAGAACCGTGATCGTCTCCATCCAAGCTGGCTTGCAATTCTTTTAACAGTTCACGCTGACGGCCGGTCAAGTTTACTGGTGTTTCAACCACAATACGGCAAAGCAAATCACCGACCATGCTGCTACGCACTGGACGTACGCCTTTACCGCGCAAGCGGAACAGTTTGCCAGTTTGCGTGCCTTCTGGAATCTTTAAACTCACGCGGCCTTCAAGCGTTGGAATTTCAATCTCTTTACCCAATGCAGCATCTGCAATGCTGACCGGCACATCCATATATAGGTCTGCACCATCACGCTGGAAGATTTCATGCTCGCGTACCACTACTTCGACATAAAGATCGCCAGACTGACCATCACGTACCGCTTCGCCTTTACCGCTTAAACGTACACGGTCGCCGTTGTCTACGCCAGCAGGAATGGTCACTTCCAAAGTTTGCTGACGATCGGCAACGCCTGAACCATGACATGCATTACATGGATTTTTAATAATTTTACCTTGGCCACGACAGGTGCCACAGGTTTGCTGAACCGAGAAAAAGCCTTGCTGCATACGTACCTGACCCGAGCCATGACAGGTTCGGCAGGTTTCAACGTCATTCGGATTTTTCGAGCCTTTACCGTCACACACCTCACACGGTGCCGGTGCAGTAAAGGTTATGGTTTTCTTCACGCCACGAACCGCTTCTTCAAGCGTAAGTTCCATTACGTAGCGCAGGTCTGAGCCACGGCGTTGACGCTGTTGCTGACGACCACCGCCGCCACCGAAGGCACCACCAAAAATATCGCCAAACTGACTAAAAATGTCTTCTGCGCTAAATCCGCCGAAGCCACCACCGCCGCCGCCAAAACCGCCTTCAAATGCATTATGACCCATACGGTCGTACATGCTGCGCTTTTCAGCATCGGACAGTACTTCGTATGCTTCAGCAGCTTCTTTAAACTTTTCTTCTGCTTCGTGGTTATCGGGGTTACGGTCCGGGTGATACTTCATCGCCAACTTACGGTAGGCTTTTTTGATCTCATCATCACCTGCGGTTTTCGAAACGCCTAAAACCTCATAATAATCTCGTTTAGCCATGACTGGCGATGCTCCTCACGGAATTTATTTAATACCTGATTGCGATTAAATTGGGGGCGTGCGTCATGATTACAAGGGAGATTGCGAAAAAAAATAACGGTTTTAAAAAACCGCTTTCTTTTTTAAATACTTAGACATGCCTTTAATCAATGCATTGAGCAAATACAACCAGGCAATTGCAGCAAAAATCACACCGGCAATGGTCAACGCGGTAACCCAGAGTGCGCTGTTCCATGCAAAGAAAATCAGGGGAATAAACCAAAGCGAGGCAAATAAGGTCATGAGCAGAAATAACACGGTACTGTGCATGATCCAGACGCCGTGCGCCTGAATCCAGACTTCTGCATTTTCAACCAGAGCAACTTTTCGAGCCAGAAAATAGGCAACCACTGCTAAAACCACACTTGCCAATGCAAGAAACATACAGACATAAGAAATCGTAATATAACGACGATGCTGTTTTAATTGATCTTGCCCCATTCGTATCTAACCTCGAATCCATTGCATTTTTAGGTTTCATTGCAATGAATGTATGCTCTGTTTTTTTGTGTTAACAATAAGGTGCTACTATATTTGACTTTTCACTATTTCGCACCTTTTATTCGCAAAAAATTATGACAAAGTTGGCGTTTTTTTAACCTTAAACCATGCTGCATACAGTGCTGGCAAGAAAAATAAAGTCAAAAAGGTCGCCACGATCAATCCCCCCATAATGGCAACCGCCATAGGACCAAAGAAAATACTGCGCGATAGTGGAATCATGGCCAAGACCGCAGCCAGCGCCGTCAGTAAAATCGGTCGGAATCGGCGCACGGTCGCATCGATAATAGCCGTCCATGGATCATGCCCGGCTGCAATATCCTGCTCGATCTGATCAATCAAGATCAGTGAATTACGCATGATCATGCCTGAGAGCGCAATGGTGCCCAGCATGGCTACAAAACCAAAAGGTTTATTGAACAGCAATAAAAACAAGCTCACACCAATCAAGCCCAGCGGTGCAGTCAAAAACACCATCAGGGTTCGCGAGATACTTCGAAGCTGTAGCATCAGCAGCGTCAGCACTACGCCTAAAAATAGCGGCATGCCAGCATTGACCGATGCCTGGCCTTTAGAAGACTCCTCGACCGCACCGCCGACATCGATTAAATAACCGCTCGGCAACTGACTGCGCAACTGATCAATCGAGCTTTGCAACTCAGACACCACCGTAGCAGGCTGTAAATCGGTGTGAACATCGGCACGAACCGTAATGGTGGGCAATCGATCTCGGTGCCAGATAATCCCATCTTCAAATGTGGCATTGATTTTGGCAATTTGCCCAAGCGGTACACTCTGACCGCTACTGGTCGGCACCGCCAGACTGCCCAGTGAGGCCACATCGGCACGTTCATTCTGATCACCGCGTAAACGAATTTCGATCAGTTCGGTTTTTTCGCGATATTGATCAATCACACTGCCTGTCAGCGAGCTATTTAAGAAGTTGGCCAAATCAGTATTGCTAATTCCCAATTGACGCGCGCGTTCCTGATCAATTTCAAGTTGAATGCGTTTACTCGGTTCACCCCAATCCAGATGTACGTTACTGGCATTCGGATTTTGACTTACCGTCTGTGCTACTTTTTGTGCCCAGTCACGTACCAGATCCTGATCTTCTCCCGAAACACGATATTGGATGGGATAGCCCACGGGTGGGCCATTTTCAAGTAACGACACTCGCGTTCTGGCGTATGGCAGTAACAATTTAATCTCTCGCTCAAGTGAATGGCGAATCTGATTGCGGTTTTCAAGTGACGAAGCCAGCACCACAAACTGGGCAAAACTGGCCTGTGGAAGCTGTTGATCGAGTGGTAGATAAAAGCGTGGTGACCCTGTACCGACATAAGCCACATAATTATCGATGCCCGATTGTTTCGCCAAAAACTGCTCGACTTTTTTTGCCGCCTGCTCGGTGGCGGTTAAAGACGCGCCTTCTTCTAGTTTGATATCGACCAAAATTTCGGCGCGATTAGAGGGCGGAAAAAACTGCTGTGGCACTAGTTTAAATAGCAAAACAGCCCCTACAAACAGTCCAACCGTCACCACGATCACGGTTTTCCGGTAGCTCACGCAGGTATCGACGGCATGACGAAAAGCCTGATAAAAACGCGTTTGATAGGGATCATGCCCATGATCATAAGGCACAGGCTGAGGTTCGGGCTGTTTGCGCAGTTTCGCCCAAAGACGCTGATACCACGGCGCGCGCTGTGGCGTATGGCTAAAATCGGGCAGCAGCTTTTCACCTAAGTACGGCACAAAGACCACCGCTGCAATCCATGACACCACCAAGGCAATGGTCACCACCTGAAAAATGGATCGGGTATATTCGCCAGTACTTGAACTGGCTGTAGCAATGGGTAAAAAGCCCGCGGCAGTAATCAGAGTACCTGTAAGCATGGGAAATGCAGTGGTTTTCCATGCGAAGCCCGCGGCCTTGAGCCGGCTGTAGCCCTGTTCCATTTTAATCGCCATCATCTCCACCGCAATGATGGCATCATCGACCAGTAGGCCCAGCGCCAAGATGAGCGCGCCTAGTGAAATTTTGTGCAGGCCCACATCAAACAGATGCATGCCTGCAAAGGTCATGGCCAAGACCAGTGGAATTGAAAACGCCACCACCAGTCCGGTTCGGAATCCTAAAGAGAAGAAACTGACCAACAGCACAATAATGACCGCTTCTGCCAGTACCTGAATAAACTCTCGAATACTGTGCTGAACCGCGACTGGCTGATCTGAGACCTTGCTTAAGGTCATGCCCAAAGGTAAAGTTTTTTGCAAATGAGAAAAAGTCTGTTGCAGTTGCTTCCCCAAAGCAATGATGTCGCCGCCTTTACGCATCGATACCGCAATACCAATGCCATTGTCTCCCATAAAGCGCATCCGCGGCTGTGCCGGTTCACTAAAGCCACGATACACCTCGGCGACATCACTGAGTCGAATGGTTTTATCACCGACTAAAATCGGCAATTGCTTTAGATCTTCAACCGAACTCAGCTTCCCGGTCAGACGCACCTGTATTCGATCGGAGGGGGTTTCAAAAAACCCGGCACTGACCATATTGTTTTGCTGCTGTAAGGCCTGCTGAATGGCACTGACGGGTACACCGAGCTGCGCCATTTTGGTATTGGACAGTTCAATCCAGATTTTTTGGTCTTGCAGGCCAATCAGTTCTACTTTGGCAACATCGGGTACGCGCTGTAGTTCAAGCTGCAAACGGTCGGCATAGGCTTTAAGAAGCGCATAATCAAAATCTTTCCCGGTCAAAACATAAATATTGCCAAAGGTATCGCCAAATTCATCGTTAAAAAAAGGCCCCTGCACACCAACGGGAAGCTCATGCTGAATATCGCTCACTTTTTTGCGCACGTTATACCAAATATCCGGGATATCGGCAGAGGTGTACGTGTCTTTGGCAAAGAAAGTGACCATCGACTCACCCGGACGCGAATATGATGAAATCCGGTCATATTGACCTGTGGTCATGAGTTCTTTTTCAATCCGGTCGGTGACTTGCTCTGCCACCTCTTTGGCCGTAGCCCCCGGCCAGTAGGTCTGCACCACCATCACTTTGAAAGTAAAAGGTGGATCTTCGCTTTGCGAGAGTTTGGTATACGAATACCCCCCCACCACCATCAAAAGCAGCATAAAATACAGCACCAAGGCTTTATTTTTCAGTGACCATTCAGACAGGTTAAAATTCATGATGCAGCCCTCGCTTGAAGGTTGACAGCGCGGTTATTTCGATCGATCGGACGAATTTTTTGCTGCTCACGCAATAAATGCACACCGCCCACCACCACCCAATCGGATGGCTGAAGCCCTGACAGTATGCTGACCTGTCCACGGCCGTAGCCCCCTAAGCGAACCGGAACTTTCTTGAGCGTATGATTGGCTTGTACGACCCACACATAGGGCTGCTGGTGCGTCGCCGAGACACTACTGAGCGGAACACTCAATGGGGTCTGAGTCGGCTCACTCAAAAACACCCGCGCACTTTGCCCCAGTTGAATACTCGGTTGTGCCTGTGAAAATGCCACCTTGACACGAAAAGTTCGTGTTGCGTCAGCTGCGGGCGAAATTTCCCGAACATATGCCGGATAAACATTTTCCGAGCTTGACCACAAGCGCACACTGGCAGACTGACCAATTTTTAGCGTACTGATCAGTTGCTCGGGTACGCCAATCACCACCTCCCGCTCACCATCGATCGCAAGCTGATAAACTGTCTGCCCTGCGCTTACCACCTGCCCAACCTCGATTTCTCGCGCAGTAATAACGCCTGTCTGAGTCGCCCGTAACTGGTTATAACGGGTTTGATTGGCTGCAACATCCAGATTCGAACGGGCCTGCTTTAAACTTGCTTGTGCCGCGGTATATTGATTTTTAATTGCATCAAACTGGGAACGACTCACCGCATTAATCGGCAGTAACTGTTGGTAGCGCTTTAGTTCGTCGCTGGCAACCTGTGCCGCCGCACTGGCATTATCAAATTGTGCCTGTGCTGCATTGAGCTGTAACTGCGCATCCTTGACATCGAGTTTGGCCAGTACTTGGCCAGCACGAACACGATCCCCCACATCCACATCACGTTCGGTAATCTGACCCGCAACCCGAAACGACAACGCCGTTTGCTGGCGGGCTTCAACTTGCCCCGCATAACTGTGTTGTGCTTGTGCGCTGCTGCTCGGTTTAGTCACCATCACCAAGGGAATGTCTTGATTGACTGTTTTTTCTTTCTGACACCCCAACAACGTGATACTGCATAAAATGATCAAGCCCGAAAGGCCAATGTGTGCTCTGTTCATGATCCCAGTACTCTTTTCAAATTTATTTTTAAGGCACAATATGCGATTATCTTAAATTGTTTATTTTTTAATTAATATACCCACAAGTACATTAATTAAAAAATAAACATCATTGCTTTGTTTTTCAAAAATTTTATTGAGGTTTAATGTGCAAAATTCTGGAAGACCAAAAGATCTTGAGAAACGACAACGTATTCTAGAAGCAGCAAAAAATATCTTTTTAAAACAGGGTTATCATCATGCCGGTATGAATCAGATTGCACAGATGGCAGGTGTGACTAAATTGACGGTCTATAATCATTTTCAAGATAAAGCCAATCTGTTTGTCTGCGCCATTGAAGAAAGCTGTGAAACCTACATTTCTGCCGACACATTTCAGTTACAGCCCCAATCCGATTTCAAGCAACAATTGGCAGGTATCAGTCGGTGTGCACTCCACACCATTTATTTACCCGAAGCACTCAAACTCGATCATGTGCTGTATGAACTTGCGGCAGAAAAAAGCCCATTGGTGAAACAGTTTTTTGCAGCATCACATCAAAGACTCTGCAACATGCTGACTCACTTTTTTGAGCAAGCCAGCAAACTCGGGTTGATTCAAGCCGATGATCCACTGCGCCAGACCGAATTGATCTTGTCGTTATTACTGGGTTTACGTCATCAAAATGTCTTGCTTGGCATAGAATTGCCTCCTACACCTGATGAGCTTGAGCTCAGCATTCAATACGCTATCGAGATTTTCATGCTCAAATACAGCCCTTAAATGCTGGCGATCTGGTCAATTGATTTTGTTTTTCTACATCACGAAACATTTGCGTAGCAACGCACCTTTTTTGCTTAATACACGGTAAAAAATGCATTTTTTTCATGTAACGACTTGGAATGTTTGCTAATCGGCGTATATTCAGGTGGTTGAAAGTGAATATAGTAGAAGAACAGGAGAACTAGAATGATTCAACAAATTGATGCTCCACTGCGTGAGGATGTACGCTTACTGGGAAATTTACTGGGCGAAACACTCAAACAACACGCAGGACAAGATTTGTTTAATCAGATTGAACAAATTCGTGCACTCGCCAAAGGTGCACGTGACGGTCAAGCGAAAGTTGAAAAGCAATTAGAAAAGTTATTTTTAAATTTAAAGGACGAGGAAATCTTACCGCTGACCCGTGCGTTTTCCTATTTTTTGAATTTTGCCAATATTGCAGAACAATATCATGTGGTTCGTAGCCGTCGTCAAAGCGAGTTTGATGCACATGCCCCTTCACCTAATCCACTAATTCGCCTGTTTGAGAAATTTCAGCACAATCACATCACCCCGCAACAACTGTTTGATCAGGTATGTGAGCTGAATATTGAACTGGTACTGACTGCGCATCCGACCGAAGTCAGCCGACGCACCCTGATTCAAAAATATGACGATATCAATGATGCCCTGTCAAAACTCGATCAGCAAAAGCTGACCCCGCAAGAGCGTGAGCAAGTGCTCACCAACCTGAAGCATTTGATCTGTTCGGCATGGCAGACCGATGAAATTCGTCAAAACAAGCCAACCCCACTCGATGAAGCCAAATGGGGTTTTACCACCATTGAACAAACCTTGTGGAACGCGGTACCTAAATTTGTTCGAGAACTAAATACACTGGTGCATCAGCACTGCAACGCGACCTTACCACTTGATATTTCTCCAATTCGTTTTGCCTCATGGATGGGTGGCGACCGTGACGGCAATCCGAATGTCACACACACGGTCACGCAAGAAGTGTTGTGGCTGTCGCGTTGGCAAGCGGCCGATCTGTATCTGCGTGATATCGAAAGTTTACGCTGGGAACTCTCGATTCAGGCCTGTTCTGAAGAATTAAGCCTTGCGCTGGGTCGTAGTCATCCCGAGCCATACCGTGAATACTTACGTACCACGCGTGAACGCCTGAAAGCTACACGTCACTGGTTGTCGCTACGCTTGCAAGGTCTAGATGGCGATGACAGTCAGATTATCCGCCACAAACAGGAATTACTTGAACCGTTGCTGTTGTGTCATCGTTCACTGATCGCCTGTAACTTACCGGAACTGGCCAATGGCAAGCTGCTTGATTTTATTTACCGCGTAAACTGCTTTGGTATCGAACTGCTTAAACTGGATATTCGTCAGGAATCGGGGCGCCATCGTCAGGCAATTTCCGCCATTACCGAATATTTAGGCTTGGGTAATTTCGAATCCTGGACTGAGCAAGCCCGTCAAAACTTTCTGATTCAGGAATTGCAAAGCAAACGCCCGCTTCTGCCTAAATATCTTAAAGAACCAGAAGGTAGCCTGATTGAACACCCAGATGTCAAAGAAGTGTTTGCCACCATGCGTACACTGGCCGAGCAGCCGCCAGAAAGTTTGGGTGCATATATTATTTCCATGGCCGAATATCCAAGCGATGTCCTAGCCGTTTTGCTTCTGCAAAAAGAAGCCGGTATTTTGCATCCGCTTCGTGTGGTACCACTGTTTGAAACCTTAAAAGATCTAGACGGCGCAGCCAAAACCATGGAAACGCTGTTTAATATGGACTGGTACAAGCAGCACATTCAGGGCAAACATGAAGTCATGATCGGTTACTCCGACTCTGCCAAGGACGCAGGCTTTATGTCGGCCAACTGGGCACAGTATCGTGCGCAGGAAGAACTGACGGCGGTGGCCAAGGCGCACAATGTACAGCTCACCTTATTTCATGGTCGTGGCGGCTCGATTAGCCGTGGCGGGGCGCCAACACAGCAGGCCCTGTTTTCACAACCACCTGGCTCTATTTCTGGAGCCATTCGTGTGACTGAACAGGGTGAGATGATCCGCTTTAAATTTGGTTTAGAAGGCGTTGCGTTACAAAACCTTGAAGTGTATACCGCAGCAACCCTTGAAGCGACCTTACTGCCACCACCCGTACCGAAGGCAGAGTGGCGTGAGCTGATGCATCAGATGACGGACATTTCAGTTCGCGTATATCGCGAAACCGTGCGTGAAAATCCTCATTTTGTACAGTACCTGAGAACCGTGACGCCTGAGCTTGAACTGCAAATGTTGCCATTGGGTTCACGACCGGCCAAACGTAAAGTAAGCGGCGGAATCGAATCGTTACGTGCCATTCCTTGGGTATTTGCATGGACGCAAATTCGACTCATGTTGCCAGCTTGGCTCGGCACCGGTGCAGCCATTAATCAAGTGATTGATGAAAACAAAAAGCCGCTGCTCGACGAAATGCTGGCAGAATGGCCGTACTTCCAAACCCTGATCGATATGCTGGAGATGGTTCTCTCCAAAGCCGATGCCAATGTCGCGTTGTATTACGAATCGCATCTTACTCATGATGATGAGCTTAAGGTACTGGGCGAAATGCTGCGCGCACGTTTGAACGATGCCGTTCAGACCTTGTTGACCATGAAAGGTGAATCGAAGCTGCTCAGTAAAAATGATGTACTGGATCAAGCTATGCAGGTACGTAAACCCTACCTGTTGCCATTGCATTTACTTCAGGCAGAACTGATGAAACGGCGTCGTGAATACACGGCAAAAACCAACGCCGATCATACACCTGTCGATCACGCACTGATGGTGAGTATCGCCGGAATTGCAGCGGGTCTGCGTAATACGGGCTAATCGCTGAAATATATTCATTATCGGCGGTGAGCACAGGCTCGCCGCCGATTCATTCATGTGAAAAAAAACGTTTTTTTAACAATGGTTCAATTTTTTGTAATGTATAGTTTAAGTAAATCAATACCTTGATTTCATACCGAATTATCTTTACCGTTTGGTAAATAATAAAAATAAATCTATGATTTTGAACACATAAGGTCATCAACGAGTAATTATAACTCATCGCCAGACAGGGTATGATGTGCTCCAATTGGATTATTTGAGCCTATTTTATGTCCAGCTGGTTTCCAAAATGGAAGGCGTACAGCGGTCAGATCGATCATCGACCAGTCGCAACCAACGAATATCTCCCTCCTGTTCAAAGCGCGGTACTGGGCATCCAGCATGCATTCGCCATGTTTGGTGCGACGGTGCTAGCTCCCCTCTTGATGGGATTCGATCCAAATCTGGCCATTTTAATGTCTGGTATTTGTACCATTTTATTTTTTCTGATGACCGGCGGCCGGGTGCCGAGCTATCTCGGTTCAAGCTTTGCCTTTATTGGGGTCGTGGCGGCGGCTACGGGTCATGTGACAGGTTCGGGCGCCAATGCCAATTTATCGGTTGCACTGGGCGGTATTGTCGCCTGCGGTGTGGTCTATGCTGCAATTGGCTTTTTGGTCATGCTGACTGGTACCCGCTGGATTGAAAAACTCATGCCACCTGTGGTGACCGGTGCCGTGGTGATGATTATCGGCCTGAATTTAGCACCCGTTACCGTCAAGGCAGTTGCCGGGCATCCCTTTGATATGTGGATGGCACTGATTACCGTACTGTGTATGGGAACCATTGCTGTGTTTACTCGGGGGCTATTACAGCGTTTACTACTCTTGATTGGACTACTGATGTCTTATCTGATCTATGCCATCGTGACCAACGGACTGGGCTTGGGTAAGGCCATTGATTTTGGTCAAATTGCCACGGCGGCATGGTTTGGTCTACCGAGTTTTAGCGCTCCCACCTTTCAAACCAATGCCATGCTGATTATTGCGCCAGTGGCACTGATTTTGGTTGCCGAAAATCTGGGACATATTAAAGCTGTCGGTGCCATGACCGGTGAAAACCTGACGCCACATTTAGGCAAGGCTTTTGTGGCAGACGGAATTGCGACCAGTCTTTCTGGCAGTGTGGGCGCACCCGGCATGACCACCTATGGCGAAAATATCGGTGTCATGGCGGTTACACGCGTGTACTCGACCATCGTCTTTGTGATTGCGGGTGTATTTGCCATGTTTTTAGGGCTGTCACCCAAATTTGGTGCCGTGATCAGTACAATTCCGACCGCCGTTCTGACCGGTGCATCGATTGTGGTATTTGGCTTAATTACCATTGCCGGTGCCAAAATCTGGATTGAAAACAAGGTCAATTTTGGCAACAACAAAAATTTGATTGTGGCCGCGGTAACCATTATTTTAGGTGCCGGTAATTTTGAGCTCACCTTTGGCAGTTTTAATCTGGGCGGTATTGGTACGGCGACATTTGCCGCCATCTTGCTGAATTTATTTTTTAGTCTGAAAGACAAAAGTTAAAGCATCTAGATACGATCAGCAGCCTTAGGGCTGCTTTTTTTATGCCTTTACGCTGCGAGCATGCATCATTTTCAGTATGATAAGCTGGCTCACTCAAGGATTGAACGTTGCCATGCGCTACGATTTTGTTGACCTTCGCTTGTTTTTACATGTCGTCGATACAGGCAGCCTGACTCACGGTGCTGAGCGGGCAGCGCTCTCCTTGCAAGCTGCCAGCGAACGTATTCGTAAATTAGAACACTATTTCGGTAGTGCCCTGTTTACGCGGCATCGAACTGGTGTCGAACTGACTCCTGCGGGGCAACGCGTTTTAGATCATGCCCGTGTGCTGTTGCAGCAGGCGCAATTGTTAGAGCAAGACATGAACCGCTTTCGCGCTGAACCCCAGCAGCGACTCCACTTATGGTGTAACTCATCGGCACAAAGTGAATATCTGCCGACATTACTGCCAATGTTTTTGCTCAAGCACCCTACGATCAGTATTGAATTGCACGAGGCAGAAAGCTCTGAGATTATTCAGGCACTCGAACAGGGACGCGCACAATTGGGGCTGGTCTCAAGCTTCTCCCAGACTGAATATTTACAAACTCAAGATTTTGTCCATGATCCTTTGGTGTTGATATGCCCAGCTACGCATCAGTTTACTCGCCAGCATCCGCTCAATTTACCGGCGGTGTTTAGCGAGAGTATGATCGGATTAAGTACGCATCACTCCTTACAGCGCTCAATCGATATTCAGGCACGTGCGCTCGGTATTCACATCGATTACCGTTTACGCCTACCAAATTTTACTGCCATTGCCGAAGTGGTGGCCGCAGGTGCGGGTGTGGCGATTATGCCAGCGCGTGCAGCAAGCCGTTTAAAAGAGAGCCACGCCTTGGCCCTGTTGCCACTGAGCGGTGCATGGGCCAATCGGAAATTACTCATTGTGGCACGCGACTTTACGCAGCTCTCAACGATGTATCGTGACTTTACCGATTTTTTATTGACGCATCGGCCCGCAGCTCCCAAGCTGCAATTATGTTAAAGGCGAACCCAGCATATACAGCCCCAGCAGCATCAGCCCCACAAAAAACAGTCGACGGAATTTTTCTTCGGCAATTTTGTAGCGGATTTTTTGTCCCCACCACATACCCAGCAATGCAGGCAATACCGCAAGCCATGCCAGTCGATAATCCACGACACTGGAGGCACCTGTGTAAAGGTATAAATAAATCGCCAGACAAATGGTAGAAAAGGTAAATACCAATCCAAGCGACTGCACCAGTTCATCACGCTTTAACCGAAGCGATTGCAAGTATGGTACAGCCGGAATAATAATCACCCCGGTAGAGACAATCAGCGCACCGCCGATATATCCCACAATCGGTGACAGCCAACCCGCATGGCGCGAAAGATCGGGAAGTTGTTTGACAAAGAATCCAAATCCACCATAGGCAATTAACATACCACCCAACAGCATTTCACTGGTTTTTCCAGAGGATGCGCTTAAAGTAGGTAAAAAGCTCCAGCACGTCCCGAATACAATACCCAACAATAACGACCAAAAACGCTGAATCAGTGCCCAGACTTTACCTTCGGCAAAGAGTTGCCATATGTTGGTGATCATGGAGGGAACGATTAAGAGTGCCGCGGCCTGAAACGGCGAAATCACCATGCTCATTAGGCCCATGGCGACGGTCGGCAAGCCAAGCCCCAACGTGCCCTTGACCAGCCCCGCAAAGATAAAAACCGCAATCACCAGTAACAGCATGTCCATCGTTTCATTTCCTCCCTAATATATGAATCATGCTAATTCAATACGGGTGGCATCACGATGCTTGATTTTAGAAGTGAGCCTCAAGCAAAGATTGAGGCTCTAAAACAGAGGTGAGCAGCAGATGGAGTTAGTGCAATTTAAGCTGTGGTGAAGAACCTTTTGAGAGCAAGTCTTTGATGATCATTAAACTGGTCTTGAATACCCCATGCAAAGCCACCTGATGAAAACGATACAGCGAGATATACATCATGCGGGCAAACAGACCATCGACATTAATATTACCCAAGATATTGCCCACGGTACTCTGATCGCTCAACGACACCAAGGAGCCTTTGTCTTTAAACTCAAAGCTACCCAGTGATTTACCTTCTAAACGCAGCGCCATGGCTTTGGCTAAAAAGATAGCTTGCTGATTGGCCACCTGTGCACGCGGCGGAACTGGGCGCTCTGCACCTGCGGGAATGTAACAGGCACAATCTCCCATGGCAAAAATGTCTTCATCGAGTGAGCTTTGCAAGCTGGCATTGACCACCAGTTGATTAATTCGGTTGGTTTCCAGACCACCAATTCCTTGCAAAAAATCGGGCGCTTTGATGCCGGCAGACCAGACTTTTAAAGTGGCAGGAATCTCGATTTCATCTTCGCAGTAGACCGTATGTGCATCAATCTCGACCACCCGACAATTTTTGATCACCTGCACACCAATCTCACGCAGTGTGGCTTCGGCATCGTGTGATACCCGTTTGGGTAAGGCAGGCAAAACGCGAGGTGCCGCTTCGATTAGGCTGATTTTGACATCTTTAGGGTCGATACTGTTTAGGCCATATTTGGAAAACTGATTGGCTGCATGGTGTAATTCTGCTGCCAGCTCTACGCCAGTTGCACCCGCCCCAATAATTACAATATTGAGTTGCTTGTGATGATGTTGTACCAGATTTTTAGCCTGCGCCTCTAAATACAAACTTAAAAATTCGCGTTGAAAACGATCGGCTTGAGGTCGGGAATCGAGAAAAATACAGTGCTCTTTGGCACCTACAGTGCCAAAATCATTGGAGGTCGAACCAATGGCAACCACAAGGGTGTCGTAGGCAATACTGCGTTCTGGCGCAACTTCTTTACCGTCTTCATCTTGAAGCGCTGCCAATAAAATCGTTTTGTCTTTACGGTCAATATCAATCATGCGCCCCAGAAAAAACTCAAAGTGATGCTGGCTGGCATGAGCAAAGTAATTTAACTCGTCTTCGTAAGAATTGAGTGTGCCAGCCGCAACTTCATGCAGCAAGGGTTTCCAGATATGCGTGAGGGCAGCATCAACCAAAATAATCTCGGCTTTATTCCTTTTTCCCAGCTGGTTACCCAAACGCGTGGCCAGCTCCAATCCTCCTGCACCGCCGCCAACAATGACGATTCGATGTTGTTTTTCGGCATACTTGTTTTGAGTCGACATAACGTCCTCCAATTTTCTTATGCATGACGACCCATCAGCAGCCATGCATAAGAAAATTGCAAGCTATTATAAACATGAATAATTTGAATAAAAAATAAACTTTTACAGCGGCTGTGTAGTTTTAGGTAATTGATCTGTTTGTGCTGGTCTCATTCAATGCGACATGCTTAAAAAGCGCATCACAATTCATTTTTTGATGCGCCAGATGATTGGGCGAATGATACAACCGCGTCGTGTTTATACTGCTGCTCCAGTACATGACTAAAAATACTTTCAATCAGCCAGACACGATACAAGCTGTTAAACACATATTGCTGTCCATCAATACGTAAGGCCAGTACCGGAAAATCGGGTTGATGATGTGCAATACAGGCCTGATCATTGTGGTTTAAGCGCTGCAATACTTCATCTTCTGGCAATAAGCTGTCAATACGCAACTGCTGACGCAAGGCTTCAAAGTGTGCCTTAAAAGACAAATCGCGTCCTTTGGTCCAGACTGCTTCTAAAATACAATGAATGGTCTCGATCTGCTGCTCTTCGGGCACACTATAATACAGCTGGGCCATATTGTGCGTTGCAGCCTCTGTCGGGCGGCAAAACGGCGTGAATGCCACTTCAGTCCGTTTAGATAAACGAGTGGCCAGACTCCAGTCAAACCAGTCACGCCCCTGATACGGCAGTGGATACACATTGAGCTTGATGTCGTAGTAATTGGCCAATTCTTCACGAATATAAGCCAGTAATAACCAGCTGATTGGATCTTCAAGCGCAATAAACAGATCTAGCTCGGGTTTGAGTGCCTGAATCTGAGCCAATTCTTCAGCATCATTGATCAGATGCTCACGCCATTCAATGTGATTGATCAGAAAAAGCGGTGCACCGGTCAAAAGTTTTTGCTGACGCAAACGACGGGCCAGTCGGAGTAAATCATCTACTGCGTGGTAGTTACGGCCACCAAATTCAAAGAAACTTGCTGCCACTGGTACATCTTTAAAAATTCGTTCTGGAAAGTTTTGCGGGCTATGCTGCTGACTGGCCATGGTATATAAGGTTCGTAGCTTGCCATATTGCTGCTGCCACAGCATATGAAATACATCTTCAAGCAAGTACAAAAAATCTTTACCAGTCAGCGGGGTATTGCGCAAAATTACTTCGGCTTGTTGCAAAGATTCAGGTGTGGGAAGTTCTGGTGTTTCATCAAAGCTAAAACGATGCTGCCGAGCCAAAATTTTGGCGTCGTTCAAACAATAATTTTGCCAATCGACATGCGACATACTATTTGGCGGCGCGGCGGCTTCGCGCGAAATAATGACTTTGAGCGGCTTAAGTTCGTCGCTTAAAATATCATCAAGATGATTCAGCTGTTGTACGGCAAGATAACTGTAGACATCGTCTAGACGCAGATAAATCTGCAATCCTTGATCGGTTGGTAAAACCGCCTGACGCGAAGGTTTTTGATAAAACCAACTCGACCGAATCGGATCAAACCAACGTCTTAACAGTGACATGTATAGCGCCTCGAACAATAAACCCCTGTAATCATACAAGGGTTTATAACAATTTAGGGACAATATGATCAATTATAGATCAAGATTTAGATCGGTAACTGCACCTTTGTCCGCACCCACTGCAAGTTTTGCAAATTTCGCCAAAGCCCCGCTGGTATATTTCGGTCGTGGCTTTTTCCATTGTGCACGACGTGAGTCCATCTCATCGTTAGAGATATGTAAGGTGATCTCACGTGTTTCTGCATTGATCGAAATTTTATCACCATTTTTAACCAAACCAATAGGTCCGCCGTCATAGGCTTCAGGCGTGACATGACCAATAACAAAGCCATGACTTCCACCAGAAAAACGACCATCGGTTAACAGTGCCACCGACTGCCCTAGGCCTTTGCCAATGATGGCAGAGGTAGGTTTGAGCATTTCGCGCATGCCCGGGCCGCCTTTAGGGCCTTCACCACGAATTACCACCACTTCGCCTTCTTGAACCTCGCCTTCTAAAATACCACGCATCGCGCCTTCTTCACCCTCAAACACGCGGGCCGGGCCTTCAAAATACAACCCTTCTTTACCAGTAATTTTGGCGACAGCACCGGTTGGTGACAAGTTACCTTTGAGCACCACCAAGTGTGAATCTTTTTTGATAGGCTGATCAAAAGGCAAAATAATGTCCTGACCCGCTGGATAATCTTCTACTTCGGCCAAGTTTTCGGCCAGTGTTTTACCCGTTACGGTTAAGCAGCTGCCATCTAACATACCCTGTTGTAGCATGCGTTTCATCAACGGCTGGATACCACCAATTTTGATCAGTTCAGACATCAGGTATTTGCCTGACGGACGTAAATCGGCCACCACCGGCGTTTCTTTACCAATACGAACAAAATCGTCTAAATCTAAATGCACACCTGCGCTATGTGCCATCGCAATCAAATGTAATACTGCGTTGGTCGATCCGCCCAGTGCAATCACCACCTTAATCGAGTTTTCAAAGGCAGCTTTGGTCATGATGTCGCGCGGACGAATATTGAGGCGTAGCAGATTCATCACCGCCTCGCCAGCACGATGACAGTCCTGACGTTTATCTTCTGAAATAGCATCTTGTGCTGAAGAACCCGGTAAACTCATACCCAAAGCTTCAATGGCAGAGGCCATCGTGTTGGCAGTGTACATACCGCCACACGAGCCAGGACCAGGCAGCGCCACTTCTTCGATGTGCTTGACCTGAATGGCATTGATTTCGCCTTTGGCATACTGTCCCACCGCTTCAAACACCGAAATCATGTCGGTATGCCCCTGACCCGGTTGAATGGTGCCACCATAAATAAACAGGCCGGGACGGTTTAAGCGCGCCAGTCCCATGATACAGCCCGGCATGTTTTTGTCGCAGCCACCAATGGCAATCACCCCGTCATAGCCCTGACAGCCAATCACAGCCTCAATCGAGTCGGCAATGATCTCACGCGATACCAAGGAATACTTCATGCCTTCGGTACCGTTTGAAATACCGTCGGAAATGGTAATGGTATTAAAAATAATACCTTTGCCGTTGGCTTGGTTTACCCCTTGCTCAACTTCACGTGCCAAGCCATCGATATGCATGTTGCACGGCGTGACATTGGCCCAAGTCGATGCGATGCCAATAAAGGGACGGGTAAAGTCGTCATCCTTAAATCCGACTGCACGCATCATCGAGCGTGCAGGTGCATTTTCGATCCCGTCATAAACCGGTGCCGAATGCTGGCGTATTTTGTCATTACTCATGCGTTTTTCTCCGTGGCTGAGGCAAGGTCCTGTCGCTACGCGGGTATCACCTCATTGGTGTTGTGCTGTTTTTTTCGCCCGTCACTGAATACAATAACGAAAAAACGCTATTAAATCTTGTTACACACGGCAAAGTGAAATGAATAATTTTTTGGTAATTCATAATCTATTTTTATGACTTTGATTTTATTTTATAAATTTTTGTATGGCTGATAAGTTTTGAGTGCGGATCGTATCGAGAATAATGCGCTTTTTCGCGCTTAGCGGGGTTTTGGCTTATACTGGTGCACATGTTTATTTTGGAATGTCTGTGTGAAGATTATTTTTGCTGGCACCCCTGACTTTGCTGCATCTGCATTAGACGCTTTGCTGCAAACATCGCACGAAATTGTTGCTGTCTATACCCAGCCTGACCGTAAAGCAGGTCGCGGGCAAAAATTAACGCCCTCACCGGTCAAACAACTGGCCTTAACGCATCATTTGCCGGTGTATCAGCCCTTGCACTTCAAGTCTTCGACTGACGAGGGCAAAAGCGCCCAAGCCGAACTGGCCGCTTTAAATGCCGATGTAATGGTGGTTGCTGCCTATGGTTTGATTTTACCCCAAGTGGTGTTAGATACGCCAAAATACGGTTGTCTCAATATTCACGGCTCATTGTTGCCACGCTGGCGTGGAGCAGCTCCGATTCAGCGTGCGATTGCCGCAGGTGACCCTGAGACAGGCGTGACCATCATGAAAATGGCGGCAGGACTAGATACGGGCGATATGTTGCTAAAAACACACTGCCCTATTCTAGACACCGACACCTCTGCCCACTTATATGAAAAGCTGGCCGAACAAGGCGCAGAGGCCATTTGCACGGTGCTTGAATCTGAGCAGCAATTACAAAAACTACTGGCCGAGCGCGAAGTACAAAACGAAGAGCAGACCGTTTATGCCCACAAGCTGACCAAAACCGAAGCTCGAATTGACTGGACACAAGATGCCATTCAGATCGATCGAAATATCAGGGCATTTAACCCATGGCCTGTCGCGTTTATTCCACTCGATGATCAAAATAATCTTCGGGTGTGGGAATCGGCTGTTTCAACCCTGAGTGCAGCAGATACCCAAGCAGGGCAGATTATTGCCATCGACAAACAGGGCGTGCATGTGAGCTGTGGTACAGGCGTGGTTTGTCTTAAAGCATTACAATGGTCAGGGGGCAAAGCATTAAATCCTGTACAGATTGCACAGACACAAAAACTTAATGTTGGGCAGGTACTTGCATGAAACAGTTTCCGCGTCCAAGTACAGACCTCAATTTACGTGCCCAAGTGGTCAGCACCCTACTCAAAGTGCAGCAAGGTCAGTCACTCTCGGGGATTTTGCATCAGCAGCTCAATGACATTCCAGATCGTGATCGTGCCTTGTTTCACGAACTGGTCTTGGGTACGTTGCGTCAGTGGTTTGCCTTAAAAGCCATTACCCTGCCCCTATTGACCAAACCCCTCAATAACGAAACGGTCGAAAGCTGTTTGTATCTGGGGCTGTACCAAGTGCTGTGTACCCGTATTCCGGCACATGCTGCTATTTCTGAAACCGTCACAGCCACCAAGCAACTGGGCTTTCATGCTTTAAGCGGGATTGTGAATGCCATCTTACGACGTGCTACTCGTGAAACAGATGCATTTCAAAACCAGCTACAACAGGCGCATGGCCTACCAAGCTGGTTGTACAAACGATTAAAAAGAGACTGGCCAGCACAACTCGATGATCTCTGCCAACAGCTTAAACACACCGCACCGCTGACTTTACGCATTAACCAGCGCCAGATCCGACGCGATGCTTACCTACTCAAACTGCAAGCACAGTCGATACAAGCCAGAGCCTGTGCATGGTCGGATGTAGGTATTGTGATCGAGCAGTCAGTTCAAATCACCGAGCTGCCGGGCTATCAACAAGGTTGGTTTTCGGTACAAGATGAACATGCACAGCTATGCGCCAGTTTGTTGCACGATCTAGACCAGAAAATCGTGCTGGATGCTTGCGCGGCACCGGGCGGTAAAACGGCGCATCTGCTTGAGGCGTTTAAACCTGAGCAGTTGATTGCGCTGGATCACGATGCCAAACGTTTACTGCGTGTCAGTGAAAATATTTCACGCTTACAGTTAGATGCCTCAAGACTTGAGATTCTTGCTGCAGATGCCACTACATGGCAGGCGCCTGACGCATTAGATTGTATTGTACTGGACGCCCCTTGTTCGGCGATTGGTGTATTACGTCGCCACCCCGACATTCGCTTACTCAGACAATCGACCGATATTGCACAAACCGTGGCGTTGCAGCAGCAGATTTTGAAAAATCTATGGCCTCAACTGAAGGTCGGCGGAACGTTACTCTATATCACCTGCTCCATCCTCAAACCTGAAAATGAGCAACAAATGCAGTCCTTCTTTGCAGAACATGCCAACGCATCGGAGCTTAAAATCGAGGCCGACTGGGGGATTGAGCAGGCTTACGGACGCCAACTGCTACCGACCTCTGGGCAAGGTGACGGCTTTTATTACTGCCGCATCAAAAAAATCGCATAACGCGATTTTTTAGCTGGCGGTGTGATGTGTCTCAGATCCATTTAAACAACACCAGACTCACTGCCAGCACCGCCATGCCTGTAACCAGTCCATATACTGTTTCGTGACCTCGACCATAGCGCTGGGCAGTGGGTAAAAGCTCATCCAGTGCAAGATACACCATCACGCCTGCAATCAATCCAAAAACGATACCAAACACCAAATCACCCATGTAGGGCGCTAACAGGAAATAGCCGAGTGCGGCACCAACTGGCTCGGCAAGACCAGAGAGTAGACTGGCCAAGATCGCATAGGACTTTTTGTTGGTGGCCATGTATACCGGTACGGCAATCGCAATCCCTTCAGGAATATTATGAATTGCGATGGCGACTGCCAAAGGTGCACCAAGCATTGGACTGTCTAAGGTTGCAAAAAAAGTGGCCAGCCCCTCTGGAAAATTATGTGCCGTGATGGCCAGCATGGTCAATAATCCGGTCCGTTGCAATTGACGCCGATCAAGCTGCTGTGCTGTATTTTTTTCGACCAAATCATGTGGGTTAGGAACCCATCGATCCAGTAGCAATACTCCAACCACACCCGCCAAAAATGCAGCCGTTCCCCAAGCAAAGCCGATCTTGTCATCAAAAACTTGGCTAAACGCATGGATTGATTTATTCAGGATTTCTGTGAGTGAGATATAAATCATCGCACCAGCAGAAAAGGCCAGACCAAAAGAAAGCAGACGAAAGCTGGGCTGCTTGAAGAACAGCACAATTGCTCCCCCTATGAGGGTGGCGAGCCCTGCAAGTAAGGTCACACTAAATGCAATCAAAACCTCGGAGCTCAATAGTGCCGTCATATGCTATTGATCCTAAAAAAAGAAAGTCATCATCTTAATTGATAATGACTTTCATTTACAATTTGTTTTATGGCGCTTTTATTTAGAGTGTGTGCTGATCTTTGACATCCTCAAGCACATCATCGAGCTCTTCTGGATGCTTCATCAAATGAAGAATCGACAAAATCAGCCCGCCCCAAACAAAGACCATGGAGATAATCATCATAATGATTGCAAACTTATTCATACTGGTTCTCTCCTAGCGATCTTTCATTTTACTAAGTACCACAGCAATCACAGCACAGAACAACACACTGCCCCAACCAAAGATGCCCAGCAAGCTTGCGCTATAAGTATCATAGCCATTTTTGATTAAATTATATACGGTCATGCTGAGCGTGGTTAACAAAATCAGCGACGTAATTACAGTTAAGGTGAAATCCCAGCCTTTACCTAATTGAATGGTCGAGATGCGATTAACGTGATCACGAAGCGCTTTGAGAGCAGTACGCTTAAACCATGCAACACTAATAATCGACAATAATGCACCGCCGATAATGCCAATATTGTTAATGAAATGATCGATAATATCGACCAGCTTGATGGCATTAACGCTTGAAAATAGAAAGATCGACACGACCGCACTGCCACCACCAATAATGGTCACGGCTTTTTTACGTCCCCACTTTAGCTTGTCTTGCATTGCTGCAATGGGAACTTCCAAAATACTGACCATCGAGGAAATACCGGCGACAAACAAAGACGAGAAGAACAGCAAACCAAAAAGATCGGCGCCAGCACCCAAGCTCGAAATAATTTTAGGAAACGCAATAAAGGCTAGTCCAATACCACCACTGACCACCTCTTTGACTTCACTGCCTGCCGCATGCGCCATAAAGCCCAGTGCCGCAAAAATCCCAATTCCAGCCAAAATTTCAGTTGATGCATTGGCAAAACCTACAATCAGGCCCGATCCAGTGAGGTTGGTTTTGGGTTTTAAATACGATGCATACGTCACCATAATACCAAAGCCCACCGAAAGTGAGAAAAAGGTATGACCATAAGCTGCGAGCCAGACCTTATAGTCCATCATGGCAGCCCAGTTCGGGGTAAAAAATGCATTCAAGCCTTCGACAGCACCTGGCAATCGTAAGGACTGAATCACCAAAATGGTAAACAAAACAAACAGCAATGGCATAAAGATCTTATTGGAGAGTTCTACACCCTTTTTCACGCCACCATACAAAATAATCAAGGTCAGTGCCCAGATACCCAGAATTGGCCAGAACAAATGACTCACAAAAGTCAGATCAAGCCCCGATGCTTTGCTGGTTTGCAAATAAGTATTGAAGAAAAAATCTTCTGGATTACTGCCCCACATTTGACCGACGGAGAAGTAAATATAACTACCAGCCCACGTGAGTACACTGGCGTAGTACAGCCCAATCACGATACAGACACAGACCTGCCACCATCCCAGCGTTTCGCCGCCTTTAAATAATTTACGATAAGCTTTGGGTGGTGAACTGTTACTGCGATGCCCCACCGCATAATCGAGAAATAACAGCGGTAAACCTGCGGTAATCAGTGCCAGTAAATATGGAATTAAAAATGCACCACCGCCATTTTCGTAGGCCACATAAGGAAAACGCCAGATGTTGCCCAAGCCCACGGCAGACCCCACCGCAGCAATAATAAAACCTGATCGCGAGGACCAGTTTTCACGAGTATCAGTCATAATATAAATTCCCTGGTTTTTCTTGCTTAAATTTTTATTGATTACTGCAAGAAAAATACCACCTGTAAAATCTTGAACGTATTGATGGCAGCCTCGCTGGGTAAGCGTCACGACATACCCCAAACAGACAAAAAACTGTTCCTTCTTCCTTAAAGATGGTTCATGTGGTTTTTGTCTTTCTTATGCTTGAACAATACCTGTTTTTATCAAGATTTTCTCTTTTTTGATGCATTGATTCATGAACTGGATAATCATTTCGATCAGATTTGCCTATTTTTAAAGCAAAAATATATTTTTAGTCGATCTGTTGATCAGGCTGGCTTAACAGATATCACCATCTCAAAGAAAAAACTGTTCCACGTGGAACAGTTTTTGTACAGTGCTGGATACTCAAGCTTAGCCGTTTTTGATGACTAATAGGCGCTCTTCTTGCATATCCCGAACAGCGGAATGAATTCCTTCACGCCCTAAACCGGAATCTTTGACGCCTCCATAAGGCATGTTATCTACCCTGAAAGTGGGAATATCATTAATGATCACCCCACCCACCTGTAAATGCTCCCATGCATACAGCATTTTATTTAGATTTTGAGTGTATACACCTGCTTGTAAGCCAAAACGACTGCGATTTATTTTGGCAATTCCCTGCTCAAAATTTTTGTATTTTTCTAAAATGGCAACAGGCCCGAAAGCTTCATCTTTATAAATCTCGAGGTTTTCATCCACCTGTTCTAACAACGTCGCCTCAAATAAAACACCATTAAGTTCGCCACCTGCCAAAATTTTGGCGCCTTTTTTCTCTGCTTTGTCTATCCATTTTTTTAAGCGAACCGCTTCTTTTTCCTTGATCATTGGCCCAACTACTGTCGACTCCTGTGCCGGATCACCCGCTTTGAGTTTTTTCACTTTGGCCAGCAGTTTCTTTTTCAGCTCGGCATAAAGATCACTATGAACCAAAATACGCTGTACGCTAATACACACCTGCCCTGACTGACCGTATGCTCCCGCAATTAAACGATCAATCAAAGCGTCTGTTAGCGCTGTATCAGGCTCAATCATGACCGCAGCATTGCCACCAAGCTCAAGCGTAACCTTTTTACGGCCAGCTCGGGCTTTCATATCCCATCCCACCTGATCTGAACCAGTAAAACTTAGCATTTTAAAACGGTCATCAGTCACCAAAATATCTGCCGCACTGCGCTCACAAGGCAGTATCGACCACGCTCCTTGAGGCAGATCAGTTTCAGCCAAGATTTCAGCAATCTTGAGGGCACTAATAGGCGTCAAACTGGCTGGTTTGAGTACAAAAGGACAACCTGCCACAATGGCGGGTGCAATCTTGTGTGCGGTCAGGTTCAGTGGAAAGTTAAACGGACTAATCAGCGACAAAGCCCCAATAGGAACATGCTTCACCATGCCTTCATAAGCTGCCGCAACAGGCGTCACAGCCAGTGGCATCACCCGGCCAGCATCCATTTGCGTGGTCGCATCGGCCGCCAGTTGAAAGGTATTGATCAATCGTTCAACCTCAGCAGCGGCTGCAGCACGTGGTTTACCTCCCTCTGCTATTAAAATATCAGTCAGCAGCGCTTTTTCTTGCGTAAAACGTCGCACACAATGCAGTAAAATCTGCTGCTTTTGATACGGCTTAAGCGCTGCCATATCAGCTTCGGCTTGTACCGCTGCAACAGTCGCTTTTTCTAGAGTCTTGGCATCAGCGACTGCAACACGCGCATATACCTCACCGGTATATTTATGATGAACATCCAGCCATTGCCCAGTTTTACTGGCTTTTCCAGCCACATAAAGTGGATATTCGATTGGTTTTTTGGAGCTTGTTGTCATTCTGGTTCCTTATTGTCATCTATCGAATTTATAGATTCTTTCTGACTTATGTGCTTATCATTATCGTTTTGAGTATGGAAATACACTGTGTTTCGGTAACAAAAAAAGACCTTCGGCAAAGCCACTCGTCTGGCTTTTACGATCATTATGTTATTCAATCGAGTATTAAATGGCCCAGCATATTCTTTGCTCAGATGATTTCATCGGCAACAATTTCACGTATAATTGAAACTGTAATGTGCATTGGTTGATCAGCTTGATCAAGTCTTCTACTGTTGTCTTTATCAGGCCCAGCAGCTCTCCACCGTCATAAAAGATCATTCCTATGAAAGTTTTCTACTGTCACAATTGCCATCATCAGGTATTTTTTAACAATACCTTTTGTCAAAACTGCAATGCGTTGCTGGGCTATCAAGTGAACCGCAAGACGATTGGAACTTTTGATCGAATTGAAGAACTAAAGTGGAAAAGCCTGAATCCAGACGATGCAGGAGAGTTATATAAACCCTGCTACAACTACCACCATCATCATGCCTGTAACTGGATGGTTTCAGCAGATGACCCAAATATTTACTGTGAATCGTGTCGGCTTACGCATACGATTCCGGACTTATCCATTAACAACAGCACGATGTATTGGCATCGACTTGAACAAGCCAAACGTCGTTTTTTATATCTGACTCAACAACTCAATATCTTTCCACGTCCCAAAAAAAACGATCAGGATCGTTATGGTCTAAGATTTAATTTTTTAGTACCTTTGCCAAACCAACCCGTGATGACTGGTCATCATATGGGCACCATCACCCTCAATGCCAGTGAGGCCGATGTGGTTCATCGTGAAAAAACTCGACTCGATATGGGCGAAAACTATCGAACCGTTTTGGGACATTTCCGTCATGAAAGTGGGCATTATTACTTTGATGTCATGACCTATTTATATCCAGATTGGCTTGAAGAATTTCGCTATTTCTTTGGCGATGAACGACTAGACTATGGCCAAGCGCTACAAGAATATTATGAAAATGGGCCAATCATGAACTGGCAAGAGTTTTATATCAGTCGCTATGCCTGTGCACATCCATGGGAAGACTGGGCTGAAACATGGGCGCATTATTTACATATGATGGATACCCTAGACACGGCTTATCATTCAGGTCTGTGTATCGAAGCCAATCGTAAAAACGATCCGGATATGCACTTCAAAGAATCACCGATTGGATCTGTCGACTTTGAGCATACCATTAATAACTGGTTTGCTTTAAGTTACTCACTCAATGCACTAAACCGAAGTATGGGATTGGGCGATGCTTATCCGTTCACTCTATCTAACGGGGTACTCGATAAATTACGATTTATTCATCGAACCTTGATGAAAGTTGCGCTCAAACCCGAAACTCGTAATCCTTCAGAGTTAATATAAAGATAAACATCATCCTCCATGACTGCGATTCAATCGAAAAGGTATTGAATCCTTACAAATTTGATCTAACGACACAGTTCACGTATAAAACTGCAACACGGTTAGGTAAAGGTATTGGTTAGTCTTGAAGCACTCATGACAACAACGAGACCAACAATGACCAAACACGTGCTTTTTATTACCTCAAATGCAGGTATCGAACATGACGAGCTGATCAAACCACTCGAATTTTTAAAATCAAAAGGTTTTGCTACACAGCATGCTGCTGAGCATCACAAAGCGGTTCAAACTGTTGTTGGAGATCAAGAATTAGGTGAAAAATATTCGCCAGATTTGGCTTTAGCTGATGTTGATCCCTCAGCCTACGACTTACTCGTCATTGCAGGTGGTACCGTCAATGCCGATTTATTGCGTTTAAATTCAGACGCGCTCAACATTATTCAACACTTTACCGACCAAGGAAAGCCCATCGCCGCGATTTGCCATGCGCCGTGGGTATTTATCAATGCAGAACGCATTAAAGATAAAAACCTGACGTCGTATAAAAGTATCCGACTAGATCTTGAAAATGCAGGAGCAAACTGGGTAGATGAAGCCGTTCATCGCTGCAATACAGGCGGATGGATACTGATTACATCACGTAATCCAGATGATATTCCTGAATTTAACGCGGCAATTTTAAAAGAATTAAGTTAAGTAGTAGAAAATTAAGTGGTTTTCCACTTATTTTTAGGCATAAAGAAAGCCCCCTTAACGTATGTTAAGGGGGCTTAGTATTTAAAAGCTGGCGATGACTTACTCTCACATGGCTAACGCCACACTACCATCAGCGCGAAGAGGTTTCACTTCTGAGTTCGGGAAGGGATCA